>Ga0182742_1000163_pt1 | contig 126394 bp, 103 predicted proteins | sample eDN5th37CBELigMG_FD_128880 | JGI IMG/M metagenome (GOLD analysis project Ga0182742, IMG submission 128880) | Enriched Miracle-Growth compost microbial communities from Emeryville, California, USA - eDNA 5th pass 37_C BE-Lig MG (version 2)... ... | reverse complement strand
GGCCTTGCCCAGTTCGTCAACCAGGCCGAGGGCGACCCGACCCAGCTCATCGTCGGCGGCTATGTCATGGTGGGCGCCATCCTCTCCAACAAGTCGCCCGTGACGCTGGAGCAGGTCACGCCGATCGCGCGGCTCACCGGCGAATACGAGGCCGTCGTGGTGCCCGCATCGTCCGACATCAAGGACATGGCCGGCCTGGTCGAGAAGCTGAAGGCCGATCCGGGTTCGGTCTCCTGGGGCGGCGGCTCGGCCGGCGGCACCGATCACATCACCGCCGGGCTGATCGCAAAGGCCGTCGGCGTCGATCCCACCAAGGTCAACTACATCGCCTTTTCCGGCGGCGGCGAGGCGCTCGCCGCCATTCTCGGCGGCCAGGTGACGGTCGGCATCTCCGGCTATGGCGAGTTCGCCTCGCAGATCGAGGCCGGCACGCTGCGCATCCTCGGCATCTCCAGCGAGGAGCCTGTGCCCGGCATCGATGCCCCGACCTTCAAGCAGGCCGGCGTCGACGTTGCGATCCAGAACTGGCGCATGGTCGCCGCCGCGCCCGGCATCTCCGACGAGCAGAAGGCCGCCATACTGGCTGACATCGAGAAGCTGAACGCTTCGCCGACATGGCAGAAGACGCTCGCCGACAAGGGCTGGGCGAACACCTATCTCGCCGGCGACGCCTTCGTCGAACAACTCAAGGCCGACACCGCGGCCACCGAGGCGATCCTCAAGGACATCGGCCTCGTGCAATGAGCAGCCGCGACCTGCGCGCTGGAAGGACGGGCGTGGACCGGGCCGGGCTGGTCATTGCCGCGGCGCTGATCCTCGCCGGACTCGGCATTGGACTGGCGACCTGGTCAGGCGGAACGGTCGCCATGAACACGCCGATCGGTCCGAAGACTGTGCCCTACATCATCGCGGCGGCCTTCCTCTTGCTCGGAGCCTTCACGGTCGCCGCCGCCCTGCGCGGCGACTTCCCCGAGAGGGAAAGGCAGGACTGGCCGCCCATGCTCTGGATCATTGGCGGGCTGGTCGTCCAACTGCTGACCATGAAGACGGCCGGCTTCGCCATATCCACCGGGCTGCTCTTCGCTGCGACCGCTAAGGGGTTCGGCCGAGGGCCGTTGTGGAAGACCATCCCCATCGGCATCGTCTTCGCCTTCCTGATCTGGCTGATCTTCGCCAAGGGCCTGCAGCTCACACTGCCGGTAGGCACGATGTGGGAGCGGCTGCTGGGGTCTCCGGCCGGGGGGTGATGACAATGACGTCTGCGCTGTTTCCGGGGCGGGATTGAGACATGGACACTTTCTCTCTGCTCGCCCAGGGCCTGGTCACCGCGCTATCCCCCGCCAATCTCCTCTATGCGCTGATCGGCGTGACGCTCGGCACCGCCGTCGGCGTGCTGCCCGGCATCGGTCCTGCCCTTACCGTCGCACTGCTGCTTCCGGTGACCTACAAGCTCGACCCAGCCGGGTCGATGATCATGTTCGCCGGCATCTACTACGGCGGCATGTACGGGGGATCGACGACATCGATCCTGCTGAACACGCCGGGCGAGAGCGCTTCAATCGTCACTGCGCTGGAGGGCAACAAGATGGCCCGGGCGGGCCGCGGCGGTCCGGCGCTGGCCACCGCGGCGATCGGCTCTTTCGTTGCTGGTCTGCTCGCTACGCTCGGTCTCGCCTTTATCGCGCCGTCGGTGGTGAAGTTCGCGCTGTCCTTCGGCCCCTCCGAATATTTTGCGCTGATGCTGCTCGCCTTCATGACGGTTTCGGCAGCTTTCGGCGAATCGACCCTGCGCGGCCTCACCTCGCTGGTCATCGGGCTGGCGCTGGGCCTGATTGGCATCGACCAGCTCACAGGCCAGGCCCGGCTGACGCTCGGACTTCCGAACCTGTTCGACGGAATCTCGGTAACCACGCTCGCCGTGGCCCTGTTCGCGATCGGCGAGACGCTGGCCGTGGTGGCTACTCATCGTTTCGGCGGCGAGAAGGTGGAAGCGATCAAGGGCTCGGTGATGATGACGCGCGAGGATTGGGCGCGTTCCTGGAAACCTTGGCTGCGCGGCACGGCAATCGGGTTCCCGATCGGCGCCATGCCGGCTGGCGGTGCCGACGTCTCCAGCTTCCTGTCCTATTCCGCGGAAAAGAACTTCGCCAAGTACCCGGAAGAATTCGGCAAGGGTGCGATCGAGGGCGTTGCGGGCCCGGAGGCTGCCAACAATGCAGCGGCTGCCGGGACGCTGGTGCCGCTGCTCACGCTCGGCCTGCCCACCACTGCGACCGCAGCCATCATGCTGGCCGGGTTCCAGCAGTTCGGCCTTCAGCCCGGTCCCCTGCTGTTCGCGACGAACGCGCCGCTGGTCTGGGGCCTTATCGCCAGTCTGCTGGTGGCGAACCTGATGCTGCTCGTCCTCAACCTGCCGCTGATCGGGCTCTGGGTCCGGCTGCTGACCATCCCGCGGCCATGGCTCTACGCAGGCATCCTGGTGTTCGCCACGCTTGGCACGATCGGCGCCGACGGCTCGACTTCGATGTTGGCAGGCGTGCCCATATCGTTCGGACTCGGCCTGCTCCTGCTGTTCGGTATCCTCGGCTATCTGCTGCGCCGGTTCGGCTACCCGATCGCCCCCGTGGTGGTGGGCCTGATCCTCGGGCCGATGGCCGAAAAGAGCCTGCGGCAGGCGCTGCAGATCAGTCAGGGCGACCCCTCGGCGTTGTTCCGCTCCTGGATCGCCATTGTTCTGTGGGTTCTGGCGCTGACGGCGCTGTTGCTGCCGCTATGGCTCAGGGCACGCGGTCGGGGAAAGGTGCTCACCCAGTTCGCGACCGAAGAGGACTGACGGGGCGGGCTGCCGTCACCCGCGGCCGATGCGACCGAACAGCTGCGGATCAATGCCGAGAGCGCTCAGGTCACGGCTTTTCGGCGTGTGCCCGGCTTCGACGGCGCCTGCCGCCGCTGCGGCGTGGACGAAGATGCGCAGTGCCCCTGCGAGCCGGCTGCGGCGTTTGGTGGTCATCTGATGCTTCCTTGTATTGTGCAACGCAGCACATCTAGGGGCGCCGGGGCGGCCGCGTCAGGCCGATCACGGCATCGCAGGCATGCGCGCCGCGCACGACGGACGGCGGGGCGAGACAACGCCTCGAATTGTATGAGACGGGAATACGTATCGCTGCCAGCTTGGTCGCCGGACGACGGCGATCACTGCCACTCCTGATAGGACTGCTCCGGAGCCGCCACGGCAGGAACTTCCTCGCTGCCGCGACCGGAAGCAAGGCCCGCTTCGCCGAGTTCCGGCAGCAGGAACAGTGCGCCCGGTGGGAAGAGGGACCGGTTGGCGATGATTGTCTCGCGCTGTGCGATGTGCCGCACGTTGGATTCGGGCATGTCGGGATTGTCGCGCCGGACCGCCTCCAGCAGCCGCTCGTAGAAGACCGCGACCTGTGCGAATCGCCCGGAGGGGTCGTTCGCGACAGCCACGGCGGACGCAGGCGGGCAGACGCGCACCAATGCGCGGAGCGCCGGTGATTCGATGCCCAGCGCCGCAAGCGCGGCCAGATAGCGGCTGTCGCGGGTCGCGGCGACCTCCTGCCCGGAAGACGGCCCCGGACGGGCGCAGGCCAGCGCCGCCATTTCCGCAAACACCCTGACTTTCGGAGCAGAGATCGACATCCCGGCCTCGATAGATCCAAGTATCACCAGAATATGAACGGCCGCCTAGGGAAAGGTTGCGCGATCTGCTAAAATGCTGCGCATCCCGGTCATAAACCGCGCGGAACAAGCGAAAGGTGATTGCAAACCGGGCGGCGATCCACTATCTAGGCTTCAAATTCTTGGTCGGTATGACGAAGAGTGGGTCCACCCGGTCCCGCTCTTTTTTGTTACCCGGCCGCGGGAGAGCAAATGACGCCGGAAGCAGGCGAAGACAGGGACGATCGTATCATCCGCGAGAGCGGGACCGAGGCGCGCGTGGCGGCCATCATCGAGCCGATCCTGCGCACCATGAAGATGCGCCTCGTGCGTGTGCGACTGAGCGGCCAGAACGGCCTGACGCTGCAGATCATGGCCGAACGCGAGGACGGCACCATGACAGTCGAGGACTGCGAGGAGGTAAGCCGGGCCATCTCCCCTGCCCTCGACGTCGATGATCCGATCGAGAAGGCCTACCACCTCGAGGTGTCGTCGCCGGGCATCGACAGGCCACTCGTGCGCAAGTCGGATTTCGCCGCCTGGAAGGGACATCTGGTCAAGGTGGATACGTCGGTCCTGGTGGCCGGCCGCAAGCGGTTCCGGGGCAAGATCGAGGAAATCGACGACAACGGGTTCGTCGTCGCGCGTGACCAGCCGGCCTATGGCGAGGAACCGACGGCGCACATTCCCTATGAGGCGGTCTCGGAAGCCCGTCTGATCCTGACGGACGACCTGATCCGCGACGCTCTCTCCAAGGACAACCGCGCACGCAAGGAAGCACGACGGCGCCGCGGCGAGCCCGACGAAGATAATGAAACGCCGGAAGAATGAACCGCGGTGCCGGTAAGGCGCTGCGTTGAAGGAGACCAAGACAATGGCAGTCAGTGCGAACAGGCTTGAGTTGCTGCAGATCGCGGATGCGGTCGCGCGCGAGAAGTCGATCGACAAGAGCATCGTCCTCGCCGCCATGGCGGATGCGATCCAGAAGGCTGCGCGTTCCCGTTACGGCCAGGAGACCAACATCCGCGCGGACATCAACCCGAGCACCGGCGAGATGAAGCTGCAGCGGCTGCTCGAGGTGGTGGAGACGGTCGACGACTATGCGACGCAGATCGCGCTGTCCACGGCGCGCGAGCGCAACCCCGACGCCGAGATCGGCGACTTCATCGCCGAGCAGCTTCCGCCCATGGATTTCGGCCGCATCGCTGCGCAGTCGGCGAAGCAGGTCATCGTGCAGAAGGTGCGCGAGGCCGAGCGGGACCGTCAGTATGAGGAATACAAGGACCGCATCGGCGAGATCGTCAACGGTACCGTGAAGCGTGTCGAATACGGCAACGTCATTGTCGACCTCGGCCGCGGCGAAGGCATCATCCGCCGTGACGAGCTGATCCCGCGCGAGACCTACAAGTACGGCGACCGGGTGCGCGCCTATGTCTACGACGTGCGCCGCGAGCAGCGCGGGCCGCAGATCTTCCTGAGCCGCACCCATCCGCAGTTCATGGCGAAGCTGTTCACCATGGAAGTGCCGGAAATCTATGACGGCATCATCGAGATCAAGTCGGTGGCCCGCGATCCGGGCAGCCGCGCCAAGCTCGCCGTCACCTCGCGGGACTCCTCGATCGACCCGGTCGGCGCCTGCGTCGGCATGCGCGGCAGTCGCGTCCAGGCCGTCGTCGCCGAGTTGCAGGGCGAGAAGATCGACATCATCCCGTGGTCGCCTTCGGCCGCCTCGTTCATCGTCAATGCACTGCAGCCGGCCGAAGTGTCGAAGGTGGTGCTTGACGAGGATGCCGAGCGCATCGAGGTCGTGGTGCCCGACGACCAGCTTTCGCTGGCGATCGGCCGGCGTGGCCAGAACGTCCGCCTCGCCTCGCAGCTCACCGGCTGGGACATCGACATCCTGACCGAGCAGGAGGAGAGCGAACGCCGGCAGAAGGAGTTCGTCGAACGGTCCAACCTGTTCATGGAAGCGCTCAACGTCGACGAGATGGTCGGCCAGGTTCTGGCTTCCGAGGGCTTTACCAGCGTCGAGGAAGTCGCCTTCGTCGACGCTGGCGAGATTTCCTCGATCGACGGCTTCGACGAGGACACCGCGGCCGAGATCCAGAACCGTGCCCGCGACTATCTGGAGCGCATCGAGGCCGAGCACGACGCGGCGCGCAAGGAACTGGGCGTCGAGGACGAACTGCGCGAACTTCCCGGGATGACCACCGCGATGATGGTCACGCTCGGCAAGGACGGCGTGAAGACGATCGAGGACTTCGCCGGCTATGCCGTCGACGATCTGGTCGGCTGGAAGGAGCGCAGCGACGGCGAGACCAAGACCTATCCCGGCGTTCTCGCCGAACATGGCGTTTCCCGCGCCGATGCCGAGGCCATGGTGATGGCCGCCCGCCTGGCGGCAGGCTGGATCACCGAGGAACAGGCCGAGGCTGAAGCCGAAGAAACCGCGGAAGCGTGAGGTGACCCATCGCACGGCGCCCGCTTCTCCAGGAGATGAACGATCGCACCTGCATCGTGTCGCGTCAGCGGCGCGAACCGGATGAGCTGATCCGTTTTGTCGTCGGTCCCGATGGGGCCGTCGTCCCGGACTTGAAGAGAAACCTGCCCGGGCGTGGTTGCTGGGTGACGGCAGATCGCCTACATGTGGAGCGGGCCGCGTCGAAGAACCTCTTTTCGCGCGTGTTCAAACGTCAGGTGAGCGTTCAGGACGACCTAGCGGACGTTGTGGACGCGCTTCTGGCACGTTCGGCGCTCGGTCTTCTCGGCTTGGCGCGGAAGGCGGGAGCCATCGCTCTGGGAGCAACCAAGGTCGAGGCGCTTGTAAGAAGCGGTGAGGCCCTGGCTGTTCTCCACGCACATGAAGCGGCGGAGGATGGCGTCCGCAAGATTGCACAGGCTCGACGCGCGGTCGCCTATCTTGGAGGTCCGCGCATATCGGCGTTCAAACTTTTTCCGGAAGCGGAAATGGGTTTGGCATTGGGCGGCACAAATGTGATACATGCTGCCGTTCTCGCAAAGGACGCGGGCGCAGCGGCGGTGCGGCGCCTGCATGCGCTCGACCGCTACCGGGGCGGCTCCCCGGACGACGAGGCAATGTTTGCGGCGATTGCCGAGGTACCGCAAGCCGCAGAGGATATGGAATGAGCGATACGAAATCCGGCGACGAGAACACGTTGACCGTCAACACGAAGAAGACGCTGACGCTTAAGCGGCCTGGCGTCGAGCAGAGCACCGTGCGTCAGAACTTCTCGCACGGTCGCACGAAGTCCGTCGTGGTTGAGACGAAGCGGAAGTTCGTCAAGCCCGGTGATCGGCCGGATCCGTCGCGGATTCAGCAGTCGCCGGCACCCGCTGCGTCGCGTCCGCAACAGCCGCCGGTCACCGCCCGGTCGCCGGAGCCTGCGCCTCGTCCGCAGCAGCCGGCGCCGCAGCCGCCCGTATCGCAGCAGCCTGCTCCCGCGCCGCAACCGGCGCCGCAGCGGCCTGTGGCGCAGCAGCCGGCACCGCAGCAGCCTGAGCAGAGGGCTCAGCCGGCCCCCGTCCCTGCTGCACCCGAGCAGCCCCGGCCCCAGCAGGCAGCGCCCGCGGAACGGCCCCAGCCGGCTCCCGCCGCTCGTCAGCAGCCGCCGCAGGGTGCACGGCCGCAGCCCTCGCAGCGTCCGGCACACGGATCGCGGCCGCAGGGCGGCCCCAACCGCCAGTCCGGCGGCATGGTGTTGAACACGCTGTCCGCCGAAGAGATTGCCGCGCGCCGTCGCGCGCTCGAAGGCTCCCACGCCCGGGAGCAGGAGGAGCGCCAGCGCGCACTCGAGGAAGCCCGTCGCCGCGCGGAGGAAGAAGAACAGCGCAAGCGTGAGCGCGAGGCCTCCGCACGCCGCCAGGCCGAGGAGGAAGCTCGCCTTCAGCGCGAAGCCGAAGCCCGCCGCCGGGCCGAGGAAGAAGCGCGCCGTCGCGCCCCGCAGCTGGAAGTAGCGGCATCGGATGACGACGAGACGCCGCGTCCGCGTGGCGGTGTCTCTGCACCGCGCGGGGTCCCTGCCCGCAGGCTCCCCACTCCCGAAGTCGCCCGGCCCGCCAAGGGACGCGGCGAGGAGGACCGTCGTCGTGGCAGACTCACCGTGGTCTCCGCCACGAACGAGGATGATTCGCGGTCGCGCTCGCTCTCGTCGATGCGGCGGCGTCAGGAGAAGTTCAAGCGCGCCATGTATCAGGAGCCGCGCGAGAAGATCTCCCGCGAAGTCGTCCTTCCCGAGACGATCACGATTCAGGATCTCGCCGGCCGCATGGCCGAGCGGGCGGTCGACATCGTCAAGTACTTCATGAAGCAGGGCCAGATCGTGAAGCCCGGCGACGTGATCGACGCCGACACCGCCGAACTGGTGGCGGTCGAATTCGGCCACACCGTAAAGCGTGTCGCCGAGTCGGACATCGAGGAAGGCTTCTTCGGCGGCCCGGACAATCCGGAAGACCTGAAGCCGCGTCCGCCGGTCGTGACCATCATGGGTCACGTCGACCACGGCAAGACGTCGCTGCTCGACGCCATCCGTCACGCCAACGTCGTCGAGGGGGAGGCCGGTGGCATCACGCAGCACATCGGCGCGTATCAGGTCTCGCAGAACGGGCAGAAGATCACCTTCATCGACACGCCCGGCCACGCCGCCTTCACGGCAATGCGCGCCCGCGGCGCGCAGGTCACCGACATCGCGGTGCTGGTGGTTGCGGCCGATGACTCGGTGATGCCGCAGACGGTCGAGTCCATCAATCACGCGAAGGCGGCGGGTGTCCCGCTGATCATCGCGATCAACAAGATGGACAAGCCGACGGCCAACCCCCAGAAGGTCCGCACCGAGCTGCTGCGCCACGATGTCGTGGTCGAGTCGATGGGTGGCGACACCCTCGAGGTCGAAGTTTCCGCCAAGACCGGCGCCGGCATCGACAAGCTGCTCGAGGCCATCCTGCTTCAGGCAGAGATTCTCGACCTCAAGGCTAACCCGGATCGCACCGCCGAGGGCGTGGTCATCGAGGCCAAGCTCGACAAGGGCCGTGGCCCCGTGGCGACCGTGCTGGTGCAGACCGGTGACCTGCTCATCGGCGACATCGTCGTGGCCGGCAACGAATGGGGCCGGGTGCGTGCGCTCATCGACGACAAGGGCGAGGCCATCGAGGGTGCCCTGCCCTCGCAGCCGATCGAGATCTTGGGCCTCCAGGGCGTGCCGATGGCAGGCGACCGTTTCGCCGTGGTGGAGTCGGAGGCTCGCGCTCGCGAGATAACCGAGTACCGCCAGCGCAAGGCCCGCGAGAAGGCGGTCGCGCGTCACATCAGCCAGCGCGGTTCGCTGGAACAGATGATGTCGCAGCTTCAAAACTCCGGCATGAAGGAGTTCCCGCTGGTGATCAAGGCGGACGTGCAGGGTTCGGTCGAAGCCATCTCGGCTGCGCTTGAAAAGCTCGGCACGGACGAGGTGCGTGCCCGCATCGTCCATACCGGCGCCGGCGCGATCACCGAGAGCGACATCACGCTGGCCGAGACGTCCGGCGCGGCCGTGATCGGCTTCAACGTGCGTGCAAACCCGCAGGCGCGCCAGGCGGCCGAACAGGCTGGCATCGAGATTCGCTACTACAACGTCATCTACAATCTCGTGGATGACGTGAAGGCGGCGATGTCCGGGCTCCTGTCGCCGGAGCGCCGCGAGACCTTCCTGGGCAATGCCGAGATCCTCGAGGTCTTCGACATCACCAAGGTGGGCAAGGTTGCGGGCTGCCGCGTCACGGAAGGCCGCGTCGAGCGTGGTGCAGGCGTGCGCCTCATCCGCGAGGGCGTGGTGATCCACGAGGGCACGCTGAAGACTCTGAAGCGCTTCAAGGACGAAGTTCCGGAAGTGCCCGTCGGCCAGGAGTGCGGCATGGCCTTCCAGAACTACGAGAACATCCAGGTCGGCGACATCATCGAGTGCTTCCGCGTCGAGATGGTGACAAGGACTCTCTGATCCATCGGGGCGGGAGGCTGCGGCACGCCGCAATCCGCCCCCGGCCGGCTCTCCGGAAAAGGGCCGGATCAGGACTGGAACACGCGGCGCGGACCTGATCCGCGCGCGCATCATTTCGATATAGGAACTAGGTTCAGATGGCAGGCTCCGGCCCCTCCCAGCGCCAGCTTCGCGTCGGCGAGCAGGTGCGTCACGCCCTTTCCGACGTGCTGACGCGCGGCGAGGTGCGCGACGACCTGATCACGTCGACCGTCATCTCGATCTCCGAGGTGCGCATGTCGCCCGACCTCAAGATCGCCACCGCCTTCGTGTCGCCGCTCGGCGCCCCCGACGGGCCCGCGGTGATCGAGGCGCTCAACCGCAATGCCCGCTTCATTCGCGGCCGCATGTCGCCGGTGCTCCGGCAGATGAAATACATGCCGGAGTTCCGTTTCCGGCTCGATACCAGCTACGACAACTACTCGAAGATCGATGCGCTGCTGCGCTCCCCGGAAGTGGCGCGAGATCTCGACGACGACAAGAAAGACGATTGATGGCCCGTCGCGGCAAGAAGAAAGGCCGGCCCGTTTCCGGCTGGGTGATCCTCGACAAGCCGGTCGGCCTGGGCTCGACCGAGGCTGTTTCCAAGATCAAGTGGCTGTTCCAGGCCGAGAAGGCTGGCCATGCGGGCACGCTGGACCCCCTCGCCTCCGGCATGCTGCCGATCGCACTCGGCGAGGCGACGAAAACCGTTCCCTACGTCCAGGACGGCGCCAAGGTCTACCGCTTCACCGTCGCCTGGGGCGAGGAGCGGAGCACCGACGACCTAGAGGGGCCGGTGACGAAGACGTCCGACAAGCGGCCGACCGAGGACGAGATCCGCGCGCTGCTGCCGAAATATACCGGCATCATCCTGCAGACCCCGCCGCAGTTCTCAGCCATCAAGATCGGCGGCGAACGCGCCTACGATCTGGCACGGGACGGCGAGGTGGTCGAGATTCCGCCGCGTGAGGTGGAGATCGGCCGCCTGGAGCTCGTCGAGACGACTCCCGAAGGCCATTCGGTCTTCGAGACCGAGTGCAGCAAGGGCACCTATGTCCGGTCGCTCGCGCGCGACATGGGGCGGGACCTCGGCTGCTACGGCCATGTGGCCACCCTGCGCCGCGAGGCAGTCGATCCCTTCACGGCGGAAGATCTCGTGACGCTTGCGGAACTCGAGGCCGCCGCGCCGAAGCGCCCCGCCCCCGATGAGGAAGCACGGGCGCGCCCCGATTATTCGGCAATCGACGCCTATGTGGTGGAAACCCTGGCCGCGCTCGACTGCCTGCCGCAGGTTGCAGTTACAGACGACAGCGCGGCACGCCTGCGCCTCGGAAACGCGGTCATCGTGCGCGGCCGCGATGCGCCGGTCGAGGCCGAGGAAGCCTGCGCCACGGCACGTGGCAAGCTCGTGGCCATCGGCGCGATCGAAGCGGGCATGTTCAAGCCCAAGCGCGTCTTCACAATGTAGTGGGGAAGCGTCGCTGCTCTTCTCTGACGGGCGACGACGGGATTGCCGACCTGATACGTCCGGCAGCTCAAGAGGCTGCCGGATGCGATCATTCCGGCTTGCCCTTGGTCCACACCGCTTCCTTTCCATAGAGCGGCACGGTTGACAGCGACATCTTCGCCGAACCGTCCTGCACCTGGCGTGAATGCGAGAGGTAGATCAGCGTCTGGTTGGCCTTGTCGTAGATGCGGTTTACCACCTGCTTCTTCCAGATCAGGCTGATGCCCTGTTTGAAGACCTCCTCGCCGTCCTTGCTGAGATCGATATCCCCGATGGTGATCGGCCCCGTCTGGCGGCAGGAGATCGACGAATCGGACGGGTCCTCGAACCAGTTGCCCTTCTGGAGGCGATCCACCACGCCGCGGTCGAAATAGGCGACGTGGCAGGTCACCCCCTCCACCTTGGGATCCTTGAACGCCTCGATGACGATGTCGTTTCCGAGCCAGTCGACGCCCACCTCTCCGACCTCCTGCGCGGATGCGGCAGAGGCGGCAAGCCCCCCGGCCAGGGCTAGAATCAGGGCGGCATTGCGCATCGGTGAACTCCGGCTGTTCGCATCAGGCCTCAACTTGGGCGTCAACCGACCGTCCCGCAAGGCCTCCCGCGAGTGCATGTTGGTTCTTGCAACCCCTCGTGGCGGCAAACTGCCGTCTTCCGGTGCGGCGCCGTCTCCACTACATTCACGGGATGAAGCGCCCCGTTTCCAGGACCCTCCTGTTGCTCTCCGCCGCTGCCCTCGGGGTCGCCGGCGGAGCGTTCCTGACGGGGGCGGCCTTCGCCGGCTGGACGACCCATGGCGCCAGCATCTTCATGGCGCTGGCGGAAACGGGTCTTTCCTGGTGCTTCTGATTCCTGCCCTCACGGCGATACAGACATGAACGTGATGCGCTTCATCCTCGTCGGTATCTTCGTCCTGATGGCCGTCGCCGTCGGGCTGGTCGGCTACAATTGGTACCGTAGTGCCGGCGGCGAAGCCTACGGCGCGCCTTTCGTCCTGGTCGACCAGAAAGGCACGGAGATCACAGAGCAGGCCTTCCGCGGCCACCCGACCGTGCTGTTCTTCGGCTTCACACACTGTCCCGAAGTCTGCCCGACCACGCTTGCCGAAATGGACAGCTGGCTGACGGCGCTGGGCGACGAAAGCCGGGACATCCGGGCCTATTTCGTGTCGATCGATCCGGAGCGCGACGACGCCGTCACGCTGGATCGCTATGTCAGCAACGTGTCGCAACGCATCACCGGCATCACCGGCGAGCCGGACAAGGTGGCGGCCATGGCCAAGGCGTTCGGCATCTACGTCAAGAAGGTTCCCCTCGAAGACGGGGACTACACCATGGACCACACCGCGACGGTGCTGCTCCTCGACCGCGACGGCGGCTTTTTCGGAACGATCGCCTATGGCGAGAACTCCGATACCGCCATCGCCAAGCTCAAGCGTCTCGTGAAGGAAGGCTGAGCCCCCACACATGCCGCAGACCCGAGTGTCCCTACGTACCGACAAGGCCACGGCCCATCGGCTCTTTCCCGTCGTCGAGCTGGCGTTCGAGGAGGAAGGCTATCCCCTCGCCCTGTCCGAGATCGACGAGGACCGGGACATCTACGAAGTCTCGCTCTACGTCGAGGAGGATCCCGAGCCGGTCGAGGCCCGTCTTCGCTCGATCCTTGAGGCCGAAGCTGTGGCAGCGTCGGTGGAGCGCGAGGTGCTCCCGGACGTCGACTGGGTGGCGCATTCGCTGGCCGGTCTACAGCCGGTTCGCGCCGGTCGTTTTCTCGTTCATGGCAGACACGACCGCCATCGCCGCCGCATCGGCGATCTCGCCATCGAGATCGAGGCCGGCATGGCCTTCGGCACAGGTCACCACGAGACCACTGTCGGCTGCCTGCAGACGATCGGCAAGGTGGTGCGGCGCGAGCATCCGCGCAACGCCCTCGACCTCGGCACGGGCAGCGGCGTGCTCGCCATTGCGCTTGCCAAGCTGGCGCACATACCCGTGCTAGCGACTGACATCGACCCCGTGGCGACACGCGTAGCGACTGAAAATGTGCGGCTGAATGGGGCGTCTGCCCTGGTTACGACCTGCACCGCCGCCGGCTTCCATCATCCGGCCTTCGCCCTGGGCGGACCGTTCGATCTGATCGTCGCCAACATCCTGGCGCGGCCGCTCATGCAGCTCGCGCCGGCGATGCGCCGACACCTGACGCCGGGCGGTTCGCTCGTCCTGTCAGGTATCCTGGCGCGCCAGCGCAACGCCGTGCTCGCCGCCTATTGCGGCGCGCGGTTCCGGCATGTGTCGACGCTGACGATCGGCGACTGGGTCACGCTCCACCTCAAGTGAGGCAAGGTCACCGCCGCTATCTGCCGGCCGGTTTGTCCTTTGCCGCCGTGTGCTGTTCGCGATAGCTACGCGCGTACTGATCGGCCTGGCGCTGCCTCGCGGCAACGGCCGCATGAAAGGCCGATCTGATGATGCCGGTTACGGAAGCGGAAGCCATGCTGCACTCCTGTCGGTTGCCGGTACCTCCCGTCGATGAGGATGCAATGGGAACGGCGGTCGTTGAACCGCTGATCGGGCAAAGCAGCCATCCATTCCTGACGTAACGGAACCTGCTCGACCGGCCGCAACCCGTTCCGACATTGTTTCTCCACGAGGAGGCGGCTAGGGTTCGCAGCCGATCACCCTCGAGCGTTCCCATGTTCCAGACATTCGACGAAACCAACGATCCCTCGCATGGCGCTTCGCGTGTCGCGTCCCTGCGCACATGGCTGGATGAGGCAGGCCTCGACGGATTCCTTGTGCCGCGTGCTGACGAGCACCAGGGCGAATACGTGCCCGCTTGTGCTGAGCGGCTGAAATGGCTGACCGGATTCACGGGGTCCGCTGGCGTCGTCCTCGTGCTCAAGGAGCAGGCCGTGCTTTTCGTAGACGGCCGCTACACGCTCCAGGCCCGCCACCAGGTGGACCCGGAAGTCTTCGCGATCGAGAACCTGATCGGCAATCCGCCGCCGGAATGGCTGATGGAAAACGTCCCCGCCGGCACGCGGATCGGGCTCGATCCCTGGCTCCATACGATCTCCGAGGTCGCCGCCCTGCGGAAGGCCGGCGTCGAGGTTGTTCCCGTCGACACCAATCCCATCGACGTTCTATGGGCCGACCGTCCGCAGCCGCCGCTTGGCAAGGTCGAGATCCAGCCGCTCGCATTCGCCGGCGAATTGGCCAAGGACAAGCTTGCGCGACTGGCGGAGCACATCAAGGCCGCCGGCGGCTCGCACGCGGTCCTGACCGATCCCTCGTCGCTGGCCTGGGCCTTCAACATTCGCGGTTCGGACGTCCCGCACACGCCGCTGGCGCTCGGCTTCGCCGTGCTGGCCGCGGAAGGGCCGCATCGCGTCTATCTCGACGAACGCAAGCTCGGCATCGAGACCAGGGCCTATCTGACGCAGCTCGCCGATCTCAAGTCGCCGTCCGAACTCGAATCCGACATCGCCGCCCTGGCGAACGAGGGATCGCAGATCCTCCTCGATCCGACGCTGGCCGCCGAACGGCTCCGCCTGATCGTTGCGGACAACAGCGGAAAGGTCGTGGAGGCGCCGGACCCGACCCGCATCCCGCGCGCCACCAAGAATGCCGCCGAGCTGGCGGGCAGCCGCGCGGCGCACCGCCGCGACGGCGCGGCCATGTGCAAGATGCTGGCCTGGCTCGACCGTCAGGAGCCCGGCACGACCGACGAGATCGCAGCAGTGACCGCGCTGGAAGGCTTTCGCCGCAGCATGGGCGAAGAGACGCAGATGCCGCTTCGCGACGTCTCCTTCTCTACCATCTCCGGCGCCGGCCCGAACGGTGCGATCATCCACTACCGCGTGTCACGCGATACCAGCCGCGTGCTGGGCAATGGCGAGCTTTTCCTGCTCGACTCCGGCGCCCAGTACCAGGACGGCACCACCGACATCACCCGCACCGTGCCGATAGGCACGCCGACCGTGGAAATGCGCCAGCGTTACACGCTTGTGCTCAAGGGCATGATCCAGATCTCGATGCTGCGCTTCCCGCCTGGCACGCGCGGCTGTGACATCGACGTGCTGGCCCGCGTCGCCCTGTGGCGCCACGGCCTCGACTACGCGCACGGCACCGGCCACGGCGTCGGCTCTTATCTGTCGGTCCATGAGGGACCCCAGCGCATCGCCAGGACCGGCACGCAGAAGCTGCTCCCCGGCATGATCCTGTCGAACGAGCCCGGCTACTACAAGGAAGGCGCCTACGGCATCCGCATCGAGAACCTCATCGTCGTGACGCCCGCCGAGGCGATCGACGGCGGCGACATCCCCATGCACGGCTTCGAGACCCTGACGCTCGCGCCCTTCGACAAGCGGCTCATCGACTACGACCTGCTGACGAAGGCCGAGCTGCAGTGGATCGACGCCTATCACGCCCGCGTGCTGGCCGAGATCGGGCCTATGCTCGACGGCGAGACGCAGGCCTGGCTTGAGAACGCGGCGGCTCCCCTCCCCGTCGTGCCGCACGGGAATGAGCCGATCCGGGCGTCCTGATCGGGGAGGCCTGCCTCAGAGGCCGACCCAGCGCAGCAGCCCGAGCGCTGCTGCGCCCGCCAGGAACATCGGCAGCATGTCGAAGCGCAGCGCGACCAGTCCCGCGACCACCAGCGCTCCGAGCTCCGCCGGCTCGGCCGAAACGGCCGCAGGCGCCACCAGGGTGGTCAGCACCGCCGCCGGGACGGCGTCGAGCGCGGCCTCCACGCGCGGATGGACACGCTCGAACCGCGACAGGACAAGATGGCCGCCGATCCGAGTCAGGTATGTGACGACGGCGCCGGCAAGGATGATCCACCACGTCGTGCTCACGGGACGTCGCCCCCCACTGGCGATTCCAGTCCGTGCTTCTTCGGCGGGATGGCAGCGGCGAGCAGGATCCCCGCCAGCGCACCGATGGACACGTGCCAGGGCGAGCCGACCGTCCACAGCGCGAGCACCGACGCGGCCGCGCTGACCGCCACCACGGGCAGGAACAGAGGCCGCTTGTGGAACTCCATCACAAGCCCGAGAAAATAGATCGGCAGCAGGAAATCGAGCCCGAGCTCATGGGTGTTTCCGAGCAGGCTGCTGAAGAACGCACCCGCCCCGCTCGCCACCACCCAGGGAACGTAGATCCCAAGCGAGAGCCCGAAATACCAGGCGAATCCGACCTGTTTTCCCGACTGCGCGCGCCGCTCCGATTCGGCGAAATGCACGTCCGTGAGGAAGAAGAAGCCGAGCGCCTTGCGCGGACCGCTCCAGTGACGGATCCGCCGACCGAAGGTCGCCGAATACAGCACGTGCCGGAAGTTCACGGCGAAGATCGACAGAACGATCAGCCAGGGCGCGATCTTGTGGCCAAACAAATCGATGCCGACCATCTGGCTGGCGCCGCCGAAAATGAGCGCGCTCATCAGGGTGGCATCGACCACGCTCAGCCCGTTCTGGGCCGCGAGCGCGCCGTAGAGAATCGAGAACGGGAATACGGCAATCATCACCGGCACGCTGGCGCGCAGGCCGGAGTTGAAATCCGATGCGGGCGGGTGGCTCACCCGGGAAGAAGCGTGGGTACCTGACATCCGACGGCTCTTAGGTCAGTCACCCAGACCTGTCATGCGAATTTGCTTGAGCCTCGGAATGAGCGTCGCTGAACACGGTGCTGGCGCCGAATCCAGCGAACCACTATTCTCCCTCAGGACCTTACAGGGAGGGTTTCGTGAGGGGTATCAACCATCTCGTCATAGCCGCCCAGGATCTCGACGCCCTCCGCCATCTGTGGGAGGGGCTGGGCTTCACCCTGGCGCCACGCGGACAGCACCCTTTCGGCACCAGCAACACGGTGATCCAGCTTCAGAAAAACTACATCGAACTCCTTGCCGTCACCCATCCCGAGGACGTTCCCGAGCACGGCCTGGACCAGTTCTCCTTCGCGGCCTTCAACCGCGACTACTTGGAGCGTCACGACGGCTTCTCGATGCTTGTCTTCGACAGCGAGGACGCCCATGCTGACCTGGACAACTGGCGCGCGGCGGGCCTGCACACCTACCACCGCTTCGAGTTCGCGCGCCCGGCCAAGATGGCCGACGGCCGCGAGGTTACAGTCGGTTTCTCGCTCGCCTTCGTGTCGAATCCCGCGGCCCCTTGGCTCGGCACCTTCGCCTGCCAGCACTTCATGCCGGAATATTTTTCCCAGCCGAGCTTCCAGGCCCACGTCAACACGGCCACGACCGTCCACGACATCTGGATATCGGGCCCCCGCGCGCAGGGCCTCGCCCGCTATTTCGAGACCATCGTCGGCTCGCAGGCCATGCGCAAGCCGGGGCGCATCGACATTCCGACCAGCGCCGGCACCATCGTTCTCGCGGATCCCGGAGCCTTCGAAGCCTCGTTCGGTGTCCCCCCGCCGCATCCCGGCGACGGGCCACATCTCGCCGGCCTGACGATCGACTGCCTGAGCTTGGACGCCGTTCCCGACACCGATCTGTACATGGTCGGGGAACGCCTCATCCTTCCCCCGGAAAAGGCGTTCGGGACGGCGGTGGCGTTCCGCCGCGGCCGGCAGTAGAGGTCGGGCTCAGGCCCCGACGCGCTCGAACCAGGTGTCCTCGTCGATGACCTCGATGCCGAGTTCGGTCGCCTGCTTCAGCTTGGAGCCCGCCCCCGGGCCCGCGACAACGAGGTCGGTGTTCTTCGACACCGACCCGGCGACCTTCGCGCCGAGCCGCTCGGCCATCGCCTTCGCCTCCGAGCGCGTCATGCGCACCAGCGTGCCGGTGAACACCACCGTTTTGCCCGCCACGGCGCTATCGGCGGAGATCGACACGATATAGGGCTTCGGCCTCACCTGCTTCAGCAGCTCGTCGAGCACGGCATCGTTCCGCTCGTTGCCGAAGAAGTCGACCAGAGCCCCGATCACCGTGTCGCCGATGCCGTTGATCGACGGGAAGACCGTGTGCGGGTCTTCGGCGGCCGCGGTCTCCTTGCCGACGCGAATGAACTCCTCGACGGTCGTGAACGTCTTGGCCAGCAGCGCCGCCGTCGTCTCGCCGACGTGGCGGATGCCGAGCGCGAAGATGAAGCGGTCGAGCTCGGGCTCGCGCCGCGCATCGATGGCCGCGAAGAGCTTGTCGAGGCCCTCGAAATTGCGTTCGTCGACGCTGCGCACGTTCTTGCGGGTCTTGCCGCTGGCAGCCTCCCGCTGCCGCGCCTGCTCCTCGCGCCGCTCAGCCAGCGCCTTCTGTGCCTCGGCGCGTTTTTCCTTCAGCGTGAAGATGTCGGCGGCTGTCTTGAGCAGGCCTGCGTTGAAGAACATCTCGATGTTTTCAGAGCCAAGCCCCTCTATGTCCATCGCGCCGCGCGACACGAAGTGCTTCAGGCTCTCGATGGCCTGCGCCGGGCAGATCAGTTCGCCCGTGCAACGGCGCCGGGAGTCTTCCTTGCCGGTCTTCTCGTTCAACTCGCGCGTCGCGGGCGAACCGCACACCGGGCAGGTATGCGGCATGACAAAGGGCACCGCGTCCGGTGGCCGCTTCTCGATGACCACGTCGACGATCTGCGGGATGACATCCCCTGCCCTCTGGATGACGACCGTGTCCCCGATCCGGATGTCCTTCCCGTCACGGATCGGCTGGCCGTTGCTGTCGCGACCGGCGATGTAGTCCTCGTTGTGCAGCGTCACGTTGACCACGGTAACGCCGCCGACGCTCACCGGATCGAGTCGCGCAACCGGCGCCAGCGTCCCGGTGCGACCGACCTGGATGTCGATCCCCCTCACCGTCGTCGTCGCCCGCTCTGCGGGGAACTTGTGCGCGATCGCCCAGCGCGGCTCGCCCGAGATGAAGCCCCAGCGGCGTTGCAGGTCGATCCGGTCGACCTTGTAGACGACGCCGTCGATGTCGTAGCCGAGCGAGGAGCGCTGAGACTCGATCAGCCGGTAGTGGGCGAGCAGTTCCTCCACGGTCCTGGCCCGGATCATCAGCGGATTGATGCGAAAGCCCCACTCCGCGAACTTCTGCACGGCCTCGTACTGGGTCGGAGCCGGCTCCTCGCTCGCATAGCCCCAGGCATAGGCGAAGAACTTCAGGTTGCGGCTAGCGGTGACGGACGGGTCCTTCTGTCTCAACGACCCGGCGGCCGTGTTGCGAGGGTTGACGTAATCCTGGCCTCCGGTAGCGGCCGAGCGTTCCTTGAGCGCCTGGAACTCGGCATAGGTCATGTAAACCTCGCCGCGAATCTCGATCGTCTCCGGCCAACCCGAACCCGCGAGCTTGTGCGGTATGTCGACGATCGTCTTCAGGTTGGCGGTGATGTCCTCACCGACCGTTCCGTCGCCGCGCGTCGCGCCTTGGACGAACACGCCCTTCTCGTAGCGGAGCGATGCCGACAGCCCGTCGATCTTCGGCTCGGCGGTAAAGGCGATGTCGAGATCCTTGTCACGCTCGAAGAACCTGCGTCCGCGTTCGATGAAGTCGACGACGTCCTCGTCCGTATAAGCCTTGGCGAGGCTGAGCATCGGCACCATATGCCGGACCTTGGCAAACCCCTCTGCCGGCGCTGCGCCGACCCTGCCCGTTGGGCTATCGGGCCGTATGAGATCCGGAAAAGCTTCCTCGATGGCGGCGTTGCGCTGCCGCAGCGCATCATACTCGGCGTCGGAGATGATCGGCGCGTCTTCCTGGTGATAGCGCCGGTCGTGCTCGGCAATCTCGGCGGCAAGCCGCGCCAGCTCGGCGGCGGCTTCCTCCTGGCTCAGCATGTCGACGGGCTTTTCGCTAGGCTGCATGTCTTCCTCAGGCGCGGATATGCGGACGCACGTTAGTCCAGATCGATGGCAGGCGGGAGCCGGTTCGGGCACTTCGGCGATCCCCTGCTGCCAGCCGTTGACTCACCCGTACGGACGCCCCTTCTGCAATCGCCTGCAACCTGCGGACGCAATCTCTACTGCATGTTATTATGGAATAATTCGCACGAAATACTATTGATAGGCACAGTGACAGCAACTCCAGGCAAGACATCATGGACAAGATTATTGTCGATATTGTCGGAACATCTTTCGCCGGAATCGGGATCGTGGGCGGTCTCCTGCAATACATGTTCAACAGCCGCCGCGCAAACGCCGCGCGGGCCGCCGAAGAAATCGAATCCATTTACAGGGAAAAGTACATACTGACCGCCGAGAAGCTGCTCGACTACCCCTTATGCAAAATAGGCTACGAACGGCCGTCCGGACAAATCGAAGAAATCGTCGTCGACGAATTGGGCTTTCACCTTGCGCTACGCCATCACACCGTCCGCCGCTGCGAGGTTCCCGGCTACGATCCGCAGAAGGACGGGTTCCTCGCGCGCGTGTCCGCCCCCGGCGTGGATCCGCAGTATCTGTTTTCCGGGCGGGAGCACTTTATCCGCGACGTGTTCGACCGGTTCTTCGGCCGTCTTGAACGTATCGAGGCGCTGATATCCGCCAGGGTCATCACCGCCTCGGACTTCCGCGACCATTTCTCCTACTGGATCACGGTGATCGGAGATCCGCATGCGCCCGTCAGCCCGCTCAGCGCCGCCAAGCGCGCGACGCTGATCGACTACATCGTCAGGTACGATTTCAAGGGGGTGATCCGCCTGTTCGCGCGCTACGACAAGGACCTGTCTCTGCCCGCCGTCACTCGGCAGCCTCACGCTCCTGCAACAGCCTGGCCGCCGCCGCCCGCGCCTCGTCCGTGATCGTCTCGCCGGCCAGCATGCGCGCGATCTCCTCGTGCCGCGCTCCGCTGTCCATCCGTGTAACGCTGGTCGCGACTCGGTCGCTGCCGCCCGTCTTGGCGATGAGGAAATGCACCCCGGCCCGCGCCGCCACCTGCGGCGCGTGGGTAACGGTAAGGACCTGAACTTTGCGCGCGAGCCTCGCCAGCCGCTGGCCGATCGCGTCCGAAACCGCGCCGCCGACGCCCGAATCGATCTCGTCGAACACCAAGGTGGGCGCCGAGCCCCGATCGGCAAGCGCCACCTTAAGGGCCAGCAGGAAGCGCGACAGCTCGCCGCCTGAAGCCACCTTCATCATCGGCCCGGGACGCGTGCCCGGATTCGTCCGAACCCAGAACTCCACCTGATCGATGCCGTCGGAGCGACGGTTGTCCGGCTCCGTGGAGATTTCGACGATGAACGCCGCGCGCTCGAGCTTGAGCGCCGGCAATTCCGCCATGACGGCCTGCTCCAGCGCGGCAGACGCCGCCCGGCGCAGCTCCGAAAGTTGCGACGCCAGCCGGTCATAGGCGTTGCGCGCTTCGACGGCCTGCCGTTCGAGCACGCCGAGCTTCTCCTCGCCGGCGTCGAGATCGGCCAGATCCGCCGTCATAGCGTCGCGCAGCTGGGCTAGGTCGTCCACCTGGACGTTGTGCTTGCGTGCGGCGGCGCGCAAGGCGAACAGCCGCTCCTCCGCAGCCTCCAGCTTCTGCGGATCGTATTCGGTAGCGCGCAGCGCCGCGTCGACGCCCGACTGCGCCGCGTCGAGCGCGATCAACGCCTCGTCCAGCGACTTGACCACCGGCTCCAGCAGGTCCGGCGCCTCGGGCACCTTGCGCTGCAGCCGCCGCATCAGGCTGGCAAGCTGCGGCAACGGCGAGCCCTGCCCCGAGAGCGTGTCCTGCGCATCCTTGATCTCGGTGGCGATCTTCTCGACCCGCATCATCGCGGCCCGGAAATCCGCGAGTTCGGTTTCCTCACCTGGTTGCGGGTCGAGACGCGACAGTTCCGCCACCGCCGCGCGCAGATAGTCCGCCTCGCGCGCGGCCGCCTCTACCTTCGCCCGGTGTTGCGCCAGGGCCTGCTCGGCCTCCCGCCAGTAGGACCAGGCTGCCGCGCATTCCCGCGCAACGCCGACATGGCCGCCGAAGGAGTCCAGCAGGTCGCGATGCGCGGCAGGGTCCACCAGGGCCCGTTCGTCGTGCTGCCCGTGGATCTCCACCAGCGCGCGGCCGATCTCGCGCATCAGCGCGACACTGGCCGGCTGGTCGTTGATGAACACGCGGGTGCGGCCGTCGGAAGCCTGGATGCGCCGGAGAATGATGTCGCCGTCGTCGTCGATGGCGTTGTCGACGAGAATCGCGCGGGCGGGATGGTTCGCCGGCACGTCGAACACCGCCGTCACCTGCCCCTGTGGGGCGCCGTGCCGGACCAGCGAGGCGTCTCCCCGCGCCCCTAGCGCCAGCGACAGCGAGTCAAGCAGGATCGACTTACCCGCGCCAGTCTCGCCGGTCAGCACCGACAGTCCGGGAGAGAACTCGATGTCCAACCGCTCGATGAGGACAATGTCACGGATCGACAGGCGCGAGAGCATCTGGGCGCGTCTAGGGTCCCGATTCGGAAATTCGCCGGATCTCGATATCAGGCAAGATGCGGAATTGAGAGTCCAGCGAGACAGGCAAAACGCGGCTTCCGTGTGTCGGGTCTGCCTGGAAGTCCGCCGCGGCCATCTCCTTGGACCGCGGCGAGCTTCGAAATCACGACACTAGGCGCCGCCACCGGCGATCAGGGCTCCGGCCTTCGCAAGCCAGGACCCGCCGTGCTCGCGCGGTTCCAGACCGCCGGACTTGAGCAGCTTGTAGGAGTCCGCATACCAGCGGCTGTCCGGGTAGTTCCGGCCAAGCACCGCCGCGGCGGTCTGCGCCTCGTTGACCAGGCCCATCGCATAGTAGGCTTCGGTAAGACGCGCGAGCGCTTCCTCGATGTGGCGCGTGTTCGAATAGTTCTCGACGACATAGCGGAATCGCTTGATCGCCGCGATGTACTCCCGGCGCTCGAGGTAGTAGCGCCCGGTCTGCATCTCCTTGCCGGCGAGCTGGTCGCGCGCGAAGCGGATCTTGTCCTGCGCGTCGTCGACATACTCTGACTCCGGCCAGCGCTGGACCAGTTCCTCCATCGCCTCGATCGTGCGCCGAGATTCCTTCTGGTCCTGCGTCACGTCGCGAATCTGACGGAAATAGCAAAGCCCGATGATGTACTGCGCGTAAGCGGCGTCCGGCGACGACGGGTAGAGCGTCACGTAGCGCTTGGCTGCGTTGATCGCCTCGTCGTACTTGCCTTGGCGATAGTTGGCGAACGCACCCATCACCATCGCCTTGCGGGCATACTCCGAATAAGGGTGCTGGCGGTCGATCGCTTCGAACTTGCGGCTCGCCTCCGTCAACCGGCCCGCATTCAGGTTGGCCAAGGCCTGGTTGTAGAGAACATCCGCCGGCTCGGTCTGCTCCACATAGGTGGAGAGGTCGAGATCAGCCTCCGTCGTGCTGCAGGCGGCTACGAAAAGCGGCGCGGCAAGCACGGCAACGCCGGCGATGCCTGCGCGAATGCGCCTGGCGCGCATAGGATTCTCAAACGACATCTTTCTGGACCGCCCTCCGGCGAATTGTCTGGCTTTCGGCACTAGACCGAATCCCCCACCAGGCCAACCCTATCAGAAGTCATTTGCGCTTTTTTGTGGCGGCGAACAACAGATCAGCCACCGCCACGAAATTCAGATCATCCAGGGAGCGTAGACGGGCGCGTTGACCGCGATCATCTCCGCCCCGCGACCACGTTCACGCCGGCCGGTCTCGACGATCTCGAACGCGGTACGGTCGGACAGGAGCTGGCGCAGGGCCATCGCATTCAGCTTGTGACCGCCCTTGTACGAACGGAAGCAACCGAGGAAGCGCGCGCCTGCAAGCGCCAGGTCGCCAATGGCATCCAGGGTCTTGTGACGCACGAACTCATCCTCGTATCGCAGACCCTCGAGATTGATCACCCGGTCGTCGTCGCCGATCACCACAGTGTTCTCGAGCGACGAACCGAGGGCATAGCCGCTGGCCCACAGCTTCTCGACGTCGCGCATGAAACCGAAGGTCCGGGCGCGCGACACGTCGCGACGGAAGGCGTCCGAATCGAGGTCGATAGCCAGCGCCTGCCGCCCGACCGCACCGCTTTCGAAGTCGATCTCGACCTCGAAGCGCGTGCCACGATAGGGGCGGAACTCGGCCCAGGACGAACCACTCTCGACACGAACGGGCTTCAGCACGCGGATATAACGGCGCTTGGTGTCAAGGCACTCGATGCCGGCTTGGTCCAGCGCTTCCACGAACGGCGCGGCGCTGCCGTCCATGACCGGCGCTTCCTCGCCATCGATCTCGACAAGAGCGTTGTCGATGCCAAGCCCGTAGAGGGCTGCCATCACATGCTCCACGGTCGCAACGCGCGGACCGCGGCCAAGAACCGTGCACAGAGCCGTGGAACCAACCTCGGAAACCAATGCGGGAATGCGCCGGGAGCCAGCCTCACTGCCCTTCGGAACGAACACGATTCCCGTATCCGCGTCCGCGGGGTTGAAGCGTATCGTCACCTGCTTGCCGCTATGAACACCGATTCCCGAAAGGGACACCGATGCTCCGAGCGTCTTTTGATATCCGTTCAACTCAAGCCCCGCATATCCGACACGGAGACCCACTGCCACGCCCCGCCGCATTGTGAATTCTCCGGCGATATCAACATCATGACAGCGGTGAAATTCCCGCCGTTTTCGAGCGTGAAGATAGTCGTGCGGTAGGAGCGAGCCAAATCACGGTTTCTTACTCAGTGTTACCGCAGCCGCCTTTGACCGACTTGGCGCAATTGTCTGAAAACTCGGTAAATTTTTGCTTTCCAAAAGTTGCCGAAAAGCGCCTCGTCCGCCCCTTTCCGACGCCCTCCGTTAACACATCGCCCGGAGTCGCGAGGCGACTCCGGGCGAGGTCATTTCGAATCTCTGGACGAAGCGGCCGCCCGATCGGCGTCGGGCGGGACCGTGAACGTCAGTTGGCCTGCCGGCGCAGGAAGGCGGGGATCTCGAGCTGATCGTCCTCATGCGCCGCGCGCGGCTGGGGCGCGAGGCGACCATGATCGTCGAGTTGGCCCCGACGCGGCGCGTAGATCTGCGAGTCCTGCAGGCGGCGCGCCTCCGGAGCCGGCTGGCGCAGCTTCGGCTCGCGGGTCTGGACCGGCTCGACCCGGGCGACGTCGTCATCGCGTCGGGTGAGACCGCTGGTGATCCGCTTCAGCAGGCCAAGCGGGCCGCGATCCTCGGCGTCCACCGGACGCGCGGACGGCTCGATCTTCCCCTGGACCATCGGCGGGAAGTCCTCGACGCGCGGCATGCGCGGAGCCTGCGCGGCGGGAGCGGGCTCGCGGGCCGGCTGCAGCGGGGCGACCTGCTGCGCGACCGGCGCGGCATGGACCTCGGGCTGGTGCTGCGCGACAGGCTGCGGCGCGGCCTGCACGGGAGCAACAGGCGCGACAGGAGCTTCGGGCGCCGGGAAGATCCGGCTCTGCGGACGGAAATCGTCCGCCGGAGCGGACCGCTGCGCCGCGGCGGCATTCTGCTCGGCTGCGCGCATAGCGTCCGCGACCGGATCCGCCGAACGGGCTTCGACACGCGCGCCTTCGACAGCGGCGACCTGCGGACGCTGATCGGCCGGGCGCTGCTGTACCGGCTTCGGCGGCTGGCGGATCGAGATCGGAGCCGCGGCGATCTCCGCAGCGGTCTTGTCGATGCCGGTGGCGACCACCGACACGCGGATCACGCCTTCCAGCTCCTCGTCGAAGGTCGCGCCGAGGATGATGTTGGCGTCCTGGTCGACTTCCTCGCGGATGCGGGTCGCGGCCTCGTCCACCTCGAACAGGGTCAGGTCGCGGCCGCCGGTGATCGAGATCAGCAGGCCCTTGGCGCCCTTCATCGAAGTCTCGTCGAGGAGCGGATTGGCGATAGCTGCCTCGGCAGCCGCCATTGCCCTGCCCTCGCCCGACGCCTCGCCGGTACCCATCATTGCCTTGCCCATCTCGCGCATGACCGAGCGAACGTCGGCGAAGTCGAGGTTGATCAGGCCTTCCTTGACCATCAGGTCGGTGATGCAGGCCACGCCCGAGTAGAGCACCTGGTCGGCCATCGCAAAGGCGTCCGCGAAGGTGGTCTTGTCATTGGCGAGCCGGAACAGGTTCTGGTTCGGGATGACGATGAGCGTGTCGACGCACTTCTGCAGCTCTTCGATGCCCATGTCGGCCGTCTTCATGCGGCGCTGGCCCTCGAAGTGGAAAGGCTTGGTGACGACACCGACGGTGAGGATGCCCTTCTCGCGGGCGGCGCGGGCAACGACCGGCGCCGCACCCGTGCCGGTCCCGCCGCCCATGCCGGCGGTCACGAAGCACATGTGCGTATTGGAGAGGTGGTCGACGATCTCGTCGATGCACTCCTCGGCCGCGGCCCGACCGACTTCCGGCTGGGCCCCCGCACCGAGCCCCTCGGTGACGTGCGCGCCGAGCTGGATCAGCCGCTCGGCCTTCGACATGTTCAGCGCCTGGGCATCTGTGTTGGCCACCACGAAGTCGACGCCCTTCAGGCCCGCCGAAATCATGTTGTTGACCGCGTTGCCGCCGCCGCCGCCCACACCGAACACGGTGATACGGGGCTTCAGTTCGGTGATGTCCGGCCTCCGGAGATTGATCGTCATGTTCTTCGTCCTCTGCCTTTCCTGCCGCGCGCCGACGCGGCTCGCTGGGGCATGCCCCGTTGTTAGAAACTGTCTTTCAACCACTGACCCACACGACTGAGACGGCCGCCCGTCCCTGTCATGCGTGCACGCAAACTCTCACCGATACGCCCGCTCTCGAACTCCGCCACCTGCGGGTGGATCATCAGGCCGACCACCGCCGAGAAGGCCGGCCCCTTCGCTGCCACCGGCAGACTGGAGACGCCCAGCGGCCTGCCGATACGCACATTTCGCCCGAGTACGCGCCGGGCGGTGTCCGGCAAGCCGGGCAACTGGCTCGCGCCTCCCGTGAGCACCACACGCTTACCCACGATGTTTCCGTAGCCCGATTTGTTGATTCGATCCCGGACGAATTCGAGCGTCTCTTCGACCCGCGCGCGGATGATGCGGGTCATCACGGCATGCGGAACCTGGAGCGGTACGTCGCCCTCTTCCGTCCCGATCGGCTGCACGGAGACCACCTCCCGGTCATCCACTCCCGGAGCAAGCGTGCCATGCATCACCTTCAGCCGTTCGGCGTCCTCGAAGCGCGTCGAAAGACCCTTGGCCAGATCGAGCGTCACATGACTGCCGCCGACAGGAAGCGTGTCGCAATGCACGAAACGCCCCTCGGAAAAGATCGCGATCGTCGTGGTTCCGCCGCCCATGTCCACGCACGCGGCGCCCATCTCCAACTCGTCGTCCACCAGTGCGGCCAAGCCGCTTGCATAGGGCGTGGCGACCATCCGCTCGACCGACAGGTGCGAGCGATTGATGCAGAGTTCGAGATTCCGCTGCGGCGCCGAATCGCCGACCAGCACATGCATGTCGACGCCCAGTGTGTCGCCGACCATCCCGCGAGGGTCGCGCACGCCGCGCTCGCCATCCAGCGAAAACGATACCGGCAGCGCATGCACCACAGATCGATCTGCCTTCAGCGACTGCTTGGCGCCGGCCGCGAGCACGCGCCGAACATCCGATTCGTCGACCTCGTGGCCGCCGAGATTGATCGTCGCGGAGTAGACATGACTCTTCAGCCGGCCTGCCGTCAGGTTGACGATCAGCGAGTCGACGGTAAGGCCAGCCATGCGCTCGGCCGCATCGACGGCGAGCCGGACCGCCTGCTCCGCCCGCTCCAGATCCACCACCATTCCCGCCTTCACGCCGTGGGAGCGCTGGTGGCCGATGCCGATCACCTTGATCTTATGGGTGCGCCCGCGCAGCAGCTGCGTCGGCTCCGTCGGCTTGAGCTCCGCAACGATGCAGCAGACCTTGTTCGAACCAACGTCCAGCACCGTGACGATGCCGGAACGATTCGGAGCGGATCCTCCGGACCTGCCGAGCCAGCTCATATCTGCTTCTCCGCAGCCACCTTGCGGGCCTTCAACGCCTTCGCAAAAGCCTCTTGGCGATCCTTCACCGCCTCCGCGGTCATCTTCACCACGACCCGGTCCGAAAGCCGGAGATCGACGACCGCGACGTCACGATTGAGGAGCTGATGCTTCTCATCAATCCGCTCGAGCCCGGCCATCGCCTCGTCCGCGCCGAACTCGGGCAGCTTCACGGTCACGCCGTTGGACAACTTGAGGTTCCAGCGACGGCCGCCGACAAGGACGTAACCCTTGACCTTGGACGCCAGCGTCGGGTGCTGCATCACCCGCTCGACGAATTCCGCGGCCCGTCCGGCGGCACCGTCGCCCACGACCAGCGGCAGGCTGGCATGCCTCCCGCCGCTGAAGGGCACAATCACATTGCCATTGCGACCAATGATCGAAAGCTCGCCGGCATGCTGCCAGATGGCAAAGGGCTCGCGCTCCTGGATGCGGACTTCCAACATCTCGGGATAGATCTTGCGGACCGACGCCACCTCCACCCAGGGGAGCTGGGCGACACGATCCCGCGCGGCATCCACGTCAAAGCCCACCAGCGAGGTCCAGCCCGACAGCTCCAGCCGCTCCAGCACGTCGATCTCGGAAGTCTCGTGATGACCAATGACCCGTACTTGATCGACCGCAAATCCGGTGCGCGCCGTGACGGCCTGAGCGATGTCGGGAACGCGCCCACCCAGCCAGGAACCGTAGATGCCGGTCGCCGCGAACAGCAGAGCCGTTGCCGTCGTCGCTGCGTAGCGCGGCGGCACGAAATCTCCCGTACCGAGACGCCGCAGCAACCGGACAGGACGGCGCAGCCAGCGCGGCAGCACGAAACGGTCGAGCCCCTCGCCGATACGGCCCGACCTGGACCTCAGCGCGAACACGATGCGTCCTCCACCATCCAACTCAACAACTCCGCAAAGGAATGGCCGGCCTCTGCCGCGATTTCGGGAACGAGCGACGTCGGCGTCATGCCTGGCTGCGTATTGATTTCCAGCCAGACGACCTCGCCATCCGGAGAGTGCCGATCGTCGTAGCGGAAGTCCGAGCGAGAGACGCCCCGGCAGCCGATGGCCTGATGAGCCTTGAGGGCCAGTGTCTGTATCTTTTGGTAAATATTTAGTGAAATTTTAGCGGGGCAGACGTGCTTTGACCCGCCCGGCGCATATTTCGAATCGTAGTCATAGAAGGCATGGCCGGTCGGGACGATCTCGCATACGCCGAGCGCCACGTCGCCCATCACCGCGCAGGTCAGCTCGCGCCCATAGATGTAGCGCTCGACCATCACCTCGTCGCCATAGCGCCACTCGTCGGAGGCAATGACCTGCGGAGGATGACTCTGCCCCTCCTTGACGATCACGACGCCGAAGCTCGACCCTTCGTTGACCGGCTTCACCACATAGGGAGGCGGCATGGGATGCCGATCCACGATCGCATGGCGGTTGACGACCTTCGAGTCGGCAACCGGAATGCCAGCCGCCCGCGCGACGCACTTGGCCTGCTCCTTGTTCATGGCAAGGGCCGAGGCCAGCACGCCGGAATGCGTATAGGGAATCTGCAGGTACTCGAGGATGCCCTGGATCGTACCATCCTCGCCGTAAGGACCATGAAGCGCATTGAAGGCGACGTCCGGCCGCAACCCGGCAAGCACCGCAGCCACGTCGCGACCGACATCGACGAGCGTCACGCGATAGCCGGCGCTCTCCAGCGCAGCCGCGCACGACTTTCCCGACGAAAGCGACACCGGGCGCTCGGAGGAGAACCCTCCGTAAAGCACGGCGACATGCTTCTTTGACACGCTTTGCATGGCCCCTCGAACCGATTCTGACGAACGAATCGCAGACAGGACTCATCATCTCCGGCGAAGCTTTCGCCGGACATGCGCCGCTCAAAACCCAAATCAGGAAACGCCGTCGAAGAGAGTGAATCAGAGCCGGATTCGCGTGGCAAGCACCGAATGTGACGCGGCGTAAAATTCTCCCGCCGAGTATGGCAAGAATGACTCAGATGCTGCCGCAAACGGCAGCCCTCGTGGCCGGGGTCAGAGCAGCAGGCCGAGGAATTCCTGGACCTCACGCCCCTGCTTGAAGCGCCCGATCCGCTTGATCTCCCACTGCAGCCGGACGCCGGAATGCTCAAGCACACGCGCGCGCACCGTCTCACCGAGCGTTTCGAGGTCGTAGGCGGTGGCGTGACCGACATTGATCATGAAGTTGCAGTGCATCGGCGACATCTGCGCTCCGCCGATCATCAGGCCGCGGCAACCCGCCTCGTCGATGACCTTCCAGGCCGACGTGCCCTCGGGGTTCTTGAACGTCGAACCGCCGGTTTTCTCGCGAATCGGCTGCACCGTTTCGCGATGGTGCCGCACTGCATCCATCGCCGTGCGTATCGTCGCCTGGTCCTCGCGGTGGCCCTCGAAGACTGCCGAGGTGAAGATCAGGTCCGATGGCGCGGACGAATGCCTGTAGGCATAGCCCATGTCCGCGTTCGACAGGACGTGCAGGTTGCCCTGCCGATCGAGCGCGCGCACCTCGACGACACGCTCGCGCGTCTCGACGCCATTGGCGCCCGCATTCATGCGCAGCGCCCCGCCGATGGAGCCGGGAATGCCGTAGTAGAAATGGAAGCCGCCGATGCCCGCCTTCAGCGCCACGGCGGCGACGTGCTTGTCGGGCGTGGCCGCGCCCGCACGGATACGCGTCTCCGAAATCGCGTCCGCCTCGCCGAAGCCGCGCGCTGAAAGACGGACGGTGAAGCCAGGGATGCCCCCCTCGCGAACGATGAGGTTCGACCCGACACCGACGACCGTTACCGGTATCTCCTCCGGCACCGCCTTCAGGAACGCCGCGAGGTCATCCTCGTCGGCCGGCTGGTAGAGCACTTCCGCGGCCCCGCCCGCACGGAACCACGTATACTTTTCCATGTCGGCATCGACAGTCACGCGGCCCCGCAGGCCGGCCAGCCGATCGCCCAGTTCGGCAAGAAGGATATCGCCCGCCTTCATGCCGCTTCGCCACCGAGTTCCTTGGGCAACGCATAGGCCCATTGCGTGATGTTGCCGGCGCCGAGGAAGACGACGAAGTCGCCCTCGTGGGCGATCTCGCGGATGATCGGCGCAATCGCCTCCGGCCCTTCGATGAACCGGGCATCACGATGTCCGCCGGCGCGAATGCGATGCGCAAGCGCCTCCGAGCTAACGCCCTCGATCGGTTCCTCGCCCGCCGGATAGACCGGCGCGACCATGATCGTGTCCGCATCGTTGAAGCAGGCGGAGAAGTCATCGAACAGGTCCCGCAAGCGGGTGAAGCGGTGGGGCTGCGCAATCGCGATCACCTTGCCGCGCGTCGCATCGCGCGCTGCCCGCAGCACCGCCTTGATCTCGACCGGATGATGCCCGTAATCGTCGAAGATCTTCACGCCGTTCCAGGCTCCCGTGGGCGTGAAGCGGCGCTTGACGCCGCCGAACGACGCCAGGCCCTTCTTGATCGCCTCCGCCGAAATGCCGAGCTGGTGCGCCACGGCAATCGCCGCGGTGGCGTTGGACACGTTGTGCCGGCCAGGCATCGGCAGGACGATGTCCTTGATCACCGTCTCTTCCCCGGTCTTGCGGTCGCGGATGGTCACGTCGAACCTGGACGTGCCGCCATCCGACTGATGGCCCGAGAAGCGTACGTCAGCCTGGGCATTGCCGCCATAGGTGATGACGCGCCGGTCCTCGATCCTGCTCACCAGGGCCTGCACCTCCGGATGGTCGGTGCACATCACGCCGAAGCCGTAGAACGGAACGTTCTCGACGAATTGCCGGAAGGCCTCGCGCACCTTGTCGAAGCTGCCGTAGTGGTCGAGGTGCTCGGGGTCGATGTTGGTGATCACCGCGATGTCGGCCGGCAGCTTCAGGAAGGTGCCGTCGCTCTCGTCGGCTTCCACCACCATCCAGTCACCGGCGCCCATGCGGGCGTTGGTGCCGTAAGCGTTGATGATGCCGCCATTTATCACTGTCGGGTCGAGGCCGCCGGCGTCGAGCAACGAGGCGACCATCGACGTCGTGGTCGTCTTGCCGTGGGTTCCGCCAATCGCCACCGCCTGGCGGAAACGCATCAGTTCGGCCAGCATCTCGGCGCGGCGAACAATCGGCAGCAGCTTTTCGCGCGCCGCAACGAGCTCGGGATTGGTCTTCTTGATCGCCGTCGAGACGACCACGACTTCCGCATCCCCGAGATTCGCGGCCTTGTGGCCGACGAAACACTCGATGCCCTTCTCGCGCAGCCTCTGGACATTGGCGCCGTCGGTCTGGTCGGATCCCTGCACGCGGTAGCCGAGGGTATGCAGGGCCTCGGCGATGCCGCTCATGCCGATGCCGCCGATGCCGATGAAATGCACCAGCCCGATGGTCTGCGGCATCTTCATGAAAGCTTTCCCTGCACCGTTGAGGTTGTCGATCCCTTCCCGGCAATAGCCTCTGCGAGGTCCGCGAGCAACCGCGCGGCATCCGGGTGCCCGGCCGACTTCGCGGCGGCGGCCATGCGCGCCATCCGATCGGGGTCGTCCATTGCCGCGCCGACCAGCTCCGCTATCCGTTCGGCCGAAAGGCTAGACTGCGGATGGACCTCCGCGCCGCCGGCCACGGCAAGTGCGGCGGCGTTCGCAGCTTGGTCGTGGTCCAGCGCGTACGGATAGGGCACGAAGAACGCCGGCCGCCCGATCACGGCGACCTCCGAAACGGTCGAGGCTCCCGAGCGCGAAATAACGAGATGTGCTGCCGCGATCCGCGCCGCCATGTCGATGAAGAACGGCGACACCTCGGCCGCGATGCCGAGATCGGCATAGGCCTTCTTCACCCGGTCCGCGTCTTCGGCACGCGCCTGCTGGGTCAGTCTCAGGCGGCTCCGCTGTTCCAGGGACAGCTTCGCCACGGCGGCGGGAATGGCGTCGGAAAAGAACTGCGCACCCTGGCTGCCGCCGAAGACCAGCAGCCGGAATTCCTGGCCGGGCCCGGAAGGCTCGTAGGCGACGTCGGCAGCATCCAGCACAGCCGGCCTCACCGGATTGCCGGTCTTCACGATCTTCGTCGCAACACCGCTCGATCCCGGCTGCAGGAAGCCACCCGCGATCGCCGTCACGCGCGGCGCAAGCGCCTTGTTGGCGCGGCCCATGACCGCGTTCTGCTCATGGATCAGCGTCGGCACGCGCCTGCGGGTCGCAGCGTAGAGCGGCGGCAACGTCGGATAGCCGCCGAAGCCCACCACTGCGGCCGGACGGATGCGCGCGATCAGCGCCGAGGCCTGCCGCACGCCGCGCCAGATGGTCCAGAACGACCGCGCCAGTGCGATGGGGTTCTTTGAGCCGAAGGTGGCCGAGGAGATCGCGTGGATCTCGCTCGCGGGAAAGTTGCCGGCGAAGCGACCCGCGCGGTCGTCGGTTGCGAGATGCACCTCCCAGCCACGGACGGCGAGCTCATGCGCCAGCGCCTCGGCCGGAAACAGGTGGCCACCGGTGCCACCTGCAGCAAGCAGAATCGTTCCCTTCGCCATGTTACTCTGCGGCCACCGCATAGCGTGCGAGGAAGTCTGCCTCCGTCTCGCGACGGCGGGCCGGCTTCTTGCGGGTGAGCGCCAGCACCATCCCCATCGAGATGGCGATCGCGATCAGCGAGGAACCGCCATAGGAGATGAACGGCAGCGTCATGCCCTTGGCCGGCATCATCTGCAGGTTGACGCCCATGTTGATGATCGACTGGAAGCCGAAGACGCAGACGAGACCAGCCACCGCATACCGGGTGAATTCGTCCTGCTCCTTCAGGGCGGTGTTGAGCCCGCGCAGCACGACGAAGGCAAACAGCATCATGATCAGGAAGCACATGATGATGCCGTACTCCTCGCCGGCGACGGCGAAGACGAAGTCCGCATGGCTGTCCGGGATCAGCTTCTTGTAATAGCCCTCGCCGGGTCCAACGCCGAACCACCCACCGTTGATGACGGCATCCCGGCCCATGTCGACCTGGTAGGTGTCGCCCTCGCCGGTCAGGAAGCGATTCACGCGCCCGGCCACGTGATCGAAGGTAACGTAGGCGCCGAGACCGCCTACGACGGCGAGCACGCCGATCGCGATGATCCAGAGCCAGGGCATGCCGGCCAGGAAGAACATGACACCCCAGGTTCCGGTGATCAGGATGGTCTGGCCAAGGTCGGGCTGCAACACCAGCAGGCCAACCACCAGCCCGAGCAGCATCAGCGCCAGGAAGTTGCCGGGAATCTCGGGTCGCCGTGCCTTCTCCGCGAACAGCCAGGCGCAGATGATGACGAAGGCGGGCTTGAGGAACTCGGACGGCTGGATCGAGATGCCCATGATCGACACCCAGCGGTGGGCGCCCTTGGCCTGCACGCCCACGAACAGCACCGCGACCATCAGCACCAGCGAGCAGCCCAGCATCACCAGGGCCAGCCGGCGCACCTGCCGGGGCGTCAGGAACGACACAGCGAACAGGGCGATCACGGCCGGGATCATGTAGACGATCTGGCGGGTCGCAAAATGGAAGCTGTCCAGCCCGATGCGTTCGGCGACTGCCGGACTCGCCGCGAAGGAGAGCACGATGCCCAGCCCCATCAGCGTCAGGAATGCCGCGAGGAACCAACGATCGACGGTCCGCCACCAGACGGCGACGGGGCGACGGTCGAGACGGCTGTGCTGCATCAGCGTTCCCCTCCAATGGGTGTGACGCCCGGTAGGGCGAGCACGGCTTGCCGGAAGGCTTCGCCGCGCACCTCGAAATTCTTGAACTGGTCGAAGCTGGCGCAGGCCGGCGACAGGAGCACCACGACGTCGCCGCTGTCATCGGCCTCCGCGTCGCGCGCCGCATGTTCCACCGCAGCCGCAAGCGTGCCGGAAATCTCGTAGGGCACCGCCTCGCCCAGCGTGACAGAAAAGGCCGGCGCGGCCTCACCGATCAGGTAGGCCTTGGCGATCCGTGGGAAGTAGCCGCGAAGCGGCTCGATGCCCCCCTCCTTCGGAAGCCCTCCGGCGATCCAGTAGATGCGGGAGAAGCTGGACAGGGCTGGAGCCGCCGCGTCGGCATTGGTCGCCTTGGAGTCGTTGACGAAGAGCACCTTGCCCTTGCGGCCCACCTGCTCCATGCGGTGCGCGAGGCCCGGGAAGCTCTCGAGCCCCGACTGGATCTCTCCGAGATCGAGCCCGACCTTGAGGCAGGCGACCAGCGCAGCGAGCGCGTTCTGGGCGTTGTGCTGGCCGCGCAGCGAGCCGATGCCTTCGAGGAAGGCGATGCGGCTGTAGCTTCCCTCCACTGCCTCCATCAGGTCGGTGCCGTTGGCGAAATAGCCGTCCGGAAGAGGAAGGCGCTTGGAGATGCGCACCACCTCCCTGCCCGCCTTCTCCAGCCGGTCGGCGATCTGCGCGCAGTAGACGTCGTCGATGCCGATGATCGCCAGATCGCTCCCCGAAACCAGCCGCTCCTTGATCGAGGCGTAGTGCTGCATGGTGCCGTGTCGGTCGAGATGGTCCGGCGTCAGGTTGAGCAGCACGCCGGCGGTCGGATTGATCGAGGGCGCGAGGTCGATCTGGTAGGAGGAACACTCCACGACATAGAACCGGTCCGGCCGGGGCGGCTCGAGCGTCATCACCGCCCGTCCGATGTTGCCCCCCATCTGGGTGTCGCGGCCGGCGGACTTCAGGATGTGCGCCGTGAGCGCCGTCGTGGTCGACTTGCCATTGGTGCCGGTGATGGCGATGAACGGGGCTTCGGGCGCCTGGGCGTTGCGCTCCCTTGCGAACAGCTCGATGTCGCCGATGATCTCCACGCCCGCCGCCCGCGCCAACTCTACGCTCCAGTGCGGCTTGGGATGGGTCAGCGGCACGCCGGGCGCCAGCACGAAGGACGAGAAGGTGGACCAGTCGGCGTTGCGCAGGTCGCCGACCGCAATTCCTGCGGCCTCGGCGCGCGCGACACTCTCCGGGTTGTCGTCCCAGGCGACCACATTCGCGCCGCCTTCGACCAGCGCGCGGCCGGTCGCGATTCCCGAGCCGCCAAGCCCAAACAACGCGACCGTTTTGCCCTCGAAGGTACGGGCTGGGATCATGGCGACTATCTCAGCTTGAGCGAGGACAGGCCAACCAGGGCCAGGATGACGGCAATGATCCAGAAGCGGATCACCACCTGGCTTTCGGTCCAGCCGAGTTTTTCGAAATGGTGATGGATCGGAGCCATCAGGAACACCCGGCGGCCGGTCATCTTGAAGTAGCCGACCTGGATGATGACCGACAGCGCCTCCATGACGAACAGGCCGCCGATGATCGCCAGCACGATCTCGTGCTTGGTGGCAACGGCGATGGTGCCGATGAGGCCGCCGAGCGCCAGGGACCCTGTATCGCCCATGAAGATGGCCGCTGGCGGCGCATTGAACCACAGGAAGCCGAGGCCAGCGCCGATCACCGAACCGAGGATCACGGCGAGCTCGCCGGTGCCCGGCACATAGTGGATCTGCAGATACTCGGCGAAGACCGCGTTACCCGAGAGATAGGCGATCATCCCGAAGGACGCCGCGGCGATCATGATTGGGACGATCGCCAGCCCGTCCAGCCCGTCGGTCAGGTTCACCGCATTGCCGGCCCCGACCACAACGAAGGCCGCGAACGGAACGAAGAACCACCCGAGGTTGATGATCAGGTCCTTGATGAAGGGGAACGTGAGCGAGGAGGAGAACGGCTCCTGCCCGAAGTGCATGATGACCCATGCCGCGATGGCCGCGATAACGAACTCGATGCCTAGCCGCGCCTTCCCGGACAGGCCGAGATGGGACTGCTTCGTCACCTTGAGGTAGTCGTCATAGAAGCCGATGGCGCCGAAGCCCACCGTGACGAGCAAGACGACCCAGACGTAGACGCTGGTGACATTGGCCCACAACAGCGTCGAGCCGATGATGCCGGAGATGATCATCAGCCCGCCCATCGTCGGCGTGCCGGCCTTCTTGAAATGCGTCTGCGGCCCGTCCGCGCGAATGGGCTGACCCTTGCCCTGTCGCAGCCGCAGCGAATCGATGATGCGCGGCCCGAAGATGAAGACGAGCAACGCCGCCGTGATCAGCGCCCCGCCGGTACGGAAGGTGATGTATCGGAAGACGTTGAACAGCGATACGTGTTCGGAAAATTGCACCAGCAGCGTCAGCATGCGTCCCTCGGGATCCCCCGCTCAGCCAGAAATTTCGCCGCTGGCCGCGGCGGGAAACCGTTCGAGCATCGCCTTCACCAGGCGCGAAAAACCGATGCCGTTGGATGATTTCACCATGATCACGTCGCCGCCCCTGACCGTCTCCAGCAGGATCGGCTTGAGTTCGTCCGCGCTCGCCCGATGGTCGTGCGGCAGGCTCTCCGGCAACGTCTCGTCGAGCGCCTTCATTGCCGTGCCGGCGAGGAGCACGATTTCCGCTCCGCTCTCGCCGATGGGGCCTGCCAGGGCGGCATGCAGCCGGTTTGCGTGCTCCCCGAGTTCGAGCATGTCGCCAAGCACCGCGATGCGACGCCCGCCATTCTCTGGCGGGGTGGCACGGAGCAGTTCCAGCGCCGCCGTCATCGAGGCTGGGTTGGCGTTGTAGCTCTCGTCGATGAGCGTGATTACACCGCCGCCGACCGCCAGCCGATGACGGCGGCCGCGCCCGCTTTCCGGCGCAAGCGTCGACAATGCGGCGCCCACGCGCTCCATGTCGGCGCCCACCAGCGCCGCGGCGCCGAGCACCGCCAACACGTTCTGGACGATGTGCCGCCCCGGCGCGCCGACGCGGACATCCAGCACATTTCCGTTGATGCCCACCGAAATGAACGAGTGATCGGGGTAGAGATCGCACGACAGGAGGCGCACCTGCGCCCGCTCTTGTTCACCGAAGTTCGCCACGTGCTTCACGCCCGCCGCGCGCGCGAGGCCCGCAAGAAGCTTCGCCTGGGGATCGTCGCGGTTGATCAGAGCGCAGCCGCCGGGCTCGATACCCTCGAAGATCTCGGCCTTGGCCCGGGCGATCGCCTCCAGGCTGTCGAAGTGCCCCAGATGAGCCGGCGCGATCAGCGTGACGATCGCCACATGCGGCCGCACCATCTTCACCAGCGGACGGATCTCGTCCGGATGGTTCATGCCGATCTCGAAGACGCCGAAATCCGCGTCGGCAGGCAGCCGCGCGAGCGTTAGTGGCACGCCCCAGTGGTTGTTGAACGACTTGTCGGACGCGTGCACGGTTCCGACGGAGGACAGAACGTGGCGCAGGGCTTCCTTGGTCGTCGTCTTGCCGACAGAGCCTGTCACCGCGACGATCTTCGCCTTGCTGCGCGCCCTCGCCGCCCGCCCGAGATCTTCCAGCGCGGCAAGGACGTCCGGCACCACGATCATCGGCGCAACGAGGCGCCCGAGCGCCGGCAGCTTGCTTTCCGCGACGACGAGGACGCTGGCGCCTGCCTTCATGGCCGCGGATGTGAAATCGTGCCCGTCATGCTGGTCGCCGCGGATCGCGAAGAACGCGTCCCCCGGCTTCAACGTGCGGGTGTCGATCGACACGCCGGTAATGCCGGCCGGCAGCACGCCGACCGGGCGGCCCTTCATGGCCTGAAGGAGAGCGTCCGACTCCCAGAGCAGGCTCATGCGGCGACACTCCTCAGCGCCGCCCGAACCTCTTCATGATCCGAGAAGGAGAACGTCTCGTCGCCGATGGTCTGGCCGTGCTCGTGACCCTTGCCGGCGACGACGAGCGTGTCTCCGGCAGAGAGCATCGCCACCGCCTCTCGGATCGCCTCGCGCCGGTCGGGGATCTCGAGGGCGCCGGGTGCCGCCGCGAGGATGGCGGCGCGGATGTCCGCGGGATTCTCTGAGCGGGGATTGTCGTCCGTCACGATGGTCACGTCCGCCAGCCGCGTGGCGATCTCGCCCATGATCGAACGCTTGCCGCGGTCGCGGTCCCCGCCGCAGCCGAAGACGACGATGACACGACCCGTCGTGAACGGCCGGACTGCCGCCAGCACGTTCTCCAGGGCATCCGGCTTGTGGGCGTAGTCGACATAGACCGGCGCGCCGGAAGCAGTCGTCCCGACGAGCTCCAGACGGCCGGACGCGCCCTGCAGCTTCTCCAGTGCTTTCAGTGCCTTGGACACCGATGTTCCGGTGCCTATGGCAAGGCCGGCGGCAACCAGCGCGTTGGAAACCTGGAAGTCCCCGGCCAGCGGCAGGTCGATCTCGTGGATCACACCGGCATGCTCGACCTCGGCGCGCTGGCGATGACGCTCGTGCTCGACGCGCTTGAGCGTCAGGAAATCGCCCTGGCGGCCGACGGTCAGCACGTTGAGACCCGCCGCGCGTGCCGCCTCGATCGCCCGTGCGGAGTAGGGATCGTCGGCGAAAATGACCGCGGGCGCCCCCTTCGGCAGCAGAACCTCGAAAAGCCGCAGCTTCGCCTTGAGGTAATCGTCGACGGTCGGATGGTAGTCCATGTGATCGCGGCCGAGATTGGTGAAGGCCCCTGCGGAAAGCCTCACCCCGTCGAGCCGCCGTTGGTCGAGCCCGTGGCTCGACGCTTCCATCGACGCATGCGTCACACCGCCATCCGCCAGCTCGGCGAGCAGCCTGTGCAGCGCCACCGGATCCGGCGTCGTCAGCGACCCGTATTCGTTCCGGCCCGGCGCAACGACGCCCGTCGTGCCGATGCTGGCCGCCGCCTTGCCGTCATGGGTCCAGATCTGCCGCACGAAGGACGCGACGGAGGTCTTGCCGCTGGTTCCCGTCACCGCCACCATCGTCTCCGGTTGGCGGCCGTAGAAGCGCGCGGCCGAACGGGCGAGAGCGAGGCGGGCATCTCCCACCGTGACGACCGGCACGGCCGCGCCCTGAAGGCTGTCCGAGGACACCACCGCGACCGCTCCGCGCGCCACCGCGTCGGCAACGAAGGCCGTGCCGTCGGCTTTGCTGCCGGCGAGGGCGAAGAACACGAATCCCGGTTCCACGCATCGCGAATCCGACGTGATGCCGGTCACGTCGACCGGTCCCACGGCGGGGTCGGGTAGAGGCAGGATATCGGCGAAGTCAGCGAGGTGCATTGGCGCGGCGGTCAATCCATAAGCGAAGCGCGCCATATCTTGGCGCGCCGGCGGAATCAGTCGCTGGAAACCAGCGTAGCGAGGTTCTCGTGGCCGAAATCGGGCTCGACGCCAAGAAGCGCCGCAGACCTGCGGATGATGTTTGCGACAATCGGCGCTGCATTCAGACCGGCAGTCGCTCCCATGCCCGGCTTCTCCGGCTTCGGCTCGTCGACGACGGACAGCACGATGTAGCGCGGGTTCTCCATCGGGAAGGCAGCCACGAAGGCGTTGAACCGCTTGTCGGACGCGTAGCGGCCATTCACGACCTTCTCGGCCGTACCGGTCTTTCCGCCGACGCGGTAACCGGGCACCTCCGCCCGCTTGCCGGAACCCTTCTCGGCATTGAGGCGGTAGAGATAGCGCATGGACTCCACTGTGTAGTCACTGACCACCCTGGTGCCGATTTCGGTCGCTTCCTCGCGGGTACGCGGCAGGAAGGTGGGCGGCAGCAACGTACCGGTCATCAGGGCCGCCGCACCCACCGCCGTCTGCAGGGGCGTCGTGGAGAAGCCGTGCCCGAAGGAAGCGGTGATCGAATGGACCTTCCGCCACACCTTCGGCTCGGTCGGTCGCGCTACTTCCGGCAGCTCGGTCTGCATGCGCTCAAGAAGTCCCAAGCGGTGCAGGAACTCCCGATGCCCCTCGATTCCGACGACATCGGCCTCGCGCGCCGAGCCGATATTGGAGGAGTAGATGAACACTTCCGGCACGGTCAGCACGCGGTGCTTGCCGTGGAAGTCGCGGATCGTCTGCCGCCCGATGGTGATGGGCCGGGTCGCGTCGAAGCGGCTCTCCAGAGTGACCTTGCCGGAGTCCAGCGCCATCGCCGTGGTGAAGCTCTTGATGGTCGAGCCCATCTCGTAGACGCCGGCCGACATCCGGTTGAGCCGGTCCTTGTCATGGGCATTGTACGGATTGTTGGGATCGAAGTCCGGCACCGACGCCATCGCCAGCACCTCGCCGGTATTCACGTCGAGCACGACGGCACCCGCGGCGATGGCGTGGTAGCGCTCGAGCGCCTGGGAAACCTCGTCCCGCACGATGTGCTGCACCCGGACGTCGATCGACAGTTTGACGGGCTCGAGGCTTTCCGGGTCGGCAAGGCCCGTCTCCTGGAGATCGGCGAGGCCTTGGTCGTCGATGTACTTCTCGATCCCGGCGATGCCCTTGTTGTCGATATTGGTCAGGCCGAGGATGTGCGCTGCGGTGGGGCCTCCGGGATAGAACCGCCGCTTCTCGGTACGGAAGCCGATACCCGGCAGACCGAGCGCCATGATCTCGGCCTGCTGCCTTGGGGTAAGCTGGCGGCGCAGCCACACGAAGCCTGCGTCGCTGCGGAGCCGGTTGTAGGTCTGTTCCACCGGCAGGTCAGGCAGTACCGTCGAGAGCTTTTCGATGACCTCGTCGGGATCGACGATCCGGCGCGGCTCGGCAAACAGCGAGAAGGTCTTGATGTCGGTCGCCAGAAGCTCGCCATTGCGGTCGACGATATCGGGGCGTGCGGCGGTCACGCGTGACTGTGGAGCGCCCGTTTCCTGCGGATCCTTGAAGCCGAAATAGACCAGGCGCCCGCCGATCGCGGCATAGATGCCGAAGAACACGGTCATCGTCATGATGACCCGGTTGCGGGTGCGCCCGCCGCTCGCCTTGCGGGCGCTGTCGACGACTATGGGGTCCTGCCCCTGCCCGCGCTTACGCCTGAAGGGATTACGCATCATTCCCCCACCGAGCCCGTCATGGTTCCGTCGAGGTCCTCGTCCTGGGCCAGGAGGTCCATCGAGTCGTTGATGATGTCCTGGATGCCCAGCGGGCGCATCGGCAATTCGTCGAAGCGCGCGTACTGGTGCGGCTCAACCGGCTGGAGTGGCAGGTCTGCCTGATACCGCTCCACCAGCTTCTGCACGCGGCCGGGCTGGATCAGCAGGCTCCAGTCGGCCTTCAGCAGGTCGATGGAGTCCTCTTCGTAGCGGATGCTGGCCTCGAGCTTCCGAACGGAGTCGGCGAGGTTCTCCGCATCCTGCTTGGTCTTGTAGGTGAACGCGGCGGCCGAAACCATCACCGCGATCAGCACCATGTCGCTTGCCCGGAACACGCTCTACCTCACCGATGTTCCGTCCGGCCGAGGCAGCCGGGGAAGCCTGAATTCCTCGCTGTCGAACGGCCGCGCGGGCGCGTCCGTGCGCCTGGCCGCGCGCAGCTTCGCGGACCGCGCGCGCGGATTGGCCTCGATCTCGGCCTCGCCCGGCGCCACCGCCGAACCGAGCCGCACGAAGGTCGGTTCGATCGTCGCACGCGCCGGCAGGTGACGCGATCCGCTCGGTTGCGACGAACGCGAGGTGATGAACTGCTTGACGATGCGGTCTTCCAGCGAGTGGAAGCTGACCACGACGAGCCGGCCGCCCGGCTTCAGGATCCGCTCCGCGGCGGAGAGCGCCCTGGCAAGTTCGCCGAGCTCGTCGTTGACGAAGATGCGCAGCGCCTGGAAGACGCGCGTCGCCGGATGGATACGGTCCTTGGGCGAGTGCCCGACGAGCTCCGCAATGGCCTGCGCAAGGTCGGTCGTGCGCAAGAAAGGCCGCGCGTCACGCCGCCGCTCGATCATCCGGGCAATTCGCCCCGCATGCCGTTCCTCGCCGAGCAGCCCGAAGATGCGGGTGAGGTCCTCCACCTTGAAGGTGTTGACGACGTCCGCGGCGGAGACACCGGACTGCGACATGCGCATGTCCAGCGGACCGTCGAAGCGGAACGAGAACCCCCTGTCTGCCTCGTCCACCTGCATGGACGAAACGCCGATGTCGAGCACGACGCCGTCTGCGGCCTCGACGTGGTCGGCCATATGCGAGAACGGTGCCTGCACGAGCGTCAGCCGTCCGGCGAACTCTGCCTCCATCGCCCCGCCGGCTGCAATGGCGTCGGGATCGCGGTCGAAGGCGACGACCGAGGCGCCGCGCTCCAGAATGGCTCTCGTGTAGCCGCCGGCCCCGAAGGTCCCGTCGACGATCACCTCGCCCGGCGCCGGCGCCAGTGCGTCGAGCACCTCGGCCAGGAGAACCGGAATGTGGCGGGCCGGTCCGCCAACCGCGGGGCTGTCCCCGCCGTGGCCCGCCATCATTCCGACACCCCCGCCTGCGCGTGCGGCGAACCCTGCCTGAGACCGAGCAGGCGCGACCTCACCTCCGCACGATAGGTTTCGAACCGGCCCGGCTCCCAGATCTGGAAGAAGCTGCCCCGGCCGACGAACGCCGCCTCGGTCGTGATCCCGGTGTGGTCGCGGATGAAGTCCGTCATCGTGATGCGGCCGTCCTGGTCGATCTTGAGGAATGCTCCGTCCCCGTGGACGTAGAACGACATGTCTTCGGCCGTGCGCAGAAAGGGGTCCTCCTGCGCGATCCGCGCCTCGTACTTCTCGAGGAGATCCGGACCTCCGACATCCATCGCCGGCACCTCCAGCGCTCGCAGCGCGTAAAGCTCGCTCTGGCCCTTCTTCTGCAGGACCGACCGGAAATGCGCCGGAATGGACGCCCTGCCCTTCGCGTCGATCTTGTTGATGCCGTTCGACAGGAACCTGTCCATATCCGTTGACGACACGCCCCCTTTGTCCCGGCACGACGCGATTCGAACGGTCGCTCTGGCCCGTCAGCGGGCCCGCAGATGCAGAAACGCCGTTGCCGCCCGCGTCGCAGCGCAGCGGGAACAGGTGCCGTCGAAACTGTCCGTGAATATGGTCATGGGATAACATGGGGCACTATGGGCGTCAACGGGACAAGCTTCGTTCAGGCCCATCGCGTCACGGGTGCGCGCCGCATGACGGGCTGTCCGCCCTTTATGCTCAATTAACACTAACGAACGGTTAGTAGCGGAAGCGGCTCCGATGGCGTCGCAGGCAAAGGTGTCAGCCGGCCTGTAAGCCGGGTTTTGTATGGCCCGCCCCTCACGGAGCGAACGTGGCGGCCATTCGTCTTGGATCGGGATTGCTCCCGGCCTCGCGCAACCTACCCGGATGGCTGGCCCGGAAATGCCTGGGGTTGCCCCCGCGCCATCCCTATTCGGTTTTGCTCCCGGTGGGGTTTGCCTTGCCGTCGACGTTGCCGCCGGCGCGGTGGGCTCTTACCCCACCCTTTCACCCTTACCCCGCCAGGGTCCCGCCTGCCCCGAGGGGCTGGCGAAGAGGCGGGGCGGTTTGCTTTCTGTGGCACTTTCCCTGGGGTCGCCCCCGCCGGCCGTTAGCCGGCACCGTCTTCCCGTGGAGCCCGGACTTTCCTCACGCACCGCCTTTCGGCGCTCGTGCGTGCGGCCGCCCGGCCGGCTGACGCCTCCGAATAAGGGGTTCGGGCAGCCGATTGCAACCTCAATTGCAGGAAAAAGTGCCGTGCAGGCCGGACTGCTCAGAGGCTGGCGATGATGCGGGTCACCTTGCCGCAATAGGCGCGGCTGACCGGGTTCATGCGCTTGGCGCCGTGTCCGGCATTGTACTTGAGGATCGTTCCGCAGATGCTGCCATCGCCGCGCCGGCGCGCCTCGCCGAGATATTTCATGCCGAAGCGGATGTTGGTCTCGGGATCGTAGAGCGCCTTTACGCTGCCGCGGAAGCCTAGGCCGCGCGCGGTGGCGGGCTTGATTTGCATGAGCCCGACCTCGCCCGCCGACCCGCGGGCGTTCGGCTTGTAGTTGCTTTCGACCTGGATAACCGCATGGGCAAGCGCCAGGGGTACGTCGTTCGCAGCCGCATGCCGGGCAATGATCGCGTCGAAAGCGGCGCGACCGGAAAGTCCAAGCTTGGCGGGATTTGTGGGAAACCCGACGCGCTGCTGCGCATTCTCGGAGGCATCGCGCATGACGTTGACGGACACCGCCGTATCCGCAAGCGAGGAGAGCAGCGGCGACCATACGGGGACTTGGCCGGCATGAGCCGAGAGTGGAGACAAGGCAACGGCGATCAGCGCCGCGAGAGCGGTCCTTTTCTTCATCAGATCCTGGGTTGGGTTTTCTTGGCCCGAAGCGGGCGGTTCGTCTTTGGCGAGCGGATGTCGCCGGCGAGTGCGAGCGCACATGCCGGCCGAGTGTGGGCCAAAAATGGCGAATTAGGGTTGATTCCGTGGCCAGCCGCCAACTGCGACGATACGAATCACATCTCGCCCAACGGCATACGCTGCGTCAGGCCCGCCGGCTCGAAAGCAGACGCTTCAGCGTCTCCACCGTCGACATGTCGGCCACGCCATCGACCTTTGCGCGGCGGAAATGCCGCTGGAACGCCGCCACAACGGTCTCGGTGCGGGCGTCGTAGACGCCGGTTGCCTCTACCCCATAGCCATATTCGGCAAGCAATGTCTGCAGCGCGGCGACGGCCTCCCCGCTGTTCCCCAGCCTGAGCGCAGGCCCGTCGGTGATCGGTGCCGCCGGTCGATAGTGGCCAATTCCTGCCCGCGCCAGAACGGTCCAGGGGAAAAGTTCACCCGGATCGACCTTGCGCCCCGGCGACACGTCGGAATGGCCCAGCACCATGTCCGGCCTGATGGGCCAGCGGCCGAGGATGCCCCGGCAGAGATCGATCAACGCATCGATCTGGCGTGCCGGGAACCGGCGATAGCCGATCTCGTGCCCGGGATTGACCACCTCTATGCCGATGGACTGCGAGTTGACGTCCTCGACGCCATGCCATGAGCCCCTCCCCGCATGCCATGCGCGAAGGTGCTCCGGTACGAGTTGCACGATCTCGCCGTTCTCGTGCACCAGATAGTGCGAGGAAACCTCGGCGGAGGGATCGCAGAGGCGATCCTCGGCGGCTTCCCCGGTCTTCATGCCCGTGTAGTGGAGCAGCAGCATTTCGCACCCCAACCCGTTCTTGCGCGGGCCGTGGTTCGGCGATGGGCGAACGCGTGCGCCGGGATGGTTGGGCGCGAAGGGGGCGGTCACAGATGCCGGAACCCCTTCTCGAGCAACTCGTAGGCCGCATTGATCGCGGCAAGTCGCGTCGTGGCGATGGCGATGAACTCTGCCGGCACGCCGCGTGCGATCAGACGGTCGGGGTGATTGTCCGCGACGAGCTTGTGGTAGCGCTTGCGGATCTCGCCGGGCGGGCTGCCGCGCTCGACGCCCAGAACGGCATAGGGATCGGGCGTGCCCGACGCGACGTGGCGCGCGAGAATCGCCTGATAATGGGCCTCGTCGATCCCGAAGATCTCGGCGACGCGATGCAGGTAGCGATTCTCACGTTCGTGAAGGAGACCGTCCGCCTTGGCGATGTGGAACAGACCATCGAGAATGTCCTCCAGCATCGAGCAATTTTTCCGCCCGGAACCGCACAGCCCCGCCATCCTCCTGGCGTAGGTCTCGAAGCCCGCGATGTCGGCCTGAGCGATGTTGTAGAGGCGTGCGACGTTGCGAGCCTCGCTGGGCGGCACAGCAAAGATCTCCTGGAAGGCGCGCACTTCGTCCTGCGTAACCACGCCGTCTGCTTTCGCCATCTTCGCGGAAAGCGCGATCATCGCCACCGAAAACGCCACGCGGCGGCGCAGTTCGGGGTCGCCCCCGAAGACCCGACGAACCGCTTCCGCAAGATCGCTGGCCCCGGCGCCGGCACTGGCGCCGATACGTGAGATGAAATCGCCAAGCCGGCCCCAGATCGACATGTCGGCTGGATAGCGGATGCCGTCCTCCCTGGCGAATGAATTTGATTTCATGACCATTGCTGCGTTCTGAACCTTCTACCGCTGCCAAATATTGGGCAACCGGCTCTTGGCCCAACCTTTTGGCCGGGACGCCTACGGGCCCTGCCGCTAACACGGACAGATGCAGCACGGCTTGGCAACCAGACCTCGACGCGGCATAGGGCACGAAACGCTCGGCCTGATGCTGGGTGGCCTCGGCGTCCTTGTTTTTGGCGGCACGCTTCCTGCGACACGCATCGCGCTCGGCACTTTCTCCTCCTGGTTCATCACTTATGGCCGCGCGGTCGTCGGGACGACCTGCGCCGTATTGATCCTGCTCGTGCTGCGCCGCGGTTTCCCTCGAAAGCATGCAGGATCGCTGCTCGCCGCCGGCCTACTGCTGGCGGTCGGCTTCCCCGGCTTCTCGTCGGTCGCCATGCAGACAGTGCCGGCCGCTCATGGCGGCGTCGTGCTCGGATTGCTGCCGCTTGCGACGAGCATCTTTGCGGCGCTGTTCGCGGGAGAGCGCCGCTCGCCCCTGTTCTGGATCTGCGGAATCGTCGGCGCAGCCCTCGTCGTGACATTTGCGGCGCGCGACTCCCACATGAGCCTCGCAGCGGGCGACCTCTGGCTCTTCGCCGCCATCCTGTCATCCAGCCTCGGCTATGTCATCTCGGGACGGCTGTCCCGGGCAATGCCGGGCTGGGAAGTGATCTGCTGGGCGCTGGTCATGAGCGCGCCCGTGACGATCGCCGGAGCAATATGGACATGGTCGCCCAGTTTCACTGACGCCACCGGCGTGCAATTCGCCGCTTTCGCCTATCTCGGTTTCTTTTCGATGTTCCTCGGCTTCTTCGCTTGGAACGTTGGACTCGCCCTTGGCGGTATCGCGCGGGTCAGCCAGGTGCAGTTGCTGCAACCCTTCGTCACGATCGCGATCTCGGCGGCCCTGATCGGCGAGCACATCTCGCTTGAGACCGTTGCGTTCGCCGCTTTGGTCGTCGGCACCGTGGCTGTTGGCCGCAAGGCGCGCGTCGCGGTCTGGAGAAAATAAATTGAGGCGGCCGGCTTTTACCGACCGCCTCAAACCATGGTTTGCAACGTTTATTGCGCCGGCGCAGGCTGAGCCGGAGTCTCGCCCTGCATGTTGTCCCCGGCCGGGGGCGTCGCTGCCGGCGGGTTCGCGGGCTGTGCGGCCGGCGGAGTCGCAGGCTCTACGGCTGGCGGGGGCGTCGTGCTCTGAGTGGTGGTATTGTCCGCGCTGTCGCTGCACGCCGCGACAGCCAGAAGCGCAAGCGCCGATGCAGAAGCAAGAATAATTCTCTTCATGTCATTCACCTCTCGTCCAAAAATCGGGAAGCAATCTCTTTTTGTTGGGCGCCAGGTGCATGGCGTCGGCACCAAAACGCGCGGGCCCGCGTCGCGTTGCTTCAAATAACATTTCAGTGAGCAATATTCCGCGATCAACACCTGTACGTGATGGAGTGCAGGCGCCCGACGCCTGTCCGGCCAGTATCGGCGCTTACCGGCCCATACGATCACTTCCGGGCGAACATTTCTGCCAAGGCGGAGACCAGCGCCTGAGGCTTGTATCCTGCCGACGAGGGCGTCAGCCCCATCCTCAGCACCACCATGTTCAGCACCGGTACGATGGCCATGGACTGTCCGTCATGCCCGATCAGCCAGTAGGTGCCGGCCGGCACCCCCATCGCATCGTCTGCCTCGACCGTGCTCTTCGGGCCGGCAAGCCAGAGCTGGCCGCGCCCGTAATTGCCGTTCGACGCGGGAGCCGGCTCGCGCATCCAGGCGACAAAACCCGGCGGAAGCAGTACCTCTCCATTCCACACGCCGTCCTGGAGCAGAAACTGTCCGAAGCGCGCCCAGTCGCGCGGGGTGGCGTAGAGATAGGAGGAACCGGCGAAGGTTCCGGCAGCGTCGGTTTCGAGCACGGCGCTGCGCATACCGAGCGGCTGGAACAGGCGCCGCTGCGGCCACGTCATCGCTTCTGCCCCGGCCGCTTCCTGCCACAGTCGCGAAAGGATCACCGTCGTGCCGCTCGAATAGCTGAAGACGGAACCGACCGGCGCCGCCAGCGGCATCGCCTCGGCGTAGGCGGCCATGTCCGGTTCGAGGAAGAGCATGCGCGTGGCGTCCGACACCCCGCCATAGCTCTCACGGAAGGCAAGACCGCTGGACATCGCCATCAGGTCGGCAATCGAGATCTCTGCGCGCTCGTCCGCCTGCCAGTCGCTGAGCAGCCGGCGCTTGTCCAGCGCCAACACCCCATCCTTCACCAGCGTGCCGATGAGCGCCGCCGTCACCGTCTTGGTCATCGACCAGCCCAGTTGCGGCGTGTCGGCCGAGAAGCCGTCCGCGTAGCGCTCGCCCACGATCCGGCCGTCGCGGACCACCACGACCGCGCGCATGCCCGGCCCCGTCAGCGTCGCATCAGCGAGAAGCGCCTCGACCTCCGGCGACGGGTCCCCGGCGCGATCGCCCTCGGGCCACGTTGCATCGGGCGCCGCCGGAGCTGGGTCGCTTTTGCCCACGAGCTGGAGTTCCACCGGATAGGTGGGATTGTCCGGTAGCAGGCTGCAGCCGAGGCCGGTTCGGTAGACCGCGGTGCGCGGCGCGATGAAGCCGAGGATCGCCGCGCGCACCGTGCCGCGCCCGCGATCCACCCGCACCTGCATCAGCCGCAACAGCGGGTGTCCCGGCGCCTGAACGTCCGACGCCAGCACAGCGTCGGGGTCACGGCCCGAAATAAAGGTGCTCGAACAAACGATCTTGGCGCTGTAGCCCGCCCCGACGCGCAGGAGCTCAGGTGGCCTCGCCCATGTCCAGGACACGGCTGCCGCAATCACGACGACCAGCGCCGCCACGACGGCGCGGAGGATCCAGCGAAAATGGCGCAACCGGCAGTCCCCTCACATGCGACCGAAACAGGGCATCCCGCCGTTTCGACAGCAGACGTAACCCAAAATCAACGCTGGCGCGCCAAGCTGCGTGGTCACCATGCAGGGGCCGCGCTCTCGACACCGGCATCGTGTCATGCGAGACAGGGCGTTGTCTTTCGGGGATCGGGTCATGCGGCGGCTGATGGCATTCGCGCTTTCGCTTCTGCTTACCGCCTGCAGTACCGTTGACGACCTCGGCCTTGTCTCCGAACAGGCGGCCCTGCCGCCCGGTGCCGCGACCTCCTCCGCGGCTGTCCTGCATCCGCGCTTCGACGACGCCGACCCCCACGACTGGAAGGCGCGCACGCCCTTCTCCTATCCGATCCACGGGACGGACGTGTCGAAATACCAGCGCGACGTTGACTGGTCCAAGGCGCGTGCGGCCGGCATCTCGTTTGCCTTCGTCAAGGCGACCGAGGGCGGCGACCGCGTGGACGACAAGTTCCACGATCACTGGCGAGGCGCCAAGGCAGCCGGCATTCCCCGCGGCGCTTACCACTTCTACTATTTCTGCCGGCCCGCGGCCGAGCAGGCACGCTGGTATATCGCCAACGTCCCGCGCGATCGCACCGCGATGCCGCCCGTCCTCGACATGGAGTGGAACCCGCTTTCGCCCACCTGCAAGCTGCGGCCGCCGCCGGAGACGGTGCGCAGCGAGATGCGAACCTTCCTGGAAATCGTCGAGAAGCACTACGGCAAGAAGCCGATCGTTTACACCTCCATCGACTTCTTCGAGGACAACGACCTGGCGTCCTTCAGGGGGTATCCGTTCTGGCTGCGCTCGGTCGCGGATCACCCGCACGACCGCTACGGCCCGCACCCATTCACGTTCTGGCAGTACACCGGAACCGGTCTCGTGCCCGGCATCAAGGGCCAGGCCGACATCAACGTTTTCAACGGCAGCCATTCCGCATGGAAGAAATGGCTTGCCGCGAACACGCGCTAGTGATTTGGCCCCCGCTTCCGGATGATTGCGAAGGCTGCTGCAAAGCGGCTACCGGGAAAAAGCACAGGAGCAAGCGGGACGTGCGGATCGGCGAGGCGGTATCCGCATGATGCCTGCTTCTCGCCATGAGCCTTGCCCAGAGCGGGCGTGAACGAAGAGATTTGAGAGAAACACGTCCGATGACTGCTCTACGACCTGTATTTCTGATGGCCTTGGCGGTGGCAACGGCGGGCGGCCCCGCCTTCGCGCAGCAGCCGGAGTGCGGGACCGACTTCGAAACCTGGCGCGCGGCGCTTGCCGAAGAGGCGCGCTCTGCCGGCGTGGGTGAAAAGGGCCTGACGGCTCTCGCAGACACCGACATCGACACGCGAGTGCTGGCGCGCGACCGCGGCCAGGTGGTTTTCACCCAGGTCTTCAATGAGTTCGCCGGCCGGATGATCTCCGACTACCGGCTCAAGCAGGGCGCGGCAAATCTCAAGAAGTATGCCGACGTGTTCGAGCGGGCGCGCGCCGAGTACGGCGTACAGCCGGCGGTCATCGCTGCTTTCTGGGCCCTTGAGACGGATTTCGGGGCCGTCCAGGGCGATTTCGGCACGCTGGCCGCCCTCGTCACGCTAGCGCACGACTGCCGCCGTCCGGAGCTCTTCCGGCCGCAGATCGTACCGCTGCTGACGCTGATCGACCGCGGTGACCTGCCAGCAGACGTCAAGGGGGCCTGGGCGGGCGAAGTCGGCCAGACCCAGATGCTACCTTCCGACATCCTCCTCCGCGGTATTGACGGCGACGGCGACGGCCATGTCGACGTCAGAGGCAGCGCGCCCGACGTCATCATGACCACGGCGAACAAGATCAACCATCGTGGCTGGAAGCCCAACCAGCCCTGGCTCCTGGAAGTGCGCGTGCCCGACGAATTGCCCTGGGAGCAGACCGGCCGCACCAACCGGCTGCCCATCTCGCAGTGGAGCGAGTGGGGCGTGACCGACCGCGACGGCAATCCGCTGCCGGATGAGGGCCTCGCGGCGGGCCTGGTCCTGCCGATGGGCCGCAAGGGGCCGGCATTCCTCGCCTACGAGAATTTCGACGTTTACCTGCAGTGGAACCAGTCGGCGATCTACGCCCTTACCGCGGGTGTGCTGGCGACCCGCCTCGACGGCGCCCCGCCCTATGACAAACGCGATCCCGAGCCCGGCCTCGTCGGCGACGCGATGAAGGATCTGCAGCAGAGGCTCGCCGACAAGGGCTACGACGTCGGCCGCATCGACGGCATCCTCGGCGTCAACACGCGCGAAGCCGTCCGGCAGGAGCAGATGCGCCTCGGCCTGCCTGTCGACGGATGGCCGACGCCTGCCCTGCTCGGCATGATGTAGCCAAGCCGGAAACCGGGCGTATCGATGGACCCCGTCCCGCACGACCGAAGTGAGGGCTGGGCCGGCGTCACGCATTCTCGTGAGTGATGCCACGCCCGCCCGTCGACCACTTGGCGCCGACGCTGTTCCCGAAGCCCGGCGAACGGATCCGACTCCCCAATCGGCTCCGACCGTCCCCATCGAGAGCGAGCGGGTCCGGATCGGAACGGTCCAGAATGAAAAGACCGGCGGAAGGCAACTCCCGCCGGTCTCCTTGCCCCCAGCGCTGATCGCTGGTTCAAACAAACAAGCCGCCGCTTGCCCCCTCCTGGAACACGAAATCTGCCGCCGACAGGGCGCTGGCGCTGACATCGCGGACCAGCACCTCGGACCCGTTGCTGAACGAGATGACCGCGCCGCGCGTCGTGTCCTGCAGGTCGGTGATGGTGATGCCCCGCAGCACGATCAGGTCGACGCCGTCCTCAAAATCGCTGATGCGATCCTTGCCGCCCGCACCGTCTGACGCCTCGAAGAAGAAGCGGTCGACGCCGTCACCCCCGGAATAGACGTCGTTACCCTGGCCGCCGAAAAGACGGTCGTTGCCCAAGCCTCCGATCAGCACGTCGTCGCCGAGCCCGCCCTGGAGCGTGTCGTTGCCGTTCCCGCCATTCAGGCCGTCGTCGCCCGCCTCGCCCTGAAGCGTGTCGTTGCCGCCCGATCCCTGGAGGATGTCGTTGCCGTTGCGCCCGCGCAGGACGTCGTCTCCGCCGCCACCGTTGATCACGTCGTCGTAGTTCGAGCCATTGACCGTATCGTTGCCTGCGAGCGCCGCAATGTTCACCCCGGTCGGGCTACCGACGAAGGACCTCACGTCGTCTCCGTTGGTCAACGGGTCCGTGGTCGCGGGCACCTTGTTGGGGGTCACCGTGACCGTAACGGTGGCGAGGTCGACGCCGCCATCATTGTCCGTCACTTCGTAGGTGAAGGTGTCGACGCCGACGAACCCGGCTTCCGGGATGTAGGTGATCGTGTTGTTGGGATTGAAGATCGCCGTGCCGTGGCCGGGCGTCGTGTTGATCGAATAATCGACGATCGTGCCGTCAGGATCGCTGTCGTTGCCTGCCACGTCGAAGGTGACCGCGACACCGGACTTGGTGGTGGCGGAATCGTCGTTGGCGATCGGAGCCACGTTGATCGCACCGCCGCCGCCGCCGGACTTGCCGACGATTGACCCGATGAAGAGGCCAGAGTCCAGACTCGCGTCGTTGAGGTCCGCAGCGCCGATCTTGATGAGGTTCTCGCCGGGCTGGAGGGTCACCGTCACCGTCAGCGGCAGGCTGATGCCGTCATACTCTATGGGAATCGAGCCGTCCTGGTTGTTGCGGAAAGAACCGACGCCGAGATTGGCGCTGTTGACCGTGAGCGGCTGGCCGTTCGAGAAATGGGCGACGTTGACGCCGTTGACGATGATCGCACCGATATCCGGGTAGGAGTCGACGAACTCCGGATACTCGTCCGACCCGAACGCGAAATTGAAGGTCACCGAGGTGATTTCGGCCGGATTGTTGGAAACGATCCGGAACGAGATCACGTTCGCGTCGTAGGAGGTACTGAACCCGGCAACGGAGAGATCGACATCCGTCCCCGAGCCGGTCTGCACCGAGAAGCTGCTGCTCGTGTTCGACGCGGGCGGTGACCCGGAGCCGCTCGTGAGCAGCAGGCCGCTGCTGAAGCCCACCGCCCCCGTTCCTTCGCTGAACACCGACCCCTGCCCCGAGATGCCCTGGTAGGTCACGCTGCCCGGAACGAGCGACAACCCGCCGCCGATGATCGAGCTCAGGACAGCCTCGAGATCCGTCGTGCTCGGATCAATTGGATTAAATGAAATCGGCATAAATCGTCTCCCACCACGCCACCCTTTGCGTGACGGTAGACGAAATCCAAACGCCCATCAAGACTATCCAAAGCAACGATTCAGGCAGATGCCATCCGATATGAAGTCGATTCGCGAAATAAAGACGGCGTTAACTACGACATACCAGACATTGTTTCGAGACTCGCAAGTCCTCGCGGCTCATCACCTTCCTCGAACGGTGTAGTTATTTCGATGTAGGTATCAGGGTAAAAGCCATTGAATCGCGTCCTCAGCGACAGCGAATAGGCTCCGATATGGCCGATTTCGATCCAGTCGCCCGTATCGACGGTTTCGGGTAGCCAGAAGGGGCGCGAGAGGATGTCGACCGAATCGCAGGTGGCTCCGCAGACCTTGAAGGGTACGATGCTGGCCTCGTTCCCGCTGCGCGCCCGAATGGCCGGGTCGGGAATGATTCGCGCCGGAAGGGTGATCTTTCCCGTCCACGAATCAGACAGTGAAGACCAGATGCCGTCGTTGATGTAGAGCCGCCTGCCCTTGCGCAGCAGCACTCGCACGATCAGCGAGAAGGCGCGCGCGACGATGACGCGTCCGGGCTCCGCAACGAGCGGCAGCTTGTCGAAGTGCCAGGCCTCAATGTCGGCACGCAGTCGAGACATCAGCTGCCCGAGGTCAGGCATCGGCGGCTTGCGGCTGTTCGGATCCTGCCCGTAGTCGGCCGGGAAGCCGCCGCCGAGATCCAGCGCCGCCAGCGGAAAGCCGACGCGGTTGCGAACCCAGTCGGCTGAGGCGAGCGCCCGGTCGTAGGTGTCGGGATCCTCGATCTGGCTTCCCACATGGAAGCACAGCCCGACCTTGAAGCCGCTGCGGTTGAGCCGCCGGGCAAGTTCGACCGCGTGAGCCGGTCCTGCCCCGAACTTCTTCGAAAGCTCGTAGGCTGCCTGCCCCTTGGTCTGGATGCGCACGAACACGGTGATCCTGCTCGGGTCGATGTCCAGCGCCTGCACCACCCGCGTCAGCTTGACGATCTCGTCCTCGTGATCTACCGCGATGGTGCGGATGCCGTACTTTTCAAGGGCAAGGCGGATGTGCGACTGCGCCTTGACCGGATGCATGTAGAGCATCTCGGCATCCGCCGAGACCGCGCGCACCGCCGCGAATTCCCCCGGTGAGGCAACGTCGAAGGCCGTGACCCCCGCTTCGACCAGTGCCTTCAACACGATCGACTCGCCGTTCGTCTTGACTGCATAGGCCGTCTTGCCCGGAAACATCTCCATGAAGTGCTGGGCATCGGCCTTCAGTACCGAGGGTCGGAAACAGTAGACCGGGTCGTCGGGCCGCAGCGCCAGCGCGGCTTCGGCCGCATTCGCAAAGGTCTGCATCGATCTCCTCCCGCGCGTCGCGGCGCACCCGAGCATCCGCAACAGCGTTTCAGCCGAATCCCGCAGCGTCCGTCAACGGAGGGGCGACGAAAGGGGGATACGGGCCTCCCGCATCGGCGATGGCACCAGGCAGCAATTGGCCCAAGCAAATCGGGTGTCGAAGCTGCGCGCGACGTGCCACACAACCGCTCATGAGCGCGAACCGCGATTCCCCGCCCGCCCCTCAAATGTCCGCCGCGGACTGGGCGCGGCTGCTTCTTCTCGGAGCGATCTGGGGTGGCTCTTTCTTCTTCGCACGCATCGCCGTCGCCGAGATGCCGCCGCTCGTCCTGGTGTTCTGGCGGGTCCTGCTGGCTGCGAGCGCGCTCCACCTCTACCTGCTGGTCTTTGGGCCGTCGTTCCGCCTCGCCATGAGGCATCTTCCGATGTTCGCCCTGCTCGGGCTGATCAACAACGTAATTCCCTTTTCGCTGATCTTCCTTGGACAGACGCAGCTCGGCGCCGGGCTGGCCGCCGTGCTCAATTCGACCACCCCCTTCTGGACGCTGCTCATCGCCAACGCGCTGACCACCGACGAGAAGCTGAGCTGGAACAAGGTTTTCGGCATCATTCTCGGCATTGCCGGAACGGGCTTGATGGTCGGGCCCGGAATGCTCTCGGGGCTCGGCGCTCCCACATGGGCCAAAGCCGCGCTGATCGGCGCTTCGCTGTCCTACGCATTCGCGCTCATCATCGCGCGGCGACTGAAGGCGGTTCCGCCGCCCGTCATCGCCACGGCGCAGGTCACCTGGTCCGCACTCATCATGCTGCCGGTCGCCCTGATCGGCTACGGGCCGACCGCGATGATCTCCTTCAGCCCAGGGGTCTGGAGCGCGGTCCTCGGCCTCGCGCTGGTTTCCACCGCCTTCGCCTACCTGCTCTATTTCCGTCTCGTCGCCAGCGCTGGCGCCACCAACACGTCGCTGGTCACCCTCATCGTTCCGGCAAGCGCAATCCTCCTCGGAACGCTGTTCCTGGATGAGCGGCTGCATTCGACGGAGATTGCCGGAATGGTCGTCATAATTGCCGGGTTGGTGACGATCGATGGTCGCCTTGCTGGGCTTATTCGAGCTTGCCGATAGCCAATATCGAGAGATTTTTTCGAGCGCAGATTGCCGAATTATTTCAGTCGCTAACGGTCGGTGAAGGCGCTCTCGCGCCCTCATTTCGCCGCAATGCAGCACGGTTCGCGCTTGTTTGGACGGAAATCTGCCATAGACTCCCTACCGTTGCACACTCATGGAGGCCGGTTGCATGGGACTTGCACGACCGATCAACGCATTGATGATCTGTGCCGCGTTCGCATTCATCGGAGCCTTGATCATGGGGGTTCTCCCCTGATCACATGAGAGGGAGACAGCGGACCCCGGCCCGCAGTCGAAAAGAAGCAGGAAGGCCCGTCCGCATGGCGGGCCTTTCCTTTTCCGGCGATCGCTGCGTCAGGCCGCGGCCGCGTCGGAGGTGTCGGCGGCGCGAATGCCGATCATGTGGCAGATGGCGAACGCAAGGTCCGCGCGGTTCATCGTATAGAAGTGGAAGTCCTCGACGCCGCGCTCGACCAGGTCCATGACCTGCTCGGCAGCCACCGCCGACGCCACCAGCGCGTGGGTCTGCGGGTCCTTCTCCAGCCCCTCGAAGCGTTCCGCGAGCCAGCCCGGCACATGGGTGCCGGCCCGTGCGCAGAAATTCGTCACCTGGGTAAAATTGTGCACCGGCAGCACGCCTGGCACGATGGGAATGTAGATGCCGGCCCTGCGCACACGCTCGACATAGCGCTCGTAAAGATCGTTCTCGAAGAAGAACTGGGTGATCGCGCGGGTGGCGCCGTTGTCCACCTTGCGCTTCAGCATGTCGATATCGGTGGCGAAATCCGGGCTTTCCGGATGCTTTTCCGGATAGGCAGAAACCGACACGTCGTAGTCGCCGGCCTTGCGGATCGCCGCCACCAGTTCGGAGCCGTTGGCGTAGCCGTCAGGATGCGGCTGGTAGCGCGCACCGACGCCCTCCGGCGGATCGCCACGCAAGGCGACGAAGCGCTTTACGCCCAGCGCCACGAAATCCTGCACCACCTTGTCCACCTCCGCCCGCGTGGCATTCACGCAGGTCAGGTGCGCGGCCGGCGTCAGCGTCGAGCCATCGAGGATGCGCTTCAGTGTCCGCGCTGTCCGCTCTCGGGTGGAGCCGCCCGCCCCGTAGGTAACCGACACGAAGCGGGGCTTCAGCGGCTCCAGCCGCTTCACCGTCTGCCACAGCCGCTCCTCCATCTCGTCGGACTTGGGCGGGAAGAACTCGAAGGAAACGCGCAGCCGTGACCCGATGTCGGGGCGGCGCGAGAAGCGGAACTGGTTCATTACACGGTCTCCCGCTTCAGTGACTCGTCATTGTCGTCGGCAATCAGCAGCCGGCGGTCGCGGCCGACCCAGACCTTGACGGTCAGCCCCGCCTCGCCGTCGGCCTTGGGCGCGATCGATTCGATCGCCTCCATGTCGATCTCTGCCTCCGCGAACCAGTCGCGGATCTGCTGGTCGGAGAAGCCGAGCCTCAGATGGGCGTGCTCCTCGCGCAGGAATTCCAGGTTGTGGGGCGCGAAGTCGACCAACAGCAGCCGGCCTCCCGCCCGCAACAGCCGCGCGGCCTCCTTGATCGCGCGACCCGGCTCTTCGAGATAATGCAGCACCTGGTGGATCGTGACGAGATCGAAACTGTCACGCTCGACCGGCGGCGCGTAGATGTCGCCCTGTCGGACCTGCGCATGCGTAACACCGGCCCGGTCGAGATTGGCGCGCGCCACCGCCAGCATCTCGCGCGACATGTCGATGCCGGTGCCCCGCCGATAGAGCGACGCGCACAAGACGAGCAGTCGGCCCGTGCCGGTGCCGAGGTCGAGCATCGACTGGAAGCCTCGCCGCCCCAGCACCCGCAGCACCGTGTCCTCGACGGCCCGGTCGGGCGCATGCAGCGTCCGCAGCCTGTCCCAGGCAGCGGCGTTCTGGTCGAAATAGTCCTTCGCCCTCGCCTGCCGACGCACCTTCACCTGCTCGAGGCGCTCACCGTCGCGCCCGAGCAGCCCTTCGCCCGTCTCCATGCGCGAAACGATGGCCTGGATGAAATTCCTCACCCGCTCCTCGTCGGACAACCTGAAGAAGGCCCAGGAGCCCTCCTGGTAACGGACGACGAGTCCCGCTTCCATGAGCAGCTTGAGGTGGCGCGATACGCGCGGCTGGGACTGGGCCAGGATATCGGTCAGGTCGGAGACGGTGAGATCCCCGCGCGACAGCAAGGACAGGATGCGCAGCCGGCTGGATTCGGCCGCTGCCTTCAATATATCCACCATCTGGTCAAGCGACGCACGCATGCGGCGGCCTTTCGCCTCAGAAACACATAAAGATATGTTTATGTCATTTAGGACTCAGATGCAATGACGATGTCGCCTTCTGACGAGAAAACCCCGCAGCCCTCGTTCGCGGCCGATCCCGAGGGCCCCAGGGAAGGCGAAATTGCCCTGCCCTTCGACCCAGCGACGCTGCGAGCCGACGGATCCGTCGTGTTCATCGGGCGCGTGCGGTCGCCATGGATGACCCGGGCGGAATGCCCGAAGAACCTCCGGGATGCGCGCGAACGCGGCGGCGCTTCCGCCACCGTCGAGATCGATGCGCCATATCGCCCCGGGCTGGCGGGACTGGAAACGGCGTCCCATGTGGTGCTGCTGACGTGGCTCGACCGCGTGCAGCGGAATCTGATTGTCCAAAAACCACGCCATGGCCTTCACGCGAAAGGCGTTTTCGCCCTGCGGTCGCCGGTGCGTCCCAACCCGATTGGCCTGCACATCGTCAGGCTTCTCGCCATGGACCCGGCGTCTGGGCTGCTCAGCATTGATGCCATAGACGTTCTCGACGGCACGCCGCTGATCGATGTGAAGCCCTATTTCCCGTCCATCGATTCCTATCCGGACGCCACGCCCTCGGGATCACGCTGACCATGCCGACCGCGCGCCAGATCGCCATCAGCAAGGCCCTGACCGCACTTCTGCCGATGGCGCCCTATGCCGATGCCGAAAAGATCCGCGCCGAAGCAGGCGCCCAGCATCTGAAATCCCTGCCGCCGCGGATTGCGGTTTGGCTGGCGGCGATCGCCCATGTGCGCCACGAGCACACCGACTACGAGCAGCTCATGGCCGAAGGCTACGATCGGGATTCGGCCCGCTACTTCGTCATTTCCGCAATCAACGACGTACTCACCCGATGGCGGGCAACGCGCCTGCTCGAGCCCGACGACGAAAACGTCTGAACTGCACCCTTAAAGGACGCGGTGGACACTTAGGGCATCGCTCAAGCCCACCCCCGACGTTTTCAAAACGCCCGACTCCCTCCCGCCGTGTCCTTGATTGTCCGGAGGTGCGCTCCGAATATCAAAGCGCATCGCGCAGGCCCTCCTCTCATGCGGCCGTCAGCGCCCTGCGGGGGCATCGTCGCCCATCACGCGGAAAGGCTAAGCGAATGGCAAGCAAGGTTTGGTTCATCACAGGGTCGTCCAAGGGCTTCGGCAGGATATGGGCGGAAGCGGCACTGGCCCGCGGCGACAAGGTGGCCGCTACGGCACGAAACCCGGATACGCTTTCGGATCTCGTGACCAAGTACGGCGACAACGTTCTCGCTCTGAAGCTGGACGTCACCGACAAGGCTGCGGTGGGACGCGCGGTGGCAGAAGCCCACAGGCAGTTCGGTCGACTCGACGTCGTCATCAACAATGCCGGCTACGGCCTCTTCGGCGCCATCGAGGAGATCTCCGAGCAGGAAGCCCGCGACCAGTTGGAGACCAACGTGTTCGGCGCGCTATGGGTCACCCAGGCGGCACTCCCCATCATGCGCGATCAGAGGTCCGGCCACATCATCCAGATCTCGTCGATCGGCGGCGTGAACTCCTTTCCCAACATCGGCCTGTATCACGCATCGAAATGGGCACTCGAAGGTTTCAGCCAGTCGCTGGCGCTCGAAGTTGCCGAACATGGCATCCACGTTACGTTGGTGGAACCGGCGGGTTTCTCCACCGATTGGGGCGGAGCCTCTGCGAAGCATGCGACACCCAACCCGGCTTATGACAGCGCGCGGGAGCGTACGCGCCAGCGCCGCGGCAACGTCGTTCCGGGCGATCCCGAGGCAACGGGCCCGGCAATGCTGGCGCTGGTCGACGCCGAAGAGCCGCCGCTTAGGGTATTCTTCGGAGATGTCGGCCTGCCGATGATCCGGCAGGAATATGCGGCCCGGCTGGCCCTCTGGGAGAAGTGGGACGACCTCGCGCTGCTCTCACAGGGCGAGAAGAAGAACCGGCTGGCCGCGTAGGCTTCAGGCACGGCAACGAGCCGCTCGTCCGCGATCAGCGGTAGATCCACTGCTCCGGGATGCGCACGGAGACAGCCTCGCCAAGCGCCACACGGCCCGGCTTCTCCACCCAGGCGACAACACCGCGCAGCCGCTTCGCCACCTTCGGGAACTGCAGCGCGCCGGCGGCGACATCTGCCATGCCGGCGCGCTGCGCCAGAAGCCGCCCCGCGATCCTGCAGGGGCCATTCTGTGCGTCGATCTTGATGGTCGCGCCACCCTCGCAGAAGAGCTGCGTCCCGGCCGGCAGCATCGACAGATGGGCGACGCCGTCGATCAGGAGGTTCGCGCCGATCCATTCCGGCCGGATCTCGGCGATGCCCATGCGTTCGGCCACGAGCGCCAGCTCGTCCGGCGCGACGATCGTGAGCTGGCGGTCGTTGCGGATCGTTGTTCCCCGCGGATACCAGGGCTCGCGGCTGCTCGACTTCCGCGTCTCCCCAGCATGCAGGTCGCCGGCAATTCCATCGAAACCGAGATCCGCCGCCGCGACGGGCTGCGTCTCAAAACTGTCGCCCCGTGCGACGAACAGGCCCGCCACGCGGCCACTCAGCTTGCGACCCGGCACGATCTCGAACCCATCCGAGCCGGGCAGTGGCAGGTCAAGCATGGTGGTCTCCACGTTGGTATCCGACGTCTGCGTTCCGGGCCGCAACGTCGCGAACGGTAACCCAGATCGCGGCCGCCCCGGCGCCTACATCATCCGAAGCAAAGCCCCGGCAATCGAGTAGCCGGCGCCGAAGGCGCACAGCAGCCCCCAGTCGCCCGACTGCATGTCCTTGTGATGTTCCGCGAGCGCAATCACCGCGCCGGCGGCAGCCGTGTTGCCAAGCCGGTCGAGGACCAGCGGCGCCCGATCGCGTCCGACATCCTCGCCGAACGCGAGCTTCAGGATCATGGCGTTCATCCGTGCATTGGCCTGGTGCAGCCAGAACCGCCGGATGTCGTTCGGCGTGAGGTCGTGCCCGGCCAGGAAGTCCACGATGAACTGGTGGCCCGCGATCGTCACGTCCTTGAAGACCTTGTTGCCGACCTGCTTGATGAGGTTCCCCTCCGCCGGAATGCTCGACGGGTCATCGAGCCCGGCGCGCAGCAGGAAGCCGAAATTGGTCCGGATGTTGTTGGAGAACTGCGTCCAGCCGCGGGTGTCGATCACCTCGAAGCGGCCCGGCCGATCTTCCTCGACGCGCTCCAGGATCACCGCGGTCGACGCGTCGCCGAAGATGAAATGCGTCTGGCGATCGCGGAAATCGAGATGGCCGGTGATGATCTCCGGCGTCACCACCATGACCCGGCGCTGGGCTCCCGCCCGCACCAGGTTGGACGCGACGTGCAGGCCGGCGGCCGCCGAGGAACAGCCGAGCCCCATGTCGAAGGCAGCACCCGGTGCGCCGATGGCGTTCTGGATCTCGATGCCGAGGGCCGGGTACGGCCGCTGGTGGTGCGACGCCGCGCAGATCACCAGGTCGATGTCGGCGCCGGTCAGGCCGGCATCGTCGAGCGCACGCCGCGCCGAGGCGACCCCGAACTCCGCCATGACGGAGAGTTCGTCGTCGTCACGGGGCGGAATGTACGGGGCCATTCGCTCCGGATCGAGGATGCCGTCCAGCGTGTGCACGTGGCGGCTCTCCACGCCGGAGGCGTGCGAAATGAACGCCGCGCTCGACTGCGGCAGCGGCGGCTCGCCGCGTTCCGCGCGCACCGCATTCTGGCGTTCGACATAGGTATTGAAGCTCGCGACGAGGTCGTCGTTCGAGATACGGGCCTCAGGGATGGTTACCCCGATCCCGCTGATCATGACGCGGTGCATGCAGTCCGGACTCTCTTGTCCCCCGGGATGTCGGCAGAAAGCCGGCAGAGTTCGTTTACGCCTTATTGCAGCGCACGAAAAGTGCACACTTTGCGACGCCGACTGGCACAGACACGGCTGCCGGTTTCCGATTGGCCACTAGCCGCGATCGTCCTCGGCGCGGCGGTACGGACCGGCGCTGCCACGATCCTCGCCAGCGCAGCCGGTCCGCTCCCGCAAGCACCGTTCGAGCATCCGTGGCACGCCTGGCCCCTGCCCTACAACTCGTACGCCAGTTCCAGTCCCGTATGGCGCGACTCGTAGGCCACGAGCTGCCCACGCCCGGAGAGCGTGGCGTAGGCGGTCCGACGGTCGGGGCCGCCGAAGCTGACATTCGTCGTCATCGGGTCGCCCGTCATGATCTGGTCGAGCACGTCTCCGGCAGGGCTGATGACGGTGATGCATCCGGTGCTGAGCGTCGCCACATGGATGTTGCCCTCGGCGTCCACCGCGAGGCTGTCGAGACGCTGGTGGCCGGGTAGGCCGCAGACCAGCCTCCCGCCGTGCGGCGCGAGATACGAGTGACGCGGCGCGACGCCGGGTGCGGTCAGGTCGAAGGCCCAAAGCCTTCCGCTCTCGGTCTCGGCGACGTACACCGTGCCGCCGTCCGGCGAGAGGCCGACGCCATTCGGCATCAGCATCGGATAGGCCACCTCGACGATGCGCGAACCATCGGCCAGCGCGTAGTAGAGGCCGCCATTCATCCTGTGGCGCGGATAGAGCTTGCCGAAATCTGAGAAGTAGAACCCACCGTGCCGGTCGAAGACGAGATCGTTCGGCCCGACCAGACGGTGCTCGCCGCAATGCGTGTAGAGCACGCGCCGCTCGCCGGTCTCAAGGTCAAGACGCTCGATCCAGCCGCCCGCGTAGCCCTCCGGCACGCCGGGCTTCACGCGGTTGATGCCGCCGACCGGCTGGAAGAGAAAGCCGCCATTGTTGCAGATGTAGAGCTGGCCGCCTGGCCCGACCGCAAGGCCGTTCGGTCCGCCGTCACACCGGGCCACGATCGAAACGGTGCCGTCGGCCGCGACGCGGGTGATCGTCCTGCGCTCGATCTCGACCAGCAGGACGGAACCGTCGGAGCAGGCCACCGGCCCCTCCGGAAACTGCAGCCCTTCCGCCAGAACCCTGTGTTCGGTCACCGTCTCCCCCCAGCCTCCCACAGCAACAGGGGAGCTATAGCCGGGGCAACCTCGGCCCGTCGAGGGAGAGTTGCGGGAGCTAGGACCCTCCACCTCCGCCGGCAGGCGTCGGGATCTTCCGCGCTCACCATCGGACGCCTTGTCGGGGGGACGAGGCTCACCCGGCACGGCCGCTGCCCCTACCGGAGGTCCGTCACCAATGTTGATAGCGCAGTGAATCCCCCTGCGGCGCGGCTTATCGGCACGAGACGATTGCCGTTTCCGCCCGCATCGCCTACATGGCGACCAATTTCCGAAACAGACTCCGAAAGGTTTCGCGCGCGTGGCACGCCAGTTCATCTATCACATGGCCGGGCTCACCAAGGCCTACGGCACCAAGAAGGTGCTGGAGAACGTCCATCTATCCTTCTACCCGGACGCCAAGATCGGCATTCTCGGGCCCAACGGCTCGGGCAAGTCCACGATCCTGCGCATCATGGCCGGGATCGACAAGGAATATCAGGGCGAGGCTTGGCTCGCTGAAGGCGCAACCGTGGGCTATCTGGCGCAGGAGCCGGAGCTGGACCCGGCCCTCAATGTCTTCGGCAACGTCATGGAAGGCGTCGCCAGGAAGACGGCCATCATCGAGCGCTACAACGAGCTGATGATGAACTACTCCGACGAGACTGCGGAGGAGAGCGCCAAGCTTCAGGACGAGATGGACCGTCTCAACCTGTGGGACCTCGAACAGCAGGTCGAGATGGCGATGGACGCGCTGGGCTGCCCGCCCAAGGATGCCGACGTCACCAAGCTCTCGGGTGGTGAGCGTCGTCGTGTCGCGCTCTGCCGCCTGCTCCTGTCGGAGCCGGACCTTCTGCTCCTCGACGAGCCGACCAACCACCTCGACGCCGAGACCACCGCGTGGCTCGAAAAGCACCTGCGCGCCTACAAGGGCGCCGTGCTGATCATCACCCACGACCGCTACTTCCTCGACAACGTCACCGGCTGGATCCTCGAGCTCGACCGCGGCCGCGGCATTCCCTACGAGGGCAACTACACCAAGTACCTCGAGTCGAAGGCCAAGCGCCTGAAGCAGGAAGGCCGCGAGGACGACGCCCGCCAGCGCGCCATCGCCCGCGAACGCGAATGGATCGCCTCCAGCCCGAAGGCCCGCCAGACCAAGTCCAAGGCGCGCATCAAGGCGTTCGAGGAGCTGCTCGAGCAGGCCAACAACCGCCGCCCGACCGACACGCAGATCGTCATTCCGCACGGCGAGCGCCTCGGCAATGTCGTGATCGAGGTCGAGGGCCTGACGAAGGGCTATGGCGACAGGCTGCTCATCGAGAACCTGTCGTTCAAGCTGCCCCCGGGCGGCATCGTCGGCGTCATCGGCCCCAACGGCGCGGGCAAGACCACGCTGTTCCGTATGCTCACCGGTCAGGAGACGCCGGATGCCGGCACCATCCGCATCGGCGAGACCGTCCGGCTCGGCTATGTCGACCAGAGCCGTGACACGCTCGATCCCAACAAGACGGTCTGGGAAGAGATCTCCGGCGGCGCCGAAGTGGTGAAGCTCGGCAAGTTCGAGGCCAATACGCGCGCCTATTGCTCGTCCTTCAACTTCCGCGGCGGCGACCAGCAGCAGAAGGTCGGCAACCTGTCCGGCGGCCAGCGCAACCGCGTCCACCTGGCCAAGATGCTGCGCACTGGCGGCAACGTGCTGCTCCTCGACGAACCGACCAACGACCTCGACACCGAGACGCTGGCTGCCCTCGAGGACGCACTGGAAAACTACGCCGGCTGCGCGGTCATCATCAGCCACGACCGCATGTTCCTCGACCGTCTGGCCACCCACATCCTCGCCTTCGAGGGAGACAGCCACGTCGAGTGGTTCGAAGGCAACTTCGAGGACTACGAGAAGGACAAGGTGCGCCGCCTCGGCCCCGACGCGCTGACTCCGCACCGCATGAGCTACAAGCGGCTGACCCGGTAACAGCCGCAGCTGCAACCATCGGCCTGGCGTCCTTTCGCGTCGCCAGGCCGAAGTTTTCTATGACGATGAGAGTGGCGCCGGACCTGTAGCCCGGCACGTCCCTCAGGGCCCGGGAAAGCGATAGCCGAAGGTCTCGATTTCCGGCGCGAACAGCCGCTCGACGCGTTCCCTGTCGCCCGGCTTGTAGAACACCGAACAATCCACGCGCTTGCCGTGCTGCTTCTCGCGCGTGAGGTGCGCCGGTTCGAACGGGACCCCCACCCTCGCGCAGATGGTCGCGAGGTCGTCGGCCAGGTTCTCCTGCCGCCCGACGAAGTCGACCGCGATGCGGTCGTCGATCGTGTAGGTCTTCCAGCTGTTCCAGTAGCGCAGCCCACGGCCGGGCTCGTCCTCATCCTCCATCCGTCGCAGCATTTCGGAAAAGCTTGGCGGCTCGGGGTGGTCCCGGTAGTTCCAGCGATAGATCGACACGACCCGCTCGAATGGATTGCGCACGAAGGTGAACTTGAAGTTCTGCGCCCAGGCCTTCGGGTCGTAGTCGCGAACCTGTCGGGCGCTCGCATGGTCCCACAGCATCGCCTCCGTCGCCCGCTCCTGCATGCGACGGTCAATGTAGTCCCGCAGGATGCCCCGCTTGCGCAGGCTCTTCGCGGCCCGAAGCACCATTGCATGGCCGCGCGCCCTGAGGTTGCGGCGAATGCCATGGCGGGCGGCATCCCCCCACGATCCGATCATGATGTCGAAGGGTCCGAGATGCCGCGCGAAATAGACCGACACCGTCGAGCCACCGGTCTTGGTGGCGTGGAGGAAGGTGAACTTGTGACGGTAGCTGATGATCAAGCCGAATCCCCGGAAGGCCCGTCGAGGGAAACCGCGTGTTCCCGATCGACGGCGTGCGCGCACCAGATACTCCAGACGCCAGCTTGAATGAAAGGTCATTCCAGCGAGACATCTGTTCCAACGACACGGCATTAGCGTGTGCACCGGATCATCGACGTCCACTGGCCACGAAGAATGCCCCCGCGACTTCGGTGACCAGGCGCCTCGCTTGACTTCGCCATGGGCCGGTTCGACAACCCGCCCATGGCCGAATTCGAGGCAACCGCGTTCCGTTCGCCGTCCGGCGCGACCCTCGCCCTCCGGCATCGCACGCCGCAACGCATGGCCCTCGGCGTCGTACACATCAACCACGGCCTCGCCGAACATGCCGGCCGCTACGCCCGATTCGCCGAGGCGCTGTCTGCCGCCGGATTCCACGTCTACGCCCACGACCACCGCGGCCACGGCGCGACCAGGGCGCCGGATGCGCCGCCCGGCCGCTTTGCCGCGCGCGATGGAATCGAGAAGGTGCTGGCCGACGTCGACGCGGTGCACGGGCATGTCGCGCGCATCCATCCCGGCTTGCCGCTGCTGATTTTCGGTCATTCGATGGGAGGCATCGTCGCCCTAAACGCCGTGATGCGCCGCTCCGAACACCTTGCCGGCGCGGCGATCTGGAATGCCAATGTCTCCGCCCGAGCGATGGCCCGCCTTGCGCTTTCCATCCTTGCCTGGGAACGCTTCCGGCGCGGCGCTGATACGCCCTCGCGCCTCCTGCCGCGCCTCACCTTCCAGGCGTGGGGCAGAGCCATTGCAGGCGGGCGAACGTCGTTCGACTGGCTGTCCCGCGACCCGACCGAGGTCCAAGCCTACACTTCCGACCCGCTCTGCGGCTGGCATCCTTCTGTGTCGATGTGGCAGGACATCTTCCGCATGATCCTCGACGCATCCGACGAACACGGCCTGGCCTCCGTGCGGCGCACCCTGCCCTTCCATCTCACCGGCGGCGCCGCCGATCCTTCGACAGACAACGGAGCGGCAGTCGAGGCCCTGGCCGCCCGCATGCGCCGGATGGGATTTTCGAATCTGCAATCAAGAATTTGGCCGCAGAACCGTCACGAGGGCTTGAACGACCTCGACCGCGAAGCGGTAACGGCGGATTTCGTCGAGTGGGCGAAACGCGTCGTCATTGCGCACCGCTGAACCACCGGAATCCTGTTTCATGTTTGTCGCCGGGCTGGCATAGAACGCGCATGTCTCAGCCACCGCTTCATGGCGTTCGCGTCATCGAACTTGCCCGCATCCTTGCCGGCCCCTGGGCCGGACAACTCCTCGCCGACCTCGGCGCGGACGTGATCAAGGTCGAGAACCCGGACAAGGGGGACGACACACGCGGCTGGGGACCGCCCTTCGTCATGGGACGGGACGGGGAGAACCTCTCGGCCGCCTATTTCCACGCCTGCAACCGGGGCAAGCGCTCCATCGCCGTCGACTTCTCCACGCCCGAAGGCGCGGAAACGATTCGAAAGCTGGTCGCTTCCGCGGATGTGCTCATAGAAAACTTCAAGTTGGGCGGCCTGAAGAAGTACGGCCTGGACTACGAGAGCCTGCACGCGATCAATCCCAGGCTGGTCTATTGCTCGATCACAGGCTTCGGGCAGGACGGGCCTTATGCCGCGCGGGCGGGCTACGACTTCATCGTCCAGGGCATGTCGGGGCTGATGTCGATCACCGGGCCGGCCGGCGGAGAGCCGCAGAAGGTCGGCGTCGCCGTCACGGACATCTTCACCGGCCTCTACTCCGTCATCGCCATCCAGGCGGCCCTGCGCCATGCCGAGGCCACCGGCGAGGGCCAGCACATCGACATGGCGCTGTTCGATGCCCAGATCGCCGTGCTGGCCAACCAGAACATGAACTACCTCGTCTCCGGCCAGGCTCCGGTCCAGATGGGCAACGCCCACCCCAACATTGCGCCCTACGAGGTGCTGCCGGTCGCCGACGGCCACATCATCCTCGCCGTGGGCAATGACGGGCAGTTCCGCAAGTTCTGCGACGTGGTCGGGCTCGACGCGCTGCCGGACGACCCGGCCTTCGCAACCAACGCGGCCCGCGTCGCCAACCGCGCGGACCTGCGCCCCAGGCTCGAGGCCGCGCTGGCCGGCTGGCGCAAGGCGGACCTGCTCGCGAAACTGGAGGCTGCCAGCGTTCCGGCCAGCCCCATCAACACCATCGCCGAAATGTTCGCCGATCCGCAAACGGTGGCACGCGGCATGCGGCTCGACCTCGATGACGGCCAGGGCAATGCCCTGCCCTCGGTGCGCTCGCCGATCCGCATGGACGTCACGCCGCTGCGCTACGTTCGGCCCTCGCCGCGCCTTGGCGAGCATACGGCGGAGATCCTGGCGGAACTGGAGGCGGGCAAGCGATGAAGACAGGCGGACAACTGGTCGTCGAAGCGCTGGAGGCTAACGGCGTCGACCGGCTCTACTGCGTTCCGGGCGAGAGCTATCTCGCGGTGCTCGATGCCCTGCACGACTCGAAGATAGAGACCGTCGTCTGCCGGCAGGAGGGCGGCGCGGCGATGATGGCCGACTGTCACGGCCGGCTGACCGGCCGCCCCGGCATCTGCTTCGTCACCCGCGGCCCCGGCGCTACCAATGCCTCGGCCGGCATTCACATCGCCAGGCAGGATTCCACCCCGATGATCCTGTTCATCGGGCAGATCGCACGCGGCATCCGCGAGCGCGAGGCCTTCCAGGAAGTGGATTACCGCGCCTTCTACGGACCGATCGCCAAGTGGGCGACCGAGATCGATGACGCCGCCCGCATCCCCGAGATCATCACCCGCGCCTTTGCCGTCGCCACGTCGGGGCGTCCGGGTCCCGTCGTCATCGCGCTGCCGGAGGATATGCTCACCGACGAGGTCGAAGCACCGAAGCCGCTGCCCGCAACGCCAATCGTGACCCGCCCCGGCAATGTAGAGATGCGTCGGCTGGGCGAGTTGCTGGCCAATGCCAGGCGCCCCTTCGCGATCCTGGGCGGCTCGGGCTGGACGGCGGCCGCGCGCTCGGCCTTCGAGAGGGCTGCCGAGGCGTGGGCACTGCCCGTCGGCTGCTCCTTCCGTCGCCAGATGCTGTTCGACCACCTGCACCCCTGCTACGCCGGCGACATCGGCATCGGCCCCAACCCCAAGGTGGCGTCCTACATCCGCGAGTCCGACCTGGTGCTGCTGGTGGGCGGGCGCCTCAGCGAGATCCCGTCCTCGGACTATACGCTGCTCAAGAGCCCCTACCCCGACCAGCAGCTGGTACATGTCCACGCCGACGCGGAAGAACTCGGCCGTGTCTACCGCCCGACGCTGGCGATCAACGCAACGCCGGCCGCTTTCGCCGAGGCATTTGCCGAGGCGCTCCCGGAAGCTCCGCCGGCATGGGAAGGCGAAGCGGAACGCCTGCACGCCTCCTATCTCGACTGGTCGACGCCGCCCGAGACAGGCCCCGGCCCCGTCGCCATGGGGCCCATCATCAACTACCTCGAGACCGTGCTGCCGGACGACGCCATCCTGACCAACGGCGCCGGCAACTACGCCACGTGGGTCCACCGCTTCCATCGGTTCCGCCGCTTCGCCACCCAGGCAGCACCGACTTCCGGCTCGATGGGCTACGGCACGCCGGCGGCCGTGGCGGCAAAGCACCTGTTCCCGGACCGTGAGGTGATCGCCTTCGCGGGCGACGGCTGCTTCCTCATGAACGGGCAGGAGTTCGCCACCGCCGTCCAGTACGGGCTGCCGATCATCGTGATCGTCGTCAACAACGGCACCTACGGCACGATCCGCATGCACCAGGAGCGGGAATACCCGGGACGGGTGAGCGGCACCGACCTGAAGAACCCGGACTTCGCCGCGCTCGCCCGCGCCTATGGCGGCCACGGCGAGACGGTGGAGAAGACGGCCGACTTCGCGCCCGCCTTCGAACGCGCCCGCGCCAGCCGCAAGCCGGCGATCATCGAAGTGAAGCTGGACCCCGAGGCGATCACGCCGACCCGCACGCTGACCCAGATCCGAGAAAGGCGATAGGACGCGCAGGCGAACCGCAAGGCCAACCCGCAGTCGCGTGAAAGCATGACCAGCCTCACCGCACCCGCCCTTATGACCTTCACGATCTCGATCGTGGTCTTCTTTCTGGGGGCGACGGTGAACCGTCTCGTCCCGGTCCTGAAGCGCTGGAACATTCCCGAGGCGGTCACGGGCGGGCTGCTCGCCTCGCTGGCGACCCTCTTCGCCCATGAGATGTTCGACGTCGCGATCAGCTTCCAGCTGGGCGCGCGCGACATGCTGCTCCTCTACTTCTTCACCGGCATCGGCCTGAACGCCCGGCTTTCCGACCTGCTGGCCGGCGGTCGGCGCCTGGTCATCCTGCTCGCCGTCACCCTCGCCTTCCTGATCATCCAGAACCTCATCGCGCTAGGAAGCGTGCGCCTGCTGGGGCTTCCGGAGGGACTGACGGTGTTCCTCGGCTCGGCTTCCCTGCTGGGCGGGCACGGCACCACGATCGCCTGGGCACCGCTCGTCTCGTCGAGGTTCGGCGTCAACAATGCGCTCGAGGTCGGCATTGCCGTCGCCACCCTCGGGCTGGTGCTGGCCAGCGTTGTCGGAGGGCCCCTCGCTGGCCGCCTCGTCGCCCGCTACAAGCTGTCCGGGCCGCTCGAGCGAGCCCCGGTCATCGGCCTGCCCGAGACCGGTAAGTCCCAAGAGGACGATCTCAACCAGTTCAACCTGCTGCGAACCATCCTGGTGCTGAACCTCGCCATCGTCATTGGGATCGCCGCGTGGGAGATCATCGAGGATTTCGGCGTCAGGATTCCCCAGTTCGTGATCTGCATGGTGGTCGCCATCATCCTGACGAATACGGTTCCACACCTGCTCCCGAGGCTGCAGTGGCCGACGCGGACCCGTTCTCTTTCCCTGCTCTCGGACCTGTCGCTCAACATCTTCCTGGCGATGTCGTTGATGAGCATGCAGTTGTGGACCATCGGCGGTCTCGGGCCGGCGCTGGTCATCATCCTGGGCGTCCAGACGCTCGCGGCCATCGTCTACATCGTGTTTATCGTATTCCCGGCGATGGGCCGAGACTACGATGCCGCAGTGCTGTCGGCCGGCTTCACCGGCATTGCGCTGGGAGCGACGCCGACCGCGATCGCGAACATGACGGCGGTGACAAAGTCCCACGGCGCTGCGCCGGTGGCCTTCATCATCCTCCCGCTCGTCTCGGCCTTCTTCCTGGACCTGGCCAACGTGGTGGCGATCGGCTTCCTCACGCGCTGAAGCGGGACTCGTACCGCGCGAGCCCGACACGGCGCGGCTCGCGTCGCGACCGCAAATCTAACATAATGGGTCAATTGAGGCGCGACATCCGCCTCTCCGCGGTCCTGCACGGCGTCACGCACCTGGCGGAGAACAGCACGCCGATTGGGCATGCTGCGCTCGGCAGCCACGGAATCCGAACGGCTGGCGGCGGAGATCCGCCTCCTTGAGCGTACGAAGGAGATCAGACTGTCAGGCCTGGCCGCAGACTTCCAGCGGCGTTTCATCGCAAACGGAAAGGCACCAGCATGGCTCATGACGTGATCATCGTCGGCGGAAGTTTCGCCGGTCTCTCCGCTGCCCTCGCGCTCACGCGTGCCCGACGGCGCGTGCTCGTCGTGGACTCCGGCCGGCCGCGCAATCGTTTTGCCAGTTCGTCGCACGGTTTCCTCACCCAGGACGGGACCGCTCCCGGGGAGATCCTCACCGCCGCGCGCCGCCAGCTCTCGGCCTACCCGACCGCGGAGATTGCCATGGACGAGGCCGTCCAGGTGGCGCGCGACGGTGAGGAATTCACCGTCATGCTCCGCTCTGGTCGCCGCGAAACCGGCAGGCGGCTTATCCTGGCGACCGGAATGGTCGACCGCCTTCCAGAGGTCGTCGGTCTCGAAGAGCGCTGGGGCCGCACGGTGTTCCATTGCCCCTATTGCCACGGCTACGAGCTCGACGGCGGGCCGATCGCAGTACTGGCCTTCGGCGCGGTGTCGATGCACCACGCGTTGATGCTGCCGGACTGGGGGCCGACGACATTCTTCGTCAACGGCACCTTCGAGCCGTCGGACGCCGATCGAAAGGAACTGCAGGAGCGCAACGTGACCGTCATCGAAACGGCAGTCGAGGCGGTCAGCGACACGGAAGACGGCGGCATCGCGATGCATCTGCGCGACGGCGGGCGCCCCACTTTCCGCGGCGTCTTCGTGGCCTCACATCTTGAGTTCGCGACGCCCTTTGCCACCGATCTGGGGTGCGCCGTCGAAACGGGTCCCGTCGGGGACTACGTTCGAACCGACGACCGCAAGCAGACCAGCGTGCCAGGCGTCTATGCCTGCGGCGACATGGCCCGTGCATCGGGCAATGTCCCCGTTGCGGTGGCCGAGGGATCAATGGCCGGTGTCGCGGCCCATCAGTCGCTGATCTTCAAGGACCACTGAGTACGAACGGGCCGCCTCGGTCATTCGGAGACGGCCCGCACTTGAAAAGAACTACTGCACCGCCTTGTCGGTGATCGCCGAGGTCCAGGCGCCGGCCGGCTCCTTGCTGATGATCTTCTGGTCGAGCAGCGCCTTGGCGGTGCGGTCATATGCAGCCTCGATCAGCTTCCCGTCGCCGTGGTCGATCAGCTTGGCCACCTCGCCCATCATGCGCTTCTGGTGGTTCTCGTCCTGCCCGCCGTTCTCCACGACGATCTCGGCGGCTTCGTCGGGGTTCTCCTCGGCATAGTTCCAGCCCTTCATCGAGGCACGCACGAAGCGCACCATCTTGTCCTCGAAGGCCGGGTCCTTGAGCTTGTCCTCGAGCACGTAGAGGCCGTCTTCCAGGAGGTCGTTGCCCATCTCCGAATAGTTGAAGACGATCAGGTCTTCGGGCTTGTAGCCGGCGTCGATGAGCTGCCAGTACTCATTGTAGGTCATGACCGAGATGCAGTCGGCCTGCTTCTGGATCAGCGGCTGCACGTCGAAGCTCTGCTTCAGCACGGTGACGCCGTCCGGTCCGCCATCGGTCGAGTAGCCCAGTTTGTTCATCCAGGCATAGAACGGATACTCGTTGCCGAAGAACCAGACGCCGAGCGTGTGGCCCTTGAAGTCCGCCTCGGTTTTCACCGGGCCGTCCTTCGGGCAGACCAGCTCCATGCCGGCCTTCTTGAAGGGCTGGGCAATGTTGACCAGCCCGACGCCCTTCTCACGGGCCGAGAGCGCCGCCGCCATCCACGTCACGATGACGTCGGCGCCGCCGCCAGCGATCACCTGCTCGGGCGCGATGTCCGGCCCGCCCGGCTTGATCTCCACGTCGAGGCCTTCTTCCTCGTAGAAGCCCTTGTCCTTGGCCACGTAGTAGCCGGCGAACTGCGACTGCGTCACCCACTTGAGCTGCAGCGTCAGCTTGTCCGCCGCCAGCGCGGCCTGGGCCGCGGCCAGCGACAGCGCACCTGCCAGCACCGTTACAATCGTTTTCTTCATGTTCTTGCCTCTGGAGTTGCCCTATCCGCCTCGCATGGAGGGATGCCAAAACGTGACCGCCCGTTCGACGAGAGCGATGACGCCATAGAAGACCGAACCCGCGAGCGCCGCAACTGCGATTTCGGCCCACACCATGTCGATGTTCATCCGCCCGACTTCGGTGGAAATGCGGAAGCCCATGCCGACCACCGGCGTGCCGAAGAACTCCGCCACGATCGCCCCGATCAGCGCCAGCGTCGAGTTGATCTTCAGCGCGTTGAAGATGAACGGCGCCGCCGCCGGCAGCCGCAGCTTCGCCAGCGTCTGCCAGTAGCCGGAGGCATAGGTGCGCATCAGGTCGCGCTCCATGTGGCCGGCCGCCGCCAGGCCCGCCACCGTGTTCACCAGCATCGGGAAGAACGTCATGATGACCACGACGGCCGCCTTCGAATGCCAGTCGAAGCCGAACCACATCACCATGATCGGCGCCACGCCGATGATCGGCAGCGCCGAGACGAAGTTCCCGATCGGCAGCAGGCTGCGCCGCAGGAACACGAAGCGGTCCGCCAGGATGGCCACGACGAAGCCGGCAAGGCAGCCGATCGCATAGCCGATGAACACGGCGTGGAAGATCGTCTGGTTGACGTCCGAAGCCAGGATCGGCAGCGAGCTTGCGATGCGCGCGCCGATGGCGCTGGGCGGCGGCAACAGGATGAACGGGATGCCGAAGGCGCGCACGACGACTTCCCACAGGAACAACAGCATGACGCCGAACGACAGCGCCACGAAGCCGTCGCGCAGCATCCTGAGCGGCCGGCTCTGGGGCGAAAGCGCCGAAAGCCGCGCATTCACCCACCACGCCAGCAGCCACACCGCCACGGCCGCGGCAAGGATCACCGGACGCGTATCTGGCACCGCTTCGGGCAGGCTCAGCCGGTTGAGCACGAACACCGCCAGCACGAGGGCGAGCGCGAGCCCGGCGACGGTCGGCCAAAGTCTCGACGTGGCACTCATCCCGGCCGCACTCCCATCGCACGTTCGGTGATGCGCCCGGCCAGTCCGACCACCGCCACCAGCAGCGCCGCGACCACCGACGCCGCGACCAGCGCCGCCCAGATGTCGATGGTCTGGCTGTAGTAGGCCCCGGACAGCAGTTTCGAGCCGATGCCGGCCACCGCGCCGGTCGGAAGCTCGCCGACGATCGCTCCGACCAGGCTTGCCGCCACCGCCACCTTCATGGAGGCGAAGAGGTACGGCACCGAGGCCGGCACGCGCAGCTTCCAGAAGACCTGCGCCCGGCTGGCATTGTAGGTGCGCATCAGGTCGAGATGCAGGATCTCCGGTGATCGCAGCCCCTTCACCATCCCCACGGCCACCGGGAAAAAGGACAGATAGGTCGAGATCATCGCCTTGGGGATCAGCCCGGTTATGCCGATGGCCGCGAGCACCACGATGATCATCGGCGCGATCGCCAGGATGGGGATTGTCTGCGAGGCGATGATCCACGGCATGAGGCTGCGGTCGAGCGTGCGGATGTGCACGATCCCGACCGCGATCAGGATGCCGAGAACTGTGCCGAATCCGAAGCCGAGCAGCGTCGACGACAGCGTCACCCACGCATGATAGACGAGACTGCGGTTCGAGGTGACGCGGCGCAGGAACGTGTTCTCGAAGACGTTCTGCGCCACCTGGTGCGGCGCCGGCAGCGTCGGCTTGGGCTGCGAAAGCGTCTGGCCGACGAAGGCGATCCTGTCCGGCGTCTCGCCCGCACGCCGGTTGAGATCGCGCTGGAACGGCGCATTCATCACCACCGCAGCCACGTACCACACCGCCACCAGGATCAGCAGGACGGTGGTGACCGGGATGATCTTGTCGCGGAAGCGGTCAGTCATGGGCACCGACCTTAACGCGCCCCCTGTGGAGAGCGGCAAAGGGTGGAGCTACCATCGGCAGCCCCTCAGTCCCCATGGCGTCCGCCACCTCAGTCCTCATAGCTGTGCCCTGCCCTGAGCCCCTCGCGCACCCGGTGGGCGATCTCGAGGAACTCCGGCGTCTCGCGGATGTGCAGCGGCCGTTCGCGCGGGAGGGTGGATTCGATGACGTCAGTGACCCTCCCCGGCCGCGGTGACATCACAACGATGCGTGTCGAAAGGTAGACGGCCTCGGGGATGGAATGGGTCACGAAGCAGATTGTCTTGTTGGTGCGCGCCCAAAGCTCGAGAAGCTGCTTGTTGAGATGGTCGCGCACGATCTCGTCCAGCGCGCCGAAGGGTTCGTCCATCAGCAGGAGGTCGGCGTCGAAAGCGAGCGCACGCGCGATCGAGGCGCGCTGCTGCATGCCGCCGGACAGTTGCCAGGGATATTTGTGCTCGAAGCCGGACAGGTTGACGAGTTCCAGCGTCTGGCGCACCCGCTCGCGCTTCTCGGCCGCCGGCAGGCCCATTATCTCCAGCGGCAGGCCGACATTCTTCTCGATCGTGCGCCACGGAAACAGCGCCGCCGCCTGGAACACGTAGCCATAGGCCCGCGCCTCGCGCGCCTGCCGCGGCGACATGCCGTTCACCGTTATCGTGCCGGCAGTCGGCTGTTCCAGGTCAGCGATGACTCTCAGAAACGTCGTCTTGCCGCATCCGGACGGACCGATGAACGAGACGAACTCGCCCTTCCCGATGCTCAGGTTCACGTCGGAAAGCGCATTCACCGGCCCGTCGCCGGTCTGGAAGGTCAGGGAAAGGTTCGAGGCCGAAACGACTGGCGCGGTCATGCCCCTTCTATGGCACTGCCGCGAAGACCTGCGCAACGCCCCGCAGTACCGGAAGCTGCGCTTCCCCCAGCTTCCCGTCGATGTGCTATGCTTGTCGGCACATACCGAGGAGAGCCCGGCCATGGATGCGATCGCAAAACCCACCTGTCGCCTCATCCGGCCGCACGATACCTACGACGGCAAGCAGGGCTTTTCCTATCTGGCAGGAATCGCCTCCGAAACGGTCGGCTCGACGGGAATCTGCATGCACCTGCTCACGGTGCCGCCCGGCGGCCGCGCCAAGGCGCACAAGCATGAGAGCCACGAGACCGCGATCTACGTGCTCTCCGGCGAGGTCCACACCTGGTATGGTGACCGGCTGGAGAACCTGATTGTCGTCCGTGGCGGCGACCTGTTCTACATCCCCGCCGGCGTGCCCCATCTTCCGGTGAACTTCGGCAGCGAGCCCGCCTCGGCGGTCATCGCCCGAACCGACCCGAACGAACAGGAGAGCGTGGTGCTCTTGCCGGAACTCGATTCGTTGGTGCCGACCGAGCGGCCGGCGGATTGAGCCCACCTCGCGCTTGCGGCCATTATCAGGCAGCCTCAGGGACACCGCTCCACCGTTCCCCACGACGTCCCGTCGGCGTCGTAGATGCTGAATGCGTCGCGTCCCTCCTCCTTTCGGATCCGCATCAATCCGAGCGTGATCGTTTCGTCCCCCTCGTGACCGCAAATCACGGTGGCGACGAGGTCTATGTCGCCCCCCGGCATGAGCTGTACGAAGGTACAGCCGGTCGCATAGGTGGTGACCTCACCCGGCGTGAGTAGCAGCAGGTCGTCGCTTTCGATGTTGCCCGTGGCGGCGCGCCGGCAACCGGCTTGGTCGCCGTAGTTGCCCCCGATCTTCGGCTCGGCGGTTGCCGGCGCCGCCAGAAGGACTGCGAGAACAGACGCCGCCAGGATGCTGTTTCGATTCATCATCATTCCTCCGAGCCTCCAGCCGGCGTTTACACCGGCATGGATGTCCGGCCTGCATCCACCCGTTCCGATAGGCAACGCAGGATGCGTCAGGCGCGGCGCCTGCGCGCGCGCCGGCTCCGATAGCGACGGAAATCGGCGATCAGCTCGTCCATTGTGCCGTATACAGGAAGCAAGACCGTGAACTGCGCCGGACGCAGGTCGCGAGACGGCGTGCAGGCGGCCGCGACCCGCTCCTGGTATTCGGTCGGCGCCCAGATCCGCGCGAATTCGAGGAACTGCTGGATCACCGTCGAGCGCAGCATGGCGATGCGCTCGTAACTGGCGCGGAAGATGGCGAAGGCGGTGGCGAGCGCGGTCAGCCCCGCGAGCAGGAAGATGACGGCCAAGATCGCCATGTCGTTCGTGTAGGTACCGCTGACCAGCGCGTACACGATCGACAGCGCCGTGAACACGATGAAGGTCTTGGCGATATTGTAGGCCGTCTGCACGCCCTCGATCTCGTCATGGCATTGCGCCTCAGTGGCGCGCTCAATGTCGTGCAGCTTCTTCTTGAACTCGTAGAGCCGCTGGTTCTCCTCGTCCGTGTGCTCCTCGCCCCGCGCCTCGCGCAGGATGTCGAAGGCAGTCAGCGTCACGTCGTCGATCGCGTCCCAGCCCGAGAGCGGCATGATGGCCGGCGGCAGGTATTCGCCGATCCGCTTGAACACCACGTAGATGAGATGGATCGTGGTCAGGAACAGGAAGAAGAGCAGCAGCAGCGCGAAATCCGACACGCCGAGCACGTCGAAGATGTTTTGGTAGTTCGCGACGACCTCGTTGAGGAGGTCCGCCTGCGGCAACAGTCCTTCGGTCGCCGAACCGATCGGCGTGAAGCCGGAGAGAATGTAGAAGAAAACGCCGGACACCACCAGGCGCGACGTCATGAAGTTGGAGAAACGTATGACGCCCTGAAGTAGTCCCTCAACGTCCATGACCCCTCCCCCCTTGCGGAAAGAGTTAGCCGTAGAGGAACCTCATGTCACGACGGATCGCGCCCTGAAGATGGGTGAGAAAAGCTCTCGTATTACCCGTCGCGCTCGATGGTTATGTTGCGATAGACCAGCTCGCCGCCAGGATTCATGACGATGCCCCATTCGGGGTTCTCGCAGAGGAACGCCGCCGCCTTTTCGATCGTGGAGAAGCGAACCGCGGTGCCGCGGTTCCTCTCGGTGTTCGGAAAGCACTGATAGAGGCCGTCGACGGTGGCGGCCTCCTGGCCGGTGACCCGGTTCACGATCTTCATTCGACGATTTCCGCCGTTTCAACGACCGCGTGGAAAAGCACGTCGCATCCTGCGCCGGCCCACTCCTTGGAGATGTCCTCCGCCTCGTTGTGAGACAGGCCGTCCACGCACGGGCAGAAGATCATTGCCGTCGGCGCCACCCTGTTGATCCAGCAAGCGTCGTGGCCGGCACCCGACACAATGTCGCGATGCGTGTAGCCGAGCCGTTCGGCGGCATCGCGCACCGCCTTCACACAGGCGGGATCGAAGGCGACGGGATCGAAGTGACCGACCTGGTCGATCTCGAACGAGATGTCGAGCGCCTCGCAGATGGTCGCGATGCCGTCACGGATGCGGACGTCCATCTCGTCCAGCACCGCCTTCTCCGGCGAGCGGATGTCGATGGTGAAGACGGTCTTGCCCGCGATGATGTTGCGCGAGTTCGGATAGACTTCCATGTGACCGATCGCGCCGACCGCGTCGGGCTGGTAGTCCATCGCCACCTCGTGGACGAGCTCGGTCACCCTGGCCATGCCGAGCCCGGCGTTGCGGCGCTTGGGCATAGGGGTTGAGCCAGTGTGGCTCTCCTTGCCGGTCAGCGTCACCTGCAGCCATTTCAGACCCTGGCCATGTGTGACGACGCCGATATCGACGCCCTCGTCCTCGAGGATCGGCCCCTGTTCGATATGCAACTCGAAGAAGGCCTTCATCTTGCGCTGCCCGACAGGCTCGTCCCCCTTCCAGCCGATGCGATCGAGCTCGTCGCCGAAGCGCTTGCCCTGGGCGTCGCGGCGGTCGTAGGCCCAGTCCTGGTCGAGAGCGCCTGCAAAAACACCGGAGGCGAGCATGGCTGGGGCGAAGCGGGTACCCTCCTCGTTGGTCCAGTTGGTGACCACGATCGGGTGCTTGGTCTTGATGCCCAGGTCGTTCAGGGTGCGAACCACTTCGAGGCCGCCCAGCACGCCGAGCACGCCGTCGAACTTGCCCCCGGTCGGCTGGGTGTCGAGATGGCTGCCGACATAGACGGGAAGCGCGTCCGGGTCGGTGCCCTCGCGGCGGGCGAACATGGTGCCCATCTGGTCGACGGCGACCGTGAGCCCTGCCTCCTCGCACCAGCGCTTGAAGAGATGGCGACCCTGCCCGTCCTCGTCGGTCAGGGTCTGGCGGTTATTGCCGCCAGCAACGCCGGGACCGATCTTCGCCATCTCCATCAACGAATCCCACAAGCGGTCTGGATTGATTCGAAGATTTTCGCCCGGCGCAGCCATTCCCATCTCAGCCTTTCAGTTCGATCTCGATGAAGCTCATCGGCGCGTCGCCGCCGTTGACGACATTGTGCTCCACGCCCTCGTCCCGACGGTAGACGGATCCCGCCGGGAGTTCGACCCTGCGCGTCTGCCCGCCCGGCTCCTCGAGCAGGAAGCTGCACGGGGTCAGCGTTGTCACCACGTAATCCATTTCGTGGCGATGCCACCGCGTCTCCGCGCCGGGATCGAAATCCCAGCGCGTGACCCGGACTTTTTCGTCTTCGAGGATCCGGGTGCTCGTGGCCTGCTGACGCGCCAGATAGGTCAATCGATCATCCTCAGGACTTCGCGGACGTGGTCGATCAGCTCGTTGATCTGGCCCTTGGTGATGATCAGCGGCGGCGACAGCGCAATGATGTCGCCGGTGGTGCGGATCAGCGCACCGCGCTCATAGGCCTTCACGAAGGCGGAGAAGGCGCGCTTCGTCGGCTCCCCGGCGATCGGTTCCAGCTCGATCGCGCCGACCAGGCCGATGTTGCGGATGTCGATGACGTGCGGCTCGCCCTTCAGCGAGTGCAGTGCGTCTTCCCAGTACGGCGCCAGCTCCGCGCCGCGGGTCAGCAGGCCTTCTTCCTTGTAGGTGTCGAGCGTACCTAGCGCTGCCGCACAGGCGATCGGGTTGCCCGAATACGTGTAGCCGTGGAAGAACTCGATCAGGTGCTCCGGACCCGTCATGAAGGCGTCGTGGATATCCTTCGTGACGAACACCGCGCCCATCGGGATCACGCCGTTGGTGACGCCCTTGGCGGTGGTGATGATGTCCGGCTGCACGCCGAAATAGTCGCTGGCGAAAGGCGTGCCGAGGCGGCCGAAGCCGGTGATGACCTCGTCGAAGATCAGCAGGATGCCGTGCTTGGTGCAGATCTCGCGCAGCTTCTTCAGGTAGCCCTTCGGCGGGATCAGCACGCCCGTCGAACCCGCCACCGGCTCCACGATCACCGCGGCGATCGTCGAAGCGTCATGCAGCGCGATGATGCGCTCCAGATCGTCCGCAAGCTCGGCGCCATGCTCGGGCTCGCCGCGCGTGAAGCTGTTCTTTTCCGGCAGGTGCGTATGCCGCAGGTGATCGACGCCGGTCAGCAGCGTGCCGAATGTCTTGCGGTTGGAAACAATGCCGCCGACCGAGATACCGCCGAAATTGACGCCATGGTAGCCGCGCTCGCGACCGATGAGACGGGTGCGCGAGCCCTGTCCCTTCACGCGCTGGTAGGCGAGCGCGATCTTGAGGGCGGTTTCGACCGATTCAGAGCCGGAATTGGTGTAGAAGACGTGCTCCATGCCGGCCGGCGCGATGTCGATCAGCCGGTTCGACAGCTCGAACACGATCGGGTGGCCCATCTGGAAAGCCGGCGCGTAGTCGAGTTCCTCGGCCTGCTTCTGGATGGCCTCGACGATCTTCGGCCGGCAGTGGCCGGCGTTCACGCACCACAAGCCGGCCGTGCCGTCGAGGATCTTGCGGCCATCGGCGGACGTGTAGTGCATGTCCTGGGCGGCGACCAGCATGCGCGGCGCCTTCTTGAACTGCCTGTTGGCCGTGAACGGCATCCAGAATGCGCCAAGGTCGTTCGGCGCCACTTTCAACCTGTTGGACATGCGCTGGATCCTCTCGTGTACAGAATGTCGGCCAACGCCCCCTGCCGGCCAGCGCGCGCATTGACGCTGCGCAAATTTTGACCGATTGGACAAACGTTAGCACCGCCGGTCGGGCGGTCAAGTTCTCGTAGCGTGATTGACGGGTCGGAGGCACGCTCCACGGAGAGGCAGAAACTGGTCCAGAGAATTGGTCCAGATCGGAGCGCTCGGCGGCTCGCGGAGGGGGACATGGCGCGAGGTACGCAGGTCCGGACCCGGATCCAGCAGGAAAAGCGCGAGGTCATTCTCGACGCGGCGCTGGAGGTATTTTCCACCCATGGCTATCGCGGCTCGACCGTGGACCAGATCGCCGAGGCCGCCGGCCTCTCGAAGCCCAACCTTCTCTACTATTTCAAGGGAAAGGAAGACATCCACAACACGTTGCTGCAGCGTTTGCTGGAGACCTGGCTGGCGCCGCTGCGCGAACTCGACGACATCGGCGACCCGGTGAGCGAACTGCGCGGCTACATTCGGCGGAAGCTGGAAATGGCGCGCGACTACCCCCGCGAGAGCCGGCTCTTCGCCAACGAGATCCTTCAGGGCGCCCCGCGCATCCTGCCGATCCTGCAAGGCGAGCTGAAGAACCTCGTCGACGAGAAGGTGCAGGTCATTAGGTCGTGGATGCGCGCCGGCAAGATTGCCCGCACCGACCCCTATCACCTGATCTTCGCGATCTGGGCGACCACCCAGCACTACGCCGATTTTGATGTCCAGGTGCGTGCCGTGCTCGGGCCCGACCGTGGCGGCGAGGGACGCTTCGAGGACGCCGCGCGGCTTCTGGAAGAGCTCTTCGTCAACGGACTGAGACCCAAGCCGTAGAACGGCGGCTCAGGCCGGCTCGGCACTGGGCGCCTCGTCCCCCTTGAGCAGCTTCTGGTTCATCGCCCGGCGCTCCTCGGCCATGGCGTTGACCGCTTCGCGCAGCGCCGGGTGCCGCGACATGAACTGGTTGAAGTCGCGCCGCTCCATCACCAGCAACTGGCAATAGTCGACGGCCGTCACGTCTGCCTCGCGGCGACCGCCGCTGAGCAGGGCCATCTCGCCGAAGAAGGCGCCGGCGGCCAGCGGAATCGTCCGCCCGTTGACGGAGACTTCGACACGTCCGCTGACGAGGAAGAACATCGCCTCGCCGCGTTCGCCGACCCGGATGAGACGCTCGCCGGGAACGGCCGTGCGCGGCTTGAAGAGCAGCAGCAGTTCCTCGCTGGCGTCCTTGTCGAGCACCTTGAACAGCGGGAAGTTCCTGAGAAGTTCGATGATCTTCTCGTCGTGCTCCCTCTCGCGAGCCTCGGTGATGCCGCGAATCCGGTCGAGTTCCTGCACCAGCGCCCGCAGCCGCTTGCGACCGAAGCTGACCCAGTCGGGCCGCATGGAGTAGATCCAGCGCTGCAGGAGGTCTCCAACCCAGAAGGCAAGCGGATTGAGGGTGATGGAGATCAGCGCGGCCGCCAGGATCAGGTTGTTGCCATGCATGTCCAAGAGGCCGAGCGTCATGCCAAGCCCCGCCAGGATGAAGGAGAATTCGCCGATCTGGGCGAGGCTGGCCGCGATGCCCAGCCCCAGGCCGATCGGATAGCGCAGCAGGATCACGATCAGGAACGCGAGGACCCCCTTGCCGACCATGATCATCAGCACGACACCGACGATCTCGAGCGGATGCTCGAGGAGGATCTTCGGATCGAACAGCATGCCGATCGAGACGAAGAACAGCACCGAGAACGCATCCTGCAGCGGCAGCGAATTGGCGGCGGCACGATGGGCGAGTTGCGACTCGCCCATGATGACGCCGGCGAAGAAGGCGCCGAGCGCGAAGGACACGCCGAAGGCGGCGGCAGAACCGAACGCGATGCCGATCGCGACCGCGAGAACTGCGAGCGTGAACAGCTCGCGCGAACCCGTCCGAGCCACCTTCATGAGGATCCAGGGAACCACGCGCGGGCCGACTACCGCGGCGATCGCGACGAAGCCGCCAACCTTGGCGAGGGTGATCAGGAGTTCCAGCCAGATCGGTTGGTCCGAGCCGCCACCATGTCCGGCGTCGCCGGCGTGACCACCCAGCACCTCGGCGAAGGCTGGCAGCAGGACCAGCGACAGCACCATCGCCAGGTCCTCGACGATCAGCCAGCCCACCGCGACGCGCCCCATCGGCGAAGCGACCAGGTTGCGCTCCTCGAGCGCCTTCAGCAGCACCACCGTACTGGCGACGGAGATGCTGAGGCCGAAGACGACGCCATGCCCGAGCGGCCAGCCCCACAGCGAGGTCACGCCCATGCCGAGCAGGGTCGCCAGCACGATCTGGCCGACGGCGCCCGGAATGGCGAGGCCGCGCACTGCCAGGAGGTCAGAAGCCGAGAAATGCAGGCCGACGCCGAACATCAGCAGGATGACGCCCATCTCCGCAAGCTGGCTGGCGATCGACAAGTCGGCCACAAAGCCCGGGGTCATGGGGCCGACGAAGATACCGGCGATGAGATAGCCAACCAGGGCGGGCAGTCGCAGGCGATCGGCGACGTAGCCGAATATCGAGGCAAGTACGAAGCCGACAGCGATTAGGGCTATGAGCGAAACGTCGTGCGGCACGGGAATGTCTCGGTGAACTCGCGCCTTTGTTGACTTCGATATCCGCTACGTCAACCATGCGCGGTCGGGAGAAGACGATTTTCATAGGGGAAACAGCACCGATCCCGCATTTTTGCGGAGCACCGGAGCACCCCGGCAAACCGCGTGTGCGGCCGAAACTGTGCAGAGGACACGGCCGCCGCGGCGATCACGACGCTTGGTGCGAATCGAGCCATGCAGGCCGGCTGTCGAAATGCCGGAGTTTCGGACGTCTTTGCAGGGTTACGGTGCGAAAGGAGACGGCTGTGAGCGCTTCGAACAGGTTCTTCTGGTACGAACTCATGACGACGGACGTGGAGGCCGCGAAATCCTTCTACACCGGCGTCGTCGGCTGGACGGCCACCGTGTGGGGCGAGGTCGCGGAGGGCTCGCCCTACATCATCATGAATGCCGGTGATCGCGGCATCGGCGGCATCATGCGGCTTCCCGAGGCGGTGAAGCAGATGGGCGGTGGCCCGGCCTGGGTTGGCTACATCCACGTCGCCGACGCCGACGCCAAGGCCGCCGAGATCAAGGCCGCCGGTGGCCAGGTCTACCGCGAGCCGAGCGACATTCCCGGGGTCGGTAGGTTTTCCGTCGTGACCGACCCGCAGGGCGCTGTGTTCATGCTGCTCACACCCCAGGGCCAGGGATTGCCACCCGCGCCTCGCATGACTACGGGCCATGTCGGCTGGCACGAACTCTGCGCGGCCGACTGGCATGGCGCCCTCGCCTTCTACGCCTCACAGTTCCGCTGGACCGCCACGACATCCGTCGACATGCGCGACATGGGCACCTACCAGATCTTCTCGATGGGCAACGGCGACGAAGGCGGCATGATGAACAAGATGCCGGACATGCCCACGCCGTTCTGGACCTTCTACTTCGTTGTCGAAGGCATCGAAGCGGCGAGCGAACGCGTGAAGCAGGGCGGCGGCAACGTCGTCTTCGGTCCGATGCAGGTGCCGGACGCAAGCTGGATCCTTCACGCCCGGGATCCGCAGGGAGCGCCTTTCGCGCTGGTATCGCCGACCCAATAGCGCTCGCGGGTCGTCACGCATGTCCGGCCGGCAGCGCCGTCAGCGAGACGGCGGCAGGCCGTTGGCGTGAAAGAGGCAGCAGCGCGGCCCGCGGCCACGACCATTAACGCCGCCCTAAAGATTCCTTTCAGGATTCGCTCCTAGTCAGGAGCAATGCGTCGTTCGAGTTTGAGTAAAATCGTCGCATTGTGCCTGATGCTGCCGCTGGCGGCCTGCGCATCAGTGCCGCGCAGCATCAACGACGTCTGTGCGGTCTTCGCACAGAACGACGGTTGGCTGTCGAACTGGCGCAGGGAGGCCTATCGCGTCGAGGCCAAGTATGGCGTTCCCGCGCCGATCCTGATGGCCACGATCCGCAAGGAATCGGGCTTCCGGAGCAACGCCCGCCCGCCCCGCACGAAGCTGCTCGGCTTTATCCCGTGGAAGCGGAAATCGTCGGCCTACGGATACTCGCAGGCGCTGAACGCCACCTGGTCGCAGTACATGTCGGAGACAGGCAATTTCACTGCCCGCCGAGGCAGCTTCGCCGACTCCATCGACTTCGTCGGCTGGTATCACGCCAAGAGCGCGAATGCGCTCGGTATCGCCCGCAACGACGCCTTCAGGCTCTATCTGGCCTACTACCACGGCTGGGGCGGCTATCGCCGGGGCGACTGGCAGAACAATCCGGCCATGCAGAAATACGCCCGCGAAACCGCGGAGATGGCGCGCACCTATGCCGCGCAGATGCGGCGCTGCAGGTGAGCGCACACCACAGGCTGGTCAGAGCAGGACCTTCCTGTGTTCGCCGATGTCGTCCGCCGGCTGCCCAGTCAGCTTGGCCTTGACGTAGCCGATCACCTGGCTGACCGGAGCTGAAGGAAAGGACCAGTACTCGCCGACATCGGGCTCGACCTTCAGCAGAGTCAGGTTGGGGTCGTCCTTGCCTTTCGGGAACCAGGCCTTCACGTCCTCGCTCCACAGCTCATCGATGAGCCCGCGATCCTCGACCATCTCGGCGTGCCCGGTCACCGCCACATAGGCGCCGCTGCTGGCATAACCCAGGCTCACCATCGGATTGGCCTCGACGTTCCGGATCACGGAGCCGTCCTTCTCGGTGAAGAACCATATGGCGCCGGCCCTGTCGGCCCGCTGGTTCGCCATGGGACGCGTCCGGAGCGAGCCGTCAACCTCGGTCGTCGTCAGCATCGCGATCTCAATGTCGTCAATCAACTCGTAGATCTTCGTCCGCGGATCATCCTGCGTATTCGTCATCGTTTTCTCCTGTGGCTGCCCACGCAACAGCCACGGAACCGCGTTGGTTCCGCGTGACGACGAAAATGCCCTCTCCTACTTGCGACCATCCTCTTCGGATGCGGGCGGCGCGTCGGGGTCCTCCGCCTGTCGGCCGTCGCCGATCTCCGTCGGCCGCACCGGAAGGACACCGGATGGCCGTGCGCCGGTGCGGCCCGGACGGCCGTCCCGCGCCTCCGCCTCGCGTGCATGCGCGGAGGCTTCGCGTTCCTCGAGATGCCGCTCCTCCTCGCCCGCCGCAGGGCTTGCGCGCTTGCCGTGCGGCCGCTTCGGCGGCGGCCCCGCGAAGCCCGGACCGGTGCCGGTTGTGCCGTCCTCCGGCACGGCATCCCTGACCGGCGGCTGGGTCGCCCCGCCCTCGAAACTGATCACCGGCTCCATGGTGGCGAGCTGTTCGTCGTCCAGCCAGCACAGGCTCCGGTGGCCATTCCCGAGGTCGCGCAGCGGCGGAAGCTGCGTCTCGCACTTGTTGTCGGGCACGAACTTCTTCCAGCGGCAGCGCGTCTGGAACGGGCAGCCCGGCGGCGGGTTCATCGCCGAGGGGATGTCGCCCTCGAGCACGATGTGCTTCTTCACCACGCTGGTATCGGCAATGGGGATCGCCGACAACAGGGCCTCCGTGTACGGGTGGTACGGCGGGGAAAAGATCTGGTCGGTGGTTCCCTGTTCCACGATGTGGCCGAGATACATGACCACGACCCGATCGGCGATGTAGCGCACCACCGACAGGTCGTGGCTGATGAACAGCATGGTGGTCTTGTTCTTGCGCTGGATGTCCATCAGCAACTCGGTCACCGCCGCCTGAACCGAGACGTCCAGCGCCGAGACGGGCTCGTCGGCGACGACCACCTGCGCGCTGCCGGCGAAGGCGCGCGCCACGCCGATGCGCTGCTTCTGGCCCCCGGAGAGCTGGCGCGGCATCCGCGTCGCGAAGGCGCGCGGCAGCTTGACGAGATCGAGCAACTCGAACATGCGCTGCCGCCGCTCTTCCACCGTCTTGCCGACGCCGAACTTCTCCAGCGTGCGCATGATCTGCGAGCCGACCGAATGGCTCGGGTTCAGCGTGTCGAACGGGTTCTGGAACACCATCTGTATCGACGAGACAGTTCGCACGTCCCGGTTCTCGATCTGGGTGTTCTGGATCTGGGTGTTGCCCAGCGTCACCTTGCCGGCGCTGGCCGTTTCCAGGCCCAGCAGCACCTTGGCGAGCGTCGACTTTCCGCAGCCCGATTCCCCGACGATGGCGACGGTTTCGCTTTCGCGCGCCTCGAAGCTGATTGCCTCGTTGGCCTTGACCACCCGCCCCTCGCCGGAGCCGCCGAACATCCCGCCGCCGGAGACGTGGTAGTACTTCCTCAGGTCGTCGATCTTCAGCACTGGCGCGCCCGGTGTCACCGGCTCGACCTCCTTGCGCGCGCCTTCAGGCAGCGCCGTCCAGTCGATCTCGTTGAAGCGGATGCAGCGGCTGAAATGGTCCTCGTGCCCATCCACCTTGATCATCGGGATCTCGGCAGCGTCGCAGCGGCCCTTGACGAAGTGCTGGCACCGCGGGCCGAAATTGCACCCCTTCGGCCGCTCGTGCGGCAGCGGAAGCTGGCCGGGAATAGCGATCAGCGGCCGCGCGTTCTTGTCCGCGCCCGGCAGGGGGATCGAGCGGAAGAGGCCCTGCGTGTAGGGATGCCGCATCCGGTCGAACACGTCATGGATGCTGCCTGTTTCCACCGCCTCGCCGGAGTACATGACAGTTATGCGGTCGCAGGTCTCCAGGATCAGCCCGAGATTGTGCGACACGAAGATCATCGAGGTGCCGAACTCCCGGCCCAGCCCCTTCACCAGCTCGACGATGCCCGCCTCCACGGTCACGTCCAGCGCAGTCGTCGGTTCGTCCAGCAGCAGCAGTGACGGCTTGGACAGGAGCGCCATGGCGATCACGATACGCTGCTGCTGGCCGCCCGAGAGCTGGTGCGGATAGGAGCGCATGATGCGCTCGGGGTCCGGCAGCTTGACTGCCCGCACCGTCTCCAGGGCGCGCCTGTAGGCTTCCTCCTTCGAAACCTTGTCGTGCAGCAACGGCACTTCCATGAGCTGCTGGCCAATCTTCATGGCCGGGTTCAGGCTCGCCATCGGCTCCTGGTAGATCATGGCGATCTCGTTGCCGCGGATGGAGCGCAACTCCTCCACGGACATCTCGCCCATGTCCTTGCCCTTGAACTGGATCCGCCCCCCGACGATCTTGCCGATGTTCGACAGGTCGCGCATGATCCCGAGCGAGACGGTCGACTTGCCGCATCCGCTCTCCCCGACGATGCCCATGGCCTCGCCCGGCATCACCTTCAGCGAGAAGTCCATCACCGCCGGTATCTCGCCGCGCTTCGTGAAGAAGGAGATCGACAGGTTCTCGATCTCGAGGATCGGCTGGGCGTTGTCGACGGTCGTGGCTTTGACGGCTTCGTTCATCGAAGTCTCCTCTAGCCGGGTCGCCGGTGAGTGACGTGGGATGCCGACATCCCTAGTCCTTCAGCGACTGTTCGCGCAGCGCGTCCGCCAGCAGGTTCAGCCCGAGCACGAAGCTCATCAGCGCGACCGTCGGCGGCAGGGCGGGATGGATGAAGGAACGCAGCAGGCGGCTGGCATCCTTGATCGCGGTACCCCAGTCAGGGCTCTCCGGCGCCAGCCCGAGGCCGAAATAGCCGAGCGTTCCAAGCAGGATCGTCGTGTAGCCGATGCGCAGGCAGGCATCGACGATCAGCGGGCCGCGGGCGTTGGGCAGGATCTCCCACAACATGATGTACCAGGGCGTCTCGCCGCGCGTCTGCGCGGCCGCGATGTAGTCACGCGTCTTGATGTCCATCACAAGGCCGCGGACGATGCGGAACACGCCGGGGCTCGACGCGAACACCACGGCCACGAAGATGTTGAGCTGGTTCGGGTCGATTGAGATGATTCCCAACGGATCGCGGTCAAACACCAGCCCGACATAGACCCAGCCGCCGATCAGGATCGTCAGCGCAAGCAGCAGATAGAGCCGGTCGGGCCTGTTCTTGAAACGCGTGTAGAACAGCACCGCGAAGAAGATGATCGGGAACAGGAAGAACACGCCGGCCAGCCCGTAGGGGATCGGCGTGTCCATGATGCCTGGCGTCACCAGCAGGTAGAACAGCAGGATTACGGGGAAGGCGAGCACGAGGTTCGCCAGGAACGACAGGAACGAATCGACGCGCCCGCCATAGTACCCGGCCGGCAGGCCGAGGGTGACGCCAACCATGATGGCGAACAGCGTCGCCGCCGGCGCGATGACCAGGACGATCTGGCTGCCATAGATCATGCGGCTGAAGACGTCGCGCGCCAGCTTGTCGCCGCCGAGCAGGTAGATCCCTCCCCCGTCGGGGACGATCGCCCCGGGCAACGCGTCCTTCATGACCGGCACCTGCGCGAGCGGATCGAAGGGCGCGACGACGGACGCGAAAATCGCCGTGAACAGCCAGAACAGGCAGATCAGCACGCCCGCGACGCCGACGCCGGTGTCGAAGAGCTGCCCGTAGAGGCCGAGCCGCTTCCGGTAGACGAGGCTGACGCCCACCACCACGATCAGCGACAACCACACCGGCCATAGCCGCGCTAGGATGCCGAGGACGATCTGGAAGGGACCGATGAATTCAAGCTGCATCCCGGCGCCCCCCTATTGAACCCTGATGCGCGGATTCAGGTAGGCGTAGCCCACGTCGGAAATGAGCTGCGTGAACAGCACGACGAACACCGACACCAGCGAGCAGGCGAGGAGCAGGTCGATGTCGTTGTTGCCGGCGGCCTCGACCAAGGTGAAGCCGAATCCCTGGTAGCGGAACATCGTTTCCACGATCACCACGCCTGTCAGGAGCCAAGGAAACTGCAGCATGATGACCGTGAAAGGTGCGATCAGCGCGTTGCGCAGCGCGTGCTTGATGACCACGCTGGAGAAGCTCAGGCCCTTGAGGCGGGCCGTGCGGATGTACTGCTGCGTCATCACCTCGACCATCGAGGCGCGCGTCATGCGGGCGATGTAGCCGATGCCGTAGATTGCCATCGTCATCACCGGCAGCGTGAAATTGTAGAAGGTCACGCCCTGCGCCGTCGCCGAGGCAGCCGAGCCGTTGAGCCAGCCGAGCCACGACGCGAAGATCACGGTGAAGATGACGCCCGAGACGTATTCGGGCGTGGCTGTGGTCGCGATGGAGGCAACCGAAAGGGTCCGGTCCGTGCGAGAGCCTTCGCGCATTCCGGCCAGCACGCCGATCAGCAACGAGATCGGCACCATCGTCGCCATCACCCAGAACATCAGGATGCCGGTAGCCCCCAGCGCCGGCCAGAGCTTCGCGGACACCGGGGTCTTGAACTTGGTGGAGCAGCCGAAATCCCCCTGCAGGATCCCGCCATAGTAGGGCTCGGCCGGCTCGTTGCAGAAGGTGAAGCGCGGCGTCGTCGCGCCCGTTTCCGGATTGACGTTGGGCTGCTTCTTGATGACCCCCAGCCACTGGCCGTAGCGCACGAAGAAGTTCTGGCGATAGCCGTTCTTCACCAGCCAGGCCTCGATCTGCTCGGGCGGCGATCGCATGTCGAGCTGGCTGATCGCCAGTTTCTTCAGGTTCGGCTCGAGGTTCACCATGAAGAACACCACCATGGTTAGGCATACCATGGTGAGCAACATCGTCCCGAGCCGGCGCAGAATGAAAACGAGCATCGTCGTCCCCTGCCGATCTGGTTGGGGTTACAACAGCACAATCCTTTAAGACAAAGAAGGGGGCCAGCAGCCCCCTTCCCGCGTGACGGCAGGAATCACGCCTCGTCGAGCCAGACCTTGCCGAAATCGTGCTCGAACGTGGGATGCATGCTGAAATTCTTCACCGCTGGCATCGAGTGGTTGTACAGCTTGCGCCAGTAGGGCTGGATCAGGATGCCGGAATCCTGGAGGATCTTCTCGATCTTCTCCATCGGCACCTTGCGCTTCTCCGCGTCGGCGATCGACAGCGCCTCGCCGACGGCCGCGTCGAGATCGGGGTTCGAGTAGGCTGCCTCGTTCCACGCCTCACCCGTACGATAGGCGATCGCCACCACCTGGATGCCGAGCGGACGCATGTTCCAGTTCGTCATCGAGTACGGATACTTGGTCCAGTCGTTCCAGAAGGTGGAGCCCGGCAGCACGGTGCGCTTCACCTTGATGCCGGCATCACGGAGCTGTGCGGCGATGGCGTCGCCGGTGTTCTTGTGCCAGTCCTCGTCGACGGTGATCAGCTCGTGCTCGAAGTCGGCCTGGCCGGCCTCTTCCATCAGCGCCTTCGCCTTGGCCGGATCGCGCGCGATCTTCGGCAGCGGCACGTACTCGGGGTGGATGGGCGCGACGTGATGGTTCTCCGCGGGCTCGCCGGCATTGCCGTAGCCGAGTTGCAGGACGACCGCGTTGTCGACCGCGAGCTGCAGCGCATTGCGCACCCGTTGGTCTTCATATGGCTTGTTGGCGACGTTGGTGCGCGCGACAATGGTGGAGGCCGTCACCGCCTCCGAGGTGATCGCGCCAACCCCCTCAAGGATCGAGACGTAGTCAGCGGACGTCTCATGGTTGCAGTGGACCTCGCCGGCCTCGAAGGCCGAGACCATTGCGGAGGGGTCGGTGCCGTAGTCGATGAACTCGACGCCATCCAGGTAGACATCGCCGCCCCACCACTTGCCGTCCTCGCGGCGCTTGTAGACCACCTTCTGCCCGACGTCGTAGGAGACCAGCTCGAACGGCCCGGTCCCGATCGGGTTCTTGACGAAGTTCGCGCCGGTATCGTCGAACGAACGGTGCACGACCAGCGCCGGGTAGTCGGTTAGGTTCGGGATCAGCGCGATGTCCGGCTTTGTGAGCTTCAGCTTCACCGTCAGGTCGTCCACCTTCTCGACCGAGCCCTCGCGCAGCTTGCCCGTGGATTCGTCGACGAGGCTTCCCAGCCTTCCCGGCATCGAGTTGCCCGGGACGTTCTTGTCGGCCCAACGGGTGAAGTTGAAGATCACGTCCTCGGCGTTGAAGGCGTCGCCATTGTTCCAGGTCACCCCTGGCCGGAGCTTGAGCGTATACTCCGTCGCGTCGTCATTCACCTCCCAGGCTTCGAGCAGATACGGCTCGAACGTGTAGTCCTTCGTGTACTTGACCAGCGGCTCGAGGGTCTGGCGTTCCGCATTCGCGATCTCCGACCAGTCGGCAGTGCGCGGATCCTTGGGGTCCTTGACCCACATCGCAACCTTGAGCACGCCGCCCTTCTTGGGCTCCTGCGCCGCGGCCGGGGTCGGCAGGGCGAGACCGGCCATGCCGTAGGCCATTGCAGTAGATGCGCCGAACAGGCTGGCCATCGCTAGAAATTCTCGCCGGTCGCAGTGTCCTTTCCTGACACCTTCAGCCATCTTTTCGATGTGACCGGGCACACGATTCCCGTTGCTGCGATAGAACTTCATAACAAACTCCCCATTTGTCGGCGTTCCGCCTGTCAGAATTTCGCATCCTACCCCGCATGTCAAAGCGGAGGGACGTCGTTCCCGGAGAGAATGTGCAACTTTGATTGAAAAGCGGATGGCGTAAAAACGACATAGGTGTCGTAATACTATTAATCCAGCGCGACCAAACCGGACGTTTAAATGCCGGAAAATTGATCGCGCCTTGCGCGAGCCATCACGCCCGCGTGGGATTTTCTACGATCACCTTCGATCTCTGGCCAGTATCAGTATTCTCGCTCGAAGAAGATGCCGCCCTTGGTCTGGCCGTCGTCGTAGGCCTCGCCGCGCAGCTTCACGCCGCGCCCGATATCCAGGTCGATCGCGGCCTTGCTCGACCCCGCTCGGTCGCCCGCCTCTATGGTGAGATAGGTCCGATCGTTCAGGTACTTGCCGACCGCGACCGAGGTCCCGCCATCGTCATTGGTGCGCACGTCGAGGTCGTCCACGCCAAGCCTGTCGCGCAGCGTACTGAGCAGGGAGGTCGTGCCGCCCTGCCCCGCCAGGGTCGCCGCCGCATCGGCAAGCTGGGCGATCTGCAGCGGTGACAGGCTGCCCATCGCCCGGCCGAAGATCAGGCGCGCCAGCACCTCGTCTTCCGGCAGGGCCGGCACCGACGAGAAGGAGAACTTCGGGTCGTCCGCGCGGCCCGACACCCGCACCGTGACGGTCGCGTCGGAGGCCGAGGATTGGGCCGCGAAGTTCAGGTAGGGCACCAGCGACCCGGCGAAGGTGATCGTACCCTCCGTGAAGTTCAGGCGGCGCCCAAGCAGGGAGAGCCGGCCACGCCGCAGCGTGAACTCGCCGGTCGCCTGCGGAGAGGATAGCGACCCGACCAGCCGCAGGGAGCCGCCGAGCTCCGCATCGAGCCCGCGACCCTGCACGAAGATGCGCTGGGGCGCATTGACGGTGATGTCCACGGTCATGCCGCTGCTGCTCCCGCCCGTCGCCTGGGGCGGTTGCAGCTCGCGCGCTTGCTGCATGACGGCTTCAGGCGCGTCCCGATGCTGCACGTCGAGCGCTGCCAGCGACGCAGGCAGCCGTTCCGGAATCTGGATGACGGTCCTAGCCAGGTTGACCGTTCCCGTGAGCGCCGGAGAGCCGGCAAGCGGGCCACGCAAGGCAAGATCCGCGTTGACCGTGGTGGTCACCACACGCCCGTCGGTATAGCGGCCCTCCGCCACCTTGATCGTCAGGTCGGCCGGGAACCCGTTGCCGTCAATGCCGACCGTTCCGGCAATTGTGACGGTCCCGCCCGAAGACAACTTGCCCGTCAGGCGGCTGATCGTGGCGCGCCCCTGCCCTAGCGCCACGTCGATCGAAAGGCCCTCCAGCGCAATGCCTGCAGGAACGTAAATGACTCGGGCATCGGACGACCGCACCGAACCCGTGATCGCCGGGGCTGTCGCAGGCCCGCGAACCGCGACATCGACGGAGGCCGTTCCGGAAAGGCCGATGCCCTGTCCGGCAGTCTGGGCTTCGAACATCCGCAGCGGAACCGAGCCGCGGAAAGACAGGTCGAGGTTCGGCGCTCCGGCGAGCGCGACAGTCCCGCCGCCTCGGAAATCAAGCCCGCCGCCACCGGCAGCGGTCGCGTCGAAGGTCAACCGGTTTCCGGCGTATGTACCATTCGAGCGGATGGTCAGCGCGCCGACCCCGGCCGAGCGCGTCTGGGAGGTCTGCGCCCCGGTCCAGTTCAGGTTGAAGCGTACGTTCGGATTGGCGCCCGTGCCGGTAACCGCCACGTCGCCGGAGATCGGCCCTTCCGCCCCCAGCCCGCTCGCGAAGGCATTGGCGAGCGACGCGGGAATGGACGAGAGCTGGACCGTGAGGTCCATGCTGGCGCCGGCGGTCCCGGTGACCGTTGCGGTGCCGCCGCCGAGATTGAGGGCCAGCCGGTCCAGATTCGCGGTGCCGTCGGCGATGCGCACCGCCGTCGGGCGGGAAAGCGCGGTCTTGACGCCCTGCACCGTCGCTTCGGCCGTGGCCAGTTCGACGGTCGTCGTTCCACCCGCCACCTGCACCCGCCCGGATGCCTTCACCGGCATACCGGAGGCGGTCGCGCCGCCGTTGAACCTGGTCCACGTACCATCCTGGGTCAGCTCGAGGTCCGTGTCGCTGACGATGGTCGTTCCCGACCGCAACTCGCCCAGGCGCACATGGCCGGAGACGCCGGGTGCCGCGAAGAGATCCGTCACCACCGCCTGGATGTCGGCCTGCCGCAGCGAAAGATCGCCGCGCCGGATCGAGTCGGAGTTCAGCGCGACCCGGGCGCGCGGCGCGCCGTTCTGCCGGTCGAATACCACGTTGCCGCGCACGCTGCCCTCGACCTCCTCGAGCGCCAGGGCCGCGAGCGGACCGATGTCCGGCACGTCGATGTCGATCGAGCCGCTCGGCACGAAGTTCTCGTCGAGCGCCAGGGAGCCGGAGATCCGGTTCTTGCCGAGCGACAGCTCGAGGTCACGCAGCGCGCGGCTGCCGTCGGTCGTCGCCACGACGGCGCGCCCGTTGAGCGCCTCCCCGCTGACCGTGCCGCGCAAGGTGACGTTGGCTTCCGGCTTCGCGAGGTCTGCCTTGCCGGTCGCGTTGAAGGCCAGGTCCTCGATGACGCGGTCCGCGACCGTCAGCCGCTTGCTGGTCACCGCCACGTCGAGATCTGGAGCAGCGAGGTTGCCGCTCGCCGAGGCGCTGAACGCGATCGCGCCGCTCGCCTGCCCCGTCAGCGGCGCCACGTTGCCGAGCGTGCCCTCGATCGCGGCCTTGATGGTTCCCGCGTCAAGCGTCGCCTGCCCCTTCGCGGCCAGCGGGCCGGAGGAGACGTCGATGTCCTCGACGGAAACGGCTCCGGCTTCGCTGCGCGCCACCTTGGCCGACAGCGCGACGCGCTCGCCGAGCGCGGGGCGGGCGGCGGCTGGCAGGGCAGCCGAGGCAACGTCGGCGGCAAGGTCGAGCGCGATGCCGCCGCCGGCGAGCGAGACACTGCCCGACAGGCGTCCGCTGACAGCGTCCGAGGTCAGCGTGCCCTGCGTGATCGTCACCGCATCGGGCGTCAGCGAAGCGACGAATTCCGCGCGCACGGTGCCCGCCACCAGCGGAGCGACGGTCTGGTTGTCGAGCGAAACCGCCCCGGCCGTCACCGACCCCGATATCGGTCCCGACCGGGTCTCGACATCCAGTCCCTCCGACTGCAAAGCCAGGGCAAGATCAGTGACGCGTGCGCCCGGCGCCACGACGGACGCAAGGTCGGCGGTGAGATCAAGCGCCGGACGGGCAAACGGACCTCTGGCGCGTACGGTCGCCGACCGCAGGCTGATGTCGAGAGGCGATTCGGCGGTGCCCAGCGCCAGCGTCGCGGAGGTCCCCGCGCCGATGTCGAGCGTCAGGTCCATCGAGCCGGCCGGATCGACCTCGCCCGAGGCGGTGGCGGTCAGCGCGGCGTTGGACACGGTGGCCCGCTCGATGCGCACCGCGCTGCCGCCCAGGACGGCCGCGACGTCGAAACGGGTCGGATCGGGAGCGACGATGCGCACGCCTTCAGGCAGCAGGCGCGACAGGGCGGCGTCGCCCGTCAGCTCGACCCTGCCGCCGCCGGCAGCCTGCGCATAGGTGGCGGCAAAGGACGTGATCGTCTGGCCTTCCATCGCCAGCGTTCCGTTTGCGCGCAGATCGGCAGGCTTGCCGTCGAGAGAAACCCGGATTTCGGCCGGAGGCTGTCCCGGCACCAGATCGGCCACCGTCGCACCGACCTGGCCCGCAAGTGTCGGGTCGAGCGTGTAGTTCGATACGGTGGCGTTGATCGACACGTCGGTGGCCGTCCGCCCCGCGGTCGTGATGGAGGGTGCGCGCGCGTCGAGTTCGAGTGTTCCCGTCGCCGCGTCGGCGACGAAGGTCGCCGTCCCGGTGAGGCTGCCCTGCACGGATTGCCCGGCAAGCCGGGCCAGCGCCTCGATGTCGGGAAGCTGCAGCGCAAGCGTCCCCTGCGGCAGGAAAGCGTCGTTCAGCGTGAGCGTGCCGGCGATCGTGTTCTGCCCGATCGCCAGCGACAGGTCGCGCACGACCTTTTCGGCCTCGGCCAGCGACACGATCGCGTTCATCGTCACCGGCTGGTCTTCCACCGCGGCCTTCAGGGCGATCGTGATGTCCGGCGAGGCGCCGTCCAGGGTCCCGCCCGCCGTGAGTTCCAGGTCGCGCAGGTCGCGCCCGTCATAGGAGAGGTTATCGCTGGTGATGGTTGCCGTCACCGCCGGCCCGACGAGGGAGCCGGTCGCCCGCGCGCCCAGGCGGATCGCACCGCTGCCGCCCGGCACGGCCGGCGCAATGTCCGCCACCGTTCCGTCGAGGCTCGCGTCGATCTGGCCGCCGGACAGAAGCGCCTTGCCTCCAAGGTTCAGCCCGCCGGAGGAAAGCGCCAGCTCTTCGGCGGAAACATTGCCATCCGGGGTGCGGTTGAGCGTCGTGGACAGGGCGACGGTCTCGCCCAGCAGGGGCCGCGCGCCCTGGGGGAGCGCCGCCGACTGAACGGTCGCCTTCAGCCCCAGGCGGATCGCACCGTCGGCCAGCGACACGCGGCCGTCGAATCCACCGTCGATGGCATCGCTGCGCAGGCTGCCGCTGTTCACCGTCAGCGTGTCCGGCTCAAGCACACCCGCGATCGCCGCGCGAATCTCGCCCGCGACGAGCGGCTCGACGGTCGGATTGTCGATCGTCAGCGCCGCCGCCGTGGCGTTGCCCGTAAATGGCCCTACCCTCTTCTCGATGTCGAAACCGTCGGATTCCAGCGCAAGCATGAGGTTCGTCATGCGCACCGTGTTGGTCGCCACCGACGGAAGCTGCGCGGAGATATCGAGCTGCGGGGTCCGGCCGTCGCCGAGCGCGCGGACGCTCGCCGAGCCGATCACCAGGTCGATCGGCGCCTCGTCCGTGCCGAAGCCGACGGGCACGCCGCCGCCTGCCGCCGTAAGCTCCAGCGAGAAGTCGGTCGCGCCCTCGGGGTCGATCTGGCCGGAAGCCTGCGCCGACAGCGCCGTGCCCTCGAGCTGGCCGCGCTCGATGAAGAGGCCGCCGGCTTTGGTCAAGGTCGCCGCAATGTCGAACTGCGTCTGGCCGGCCACGAGGTGGCGATAGCGCTCCGGCAGGAACTCCGCGAAGGCCCCGTCGCCCCGTGCGGTGAACGCGCTGCCTTCCGCCGTCAGCCGGTGGGTGCCTTCCAGGCTGGCGACCAGCCTGCCGTCGATGGCGAAGGTTCCTGTTCCCTTCCAGTCGTCCGCCGGTCCCGACCCACTCACCATCACGTCGACGGCGGGACGGCCCGGCAGGCCCAGAAGCCCGGCGATGATGCCACCCGCCGGCTCGGACGCCTTCAAGTCGATCTCGAGCTGATCGCGCGAGGGCGCAAAGCCGACGACGGCCGTCACCTCGCCCGCCACGCCGTCCGTGCGGGTGGCGGTCAGCTCGGCATCGACGTCGAGCGGCGAAGCCTGCACGAACGCCTTGCCCCTCGCGGAAATCGTCGCGATCTCGCCCCCGGCGATCGCAGATCCCAGGCTGATGTGCGGGAACTCCAGCGCATTGATCGAGATGTCGACTGGCAGACTAAAGCCGCCGCTCCCGGAGGCCGTCTCGCTCGATGACTTCGGCAGGCGCTGCAAGTCGACGTCGCCGGCCGCGATGCGCTCGGCCGAGAAGGTCCGCCCGAGAATGGCCCAGGGTGACCAGTCGACGGCAAGGTCGCGCGCCGTCAGCCAGGCGCCCTGCCGGTCCTCGAGCACGAGGTTCTCCAGCCGCAGCCGCCCCGACCAGATGCCCGAAAGGCCGGACAGTCGCACCCGCGCATCCCCCGTGGAGGCGAGGTCCGAAATCACGCCGGCCAGCCGCTCCCGACCCTTCTCGGTCAGCGTGAGCACGCTCACCGCACCGGCCGCGAACACCACCGCGACGAGCAGCAGGAAAAGCAGGATCCGGGCTATTCTACCGACGATGGCCACCTGCTTCGTCCCGTAATCAGAAAGATTGCCCGATTCCGGCATAGATGCCGAAACTGGGATCGCCCTCACTCCTATTGAGGGGAACTGCGGCATCTATGCGGAGAGGACCGAACGGCGTCACGTACCGGAGTCCGACACCTGCGCCCACCTTCACGCTGCTGAAGTCGGGCACTTCGTCCAGAGAGACGGTTCCCGCGTCCACGAACGGCACGATGCCGATCGTATCCGTGATGGCCAGTCGCGCTTCGAGCGAGCCCTCGGCGTAGGAAAGACCGCCGATCGGCACCCCGTCGGAATCCTTCGGACCTACGCCTTGATAGGCGTAGCCACGCACCGACCCGCCGCCGCCTGCGTAGAAGCGGCGGTCCGCCGGCACGTCTTCCAGCGAGGCGCCGACGATCGAGCCGCCCGCGAGCCGTCCCGCAAGGATTATGCGATCGGCGGAATCCAGCGAGAGATACGTCGAACCCTCGCCGCGCATCTTGAGGAACGTCGTGCCGTTCAGCCAGTCGTAGGTAGGTTCGGCGAAGGCCAGCACGCGGAAGCCCTTCGTCGGGTTCAGCTTGCTGTCGCGGTTGTCGAAGACGTACTGCAGCGGCACCGAGGCCAGCAGATAGTCCTTGTTCGTCACGAACGCGTCGGTGATGCGTTCGTAGTCGACTGACACACCGGCCGACACGCTGTGGACCTTGTTGAAGTCGTAGGTGAGTCCGACGGAACCGCCGGTCGCGAACCGGTCATATGCGTCGGGGTGCTCGAACACGGTCTTCAGCTTGGCCGTGAACTTCGACGGCGGACCCAGAACGCCGGGCTTCTCGAACATGATGGCGGCATTGTAGTCGAGCTGGCCGGCATCGGTGAGGTCGCTGTCGCGGCCGATGCCGCTGATGGCCCCCTCCAGTCGCAGCGACTCGGCGTGCCCGAACAGGTTGCGATGGCCCCAGTAGCCCTCGATGCCGCCACCGTCGATGCTCGAATAGGTCGCGCCGAAGCCGAAATAACGCATCTTCCGCTCGGTCACGGCGATGTCGATCGGTATCTGGCCGGCCGTGTTGAGAGCACTGGCCTGCCGCACCGCCACGCTGTTGAAAACGCCCAGCGCCATCAGGCGGTCGCGCGCGTCATCCAGGTCCTTGGGCGAATAGCGCTGTCCCTCCGGGAGGTCCGCCATGTAGGCGGTGAACTCCGGATCCATGGTGTTCGTGCCCTGCACGGTTGTCGGGCCGTAGTCGGCGACCGGCCCCGCATCGACCGACAGGCTTACCTCGACGGTGTGGCTGGGATGGTCCGCGATCACTTCCCGCTTGCCTACCTTGGCGAGCGGATGCCCCTCCGCCTGCAGCCGCCGCACCACGTCGCGCTCCGCATTCAGGATGGTCAGCGACCCAGCATTGCCGCCCGGCACGAGCCCCACTTCGGCCGGGGACAGATTGGCCGCGTCGCCCTTCAACACGACATCGCCGAGCACATATTTCTCGCCAGGCTCGATCACGATGCTGACCGGAACCGGCCCGTCGCCGAATTCCGCGTCGGGTGGCAGGTTCTCGATGGGCTGGCCTGCGATGCGGATGTTCACCAGCCCGTCATAGCGCGCCTGCTCAAAGAGCGCGGCAACGAGCTGCTTCCAGTCGCCCCGCGCCTTGGTCAGCAGGCCGAGCGAACCCGACACGGGCTGCTTCACGTCGCTGACCAGCGACGAAGCGGCGTTCATCGCCTTCGTCAGCTCTGCGTCGCCGCCGACGACATCGAGGTTCACCGTGTAGTAAAGGGGATCGACAATTCCGAGTTCCTGGGGGGTCTCGGGCTCGAAGAAACGCCATCCGAAAATCTCGAACGCCGCGGACGGCAACGTCGTCGCCAGGACGACAGCCACGGCCGCCGCCGACACGCGCGCACTCAGCCGCGAAGCGGTCCTTATGCGCAGGATGGGCGGTCGAGGTGGATTCATTAACGCAATACTACTCCGGCGCGTGATTTTCGATCGATCGGATGAAGCGTTCGTAAAGGAGCCACAATCGAAATATCAACAATCCTGGGCCGCTGCTCCGCGACCCGTTGCGTCGCCCCCGCCAAGGCGAAGTAGCATAGTGTCGCGGATCATCAAACAGTGATCGGTCGCGCGCATCACCAACCTCGCGACTTGACCGCTTGCTGGCCGGACGCCCAAAAGGGCTGGATTTGACGCTGGAGGGAGGGGAATCTCATGCGTTGGGCCAGGTTTGCAGCCGTCTTCCTCCTGTCTCTGGCCCCGTTCGGGCCCCTGGCCCATGCGGCGGAGGGCCGCGCGATCGAAACCGTCAAGGATCGCGACTACTTCGGTTTCGACCTTCGCGCCGAGCAGAACGTTTCCCTCGACCAGTGCAAGGCGTCCTGCCTCGGCGACACCCAGTGCCGCGCCTTCACCTACAACACCAAGGCGCGCTGGTGCTTCCTCAAGTCGGACTACGCCACGCTGAACCCCTTCGTCGGCGCGGTCGCCGGCAAGGTGGTCACGATCGACGGCGAACCCGACATCGGGGCGCCGCCCGAGTTGACGTTTTTCCCCGCCTGGATGGTGGACGAGGCCCGCACCTATCGCGCCCGCGTCACCGGCGTGACGCCGGACGCCGCGCAAGGGCTCGTCTCCCTCGTCGATTCGGCGGAGCAGGCCATGCTGACCGGCGACGCCCGCACTGCCGCGCAGCTCTACCGTTCCGCCATCGCGATCTCGCCGGACGACCCCGCATTGTGGCTCGCCCTGGCGAAGGCCAGCCTCTCCGTCGACGCCGGCAACAGTTCCGAACGCACTGAGTTCACCCGTGCCGGCACGTCGGCCGCCTGGATCGCCTACCAGCTTGCCCGCACGCGCCCGTTGCGTGCCGAGATTCTGGCCGAGATCGCGGTGGCGCTCGACAAGCGCGAGCTGTTCCGGCCCGCGCTGCAGGCCTATGAGGCGAGCCTCGCCCTGGTGAACTCGGCGCAGGTGCGCGCCGACTACGAGGACCTGAAGTCCCGCAAGGGCTTCCGAGTCGTCGAACACTCGGTGGAAGCCGATGCCGCCTCGCCGCGCGTCTGCGCGCAGTTTTCCGAGGATCTGGTCAAGTCCGGCGTCGACTACTCGACATTCGTGACGGTCGACGGCGCGGCGCCGCGGGCGGTCGAGGCGAAGGAGCGTCAGATCTGCGTCGAAGGTCTGGAGCACGGCCGCCGCTACCAGATCGCCTTCCGTCCCGGCCTTCCCGCGGCCATCGGCGAAGTCATCACCCTGCCGGTCTCGCTCGACGTCTATGTCCAGGATCGTTCCCCGACCGTACGCTTCAACGGCGACAGCTTCGTCCTGCCGGCGCATGCGCGTCGCGGCATTCCGGTCGTCTCGGTCAACCTGGCGACCGCCGACATGAAGTTGTTCCGCATCGGCGACCGTTCCCTGGCCCAGCTCCTTTCCGGCTACCAGTTCCTGCGCCAGCTCGACAGCTACGACATATCCAACATCGGTGACCAGCTGGGCCAGCCCGTGTGGGAAGGCAAGCTTGAGATCTCCAACGAACTGAACAAGGAAATCACCACCAGCTTCCCGGTCAACGAGGCCCTGCCGGACCGCAAGCCCGGCGTGTACGTGCTGACCGCCCAGCCCGAGAACGACCGCAGCGATGACTGGTCGTCAAAGGCGACGCAGTGGTTCGTCGTCTCCGATATCGGCCTGACGACCTATACCGGCCAGGACGGGCTTTCGGTCTTCGCCCGCTCGCTCGCAACGGCCAAGCCCATGGCCGGCGTCGATCTCACGCTGCTTGCGCGCAACAACGAGATTCTCGGCACGGCGAAGACCGACGCCGAGGGACGCGCCGTGTTCAATCCGGGGCTGACCCGCGGCACCGGCGGCATGGTTCCCGCCGTGCTCACCGCCAGCGGCGAGGACTCCGACTTCGTCTTCCTCGACATGACCCGTGCCGGTTTCGACCTGTCCGATCGCGGGGTCGAGGGCCGCCCTGCCCCCGGCGCGTTGGACGTCTTCCTGTGGACGGAGCGCGGAATCTATCGGGCGGGCGAGACGGTGCACGTGGCCGCGCTTGCCCGCGACGACGCAGCCAAGGCCGTCGAGCGCCTGCCGCTGACCTTCGTCTTCACGCGCCCCGATGGCGTCGAGGACCGGCGCGAGGCGAGCGACGGCGTTGCCGCCGGCGGCCACGCGGTGGACCTCGCGCTTTCGCCCAACGCGATGCGCGGAACCTGGACGGTTTCGGTGTACACCGACCCGAAGCAGCCTCTCGTGGCGAGCCAGAATTTCCTCGTCGAGGACTTCGTTCCGGACCGGATCGAGTTCACATTGGCAAGCGACAAGGAAGAGATCGGCGCCGGCGAGACGGCCGGGATCACGGTTGACGGCCGCTTCCTCTATGGCGCGCCGGCCGCCGGCCTGACGCTCGAGGGCGAGGTGACCGTCGCGACCACGCGCGAGTGGGAGGAGTTCCCCGGCTACCGCTTCGGCCTTGCCGACGAGCAGGAAGGCGACGCCACCCGCATCCCGCTGGCAAACCTTCCCGTCGTCGGCGAGGACGGCAAGGCGACCTTCCCGGTGGCGATCGACGCCCTTCCGTCGACCACGCGCCTGCTGACGGCCCGCGTCTCGGTGCGCATGCGCGAGGGAGGCGGCCGTGCCGTCGAGAAGTTCCTCGACCTTAGCATTCGCCCCTCCGGCGACGTCATCGGCATCCGCCCGGATTTCGCCGGCGACGAGGTTCCGCAGGGCGGCACCGCGAAGTTCAGCGTGATCGCGGTGGACCCCGAGGGCAACCGCAAGAACCTCGATGGTGCGCTATGGTCGCTCGTCAAGGTGGAGCGCAACTATCAGTGGTACCGCAGCGGTAACTACTGGAACTACGAGCCGGTCACCTTCACCCGCGCCGTGGCCAACGGCACGATCGACATCGCCGCCGACGGCACGGCCTCCATCTCGATGCCGGTCGACTGGGGCCGCTACCGCCTGGAGATCGAGACGCCCTCGCCCGAAGGCCCGGCCACGAGCGTCGAGTTCGATGCCGGCTGGTACGTCTTGGCAACGTCCACCGAGACGCCGGATGGCCTCGAGGTTGCGCTCGACAGGGAGAGCTATGCCCCGGGCGAGGTGGCGAAGCTCAAGGTCTCGCCGCGCTTCGCCGGCGAACTGCTGGTCACCGTCGGGGCCGAGCGCCTGCTCGCCACCCACACGGCAACGGTGCCCGCCGAAGGCGCGACGATCGACATTCCGGTCTCCGCCGACTGGGGCGCCGGCGCCTATGTCACGGCCACGCTGTTCCGTCCCGGCAACGGGCAGGAATCGCGCATGCCGGGCCGTGCCATCGGCCTGAAGTGGCTGTCGGTCGATCCCGGCGCGCGCAAGCTCGCTGTCTCCCTGTCGCCAGTCGCCAAGGCCGAGCCGCGCCAGCCGCTGACGATCCCCGTCAGCGTCACCGGCCTGCCGGCGGCGGCCGACGCCTATGTCACCGTCGCCGCCGTCGACGTCGGCATCCTCAATCTCACCGACTACCAGGCCCCGGACCCGGAGGGCTGGTACTTCGGTCAACGCAGCCTTGGCCTGGAGATCCGCGATCTCTACGGGCGTCTCATCGACGGCTCGCTCGGCGCCGCCGGGCGGCTGCGCACCGGCGGCGACGGCGTCGGCATGACCGCCCGCGGCAATCCGCCGACAGAAAAGCTCGTCGCCTTCTTTTCCGGTCCGGTGAAGCTGGACGCGGAAGGCAAGGCCACCGTTTCCTTCGACATCCCGCAGTTCAACGGCACCGCGCGCGTCATGGCGGTCGCCTGGACGAAGGATGCGGTCGGCCACGCCGAGACCGACGTCATCATCCGCGATCCCGTGGTCGTCACCGCGGGCCTGCCGCGCTTCATGGCGCCGGGGGACACGGCGGAGTTGCGCCTTGACATCGCCAACACCGATGCGCCGGACGGCGACTACCGTTTCTCCGTTGAGACCTCGGGCAGCCTTTCGACGGCCAGCGCGCCTCTTCCCGAGACCGTCACCCTGAAGTCCGGGCAGCGGCAGACGGTGACGGTCCCGCTCGTCGCTGGCGAAACCGGCAGCGCCGGCCTCACCATCCGCCTCGCCAACGACAGTGGCGTCGCGGTCGAGCAGGAACTCTCCTTCCCCGTCCGTCCCCCGGTCATGCCGGTCACCAACCGGCAGGTGGTCGACCTTGGCCCGGGCAAGAGCCTTCGCGTCGACGCCGGCCTGCTGCGCGACAGCGTCCTTCCGGGCGCCTTTGTCAGCATCGGCGTGTCGCCCTCGGCTGCGTTCGACGTGCCCTCGCTGCTGCTGGCGCTCGACCGCTATCCCTACGGTTGCACCGAACAGACGACCAGCCGCGCCCTGCCACTGCTCTACGTCAACGAACTGGCGGCCGGCGCCGGCATGGAAAACGACCCCGAGCTTCGCGGACGCATTCAGGACGCCATCTATCGCGTCCTGAACAACCAGTCCTCCACGGGCAGCTTCGGCCTGTGGGGCCCGGGCAACGGCGACCTCTGGCTCGATGCCTACGTGACGGACTTCCTGAGCCGGGCGCGCGAACTGAACTACGACGTGCCGCAGCCGGCCATGCTGCAGGCGCTGGGCAACCTGCAGAACTCGCTCTCCTACGACCTCGACCTGGAGGGCCGTGGCAGCGAGATCGCCTATGCGCTCTATGTCCTGGCACGCAACCACAAGGCCTCCGTCGGCGACCTTCGCTACTATGCCGACACCCAGCTCGAGGCGTTCTCGAGCCCGCTGGCCGTTGCCCAGCTTGCCGCGAGCCTCGCCCTCTACGGCGACACCCAGCGGTCGGAGGCGACCTTCGAGGCTGCCCTGCGGATGCTGCAGGACCAGCCGGAGTACGACTACTACCGCTCCGACTACGGTTCGCGCCTGCGCGATACCGCGGCCGTGCTGTCGCTGGCAGCGGAAAGCAAGCCGATGCCGAAGGTCGTGCCCGCCCTGATCAAGCTGACGTCGGACGCGCGTCGCGCGGCCCGCTGGACGAGTACGCAGGACGACGCCTGGTCGCTGCTCGCCGCCCGCGCGCTGCGGGCGAACGCCGCCGACATGCGCCTCACCGTCAACGGCACGCCACACACCGGCACCTATGCCGAGCGCTTGGACGGGGAAGCGATCGCCGACAGCCCGCTCGTGCTTGCCAATGCCGGCTCGTCGGCCGTTCAGGCCGTGGTGACGGCGATCGCCGAACCGAGCACGCCGCTGCCTGCCGGCGGCGACGGCTTCAAGATCACGCGGACCTACTACACCCTCGATGGCGAGGAGGCGAACGTCACCCAGGTGACGCAGAACGAGCGCTTCGTCGTCGTGCTGCGGATCACCGAGGAGAACTCTTGGCCCTCGCGCGTGCTGGTCAACGACCTGCTGCCGGCCGGCTTCGAGATCGACAATCCGGGCCTGGTCAACAGCGCCAACCTGGCGAACTTCCCCTGGCTGGACCAGACCGAAGCCGCGCATCTGGAGTTCCGCGACGACCGCTTCGTCGCCGCCTTCAACCGCACGGAAAGCAGCGGCAGCGACTTCACGCTGGCCTATGTCGTCCGCGCGGTCACGCCGGGCATCTATGCCCATCCGGCGGCCAGCGTGGAGGACATGTACCGTCCGCAGTTCTCCGCCCGCACGGCGACCGGTATGATGGAGGTGACGCGGTAGCGGGTGAATCGCTTGGCAGAGACCGTGCCAGAAGTTGATGCGGATGCGCTACACCCCCCTCTGTCCCGCCGGACAGGACAGAGGGGGGCAACGTAGGGCGCCGACGGAGCCCACAAGCCATTGCGAACCCGCCCCATGAGCCCGCCTCGCCCCAGGCCGGTCCCCGACCGGAGATGGATCAAACGCCTCGCGATCACCGGCCTTTCCCTCGCCGCCGTCGCGGCCGCAACCGTCGCCACCGGCATCGCCCTCGACCGCGCCTTCCCGCCTCCCTTGCCGGAACGGATCGTCATCTCGCAGGAGGTGGTCGACCGCGACGGGGCGCTGCTGCGCGCCTATGCCACGTCGGATGGATACTGGCGCTTCGCCGCCAATCTCGACGAAATCGACCCGCGCTTCGTCGAGATGCTGGTCGCCTACGAGGACAAGCGCTTCTGGGACCACTCCGGTGTCGACCCGTTGGCCCTGCTGCGCGCGGCGGGCCAGTTCGCCGGCCACGCCCGCATCGTCTCGGGTGGTTCCACACTTTCCATGCAGCTCGCCCGGCTGATCGAGCCGCGCGAGAGCCGAAACCTGGTCTCGAAGCTCCGCCAGATCTTTCGCGCCTGGCAGATCGAGCGGCGGCTCACCAAGCGCGAAATCCTCGAGCGCTACCTGACGCTCGCCCCCTATGGCGGCAATGTCGAGGGTGTGCGCGCCGCTTCTCTGGCCTGGTTCGGCAAGGAACCGCGCCGCCTCACCGTCTCGGAGGCGGCCCTCCTCGTCGCGCTCCCGCAATTGCCCGAGCGACGCCGCCCCGACCGCCACCGGGACAATGCCCAGGCGGCGCGCGACCGCGTGCTTGCCCGCATGGTCGAGGCTGGACTGCTGGACGAACGCGAGGCTGCCAGCGCCTCCATGACCGAGGTGGCCGGCACCCGCCTCGCCCTGCCGGCGCTGGCCGCCCACCTTTCGGACGTCGCCCTGCGCGCGGCACCCGGGGAGACCCGCCACCAGCTCACCATCCGCCGATCCGTCCAGCAGGGGCTGGAGGACGTGGCGCGGCAGGCGGCGCGCCGGCTCGGCGACCGCGTCTCCGTGGCAATGGTGCTCGCCGACGCCATGACCGGCGAGATCCTCGGCACGGTCGGCTCCGCCGACTATTTCGATCCCGCCCGTTCCGGCTGGATCGACATGACCCGCGCCGTTCGCTCGCCCGGCTCCACGCTCAAGCCCTTCATCTACGGGCTCGCCTTCGAGCAGGGTCTCGTGGCCCAGGAAACCATGATCGAGGACAGGCCGGCCGACTTTGCAGGCTACCGTCCGCGCAACTTCGACATGAGCTACCAGGGCGACGTCACGGTGCGGCAGGCCCTGCAGATGTCGCTCAACGTCCCGGCCGTGCGACTGCTGGATGCGGTCGGCCCTGCCCGCCTCGCCGCCCGCTTCCGGCAGGCAGGCGTCACCCCCAGCCTGCCGCCGGGCGAGAAGCCCGGCCTTGCAATAGCGCTGGGCGGCGTCGGCATCACGCTGCGCGACCTCGTCCAGCTCTATACGGGGCTCGTCAATGGCGGCCGAGCCAGGAAGCTGCGCGACGGCACCGAGACCGACTTCGAACCCCTCGCCAACGGAACGCTGCTGGATCCGGCAGCTGCCTGGCAGGTCACCGACATTCTCTCCGGCGTGCGCCCGCCCCCCGACGCACTGCCCCGCGGCATCGCCTACAAGACCGGCACCTCCTACGGTTACCGCGACGCCTGGTCGGTCGGCTACGACGGCCGTTACGTGCTCGGCGTCTGGGTCGGTCGCGCCGATTCCGGCTCCGTGCCCGGGCTCGCCGGCTATACTGCCGCGGCACCCATCCTGTTCGAGGGCTTTGCCCGGACCGGCCTCCCGGCCATCCCGCACGACGGCCCGCCGGCCGGCACATTCCGGCCGAAGCCGGAGGACCTGCCGGTCACCCTGGTGCGCTTCGGTGCCGGCGACGGCGGCCTCCCGGTAGCTACGGCCTCCCACGGCGTGAGAGTCACGGAGCCCGCCCCGCGCATCGTCTTTCCGCCGGAAGGCGCACGCGTCGACCTCGCCACGACCACCGCGGCTGCGATGCCGCTGGTGCTGAAGCTGCAGGGCGGCCGCGCGCCGTTCCGCTGGCTGGCCAACGGCAAGCCGCTCGCCGAGGCGGTGCGCCGCCGCACCGCCGACTGGCTCCCGGACGGCACCGGCTATTCGACCTTGACCGTGATCGACGCCGCCGGCCGCGCCGCCAGCGTGAAGGTGTTCGTGGAGTAGCGATCGGCCCCGAAGGGGGACCGGATGGCCTCCTACCCCTCCTCGAAGCCTGTCAGCACGCCAACGGCGTTGATGCCGATTTCCTCCACCGCGTAGCCGCCTTCCATCACGAACAGCGTCGGCAGGCCGAGTTGCGCGATCCGCCGGCCGATCTTCGGATAGTCCTCGGTCTTCAGCTTGAACTTGCTGATCGGGTCCTTCTCGAACGTGTCGACGCCGAGCGACACCACCACCACGTCGGGCGCGTAGGCGACCAGCCTGCGGCAGGCATCCTCCAGCGCCTCGCCCCACACATCCCAGGCGGTGCCCCAGGGCATCGGGTAGTTGACGTTGAACCCCTCGCCTGCCCCCTCCCCGCGCTCGTCGGCATGGCCGAGGAAGTAGGGATACTCCATCATCGGATCGCCGTGGAGGTTGAGCACCTGCACGTCGGGACGGCTGTAGAAAATCTCCTGCGTGCCGTTGCCGTGGTGGTAGTCGACGTCGAGGATCGACACCCGCGCAGCGCCGTTGTCCCTGAACCACTGAGCCACCACGGCGGCATTGTTGATGTAGCAATAGCCGCCCATGAACGCCGCGCCGGCATGATGCCCGGGCGGCCGGCAGAGTGCGAAGGCCGAGCGTTCGCCGCCCTTGACCAGCGCGGCCGCCGTCAGCGCGACGTCGTAGGACGACTTGATCGCGTCCCACGTTCCCTTCACGAAGCTCGCCCCGGCATCGAAGGAATAGTAGCCGAGCAGCGCGTCGATCGCCTTCGGTCGCACGTCGCCGCGCAGGCCGCGCGTCGGCCAGGTGAAGCCCAGCGCCGCCCCGTCCCGTCCAGTCTTTTCCCACTCCGGCCACACGGTGGGAAGGAAGTCGATATAGTCGTCGCGGTGCACGCGCTTCGCCGCCGCCAGGTCATGGCTCTGCGGCGGCAGGATCTGACCCAGCTTCTCCGACTCCACCCGGCTCCGGATGTATTCAGCCCGCGACGGCTTCTCGAAGCCCGGCACCAGCGCCCCTGCGATCAGTTCCAGCTGGTCCGAATGCCCGGTATGCAACGGCGAAAAGATCGTCTTCATGGCCCCCCCATTGTGATGTTGGCGCGAGACTACCCGCCCGGCTCCGCAGTTCGCAAGAACCGTCCGCCGATGCAATCGACGAGGATGCCGCAGCAACTGCGATCGGAACCGGTTGCCAAGACGCGCGCCGTATGTTGACTTAACGTTCAAAACCGGTCGCTCCGAATAAAGCCGGAAAATGCCAGCGGGGATATTCGTGCCGGAAAAGCCGGACAGGGATGCGATTGTCGTTCGCAATGTCAGCAAGATCTTCGGCTTCGGAGACAACGCCTTCGCCGCCCTTGACGATGTTTCGGTGGCGATCCGGGAAAACGAGTTCTTCACGCTGCTCGGGCCGTCGGGGTGCGGCAAGACCACGCTGCTGCGCCTGATAGCCGGGTTCGACTATCCCACCCAGGGCGCGATCTTTCTGTACGGTCAGGACATCGCGCCGCTGCCGCCCTTCAAGCGGCCCGTCAACACCGTCTTCCAGAGCTATGCGCTGTTTCCGCACATGACGGTGGCCCAGAACATCGCCTTCGGCCTGGAGATGCTAGGCAAGCCGCGCGCCGAGATCGACGCGCGTGTGGAGCAGATGCTGAAGCTCGTGCGCATGGAAGCGCTCGCCGGGCGCCGCACCAGCCAGATCTCCGGCGGTCAGCAGCAGCGCGTCGCGCTTGCCCGCGCGCTGGCTCCCCAGCCAAAGGTCCTGCTGCTCGACGAGCCGCTCTCGGCGCTCGACTACAAGCTCCGCAAGGAGATGCAGATCGAGCTGAAGACCCTGCAGAACGAGACCGGCATCACCTTCATCTTCGTGACGCACGATCAGGAGGAAGCCCTGACCATGTCGGATCGCATCGCCGTGATGTCGGCCGGCAAGATCCTTCAGGTGGGCACGTCGCGAGAAATCTATGACCGCCCTGCCGAGCGCTTCGTCGCCGACTTCATAGGCGAGAGCAACTTCCTCACCGCCGGGTTCGTCGCCGGCAAGGGGACGCGTGCCACCGTCAGGCTGAACTCGGGCGTCACCATCTCAGCCTCGCTTCCCGAAGGGTTCCAGCCTTCCGGACAGGTGACGATCGTCTTGCGGCCGGAACACGCCCAGCTCGTCCCGGCGCGGGGAGGAGCCACGCTCGCCGGCACAATCGAGAACATCGTCTACCTCGGCACCGACACCCATTTCCATCTGAAGCTGGACGGGGGCGAAAGCTTCACCGTGCGGCAACAGAACACGCGCGGAAAGAACGAGACTTACAGCCAGGGCGATCGCGTCGGTGTCGCCATACCGCCCGATGCGGCGCAGATCCTGAAGGACTAGGGTCGGATGGCGGCGGAGAGCAGGCTCGATCAGCATCGCCGGACAGACATTCGAAACCGCTGGCTGCTTTCGGCCCCCGCACTGATCGTCATCCTGCTCGCTGCGTCGGGACCGCTACTGATCGTGGTGGTCTATTCCTTCCTGACGCCAGGCTCCTATGGCGACGTGGCCTGGAAGCCATCGCTCGAGGGCTGGCTGTCGGTCTTCATGCAGCGCGACATCTTCGACGACACGTTGTCGCTCGCCGATGCGCACGTGACGATCTTCTGGCGGTCGATCCGCCTCGCCCTGATGACCACCATCGCGACGCTGATCCTCGGCTTTCCGACCGCCTACTTCATCGCCACGCGCCGGGAGGATCGTCGCGACCTGTGGCTGTTCCTGATCACCATTCCCTTCTGGACGAACCTGCTCATCCGCACGTTCGCCATGCTGCAGATCATCCGGAACGAGGGGATCATCAACCTGGTGCTGATGAAGCTGGGCATCATCTCGGCGCCGCTGCAGATGCTGTACACCGACTTCGCCATTTTGCTCGGCATGGTCTACGTCTATCTGCCGCTGATGGTGCTGCCGATCTATGCCAGCATGGAGAAGCTGGACTTCCGGCTTCTGGAAGCCGCCTACGACCTCTATGCCACGCGCTTCGCCGTGCTTCGCCGGATCATCGTGCCACTGGTGAAGCCCGGCATCATCGCCGGCTCGATCCTCGTCTTCATCCCGGCGATCGGCGCCTATGTGACGCCGAACGTGCTGGGCGGCGGCAAGAACATGATGCTGGCGAACCTGATCGAGCTTCAGTTCGGCCAGGGCCGGAACTGGCCGCTGGGTGCGGCACTGTCGATCAGCGTCATGGCGATCGTCATGGCGGCGCTGCTCGTCTATGTGCGCAATGCCGGCACGTCCGAGGTGCGGCATGGCTAACCGCCAGCGCTTCTCGGTCCAGCACCAACCGGGCTTCACCGCCATCGCGGCGGTGTGCTTCTTCCTCCTCTATTTCCCGATCCTCGTGCTGGTGGTCTACGCCTTCAATGGCGCCACCTCGACCTCGCAATGGGGCGGCTTCTCGCTCGAATGGTTCCGGGCCGCCTGGAACAACAGCCAGGTCATCGACGCCTCGATCCGTTCCTTGCAGATCGGGGCGACGGCCGCCATTCTCGCCACGGTCGCCGCGACGATGGCGGCGTTGGCGACGACACGGACCGCGGCTTACCCGGGCTTCACCTTCAAGTATGCGATGATCAACCAGCCCCTCATGGTGCCGGAGATCGTCACCGGCGTTGCGCTGCTGATCTTCTTCTCGCGCATCAAGATCTGGACCGGTTACACCGGGCTCGGCTACCTGATCGCGGCGCACACGGCCTTCTGCATTCCCTTCGCCTACCTGCCGATCCGCGCGCGGCTGGAGAGCATGGACCTGACGCTCGAGCGCGCCGCCGCGGACCTCTATGCCACGCCCTGGAAGGCGTTCCGACGGGTGACGCTGCCGCTGCTGTGGCCCGGCATTCTCGCCGGCCTGATGCTGGCCTTCGTGATCTCGCTGGATGACGTCGTCATCACCGAGTTCGTGAAATCGGGCGGCCAGGACACACTGCCGACCTACATGCTCGGCCAGATACGCCGGGGCATCACGCCGGAGATCAACGCGATCTCGACCGTCTTCCTGCTTCTCTCGGTCGCCATCGTCACGTTGTTCTTCTTCATGAACAGGAAGCGGGACTGAAAGAAAACGACAATGGGAGAATGCCGAATGAAACGGACTCTTGTGGGGCTTGGCGTTGCGCTCCTGGCCTCGACCGGCCTGGCGCGCGCGGAAGGCGAACTCAACATCTACAACTGGGGCAACTACACCAGCCCCGAGGTGATCAAGAAGTTCGAGGAGAAGTACGGCGTCAAGGTGTCGGTTACCGACTACGACTCAAACGACACCGCACTCGCCAAGGTGCGCCAGGGCGGCACCGGCTACGACATTGTCGTGCCCTCGCAGACCTTCGTTCCGATCTTCATCGAGGAAGGCCTCGTCCAGGAGACCGATCCGAGCTCGATGGAAAACTTCAAGCACGTCGCCCCGGAATGGGCCAATCCCGACTTCGACCCCGGCCGCAAGTATTCCGTGCCGTGGGCCTGGGGCACGATCGGCGTGGTCGTGAACACCGACGTCTACAAGGGGCCGTCGAACAGCTGGGGCATCGTCTTCGACACGCCTGACGAGCTGAAGGGCAAGGTCAATCTCGTGCCCGAGATGAACGACGTCATGTTCGCGGCGACCAAATACGTAGGCGCCGAGCAGTGCGCGTCGGACAAGGAAACGCTGCGCAAGATCCGTGACCTTCTCGTCGCCGCCAAGCCGAACTGGGTCTCGATGGAATACAACACCATCGAGAAGATGGTCGCCGGCGACATGTCCGCGACCAGCGACTGGAACGGCTCGGCGCTGCGTCAGCGCCTTCAGAAGCCGTCGATCCAGTTCTTCTACCCGAAGGAAGGCTACGGCCTGTGGAGCGACAACGTCATGGTCCTCAAGGAGGCCAAGAACGTCGAGAACGCCAAGCTCTTCCAGAACTTCATCATGGACCCGGAAATGGCGGCCGGCCTCTCGGCCTTCCACCGCTATGCCAACGGCATCGCCGGCTCCGACAAGTACATGCCCGAGGACATGAAGAACGCACCGGAGGTGGTCATCCCGGAGGACGTGAAGGCTCAGGGCGAGCTCCAGAAGCTGTGCTCGCCCGAGGTGCAGGAACTGTACACCCGCATCTGGACGGAGCTGCAAAAGTGACTTCGGCCTTGCCCGTCTCCCCGCCCGCGGGGAGACCTTGCCGGCAGGAGAATGCGGGGCGGCGCACATGCGTCCGCCCCGAATTCTTGTCACCCCATTCTCGCGTGCCCGGATGGGGAGCATGTCGTTGAAATGAAATCGTACAGGAACACCGAAGCTCGACCTCCGATCATGCAGGGCTCCCCGCCTGCGCTCATCGTGCCGCGCCAGGACTGGGACCGGCCGCCCTGGAACCGCTGGAGCTTCCAGCACATCCGGGAGATCCTGCCGACGGCGGAGGTGTGGCGCGGCAACGGCCACCGCCACCCCCTACCCCGCGACGAGGTCGATCTGGACGGTCTCGTCATTCCCGGCGACGGGCATGGGCGAACGCTGGCAGAGCATCTCGACGACACCTACACCGACGGCTTCATCGTCCTTCGCGGCGGGAAGGCGGTCTACGAGCGCTACTTCAATGGCATGACCGAGCGAACGCTGCACCTTTCGCAGTCGATGGCGAAATCGGTGACGGCGACGGTGTTCGGCATCCTGGTCGGACGCGGCCTGATCGACTGCGAAGCCCCCGTCACCCGCTATCTGCCCGAGCTCGAACGAACCGGCTGGAAGGGCGCAAAGGTCCAGCATGTGCTCGACATGACGACCGGCGTCCGCTTCGACGAGACCTACACGGACCCGTGCTCGGACATTGGCCAGACCGACGTCGCGTCGGGCTGGAAGCCGATCCCGCCAGAAGCCGATCCCACGCTGCCCTGGCCCACGCACATCTGGGAACAGATCCTCGGACTGACGGAGACGGCGCGCCGGCACGGCGAGACATTCGAGTACCGCTCGATCGAGACCGACGTGCTCGCCTTCGTCATGGAGCGCGTCACCGGCAAGCGTCTCCCGCAGCTCGTCTCCGAGGAGCTGTGGCAGAAGATCGGCGCCGACGAGAGCGCCTGCATCACCGTCGACAGCGCCGGCTACGCGCTCGCGGACGGCGGATTCAACGCCACGCTGCGCGACTACGCCCGCTTCGGCCAGCTCATTCTCGAAGGCGGTCGCGGCATCGTTCCGGCAGAGTGGATCGAGGCGACCCGCAACGGCAAACACGGCCCCGGCTACAACGCTGCCTTACCGAACGGATCCTACCGCAACCAGTTCTGGCTCGAGGATCCGCAGTCGCGCACGCTGATGTGCCGCGGCGTGTTCGGCCAGCTCATCTACATCAGCTTCGCCTACGACATGGTCGTGGTGAAACTGTCGAGCTATCCGGAATTCACCAGCACTGACTTCTCGCGCGCCACCCTCGCCGCGATCCACGCGATCGCCGATGCGCTGCGGGCGGGCTGAGTCCGACAGGAGCGAACATGACGGCCTTCGAGGCACGATACGGCTTCGCGCGCGACGCGGTCACCCTCGACAACTGGCGAACCCGCCCCTTTTCGAGCTGGTCGTTCCAGAACGTCTCGGAAATCGTGCCCTCGGTCCTGGTCGCCGCCGGACGCGGGACGGAGCAGCCATGCGAAGACAAAGCTCTCTTCGACCAGTCCGTCTCGGTCGGGGAGCGACGTGTGCGCCTGTCAGAATTCCTGGCCGACAGTTGGACCGACATCTTCACGGTCATGAAGAAGGGGGCTTTCGTCGCCGACTACGTCGCGACGACCTGCGATTTCGCCGGGCCGCACCTCCTGTTCTCGATCAGCAAGTCCCTCACCGCCATCCTCGCGGGCATCCTGCAGGACCGCGGCCTGCTCGACCCGGAACGGCCGGTGACCGACTTCGTGCCGGAGGTGGCGGGCAGCGCCTACGGTGACTGTTCGTTGCGCCACCTGCTCGACATGCGTGCCAGCGTCGATTTCACCGAGGCCTATCTCGATCCGGAAAGCGCCTTTGCGCGCTACCGCCGCGCCATGCTCTGGAACCCCGGCGACGGCAGCGAGACGCTGCGCGCGCTCATCGCCACGCTGCCCAAGGGCGACGGCCCCCACGGCGGCCCGATGCGCTACCTCTCGCCCAACAGCGACCTGCTCGGCATCGTCGTCGAGCGCATCGCCGGCCAGCGATACGGCGACATGCTTCGCGAATGGCTGCTTGAACCGGTCGGCATCGTCGGCCCCTGCCTGGTCACCAACGACCGCGAAGGCACGGCGCGTGCGGCCGGCGGTGTCTCGCTGACCGCGCGCGACCTCGCCCGCGTCGGCGAGATGATGCGCAACGGCGGGATGGCGGGCAGCCGGGCGGTCCTCTCGGAAGCATGGGTGCGAGACACCACGACCGCCGGCGACAAGGACGCCTGGAAGGCCGGCGACTTCGCCCACCTGTTCCCCGAGGGCAGCTACCGCAACCAGTGGTACCAGTCCGGCCACCGCGAAGGCGCCTTCTGCGCGATCGGCATCCACGGCCAATGGCTCTATGTCGACCCGTCGGCCGAGGCGGTGATCGTGCGCCTGGCCAGCCAGAACGAGCCCGTCGACGACGCGCTCGACCACGCCTGCCTCGACGTCTTCCGGCAGGTCGCCCGGCTGGCCTGAACGGCCTTTCTCAGCCGTGGACTGTCGCTTCGCGCAATTCCTTCATGCTGGGCAGGAAGACGGTAAGTAGACCGAGCAGCGGCAGCAGCGAGCAGATCCAGTAGACGAAGTCGAGGCCCTTCATGTCGGCCACGATGCCGAGCACCGCCGCGCCGATGCCGCCCATGCCGAAGGCCAGCCCGAAGAAGATGCCCGCCACCATTCCGACGCGCCCCGGCAGAAGCTCCTGCGCGAACACCACGATCGCCGGGAACGCCGAGGACAGGATCAGCCCGATCAGGAATGACAGGACCACCGTGACCGGCAGGTTGGCAAACGGCAGCGCCAGCGTGAACGGCAGAACGCCCAGGATGGAAAACCAGATCACGAACTTCGCGCCGAACCGGTCACCGATAGGCCCGCCGAGGATCGTGCCGAGCGCCGCCGCACCGAGGAACACGAACAGGAGGTACTGCGACATCTGCACCGAAACGCCGAATTTCTCGATGACGTAGAAGGTGTAGTAGCTCGAAATGCTGGCCATGTAGATGTTCTTGGAGAAGGTCAGCATCGCCAGCACGGCGAGCGCCAGCGTCACCTTGCGCCGCCCCAGCGACGTGGCCACCGGCAGGACCGGGCGCTTGGCGGTGGCGCGCCGGTAGTTGCCGTACCATGTTCCCACCTGGAACAGGATCACCATGCCGAGCACGGCGGCAAGGGCGAACCAGCCGACGCTCCCCTGCCCGAGCGGCACCACGATGAACGCCGCCAGCAGCGGCCCGAGCGCCTGGCCAAAATTGCCGCCCACCTGGAACAGCGACTGCGCCAACCCGAACCGGCCACCGGAGGCGAGGCGGGCCACCCGCGACGATTCCGGGTGGAAGATCGAGGACCCCACGCCGATGAAGCACGCGCCGACGAAGAGCAGCCAATAGCTGTGTGCCATCGCGAGCAGGATCAGCCCGATCATCGACATGCCCATGCCGAAAGTCAGCGAATAGGGCATTGGCCGCTTGTCGGTATAGATGCCCACCAGCGGCTGCAGCAGGGACGCCGTGACCATGAAGGCCAGGGTCAGAAGGCCGATCTGCCAGAAGTCGAGCCGGAACTCTTCCTTCAGCATGGGATAGATCGCCGACAGCAACGACTGCATGATGTCGTTGACCATGTGGCAGAAGCTGACCGCGAGAATGATCGCGTAGGCGGTACCCTGAACGGGCATGCGACCGGCGGTGGAGGAGACATTCGACATGTGCAGGATCCTGGGGCCGGCAGCAGGCACGTGCCGGCGGAAAGGCCGCCTGTGGCGGGCAGGTTCCCATAGCGCCGAACCGGCCGGTACGGATTGTGTCAGCCCGCCCCGGCGTTTGGGACAGCCGTTCGCGGACCTCCGCCCCCGTGGCGCGCGGCCATCCTACCCTTCCGACGCCTCACTCCTGCGGCGAGTGGAGTCAGATGCCGGAGCCGTAGAGCTCCTCGCCCTCCTGCCAGGGCCCCGGAAGATCGGTCGTTCCGGAGTCGATACTGGCATTGGCCCGCGGAAGCGGCATCCAGCATTTCAGTTCCGGCTCGGCATAGGCGACGATGTTGCCCGGATGCGAATCCGCGGCGCGCCAGCCTTCCATCCCGTACTGGTCGGCGCGCGCCCAGTAGGCCACGTCGACCTCGGCCGGCCCCTGCTCCGACGACCGCACCGTCACCAGGATCCTGCTGCCGTCCTTCGGTGCCGTCGACATGTGCCGCCAGACGCTTGCGTCGCTCATCGGAATTCTCCCTGCTCGGACAACGATAGCAATCGACGCATCCCGCGCAAGCCGCACCGCGTGCCTCATCCAATTGGGGAAGTCGCGTCGCATCCTCCGTGGGATAGAAACGGAAGATCCCGAGGACCACTGTGGCCAAGAGCCCCCAGAGGGGTCAGGATGGATGTCGGGGCAAATCCCCGTATCGAAAGCGGACTACCCCAGCCGGAGACAAGGAGCAGGTGGAAGCGCACACGCTGAAATCGGTCGCGCGGAGCATGGTCGGAAAGGTCGCCTGGGCGACCGGCAGCATTCAGAAGTGCGAGCGCGCCGCCAGGGACGCCGTGACCGTGCTCTGCTATCATCGCGTCCTGCCGGACGACCAGCGTCGCGCCTACCACGATCCGGACCTGGTAGTGACGCCGGAGACCCTTCGGGCCCACTGCCGGGTGCTTGCGGAGCGCTATTGCGTCGTCACCCTGGGTTCCGCGCTCGCCCCGGACACGACCGCGTTCGATCGCGGCAAGCCGGTCGCCGTCATCACCTTCGACGACGGCTACAGGGACAACATCCTCCATGCCGCGCCCATCCTGCGCGAAGTCGGGCTGGTCGCCACCTTTTTTGTGATCGCCGGCCTTGTCGACACCGAACGCCAGCCTTGGTACGACCTTGCTGGCGGTGCCTTGCAGGCGCTCCAGCGTTCTGGTCGATCGCGGACCTCCCCAAAGGAGGCGGTAGCGCATGCCAAGACACTGTCGCCCGCGGAACGTCAGGAATGGCTCGCCGACCTCCTGCGCGCCTCGGGGCCGATCCAGCCTCGTAACGAGGATCTGATCATGACGTCCGCGCAGCTTCGCGACCTGGTCGCGGCAGGCCACGAAGTGGGCTCGCACAGCATGACCCACCCGCTGCTGCCCCAATGCACCGACGAGGAGCTTGAGGTCGAGCTCTCCGCGTCACGCGAACTGTTGGGCAAGCTTGTGGGAAAGAGCATCGACACCTTCTGCTATCCTAACGGCGACTGGGACGAACGCGTCGTCGCGGCTGCCAGGAAATCGGGCTACATCTGCGCAACGTCGCTGCGTCCTGGGCTCAATCGCCGCGGCGAGATTGCGCCCTTCGATGTGAAACGCTGGTTCATCGACCAGGGGAGACTTGCAAGCCCATCGGGGAAGCCATCAGACGAATTGCTTCGAATGAAGATATGCGGTCTAGTTACATAATTCGTAGAACACAAAGAACCCCATGCAGATCGCATACGTTATTAGTAAATATCCTGCGGTTAGCCATACATTTGTAGAACGAGAAATCCGTGAACTGGAGAACCTGGATCTGGGGATCGAGCGGTTCTCCGTCCGCAAGGCTGGCAGGAACGAAACACTGGGGGAGATCGCCCAAACGGAGGCCGCGCGGACGACGGTGCTCCTGACCTTTGCTCCCCTTTCCATGGTTTCGGCCCTTGTATGGCTTTTTGTGACCCGGCCGCGGCGGGCATTTTCAACGATTGTCGACGCGGTTTCGAAGCCTCGTGGCTTCAGCCAGAAGTTCAAATGGCTTGCCTATTATGTCGAAGCCGCCGTGATGGCGTGGCATGTGACGCGAAGGCGCGCAGCCCACATCCACTGTCATTTCGGCAATGCCGGCTCCAACGTGGCGTGGCTTGCCGCCCGCCTGTGCGGACTGCCTTACAGCATCACCTTCCACGGCATCGACCTGGACGAGCCGGAGGTCTTCCGGCACCGCGACAAGGTCCGCGACGCCGCCTTCGCCGTCTGCATCAGCGATGCCGGCCGGCGCCAGCTGTTGAAGAGCGCCTCCCCGCGGGACGAGTACAAGATCCACGTCGTCCGCTGCGGCTATCCCCTGCCCTGCGAACACGCCATTCCGCCCCATCCGCGGGCCAACCGGATACTCTGCATCGCCCGGATCTCTCCCGAGAAGGGCCATGATGTTCTCCTCGATGCCCTGGAAATTCTCAAGCAACGCGGTGTCGACTTCCACTGCACCCTGGTCGGAGACGGGCCGCTGGCCGGGCGGGTGCGCGGGAAGATCGCGACGCTCGACCTGCAAAGCCAGGTGACCATGACCGGCGCGCTTCCGCAGTCCCAGGTCTACGAACACATCGGGAGCTCCGACATCGTGGTCCTCGCCAGTTTCGGCGAAGGCATTCCGATCGCCCTGATGGAGGCGCTCGCCCAGAAGCGCCCGGTCGTCGCAACCGCCGTTGGCGGCATACCTGAATTGGTCAGGGACGGAATGGAAGGGCGGCTCGTCGCGCCCGGCGACGCAAACGCCCTGGCGGACGCGATCGCCGCCGTGCTCCGCGATCCGGAAGCGGCCGAAAGGATGGGGGATTCAGGCCGCGAGATGGTTGCGAAGCGGCACGATCCGAAGCTTTCCGCGCGACGGATGCGAGACCTGTTTCTCGGTTCCCTGACTGCGGCTTGAGCTGCGGCCTGGCTCCAGGCTACCCAGCCCGGTCACTTTCAGGGAGCAGACCGCCCACCTTTCAGCGGGACGCCATCTGCACAGCCGCTGACCTGCCGCCACTCGGCACGACCACCAGCTGCTTGACCTTGCCTTGTTTGAACGCCTTCAGGAACTTGTCATACTCCTTGAAGGCGACGCAGCCGTGCGACTCTGCCCTTCCGCCGCGCAGCAGGTAGCTGTGGGTGAGGAAGCCGTCGCGCCCATGCTTGTTCTTGCCGTCCACCGGCAGCATGCGGATGGCCTCCACGCCGTGGAAGCGCTTCTCCCGCATCTTGAGGTTGTAGGTGTGCGGGGGCGTCGGCCCGTTCATCTTGACGTGCACATAGCGCGGATTGTCGGCCATCTTGCCGATGCCGGAATGCGCTTCCAGCACGCTGCCGTCCGGCATGTACACCTTCGCCGCACTGATGTCGTAGACTGCGACCCCGTTGCCGGCACGCTTTCCGCCCAGCCACCGGTCGAACAATCCACCACCCTTCTTCGGCTCGGGGCTGTCCGGCTTCGCATAGGTCAGCTTCTTGCGCGGCGCCGGCTCGTTGGCAGGCGCGTCGTCGTCGGCGTCCTCGCGCGTTGCACGCGGTGCAGGCTTCTCGGCCGGCTTGATGGAAGGACGCCCCATGGGAAGCGGCGTCTCGTCCGGCGTATCCTCGAAATCCGGAACGAGCATGACGCTGTCGTCGCCGTCATCCTCGTCGGCGAGGCCGAACCGATCAAAGCCCTCTGCATCCGACAGGATGTCGAGCGCGCGCGCGGCACGGCTCTTCTCGGTCGTCGCATAGGCCAGGACCAGCGATGTCGGGTCTGCAACGGGCGCGGAGTGCTCCATCCGCCGCAGCACGCCTTCTGGGAGCGCCTTGGTGCTGGCGACGACCCTGTCGGACTTGTCCTTCGAGCCCGCCTTGCGGAAGGCGTCGGCGAGCTTTTCCGACAGGGCAGCCTCATGGACGAGGCCATCGAACCGCACGGACAATGGCGAAGCGAGGCGAGCGCCCTTGGTCGGCGTCTCGGCCGCGGCGAGGCGGCGCGCCTTGCCGCCAGCCACGCAGTCCTCGCTGCAGGACGGGAGCAGGCGCGCGGCCGTGCCCCGGGCCGGCGCAGGCCTCAGGGACGCCGCGTGTGTTGCTCCGGCATCAGGCAGGATCGACAGTCTCGGAGTCGGCGAACGGGACAGGGTATCCGAGGCGCCGTAGATGGCCGAGGGCACCGCAAGGGCGCCATAGACGGCGCCCACGGAAACCACTGCGGCCAGGCACGGAAGGACGAGGGAACGGGCGAAGCGCCCGGCCGGTCGGGAACGGAAGGAATCAGCACGGAGGGACGATGACTTCACGGCCGGACTCACTGACGCGTTACACGACGACATGTGCCGAACCGTTCCCCCTGTCTCCGTGGGCGTTCTGATCGCCCATCAGCTTCGAGAATTCAGTTCGGCTTAAGCAAAAATGTGGCCGAATATGGTTAAGCGATCCTTTCCGGTCTGATAAAGGCTCCGATTCGTCGATTTTTGCTGATTCAGCCTATTCTGGCACCTTGCGGACGGCCCCCTTGTCGGCGCTGAGCGCAAAGGCGGCGTAGGCGCGCAGCGCCGTGGTGACGTTGCGCTTGCGCGGCGCGGCGGGCTTCCAGCCGAACTTGTCCTGCTCGGCGCGGCGCGCCGCCAGCTCCTCGTCGGAGATCCGCAGGTTGATGGTGCGGTCCGGAATGTTGATGTCGATGATGTCGCCGTTGCGCACGAGCCCGATCGCGCCGCCCTGCGCAGCCTCCGGCGAAACGTGGCCGATCGACAGGCCCGAGGTGCCGCCCGAGAAGCGGCCGTCGGTGAGCAGCGCGCAGACCTTTCCGAGGCCCTTAGACTTCAGATAGCTGGTCGGATAGAGCATCTCCTGCATGCCCGGGCCACCCTTGGGGCCCTCGTAGCGGATGACAACCACGTCGCCAGCCTTCACTTCGTTGCCGAGAATGCCCTTGACCGCCGCATCCTGGCTCTCGAAGACGACCGCCGGTCCCGAGAAGACGAGGATCGACTCGTCGACGCCCGCGGTCTTCACCACGCAGCCGTCGAGCGCGATGTTGCCCTTGAGCACGGCAAGGCCGCCGTCCTTCGAGAACGGATTCTCGATCGAACGGATGACGCCGCTCTTGGAATCCATATCGAGCGATTCCCAGCGCGCCTCTTGGCTGAACGCGGTCTGGGTCGGGATGCCGCCGGGCGCTGCCTTGAAGAAGTTGTGAACGGTTTCGCTGTTGGTGCGGGTGATGTCCCACCGGTCGATCGCATCGCCAAGCGTCGCAGTATGGACGGTCGGCGTGTCGCGGTGGATGAGACCGCCGCGGTCGAGCTCGCCCAGGATGCGCATGATGCCGCCGGCACGATGGACGTCCTCCATGTGGACGTCGCTCTTGGCCGGGGCGACCTTGGAGAGGCATGGCACCTTGCGCGACAGGCGGTCGATGTCGTCCATCGTGAAATCGACGTCGCCCTCGTGCGCAGCCGCGAGGATATGCAGGACCGTGTTGGTCGATCCGCCCATGGCGATGTCGAGCGACATGGCGTTCTCGAACGCCCTCTTGTTGGCGATGTTGCGCGGCAGCACGCTCTCGTCGCCCTGCTCGTAGTAGCGCTGGCAGAGATCGACGATCAGATGGCCGGCCTCGACGAACAGGCGGCGGCGGTCGGCATGGGTCGCCAGCGTCGAACCATTGCCTGGCAGGGACAGGCCGAGCGCCTCGGTGAGACAGTTCATCGAGTTGGCGGTGAACATGCCGGAGCACGAGCCGCAGGTCGGGCAGGCCGAACGCTCGATGGTCTGGACGTCCGCATCGGTCACGGTGTCATCGGCCGCCGCCACCATGGCGTCGACGAGGTCGAGCGCATGCTTCTTGCCCTGCAGCACCACCTTGCCGGCCTCCATCGGGCCGCCGGAAACGAAGACCGCCGGGATGTTGAGGCGCATCGCGGCATTCAGCATGCCGGGGGTGATCTTGTCGCAGTTGGAGATGCAGACCATGGCGTCCGCGCAGTGCGCGTTCACCATGTACTCGACGGAGTCCGCGATGATCTCGCGCGACGGCAGCGAATAGAGCATGCCGTCATGGCCCATCGCAATGCCGTCGTCGACTGCGATCGTGTTGAATTCCTTGGCGACGCCGCCCGCCGCCTCGATCTCGCGGGCAACGAGCTGGCCAAGGTCCTTCAGGTGCACGTGGCCGGGCACGAACTGGGTGAAGGAGTTCACCACCGCGATGATGGGCTTGCCGAAGTCACCATCCTTCATGCCGGTGGCGCGCCACAGTCCGCGGGCGCCGGCCATGTTGCGGCCGTGGGTGGTGGTGCGAGAGCGATAGGGAGGCATGACCTTGTCCTCGGAAGCCGTTGGGAAGCTGCCGCTTAGCCGGCAGCGTGCCTGCCTCGCTGCTTATCCCCTTTCCGGTGACCCGGCAACATAAAATGCGTACCGTACGTTACGGTACGCGGTGCGGCGGGTCTGATGCCTTTGCGCCTGTTCCTGCCGCAACGGTGGCCGTGCACGGGTCACCACTTCGCGATTCCGGTTCTGGAAAAGGTTCTGCGGAAGCGAGCGTGGCGCAACTTTCCGTGCGCAACGTCCCCTCACCCGGCAGGCGCTCGCTCATCCGCGCCAATGCACCAACGCATTTCCGTCCGTGGCCGAACCTAGCCGACCGGGATCACGTCCACTTTCTGCTCGCCTTCCTGGCCGCCGGAAGTGCGGAATACCCCCACGATCGGCGCGACATCGGAATAGTCGCGGCCGTAACCGACGACGATGTGGTCGTTGCCGGCGAGCATGTCGTTGGTCGGATCGAATTCGATCCAGCCGCCGTCGCGCCCGCACCAGACCTTGACCCAGGCGTGCATGGCGTCCGCACCTTCCAGACGTTCCTTGCCCGGCGGCGGGATGGTGCGCAGGAATCCGCTGACATAGCCGGCCGGGACGCCGAGCGACCGCAGCCCCGCGATCATCACATGCGAGAAATCCTGGCAAACGCCGCGTTTCAGCGCGAAGGCGTCGACCGCGCTTGTGGCAACGGTCGTCGCCGTCCCGTCATAGGCGAAGTCGCGGTGGATGCGCGCGCACAGGTCCCGCGCAATCGCCCGGACCGACCCGCGTCCGGCGCTGCCCGCGGCATAGGCGGCGATCGCGTCGTCAGCCACCGTATACGGCCCCCGCGCCAGGAAATGCTGGGGCGAGTCGCCGGCGAGCGTCAGCACCCCCGCGACCTCTCGCCTGAGTTCGGCGAGCGAGGGCGAGAGGTCGATGGGAGGTTCCGGCCGATCGACCGAGACCCGCGCATGCATCCGCACATCCAACGCATCATGGGGTTCTCGAAAGGCGATCGTCGTCACCGACGTACTGAAGAAATCCGTGAAATCCGACCGCTCCGACGGCAACGGCGAGAAGGACAGCGACGTGGCGATCACGCGTTGCATGCCTGGCACCGTGCGCGGCGTGACGCGCAGCTGGTGACGCCCCCCGCCCGCCCCGGCGGGGTAGTCGTAATGCAGCGTCAGGCGGATGTCGTATTGCATTCAGGCGGACAGCTCATTTGGGCGGCATCAATACCGGGAAGCGATGCCGACGACCAGCCGCGCCCTTCTCCTCCCCGTCACCAGGGTGGGACCTCACCGGCAGCTACGCGACCGGCTTTCTCCACATCAAGCCAGATAGGTTTGCGCGACCCGCTCGTAGAGGCCGGCGATGTCCGCGGCGATGGCGAACAGCGCGCCGGCGTCGAGATCCTCGGCCTCGCGGATGGCGAGTTCGGTATGCAGGCGCATGACCTCCTTGGCGGCGACGGACAGGGAGGGATGCGCGGGATTTGGCAGGTGCTCGATCTCCTGCTTCAACCGCGCGAGCTGGAACAGCACCGAGCGCGGGTTGAGCGCGTCGAGAGCAAGCAGGTCGATCACCGTGCGCGGCGTGGCCGCGACGGGATACTGTCGTCGATGCGTCATCACGCTGTCGCCGATCTCCAGCATCAGGTCGAGCGAACCGTCTGGCGCGTCCTCGCGGACCACATCGCCGAGCATGCCCGCGATCTGTATGCCGCGCTCCAGCCGCCGGCCGATCTCCAGGAACCGCCATCCGGTGAATCGATACATGTTCTCGTGCAGCAGGCCG
>Ga0182742_1000162_pt1 | contig 126693 bp, 105 predicted proteins | sample eDN5th37CBELigMG_FD_128880 | JGI IMG/M metagenome (GOLD analysis project Ga0182742, IMG submission 128880) | Enriched Miracle-Growth compost microbial communities from Emeryville, California, USA - eDNA 5th pass 37_C BE-Lig MG (version 2)... ... | reverse complement strand
CTCACCTTCATCAGCCTCCCCGCCACGGCGTACGGGGGCGACCTGTGGATGCTCCAGCTCGTGGTGGGGTACCTGTTCGGCCGCATCGCCGTCGCCGCGCTCCTCCTCCCCGGCTACTTCCGCGGGGAGACGGTGACGGCGTACGCGCTGCTGGAGCGGCGGTTCGGGCTCTCCACGCGTCGGTTCGCGTCGCTGATCTTCATGGTCACGCGCGCGTTCGCGGACGGGGTGAGGGTCTTCGCCACCGCCATCCCCATCCGGCTCATCACCGGGCTCCCGTACTGGCAGGCGATCCTCATCACCGGCGCGATCACCCTTCTGTACACCTATCACGGCGGGCTCAAGGCGGTGATCTGGACCGACGTCGTGCAGATGTTCCTGTACGTGTTCGGGGGGATCGCGGCGCTCGTGGTGATCCTCGGCGCCGTGCCGGGCGGATGGGACGGCCTGGTGGCCTCGGTTCCCGCGGAGAAGTGGAGGATCCTTCACTTCGACGGCGGCTTCGCGGACGCGAGGTGGATCCTGACGGGCCTCGTGGGCGGCGCCTTCCTCTCCATGGCCTCGCACGGGGTGGACCACCTCATCGTGCAGCGGCTCCTGGCCTCGCGTTCTCTCAGGGAGGCGAGAAAGGCGCTGATCGGCAGCGGGATCGTGGTGATCGCGCAGTTCGCCCTCTTCCTGGTGGTCGGGGTGGGGCTCTACGCCTTCTACCAGGGACAGCAGTTCGCCCTCCCGGACGAGATCTTCCCGCGCTTCATCGTGGAGGAGCTACCGCCGGGGGTGACGGGGATCGTGATCGCCGGGCTGATGGCGGCCGCGATGTCCACGGTGTCGTCCTCGCTCAACTCGCTGGCGTCGGCGACCACCTTCGACCTCTACGCCCCGCTCTCCGGGCGGGCGGGGGACGACGAGCACCTGGCGAAGGTGGGGAAGGCGTTCACCCTCCTCTGGGCGGCCATCCTGATCGGCGGGGCGATGCTCTTCCAGTTCGCCTCGCAGGGCACCCCGGTGGTGGTGATCGCCCTGCAGATCGCCTCGTTCACCTACGGGGGGCTGCTGGGCGGGTTCCTGCTGGGATTCCTGTCCCGCCGGGCGGACGAGGTGGATGCGATGGTCGGCATGGCGATTGCCATCGCCCTGATGACCTCGCTGTGGGCGGTCCAGCAGTTCGGGCTGGTCCCGAAGATGGTGGACACGCTCTGGTTCGCGCTGATCGGCTCGGCGGTGACGGTGGCGGCCGGGTCGCTGAGCGGCGTGGTACGGGGGAGCCGGGGCACGCCCGCGCCGGGCGCGCCCGACTGAGCGCGGCGGACGGGGCCGCCCCGCCGGGCGGCCCCACGCCGGGGGCGGCTACGCTCCGCTCCGCAGGTAGTAGAGGTAGAGGGCCCCCGCGGCCCAGCAGTACCAGGCGAAGGAGTGGAAGTTCTGCCGGCGGAGGAGCGCGACGAAGAAGCGGATCGCCAGGACCCCGCTGAGCGCCGCGGCCAGGAAGCCCACCGCCAGCGGGACGGGGGCCACGCCGATCCCCTGCTCGAGGGCTTCGGGAGTCTTGAGAACCGCGGCGCCGACGATGGCGACCACCGACATCAGGAACGAGAACTCCGCCGCGGCGACGGGCTCGACCCGCTTCCACATCCCCGTGACGACGGTGCTCCCGGAGCGGGAGATCCCGGGGAAGATGGCCGCGGCCTGCGCGATCCCCATGGAGACCGCGCCGCCCCAGCCGGGCTCCGTCTCCCATCCGGCGCGCGAGGCGCGGCGGGAGACGCCCATGATGGCCGCCAGGAGCGCGAGCATGCCCAGGAACGGTACGAGCACCCCGTTCATCAGGGCCACCCCGGCGGCGGCGGCGATGGGGATGAACTCGACGGGGCCGGGGATGCCGTGGCGCGCCCAGCGGGTGCTCCACAGGAAGCAGCCGGTCACCAGGAGCATGGCGCCGGTGAAGGACGGATCGTCGAACCGCGCCTCGATCCAGTCGCCGAACAGGAGGACGGCGGCGACCGCGGGAATCGTGGCGACCACCAGCTGCCCCGCGTAGCCCCATGCCTCCCGCTCCCGGCGCACGAGGCCGCGGAGGAGCGACGCCACGCGCTCCCGGTACACCACCAGGACGGAGAGGAGGGTGGCGACGTGTACGGCCACCTCGAAGGTGATCCCGGGGAGGGTGAGCCCCAGGAGTTGCTGCGTCATCACCAGGTGACCGGAGCTGGACACGGGGAAGAACTCCGTCAACCCCTGAACCACTCCCAGAACCAGAGCTTCCCACCAGGACATGGACCTGCCTTGCTCGTGTGAACGATCGGAGCCGCGGGAGGATTCCCCCGGCTCCCTGCGGCGGAACGCGCCTCTCCCCGGAGGCGCCGCATGGACCTGAGCCTGCTGCTCAAGGCGGCGGTCATGGGGCTCGTGGAGGGGGCGACGGAATTTATACCGGTTTCCTCCACCGGTCACCTGATCCTGGCCGGCGACTGGCTGGGTTTCGACGAGTACCGCGGGGCGGGGACCTTCGAGGTGTTCATCCAGCTGGGGGCGATCCTGGCGGTGGTGTGGCTGTACCGCGCGAAGATCTTCGGCGTGCTGCGGGCCGCGCCCGAGAGCCCCGCGGCCCGGCGGCTGATCCTGAACCTCGCCATCGGCTTCCTGCCGGCCGCGCTGATCGGCTTCTTCGCGCGCGACCTGATCAAGGAGCACCTGTTCGACCCCTTCACGGTGGCGATGGCGCTGGTGGTGGGAGGGGTGCTCATCCTGGTGGTGGAGCGATGGCACAGGCCGTTCCACACGGAGACGGTGGACGACATCCGGCCGCGCAGCGCGCTCTGGGTGGGGATCGCGCAGATCCTCGCGCTAATCCCCGGGATGTCGCGCTCCGGAGCGACGATCATGGGGGGGCTCGCGGTGGGACTTTCGCGCGTGGCGGCGACGGAGTTCTCGTTCTTCCTCGCCATCCCCATCATGTTCGCGGCATCCTCCTACGACCTCTACAAGAGCCTCCACCTGCTCACGGCCGCCGACGCCCCGGTGTTCGCCGTGGGGTTCGTGGTCTCGTTCCTCTCGGCGGTGGTGGTGATCCGCGCCCTGATCCGCTTCGTCTCCAGCAACACGTTCGTCCCGTTCGCCTGGTACCGGATCGTATTCGGGTGCGTGCTGCTGGCGATGTACTGGACGGCACGGTGACGGTGAGGGGCCGTTGGAAAATCGCGTGACGCCGCGGTGGCCCCCCGCACGGCGCGGGTCCGCCTCGTTTCACTCGATTTCCCCGGCGGCCTGGATCCTTCGACGCTCTTCCAGAGAACCCGGGACGGAGCGCGCCGGGAAACGGGAGGTGGGAGGGTGCCTTCACGGCTCAACTGCATCGAACGTTTGACGCCGTCGTGTCGATACGATATTTTCCAGTCTGGCCGTCAACGGTCATTCCACTGCGATGTCCCCCGACCAACCCAGCCCTCAACGGTCGTCCATGAGCAAGTACGGCTCCAGGACAAGACGCTGGCGCGTCCCTCCCGCTCCCGCTCTCGCCCGGGAGCGGCTCGTAGGCGCCTCCCTCCTCGAAGAGACGGAAGGCGAACTCGGCGCGCTCCTCTGGCGGACCTACCGGACGGTCTGCGCCTGGGCGTCCACCGCTCCAGCCGACCGGGGGCATCTCTTCGCGCTCGGCGCGCGCGACCAGCGCATGGCCGACCTGCTGGCCGCCGCCCCGGCCCCCGCGCTGGAGCGGCCGCTCGGGGTGCTGGCGGAGCTGCTCTCCGATCCGGTCAGGGTCTCCCCGGACCGGGTCGGCATCGCCTGCCTGTCCGTGGCCGCATGGGCGCGCGAAGCGGAGAAGCCCGCCACGGCCCTGGAGTTCACGCACGCGGGAGCGCTGGCGTGTCCGGGGAGCGCCCCGTTCGCGCTCGCCGCCGCCCGGGAGAGCCGCGACAACGGCGAGAGCGACCAGGCGGAGGCGATGTACCACCGCGCCGTCGCCCTGGCGCGGCAGGTCGGCGACTGGGACAGCTACGTGCGTGCCCACGCGGCCCTGGGGAAGATGGCCCAGTCTCGCGGCGCGTACCCGTCCGCGAGGAAGTCGCACCTGCGGGCATTGCGCGCCGCCGAGCGCCACCGCCTGGGGTACCTGCGGGCGATGGTGCTGCACGAGCTTTTCGTCGTGGAGACGGACTGCCGGAACTTCGCTCCGGCCGAGCAGTACGCGTCGTCTGCCGCCGACGCCTACGGGCGGGGGCACGGCATGCTGCGGGTGCTCGCGTTCGACGTGGCGGTTTTCTGGATGATCCAGGAACGCTACGCGGAAGCGCTCCCGGTGTTCCTGCGGATCCTCCCCGCGCTGGAAGGCGAGGTGCAGGTTCTGGGGTGGGGAGACGTGGCTCGGACGGCGGGCGGCGTCGGGGACGAGGCGTCCTTCGACCTGGCGTACCGGAACGTCCTCGCCGCGCCCGTCGAGCTGCCGCGGCGGCTGGACGCGTTGCGCGAGACCGCTCACGGTGCGCTGCTCCTGGGGCGCCTGAGCCTCGCGGAGTCGCTCGCGGAGGAGGTGCGGGTGCTCGCGCGGGACCGGAACGACCACAAGACCGTCTTCGTGGCCGAGTCGCTGCTGGAGGAAGCGGAGATGCGCCGGAAGGGTGGCGCGATGGTGCGGGGGGCGGGGGCCGCGGTCGAGGCCCGCGATGTCAGCAGCCCGTTGTCGACCGCTCTTCTGCGGGCCCTGGAGGCCGTCCCGGTCTGACCGGGACGGCACGGCCCCTTGTTACAGGTCGGTTCCGATGCTGGGGGAGCCGAAATCCCTGGAGGTATCCGAAATCGGCGCGGTCACGGACTGCGTGCAGGCGGCGAGAAGGGTGACGGCGAGCACGGCGAGCAGGGTGCGGATCCTCATTGTGAAAGCCTCGGCTCCGAAAGTTGCGTTACAGGTTACGTCGGGCGGTGTACAACAAACATAGGCTCGATTTTGCGGGGCGTGGGGATGGTGATTAGGTTATAATCCGACCTTTCGCCGGATTTCATGCGCACAGCCCTCCGCCCCCTCGTCCTTCTCCACTCCGACCCTGCATTCCGAGAGCGGGTGCGGAGGGTCGCCCACGCCCGATTCGACTTCCGGAGAGTCGAGGGGTGGGACGAGCTGGAGCGCCTGGTCCGCGACGTCGCTCCGTCCGGGCTGGTGGTGGTGGATCCCTATCACGGACAGCCTCCCCGCGGACGGATCGCACCCGAACTGCTGTCCCTCCTCAAGCGATTCCCTTCCTCTGCGGTCGTGGTCGCACTCTTCATGCGCCCCGGGTGGATGGAGGACGTCCGCATCCTGGGCGAGATGGGGATCGCCGGGGTGATCGACCTGGAGACGGAGAGCACCGACCTCCTGATCCTCCGAACGCTCCAGGGCGCTCAGACGCGTCCGCTGCGCGCCTTCTTCCGCGGGGGGATGCGCGTGCCTCTCACCGGCCGCGGACGCATCATCCTGGATGCCGCCGTGGACGTGGTGATCTCCGGGAGACAGGCCCGCGACCTCGCGCGCGACCTTCGCATCCACCGCGACACCCTGCTCCGCTGGTGTCGCGACGCCCACCTTCCCGTGCCCCGCCAACTGCTGATGTGGCTGCGCGTGCTCCTGGCGGCCGAGCTGCTGGACAACCCCGGGCAGACCGTGGAGCACGTCGCCATGGCCTGCGGCTACTCGTCCGACGACGCCCTGGCGCGCGCGCTCCAGCGGAGGCTGGGGATGCGCCCCGCCGCGCTCCGTCGGCGCGGGGCCTTCCGCACCGCCGCGGCGCGCTTCCAGAAGGAGCTGGAGCGCCCCCGGGAGTCCGTTGGGAGCCCCGAGCCCCTCTGTGCCTCCACCTCGTCGGCCCTGGTCGCATGAACCGGCCCACGGACCTCTCCGAGCTGGGGCTGGCGAGCGCCGCCCTCATGCACGACCTCCAGTCGCTGGTGGTGGCGCTGCGCGAGCACGCCGCGCTGGTCGTCGACGAGCTGGAGGCGGGGCGGCTCCCGCTCGCTTCCGCGAGGTCCGTGCTCGGCCAGTGCGACGAGATCCAGGGGCTCCTTCGCGACGTGGTCGCCGACGCGGCCGGCGGCGCGGCGCCGGAGCCGTTCGATCCCCTGGACGCCGTGCACCGCGAGATCGGCCGGGTGGCGCAGTACGCGGCGCCGCTCCGGATCTCCTGCCGGGCCTCGCTCCCCGGGGCCGCCCGGGTCCAAGGGAGCCGCACGCTGCTGGAGCGCTCCGTGGGAAACCTGCTCCGCAACGCGGCCCGGCACGCCCGGGAGGAGATCGAAGTATCTCTCGTAGCGGAGACGGCCGGGGGGGCTTCCTGGCTGCGGATCTCGGTGGAGGACGACGGGAGCGGGGTCGCGGAAGACGTGAGGTCCCGGCTCTTCGCCCCGGGAGTCCGGGCGGATCCCGGCGGATCGGGGATCGGGCTCTCTTCGGTGGCCTGGGCGGTGGGACGCCTCGGGGGCGAGGCGCGCCTCGCCGAGAGCGGCTCCCTGGGGGGCGCGCGCTTCGAGATCCGGCTCCCCCTGCGCGCTCCGACGCCGGAGCCCCGGGCACCGGCACGCGCCCTCCGGCCTCTCACGGGCCGCACGGTGGCGGTGATCGACGACGACGAGATGGTGCGCCGCTCCGTGGTCCGGCTCCTCTCGCACGGGGGCGCCCGCGTCGTCACCGCGGACGTGTCCGGGCTCACCGATTCGAGCGGCCTCGACGAGCTGGCGGCGAGCGCGCCCGACGCGGTCCTCCTGGACCTGCACCTGGGAGACGTCAGCGGGATCGAGGTGTGGCACCGGATGAACGCCCTCCATCCCGAGCTGGCGCGGCGCGTGGCCTTCTTCTCGGGAGCGGCCGGGTGGGGCGAGGGCGACCATGCGGTGGCGGCCACGGGACGTCCCGTGCTCGAGAAGGGAATGGACATGGGAGACTTCGTCCGCGCCGTGGACGAGCTGGTCCAGGCCGGCGTCGCCGGAGGGAGCTGACCGGGGCGGATCCGCTCCCTACGCCGCCCCCTCCTCGGCCGCGCCCCCCGGCTCCCCGGCCGCGTCCAGCGGCAGGCGCCCGGTGAACACGTTCCCCTCCGCTTCGCGGTTCCCGCGCAGCAGCGTGAGCGTGAAGACGGAGCCTTTCCCCTCGCGGCTCTCTCCAGTCAGGTCGCCGCCCATCGCCCGCGCCAGCTCCCGGGAGATCGCCAGCCCGAGCCCCACCCCCTGCTGGCTGGACTCGATCCGCCGCCGGTCCACCTGCACGAACGGGTCGAAGACGCTCTCCAGCTTCTCCGGCGGGATCCCGCACCCCGTGTCCCGCACCCGGATGCTCACCCGCTCCTCTCCCAGCTCGCACGTCACCGTGATCCGCCCGCCCGGGTCGGTGAACTTGATGGCGTTGCCGAGGAGGTTCAGGAGCACCTGCTCGATCCTCTCCCGGTCGCCGCGCACCCGGAGCGACGGGTCGCAGGGGACGTTCTCGTACGCCAGGGAGCGGGCCCGGAGCTGGGGCCCCACCAGCGCCTCCATCCCGGCCAGCGTCTCCTCCAGGGGGACGTCCGCGATGCGGAGTTCCACCTTCCCCGCCTCCAGCTTGGCGAAGTTCAGGATGTCGTTGATGAGCGAGAGCAGGTGCCTCTGGTTGCGCTTGATGCGCTCCAGCGCCTCCCGCTGCGCCTCGGTCACGGGGCCGTGCACCCCGATGTCCATGAGGTCGGCGTAGCCGAAGATGGCGTTCAGGGGGGTGCGAAGCTCGTGGCTCATGGTCGCGAGGAACTCCGCCTTGGCGCGGTTCGCCTGCTCCGCCTCGCCGGTGCGGACCTCCAGGGCGTCGTTGGCGGCATGGAGCTGGGCGTTGGCGGCCTCCATCTCGGCCGTCATCTGCTGGAGCTGCTCCGACTGCGCCTGCAACTCCTCGTTGGTGGCCTCCAGGTCGGACATCAGCTCCTCCAGGTGCGCGGCCTGCGCCTGGAGTTCCTCCGTCTGCATCTCCAGCTCCGCCGCCTGCTCCTCGAGCCGGGCGTTGCTTTCGCGCAGCTCCTCCACCAGGCGCGCGTTCTCGATGGCGACGGCGGCGCGCCGGGCGAGTTCCTGCGCCAGCGTCACGTCGGAGCGGGTGAAGGCGCGGCCGGATTCGGCGTTGACGAAGAGGAGGGCGCCGAGCGTCTCGCCCCGGGTGGTGAGCGGCGCGATGATGTAGCTGCGCAGCCCCAGCTCCCGCAGGAGCCGGAGGTGCTCCGCGTCCTTCGCGGACTCCACCAGCAGCGCTTCGGGGATCTCCTCCACCACTTCCACGGTGCCGGTGCGGACCACGTGGGCGACTCCGGAAGGCGCGTCGGGACCGGAGGGGTACTCTTCCTGGAGCCGCACGGCGAGCGCGACCCTGGCCGGGTCCGGGTGCTCCACCACCACGCGTCGCAGGGCGCCGTCCCCGTCGAGCACGTCCACGGCGCACCAGTCGGCGACGCTCTGCACCGCGAGCCGGGCGACGTTGCGGAGCGTGGTCTCGTAATCGAGGGAGGAGGCGAGGACGGCGCCGGAGCCCGCCAGGAACTCCAGCCGGTCCGCCTCCTTCTCGGCCGCGGCCTGCGCCGCCTGGGCGCGGGCGAGGTCCAGGGCCCGGGTCTCGGCGGCCCGCTGCTCCGTGACGTCCTGGCAGGCGCCGATCAGCCGCGCCGGGGCGCCGGATTCGTCGGCCATCACCTCTCCGCGGCTGCGGAGCAGGCAGGTCGTGCCGTCCGGACGGACGATGCGCTCCTCGAACTCGAAGGGGCGGCAGCTGCTGACCGCCCGCTCGATGTCCTCTCGCACCCGGTCGCGGTCGTCGGGGTGGACGCGCGCGAGGTACGCCGCGAAGGTCGCCCCGAACTCCCTCGGCTCCAGTCCGTAGATCCGGTACAGCTCGTCGGACCAGGTCACGCGGTTCTCCCGGACGTCCCATTCCCAGCTCCCCAGGCGGGCGAGTCGGTGCGCCTGCGAGAGCTGCCGCTCGCGCAGACGGAGCCGCTCGTCGACCTGGTGGCGGCCGGTCCGGTCGCGCGTCACCACGGCGAAGCCCCGCAGCTCGCCCGCGGGACCTCGCATGGGGCTCACCGTGTCGAGCACGCGGATGAGGGCGCCGTCCGCGCGCACCCGCCACCCCTCGGCCGAGGCGCGTCCCTCCGACGCCGCTCCGCGGAGCAGCGCGTCGGGAATCCCTTCGTCCGCCTCGTCCCGGGAGTACAGGGCGGAGAAGGGGAGTCCCCGGGCCTCGGACTCCCGGTAGCCCAGGATCTTCTCCGCGCCGGGTGTCCAGCTCGCGATCGTCCCACCGGGATCGAGCGCGAAGATGGCATGGTCTTCCACGCTCTCCAGGAGGAGCCGGTACAGATCTCCGTTCGGGGTGGGGATCTCGCTGGGCGACGACATGGACCGTGGGGGCGGCGGTTCCCATTACGCCCGGCCGGGGCCGGGCACGGAAGCACCAAGATGCCCCGATCCGCGGTCTCCGGCAACGGTGTAGGGGGGGACAAGATGCGCAGGGGCACGGAGATCGGCTCTCCGTGCCCCTGGCCGCCGCCGGTCCGGCGCGCCCCGGCTACCGGCCGATCCAGTACGTGGCCTTGATCACGAAGACGTTGTCGGGGTGGGCGCTGAACACTCCTGCCGCATCGCGCCCGAAGCGGAAGTCCCCGAACCGCTCCCCGCCGCTGCGGTTCTGCTGCCAGACCAGGAAGAGGGTGGAGCCGGGACGGTACTCCCAGCGCAGCACCGCGTTGCCGCGCAGCGAGCGGAGGTTGAAGTCCGGGTTGGAGAAGGTGAAGCCGGCCGTCGACGGGTCGCGGTCCGGGTCGAGCACGTACAGGCTGTCGTGCCCCGACGCGCTACGCACGACCTGGAGCTGCTCCGCGTCGTACGCCGTGCGGCGCCGCGTCCGCGGCGCGTCGAACTCCTTGAAGCCTGAATAGTCACCCCCGGAGACGAACGGCTGCGCGAACAGCTCGAGCGTGAGCGTGGGGGTGAAGGTCACCGCCAGACGGGTGTCCAGCGAGAGGGTGTTCTGCTCGAGGTCGGCGAACACCACACGCTCTCCCATGAAGTGCGTCGCCGTGGGATCGGTCCAGCGGCGCACGAACTGGGCGGCGGACTCGACGTGGGTGAAAGAGGGGCCGAAGCTGGCGGACACGTTGGAGGCCGGCTTCATCCGCAGGTTGGCGTTCACCCGGTAGCTGCGGGTGCCGTCCGCCGTCCACTCCATCCACGGGTCCATCCCCAGCACGACGCGCCTGCGGGAATCGGTGTAGAGGCTGGTCTGCAGGTACCGCTGGCTGGCTCGGCGCACCACCGGTCCGCCCCGGGTCAGGCGGTCGGCGTCCACCTCCGGGCGGGCGTGCATGTAGGTGCTGACCTCCCAGTAATTGGGGAGCTGCAGGTACACGGAGAGGTGCCCCTGGCCGTCCGTCACGTCGCCGTCGAAGTTGGATTCCCGCTGCGCCCCCCCGGTGACCTGGAAGTAGCGGTAGTAGGGAGTGGGCCGGGTCCAGCGCCGCCGCAGGTTCCCCTGCAGCCAGATCCAGTCGGTGCGGGAGAGGAAGGCGAGGTCGTTGACCTCGAAGCCGGGGCTCCGGACGTTCACCTGGCTCTCCCAGAGCCAGTTCCCGGCCTGCTTGGCGAGGCGCAGGTACCCTCCGTAGCCCCGCAGCGCCGTGGCGAGGGTGTCGTACTGGTCGGAGAAGACGCCGTTCGACCCGCCCTCCCGGTCCGGACGCTGGAAGTACCGCGCGGAGGAGCGCTGCAGCCGCAGGATCGCTTCCTGGTCGCCGCTCACCTGCGACATCGCGATGTTCCCGCGCAGGTCGTAGGTGCGCCTCGCCCACGACAGGTTCCAGTCCACTCCGGCCGCCTCGGCGTGCTCCGGGAGCTGACGAGCGAGAGAGTCGTACCCGAAGCTCCGCACCGTCGAGGTCGCCATCGCGCCGACCATGGCGTCGCCCTCGCGGAACGTCCGCCTCACCCGCCCGACGAAGTAGTTGGTGAGCGGCTCCACCTCGCGGGTCAGCCGCTGGTCGTCCGGGTAGGCGAGCCCCGCCTCCTCCGAGCCGGTCACCGCGTTCAGGAGCCCGACCTGCCAGCCGCTCCGGAAGCGCCCCGTGACCTTGGCCGCGCCGAGGATGGCGGTGCTGGCGGGGACGTCCGAGTAGAGCGGGCTTCCCGGGACCCCTCCCTGCGGCGTCCTCCCGATCCGGCGCGAGTAGAAGAGCGACATCCCGCTCGCGTTGCTGCAGGTGAAGCAGCTCAGCCCGCCGAAGCTGAACAGCCCGCTCCCCTCGACGAAGAAGGGCCGCCGCTCGTCGTAGAACGTCTCGTAGGCGCTGAGGTTCACCGAGGCCGGGTCCACCTCCACCTGTCCGAAGTCCGGGTTCAGCGTGGCGGAGAGGGTGATGCTGGAGCCCAGCAGCGCCTTCACGTCCGCGCCGGCTCGGACGTCGTAGGCGCGGGGCTGCTGGAACGGGCTCCCCGGCTGCGTGGGGGCCACGTACGAGGCGCGCGCGACGGTGTACGGAAGCACCTCGACGCCTCGCGGCCGCTGCTCGATCCGGATCCCCTCCAGGTGTCCGAAGCGCGCCGGACCGCCCGCGTCGTTCCTCCCCCAGAACGACCACATGGAGGACTCGTTCAGGCGCTGGGCGTAGCGCCAAACCTGCAGGCCCCAGGTCTGCTCCACGTCGCGGGAGAAGCGGAGCTGGGAGAAGGGGATGCGCAGCTCGGCCGTCCACCCCAGCGAATCCACCCGCGTCGCGACCTCCCACACCGGGTCCCACGACGGGTCCGCGGAGGGTGCAGCCTGGCCGGCGTCGTACTTCACCCCCGAGGGGTTGACCTGGAACACGGTGCGGCCGGAATGGTCGTGGAACGTGTCGAAGACGAGCTGGAGGTAGTCGCTCTCCATGTCCTGGTCGCGGCGCACCAGCCGCGTCCTCACCCCGGCCGCGCCCAGCGAGTCGTACATCCGCGCCCCCACGTACAGCGCTTCCGCGTCGTACACGAAGCGGACTTCGGTACGCTGGGTGGCGGGTTTCCCCTCGTCGGGCTCCTGCTGGGTGAACCCCGTCGCGGGGGAGGCCGCGGCCCAGACGGCCTCGTCCAGCACCCCGTCGAGCGTGATGGGCGTGCTGCGGGCCACCGCGCGGACGGCGAGGTCGCGGGGGTGCCCGGTGTCGGTCTGGGCGGCCATCGGGAGCGGAGCCAGGGATCCCGCGAGCGCCGCCAGGAGGAGCGCGGCGCCGTGGGGGTACGGACGGAATGGCATCGGGGACATCGTCGAGTGATTGCGTGGGCTCATCCGTGGAGGCCGCCGTCAGCGGCCTTCACGGCGCACGGTGAGGGGGCCGTTGGTGGTGACGACCCGGACCGGGGCGCCGCCGCCGCCGAGCGTGGTCTTCAGGTGCCGGCCGGACCGGAACCCCTCCGGGAGCGGGAGGTCCACGTTCACGGGACCGTTCACGTTCCCCACCTCCAGCTGTGCGGAATAGGTGCGCGGGACGACGAGCGTGACGGGTCCGTTGACGGACTCCGCGTCCAGCCCGTCGCCGTTCCAGCGGTCCCCGTCCAGCACGACGTTGAGAGGGCCGTTCTGGACGCGGGCGTGGACCGTTCCTCCCACGCGCCGCAGCGAGACGGGACCGTTGCTGGCGCGGAGCGTCATCCGGCCGCGTACGTCTTCCACGGCCAGCGGTCCGTTCCGGGTGACGACCGACACGTCCTGGCGGCGCGGGACCTGGATGTCGTAGACCACGGACCACCCGGTGCCCCGGCTCTGCTCGGGTCCTTCCGCGCGGACGTGGGAGCCCGTGGTGCGGACGGTGACCTGCCGCGCCAGCTCGCGGGCCCGTGCCTCGGTGGGGGCGTAGACCTGGATTCGCGCGGAGACGCGGACCTGGTCGCCGTCCCAGCCGCGGATCGTGGCGCCGCCGTTCTGCCCTCCGTCCACCGTCAGGGTCCCGCCGGCTCGCAGGCTCTCCTCGCGCACCTCGCAGAAGCGGGATCGCCCGTCGTCCCAGCGGGAGGAGTTCGACCGGCAGTTCTCCAGCCACTCCGCGTCGGTGCGCTGGGCGTTCACGGGGGAGGGGAGGGCGGCAGCGCAGGCGAGGAGCCCGGCGCCGAGGAGGGCGGTCCGGGCGAGGGGGAGGGGGCGGTGAAAGGGGTTCTTCATGGCGGTGCGCTCCGACTGGAGTGGCGTCGAGTCCGGAACCGGGTCCGGCTGTCCACGAGCCGGTCGTGGCCGGCTACAGTGCATGGGATACCGCCCGCGCCGAAAAGGTTGGAAGGAGGAGCGGTCGTCCACGAAGTCCCTCGTAGACGGCCCGCGCAACGACGACGGCGCCCCCCGGTTCCCGGGAGACGCCGTTCCGGACTTCCTGTCGGGGGGCCGAAGCCGCGGGCCCCTCCTCTCTCACCTCACCGGGGCACCCACCTCCCGGTGTGCGGCGGCTGCACCGGCTGGGGCAGCGACTTCAGGTGCTCGATCAGGAGGTCCAGGTCCACCATCCCCGTCCGGGTCATCCGCCCCTGCGTCAGAGAATCGTAGCCGTCGCCGCCCGTAGCGACGAACTCGGAGGTGCCGATGGTCACCGTGTCCGTGTCGCGCACCACGCTTCCGTTCGAAAGCCGGACCTCGCGGATCCGGGATCCGCGGGGCGCGGAGGGGGTGTAGGTCACCGTCATCCCGGAGATGTGCGCCCTCAGGCGCCCCGAGGCGCCCAGCGCGTTCTCCAGCGCCTCCCGGAGCTGCGCTCCCGTGACCGCGACCGACACCCCTTCGTTCTGGAACGGCAGAAGCTCGTACAGCATCCCGTAGGTGATGGGGCCGGCCGGCATCGCGCGGCGGATGGAGCCGTTGTTCACCAGCGCGACCTGCGAGCCCGTCCGGACGCGGAAGGCGTCGGCCATGAGGTTCCCCAGCGCGTACTCTCCGTCGGACCGCTCCATCGGCGCGGAGAAGGTCACCACCACCCGCTCGCTGATGGGTCGTACGTTGGCGTCCCATTCCGCCACGACGCGCGCCACCGCCGTGTCGGGGGTCACCTCGTCCGCGTAGGGGGTGTGGACCGCCCGGTAGGTGGCGGTCCCCCGGCCGTCCCGTTGCTCGAGGTCGGTCACGCTGTAGGCGAGGCTGTACGACGCCGATTCCACCACGGGGATGCCGGCGGCGGTGGTGAGTACCCGCTGGTGGGTGTGTCCTCCGACGATGAGGTCCACCGGCTCGGTGAGCTGCTCCGCCACCTCCAGGACCTCCCCCGTGCATCCGGAGGATTCCTGCTCCGGCGGCGCCCCGGCCCCCGGCTGCTCGCAGCTCGCCCCCGAGTGGACGCTCACCACCACGAAGTCCGCGCCCGCCGCGCGTGCCTCCCGCGTGCTCCGGTCGATGGCCGGCGCCTCGGGCCCGAACTCGAGCCCATCCGTGCGTCCCGCCATGACGATGCGCGGTGTCGAGGCGAGGGCTGCGCCGACCACGGCCACGCGCACGCCGTCGCGCTCCAGCATGGTCCAGGAGCGGACCCACTCGGGCTGGCGCCGGGTCCCTGCCACGTACACGTTCGCGCCCAGCCAGGGGAAGTCGCTCTCCGCCACACGTGCGCGGAGGGTGTCCAGTCCCCAGTCGAACTCGTGGTTCCCCAGCGCGGCGGCCTGGTAGCCGGAGGCGTTGTGGGCGGCGATGGTGGCGCGGCCCCAGCTCAGGTTGGAGATCGCGGTTCCCTGCATGTCGTCGCCCGCGGAGATCACGAAGGTGGGGCCGTCGAACCGTGCCGCCGCGCTGTCGAAGTGTGCGGCGAGCACGGCGGAGCCGCCCACGTCGCGTCCGTTCGCCCACCCGGGCTGCTGGGGGAGGAGACGCCCGTGGAAGTCGTTCGTGTGTACGATGCGGACGCGCTTCGCCGGCTCCGGGGCGGGCGCGGCCGGAGGGGGCGTCGGGGCGCACGCCGCCAGGACGGGAAGGAGGAGCGCTGCGGCCCGGCCGGAGCCGACAAGTCTGCGCGGGATCATGGCTTCACTGCGTTCGGGTGTTCTCGGGGAGCGCTGGCTCCAGCCTTGATGTGAGGGCTGGTGAACAACATACCTGCGAACGGCGTGAGCGCAATGCGATGAGCGGGGTCGTGACCTCTTCGAGACGGCGTGCTTGCCATTTTTCTCCACCCTGTGCAGTATGGAGTAAGACTGTTCCCGCTATTCACTCCCTTCTTCCTCCCTCGGAGCACGTATGGATTCCAAGGAAGTGCCCACGCCGGAAGTGCCCCCAAGGCACAGGGTCGTAGAAAAGGACGGGTATATCCTCACCTTCTATCCAGGATTCCTCCGAGAGGCGGATGTCTGGGTGGACGGCCAAGAAGACGTTCTCTACAAGCAGGAGCTGCCGCACGGTATCCGGGAACAGGAGGACGAACCGCTCAAGCGCTTCGAACTGAAGCTCCAGGGCGGACCCAACGACCGAAACTTTACGCTCCACATCGACGATCCCCAGCACGCTATTGCGGAGATCGTCGTCAAGCTGTACCCGAAGGGTCGCAAGCACGAGGAATGCGAGAATCCGAAACCCGAGGAGGAGTTCGTCGCCAAGAATGGCGCGATCCTCTGCCCGCCATACTGCTGAGCACGCGAGTAGCTCGCCTGATCCGAAGTCCGGTGAACCACTCATTTCCCAGCCTTTCATGACAACCGCCATTTTGCAGTTTCTGGCTGCGGTACTCGCGGTCGTCTTTTCCATATGGGCTTGGCGTGTCGCCAGGCAGCTCGATGATGATTCTCTCGGGCATGCAGCATGGATCATCGTAGCGGTTGCAGTCCTCTGGCGAGCCATTCCGGAAGTGATGCAGGCGTCCGTGGCAATCTGGGCCTTAAGCGCGGGTGAGGGTTCCAGGGTGTACGAGTTGTTCATTCGGTACACACCTGCGGTGAATCATGGGAGGACCTTGATTTCCGTCGGGCTTGGGTGGGGGCTGGCGGCCCTTCCCTTGATGCGAGGCCAGCCTGTAAGGCGGGTCTGGGTAGGAGTGAGTATCATTGTGCCGGTACTGGCTCTCATAGGCGGATACACCGGGTGGCGTGAAGGCATGACCTCGGCCGCGCATCTCACGTCCCTTTCGGTGCTCGGGGCGGTCGAACTGGTGGGGCTGCTCGTGGCACTACAGCTTGCCCTGTTCGTGGATACCCTCGACCGGTACCTGTGGGCCTTCCTCTGCGCGTACGCGGTGAACGTAGCTGTGAAGGTTCTCTGGTACTCCGGGGCTGTCGGCTTCTTTCTCGGGCAGGACTGGTATCCTCCCGCGAAAGTCCTTCCGTTACTTGCGATGCCAGCATACGCTGCCGGTACTCTCCTTGCGCGTCGCCGTTTGGCTCGCGCGGTGAGTGGAGCCCCAATCACGGGAGTCTTCGAGCAGAACTCCGCCACTGTAGAATCTGCTAGAAAGGTCCGATCCTAAGTGCCTGCGCAACAGGTGGCGGGTATTTATCGCGCGAAAGCCTAGGGCTCTTGCGTGCTATGGGTGTGCTGCGCACCTTTCCAGCCTCCGCCCTGCCTCGGCCCTTCACATCCGGAGATTCTCATGTCCGACAACACCCCTGGGCACACGACTGTAAAAAAGGATGGATACGAGATCACGTTCCATCCCGCGTTTTCCAGCCGTTGCACGATCAAAGGCTCAGGCGCGGACGGCTCCGAGACGGAACTCTACAAGCAGAAGGACAAGCACGTATTCAAGAATGGAGAGAAGCACCCCAAGAAGCACGTCTTCAAGATCAAAGGTGGGAAACACGGCCGTGATCTCGAAATGGAAATCAAGGATCCGAGGCACCATGTGGCCCGCATCATCGTCGAGTTTTATGCGGATGGCCATGAGCCTGGATCGACTATGAAAGCAGAATCGGTAGAGGTGGTTGAGGTGGATAATTTTTCAAAGACTTGCCCACCTGACTGCTGAACAATCAACCATTTTCATAAAGGGATTTCCAAGCTTTTTTATGCCAACGTTGCTTGCCCAAATTTCCACGTCGGCGCTTCTCCTTGTTTTTGGGCTGGTTGCCTTGCTCGTGGCGCGGCGCCTCCCGATTCAAGAAGGAATCCCTCGTTCGGCCTGGTATTTGAGTGGGACAGTTTTTGCAGCGATGGCAGGGTCAATGGCTGTTCAGGATATCGCCGCAGTTCGGGCATTCTTTTCTGGTGTCGAAAGCCCCTTTTACGACGGATATCTTCGTTGGAGCCCCGTTGCGAATCACGGGCGCACTTTTTTTGCGTTTGCATTCCATCTTGTGCTTCTTGTCCTGTCTCTGCGGCACTCGGTTCCTACAAAGCGTTTCTGGCTCTTTGTAAGTGCGGGACTGATATGTTTTCTTTTACTGGGTGGAGTCGTCGGGTGGAGAGAGGGGACGATGCTATCACGGGTCCACTACTCGTTTACTGCGGTTTTTGATGCCGCTGCGCTCTTTTTATTGCTTGGCGCTCTCTTCGTCGCATTGATGCGAAATGCAATGGATTGGGTGCTCTGGTCGAGTATCCTGCTGTATTCGTTAGTCCTTGGTCTAGGTGTTATCTGGCACGCGGCTCTAGCTTGGATTCGAGTTCCAGGTGCGTGGGCTCCATCTCCTTTGTCGTTGCATGTTTTTAGAAGTGTGATGATCGTTTGCATGGTCGGCCTGGCGATTTTCAGGTTCCATCGACTCCGTAACGGGATCGCCGTGCTTGGCTTGTTTGAGCGAGCAGCAGTGAAGGATTGAGGTTGAGAAGAGAGGTGGCTTACCATGTAGTCAACTGATTGCCTGCCGGTTCCTGTATTCTATTCTACCCAATATTCTGTGTTTACCCTGATCCTTCAGGTGCTTGTGGCCCTACTCTGCCTCCTGTTCGGCGGAGTCGCGATTGCTTTGTCACGATACACACGAGCTTTGACCCCGGATCGGCGTGCTGGCTGGCTTCTGTCTGGTGTCAACTTCCTCTTGTTCGGGCTGACAGGGATAGTGCAGCACACTGGATCAGTCACGGCGTTCATTTCCGGGCCGGGGACCCTGATCTACGAGGCCTATGTTCGTTGGGCGCCAGCCTTCAATCATTCGCGTATTGGCATCGGTATCGCGTTCGCATGCAGTCTTGGATGGGTAGCGTGGACGGGGTGCTTCCCAGGACGACTGGGACGGAATCTCGCCTACGGCTCCATGATTTTGGGAATGGCCGTAGGAGCTACGATCGGCGCGAAGGAAGGCCCCTTCATCATGGCGACGCACGGCTACTTCGCAGCCATCGGTATCACGATAGAGGTAGTAGCGTTCACCGGGGCGCTCCTGATTTCTGCGACCCGAGGAACGTTCGACGCATTTCTCTTTATGGCGCTGGCGTTCTACACGATGAGCATGGCGCTCGGAGTTCCCCTGCTATCGATGATGAGCATCGCGGCCCCCGCCCGCGGTAACCCCCCTCCGTGGATGCTGCAGCTCCAGCCCATAATCTTCGAGACGTTGATGCTGGGGCTGGCGCTTCTCCGGCTCTACATGCTCCGGAAGGGCCTGCGGGTGCGCGACGTGTTAGGCCCCGACTCCCGGATCCCTCTCCGGTTCCTCCTGACGAGCGTCGACCCTACGCCGCGCTCCACGGCGCGGCGAGATGGTCGGGACCTCGACCCCTGAGCCCTCAGTCTCCACCACAGTAGAGCCGGGCCATCGTCGCGGGCTCGCCCTTTCCCGGCGACTCGCTCGTCAGGAACACCGTGCCATCGTTCCGGATCTCCACCGCCTCGCCCTGCGGCTCCGCGAGCGGGGTGAGGTCCACCCTTTCGGCCGCGGGCTCGTCGCCCGACAGGAGGTCGGACGTGCGGAACACGTACAGCCCGGTGTACGTGCGGACCGCCACGCGGGAGCCGTCCGGGGTGGAAGCCGCGCCCGTGACCTGGTTGATCCTCCCGGGCTCCGCGGAGCTGAGGCCGGACACCCGCTGCAGGACCACCTCAGTCCCCCCGCGAAGCGGCCCCGCCGCGCGGTACAGCTCCACCGGGTTGCGGCGTCCCTTGGTCACGAGGTAGAGGTTGCTGTCCGGCAGCACGAACAGCGCCTCCGAATCGCGAGGACCGTTCGGGTAGCGCAGCCGGACCCGCTCGGCGGGCGCGGTGGCGAGAGCGCCCGGGGCGGGCTCCGGCACCACGTACACCTCCACGTAGCTCCGCTGCGCGTCGTTGTCTCCCGTGTCGCCGATGTACAGGCAGTTCCCTGTCGGGCACGGACCCGCGGCGATGTCCTCCCAGTCCACGGCTTCCGCGCCGGTCACGGCCGTCGTTCCCAGCAGCCTCCCGGCCCCGTCGACGGCGTACAGCACGGGGTCGCCCCCGGAGTCGTTGTGGGTCCAGAAAACCCCGGGGCGGATACGGCTCTCCACCAGCCCGCTGGACTCGTCCACCTGCTCCGGCAGCGGAAGGGAGCGCTCCACCACCTGGCACCCGTCCTCGACGGCGCCCGGGGCGTCGCCCAGCCTGCAGGAGGCGAGGCCCAGGAGGGACAGGAAGGCGCCGAGGCGCAACGGGGTCGTGAGCGACTTCATCGGCGATCGTGCTCGGGCTCAGTCGCCCGCGTTCGGGTCGGCGGCGGCGCGCGGGGGCACCGAAGGACGGCGGTAGTAGGACCCGTCGGATCCCAGCTCCCAGGCGTCCGGGTCGTCGAACTGTTCGTCCAGGATGCGGTCCAGCTCCGCGCGATGGTCGGGGTCGGTGACCGGAGCCACTACCTCGACCCGGGTGCTGAGGTTCCGGCTCCGCCAGTCCGCGGAGCCGATGTGGTACTCGGGTTCGCCCCCGTTGGCGAACCGGAAGATGCGCGCGTGCTCCAGGAAGCGGCCCAGGATGCTCACGACGCGGATGTTCTCGCTGTAGCCGGGGACGCCGGGGCGGAGGCAGCAGATGCCCCGTACGATCAGCTCGATGCGCACTCCCGCCCGGGAGGCGCGGTAGAGGGCGGCGATGACCTCCCGGTCGGCGAGCCCGTTGACCTTGATCCGCACGTGGCCCCCACGCCCGTAGCGCGCGTGCTCGGTCTCGCGCGCGAGCAGCTCCAGGAATCGCTCGCGCATGTTGAAGGGGGCCACCAGCAGGCTGGAGAAGCCGGGCGTGTCGTCCTCCCCTGCCAGGAGGGCGAAGAGTCGGGCCGCGTCCGCGCCCAGCACCGGGTCCGCGGTGAGGAGTCCCAGGTCGGTGTAGGCCGCGGCGGTCGCGGCGTTCAGGTTCCCGGTCCCGATGTACGCGTAGCGCCTCGTCGCGGCTCCCTCCCGCCGTGCCACCAGCGCCACCTTGGCGTGGATCTTCTGGCCGGGCACCCCGTAGATCACGCGGATCCCGGACGCCTGGAGGTAGTGGGCCCAGTCCACGTTGCGCTGCTCGTCGAAGCGCGCGGTCAGCTCCACCAGAGCCACCACCTCCTTGCCCTTCTCGCTGGCCCGGCGAAGCGCCTCCACGATGCGCGACGAGCGGTTGGTGCGGTACAGCGCCAGCCGGATGGAGAGCACCTCCGGGTCCTCCGCGGCTTCCAGGAGGAAGCGTTCCACCGTCCCCTCGAACGAGTCGAACGGGAAGTGGACCAGCACCTCCCGCTCGCGCAGCGCCTCGAACACGGAGGACTCGGACCCGAGCGGGTCGCGCCCGCGGAAGGGAGGGTAGCGCAGCTCGGGGTAGGGGAGGCCCGCCACCTCCCGGAGCGCGCGCAGGTCGATCAGTCCCTTCACCTCGTGGACGTCGGCGTCGTCCAGCTCGGCCGCCTCGTCGCGGGCCTCGTGCCGAAGCTCGCGCAGGAGGAGCCGCCGGATCTCGTCGGCCGTGCCTTCCCCCACCTCCAGCCGCACCACGGGGCGGAAGGGGCGCTTCGCCAGCTCCTCCTCCACGGTCCGCAGCAGGTCCTCCACCGCTTCGCCCCTGGGGACGCGAAGCTCCGCGCTCCGGGTGACCCTGAAGAGGCAGGTGTGCACCACCTCCGCCCCGGCGTACAACTCCCGCAGGTGCGCGCGGACCACCTCCTCGAGCGGGACCAGGCGGTGCCCGCCGGGGAGGGGGACCAGCCTCGGCAGCTCCCCGGGAAGGGCCAGGATCGAGAGCCGGGTCTCCCCGTCGGCCGGGTCGCGCGTCAGCACGGCGAGCGCCGGGCGGAGGTTGCGGATGTGAGGGAACGGATGCCCCGCTCCCGCGACGGCGGGAACCAGGTGCGGGTGCACCGTCTCCCGGTAGTAGCTGCGCAGGTGGGCGCGCTCCTTCGCGGAGAGGGCGTCCAGGGAGAGGACGTGGATCCCGTGCTCCGCGAGTTCCGGGAGGAGCCGGTCGCGCAGGATCCCGAGCGCGCGGCGGGCCAGCTCTCCGGCGCGCGCGCGCATGGCGTCGAGCTGCTCGCGCGGGGTCGCGCCGTCCAGGGTGCGCTTCTCGCTTCCGGCGGCCACCTGCCGCTTGAAGCCCGCGACCCGGACGCGGAAGAACTCGTCCAGGTTGGCGCTGAAGATGGAGACGAAGCGGACGCGCTCCAGGAGCGGCGTGCGCGGATCCTCGGCGAGCACCAGGACACGCCGGTTGAACGCCAGCGTGCTCAGCTCCATGTTGAGCAGGGAGCCCGCGGGAAGGTCTCCCTGTCCCGACTTCGGCTGCGGCTCGGGGAGCGTGGAGGCGGGCTGCATCTCCGGGATCTCGTTCCGCGCGTTCCGGAGCGCGGTGGTGGCGCCCGCGTCCTGCGGGACGGGCGCCGCCGGGCGGACTCCCTCGCGCGCCAGGGCGTTCCGGGCGCGGCCGGGGTGTTCCTCGTCGGTGGGCCTCAGCCCGTACGCGGCGGCCAGCTCGCTCGCCAGGCCGTCCGCCTCGGTCGCCGTGTCGGACGGGACGGAGAGGAGGACGCCGTACAGCTCCGTCGCCTCGTCTCCGCTCCGGACCACGGTCGCGTCGCAGGCGAGCGTCGCTCCGTCCGGGCGGCCGTACAGCTCCACGGCTCGAACGCGCCGCACGGTTTCCATCTCCAGCCGCGGAACCAGGCGGGCGGGGTCGATGGCCGCGCGGAGGAGGCGCGCCGGCTCCGAGTCGTCGGCGAAGGCCTCCCGTGGGTCGGATCCGGTGAACTCGGCGGCGGCGCGCTTCGGGGGCGCCTCCCCCGCGGGGTCGGCGGCCTCGACCTCCAGCGTCCCCCCGCCGTCCGACCGGATGCGCAGGCACACCGTCACCCCGCGGCGCTCCAGCTCGTCCGCGGGCGTGTCGTAGAAGACCTCCCGGAACAGGTCGAGTTCCGGCGGCCCCCAGGAAACACCCCCGGGAGCGGGGTCGGCGGCGATGCGGTCGAGGACCGTGGGCTCCGGCGCCTCGAACCGGAGGACGCGCGCGGTATCCATGCTGCGGGGCGGCGCGCTCAGAAGGGGAAGCCCAGGCTGAGGTACAGGTCGCTCTTCTCGCCGTGGGCGAAGAGGGCGCTGGCGACCGCCCGCCGCTGCAGGAACGCGAACCAGACGCCGCCTCCCACCGCCGTGTGCCACGTGTCCGATTCCTCCCCGTTCAAGAACACCCGTCCGGCGTCCGCCAGCGCGGTGACCCCCACCTCGCCCCGCACCAGGAGGGTGGCGGGGAAGAGGACGGCGCGCAGCTCGGCGTTGCCGTACAGGGCCGCGTCGCCGGCGTAGCGCTGGTACGGATGGCCGCGGAGCGTGCGGGAACCGCCGACGAAGGCCGCCTCCTGGACGGGGAAGTCGCCCATGGCCCGGATGCCTCCGGCCCGCACGGCCAGCGTGGGGCCGCGCTCCCCGGGAAGCGAGAGGTAGCCGCTGGCTTCCGCCCGCGCCTGCCCGAAAGGGCCCTCCGCGTCCCAGGTGAACGGGAACGCGGCGCCCCCCGCCACCAGGCGGAACCCGTGCCGCGGGAAGGCCGCCGAGTCGCGACGGTCCCACTCCGCCTCGGCCTGCGCGCCCACCTCCCCGAACGGCTCGCTGCCGAGGGGCCGGAGGAGCGCGGCGGGAGTCCCGGCTTCCACGTCCGGGTCGTACCAGCGGACCAGGGGGCCGAAGGAGACGCGGGTCTCCTCCGTGGGGAAGCGGTGCCAGAGCGGCTCGAGGCCCAGCACGGTGTGCCACAGCTTGAAGCGCTCCCCGTCGCCTTCCGCCGCCGTCTCGTTCCCGAAGCCGTGGAAGCGGGTGACTTCCATCTGCGAGGCGCGCGCGAGCAGCGTGAAGTGATCGGGCGAGGCGACCTTGCGGACGTCCAGCCTGTACTCCGCGGCGAAGCGGTTCTCAAGCGGCGCGTAAAGGCCGACAAGCGTCCACCGGGTCGCGTGCGGGTGGCGTCGGAAGCCGTAGCGGACTCCGCCCGGCCCCCCGCCGACCACCGGCCCCACGTTGGACCTCCATCCCACGTTCGGCGTGAAGAGCGAGCTTTCGCTCCCCCAGCTCCGGGGCGGGTCCGCCAGGTTGCCCTGGGTGTGCTCCGGCTCCCGGTAGGCGCGCCGGTCCACCCGGGTGCGCGCCCCCGGCACGAAGCGGTTGTCTCCCCGGGAGTCGTAGAAGGCGGTGCGGGTGCCCACCGTGCGGGACCGGTCCTCGAACTCGTCGTCTCCGCCCCCTCCCTCGACCCGCACCAGGATGCTCCGCGCGGCTTCGCCACGTACCACGACGCGGTCGTCGCCTCCGTGCATGTGGATGCGGACCTCGCGGGTCTCGTCCGGGAGGAACCGGCGGCGATAGTGAGGCGTCCGGGCGGGGACGCCGTCCTCCAGCAGGAAGACGCGCACCTCCACGCTCCCGTCGGGAAAGCGCTCCACGTCCGCCAGCTCGTCGCGGTCGGTGGCGTGGACCTCGGCTTCGCGAACCACCTGCGCGTACAGGCTCCCGGCCGCCTCGCGCAGCCCGTCGCGCCGGCCGCGAAGCGCTGCTCTCAGCCGGTCCGCGCTCAGCCGGTGGTACTCGGGAGGCATGCGGTCCAGGGCCGACTCGATGACCTCGTCGGTGATGCGCTGCTGGAGCGCCGCGCCCACGGAGTCCCACACGGGGCGCGGCAGCTCGGGGAGGAGGCGCCGGTCCAGGTGCTGCGCGTTGACGGTGAGGCCGTACAGGTTCCCGGGGAAGCTCGGTCCGTACTGCACGGCCTTGGGATACGCTCCCCGCGCAAGGCGGACCAGGAAGCCGTCGTAGTTCACGAAGACATAGTCGCGGTCGCGCGGGAGCGGGCGCCACACGTGCGTGTCGCCCCGGTCGAAGCGGGCCCACTGGTACTGGTCCTCGTGGCGGTCCCAGTCGCCGAAGAGCAGGTCCATCAGGCGCCCGGCGAGGTAGTCGCGCGTGTCCAGGCGGTGCTCCGGCCCCTTCTCCAGGTCGTCGAAGAAGTTGTCCGTCTTCTTGATCTTGGCGGCCCCGCCCCATGCGGGCGCGGTCCACACGGCGTCGGGGCCCTCGTCTTCCTCCGCCTCTCCGGCGGATCCTCCGTCCCGGACCCCTCCCTCCGCGCCGCCCCCTCCGGACCCGGCGCTTTCTTCCTCCGGCTCGTTGGGACGAACCTCCAGCCAGCCCAGCATCCCGGCGAACTGCTCGCGGAACCGGCCCAGGGAAGGATCGTCCGGCATGACCATCAGGCGCGGGGAAACGTGGAGGATCCCGGCGGCTTCCAGCAGGCCGGAGGTCACCAGCGCGCCGGCGGGATGGAGGGAGCTGACCTGGTCCTGGACGATGTCGTCCACCACCGTGTGCTTCAGGTCCTCGGAGAAGGCGCGGGAGTGGTCCTTGTTCACCGAGCGGAAGGCGTACTCCCGACCGTCCGCGCCCTGGAAGCGGAGCGAGAGCGTCTGGTTCCCGCCTCCGGTCCGCATGGGCGTGAGACCCCCCGCGAAGGTGCGGAGGTCGAGCACCTCCACCCGGATCGGGGTGGTCCACAGGCTCCGGTAGTCCCTGCCCAGGAGGGCCGCCCGGAGAGGAGCGCCCGCGTATTCCGCCCCAGCGACGACGGTCACCGAGTCGCGCTGCGCGTGAACCGCCACGGGCGTCAGCAGCGCCAGCACCGGCGCGGCGAAAAGGATCCTGAGGGTCGACATCGTCACTCTCTTGTGCAGGGCGCCGCTCACGACTCGTCCTCCCTGGGCTTCCGGTTCTTCTTCCCCGGGCCCTTCTCGCGCTTGCGACGGCGGATCCGGAAGGGGATGTATTCGGCCGCGGCGAGCTGCGTGGACCATCGCTCGTCCAGGGCGCCCACCAGGTCCACGGGGAGGACCTGCTTCTTGAGTCGCAACACGTATTCCAGCGTGGACACCCCGTGCTCGCGGGGCACGATCTCCGAGAGCATCCAGTCGCGGGCCATGTCTCCGAGCGCTTCCTGTACCACCTGCCGCGCCACCTCGGGCTCGGGGGAGTGGACCAGGAGGATGCCGTCGGATCGGACCTGGTCCGCGTCGTCCAGGAGACGCCTGCGTACCTGCCGCTGCGCCTCCGGGGTCTGGGCCACCATCAGCTCGGGGTCGCCCACGGAGAGGATCCCGGTGCGGCCGTACCGCCCTCCGTACACGGATCCCACGTTGTACTTCCAGAGGAAGAGGACGACCACGTTGAAGGTCAGCGACATGACCAGGGCCACGTCCAGCGCCTGTACCCCCGCCGACAGGCCGATCCCGATCACCAGGAACACGTAGACGGCGTCGCGCGGGTCCTTGAGGGTGTTGCGGAAGCGGACCGCGGCGACGATCCCGGCGAGGCTGAAGGCGAGCGCCACGCTGTTCTTCACCACCAGCGCGATCCCCGCCACCACCACGGGGAGGATGATGACCGAGCGGACGAGCGCCGGGTCGTAGCGGAACCGCTTGGTCCGCATGTAGATCCACGCCACCGGCATGACCAGCGAGAGCGCGCCGAGGATCACCAGCAGGGTGATGAGGGCGCGGTCGACGGTGGCGTTCAGGGTGGGGAGAAGCGCCTCGCCGATCCCGCGGACCTGGACCGAGGTGAGGAGGTCCTGCTCCCCGGTGGCGACCGGGACCGCGTCGGCCTCCACGAAGGCGCGCCGCACCGTGGGGACGTACGTGACCAGCGCCGCGTCCACGGCGATGACCAGCCCGTAGTACACGAAGAGCAGGAGGAGCGGCAGCCGGCGCAGCCCTTCGAAGCTCCGCCCCATCGCGCGTCCCGGGGGGCGCGGGCGGGACGGGGCATCCCGGCCGGGGCGGCGTCGCTTCGCGGGCGGGGACGGGCGTGCCGGCTCCCGCGGCGCCGGAGGGGCGTCCCGCCGTGGCGGGCCCTCCGGCGGCGAGGCCGGTCCACCGTTGAGAAGGGTCTCGGATTCGGGTGCTTGCTCGTTCCGCTCGTTCTGCATCCGCGTCGTTCTCTGGCGACACGTGCTCGGTCGCGCTCTCCGGGCGGTGCAGAAGCAGGATCCACGCCGCGTCTGCGGAGACCCGCTTGCGTGGGAGGGGGTGCCTGTTCCCGCCCGGCCCGGACCCGTAACTTGCGGGGCGGAGCCGTGTGCTCCCTCCGCCTCCGCAGTTCCATCGTTCCATCCGCCATGAGCGAAGCCGCGGCACCCGTTTCCACTCCCGGCGAGGAAGGCGCCCCCCGGCGTATCCTGCTCGCCGACTGCGACATGTTCTTCGTGCAGGTGGCGAAGCTGGAGGACCCCGACGGGGTCGGCCGCCTCGACCTGGTACTGGTCGGCGGGCGGCCCGAGTCGCGCGGGGTGGTGACCTCCGCTTCGTACGGAGCGCGGAGGTTCGGCGTGAGGTCCGGGATGCCCATGTCGCAGGCGGTCCGGCTCTGTCCGGGCGCCACGGTGGTCCCGGTGCCCCGCGACGCGTGCGTGCGCCGGAGCCGGGAAGTGGAGGCCACGCTCCGCCGCTTCGCGCCCACGGTGGAGGCCGCTTCCATCGACGAGTTCTACCTGGACCTCACCGGGACGGAGCGGATGTACGGGGGAGAGCCGCTGGAGCGTACGGCGGAGCGGATCCGCCAGGCGGTCCGGGCACGGGCCGGGATCTCCGTGTCCCTGGGCGGGGGGACCACGCGCACCCTCGCCAAGATGGCGACCCGGCTCGCCAAGCCGGAGGGGATCCACGTGGTCCCCGCGGGCGAGGAGCAGGCGTTCATGCTGCGCTGGGAGGTCAGCGACCTCCCGTCCGTCGGTCCGGTCATGGCGGAGGCGCTGCGGCGGCGGGGGGTGCGCACGGTGAGGGAGGCCCTGGGCGTGGACGAGTCCACCCTCTCCCTCTGGCTCGGGGAGAGCCGGGGGCGCTGGCTCTACCGGCGGGTGCGCGGGATCGACCCCACGCCGGTGGACGAGACCGTGGAGACCAAGTCGGTGAGCCACGAGCGGACCTTCGCGCGCGACCTGCGCGAAGAGGGAGAGATCGAAGCGGAACTCCTGCGGCTGGCGGTGGAGACCGGGGCAACGCTGCGCGGCAAGGGTCTCCGCGGCCGCACCGTCACGGTGAAGGTCCGGGACGCGGAGTTCCGCGACCGGCAGGCGAGCCGCACGCTTCCCGATGCGGTGGAGTCCGATCGCGCCATCCACGAGGCGGCCCGGGCGCTGCTCGCGCGGCTGAGGGAGCAGCGGCGCACGCCGGTGCGTCTCCTGGGCATCGGGGTTTCTTCGCTGGCGCCGGCGGACGGCCCGGGGCAGATTGCGCTCTTCGACGCCGGGCTGGCGGAAACGGAGAAGGACCGGTCCCTCTCCCGCGCCGCGGACGCCATCCGGGCGCGCTTCGGGGCGGGAGCGCTGCAACCCGGCCGGATCCTCGGCGGGCGGGGCGGTCCGAAGTCCGGGTAGGCTCGCCCCGGAGCGGCTCCGCTCCGCAACCAACCCCGCAGCATTTCCGTAGTTCTAGGTGCGGGCCCCGGCCGTGTATCCGGCCGTCCGGGGAACTCCCCGTTCAACCCTGTTACTGGAGACAAGATGAAACCAGGCGTTCTGGTCGCGGCCTCGGTGGTCGGTGTCGGCGTGCTCGCCGGACTGGTCCTCGCCTTCGGCGGATGGACGATCGTGGACTCCACCGAACACTGCGTTCTCACCCGGTACGGGCGCGTGGTCGAGCGGAAGATGGACACGGGGCTGAACTTCACCCCGTTCGCCCACGCGACCTGCTTCAGCATGACCGAGCAGAACTTCCCGTCCCGCGCCGACGAGAACGAGAGCATGGAGGCGCAGACGCGCGACCCCGTAACCGTGCTGGGAGACGTGGCGATCGTCTACGCCTACGACCCGGGGACCATCTTCGAGGTGTTCATGGAGAAGCGGTCCCCGGACGCGGTGGAGACGGAGATCCGCAACTCCATCCGCGAAGGGTACCGCAACGCGCTGGCCGGGTGGACCGTGGGCGAGATCTTCTCCGCTCGCCGGCCGGCGCTGGCGGACTCCGTGCGGATCCACATCCAGCGGAAGGTGGGGAACCGCGCGCAGATCCAGCAGGTCTTCGTCCGCGACATCAAGATCCCGGAGCAGATCGAGCGGCAGCGGATCGCCGCGGCGGAGCAGGCCCAGATCCTGGACCGGGCGCAGAAGCAGTTCGTGATCGATTCGGTGAACGCCGCGGCCCAGGTCCTCAAGGCGCGCGCCGAGGCGGAGTCCAAGGAGCTGCAGGCCCGCTCGTACGAGGCGAACCCGCGGCTCATCGAGCTGGACATGATCAAGGCGTGGTCCACCGGGATCGGCGAGGCGTGCAAGGGTGTGTCGAGCTGCGTCCTCGGCGGGTCCGTGGTGGACTCCTGGCGCAGCCCCCGCCCGTAGCCGCATGCCGCGTACGAACCCGAGCGAGGGGGAGCCCCGATGATCCCGATGGCGATCCTGCTGGTCCTGGTGGGAGGAGTGCTGGTGATGTCCTTCTCGGTGCTGTTCGCGCGCATCGCGAAGCTGGAGGGGCGCCTCGAAACGCTGGAGCGCAGGCACGCCGAGCTGCTGGGCCTCGTCTCCGACGCCATCGTGGAGCCGGGGCGGAAGGAGGGGCTGGAACTCCGGATGCGCGACCTCCTTTCCGGCCGGTAGATCCCTCTCTCACGGAAAACGCGCGCCCCGGGTGCATCCTGCGATGCACCCGGGGCGCTTCGTCTTCAGGAGGTGCGCGGAAGGTCCGCGAAACGCCCCGCCTACTTCTCGATCACCGTGGCTTCCATGGCCGCTGCGGCCTCGGCCTCCGGGGGCTTGACCAGGGTGCCGCCCTCGCTGCGGGCGACGACCAGCGAGGCCAGCAGGTCGCCCGTGACGTTGGGGACGGTGCGCGACATGTCAAGGATCCGGTCCACGCCCAGGATCAGCGCGATCCCCTCTCCCGGCACCCCCACCATCTCCAGCACGAGCACCAGGAGGGGGATCGACCCGCCGGGCACCCCGGCCGCCCCCACCGCGGTGATCACCGACATCCCGATCACCAGAAGCTGAGATCCGAGCGAAAGCTCGACCCCGAACACCTGCGCCAGGAAGAGCACCGTGATCCCCTCGAAGAGGGCGGTGCCGTTCATGTTCATCGTCGCCCCGAGCGGGAGGACGAAGCCGGCGATCTCCCGGGGCACGCCGAACTGCTCCTCCGCGGTGCGGATGGTGGTGGGGAGCGTGGCGTTGGAGCTGGAGGTGGAGAAGGCCGTAACCATCAGGGCGCGCGACCGCCGCAGGAAGTCCATCGGGCGGATCCCGGTGAGGAGCCGGGCGAGCGTGGGGATCACCCCGAACTGGTGGATCGCCAGACCGGCGAGCACCACCACCACGTACATGCCCAGCGAGCGGAGCACGTCGAAGCCGAATCGCGCCGTCACGCCGAAGATCAGCGCGGTCACCCCCAGCGGGGCGATCTTCATGGCGAACCCGATGATCACCATCACCGCCTGGCTGACTCCCTCCAGCACCCGGATCACGGGCGCCGACATTTCCCGCGGAATTCGGGTCAGCGCGATGCCGAAGACCAGGGTGAAGAAGATCAGGCTCAGCATCTCGCCCCTCGCGGCGGCATCCACCGGGTTGCGCGGGATGATGTTCACGAAGGTGCTGATCCCGAACCCGGAGTCGGCGGCGGCGGTGACCTTGTCTGCCGCTTCAGACGAGTACTGGGCCAGCAGCGCGGCGCGGACCCCCGCGTCCAGCGCTTCCCCGGGACGGATCACGTTCACCATCGTCAGGCCCAGGCAAGCGGCCAGCGCCGTGGTCGCCAGGAAGAACGCCATGGTCTTCCCGCCGATCCGGCCCACCCGCGACAGGTCTCCGAGCGAGGCTACGCCCAGCGCGATGGAGGTGAACACCAGCGGCACCACCACCATGAAGAGCATGCGGAGGAAGACCTGGCCGATGGGCTGCGCCACGTTGTCCACCGCCCAGAGGAGCTGGGGGGAGTCCCGCCAGAGGTTGTTCGCCAGGCCTCCCGCGATCGCGCCCAGGGCGAGGCCGATCAGGATCTTGGTGTGAAGGGGAATGCCGCGTCCTGCAGTTTCTGCGTGCATGGGGACGATGGTTCGAGAAGAGGAGGTGCGCTACACCGGGGAAGGAGCAGCAGAGTAGAGGCTGATGCCGGAAGATTACGACGGATGAGCGCGAAACTCAAGTCTGTCAGGTGGATGCGTGTTCGGAGAGGTCCGTCCGCCACCCCGGGCGGGACGGGTCCCTCCGGTGCGGGAACTCCCTCTCCGGGTTAGGTTCCCCGAGGTCGTCAGGGGCCGGGCACGAAGGGAAAGCGCGGAGCGGCGTCGCTCCCGACCGGATGGGGGAAATGGGGTATCTCTACGTATTCTGCGCGGGCGTGCTGTGGGGACTGCTCGGGCCGGTGTCCCGGGTCGCCCTGCAGGAGGGGCTGGGGCCGGTGGAGATCGCCTTCTGGAGGGCGACGATCGCCGCGGTCTTCTTCGGCGCCCACGCGGCGCTGCAGAGGCGGGTCCGGGTCGCCGCGCGCGACCTCCCCGCCGTGGCGGGGTTCGGCCTGGTGGGGGTGGCGTTCCTCTACGGCGCGTACTTCATGGCCGTGCAGGAGGGCGGCGCGGCGCTGGCCGCGGTGCTGCTATACACGGCGCCGCTGTGGGTGGCGGTTCTCGCCGCATTCTTCCTGCACGAGAGGATGGGGGCGCGAAAGGTCTCGGCGCTGGCGCTCGCCCTGGGCGGGGTGGCGGGAATCGCCCTCGCGTCTGGCGGCGAAGGCGGGGTGCGGGTGACCACCGCGGCACTGGCGTGGGGCCTGGCGTCCGGATGGGCGTACGCGCTCTACTACCTGTTCGGGAAGCGCTACTTCGAGCGGTACGAGACCTCGACGGTCTTCCTCTACGCCCTTCCGGTGGGGGCGCTGGCGATGCTCCCGTTCGTGGAGTTCGCTCCCAAGAGCGCCACCTCGTGGGCGGCGCTCGCGTTCCTGGCGCTGGTCCCCACGTACGGAGCCTACCTGTTCTACGGCGCCGGGCTGAAGCGCGTCGAGGCGACGCGCGCCGCGACGGTCGCCACGGTGGAGCCGGTGGTCGCCGCGGTGGTCGCCTACTTCGCCTGGGGAGAGCGGTGGAGCCCGTCCGGCTACCTGTTCGCGGGGCTGGTCCTGGCGGGGGTGCTCCTGATGGTGTCGGAGCGCGGGCCGGGCGCCCCCCCCTCCAGGCCCTCCTGAGCGCGGGGAGGCGGCTTCAGTTCGCGTCCACGATCCGCCGTGCTTCCTCGCGCATGGGCGCCAGCGCCTGCTGGTGGTCGCGGTATTCCGGGAGGTCGCGCGCGCGCTCCGTCTCGTACGCGGAAAGGAACCGCTCGTACAGCTCGAGCGCCCGCGACGAGTTCCCCAGCTGAGTCTCCGCCTGTGCCGCGGTGAACAGCCCGAACAGGTGCCGTGCCTCCCGGGTCAGGATGGCGTCCGCCTCCGTGCGCGCGGCCTGCGCGTCCCCGTTCACCAGGTGGAGGACCGCCAGGTGGTACCGTCCGTCCGTGTCCAGGTCTCCCACCCGTTCATAGGCCGCGATCGCCATGGGGAGGAAGGTGCGGGCCTGGGCCGTGTCTCCGCCGGAGACGTTCTGCATCACCCGGTTGAACAGGCGGTCCGCGGCTTCGCGCGGGCTCATGGAACCAAGGTCCACCGCCGCGGCGTTCCCGGAGGGGGCCGCCGCAGCAGCGCTGCCGGCCGGTCCGCCCGGCGCGCTGCCCGATGCCGGAGGGGGAGTCGTCCCGCCCTCGCCTCCCAGCCGGGGGATGACGAGGACTCCGGCCAGGATCACCAGGGCCGCTCCCGCGACCGTCCAGGGGATCCAGCTGGCCCGGGGCGCCGCGACGGGCGCGGCGGCCGCCGGGGCCCCGCACTGGTTGCAGAAATGGGCGCCGGCCGGAAGGGGGTTGCCGCACTCCCGGCACCCGGCCGCGAGCGCGGCGCCGCAGTGATTACAGAAGCGGCCGCTGGCCGGCTTCTGGCACGAAGGACAGGTCTCGCTCATGGATCTCCGGACGCGGAAGAACGGATCGAATGCGGCAAATCTACGTCCGGCAGAGGGTTGCCTCAAGAGCGCGGGGAGCGGCACGCGAAATGCGCTTGCAGGATCACCCTTGCAACCCACTGTGCTGCGTTTGCCGCGAGGTAGAAGAATCCATGATCCAGAGTATCGACGCACTGCGCGGACGCCGGGACGAATCCGGGGAACCCGTGGGTCCGGGGAGTGGCGCCGCCGAATCCGCCCCGGTCCGCGTCCGCAACCGGCTCGCCGGCTCGGGGGAGCCGGATGCGGGGGAGCGTCTCGTCCGCAAGCTCGCCGCGGACCACCTGAGGGAGCTGCGCGACGACGGGCTCACGATCGACTATGTCGCCCGGATGTACGGGGTCAGCCCCGAGCGGATGGAGATCCTGTACGGAGAGCTGCTCCCCTCGCCTCCGCGCTGAAGCTGCCGGTACGGCTCTCTCCACGAGGTAGTTTCGAGGGCGCGGAGCGGCGTGCCGGTATTGCGCTCCTCCGCGCTCCGGCGCATACATTGTAATTCCGTACGCCGGACCCATCCCGCGCCCCTGCGGCGCGAAGCCACTCCCTTCCCGTCCCCCGCCGAGGTGCAGTGGAGCCGCAAAAGACCGTCCTGGTGGTCGACGACGACGCCGACAGCCGGAGCATCTGCTCCCTCTACCTCCAGCACCACGGCTACCGCGTGGTCGAAGCCGTCGACGGGGCCGACGGGGTCCGCCGGGCCCACGAGGAGTCGCCGGCGCTGATCCTCATGGACGTCACCCTCCCGGTCCTGGACGGGTGGGCCGCGACGGAGCGGCTCAAGGGAGACCCGGGGACGTCCTCCATCCCCGTCGTGATCCTCACCGGCCATGCGCTGGAGCGCGACCGCATGCGCGCCCTCTCGCTGGGTGACGGGTACCTCCCCAAGCCCTGCACGCCCCGGCGGATCCTGGAGGAGGTGCAGCGCCTGATCGGGGTGGCGGTAGGCTGACCCACCCTCGGAGATTCCTGAACGAACGAAGGCCCGGCGATTTCTCGCCGGGCCTTCGTTTTTACCGCCTACCGGTCCTGAACTCAGTACGCCGGGTTGCCGATCCGCTCGTTGAGCGACGGAACGAAGCACTCGGCGAGATCGAAGTTCCCCCACTTGGCCACCGGGTGGGGCCCGGTCCTGAACTCGTTGATCGAGTACAGCTTCTTGTAGCGACGGATGTCGCCGAGCCGGTGAAGGGACAGGAAGAGGTCACGACGGCGCTGGTCGCGGACCTCGGCCTGGAAGCTGGCCGGGTTGAGCGCGCCGATCAGGAGCGGCGTCTGGTTCCCCTCCGCGCGGCGGCTGTTGATGAACGCGAGGTTCGTCGCGTTCAGCCCCTCGGCCTCCGCCACGATGTACTGCGCCTCGACCCCGGACGCCAGCTTGAAGCCGGTGCCCTTGGCGAAGGTCACCCCCGCGTCCTTCGAGTACCCGGTGTGCGACCAGCCCTGGAAGGGAGCGTACAGGACTGCGTCCGGGCTGTGGCCGCTCTGCGCCGTCGCGTTGTGACGGACGCGCGGGTCGTTCAGGTTGCGGAACTTCGCCGAGACGCCGATGTAGCGACCACTCCCGTTCGCGGCGTAGAAGAGCCGGTTTTCCTGGTAGCCCCGGTTGTCCGAGTGGTTGACCGTGAACACGAACGAAGCCGGAACCTGCGCCGCGTACTGCGCCGCCTTGGCCATCTCGCCACGCTGCAGGGCGGCACGCGCGGCGCCCACCCTCGCCAGGTTGATGAGGGTGTTGGCCGAGTCGGTCTTGGCTGCGTTCGCCGCCTTGGCGGCGTTCGCGATCTGGATCACCTCGTCGAAGCGCGCGATCGCCCGGTTGAAGAGTTCGTCCGAGCTGATCGCCGGCTGGTCGTCCTGCACGGGGGACTCGCAGTAGAGCTCCCCGAGAAGGAGGTTGCCGTAGCCGGCGTACGCGATCACCCGGGCGAGCCCGAGGTTGGTGCCGGCCTGGCCGCCCAGGACCGTACGCAGACGCTGGGTGAGGTTGTCGGCCCCCGCCCGGGCGCGCTGCAGCGGCGCGTAGACATCCCCGCTGAGGGTCGAGTTGCTCGGCTCGATGATCCTCAGGTTGGTGTCGATCCACTGCGTGAAGTTGTGGCCGTTGTCCGCCTCGTCCGAGAGGAGCGCGCTGGCGAAGACCAGGTCGTCGTACATCCGCTGGAAGTCGCCGACGGCGGTGTTGACCACCTGCTGCTGCACGAGCGGGTCGTTCAGGTCGGACTCGTTGACGGCGCCGGGGTTCTGCACCTCCAGCAGGTTGTCGCAGGCTCCCAGCGCACCCACCAGCCCGAAGGCCGTGAATGCGGTGAGGGCGCGGCGCCTGTAGCTCTTAAGGGTCATTCTCTCTCCTCTATGGGTAAGGCTAGAAGCTGACGTTGACCGTAGCCACCACCTGGCGCGTGGCCGGGACCGACATGTAGTCGGCGCGGGTGAAGGTGGCGTCGCCCTCGATGTTCACCTCCGGATCCGGACCGTCGTACTTGGTCCACATCCACAGGTTGCGGCCGGCGAGCGAGAAGCTGAGCCGGTCGGTCCCGAAGGTCTGCGTGAAGCGGGCGGGCACCGAGTAGGTCAGCGAGAGCTCGCGCAGCTTCAGGAAGTCGGCCTTGGAGAAGAACGGCATGGTGGCACCGGAGCGGAGGATCTCCGCCTGCACCCGCTCCGCGTCGGACCCCTGGTATACCTGCTCGCGGGTCAGGCCGTCCGTGTGCGCGGTGGCCTCCGTCATGTTGAACTGGTAGTGCCCGCCCTTGTAGTCGAGGAACGAGTACAGGCTCAGGTTGCCGAACAGCGTGAAGGTGTTCGTGAACCCGATCTCGCGGGTGGGGATGGACGACCCGATGAACGCCGTGTCGCCGAGGATCAGGTTCCCCGCCGAGTTGCGCATGAGCGTGCCGTCCGCGTTGTACGACACCCCGATGCCGTAGTAGCCGCCGAGCGGCTTGCCGACGTCGTGGCGCTGCGTCGAACGGTACCCCACCAGGATCGGCTCGTCACGCGCGCCGCCCCACGAGGTAAGCTCGTTCTTGTTGAGCGCGATGCCCATACGGGTGTCCCACGTCACGGCGCGGGTGGAGACCGGCGTGCCGTAGAGGCTGAACTCCCAGCCCTGGTTGTTGATGCTGCCGATGTTGGTCAGCCGGCTGGCGGTACCGTCCGACGAGGTGAGGCCGAACCCGCTGGACGGCGCCACCGGGACGCCGATGATGGCGTCGTTGGTGGTCTTGTTGTAGTAGTTGACGTCCACCCCGGCGCGCCCGCCGAAGAGCGTCGCCTCGATCCCGGTCTCGATCTCGCTGACCTCCTCGGACTTGAGCTCGGCGTTGCCGTAGGTCTGCGCGGTGAAGGCCGGCGCGATGGAGCCGTCCGGCATCACCGCGGCGGCGGCGGCGTAGGTCCGGTCGGCCTGGTACGCGCTGGGCGCGTTGCCCGCCCGGCCCCAGGCGGCGCGCAGCTTCAGCGACTCCACGAACGGAACGCTGAAGAAGGGCTCGTCCGAGATGACGTAGGAAGCCTGCAGGTTGGGGTAGACGGCCCCGCTGTAGTCGGCGCCGAACGTCGAGTTGTCGTCCAGGCGGAGCGTCCCGGTCACGAAGAGGCGCTCCCTCCAGCCCACCTGCTCCTGGAGGTAGACACCGAAGGACTTCTGCTCCTCGAAGCTCTCGAAGCCGCGCGTGACGGTGGCGGCCGAGACCAGGTTCAGCTTGTCGCTGGTCAGGCCCTCGCCGGTGGCCTGGTACGAGCGGAACTGGTAGTGGTTGTACTGCGCGCCGAACGACAGGTTGGAGGAGAAGTCGTTCGAGAGGCTGTTGGAGACCGTCCCCGCGTACTCGGCCGTCCAGGTGTACGTCTGCGGCGTGTACTGGCTGATGTACCCGTCCACGTAGGTCAGGCCGTACGGCGCCTTGCCGGTCGTGTCGCGGGCGAAGAAGAGCGTGGCCCGGCGGGAGTTGCGGTCCATGCCGACGGTCGCCTGGTTACGGAGCCAGGAGAACGTCTGGTGCCGGGCCTGGACGCTGAAGATCGTCCGGTCGGTCCGGGTGAGGTTGGTGTAGCCGTTGATGATGGCCGGCGACATGTTGGCGTAGCCGACCGCGTAGTTGTACAGCCGCCCGGGCTGGGCCCGGTAGGTGTTCCGCAGGATGCCCCACGACGAGTTGTCGTTGTTGGGGAGCTGGATCTCGGTCTGGGCGTAGCCGACGTTGAACGTGAAGTCCAGCTTCTCCGTGGGGCTGGCCTGGAAGTTGGCGCGGCCGGAAACACGGTCGAAGCCGTTGTTGTAGAAGATGCCCTCGTTGTTGTCGATGTCGCCCGAGGCGTAGAACGAGAACTCCTGGCCGCCGCCGCGCGCGGAGAGCGAGTAGCCCTTCGTCTCACCCGTGCGCAGCGCGCGCGGGTCGTCGCGCAGCTGGTTGCCCGAGAGGATGCGGGCCTCCGCCGGCGCGAGCGAGTCGATTCCGGCGCAGCCCGGGTACGAGCCGACCGCCCCGCTGGTGGCGGTGCGGATGCGGGCCGGGGAGCAGAGGGTGTAGCGGAGAGGGATCTCGCGCTCCCAGTTCTCCTGGCCCATCTCGACCTTGGCGTTCCACTGGATGTTCTGCTGGCCGGGCCTGCCCTTCTTGGTGATGATCTGGACCACGCCCGCGGCCGCTTCCGCGCCGTAGAGGGTCGCGGCGGCCGGCCCCTTGATGATCTCGATGGACTCGATGTCCTCGGGGTTGATCGCGTCGAGGGCGGAGGTCCGCTGGCCCGAGACGCTGAAGCCGCCCTGGCCGCCCGCGGTCATGCGCACGCCGTCGATCACGAAGATGGGCTGGTTGCCCGCGTTGATCGATCCGGTTCCGCGGATGCGGATGTTCGTGGCGGTGCCCTGGGACCCGGACGACTGGATGAGCGTCATCCCCGTCGCGCGGCCCTGCAGGAGCTGCGCGACGTTGGAGATCGGCGCCTGCTCGACGACGCTGGAGGCGTCCACGGTGGTGACCGCGTTGCCGATCGCGCGCTTCTGGGTGGCGCCCACGGTGCCGGTGACCACGAGGGCGTCCAGCTCCAGCACGCTGGTCGAGAGCGAGAAGTTGACGCGCGCGGGCTCCCCGGCGGAGATGGTGACCGACTGCACCGAGGCGCCGTGCCCCATCAACTCGGCGCGGAGCTGAACCGCGCCGGTGGGAACGTTGGAAAGCGAGTACTCACCCGCCTCGTTGGTGACGGCGCGGCGGTTGGAGCCGACGACCGTGACCTGGGCGCCGGTGAGCGGACGCTGGCTACCAGCGGCCGTTACCGTGCCTCGAACCGACCCTGTCCCCTGGGCTGCCAGGGGCGCGTTGGCCGCCGCGAGCAGCGCCGTGGTGACGGCGACGCCCAGCAGCAACCTGCGACGAACGAAAAAGCCCATAGAAGTTCTCCTGAGACGGCGGGAAACTGCGGACAGCGAAACTGACGGACCATTCTGAAGGAAGACGACCTCCTTCCGCCTCGGGCGGAGAGCTGGGGTGGGGCACCTGCCGTGCGTGGAGCAACGGCTCCGGTGCGAGGGCACGAGTGCGACGCGGTCCTCGAGGACCACAGGGGATGAGAGCGGAATGTACGGGGTGCGGGACATCGGTACCGGGACGGCCCGGAGTACGGGACCGGCCACCTGGCGGCGCCGGAATCGCATCGGGTCCATCGCCGGACGACACGTCGCCCGGGAACTCTTATTTTCTTGTGATGAGCAGGTTACGTGCGGGAGGGCGGTCTGTCAACACTGGCGTGCAATGCGCCAGATTATTTGGCGCCCGTGTTAGGTGTTTGTTCGGTAACGAGATGTGGGCGGGTGTGCCTCGGTCCGCTCCCGGCCTGGCGGAACCTATGTCGTGTTAGGCGGGGACGGTTGCAACCCGGCGGCCGGATTTCTCGTCAAACGCCGGCGATTTCCTCCAGGCGCCGCATCACGGGCTCCAGCTGTTCGGGGGTGCGGAGCACCAGCAGGATGGAATCGTCGCCGGCGATGGTCCCCACGATCTCCGGCCATTCCTCCCGGTCGAGCGCGACGGCGATGGGCTGGGCGCCACCGGTCAGGGTGCGCACGATGAGGAGGTTTCCGACGCCGTCCGCGCCGAGGTAGAGGGAAGGGAGGAGGCGTACCAGGGTGGGGCTCAGGTCCGTGGAGTGCGACGGCAGGGTGTAAAGGTACCCGCCCTCGTCGTCCGGGACCTTGACCAGTCCCAGTTCCCGGATGTCGCGGGAGAGCGTGGCCTGCGCGACGTCGATCCCGCGCTCGCAGAGGAGTTCTCGGAGCACCTCCTGGGAGGGGACTCGGCGGGCCCGGACCAGGTCCAGGATCACGGCGTGGCGCTGGGTCTTCACGGCAACGTGGCTGAGGAGGCGGAGCGGGCGGCCCGGAGGTCCGGCCGGGCGAGCCGGAGCGGGCGCCCGGCCCGCGAATGGTAGGCAGCCGCGGGAGGTGGCGCAAGCGGGCCGGACCGCCTCGCCTCCGGACCACTTCAGGAGGCGGACCCGTTCTCCTCGGAGCCCGTCAGGTAGTCGTCGCCGACGGCGGAAAGCGTGATGAGAAGGGCGGTCTCCTCGGAGGCGCGGATGTCGTGCGCGTCTCCGGGTCCGAAGAAGAGCACCTCCCCCGCGCGGAGGTCGTACCTCTCGTCTCCGGCGCGGAAGTGGATGGTCCCTTCCAGCACGTGGAGCGTCATGGGAGAGTCCGCCTGGTGCGTCCCGATCTCGTTCCCTTCGGCCATGGCGACCAGGGTGAGACGGAAGCGTCCGGACTTGGCGAGCGTGCGGCCTGCTCTACCGCTTCTCGCGTAGGCGTCCTCTCCACGCAGGGACCGGAGCTGCTCCGGGAGGTCGAAAGTGAGGATGGGGCCTGCCAGGGGGCGGTTGATCGAGGACATTTCCGGACTCCGTGCTCGCGTTTCGTCTCGCCTGTCTACCGGATCGCGCGCCACGGAATGCAAGGACGGGGCCGCGGACGTCCGCCTCCGCGACCCCGTCTTGCACCCACCTCAGAACCAGGAGACCAGCCCCACCGTCCACCGTCCCCCCTCCTCGCCCTTCTCCAGCGGCTTCGAGTATTCCAGGGCGAGGGCGTCCTCGAAGATGCTGAGACCGATCCCGACGGTACGCCGGGCTCCGTCCGTCGGACGGGACCCGGCGCGGAAGAGCGCGTCCCGGGAACGGTCCGCCACGTCGGCCCAGGCGGAGGAGCCGGAGAGCACCACCGCGGGGCGCAGCGGCGGGACGATGAAGAAGCCGGCGCGCGCCAGCGGCTGCTGGGTGTACGGGGGGAGGAACAGGAGGAGACGGGCCCGCCCGATGGCCGCGGTGGTCCCGCCGAACTCGTTGGGCTCGTAGCCCCGGAGGCCCTCCGCCTCGCCGAAGCGGATCAGGAGCTGCGTCGGCGCCTCTCCCGCCACGTGCCCGACGTCGCCGCGCAGGGCCAGGGTGGCGTAGGGGCCGAGGGAGCGCCTCGCCGCCAGGAAGCCGGTGACCCTTCCGAAGGTCCAGTCCGCGAACCCCGCCTCGCCGCGCACGGAAGCCACCAGGCTGTTCCCCAGCGAGAACGCCCCGCCCCCCGTCCCGAAGCGGATCTCGCCCTCCGCGCCCGCGTGCGTCCCCGCGTCGGCCGGGGCCACGACGGGGAAGCGGCGCGCCCGGCCGAAGAGGAACGACTCGGTGTTGCGGGTGACGGAGTCGTGGTGCTCGAAGCGTCCCCCGAGCCGGCCGGACCACGGGCCGCGCCGGAACCCGGCGAAGGCCTCCGCGCCGGTGACGTCGTAGTAGTCGAGGATGTCGTATCCCCCGAACGCGGCGTTCAGGGAGTAGCCCAGGTCCCACCGGAAGGCGGGCCGGAACACCTGCGTGTCGCGGAGCCGCCGGTACACGCTCGTGGCCGCGCTCCACCCCTGTCGCTGTCCGAAGGGCCCGGTGGACTCGTCGATCCAGCGCGCGGTGGCCTCCCCTCGACCCGTTCCCTCCGCGAAGGCCCACCCGGCGGTGGCGTACACCTCCCAGCGCGCGCCGTCCGGCCTCGCGGCTTCGGCTCCGACCGCTCCTCCGAGGTAGGCCCCTTCCACGCGGTTGTAGCGGAAGAAGTGCTCGCCCCGCTCCGGGAGGAGGCTCACTCGGACGCCGTCGTCCTGGCGGGTGGCGCCGGAGGTGGCCCGCATGAGGTCCTGGAAGTCGGCAATGTCGAAGTCGCCGATCCCTTCGCCCACCGTGCTCCCCCACTCCCGGAACGCCACTCCGCCCGGCTGCTCGTTCTTCACCAGCGCGTACCGGCCGGGCTGCTCCGGCGTCCACCCGTCGTTCAGGTCGTACCCGGAGAGCCCGGTCGCCACCCGGATCGCTGCCGCGCCTCCGAAGAGCGGGGACGAGATCTGGATTTCCTGCCGCTGGCGGTACGGGAGCCAGTAGCGCCCCTGGACGAGCCCGTTCTCCATCTCGAAGAACACGCCCGTGCGGGTAAGGCGGAAGCGCCCGTCCGGCTCCGCGAAGCCGAACCGCGCCCGCGCGACGGCCGCGCGGTCCAGGTCCACCTGGAAGGATCCCACCACCACCTGCGGAGCGTTCCCCCGCGGGATCTCGCGCGGCCGGACGTCGATGGTCACCAGGCGCACCACCCCCTCGGAGGTGGCGACCCGGACCGTGTCGCCTGCGGTGTAGCGGTACAGGTCCAGCCCGCGGACGGAGAAAGGGTGCACGGCGCGGGAGACGCGCCTCACGGTGCGTCCCTCGGCGGTGGGGGCGGGCGCCGGGGAGAGCTGGAAGAGTTCGATGGTCTGCCCGTACAGGTGCGGGACGATCCAGGGCTGCTCCAGCATCGTCCCCACGGTGTACGGCGTGGGTGCCAGGAGGCGGATCCGGTGTCCCCTCACCTCCTGGAGCAGGCTCCCGCCGGCCGCCCAGCGGACTTCGCCCGCGAACTCGTCCACCGTGACCGGGACCTCCCCCGCCTGCGCGGAGTCCGGGCGGAGGGACAGGTACACGGCCGTGCGGTAGTCTGCGCGGTAGTCCCGTAGCTCCTCGGGAACCACGGACCCGGCGAGGAGCACGCGTTCGACCAGCTCTCTCGTCCCGGGAGAGTCGAACGCCTGGATCCGGAGGGTGTCCTGCGCGGGAACGGCGGGCACGTCCTGGAACGCGAGCAGTGCGGCTAGGGTCGCGAACAGCATCGGTCTCGGTACACGATGAATGCGAGGGCGCCGGCCCGGCGGGCCGGTCGTACGGCGCTCCGGAACCGGCAAAGGGCGCGCCATGCGCGGCGCGTCACTCCCGGACCGTGCTCCGGACCTCCACGGCGCCGCGGGGATCGTTGGTGATGATCCCCGCCACCCGGGCCCGGAGGAGGCTCCGGATCTCTCCGGGGTCGTCCACGGTCCACACGACCGTGGAGAGGCCGGCTCCGGCGAGCTGCCGCAGGACATCCGGCGTCGCCAGCCCGCGGTGGATGCACACGCCGCCCGCGCCGCAGTCGCGCGTAAGGCCGGCGACCGTCGCGTTCCACACCTCCGTCACCAGCGCGCGCCGGACGCCCGGGGCGAGCTTCCCGACCTCCAGCACGACCACGGGGAGGAAGGAGGAGACGAGGGTGCGGTCGAGGATGCCCGCGCGCTCCAGGGCGGCGAGCGTGGCCGCCTCGGTGCCTTCTCCCTTCAGCTCCACGTTGAGCCATGCGCCCGCGCCGGCCGCCCACTCGGCGACCTCTTCCAGCCGGCGCAGCGGCTCACCCGGGCCCGCGCTCCGCGCGGACAGGTCGGACCAGGGCTGGGCGCGCACCTCGCCGCTGCCGTCGGTGGTGCGGTCGAGCGTGAGGTCGTGGATCACCACCGGAACGTCGTCGGCGGAGCGCTGCACGTCCAGCTCCACTCCGTCGGCGCCCGCCTCCACGGCGGCCCGGAACCCGCCCAGGGTGTTCTCGGGTCGTTCCAGGGGTGCCCCGCGGTGTCCCAGGACCAGGGTCCGGTCGGGGAGGTCGAGCATCGCGCCACTCCCTCGTTCGGGTATGGGTGCCGCTCAGCTCCCCACGCCTGCGGCCCGGAGGATCCCGAGCAGGATGGGGCGGCTTCCGTCCACGATGAACTGCACGGCGATCACCGTCACCAGGAGCCCCATGATCCGCGTCATCACGTTGAGGCCCGTCTGGCCGAAGAAGCGGATGATCTTCGGGGCCGCGCGCAGCACCGTGTACGCGATCGCCAGAACCGCCACCACCGCCGCGAATACGAGGGCGACGCGTGCCCGCGTCGTAGCCTGGGTCATCAGGACCATCACCGTTGTGATGGCTCCCGGCCCGGTGATCATGGGGATGCCCAGCGGGGTGATCCCCACGTCCTCCTTCGTGCGCCCCTCCTCCTCTTCCTCCTGGGTGGCCTTCACGCGGGAGCGCTTGGCCTGGAGCATGTCCATCCCGATCCCGAAGAAGATGATCCCGCCCGCGATCCGGAACGCGTCGATGGTGATACCGAAGATCTGGAAGATGGTGCCTCCCAGGAGCGCGAACACCACCAGCACGGCAAAGGCGGTGAGGATGGCGTTGCGGAGCGTCCTCCGCCGGTGCTCCGCCGTGTAGCCGTCCGTGAGCGCCAGGTACATGGGAGCGGCGCTCAGCGGGTTGATGATGGCGATGAGCGAGGTGAAGCAGAGGAGCGCGAAGGCGCTGAGGTCTTCCGTCATCGGGTGCGCGGAGGCGGTGTGTTCCGGGGGCCAGGGATCGTGGGAAAGCCTAGCCGGTGCCCGCCGGGGAGTCAAACGCACCTCCCCCCGACGACGAAGGGGGCGCGCCTCGCGGCGCGCCCCCTTCGTCCTACGACCCTCCGGGTCCGGCCCTACCCGTTCAGCACGGGTTCGCCGGGTTGCGGTCGCACTCCGACTGCGGGTACGGCAGGAAGCGGATGGACGGCCGCTTGTCCGTGTACTGCTCCAGCCGCCGCAGGTCCTCCCAGCGCAGTCCCTGCGCGAACAGCTCGTAGCGACGCTGCTTGAGGATCTCCGCGTACAGCTCCGCCTGCGTGTCGAGCGCTTCCACCGGAAGGGCCGGAAGGCAGGCCACCGGCTCCGCCACCGAGGAGGAGCACTGCGTCCGGACGGCGTTCACCAGGTCGCGGGCCGCCGGGAGGTTGCCCAGCCGGGTGTACGCTTCGGCCTGGATCAGGCGCATCTCGTCCGGCAGGTACACCGGGTACGGATCGTTCCGGTTGCCGTACCGGTTGAAGGCGTACACCGAATCCGGGTTCCCGATGTAGGACGTTCCCCGGTTCGCCCAGTATGCGGGGCGCTGGTCGCCGGCCTCGGCCTCGGTGAAGAGGCTCTTGCGGACTCCGACGTACTGCAGGCCGCCGAAGTAGTTCCACACCGGGTTGGTCCCGGGGTTCGGGTACACCAGCACCGACAGCACGCCCAGGTTCACCCGCCCCGCGGCGTCGATCGCGTTCTGGTTCTGCCCGGCGATGAGGTAGTACCGGGCGAGCATCGCGTTGATCGTGTTGCGAAGGTCGAACCCGGTGCCGAGCACCCGCGAGCGGAACGCGGCCAGGTCCGCGTCCGAAACGTTGGCGATGCCCGCCCGGGCGGACTCCAGGTTTGCGATGACGCTGTCGAGCACCACGTTCCGCGCCTGCGGGAGCGCTCCCGCAGGGTTGTAGTTGACCGGGACGCGCTCGTACTGGAGCACCAGGTTCCCGATCGCCATCGCCTTCAGGAGCTTCGACATCGACGTGACGCCCGCCTGGAGCCCGGTCCCCAGGGGGAGCGTGGGCGCGTTCGCAACGAGGATGTCGGAGGTGCGGGCGATGCGGTACGCCGCGGCGAACGGATCGGCCACCACCCCGAACTCCGGGGTGGGGGTGCCCGACACGAGCGACACGTCGGCCGCGAGGGCGCGGGTCTGGGTTCCCCACTCGTCGGTCACCAGCGCCGGAGCCCGGACGAAGATGAGGACGTTCTCCGCGTACTGCGCCTGGATCCCCACCGCCGTGGTGAGGAACAGGTCGACCGAGGTGAGAACCTCCTCCTCGGAAGGCGCGTTCGGGTTCACCAGGTCGAGGTCGCACGCGGTGAGTCCCGTCGCTGCAGCGGCGCAGAGGATCCCGGAGCGAAGGCGCGAGAGCGTACGGCCGCCCCGTCGGAAGAATAGCTTGGTCATCTTTGGATTCTCCCTAGAAGTTGAAGTCGAGGGCCAGGGAGAACGTCCGCGGAATCGGGGTGGTCGCGAACTCCACGCCGCGTGCCACCGTGCTGGCGGAGAACAGGTTCACTTCCGGATCCAGCCCCGTGTAGTTGGTCCAGGTGTGCAGGTTGCGTCCGGCGACGCGGATCGCCATGTCGCTCACGCCGAAGCGGCGCGCCCACGAGTCGCCCATGTTGTACTGCAGGGCGATCTCGCGCAGCTTGACGAAGCTGCCGTCCTCGATGAACTCCTCGTAGAGGAGGTTGCGCTCGGTGTTGATCGTGTAGGTCCCGGGGATGGTGTCGCCCCGGATCTCCCTGCCCACGATGGCCGCGGAGCCGAAGTACTCGCTGGTGCGGCGGGTGAAGTTCGCGACGTCGTTTCCGAAGCGGCCGTCCAGCAGGAAGCTGAGCTGGAGGTTGTTCCGGAAGGTGAAGGTGTTGCCGAGCGACGCCGTGAAGTCGGGGTTGGGGTCGCCGAGCACCTTCTGCAGGATGATCGAGTCGGCCGCCGTGGCGCAGCCCGCGGTCGGGCACCCACGGGCCCGCCGGGGGAGGCCGGCGGCGCTGTAGATGACGTTGCCGTTCGCGTCGCGGGGGTAGTACGCGCCACGGAAGACGCCGATCGGCTGCCCTTCGATCACCGCGTTGAGGTACTCGAAGGTGAGGATGTCCGACGCCTGGTTCAGCTTCTCGATGCGGTTGCGGTTCTGCGCGTACCCGAGACGGCTGCTCCACGTGAACGCGTCACGCTGCACGTTCACCGTGTTGAGCGTGATCTCGACACCCTTGTTGCTCAGGACGCCGATGTTGCGGAATTCCGAGGCGAACCCGCTGGTCGGCGCCAGGGGCACCGAGAGGACGAGGTCGGTGGTCAGCTTGTCGTAGTACGTGAACTCCAGCGACGCGCGGTCGTTGAAGAAGCCCGCGTCGAAGCCGCCCTCCACCTCGCGCTGCCGCTCCGGCTTCAGGTCGAGGTTCGGCGAGAGGGTGTTCGGACGAAGCCCGGGCCGCCCGCCGTAGGCGACGTTCAGGTACGTCACCTGGTTCAGGTACTCGCTCGGCGGCTGGCCGCCCGTCTGGCCGTACGCGGCACGGAGACGGAAGGTGCTGAACATGTCGCCCAGGCGGCCGTCTGCGAAGAACGGCTCCCGCCCGATCTCGTACGAACCGCTCAGCCGCGGGAACATCTGCCAGCGCTGGTCCGCCCCGAACGCCGAAGACGCCTCGAGGTTCAGGCCGCCCGTAAGGAAGAGCCGGTCGCCGACGTTGACGCGCTCCTGCACGAACCCGCCGAAGGTGCGAAGCTCCGTGATCCCCTGCGAAGCGGTCTGCACCGCGCCGACCACCGTGGTCTGTCCCGGGGGCAGGTCGGAAGCCGCGGCGCGGATCGTGTTGACCTGGTCGGAGGTGTAGCGGACGCCCGCCGTGGTGGTCAGCCCGAAGTTCGTGTTGAGCTGCGCGTCGTGGTTGAGCGTCAGGTCGCTGTTGTACTTGCGGATGCTGCGGACCGGGTTCTGGATGGACCCGGTGAACGTGGCGCCCGTGGAGTACGGAGGCTGGAAGTAGACGTTCTCCTCACGGGAGTTGTCCATCCCGAACAGGCCGGTCACGCTGAGGTTCGGCAGGATGCTCGCGGTGGCCTGCACGCTCCCCAGGATGCGGTCCACGTCCGAGCGCGCGATCCAGTTCTCCATCACGTCCAGCGGGTTGGCGCCGATGATGGGGTTGTACGGATAGCGTCCGGTCTCCCGGTCGAACGTGGGGTTGAACACCGTGGGGGAGAAGACGACGCTGGTGAACACGCCCTGCGTCTGCTCGCCCTCCGGGACGAAGTTGGTGCGTGCCCGGATGTAGCTCCCGTTCAGCCCCACCTCCAGCCAGTTGCTGAGGCGCTGGGTGAGCCGCGCGCGAGCGCCCCGCCGGTCGTAGTCGGTGGAGCGGATGATGCCGTCCTCGGCGTTCCAGTTCCCCGAGATGTAGTAGGCGGTGCCCTCGTTGCCGCCGGAAACCGAGAACTGGTTCGACGTGCCGCGCCCGGTCCGGAAGATCTGGTCCTGGAAGTCGAACCGCTCCACCGGGGAGCCCAGCGTCTTACCGAAGAACTGGGCGTCGGCGCGTCCTGCGGTCGGCTCCATGTTCAGGGCGAGACGCTTGTCCGTCTGGCTCGCCTGGAACTCGGTGCGGAAGTTGATCTGCGGCGTGCCCTGCCGGCCGCGCTTGGTGAAGATCTGGATCACGCCGTTGTTCGCGCGCGAGCCGTAGAGGGCCGCCGCGGCGGCGCCCTTCAGCACCTCCACCCGCTCGATGTCGGAGGGGGAGATGTCGGAGAGCCGGTTGGTGAGCGCGGCGCCGCCCCGCGAGGCGTTCGCCCCGAAGCTGACGAGCGCGTCCGAGTTGTTGTCGACGATGACCCCGTCCACCACGATCAGCGGCTCGGCGCCGCCCAGGATGGAGTTGGTGCCGCGCAGACGGATGCTGACGCCGCCGCCCGGCTGGCCGGAGTTCTCGGAGATGAGGGCGCCGGTGATCTTCCCCTGCAGCGCCTGGTCGACCGAGGTCGCTCCGGGGGACTGGTTCACGGCCTCGCCGGAGACGCTGGCGATGGTGTTCCCCACCTGGCGCCGCTCCACCGGGGCGCCGGTCCCGGTGACGACGATCCCCTCGAGTTCCACCGCGCTCGACTGCAGGGTCACCGGAGCGACCTCGACCGCCTGCTGCGCTCCGAGTGTGACCTGGCGCGTGACCTCGGACCTGCCCAGCGAGGAGAAGGTGAGGGTGTACGTCCCGGGGTTCACCCTCGCGCTGAGCGTGTACCGACCCTGCTGGTCCGTAACCGTGCGGATCTGGGTGTTCCGCAGTGTCACGGCCGCACCCGCGACCGCCTGGGAGTTACCGTCCACCACCGTACCGCGGATGGTGTACGGGCCGTCCTGTGCCTCCGCCCTGGTGCCGGCCAGAAGACCGGCACACAGGATGAGGGCCGCGCCGAGCTTCCGGCGCAGACGAGATAGGTACATCAGGAGCCTCCTGTGTGGAATGAGGCCCGCTCCGGTCGCCGACGCGGGCGGTTGGCCGGAGGGGGAGGGGAGACGCACCGGGGTGTCACGTTCGGTGTCGCGCAAACGAGACGGATTTGGTACGCATGGCTTTTCTATACGGTTTTCCGGAAGGAAAGGCAAGCTCGCGTAGCGATTTGTTTACGCCACCGATCGCTCATCCCCACGCGGGACGGGCGATCAGGATTCCCGTGGAGCGCCGGATGGCTGCAACGTACTCGGGGAGGGTGGAGCGGGTGACTTCCACCGCCCCCCCGGAGAGTGGCGCGTGCAGGACGCGGAGCACGTTCCCTTCGTCCCGGTAGGCGAAGGCGGCATGGGTCACGTCCAGTCCCTCGATGGAGGTGGCGAAGGCAAGGACGTCTCCGGTCCGGATGCCGTCGGAGACTTCGGGGATCCGCGCGGTGGGCACGAGCCCGCGGGGGCGGCCGTCCAGGGTCCGCTCCATCTCCCCGATGCCGCGGAAGACCTCGTCGTTCGCGAGGGCCGGATAGCTCTCCCGGTGCTCCGTCATGAAGCGGAGGGGCCGTACGTCGGCGTCGGCGCCCAGCTCCCCGCCCAGGTCGCGCACCAGGCCGCGGCGCTCGTTGTCCGAGATCCACTCGCTGAAGTAATGGAGGCGCGACACGTACCCTTCACGGACCCCGCCCCGGTAGCGCATCCGCTCCATCTCGCGCCCGAAGGCGTCCCAGGTGGGCTCTCCGTCCGCGGCCGCGACCCGGGCCACGGCCAGGCACGACTCCACCAGCGACACGCAGTCGAACCGGGTGAGGGAAAGGGTGAGCGGCTCCGTGCGCACGGGGCTGCCGCCTGCGCGGAGGTACTCCTCCAGGGTGAAGGCCTCGTACGGCGTGCCCACCGCCAGCTCGCCGACCCGCGCCGCCGCCGCTCCCGGGGAGGCCTGCGCGAGGCCCGGGCGCTCGGCGCGGAGCACGCGCACCCACTCTTCCAGGCGGGCGCGGTCCTCGTCGGACGGCGGAGGGTAGGCGGCCGCGCTCCCACGGTCGGGGGCGCCCTCCCCGGCGCTCTCGGGCGCGGGCGAGGTGCAGGCCCGGAGCGGGGCGGGGAGGATCAGCGCCGCGGCGGCGACGGCCGCTCCCCGGAGGAGGCCGCGGCGGGTGACGGGGTGCGATGTGTCGAATCGGTTCATTCGTGGTTCCTGTCGATGGCCGGGCCGCCCTCCGCGTCGAGGATGGCCCGGAAGAGATAGTCCAGCCGGTCCAGGCGCGAACGCTCGCCCCGCGTCTCCAGCAGCTCCTGCTGCCACGCGGGGTCGATGCGGACCGCCTGCGCGAGCTGGAACGAGGTCTCGCCGCGGGTGCTGATGGGAGGGAAGGGGCCGGGGTGGTGCATCACTTCATCGAGGACGCGATGGAAGAGTTCGACGGAGCTGCGGCGCCGCGGAACGATCCCCCTCCGGTCCCCGTCCAGGTCGGGGTACACGTCCACCAGCGCCTCGAAGTAGAGCGCCTCCGACTCGATCCCGTCCTCGATGCGGAAACGCTCCAGCCCCTCCGTGAGGACGAGCGAGCGCCCGTCCGGAAGGGGCTGGAACTTGAGGATCTCCGCCACGCACCCCACCCGCCCCGGTTCCATCCCGAACGGACCGGACCGGTCCGGGTCGTGGTAGATGAGCCCGAAGCGCCGGTCCCCCTCCAGGCAGTGCGCCGTCATCTGCCGGTAGCGCGGCTCGAAGACGTGCAGCGGCATGAGGGCTCCCGGGAAGAGGACCACGGGGAGCGGAAACAGGGGGAGGCGGCGCGGGGCGGGCGACTCAGTCCGCCGCAACCCGCGCCTCCGTGTCCGCGGCCTGCGCCTGCAGCGCCCGCCAGACGCGCGGCGGGGAGAACGGGAGCGAGTCCATCCTCACGCCCACGGCGTCGTAGATGGCGTTGGCGATCGCGGGGATGGACGGGTGGAGCGGCCCCTCCCCGGCCTCCTTGGCGCCGTAGGGGCCCTCCGGGTCGATGGACTCCACGATCAGCGAGTGAAGCTCCGGGGTGTCCACCGAGGTGGGGATCCGGTATTCCAGGAGCGAAGGCGCGTTGTGGAGCCCCGCCCGGCCGTGGTCGGCGTCCTTGAAGACGTGCTCCTCCATCAGCGCCTCGGCGAACCCCATGTAGGCGGAGCCCTCCATCTGCCCCTCCACGATCGTGGGGTTGATGGCGCGGCCGCAGTCGTGGGCGACCCAGATCGTCTTCACCTCCACGAAGCCGCTCTCCGGGTCCACCTCCACCTCCGCCACGTGCGCGGTGAAGGAGTACGCGGGGGAGGCGCCGATGGTCCCGCCGCGGTACTCGCCGTGCACGTCCTTGGGCGTGTTGTACCACCCTACGGAGCCCAGCGTCCCGTGCTTCGCTTCGGCGAGGTTGAACGCCTCGCGGATCGGCAGGTTGCGCCCGGTGTCGGCCGCGTCCATCGCCTGCCCTCCGGCCAGGAGCACGCGCCGGGCGGGGATCCCCCACTCCTCTCCCACCGCTTCCTGCACCTGCGCCTTGAGCCGGCGGGCGGCGTCCACGCAGGCGTTCCCCAGCATGAAGGTGACGCGGGAGGAGTACGAGCCCAGGTCCACCGGGGTAAAGTCGGTGTCGGAGGGGAGCACGCGCACGTAGTCCAGCGGAACGCCCAGCTCCTCGCAGACGATGTAGGCCACCAGCGAGGTGGACCCCTGGCCGATGTCGCTCGCCCCGGAGAACACGGCGACCCGCCCGGAGCGGTCCACCTGGAGCTGTACCGCTGACTGCGGCATGCGGTTGGGGTAGATGGGGTAGTTGGTGCCGGAGATGTAGCACGAGCCGGCGACGCCGACGCCCCTCCCGAAGCCCATCTTCCGGAACTTCTCCTTCCACCCGCTCGCGCGCTCCACGGAGTCCAGGCACTGGAGGAATCCGTTGGAGGTGACGCGCATCTCGTTGACGGTGCGCCGGTAGCTTCCCATGAAGTTGCGGCGCCGCAGCTCGATGGGGTCCATCCCCAGCCGCTCGGCCAGCTTGTCCAGCGACACCTCGAAGGCGAAGCGGGGCTGCACGCTCCCGTGCCCGCGCTTGGGACCGCACGCGGGCTTGTTGGTGAAGACCCGGGTGGAGTTGAAGCGGTAGGCGGGGATCTCGTACGGGGCGGCGAGGAGCTGGCCCGAGTAGTAGGTGGTCACGAGCCCGAACGACGAGTAGGCGCCGCCGTCCAGCAGCGTCTTCGCGTCGACCGCCTTCAGCTTCCCGTCGGCCGTGGCGCCCACGCGGTACTTCATCTGGAAGGGATGGCGCCCGCGGTGGGCGAGGAACACCTCCTCGCGCGTGTAGAGGATCTTCACCGGGCGCCCCGTCTTCATCGCCAGGCGGGCGACGCAGAACTCCAGGTCGAAGGGCTCCGACTTCCCGCCGAACCCCCCGCCGACGTGCGGCTGGATCACCCGCACCCGGGCCGGGTCCAGCTCCAGCACCTTGGCGAGTTCGCGGTGGAGGTAGTGGGGGACCTGCGTGGACGACCACACGGTGAGCCGTCCGCGGGCGGTCCCCCCCTCCTCCCACTGCCCGATGGCGCAGTGGGGCTCGATGGGCGTGTGCGTGGTCCCCTCGAAGAAGTACTCGCCCTCCACCACCACGTCGGACGCGGCGAACCCCGGCTCCACCTCGCCGAACTCCAGCTTGACGATCTTGGAGACGTTCCCGTTCCAGCCGGGCTTCTTCGGCTCGTGGACGGGGGTGCGGGCGGCCTCGTCCGTGAGCGCGAACTCGGGGTCGAGGATGGCGGGGAGCGGCTCGTACTCCACCCGGATCCGCTCCAGCGCCCGGTTCGCCGTGTCCTCGTCTGCGGCGGCCACCGCGGCCACCGCGTCGCCCACGTAGCGCACCCGGTCCGTGCAGAGCGCCTGCTCGTCCGGCGTCCAGGGGATGATCCCGTACGGGATGGGCATCTCGTCCCCCGTGACCACGCCGAAGACGCCCGGGAGCGCGAGCGCGTCCGAGACGTCGATGGAGAGGATGCGTGCGTGCGGATGGGGAGAGCGCAGGATCTTGCCGTGCAGCATCCCCGGGAGGACGATGTCGTCCGTGTAGCGCGCCCGGCCGGTGGACTTCTCCAGCCCGTCGGTCTTCCGCATCCGCCGCCCCACCACGTTAAGCTCCGCGCCGGGATCGGCGTCGGCCCCCGGGTGGACGGGGACGCCGCCCCCGTCGCGGGGGGACGGGACTTCCTCGACCAGCGTCACGTTGGGGCTGCTCACCTCCGGCTGGTTCTCCGGGGGCTCGGCGTGGACCGGGCCCTTCTCCTCCGCGTGAGGTCTCATCGACGGGCCTCCTCCATCTCTTCCGGTACGGCCTCCCCCCGGAGCCGCGCCGCGGCCAGCTCCACGGCGTCCAGGATCTTCGTGTAGCCGGTGCAGCGGCAGAGGTTCCCGGAGAGGGCCTCCTTGATCTCGGCGCGCGACGGAGCCGGGTTCTCCTCCAGGAGCGCCACGCCGCTCATCAGCATCCCGGGCGTGCAGAAGCCGCACTGGGCCGCCCCGCACGCGTCGAACGCGTCCTGGAGTGGGTGGGGGACGCCCGGCGGGGTGCGGAGCCCGGCCAGCCCCTCCACCGTGACCACGTCGCGGCCGGCCGCCTCCCACACCGGGGCGATGCACGACAGCGTGGGGACTCCGTCGAGCCAGACGGTGCACGCCCCGCAGTCCCCCTTGTCGCACCCCTGCTTGGACCCGGTGAGACCCAGCACGTAGCGGAGGGTTTCCAGCAGGGTGAAGTGCGAGGGGACTGCGGCTTCGTGGGCGTCGCCGTTGACGCGGAGGGTGACCAGCTCCTTCATGTCGGCTCCGTGAGGGCTCGGTGCGGGGAAGGGCTCGCGCGCACGTCATGTGGTTCCGAACCTGTACACTACCCGGCCCGGGGAGGAGTGTCAACGGAAGTTCGGACGATCGTTCGGAGCCTTCCGCCGGCACCGGGCCGGGGACTACGCAGCGCGGAGGTCCAGCACTTCGGGGAGGGCGATCCGGAACCAGTACGTGTAGCGGTCGGGGTGCTCCTCCACGTCGCGGCGCACGGCCTCGGCGTCCACCCACGCCCATTCGACCACTTCGTCCGGGGACGGGACCGGGTCCCGCTCGCACGTGCCCAGCAGCACGTGGTCGTACTCGTGCTCGATCATGCCGCGGTCCAGCTCGGCGCGGTAGAGGAGGGGGAAGGCGACCCGCAGGTCGTCGCACGCCATCCCCATCTCCTCGCGCAGCCTGCGCCGCGCCGCGTCCTGGACGTCCTCTCCGGGCCGGGGATGGCTGCAGCAGGTGTTCGTCCAGAGCCCGGCGGAGTGGTACTTGGTGAGCGCCCGTCGCTGCAGGAGGAGCCGGCCCCGCGAGTCGAAGACGAACACGGAGAAGGCGCGGTGAAGCATCCCCTCGCGGTGCGCCCGCTCCTTCTCCTCCGTTCCGATCTCTCGATCGTACTCGTCCACCCGAACGACCTGCTCCGTCATGTGCGACCTCGCATGCCCCCGGATGGGGCGCGTAGAAATGGATCAGGAATATACAAAGCCTACATCGGGCGGGGCCTTCTGTCCACGCGCCCTGCCGTGCCGTGTGTCCATGCGGCGGCTGGTACCCGTCTTGCGGCTTCCTGCCCGCCGCGTCGCGAGGGACAACGGAACGGAGGTGGAGCATGCCTGCCTGGAGCCGGAAGGACGACCGGATGTACGAGCACATCCGGGACAGCTCGGAGGACCGGGGAATCGGGAAGCAGCAGGCGGAAGAGATCGCCGCGCGCACCGTCAACAAGCGCCGCAGAGAGGAGGGGCGCACGCCCGAGCGGACGACGCAGGGGACGGGGAACCCGCGTCAGTCGCTGGAGGACCGCACCCGCGACGAACTCTACAACCTGGCGAAGGACCTGGACATCGAGGGCCGTAGCCGGATGGACAAGGAGGACCTGGTGCGGGCGATCCGGAAGAGGCGCTAGGCGGTCGGTCGGGGTGGGGGGAGCCCCGACCGCGGGTGTCGGAAAGCTGTGTGGGATTTCGGAATTCGCGATGGTTTCGGAAGGAGGCGGGGGCGGTGTTCAGGGCGGTGATCGGCACGGGAGTTGCGGCGCCGCGCCTCGAAGTCGGACCCCTCTCCGCCCGGACGAAAACATTTGTATTACACGCCTCCGTAGAACACGCCCGATCCACGATGCAGAGCGCTCAGACCCTCGACGAGGCACCCGAAGCTGCCGCGCTCCGTGGCAGGATGTTCACCGAACTCGACCGGCTCGCGTTCGCGATCGAGATGGAGGCAGCCGACCACCTCCGGCAGGGACGGGACGAGGAGGCGGCCCGAGCGACCGCGGTCCGCCTGGGCGTCCGGCTGGCGCAGCGGCTGGTCTCCGGGGCGTGGGCCGACGAGGTGGGCCGCCGGATGGAGCGCTGGTCCGCGGAGTACGATTCCCGGCTCGGCCTCTCGCCGGGAGTGGAGGAGGCGGTGGGGAGCTGACGGGACGGGACCGGCCGGATCGATGATGTAAGGGGCCAGCGGAACGGAGGTGATGCGTGGCTGAACGGAGCGTCCTGGTGACAGGAGGGGCGGGGTTCGTGGGGAGCCACCTCGTGGATGCGCTGGTCGCGCGAGGGGACCGGGTGCGGATCCTGGACAACCTGGATCCCCAGGTGCACGGCCCGGAGAGGCGCCGGCCCCCCTGGCTCCCGGAGGAGGCGGAGCTGGTCGTCGGCGACGTACGGGACAGGGACGCATGGGACCGCGTGCTCCCCGGCGTGGACACCGTGTACCACCTCGCCGCGGCCGTCGGCGTGGGGCAGTCGATGTACCAGATCGCCGACTACACCGCGACGAACACGCTGGGCACGGCACACCTCCTCCAGGCGCTGGTGGACCGCGAGATGGAGCTGCAGCGGCTGGTGGTCGCCAGCTCCATGTCCATCTACGGCGAGGGGCGCTACGTCCGGGAGGACGGGCGAGAGCCCACGGCCGTCCGACGCTCCGCGGACCGCCTCCGCGCGCACGACTGGGAGATGCGCGACCCGGACGGAGCGATGCTGCGCCCCGTTCCCACCGACGAGGACAAGCCGCTGGACCCCACCTCCATCTACGCCCTCACCAAGGCGGACCAGGAGAAGATGGTCCTGCAGGTCGGCGAGGCGTACGGGATTCCCAGCGTGGCGCTCCGCTTCTTCAACATCTACGGGCCGCGCCAGTCGCTCTCCAACCCGTACACCGGGGTGGCCGCCATCTTCAGCGCGCGCCTGCTCAACGGCGAGTCGCCGCTGATCTTCGAGGACGGCGCTCAGAGGCGCGACTTCGTCTCGGTGTACGACATCGTGCGCGCGCTGCTGCGGGCGGGCGAGGAGCCGGGCGCGGTGGGGAAGGCGCTGAACGTGGGGTCCGGGAGCCCGGTCACGGTGGCGGAAGTGGCGTCCACGCTGGCGCGGGTCCTCGGCGTGGACGTCGAGCCCCGGGTGACCGGCCGCTTCCGCGTGGGGGACATCCGCAACTGCTTCGCGGACATCTCCCGGGCGCGGGAAGCGATGGGATACGAGCCACAGGTGTCGTTCGAGGAAGGGATGAAGGACCTGGTCGCCTGGCTCCAGGAGCAGGAGCGGCCCGAGGACGGGATCGAACGCCATGCGGCGGAGCTTGCCGCGCGAGGGCTCACGCTGTGAGGAAAGGGGAGACGATGAGGGAGCGCGAGTACACTCTGATCACCGGCGGAGCGGGGTTCGTGGGCTGCAACCTGGCGGACGCGCTCCTTACGGACGGCGGGCGGGTGGTCATCGCGGACAACCTTTCTCGTAACGGGGTGCAGGACAACGCGCGGTGGCTGCGGGAGAAGCACGGCGACCGTGTGCACCTGGAGCGGACCGACGTGCGCGACGCGGAGAAGGTGCGCCTGCTGGTGCAGGGGGCGAAGCAGGTGTTCCACCTGGCGGCGCAGGTGGCGGTCACCACCTCGCTCGAAGACCCCGTGCTCGACCTGGAGACCAACGTCATCGGCACCTTCAACGTGCTGGAGGCGGCGCGCTCCGTGGCCGTCCCGCCGCCCATCCTCTTCACCTCCACCAACAAGGTGTACGGGGGTATGGAGGAGGCGAGGGCGGAGCTGCGCGGCTCCGCGTACCGCTACGTCGACGGGCGCCGGGGGATCGACGAGTCGGAGCGGCTCGACTTCCACTCCCCCTACGGGTGCTCCAAGGGGGCGGCGGACCAGTACGTCCGCGACTACGCGCGCATCTTCGGGCTCCCCACGGTGGTGTTCCGGATGAGCTGCATCTACGGGACGCGCCAGTTCGGGACGGAGGACCAGGGGTGGGTGGCGCACTTCGCGCGCTCCATCCTGGGAGGCGAGCCCATCACGGTCTACGGGGACGGCTTCCAGGTGCGCGACATCCTCTGGGTGGAGGACCTGGTGCGCGCGATGCGCGCGGCGATGGCCCGCATCGACACCGTCTCCGGCGAGGTCTTCAACCTGGGCGGCGGCGCGGAGAACGCGGTCTCGGTGCGCGGCGTGATCGAGCGCATCGGGGAGATCGCGGGGGTGGAGGCTCCCGTCCTCTCGGCCGACTGGCGGCCGGGGGACCAGAGAGTGTACGTCTCGGACACGGGCAAGGCGGAAAGGACGCTGGGATGGAAGCAGTCGGTGGGGTGGGAAGAGGGGCTGGAGCGGCTGGTGGCGTGGCTGCACGACGCGGAACTGACGATGCCGGTGCTCCCGCTGAGCGCCGGGGCGCGGGGGACGGCCCGGCCGGTGATGGCGAAGGTGGCGCCGTGAGCACGTCCGTAGCGACGGGGATCATGCGGGCCGCGGTCCTGACCGGGCCGGGGCAGGTCCGGCTGGACGAGGTGGAGGTCCCCGAGCCGGGGCCGGGGCAGGTCCGCGTCCGCCTGGAGGGGTGCGGGGTGTGCGCGTCCAACCTTACCCCGTGGGCGGGGCCGGAGTGGATGAACTTCCCCACGGAGCCCGGCTCGCTGGGACACGAGGGGTGGGGGATCGTGGACGCGGTGGGCGACGGCGTCGCCGGGGTCTCGGCGGGCGACCGGGTGGCCGCGCTCTCCTACAAGTCGTACGCGGAGTACGACCTGGCGGACGCGGAGGCCGTGGTCCCGCTCCCGGCCTCGCTCGCGGGGAAGCCGTTCCCGGGCGAGCCGCTGGGGTGCGCCATGAACATCTTCCGGCGCAGCGAGATCGAGGCGGGGCAGACCGTCGCCATCGTGGGGATCGGCTTCCTGGGCGCCATCCTCACCCGGCTCGCCACGGACGCGGGGGCCCGGGTGATCGCCGTCTCCCGCCGGCCGTTCTCGCTGGAGGTGGCCCGCGAGATGGGGGCCGCCGAGACCATCTCCATGGACGACCACCAGGGGATCATCGAGCGGGTCAGGGACCTCACCGGCGGCGTCTTCTGCGACCGGGTGATCGAGGCGGTGGGGAAGCAGTGGCCGCTGGACCTCTCCGCGGAGCTGACCCGCGAGCGCGGACGGCTGATGGTGGCCGGCTACCACCAGGACGGGCCGCGGCAGGTCAACATGTGGCTCTGGAACTGGCGCGGGCTGGACGTGATCAACGCCCACGAGCGCGACCCGGCGGTCTACGTCCAGGGGATCCGCGAGGCGGTGGACGCCGTCGCGTCCGGCCGCCTGGACCCGACCCCGCTCTACACGCACACCTTCCCCCTCGACCGGCTGGACGACGCGCTGAACGCCACGCGCGACCGGCCCGACGGGTTCCTCAAGGCGCTGGTGATCCCGTGATCGGCCGGGGAGGCACGCGGCCGCGCGCCTCCCCGGCCGGAGCATCTCCGATGACACAACTACTTGCAGGGTTAGAAGAAGCCGCCGGGGCACCCGCCGCCGGCCGTCCGCGTCTCGGCTTCCTCGGCGTGGGCTGGATCGGCCGGCACCGCATGGAGGCCATCGTGCGCGGCGGGCTGGCAGACGTGGCCGCCATCGCCGACCTCTCGCCGGAGATGGCGGCGGAGGCGGAGAAGCTGGCGCCGGGCGCGGAGGTCGTGGGATCGCTGGACGACCTGCTGGACGCCGGGGTGGACGGGGTGGTGATCGCCACGCCGAGCGCGCTCCACGCGGAGCAGTCCGTCCGGGCGCTGGAGCGCGGGGCGGCGGTGTTCTGCCAGAAGCCGCTGGGGCGCACTGCGGAGGAGGTGAGGGCCGTGGTGGACGCCGCGCGGGTCGCGGACCGCCTCCTGGCCGTGGACCTCTCCTACCGTTTCACCCGGGGGATGCGCCGCGTCCGGGAGGTCGTGGACTCCGGCGAGCTGGGGCGGATCTACGCGGTGGACCTTGTCTTCCACAACGCCTACGGGCCGGACAAGCCCTGGTTCTACGACCCGGCGCTCTCGGGCGGCGGGTGCGTCATGGACCTGGGCGTCCACCTGGTGGACCTGGCGCTCTGGACGCTGGGCTTCCCCGCGGTGAAGGAGGTATCGGGGCGGCTGTTCTCCGGCGGGGAGCCGCTGGGGGCCAGCCCCGACCGCTGCGAGGACTACGCGGTCGCCACGATGGAGCTGGAGACGGGGGCGGCGGTGCGGCTCGCCTGCTCGTGGCGGCTCCAGGCGGGGTGCGACGCGGCGATCTCCGCGGAGTTCTACGGGACCGGGGGCGGCGCGGCGCTCCGCAACGTGAACGGGTCCTTCTACGACTTCACCGCGGAGCGCTTCCGCGGCACGTCGCGCGAGACGCTGGCGACCCCGCCGGACGACTGGGGGGGGCGCGCCGCGGCCGACTGGGCGGCGCGGCTCGCGGCGGGGGAGCGCTTCGACCCCGCGGCCGGACGGCTGGTGGAGGTGGCGGAGGTGCTGGACCGGATCTACGGGAGACGATGAGGATCTTTCTCACGACGGACACCGTCGGCGGAGTGTGGGACCACACGGTGACGCTCGCCCGCGAGCTTTTCGCGGCGGGTCACTCGGTACTGGTCGCGGTGCTGGGCGAGCCGCGCGACGAGCGGCTGGCGCACCTCCCCGTCGGAGTGGAGGTGACCTGGCGGAAGTACCGCCTCGAATGGATGCCGGACGCGGCGGACGACGTGGCCGCGGCGGGGGCGTGGCTGCGGCGCACCGCCGACCTCTGGGAGGCGGACGTCGTCCACCTCAACCAGATGGCGTACGCGGCGGAGCGGTTCTCCGCGCCGGTGCTGGTCGCCGTGCACAGCGACGTGCTCTCCTGGTTCGGGGAGACGCTGGACCGCCCCGCCCCCGCCGACCTGGCCGGGTACGCGTCCTGGGTACGGGCCGGGGTATCCGCGGCCGACGTGGTGGTGACCCCCAGCGCGTACCAGTCGGAGCTGACGCTGCGGAACTACGGGCGCGCGGCGGACCGGGTGATCCACAACGGTGTCGCAGCGCCGGGGGGGGCGCCGCCCGAGCGCTCCGGGGCGCGGGTGGTGAGCGCCGGGCGGGCCTGGGACCCGGCCAAGGGCGCGCGCGTGCTGGACGAGGCGGCGGGGATCCTGGGCGAGGTGATGGGGGGCGCGGCGCCCCCGGTGCACCTCCTGGGGGAGACGGTATCGCCGCAGGGAGAGCGCTTCGAGGCGCGGCACCTGACGGCGCACGGGCGGGTGGAGCGGGCGGAGGTGGACGGCTGGCTCGGACGCGCGACCGTCTACGTGGGGGCCTCGCTCTACGAGCCCTTCGGGCTGGCGCCGCTGGAGGCGGCGATGCACGGGTGCGCGCTGGTGCTGAGCGACATCGGCTCCTTTCGCGAGCTGTGGCAGGGGAGCGCGGTGTTCTTTCCCGCGGGCGACGCGGAGGCGCTGGCGAACGCCCTCGTCCAGCTCCGGCACGATCCCGCTCGCTGCGCGAAGCTGGCCGCCGCCGCCCGCACCCGGGCGCTGCGTCGCTACACGGCCGGGCGAATGGTCGCCGAGTACGAGGCCCTGTACCGGGAGATGCACGCCCGCCACGCCCGGTCCCGGTCCGTGCCCCTGTCCGTTTCCATCCCGCAGACGGGGGTGCCGGTCGCATGAGGTTCGCGTTCTTCGTACACAGCGCCGTCTCCGACTGGAACCACGGCAACGCCCACTTCCTGCGCGGGCTGATGAGCGCCCTATCGCGCGCGGGGCACCGGGTGGAGAGCTGGGAGCCGCGGCGCGCCTGGTCGCTGGAGAACCTCCTCGCCGACCACGGGATCGACCCGGTGGTGGAGTTCGCGCGGGGGTACCCGGAGATCGAGGCCCGCAGCTACGACGCGCAGGCGCCGGGGCTCGCGGAGGTGCTGCGCGCCGCCACCGCGGAAGCGGACGTGGTGGTCGTCCACGAGTGGAACGAGCCGCACGTGGTGAACACGCTGGCGGAGGCCGCGCCGTCCTCCGCGCTCCTCGTCTTCCACGACACGCACCACCGTCCCTGGAGCCAGCCGGAGGCCATCGCCCGCTTCGACCTGGGCGCCTACGACGGCGTGCTGGCCTTCGGCGAGGTGCTGCGCGGCATCTACCGGGAGCGCTTCGGGGTGGAGCGGGCCTGGACCTTCCACGAGGCGGCGGACCACGTCCGCTTCCGCCCGCTGGACCACCCGAAGACGCAGGACGTCATGTGGATCGGGAACTGGGGCGACGAGGAGCGTACGCAGGAGCTGCGCGCCTACTGGCTGGACGGGGCCCGCCGCTTCCCGGAACTGCGCTGGGTGGCTCACGGCGTCCGCTACCCGGAGTACGCGCTGGAGGAGCTGCGCGGCGCGGGGGTGGAGTTCCGCGGCTGGGCGCCCTCGCTGCGCGTCCCGGAGGTGTTCGCGGCCTCGCGCGCGACGCTTCACGTCCCCCGCCGCGCCTACGTCCAGGCGCTCGCGGGGATCCCCACCATCCGCGTCTTCGAGGCGCTGGCGTGCGGGATCCCGCTGGTCTCGGCGCCCTGGATCGACGCGGAGGGGCTGTTCCGTCCCGGCGACTACGCCGTCGCGGAGACCCCGGGCGAGATGGCCGAGGCGCTCCACCGCTTCTGCACGGACGACGACGCGCGGACGGAGCAGGCGGCGCGCGGCCTGGAGACCGTCCTCGCGCGACACACCTGCGACCACCGCGCCGCGCAGCTCCTGGAGATCGTGGAGGAGCTGGGCGCGGCCGGGAGCGCGGGCACCCCGACCGCACCCTCGGCGGAGGCCGCATGCGCCTGACGTTCTTCGGCTCGTCCCTCGTCTCGTCGTACTGGAACGGAGCCGCCACCTACTACCGGGGGCTGATCCGCGCGCTCCACGGGCTCGGCCACGAGGTCGTCTTCTGCGAGCCGGACGCATACGGCCGCCAGCAGAACCGCGACCTGGCGGAGGACCCGGCCTACGCCCGCGTGGTGGTGTACCGGAGCGAGGCGGAGCGGGACGCGCGGGTGGAGGAGGCGTTCGCGTCGAGCGACTGGGTGGTCAAGTGCAGCGGCGTGGGGGTGTGGGACGCGGAGCTGGAGGCCGCCGTGGCGGAGCGGAGCGGGGGCGCGGCGCGTACGGCCTTCCTGGACGTGGACGCCCCGGCGACGCTGGGGCGCATCGCCGCCGACGCGGCGGACCCGTTCGTCGCCTGCATCCCCCGCTACGACCACGTCCTCACCTACGGCGGCGGGCCGCGGGTGGTGGCGGCGTACGGGCGGTGGGGCGCGAAGGCGTGCACGCCGGTCTACAACGCGCTCGACCCGGAGGAGCACCGTCCGCTGGGGCGTTCCGGCGATGCGCGCTGGGACCTCCTCTTCATGGGGAACCGGCTCCCGGACCGGGAGGCCCGGGTGGACGAGTTCTTCTTCCGCGCCGCGGCGCTCTGCCCGGAGGCGCGCTTCGCGCTGGGTGGCGAGGGGTGGGGCGACCGGCCCATGCCCGCCAACGTGGAGTACCTGGGGCACGTCCCCACGGCGCGCCACAACGAGGTGAACGACGCGGCGAGGCTGGTGCTGAACGTGCACCGGGAGTCCATGGTGGAGAACGGGTGGTCGCCGGCGACCCGGATGTTCGAGGCGGCCGGCGCGGCGTCGTGCCAGGTGACGGACGCGTGGGAGGGGATCGAGGAGTTCTTCGCGCCGGGGGAGGAGATCCTGGTGGCGCGGAGCGCGGAGGAGGTGGCCGACCGGGTGCGCGCGACGGACGACGCGGACGCGCGGCGCATCGGGGAGGCGGCGCGGAAGCGGGCGCTCCGCGACCACACCTACGGGCAGCGGGCGCGGCTCCTGGACGGGATCCTGCGCGCGCCGGTGGAGACAGGGAGCGTCGCATGAAGCTGGTGGTCTTCGGGCTGTCGATCTCGTCGAGCTGGGGGAACGGGCACGCCACCACGTACCGGGCCCTGCTCCGGGCCTTCGCCGCGCGGGGGCACGAGGTGGCGTTCTACGAGTGGGACGCGTCCTGGTACCGGGAGAACCGCGACTTCCCCCGGCCGGAGTTCTGCCGGCTGGTGCTCTACCGCGACTGGGACGAGGTCGCGGCGGAGGCGGTCGCGGAGGCGCGCGACGCGGACGCGACGCTGGTGGGATCCTACGTCAAGGACGGGCCGCGGGTGATCGACGCGCTGGCGGAGGCGGGGGTGGACCCGCTCTTCTTCTACGACATCGACACGCCGGTGACGGTGTCGGCGCTCCGCTCCGGCGGGGCGGAGTACCTGCGTCGGGACCAGGTCCCCCTCTTCACGCGCTACTTCTCCTTCACCGGCGGCCCCTTCCTTCACGAGGTGCTGGAGGGGGAGCTGGGCGCCCGGGAGGCCGTGCCGCTGTACTGCTCGGTGGACCCGGACCGCTACCGTCCCACCTCGCCGGACCGGGAGCTGGCGTGCGAGCTGGGGTACATGGGCACCTACGCGCCGGACCGGCAGCCGGTGGTGGAACGCTTCCTCCTGGAAGTGGCCCGGCGGCTCCCGGAGCGCGCCTTCGTGGTCGCGGGGCCGCAGTACCCGCACGAAACGACCTGGCCGGCGAACGTCCGACACCTTCACCACCTCCCGCCGGACCGGCACCCGGCCTTCTACTCAAGCGCAGCGTGGCAGCTCAACGCCACCCGCGCGGACATGGTGGCGGCGGGGTGGTCGCCCTCGGTGCGGCTGTTCGAGGCGGCGGCGTGCGGCGCGGCGATGATCTCCGACCGCTGGCCGGGGATCGAGCGGTTCTTCGCGCCGGGACGGGAGATCCTCCTCCCGGGGAGCACCGACGAGGTGGTGGAGATCCTGCGCGGCGCCCACCCGGACGACCGCCGCGCCGTCGGCGGCGCGGCCCGGGCGCGGATCCTGGCGGAGCACACCGCGGAGCACCGGGCGGGGGAGCTTGAGTCGCTGCTCGGCACACCGGCGCGGCTGGCGTAGGCGCCCGCGGGTGGAGTAGTGGGAGTTTGGTGCCGGCTGGTGGCGCCTCTGGACGCAGGCGGGAAAGGTGTGGTGCGGGATTTGCTGCGCGTTCTGGCATCCCCTTGAAGCCTCTTTCCCCCCGTCCGGAGGCGTCCGAATGAACAGGCAGGTTTACGACAACGCGTACAGGCGCGTCCTCGAAGGAAAATCCTCACGCACGCTCTGGGAAACCGTTCTGGCCCCGTTCGAGGACGTGGAGACCCGCATGTCCCGCGAGGCCGGCGAGCGTGAGGCGCGGGCCGCGCGTGAGACGATGCAGGAGGCGCCGCAGGTCCAGCCGGACTAGCCGTCCTTCCGGCTCCGTACGGGAAGGTCCCGCACCCGGCACCGGGCGCGGGACCTTCGTGTCATCGTCCCTGGTTCCGGGGTTTCCCCTTTCGGGACGTCGCGCGGCGGCTCAGATTCCCCGTCGCCCGGTCGGTTCCCGGTCCGCCTTACATCCCGCTGCAACTCCCGGCCCGAAAGTCCGAACATGCCCCGCCGTTCCGTGGCTCCGGCCCGTGGCCCGCGCGATCCGGTCCGACCCCGCACGCCTCCGGTACTGGTACCGGGAAGAGGGGTGCCGTGTCCCGTACCGTGACGGCTGGGCCGCCTCCCGTGCCGGGAGGCCCGCTCACTGAGGGATCGACGATGGAAGCACCGCTGTCTCCGCGGACTTCGGCGCCCTGGTGGACCGGCCGGAACACGGCGGTCGCCGCGCTCGGCGTGCTCGCCCTGCTCTTCATCGCCGCGGAGACCGGGACCGCCGGCTTCGCGTTCGGGCTGATCCTGGCGACGCTCCCGGTCCCGGTCTACGTCGCGGTCGCGCTCTGGCTGGACCGCTTCGAGGCCGAGCCCCGGCGGCTGCTGGCGAGCGCCTTCCTCTGGGGGGCGGCGGGCGCGGTGTTCATCTCCATGCTCGCGAACTCCTTCTTCGAGGTTTCCCTCGCCGGCTCCATCGGGGAGGAGGCGGCAGTCCTCGCCGGCTCGGTGATCTCGGCGCCGCTGGTGGAGGAGTGGGCCAAGGGGCTGCTGCTCTTCGCGTTCTTCTTCGGGCACCGGGACGAGTTCGACAACGTCACCGACGGGATCGTGTACGCGGCGATGGTGGGGCTCGGCTTCGCCATGACGGAGAACGTGCTGTACTACGGGAACGCGGTGGCCGAGGGGATCGACAGCTCGCTGGCGACCTTCGTAGTCCGCGGGATGCTCTCCCCGTTCGCGCACCCCTTCTTCACCGCGATGACCGGGATCGGGCTGGGGCTCGCCCGTGAGACGCGCGTGCGCTCCCGGAAGGTCCTCGCGCCCCTGGCGGGATTCGGGGCCGCGATGATCCTTCACTCGGTGTGGAACCTGGCCGCCAGTACCGACACCTTCTTCGTCGTCTACTTCCTGGTCATGGTTCCCATCTTCTGCGGGGTGATCCTACTGGTCGCGTGGTCGCTGAGACGCGAAGGGCGGATCATCCGCGCCCACCTGGCTCCGTACGTGGAGGCCGGGGTGCTCGCCCCGGCAGAGCTGGACCTCATGTGCACGGTCAGAGGCAGGATGCGCGACTCCGTCCGGTCCTTCCGACGCGGCGGGATCCGTGCCTGGCGCCGCCACGGCGAGCTTCACCAGGCGGTGAGCGAGCTGGCCTTCCACCGCTGGCGGGTAGGGCGGGGAATCACCCGTGGGGAGGCGCTTGACGCGGCCCGGGAGGGGGCGCTGGTGGCGCGGATCGGCCTGTTGAGAGAGGCGAGCCATGCCTGAAGTGCAGACGCGGGCGGTGATCGTCCGGGGTCCCCGTTGCCCCCGATGGTCGATCCATGAAGAAGTTGCCGTGTGGTGCGTTCGGCTCTGTCCTGCTGGCGGTGCCGCTCTCCTCATGGAGGGCACAGGAGCGGAGCTGATCTCCTCGCGCAGGTGCTGAGGGTGGTAACACGTTCCGGGGTCCTGGGCCGGGTGTCCGGGTGGGGGCTCACCGGCGGTGCGGTGGTGACGACCTTCTTCCTCCTGCGCCGCTGGCTCCGTGGGCGGCGCGGGGCCGCCTCCGCGTGAGCGACGATCGTGGCGGGGAGGCCCCCCGCTTCTCGGAGCGGCTGGACCGGGCGCTGGAGGAGGTGGAGGGGCTCGACCGCATCCCGGAGCGCTCCATTTCGCTGATGGGGGTGGGAGTCATGGTCATGACCGCGGCCATCCTCCTCCCGCTCCTCCCGTCCTTCTCCGGGGTGGGAGCCGCCTGGTCCGTGGTGATGCTGGCCGGAGGCTGTGTGGTTGCGGTGGACGAGCTGCGCTCCGCGGGGCACGTGCTCTCCGGGGTGCGGCTGCCGCGCCCGCTGGTCCACCCGCTCTTTCCGCCCGCCTTCGCGGCCCTGGTGGCGGTGCACGCCTTCCACCTCCTGGCGGTGGGGATCGTCCCCCTCCTCTGGCTCTCTGCGGCCGTTCTGCTCTGCTGGGACCAGTTCGGCAAGCCTGTCGTGTCGTCCGACGGGCTCGGACACGTTCTCGACTCCCGGCGGGCGTGGCGGGGATACCGGCGGAACGTGCTGCTGGGGACGGGGCTCTGCCTCCTCTCCCTCTTCCTCTCCTGGGGTGAGAGCGGCGGCTGGCAGGAGGGCGGGTACGACTCCCGCTCCCGGGGGAGCGGGTCGTCCGGTGACCCGTACGACCACAACCCCGCGAAGTACGACTATCCGGGTTTCGAGATCGCCGGACGGAACCAGCCGTTCGCGCTCTTCGCGGTGGCTGCGCTCTTCGCCCTCCTGGTGTGGGCGGCGTACCGCCGTCGAGGGGCGGGCGCTTCCCGATGCGCCGGCCGTGTGGCGCTCGGGCTGGCGGGCCTTCTTACGCTCTGGGGAGTGGTCAACGCGGAAGCCACCGCGGGTCCGATCCTCTTCCTGGTGGGGATCGGGGTGGTCCACTTCGCCCTGTGGCGGATCCGCAATGGCGAGGTGGAGGGTCCGTACGACGCCGCACACGTGTGGGCCCGGATGCGGGGGTGGGTGGGGCGGAGGTGACGGGGTCTCGGTCGGGAACGTCAGGGAAACGGCCGGGAACCTATGCCGCTGCGCCCGGGGTTGCGGGTAACGTCGGCTCCGGGCATCTGGACCTGGTTCATGTCGAATCTGCTGTCGCCATACCGCTCCCCTTCTCCGACAACCTGACGAACCCCGCCTGGAAGTCGTAGGCGAGGTCCTGAAGGCGGTTCCCCGGCCCACGGCGCCGCGTCCGCCTGCCATACCGAAGGTTTCGCGGCGGGATCGTGGCCGCGTGCTGAAACCCGGACGAGCCATCTCACGTAGAAGGGGGAAAGGCCGTCACCCTCCCGCAGAGGTATAGAGAGATGCTCGAGATCCTGGGTCTTGCCGCGACGGGCGCGCTCACCGCGACCGGTTACTTCCAGGCGCGCGGGTTCGTGCGCCGCAGGCTCCGCTTCGTGGAAGCCGTCCAGCGGACGAGCGCCCCGGTGGTGGCGGGCGCCGCTGCTGCCGTGGTCGCCGTTCCGGCGGTGGCTCTCCTTCCCCTGATCGGGGCCGGGACCGCGGTGCTCTTCGGGGTGGGTGTGGGCGCGGGAGTGGCCGCGGGTGCCCGCGAGATCCGGCGGAGACAGCTCCCTTCCTGAAGGTGGCTCCCGAGCCCACGGGGTGAACGGACCGGCCCTCGCGCGGCGACGCCGCGCGAGGGCCGGTCCCGTTTCCCTTCCCGGGAACCCGCCGCTTCAGGAAAGGGCGGCGGGGGAGGCGTCGTCCGCCGGGGAGAGGCCGCGCCGCGTGTAGCGCCGGAAGAACTCCCGCGCGGCTTCGAGGTCCGCCGGCAGGACGAACGCTTCCCCGAGGGAGGCGGCGCCCTCCAGGCCGATCTCGACCAGGTCGCGCGCGACCCGGGCGATCTCCGGGTCGCCGAGCCCCACCCGGCCGGCCCGGCGCAGCAGCTCCGGGTCCGGCGGACCGAGGAGGTCGGCCGCGGCGCGCATCCCTCGTGGCGCCCGTGAGATCCCGGACAGGAGCACGAGGGGCGCAGCCCACCACTCCGGGGCCAGCGCGTCCACCGACCTCACCTCCGCGAAGCCCTTGGGGCGCACCTCCGGGAAGAGCGTGGTGAGGTGCGTCCGCCAGTCCTCCTCCGTGAACCCGCCGCGCTCGATCCACTCCCCGGCCGTCCACACCGGCTCCGCAGGACCCGGTTTCAGCATCGCCGGGGCGTCGAGCGCGAAGGCAAGGTACTCCGCCACCGGGTCCCCCTCGCAGCGGAAGGTCCCGGTCCGCGCCGGGTCCAGCTCCCGCCAGGTGTGCGCACGAGCGCTCCGGTGCTCCGTGGGGGCGCCGTGGTACACGGAAGAATTCGCGAAGACGGCAGTCAGGTAGGGCGCGGCGGCGTTGAGCACGCGCCACGCGGCGAGCGGATCCTCCGGCCAGTCCAGGTTCACCTGCATGGACGCCGTCTGGCGCATCATCCGGGCGCCGTTCGGCCCGATGGCGGCGAAGTACTCGGCCATGCGTCCGTAGCGCGGCCCGCAGAGCTGGAGGGACGCCCGCTCCACCGGGTTGTGGGGGTCGATCCCCACGGAGAGCAGCTCGATCCCCTCCTCTTCCGCCGCGGCGCGCAGGGGGAGCACGACTCCGCGGAGCGAGTCCAGGAGCGCCCCGACGGAGCCGGACGGCGGCGCGCTCAGCTCCACCTGGCCTCCCGGCTCGTAGGACACGATCCCGCCGTCCGGGAGGACGAAGCAGGGCGGTCCGTACGCGGAGGGTCTCTCGGTCCACCCGTGCCTCGTTGCGTGTCGGCGCAGCAAGGGGAGGGTGGCGGGGCCTTCGGGCGCCAGCATGGGCGCGGGGGCCCGGGTCTCCGCCAGGACGGCGATCAGCTCCACTTCCGCCCCGATGCGCCACGGCCGCGCGGGCGCCCCGATCCCGAACGCGTGGGAGCGGAGGTCCGCGAGGAGCGCGGGGACGGCGAGGGGCGGGGACGAAGTCGCGGGATGCACGGACGTTCGGGGAAGCCGGCTCAGCTCGCGGGAGATCCCAGGACCAGGGCGTACAGGCCGTCCGGGTCCGTCTCCCACCTCTCGACGGCGAGGCCGGCGGCGGAGAACATCTCCTCCACGCTGGCCCGGTCGTGCTTGCAGCTGATCTCCGTGCGGACGGATTCGCCCTCGGCGAACCGGACCGGACCCATCCCCGGAACGTGGACGGTCTGCGGGGCGGAGGCCACCAGGTGCATCTCGATCCGGTGGTCGTCCCGGTTGTAGAAGGCGCGGTGCTCGAAGACGTCCGGGTCGAAGTCCGTTCCCGCCTCGCGGTTGAGGACGAGGAGCATGTTGCGGTTGAACTCCGCGGTGACGCCCTGCGCGTCGTTGTACGCCGCCTCGACCCGGGCCGGGTCCTTCCGCAGGTCCACGCCCATCAGAAGCCGGTCGCCCGGCTTCATCGCCTTCCTCACCCGCCGGAGTAGTGCGACCGCCTCCCCGGGAGGGAAGTTCCCGACGGTGCTTCCCAGGAACGCGAAGAGCGTCGGCTCCGGTAGTCCGGGGAGGTCCAGCTCCTCCGTGATGTCCGCCACCGCCGGCACCACGTCCAGACCGGGGTACTCGGCGCGCAGCCCCGCGGCGGTGTCCGCCAGGAACTCCGCGCTCACGTCCACCGGGACGTAGGTGGCGCCCCGGCCGGCGGCCTCCATGGCGTCCAGCACGATCCGCGTCTTCGCGGCGCTCCCCGCGCCCAGCTCCACCAGCGCGCGGGGGCGCAGCGCCGCCGTCCACTCCGGCATCCACCGCTCCAGGAGCGCCCGCTCCGTGCGCGTGAGGTAGTACTCGGGGAGGCGCGTGATCTCCTCGAACAGCTCCGAGCCGCGGGTGTCGTAGAAGTACTTGGGCGGCAGCTCCTTCTGCGGGCGGGACAGGCCTTCGCGCAGGTCGGCGAGCATCGGTCCGGAGGGCGCCGTGTGCCCTGTCCTCGGCTCATTCATCGGCGGCGCACCGGAAGCCGGAGAAGATCTGACGGCGGATGGGGTAGTCCCAGTTGCGGAAGGTGGCGCGGACCGCCCCCGGACGCGTCGCCCACGATCCTCCGCGCAATACCTTGTAGTCCGGCCCGAAGAACACCTCGGAGTACTCGCGGTACGGGAAGGTCTCGTAGCCGGGGTAGCCGGCGAAGTCGCTGGAGGTCCATTCCCACACGTCGCCGATCATCCCGTAGCAGCCGATGGGAGAGACGTTGCGCGGGTAGGCTCCCACCGGCGCCGTCTCGAACGCCAGCTGGTCGAGGTTGGCGTGCTCGCGCGTGGGCGCTTCGTCTCCCCAGGGATAGGCGCGCGCGGTCCCCGTCTCCGGGTCCCAGGTGGCGGCGGCCTCCCACTCCTGCTCGGTGGGGAGCCGCTTGCCCGCCCAGCGCGCGAACGCCTCGGCCTCGTGGTGGGAGACGTGGCACACCGGCCTCCGCGGGTCCACCGGAGCCGTCCGGTCCATCGTCCTCACCCTCCACTCCCCGCCGTCCCGCTCCCAGAACTGCGGGGAGACGGCCCCCGCCGTCTCGCGCCATGCCCACCCCTCCTCCGACCAGAAGCGACGCTCGGCGTACCCTCCCGCCTCCATGAACTCCAGGTACGCGCCGTTGGTGACCGGGGTCGCGTCGATCAGGAACGGGCGAAGCCGCACCCGGTGGCGCGGGCGCTCGTTGTCGTACGCCGCGGTCCGGTCGGCCGTGCCGATCTCCACCTCCCCACCTGGAAAGCGCACCATCTCCGCCGCCGGGGCCCAGCGGGGCTCCGGGACCTCCCATCCCCGTGGGGCGCGGTAGAACCCGTCCTCCTTGAGCTGGAGCGCCTGGAGCATGGTCTCCCCGTGCTGGTACTCGTGCTGGGCCACCATCCGGAACACGTACGCGTCGCGGAGGAGCGGGTCGTCACCTCGAAATTCGAGCGAGGGGAGCCGGTCCAGCACCAGTCTGCGCGTCCCGGCCATGACCGAGAGCGTCTGGGGAAGGGTGGGAAGCTCCAGCCCGCCCCGCACGGCGCGAGGGTTCTCGAACGGGTTGAACATCCCCGGCATCTCCCCGAACTCCACCGGCCCCTGGAGGTTGCGGAGGAGCCACAGCTCCTCGAAGTGGGCGATGTGTCCCAGGTCCCAGAGGATGGGGCCCATCAGCGGGTTGTGCTGGGTCCGCAGCTCGGTTTCGGTGAGCGGGGCGATCAGCAGAAGGGTCCGCTCGCGGGCCTCTTCGAGGATCGCGGCGGCCTGTTCCGCCAGGGGTGCGACGACGCTGTCCTGGATCATGTTCCGGGGAGCCGGCTCTTTTGCGGGAGCGGTGAGGCGAGGTCGAGCTGGAACGGCGCGTGCGTTCCGGTCCGAGCGGAGAGGGCGCAAGAAGTGCGCCGGGGAACGGCGAGTCTCTCGCCGGAATCCCCTCGCGCAGCGCCACAGGATGGACCGTCACCCGGGAGGAGCGATGGACGTGGACGTCATCGTCGTAGGAGCGGGGCAGGGCGGGGTTCCCCTGGCGACCCGCCTGGCCGCGGCCGGGAGGCGGGTGCTCCTGGTGGAGCGGTCCCGGGTGGGGGGGACCTGCGTGAACTACGGCTGCACCCCCACCAAGACCATGATCGCCAGCGCGCAGGCCGCTCACGACGCGCGGAGGGCCGCCTCGCTGGGGGTTCACGTGGGGGAGGTGAGGGTGGACCTGGGCGCGGTCGTGGACCGCAAGGACCGGGTCGTACGCGAGTGGCGCGAGGGGGTCGAGCGGCGGATCCGCGAGGCAGGGGAGAACCTGACGCTCCTGCGCGGCCATGCCCGGTTCGTGGGCGGGCGGGAGCTGGAGGTGGACGGGGAGCGCCATCGCGCGGAGGCCGTGGTGCTCGACGTCGGCACGCGCGCGGCGGTGCCCCGCGTCTCCGGGCTCGACGGCGTCCCCTGGCTGGACAACGCGGGCGCCCTGGAGCTGCGCGAGCTTCCCGGCCACCTCCTGGTGCTCGGTGGCGGGTACGTCGGGTGCGAGCTGGGGCAGATGTACCGCCGCTTCGGCGCGCGGGTGACCGTGGTGGGGAAGAGCGGGCACCTCCTCGACCGCGAGGACCCCGAGGTCTCGGAGGCGCTGGAGGCCGCGTTCCGGGAGGAGGGGATCGAGCTGGACCTCGGCGCCGGCGCGAAGGAGGTCCGCTCGGAGGGGGGCGAGATCGTCCTGGGGCTCGGCGACGGGCGGGAGCTGCGGGGCACGCACCTCCTGGTCGCCGCGGGGCGGAAGCCGAACACCGACGACCTCGGCTGCGACGCGGCGGGCATCCGCCTGGACGACCGCGGCTACGTGCGGGTGGACGACCGGTTCCGCACCTCCGCCGAGGGCGTCTACGCCCTGGGCGACGTGACCGGGGGGCCGCAGTTCACCCACCGCTCGTGGGACGACGGCCGGATCCTCTTCGATCTCCTTTCCGGCCGCGCCGACCGGAGCGGGGCGGGGCGGCTCGTCCCCTACACGGTCTTCACCGATCCGCAGGTGGCCCGCGTGGGTCTTTCGGAGCGCGAGGTGAAGGAGCGCGGCCAGGCGTACGAGGTGGCCCGCATGCCCTTTGAGGCGATCGCCCGCGCCCGGGAGACGGGCCGGTGCGCGGGGATGCTGAAGGTGCTCCTCGACCCCGCCGACGAGCGCGTGCTGGGCGCGGCGCTGGTGGGCGCGGAGGCGGGGGAGCTTCTCCACGTGTTCGTGGCGCTGATGAGCGCGGGGGCTCCGGCGCGGGCCCTGGTGGACGCGGAGTTCGTGCACCCCACCTTCGCCGAGGGGGTGCAGAGCCTGCTCCTGCGGCTGGACCGGTACTCCCTTGGCTGACCTCTCCGCCCCCGCGCTGGAGGCCGTGGAGGTGCGAAAGCGCTTCGGGGCCGTCGAGGCGCTGCGGGGCGTGTCGCTGCGGGTGGAGCGGGGGGAGTGCGTCGCGCTGGTGGGGGAGAGCGGGTCCGGGAAGTCCACCCTCCTGCGCTGCTTCAACCGGCTGGTGGAGCCGGACGGCGGGACGGTGCGGGTGGAGGGGGAGGACGTGCGGACGCTCGTGCCCGTCGCGCTGCGGCGGCGGATGGGGTACGTGCCTCAGGACGGCGGCCTCCTCCCGCACTGGACGGTGCTCCGCAACGCCGGGATGGTCCCCTGGCTGCGCGGCGACCGGGACTCCGCGGCCCGCGCCGGAGAGGCCCTGGCCCTCGTCGGCCTTCCCGCGGAACGCTTCGGCGGCCGGTATCCGCGGGAACTCTCCGGCGGGCAGCGGCAGCGCGCGGCGATCGCGCGCGCCCTGGCCTCGCGTCCGTCGCTGGTGCTCCTGGACGAGCCGTTCGGGGCGCTGGACGCCATCACCCGGACGGAGCTTCAGGACGCGTACGGGACGCTCCGGCGGGAGCTGGGCATCGCCACGGTGCTCGTCACCCACGACCTCCACGAGGCAGTGCTCCTGGCGGACCGGGTCGCCGTCCTCCGCCGGGGACGGGTGGAGCAGGTGGCGCCGCCGGCCGAACTCCTCGCGGAGCCCGCCACCGCGTACGTTCGCGAGCTGCTGCGGCGGGCGCGGGTGGAGACCGCGTGAGGCGCCCGCTTCTCCTCCTCGCGCTGGGGCTCGCCCTCCTCCCGATTGCGGCGGCCGGGCAGCCGGCCGGAGAGGGCGGGCGGCCGGTGGTGGTGGCCTCCAAGCCGTTCGGGGAGTCGTACCTGCTGGCGGAGATGTTCGCGCAGCTCCTGGAGGCGCGCGGGATCCCGGTGGAGCGGCGACCGGGGCTCGGCGCGACGGAGGTGGCGTTCGGCGCCCTCCGCTCCGGCGCCGTCGACGTGTACCCCGAGTACACGGGCACGGGGCTCCTCGCGGTTCTGGGCGAGGCCCCGGTGAACGATCCCCGGGAGGCCTACCGGCGCGTGGCCCGCGAGTTCGAGCGCCGCTGGGGCGCGCACTGGCTCCCGCCGCTGGGTTTCGAGAACACCTATGCCATCGCCGTGAGGCGCGAGACGGCAGAGCGGCTGGGTCTCCGCACCCTGAGCGACCTGGCGCGCGCCGGCCCCGGGCTCCGCGCCGGCTTCACGCCGGACTTCATCGGCCGGGACGACGGGCTCCCCGGCCTGCAGCGCGCGTACGGCTTCCGCCCGCGCGAGGTCCGGGCGCTGTCGCAGGCGGTGAAGTACCAGGCGCTGGCCTCCGGGGCGGTGGATGTCATCGACGGCTACTCCACGGACGGCGCCATCGCCCGCTACGGGCTCGTGGTGCTGGAGGACGACCGGCGCTTCTTCCCGCCCTACGAGGCGGCGGCGCTGGTGGGAAGCCGCCTCTGGCGCGAGTCTCCCGCGGCGGTGGCGGCGCTCACGGAGCTGAGCGGCCGGCTGGACGAGGCGCGCATGCGCGCGCTGAACCGCCGCGTGGAGGTGGAAGGGGAGGAGATCCCGCGGGTGGCCGCGGACGCGCTGCGCGACCTGGGGCTCGTCGGGGGTGAAGCCGCGGGGGCGCAGGGGGCCGGGCGCGGAGGGGCGGGCTCCTTCCCGGCGTACCTGTGGGAGCGGCGCGCGACGCTGCTCCCGCTCGCGCTGCGGCACCTCCTCCTCGTCGGGGTGTCGCTGGCGGCGGCGGTCGCGGTGGCGGTCCCGCTCGGGCTGGCGCTGGAGCGGGTGCGGGGAGGCGCGGCGGAGGCGGCGGTGCGCGCCGTAGGGCTCCTGCAGGTGGTCCCGAGCATCGCCCTCCTCGCCTTCATGATCCCCCTCCTGGGGATCGGGGTGGTCCCCGCGCTGGTCGCCCTCTTCCTCTACTCCCTGTATCCCATCGTCCGGAACACCTACACCGGGGTGCGGGACGCCTCGCCGGAGGCCACCGGGGCGGCCCTCGCCCTGGGGATGACGCCGGGGCAGGTGCTCCGCTACGTGAGGCTCCCCCTCGCGGCGCCGCTGATCCTGGCGGGCGTGCGGACCGCGGCCGTGATGAACGTGGGGACGGCGACGCTGGCCGCCTTCATCGGGGCCGGCGGCCTGGGCGATCCCATCGCGGCCGGGCTGGCGCTCTCCGACGCGCGGATGATCCTCTCGGGGGCGGTTCCGGCCGCGCTGCTGGCGCTGGCGGTGGACGGGGTGCTGGGCGGGGTGGAGCGATGGGTGCGGCCGCGGGGCTACGAGGCGGGGCGCGCGGAATCGTGACCGCGGCCCCGCCCGCGATCAAGCCGGCACCCGTTCCGGCTCGGTCGCGGGGGTCTCCTCCGCGCGCGCGGCCGCCGCTCGCTTCCTGCGCTCCGGCCCCCTCTCGAACAGCAGGTACAGCGCGGGCGTCACCGTGAGCACCAGCACCGTGGAGCTGGCGAGCCCGCCGAGGAGCGCGTAGCCCAGGGCGTTCCAGATGTTTGCGTCCGCGGCTTCGCTGAACACCACCAGCGGGAGGAGTCCCAGGATGGTGACCGCGCTGGTCATCAGGATGGGCCGCACCCGCTCCAGTGTCCCGCGCAGGATGGCGGGCTCCAGCGCCAGCCCCTCGCCGCGGCGGAGCTGGTTGACGTGGTCCACCAGCAGCATGGCGTTGTTGACGACCACCCCGCCCATCATGATGACGCCGATGAACGCCTCGCGCGTGAAGCTGGCATCGGTGAAGAAGAAGGTCAGGAAGACCCCGATCAGCGCCATCGGCACGGTGAGGAGCACGCAGAGCGGGAGGCGGAGCGATTCGAAGAGCGCCGCCGTGACCATGAAGATCAGCACCAGCGACACCGCAAGCACGCCCCAGATCTGCCCCTGCTCCTCGTCCGACCAGCGCCACTCCTCCTTCCCCTTGATGCTGTACCCGGCCGGGAGCCGCGTCGCCCCGATCACCGCCTCCTGCACGCGGTCGCCCAGCTTGGTGGGGCCGCGGAACTCGTAGCTCACGGTGCGCTGGTACTGCTGGTCCTCGCGGAGGATGCGCGAGAGGACCTCGCGCTCCTCCAGCGTCGCCACGTCGCCCAGCCTCACCGCCTCGCCCGAGGGCGCCGGGATCAGCAGCTCCTGCAGCGCGAGGACGTCCATCCGCTCCCGGTCGCCCGTGCGGACGGTGAAGGCCAGCTCCTCGCCGCCCATGCGGACGCGGTCGCGCCGCGACTGCCCCCCCACGGCCGCCGCGACCCGCCCGGCCACGTCGCGCGCCGAGAGCGCGTGGAGCGCCAGCCTCTGCCGGTCGATGCGCAGCACCACCTCGGTGGCCTTGTCCCGCGCGTACCAGGTGCCGGAGGAGTTGGTGTCCACGTCCTGGATCCGGGAGAAGCGCTGCAGCCGCTCCCCCAGGTCCTCGGCGATGTCGCGCACCGTCTCGTAGTTGTAGCCCAGCACCTGGATGGAGTAGTTGGGCGGGCTCCCCCCACCCCCGTAGAACGAGGGGCCGTACCCGTAGACGCGCACCTCCGCGCCCCCGAAGAGGTGGCTGTAGGCCTCCAGCTGCTCCTTGATGGCGACCGGGATCCCCGTGTCCGCGATGGAGTCCGGGAAGGTGACCCGGATCCGCGCCGACTGCGGGCGTACCTGGGTGGTGAAGCGCTCCGGCTCCGGCATGGCGCCCAGCCGGGCCTCGAAGTGGCGCACCAGCTCGTCGGTGCGGGCCAGCTCCTCGCCGCGGGGGAGGTTGACGTTGATGTCGATGTACGACTGCTGTTCCCACCAGGGCCGCCAGACCGTTCCGCGGGTGACGTACTTGTCGAACAGGTACGTCGAGCCCGCGAGCGCCAGGATCGAGATGGCCACCGTCGTCCAGGGGAAGCGGAGCGAGCCCCGCACCATCCCCTCATAGAGGCGCACGTAGAACGGAGGGGACTCCGGGCCGGCGTCCGCGGTCCGGGGACGCCTCCTGCGCTCCGCGGCCAGCAGCTTTCCCGCGAGGGCGGGGATGAAGGTGAAGGTGACGAGGAGGCTCGCCACGTTGGTGAACCCCACCACGATCGCCAGCGGGATGTAGAAGAGGCGCAGCTCCCCCTGGAGGTAGACGAAGGGGACGAAGACGATGATGGTGGTCAGCGTGGCGGCCAGCACCGGGAGCACCATCTCGCCGGCCCCGCGCTTCGCGGCCTCCTCCGCCGGGTCGCCCTGTTTGCGGCGGCGGTAGATGTTCTCCAGCACCACCACGGAGTTGTCGATCACCAGCCCGAACCCCATCGCCAGCCCCATCAGCGTGAGCACGTTCAGCGTCAGCCCGCCGAAGTAGATGAGGTTGAGGGTGATGAGGACGGAGAAGGCGATGCTGGAGAAGACGATCGCGGCGGAGCGGAACGACCGCAGGAAGAAGAGGAGGACCACGAACACGATCACCCCGCCGGAGAGCGCCCTCCCCCGGAGGTCGGTGAGCTGCGCGCGGATGGCCTCGCTCTGGTCGTCGTCCAGGATCAGCCTCACGCCGGCCGGGTGGGTGGCGGCGATCTCCTCCAGGCGCGCCTTGACCCGGTCCGCCACGTCCACCGCGTTCGTCCCGATCTCCTTCTGCACCAGGAACGACACGGCGGGCTGGCCGTCGATCCGGTAGTGGGAGGCCGCCTCCTCGTACGTGTCCCTCACCACGGCGACGTCCTCCAGCCTCACCAGGCGGCCGGCGTCGCTGAGCAGGGGAAGTCGGCGGACCTCCTCGGGGTTCTCCGCCCTCTGGCGGATCGCCACCGTGAACTCCGTCCCACCCTCCCGGGCCACGCCGGCCTCGCGTACGTACTCCAGCTCGCGGATGCGCCGAGCGACGACCGCCGGGTCGAGGCGCAGGGCGAGCGCCTTCTCCTCGTCCACCTCGATCTCCAGCATCCGGGCGCGACCGCCCTCCGCCTGCACGCCGGCGACCCCGTCCACCTGGCGCAGCTCCGGCGCCACGACTTCGTCCACGTGCGCGCGGAGCGCCTCGACGGTGTACGGCCCGGTGACCGTGTAGCTGAGGAAGGGCCGGCTCTGGTCCCGGAACTCTTCCGGGACGTAGCCCTCCACGACGGGGCGCCGGGCTCCGTCCGGGAGGTCGCCCTCCAGCGCGGCCAGCCGCTCGGACAGCTCCAGCCGGACGAAGTTCATGTCCGCGCCGCGGGAGAACTCCACCGAGATTTCGGCGAGCCCCGTCCCGCTCTGCTCCCGCGAGGTGGAGGAAACCTTCTCCACCCCGCGCACCTGCTGGATCGCGGCCTCCAGCGGCGAGGTGAGGAACGCCTCCGTGGTTTCCGGGGAGGCACCCGGCCAGGAGGCGCGCACGGAGAGGCGGGGAAGCTCCGTCTCCGGCAGCAGCTCGATGGGGACGAAGATCCAGGCCGTCACGCCGAGGAGGGCGACGGCCAGGTACGCCATGGAGACGGCGATGGGACGGCGGATGGAGAAGCGGATCACGGCCGGGGATGCGGTGGGTCGGGTGCCGTCAGCGGACCGCGGCTCGCGACGCGGCGGGCTTCTCCAGCGCGTACAGCCTCACGGTCTGCACGTCCAGTTCGTCCTTCCAGACGCCGAGCACGTAGTCGTCCCCGATCTCTACGACCTGGAGCCGCGCCGGCGTGGCGACCGTGCCGAGCATCGTGCCCGTGGGGTCGAAGACGGTCCAAGTGCCCGGGGTGTCGGGGATCGGCTCGTACTCGAGGACCCAGAGGTTACGGCCGGGGTCGGTGCCGAGCGTGGAGAAGGCGGGCATGGTCGCGGGGTAGGGCATCTCCGCGAGCGCACGCTCCATCCGGGCGCGCCCGGGCGATCCGGGCGCCCGGGTCCGCAGGCTCTCTCGTTTGAAGGCGTCGATGTCCGCCGGGGTGACCTCGCGGGCCGGGGTGCTCCTCCGGATGATCGAGAGAAGCTCGCCGCTCGCGGCGTACCGGCCGATCTCGAACCGGTCCGTGTCGCCCGCGTAGAGGATGCTGTCTCCAGCCACGAACGCGGACGAACGCGCGAAGGGCAGCGCCTGCGTGCTTACCTGCTGGCGCTTCGAGTTCCCCTCCGTCTGCACGAACGCCTCGTTGCCGAGGAAGCGTGCGATGTGGCTGAGCCCGGACTCCGGAGTGAGCCGGTAGAGGGAAACCGGTCTTCTGGAGGCACCGTCGCCCGAGGAACTCGCCCCCGGAGCCCCTCCATTCACCAGGAAGGAACCATCGGCGAAGCGGGCCAGGGGGATGGGGAACGTGACCTGTGTGTCCCCCTGGATGGGAATACTCCGCATGAACGTCCCGTCCGGGGCGAACACGGAGATCCGCCGGTTGCCTACGTCGAACGTCACCACCGAGTCGTTCCCGGCCGAGCGAAGGAGGGTGACCATACGGAACTCTCCCGGGCCACCTCCCTCCCGTCCGGCCGTCCGGACGTGTCCTCCCTCCGGGTCGAAGAAGCGGAGGTGGTTGGCCTGGCGGTCCGCCACCACCACCGTGCCGTCCCGCAGTCGCGTCACTCCGGAGATCGCGCCGAACTGGTACTCCGGCGGGCCGTCCAGCATGCCGATCTCCAGCGTCGGCTCGGCGGAGAGGCGCCACCCGGTGCCTTCGCTCCAGGCGGGGACGGAGTTCTCCACGATGCGGACGCCCGCGCTGTCGCGGACCACGGGCCCGGCGGCGTGCGCGTCGCCGTTCATGTCGCCGCCGCAGGCGGCGAGCAGGGGGAGCAGGCCGATGCCGGTGGCGCGCCGGTACGTCGGTGTCTTCATGCGGCTCCTCGGGGGGGTGATCGGTCCAAGTCCTCAGTCTCCCATCGCCATGCCGGCGGTCGCCGGCGCCTCCATCCCTTCCACGTCCTCCGTGGCGGCGGGACGGCCGAACCATGCGCGGATCCGCTCCTCCGCCTCCTCCAGCACGTCGTACGCGACCGGGATCACCACCAGCGTGAGGGCGGTGGCGCTCACCAGCCCGCCGAGCACCGCGATGGCGAGCGGCGCCTGCAGCTCGGCCCCGGCCCCGATTCCCAGCGCCATGGGGAGGAGGCCGAACCCCGCGGTGATGGTGTTCATCACGATGGGGCGAAGGCGTGCGTGCCCCGCGGCGCGGATAGCCTCCCGGCGGCTCATCCCCTCGCGCCGCATCTGGTTGATGAAGTCCACCTTGACCACGGCGTCGTTGTCCACGATCCCCACCAGGATCACCATGCCGATGAGGCTCATGGTGTTGATCCCCGCTCCGGTCAGCCAGAGGGCCACCGTGGCGCCCACCGCGGCGAGCGGAACGGCCAGGAGGATGATGAAGGGGTGAAGCAGCGACTCGAACTCCGCGGCGAGGAGCATGTAGACCAGGAGGAGCGCCAGGAGGAAGGCGAGGCTCAGCGCGCGGAAGCCCTTCTGCATCTCCTCGTTCTCGCCGCCGATCTCCACCCGCAGCCCGTGCGGCACGGAGAGCGAGGAGAGGGCGGCCCTCACCGTGCCCACGGCCTCGTCCACCCCGCCCGCGGCCACGTCCGCGTGCACCACCACCACCCGGCTCTGGTCGATGCGGCGGATCTCCGAAGGCCCGGAGGCGGTGTGGACCGTCACCAGCTCGCGCAGGGGGACGCCGTCCACCCGCAGCGCCTCCAGCGTCTCCAGCGAGCGGCGCTCCGCGTCCGGGAGCCTCACCACCACGGGGACCTTGCGGTCGAAGTCCACGAAGTCCGTGGCCTTCTTCCCCTTCATGTACGCTTCCACCGTCTCGGCCACCCGGCGTGGGTCGATCCCGTAGCGGGCGGCTCGCTCCCGGTCGATCTCCACCCGCGCCTCCGGCTGCCCCATCTCCGTACCCAGCCGCACGTTGGTCACGCCGCCGGCGGTCGCGAGCCGCTGCTGCGCCTCCTGCGCGTAGGCCAGGGCGCCGTCCAGGTCCTCGCCGCGGATCCGGACTGCCAGGTCGGAGTCGCCGCCTCCCAGGAGCTTGCCGAGCGCGGTCGCCTGGCCGGACTCGATCGCCACCGTGCCGGAGGGAACCGACCCGAGCGCCGGCCGCAGGCGCCGCAGGGTCTCGGCGGTGCTCGATCCCGCCCGCAGCCTCACCTCCAGCGTGGCGGTGTGGGGGCCGCTGTCCGCCTCGTCCATCCCGGCGATCGCCGTCTGGCGCCCCACCCGGGTGAAGACCGCGTCCACGGCCGGGTCTTCGCGGAAGAGCGCGTCCAGGCGGGCGGCCTCCTCCGCCGTGACCTCCAGCGGCGTGCCGCGCGGCATCTCCAGGCGGGCGCGGAAGGCGCCCTGGTCCACGTCCGGGAGGACGCTCCGCTCCAGGGTGAGTCCCAGCCCCACCCCTCCCGCGAGGAGGAGGAAGGCGAACGCGAGCACCCGGGCGCGATACTGCATCCCCAGCTCCAGGAGCCGCTCGTACCACCCGGTGAAGCGGGTGAAGCCGCGGTCGAAGGCGTCGAGCGGCGGGCGGAACACCCGTCCGAAGGCGGTGCCGACGCGGCCAGGCTTCCTCGCCGGGCCGTCGCCCCAGCGCGCGGCCAGGGTGGGGAGGAGGGTGACCGCCACCCCGATGCTGGCGAGGAGCGAGAAGGCAACGGCCAGCGCCAGCGCCTTCAGCAGCTCGCCCGCGACCCCCTCCACGTACACGATGGGGCCGAAGACGGCGATGGTGGTGAGGGTGGAGGCGGTGATCGCCCGCTGCACCTCCTGCGCGCCCACCGCCGCGGCCGCGGCCGGCCCGAGGCCCCGCTCGCGGTGCCGGAAGATGTTCTCCAGCACCACGATGGAGTTGTCCATCAGCATCCCGACGCCGAGGGCGAGCCCGCCCAGGCTGAGGAGGTTGAGGGACACGCCGGTCGCCTGCAGGAGGGCGAAGGTGGCGATGAGCGAGATGGGGATGGCGAGCGCGACCGCGATGGGGTACCGCACCTCGCGCAGGAAGAGGAAGAGCACCAGGAAGGCGAGGATCCCCCCGAGGATCACCTCCTGCACCACGTTGGCGAGCGCGTCGGCGATGAAGCCCGCCTGGCTCATCGCCACCTCCAGCTTCACCTCCGGGTACTCCCCCCGGAGCTGTGCCAGCACCTTGTCGACTTCCTCCGCCACGCGCACGGTGTTGGCCCCCGCCCCCTTGAACACCAGGAGCCCCACCGCTTCCTCGCCGTTGAAGCGCGCGACGGACTCGCGCTCCTGGAAGCCGTCCGTGACCCGCGCCACGTCGCGGAGCAGGATCTCCCCCGCCGGCCGGGCCGCTGCGCCGGCACCGGAGCCCTGCCCGGCCGCTCCCTGGCCGCCCGTGCGGGAGACGGGGACGAGGCCGATCTCCTCCACGCTCTGGAACTCGCCCAGGGTGCGCAGGGAGTAGCGGTACCGCCCCCGGCGGATGGTGCCTCCGGGGGCGCTCGCGTTGGCGGCGTCCAGCGTCCGGGCGAGGTCGTCGATGGTGAGGCCGTAGCTCTCCAGGAGCCGCGGGTCCACCTCCACCTGGATCTCGCGCTCCAGCCCGCCCGTCACCGTCGCCTGCGCCACCCCGTCGATCTGCTCCAGCCGCCTGCGGAACACGGACTCCGCCAGCTCCTTGAGCGCGGGGAGGTCGCGGCTCCCCGAGACGGAGAGCGCCATGACGGGCTCGCTCCGCGGGTCGGTGCGGAGGACCACGGGGCGCGACGCGAGTTCGGGGAGACCGTCGCGGATGTTGTCCAGCTTCTCGCGGACGTTGAGGGCCGCGAAGTCCATGTCCGTCCCCCACGCGAACCTCACCGTCACCAGCGAACTCCCCTCCCGGCTTACGCTCTCTACGCTCTGCACGCCGGGGACGGTGCTCACCGCCTGCTCGACCGGCTCCGTCAGGAAGCGCTCGACCTCCACGGGGGCGACGCCGGCGTTGGTGGTGTACACCACCAGCCGCGGGTACGCGATGTCCGGGAGGAGGTCGATGGGGAGGCGGACGAAGGAGAGGATCCCCAGGAACACGATCCCGAGGAAGAACATGGCGACCGCGACGGGGCGCCGGATGGAGAGCTGGGGGAGGGACACGGTCGGCGTCTCCGGCTCAGGGGGCGACCGGGGCGCCGACGCGCTCCTCGAGCGTCGCGAGGGCCCCGGCGAACTCGAAGCGGGCCCGCAGGGCGTCTCGCTCCGCCTGCGCCGTCCGGTCGACCACCTGCTGCAGCTCGGTGAAGCCGATCGCGCCCAGCCGGTACTGCTCGCGCGCCATCTGGAGGCGGTCGCGGCTCAGCTTCGCCGCACGCTCGGAGAGCTGCGACGCCCGGTACGCATTCTCCAGGTCGATCGCCGCGCTTCGCACCTCCCGCTCAACCGCCAGCCGTGCGGCGCGGACCGACTCCTCGGCCCGGGAGCGCGAGGCGTGCGCCTGCGCCAGCTGCGCGGAGCTGCGGAACTGGTCGAACACCGGGAGGGAGACGGAGAACCCCAGCGTGAGGGAACGGTCGAAAGTGTCGAACGGGTTGGTGAAGTCCGATAGGGCGTCGTAGTCGAGGCGGCTGGCGAAGCGGTTGTAGCCCACCTGCGCGCGCACCGTGGGCCAGCGCTGCCCGCGCGCGGCGCTCACCCGGTGGCCGGCCGCGGCGACGCCGGCCTCCGCCTGCGCCATGCGCGGGTGCCCGGCGACGGCGAGCCGGACGAGCGAGTCCGCGGCCAGGGACGCGGGGTCGAACACGGCGGCCGGCTCCGTGGAGAGGCGCACCCGCTCCACGTCCATCGTCCCCATCGCCTCGCCGAGGGCGAGCTTCGCCTTGCGGGCCTCGCCGCGGGCCTGCTCCACGGCCTGCTCCTGGCGCGCGACCTCGACCTCGGCGCCGAGCACCTCCACCATGCCCTGCGCCGCGATCCGGAACAGCCGCTGCGTGGCGTCCAGCCGCTCCCGCGCCGAGGCCAGGAGCTGCTCCTCCAGCTCGATCAGGCGCTCGGCCCGCACCGCGTCCTGGTACCTCCGGGTCACCTCCGCGCGGAGGCGGCCTCGCTCCAGCAGCACTGCGGCTTCCGCGGCGCCCCCGTCGGCCCGCGCCGCCCGCAGCTCCGCCACCCGGCCCCTCTGGTAGAGCGGGATGCTCAGGTCGAAGCCGTGCGAGGTGCTGCTGGTGGTGGTCTCCACCAGGTTCCCCGCGGGCATCGGGTTCCCGAACTCGTCCTCTCCCACGCTCCGCGCGGACGACGCCCCGCCCAGGGAGAGGCTGGTGTTCAGCTGCGGAAGGAAGGTCCCGAAGCTCTGGCGCTCCCGTGCGGAGGCTTCCTGGACCTGGGTGAGCGCGCTCCGGTACGCGGGGTTGCTCTCTTCGGAGGCGCGGAGGGCGTCCTCGAGCGTCAGCTCCCGCGGCGCCTGCTGGGCGGCGAGGGGCGGGGAGAGGACGAGCAGGGCCGTCGCGAGCGGGAGGTACCTCATGGGATCGAAGCAGGGCGGGGGGGAAGGCGCCGCGGGAGGCGCGGCGCCGCTCGGGGAACCGACGGGGCGCCTACGGGCGGCGGCCCGCCGCCTTGAGGTCGTCCACCACCCGGACCCGGGCGTCGTGGATCAGCGTGTAGTGGCCGTCGGTGAGCACCTTCTCGCCCGGCGCGACGCTGTCCGTCTCCTCGCTGGGGACGATCTCGACAAGGGACTCGTTCTGGAGCCCCGTGGTCACGTACCGCCACTTGGCGAGGCCGCCCCGCTCGTCGCCCTCGTACACGAAGAGCATGGTGCGCCGGTCCCGCTCCAGGATCGCGGTGCGGGGCACCAGGACGCGGTTCTCGAAGCGCCGCGCGTCCAAGGATACGCGGGCGTACATGCCGGGGAGGATGCGTCCCTGCGGGTTGGGAACGAGGACGGTGACGCGTGCCGTGCGGGTTCCGCTCTCCACCACCGGGTTGATGGTCTCCACGCGGCCGGTGAAGGGCTCGGCCGGGAAGGCCGCGAACGAAACCTTCGCCGTGCGGCCGGGCGCCAGGAAGCCCACCTCGCTCTCCAGCACCTGCACCTCCACGCGGATGGGGTCCAGGTCCACGATGGTCATCAGCTCGTTCCCCTGCTGCACCCACTGGCCGGGGACCACCTTGACGTCGGCGATGCGGCCCGCGAACGGAGCGCCCAGGCGCGTGCGCTGCAGGTCGAGCTGCGCGCGGCGCAGCCGGACCTCGGCGCTCTCCAGCCCGCTCTTGGCGCGGGCCACGAGGGCGCGCTCCTCGCGCGTGGCGGCGTCCTCGATGCGCTCGTCGAAGAGGGTCTGTTCCCGGAAGCGGGCCTCGGCGTCGCGGAGGTTCGCCTGCGCCTCCTGGACGGCCAGCGCGTACTCGGCGGGGTCCAGGGCGACCAGCGCCTGCCCCGCGCCCACGCCGTCGCTTTCGCGCACCGGGAGGCTCGCGATGCGTCCCGATACCTGCGCCGTGAGGATCGTGCGCTTCCACGCCTCCGCCTGGCCGGCGGCGCTCACCGCCACCACCAGCGTGCCCCGCGTGGCCTCCGCTCCCTGCACCGGGATGGCGACGTCGGTGGCGAAGGTGCCGGAGGCGGAGGTGTTCGCGGCCTCCGCGGGGGCCGCGGTCCCGCCTCCGGTGCTCGCCACGGCCTCGCCCTCGCCGCGGATTCGGGCGAAGATGGCGGTGGCGAGCGCGAGGACGGCCACCAGGGCGGCGAGGATTCCGAGGGAGCGGCGGGAGCGGATCGTCGGGGCGGGCATGGCGGCTCGGGGGAGCGGACGGAGTGGACGAGAGGAAGAAGGAGTATAAGCCGGCGTGTCGGCGCTTACAAGGTGACAGTTTGCCGGGGCGCCGGGCCCGGCTGCACGTCATGATATGACGACACGAAGCCGGGAATGGTTGCTCGGAGGGCTGTCCGCACGCCCGGGCGGCCGAAACGACGAAGCGGGGGCGGAGACCCGAGTCTCCGCCCCCGCCGGCCGTTCGTGTCGTCCCGCCTGGCTTACGAGATGTCGATGGCCTCGCTGTTTTGCTCTGCCTGGTCGACGTCGGTGGCCGGGGCATCCTGGGCGCTGCAGCTCGTCGCGTTGGAGCTGCAGCTGTCGCCCGTGCAGGTGTACCTGCCGTCGCCGGAGGTGCAGGTGCATCCGCCCGCGCCCGCGGGGCCGGTACAGGTGGCCGCGGCGGCGCTCTGGACGCCGCCCAGGTAGGAGCCGCCGAGACCGATGACGAGAAGCGCGAACAGGTTGAGGATGTTGCGGCGCATGGTGGCCTCCCGCGAGGTGAAAGTGTGTTCCCGCTGGTTTGGCCGCGTTTCAGGGCAAGCTGGATACCATATTTTGAGACAGGTGTTGTTCGGGGGCTAACGGTTTGTGGAGCCGCGTTTTGTATGAGTCACGGGCACGGCTTCACCCCGCGCGGGCTTCCCAGAACGCACTGTTCGATCACCGTTCGATCACCGTTCGATCACCGTTCAACCACGCTACCGGGTGGCCGCGACGGCGCCTCCCTTGCGGGCGAGTGCGTCCTTCACCCACTCGTCGAGCTGGTCGGGAGCGGGCAGCCCCGAGATCATGCGGCCCTCGAAGATGAACGTCGGTGTCCCCGTCACCCCCAGCTTCTCTCCGGCGGCCAGGTCCGCGGCGACCCGGTCCCTGAAGCGCTCCTCTTCCACGCACCTCCCGAACTCAGCCAGGTCCGGCACGCCGGCCTCCTCTGCATAGCTGTCCCACGCGCGTTGGCCGATGGAGTCCTGCGCCGCGAAGAGCGCGTCGTGGTACGGCTGGAATCTTCCCTGGGCCCCCGCGCACTCCGCGGCGTTCGCGGCCGCGAACGCCGCGGGGTGGATCGACTGGAGGGGGAAGTGGCGGTAGACGACGGCGACCCGCTCCGGGTCGTTCGCGCGGACCCGGTCGAGCCCGGCGTTCACCTTCGCGCAGAAGGGGCACTGGAAGTCGGAAAATGCGACGATCCGCACAGGCGCGTCCTGCGCGCCGATCACGCTTCCGCCCGCGGCCAGCGGCTCCCAGTTCTCCACCCGACGCTCTGCGAGGGGAGAGGGTGCCGGCGGGGTGAAGAACTCCCTCCGCACCACCAGGCCGGTGACCAGCAGCGCGCAGATCACCAGCACGCCCGTGAGCAGGTTCGCGATCGTGTCCTTCATGGGGTCTCCATTGAGTGAGAATTTTGAGTGAGGAATTTCGCCGGGCGGGTGAGCCGCCCGGCCGTGCCGCCGCTCAGGTCCGTACCGCGTACCGGACGATGCGCTGCACTCCGTCGCCGTCCGTCTCCACCCCGTACGCCTTGCCCCCGCGCACCGCGACGAGCGAGACGTTGTTGGGGAGGGTCACCGAAGCGATCCTGCGCCCGCCGCCGTCGACGACCCACCAGGGCGACGGCGCGATTCCACCCTCGCGGAGACGCTGCCGGGAGACGTAGGCCAGACCCCGGTCGGTGTTGAGAACGACGTCGTCGTCCGTGGTCGCGTTGAGCCACACGTTGCCCCGGTCGTCCACCACCATCCCCTTGTAGGCGGGTTTGGTCTTCGGCAGGCGGGATTCGCTGACGGCCTGCTCGATGGCGCGCCGGTTGGGCGAGCCCTGGGCGTACGAGTCGCGCAGGGCGTCCAGGTCGCGGCCCGAGATGGAGAGCGGGGCTCCTCCCGGGCGAAGCGTCCCGGTGCGGCGGCCCTGCAGGTCGTAGATGGCGATGGCCGACGTGTTGTTCCACCCGTAAAAGAGGCGGTCGCCCGGTCCGAACTGGACGAAGCCCTCCCTTCCATAGGGGAGGGGGCCGACCATGACCCCGTTCCCGGGTGTGCGCGTGACCAGCGCCTCCCGGTCGGGGATGCGGAGGAGCAGGGGAGGGCGGATCTTCCCGTCGGGGCCGACGACGCGGAGCGCCACGGAGCGATCTTCCGCGGACGCACCCGGCCGGTGGGGAACCGAGTAGGGCAGCACGAAGCCTCCACTCGACGGAACCAGGACCTGGTAGCTCGCCCGCCCGTTGCCGTCCCCGGGCACCGTCAGGGTGTAGGCGACCTTACGCTCTGCGCCGGGCGCGAACGCGGTGATCCGCTGGAGGGCGACGTCGAAGGCGAACAGGGTGTCTCCACGCCCCGCCACCACGGACACGATGCCGCGGAATTCTCCGGGGCCTCTCCCGTTCCGACCGAGGGTGGGCAGGGATTCGCCGGTGGGGGAGAAGGCCCGGATCTCCTGCATCTGGAAGTCCGCGACGTAGATCCGCCCCTGGGCGTCCACGGTGGTGGACGCGATGCCGCCGAACTCGCCGTCGATCTCCAGGTCCTTCTGGAGGCCGGTCTGGCGCGGGAGGTCCGTTGCCACGTCTCGGGTGCCTTCCGTGCTCCACGCCTCGCGGGACGGTGCCAACGAGGCGACCGCCACGAGGCCGGCTGCGAGGGCTCGCATCGTGGCCCGCCGGACAACGCACATTTCGGCACGCATGGGTTGCATGGTCGGGTGTGCTGGAACGGGGGTGGAAAGTGCCGGCTCTCAGCCGTCCACGGCGGGGAGCGGAGGGGAGGCCATGCCGTACCTCTGGAGCTTGGCCCAGAGGGTGGACCGGGACATTCCCAGGGTACGGGCGGCCTCGGTCTTGTTGCCGTTCGCGTTCCGTAGCGCGACCCGGATCATCTCCGCCTCGCGCTCGGGTCCTCCCGGAGCCGAGTACCGATTCGTGCCGCCGTGGCTCCGGCCGCCCCTGGGGGCGGAACGGCCGCGGCGGACGTCGGCGGGAAGGTGCTCGGGGAGGATCACGTCTCCTCGCGCGAACACCGCCGCCGCGCCGAGGGCGTTCTCCAGCTCGCGCAGGTTCCCGGGCCAGGGGTGCTCGCGGATGACCTCCATCGCGGCGTCCGAGATGGACACGGGACCGGAGCCCGGAGGCGAGGCTCCGTTGAGGACGTGTGCGACGATGGCGGGGAGGTCGGCCCGGCGCTCACGGAGCGGCGGGACGCGGTACTGGAGGACGGAGAACCGGTAGTACAGGTCACGCCGGAACTCCCTCGTCTCCACCATCTCGCCGAGTTCCCGGTTGGTGGCGGCCAGGATCTTCACGTCCACCCGGACCTCCCGCGGCGAGCCCAGCCTCCGGAAGCAGCCCTCCTCCAGGCAGGCGAGCAGCTTGGGCTGCACGGAGAGCGGGATCTCGCCGATCTCGTCCAGGAAGAGCGTGCCCCCGTCCGCGGCCTCGAAGAAGCCCGTTCCGCTCTCCCTCGCGTCCGTGAAGGCCCCGCGGACGTGCCCGAACATCTCCCGCTCGAAGAGGGTCTCGGGGATCGCGGCGCAGTTCACCCGCACGAACGGGCGCCCCGCCCGCAGGCTCCGCCGGTGGATCTCCCGCGCGAGGCACGTCTTGCCCGAGCCGGTCTCCCCGCTCAGGAGGACGGGTCGCCCGCAGTCGGCGGCCAGGTCGGCGAACCGGTGCATGTCCTTCGAAACGAAGGGGGACGGGGGAAGCTGCGATCCGGCGCCGGGCGGGTAGGGGCGGATCAAGGCCGGATCCTCCTGGGGTGATCGGGGATCGACGTGGGGAGCGCGGTGGAGCGAGCAGGGGCCGGGTGCGCGGGAGAGCCTCACGGGTAGGAGGGGTTGAGGTGCGCGCGTATCCCGTCAGTTTTGATGAATAGCAGTCTAGGCGGGGCTGCCTTCGCACGCAAGGCTTACCTTCCTCCGGGTCCGTCCGGATGCGGGCGAAGGGCGTCCATCCGCGTTCCCGCTCGCGCCCGCGCGCGAAGCTACCGGGGGACGGGTGGCGAATCCCCGCCTGTCCAACCATATTCGTTCCTGATACGTCGAAACCCGTTCCGGATCCGTCACGTAATGTCGGAACGCCGCGCCCGGGGCTGCGGCAACGAACGGGGTTCGCGGCGTATCTGATCTGGAGAGGCGGTCTCCCGGGTGTCCTCCTCCCGCGGCCACGTCGTTTCCGGCTCTCCGTATCCCGACGGTGGAGCAACATCCATCCTCGTCCAGGTAGAGATTTCCATGAAGCATATCCGTGGTGCCCTCCTCGCCCTCGCCGTCGTGGGGTGTCCGGCGGTGATCCAGGCGCAGGTCCCCGCTCCGGGGGCCCCCGCGGGAGCCCGGCCTCAGGCCGCCGCCGGCTCCATCCGCGGCATCGTGCTCGACGCGGCCTCGGGGCAGCCGCTTCCCTCGGCGAGCGTCGGCGTGTGGAGCGCGGCCGACTCGTCCCTGGTCACCGGCGCGGTCGTCGGGCAGGACGGCTCCTTCCGCGTGGAGGGGCTGCGCCCCGGGAGGTATTTCCTGAGGGTGGGCGCGCTCGGCTACGCCGCGGCGACGCCGACGGTTTCGCTGACCCCGCAGGCGCTCCAGGGAGACCTGGGGCAGATCCGCCTGGAGGCTTCCGCCCTGGCCCTCGAAGGGCTGGAGGTGACGGCGGAGCGGAGCGCCGTCACCCTCGCGCCGGACCGCAACACGTACGCGGCCCGTGACCTGGCCCCCGCGGGCGGCAACGCCACGGACGTGCTGCGCAGCGTTCCCTCGGTGGAGGTGGACGGGGACGGCAGGGTGAGCCTGCGCGGCAACCCCAACGTGGCGGTGCAGCTCAACGGGCGCGCGGCCCCCATGACCGGCGACCAGCTCGCCGCGTTCCTCCAGCAGCTCCCGGCGAACATGGTGGAGCGGGTGGAGGTGGTCCCCAATCCCTCCGCCCGGTACGACCCGGAGGGGATGGCGGGGATCATCAACATCGTCATGAAGCAGAACACCGACCTGGGGACCAGCGGCGGGCTCATGTTGAGCGCGGGGAGCGGGAACAAGTACAACGCCTCCGGCAACCTTGGCTACCAGCGCGGGCCGCTCACGCTGTTCGGGAGCTACGGCTTCATGGCGGACGAGCGGGAGACCACGGGCTACCACTTCCTGGAGAGCCTCGTCGTCCGCCCGAACAGCCCCGCCTTCCAGCGCCAGGACATCGTCGGCGCGTTCGACGTCCTGGGACACCTGCTCAACACCAGCGCCGACCTGCGCGTCGGGCAGAAGAGCACGCTCTCCTCTACCTTCATGCTGAGCGACCGGTCGATCCAGGTGGGCACCAACAACGCCTACTTCGACCTCGACGCCAACCGGGGCATCACCGGCCGGACCCGGAACCTGACGGACAACGAGGGGAGCGACTGGACGACGGACGCCTCGCTGGCGTTCCGCCGGACCGTGCAGCCGCAGCGGGACGAATTCTCCGCGGAGGTCCGGTACAACCGCGCCGACTTCTGGACCACGAACCTCTTCACGCTTGACTCGCTGGCGGTCGACGGGTCGGTCGTGGGCGACCGTCCGGTGCGGCAGAGCACCCGGATGAGCGCCGTGGCCGACAACGTCACCTTCCAGACGGACTACACGCGGGGGCTGGGCGAGCGCGCCAAGCTCGAGACGGGATACAAGGGCTCGCTCCGCTGGCTCAACAACGATTACCTGGTGCGGAACTTCTCGTACACGCAAAACGACTGGATCGGCGACCGGAACGACTTCGAGTACGACGAGCAGATCCACGCGGTCTACGGGGTGCTGAGCCGGAACCTGGGGAAGATGGACGTACAGGCGGGGCTCCGCGTCGAGCGGTCCACCTCGGACTTCGAGCTGGCGGGCGGCGACTCGTATCCCAACGAGCGCACCACCTTCTTCCCCAGCGGTCTGGTCTCCTACAACCTGAGCGATTCCCGCCAGGTGAAGGCCAGCTATTCCAAGCGGGTCATGCGCGTTCCCACCCAGCTGCTGAACCCCTTCGCCTTCCACGAGGCCGAGCGGCAGGTCATCGTCGGGAACCCGGCCCTGCAGCCGGAGTTCACCCACGCCTTCGAGCTGGGTTACCAGCAGGCGTGGCAGAAGGGGTCGCTGCAGGTGACTCCGTACTTCCGGCGCACCCAGGACGCCATCCGGCGGACCAACGAGGTGAACGACGACGGGGTGACCATCGGCACCTTCAAGAACCTGGCGACCAGCGACTCCTACGGGGCGGACGTGACCGGCTCGCTGCGGCTGAGCGACCGCCTGAGCGGCTTCGCCGGGTTCAACGCCTTCCAGATGCAGACGGACGGGAGCAACGTCTCGCCGGACCTCGACACCGAGGCGTTCACCTGGTCGGCCCGGATGAACGCGAACTGGAAGGTGAGCCCGACGCTGGACGTGCAGGGGATGTACATGTACCGGGCCCCCATGAACGTGGAGCAGGGCCGCATGTCGGCCTTCTCCATGGCGAGCCTCTCGCTGCGGCAGAAGCTCCGCGGCGATCGTTCGAGCCTCACCCTCCGGGTGATGGACCCGTTCAACACCATGGGCTTCACGGTCCGCACCGACGACGGGCGCTTCATCCAGGAGAGCGACCGGCGCTTCGGGGCTCGGGCGGTGTTCCTCGGCTTCAACTACAACTTCGGCCGGCCGCCGCGGATCCGTCAGCCGCAGCCGCAGCAGGGCCAGCCGGACGCCGATCCGCGCGGCGGGGTGCCGTACGGCGGCTGACCCGGCGGAAGGCATCCGGTGAGAAGCGGCGGGGGGAGGCTCCGGGCCTCCCCCCGCCGCTTCTCTTTCTCCGGGCGAGGAGCCGGGAGCCTCGCCCCGGGAGGGTTGCGCGACCGCTCCAGCCGGGGGAGCTTTGGTCCCGAGCCCCGGCCGCGCCATCCTCGCGCGGCCGTCCGACCGTCCCCGTACCGATCCCCGCATGGAACCCGCTCCCTCCCGCGACGACCTGCGGCGCCTGCACGCCACGCTCGACCGGCTGCTCCGGCGCATGACGCGCCGGATACCGGGGAGCCCCCGCGAGATGCAGATGGACGCCAGCGCCGCGATCACCCTGCTGTACCGGGTGGAGGTCCCCAACCGGGCCTACCTCGTCTCCACGCTCGGGGGGCTGGTGCGCGAGCTGGGCCAGCGCCGGCCGGACCTCCTTCGCTTCATCGTGACCCTGGAGTCGGCGCTGCCGCAGATCGGCGAGCTGCTGCCCGGCGGCGAGGACCCCGGGCACACCCCGGAGCCGTAGCCCGTCCCGCGGGTCGCAGGGGGCATGGATTTCGCGGAGGTCGGCCCGCCCGGCGGCGGCCGTGGTCCGCACCGCGCCGTGCTCGGGAACCCGGGTAGAGGGGATTTCCCGCATGAAACTGGTCGTCTTCGGCCTGACGGTGAGTTCCTCCTGGGGGAACGGCCACGCCACCCTCTGGCGCGGCCTGTGCCGCGCGCTCGCGGCGCGCGGGCACGAAGTCGTGTTCTTCGAGCGAGACGTCCCCTACTACGCCGCGCACCGCGACCTCCACCGGCTGGCCGGGGGCGAACTCGTGCTGTATCCCGACTGGGAGAAGGCGCATCCGGCCGCGCGCCGTCACCTGGACGGCGCCGACGTGGCGATGGTGACCTCGTACTGCCCGGACGGCGTCGCCGCAGCGGAGCTGGTGCTGGGGTCGAGGGTGCCGCTGCGGGTCTTCTACGACATGGACACCCCGGTGACGCTGCAGGCCCTGGAGCGCGGCGAGCGCGTCCCCTACCTCCCCCCGTGGGGGCTGGGCGACTTCGACCTCGTCCTGAGCTTCACCGGGGGCGCGTCCCTCCGCGAGCTCCGGGCGAGGCTGGGAGCGTGCCGGGTCGCTCCCCTCTACGGGAGCGTGGACCCGGAGGTGCACCGTCGGGAGCCGGCGCGGGACGACTTCCGCGCCGACCTGTCGTACCTGGGCACCTACGCAGAGGATCGCCAGGCGGCGCTGGAGACGCTCTTCATCGAAGCGGCGCGCCGTCTCCCGGACCAGCGCTTCCTGATCGGCGGGGCGCAGTACCCGCACGACTTTCCGTGGACCGAAAACGTCTACTTCGTCCGCCACCTCCCCCCGGGCGACCACCCCGCCTTCTACTCGTCGTCCCGCGTCACGCTGAACGTCACACGCGCGGCCATGGCGAGCATGGGACACTGCCCCTCCGGGCGCCTGTTCGAGGCGGCGGCGTGCGGCACGCCCATCGTCACGGACGCCTGGGACGGGCTCGACGAGTTCTTCGCGCCGGGCGACGAGATCCTGGTGGCCCGGACCACGGAGGACACCCTTCGCGCCCTGCGCCTTCCGGAAGAGGAGCTGGAGCGCATGGCGCGCCGGGCGCGGGAGCGCACCCTCGAAGAGCACACGGCGGAGCGCCGCGCCCGCGACCTGGAGGCGGCGCTCGACGCGGCCGGCTCCGCGCGGGGCGAGTTCGGGACGGGAGGCGAGCTGGAGCCGGACGGCACCCTGTCCATGGAGGCGTGAGCATGTGGGGGATCGTGCCGGCGGCGGGGGCCGGGAGCCGAATCCAGCCCCTCGCCTTCTCCAAGGAGCTGCTCCCCGTGGGGAGCCGGCTGGACGGTGGGGTGGAGCGTCCCCGCGCCGTCAGCGAGTACCTGGTGGAGCGGATGATCCGGGGCGGGGCGGACCGCATCTGCTTCGTGATCTCGCCGGGGAAGTCGGACATCCTGGGCTACTACGGCGGCGAGGTGGGGGCGGCGAAGGTGTGCTACGTGGTGCAGCCGAAGCCGGCCGGGCTCTGTGACTCCGTCTTCCGGGCGCTCCCCCTCATCGCGCCGCACGAGCAGGTGCTGGTGGGGCTCCCGGACACCCTCTGGTTCCCGGAAGACGGGCTCGCCGCGCTCCCCGACGGGGCGCTCTCCTTCCTCCTCTTCCCCGTGGCGCGCCCGGAGTTCTTCGACGCGGTGGTGATGGACGACGGAGGCCGCGTGCGGGAGATCCAGGTGAAGCAGCCCGGGGCCGAGTCGAGGTGGATCTGGGGGGCGTTCAAGCTCCCCGGATCCGTGCTCGCGGAGCTGCACGACCTCTGGCAGGAGCGGGGGAGGAAGGACGAGTACGTCGGGACGCTGGTGAACGCCTGGCTGGCGCGCGGGGGTGCGGCGCGCGGCGTGAAGGCGGGAGAGGCGTACGTGGACGTGGGGACCCTGCACGGGTATCGCGAGGCGATCCACGTGCTGGAGGGGCGGCCGGCGGCGGAGGCGGGAGCCCTCCCCGCCGGCCGCATCGCGCTCACCTGAAGAGGGAGGAGAAGGGGTGAACTCGGCAGCCGCAGTACAGGCGGACCTCTCCGTCGAGGAGATCCGCGCAAGGGTCCGGGAGCTGGAGCCCTGGTTCCACAACCTGGACCTGCGGGGGGTGCGGACCGCGCCGCAGCATTTCCTGGGCGACTACCCGTCGTTCAAGTTCCGCAACTTCGAGCACGTCGTCCCCCGGGACCTCACCGGGAAGACGGTTCTCGACGTGGGGTGCAACGCGGGCTTCTACTCCATGGAGATGAAGCGGCGCGGCGCGGCGCGCGTGGTGGGGATCGACAGCGAGGAGCTGTACCTGGCCCAGGCCCGTTTCGCCGCCGGGGTGAACGGCCTGGACGTCGAGTACCGCAGCCTCTCCGTGTACGAAGTGGCCGAGCTGGGGGAGAAGTTCGACTTCGTCATCTTCATGGGCGTTCTCTACCACCTGCGCCACCCGCTCCTCGCCCTCGACCTGCTGCGCGAGCACGTGGTGGGCGACCTCCTCCTCTTCCAGAGCATGCAGCGCGGGAGCACCGAGGTGGACACGCTGGAGGCGGACTACTCCTTTTCCGAGACGGAAGTGTTCGACCGGCCGGGCTACCCGAAGATGCACTTCGTCGAGCACCGCTACACCGGCGACCCCACCAACTGGTGGGTGCCCAACGCCGCCTGCGCGGAGGCCATGCTGCGCGGCGCCGGGTTCGAGATCCTGGAGCACCCGGAGCAGGAAGTCTACCTCTGCCGGGCGGCGGAGATCGCGGAGGGCGAGCCGCGCGCCGTTTACCCGTCCGCCGGGAGCTAGGCCGGTGGTCGAGGCGGTGATGATCTGGAACGAGCCCAACAACACCTCGCACTGGGACTTCGGAATCGACCCGGGGTGGCGCACCTTCGCGGAGATGACCCGGACCGCGGCGCGGGCCGTCGCGGCGGAGAGCCCGGGGGTGCTGAAGGTTCTGGGGGGGATCTCCCCCATCGACCCCGGCTTCATCCGCAACATGCGCGAGCAGGGCGTGCTGGACGAACTGGACGTGGTGGCGGTCCACGGCTTCCCGCTGGACTGGAACCTGTGGATGATCGAGGAGTGGCCGGACAAGCTGGCCGCCATCCGCGAGGAGACGCACCTCCCCGTGTGGGTGTCGGAGGTGGGGGTGTCCACCTACGCCTGCGAGGAGACGCAGGAGTATGGGCTCCTGCGCACGGCGGAGCTGCTGATGGGGCGCACGGAGCGGATCCACTGGTACTCGCTCTTCGACCTTCCCCGTCCCTGGGGCGCCAACACGCGCCACCGCGAGCGGGAGGGGTCGTCGTACTTCCGGCACTTCCACATGGGGCTCTTCGACGCCGACGGGCGGCCGAAGCGCGCGCAGCGGCGGTTCGCGGAGTTCACTCCGGAGCTGGGGGTGTGCCAGTGGTTCCACTTCCAGGACCCGCGGCTGGACGACGCCGTGCACTGCCTGCGCGAGCTGGGAGTGAAGAAGCTGCGCACCGGGCTGAGCTGGTCGGACGACCACCGGGAGGGCTCGCTCGCCTGGTTCGACCGGCAGATGAAGGCGCTGGAGGAGTTCGACGTGACGCTCACGTTCTGCTTCACGCCGGAGCACTGTGGCGTCGTCCCGCACTATACGAGTCCTCCGAAGCGGGTGGAGGAGTACGCGGACTTCTGCGCGAGGATGACGCGCCGGTACGCGACGTGAGGTTGGTTGCGAGATTTGTGAACGGCGGGTTCGGGCGTGCCCCCCGCGGGCGCGGGGGTCGGGCTGCGGCGCACTAGGCCGGCAAACGACGCCGGCCAAGTGCGGCGAGCCCCGCAAACTGCGCGGGTCTCGCCCCTCCGGGCTCGCATCCCTCACGCGAGCGCCCGCCGTGTCGTTCGCCACGGCCTCCGGGCGGGTGACAGGGAGGTGGGGGGAGGCTGCGCAGGAGAGCGTATGTGTGAGCCCTCTCTGCCCTTCCGGCCCACACTGACGACCGGGCGAATCCGCACCGACGGAGCAGCCTCCCCCCGCCGACCACACCCGCGAGCCACCCGGATCCGGTATGAACTGTCGTGCTCACCCCCCGGCGGCACCTGCGTCCGGCGCTCCGTCCGCCCGCAGGGCTTCCAGCCGCTCCACCTCCCGCCCGACGGCGAGCGCCACGTCGACGGCGTGCGCGGCGAGCCCGGAAGCCGCGGCGTGATACCCCAGGTTGAGCAGCCGGTAGGCCCGGAAGAACGCGAGGAGCACCGGGTCCAGCGCCCTCCCGTACCCTTCCTTCGCTCGCTCCAGCCAACCTTCCGGGAGCGGCACCCCGAAGAGGGGGCCGTGCATCAGCTCCAGCGTGGCCCAGTCGGCCTCGGCCGGGGCGATGTACGCCTCCTCCAGGTCGAGCAGCCCCACACACCGGACCCCCTCGCCCTCGGACTCGCACAGCACGTTCCCCATGTGCATGTCGCCGTGCACCAGCACGGCGGGACGTGCGGCGGCCCGCGCCTCGACCTCCTCCAGGGCGCGGACGAGGTACCCGGCGGCCGCGGTGGCGGCCGGCCACACGCCGCGGATCGCGGGAAGGAGCCGATCCTCCAGGTCTCCGCGCAGATCGCCTCCGGCCAGGGGAGCCACGCCGCTCCGTGCGGCCGGTACGGCGTGTACCCGCTCCAGGAGCGCACCCCAGCTCCGCAGGGCCTGGTCCCGACCTCGCTCGGAAAGCCCGGACCACGCCTCGCGCAGGATGGGGAGGGGGATGCGCCAGTACACCTCCACCGGCACCTCCCCGTCGCGGAGCGGGAGCGCCAGGTGTTCGGGGGCCGCGACGCCCGCCTCCTCGCGCAGGAACCGGGAGGCGCGGCGGGAGGTCTCGAAGCGCCCGTGCGCCGTCTCCGGGTAGTGCCGGGCGCGCTTCAGGATCAGCGTACGCTCGCCGTCGAACCCCACCTCCGCCACGTGGTTGCTACTGCCGCCGGGGTGGACCACGCGCCGCGGGCGCTCCGCGCCTGCATGGAGGGCCGCGGCCCGGAGCAGGGCGTCCAGCCCCGGCCACGCGACGGGGGCGGAGGGGGACAGGGCTCGGGGGGCGACGAGGGCCTGAGTCATGGGAGCATCTCCTTCCTGGGTACGGCTCTTGGGTCCGCGCCGCGGACGCTTCGTGATGGTCGTCCACCTCCATACACGGCCATCCGTCCGACGTGGCGCAGCACAGGCCCGAGTTGCCGCTTCCCGGAGCGAAAAGGGCGGGGCGGCCATCCGGCCGCCCCGCCCGCCCTCTTCCCCTCTCCCGGACAGTCGTTACTTCGCCCGGCACGTCCCCCCGACCAGCTCCGTCTGCGGCGGGAGGCGGGCGTCACACGTGGAGACGATCCCGTGCCTGAGGTTGAACGCCTCCTCGGCGCGCCTCAGCTTCTCCAGTCTGCGGGCCAGCTCCAGGGTGTCCGTGGTGGCGGCACAGTACACGAGGTGGGTACGGGGGCCCCCGCACGCCCTGGCGCCCACCGGAGCGGAGCGGCAGTCCCCGGGCCGGGAACAGCCGTCGGGGTTCGCCAGCGCCCGGGCCTCCGCCTCCAGCCGGGCCAGCTCCGCCTGGTCCTCCTCCCGCGAGGGTCCAGGAAGCACCACCGATATGCAGGCCGCGAGGAGGAACGACGCGGCGCATGCGGCCTTCGTCCTTACTTTCATCCGTCTCTCCCGATCGTGTCCGTTCCGTGCGGGGGTCGGGAGAAACGACGATCGAGCGTGTCCGGGGGTCACCCGATGGTTTCGTACTCCGGGCCGGGCCGTTCCACGGGGTCCGGGACGAGACGGTAGAGCGTGCGCAGCCGCGCGGCGGTTTCCTCCCAGGCGGCCTCGGTGCGGGCGTGGATCTCGGCGAGGGGATCCCCGGGCGCGACCCGGTCTCCGATGCGCGCCCGGAGGACGATGCCGACGGCCGGGTCCACGGGGTCGCCCTTCCGGCGGCGCCCGGCGCCCAGGTCGAGCGCCGCGACGCCCACGCCGCGCGCGTCCAGGGCGGCCACCCAGCGGTCGCCGTCCGCGTCGCCGGTCACCTCGCGCACGACGGGCGCGAGCGGCAGGACCTCGTCCGGGGCGTCCACCACGCGAGGATCCCCGCCCTGCGCGCGGACCAGCTCGGCGAGCGACTCCGCGCCGCGGCCGGAGTCGCGCAGCTCCACCAGGCGGGCGCGGGCCTCGGCCTCGCTCGCGGCCAGGCCGGAGAGGACGAGAAGGTGCGTCCCCAACTCCAGGGTCAGCTCCCAGAGGTCGGAGGGGCCGCCGCCGCGGAGGGTGTCGATCGCCTCGCGCACCTCCAGCGCGTTCCCCACGGCCCGCCCCAGCGGCTCGTCCATGGGGCTGAGCACCGCCCGGGTCCGCCGGCCGGCTCCTTCGCCGATCCGGACCAGGGCGCGCGCCAGCTCGCGGGCCTCTTCCCGGGTGGTCATGAACGCCCCCGCGCCCCACTTCACGTCGAGCACGACGGTGCGCGCGCCCCCGGCCAGCTTCTTGGACATGATGCTCCCCGCGATCAGCGGGACGGACTCCACCGTCCCGGTCACGTCGCGGAGGGCGTACAGGGCGCCGTCTGCAGGGACCAGCTCCGGGCTCTGTCCCACCAGCGCGCACCCGATCCTCTCCACCTGGGCGCGCATCTCCTCCAGCCCCAGGCTCACCCGGAAGCCCGGGATGGCTTCCAGCTTGTCGAGGGTCCCGCCGGTGTGGCCCAGCCCGCGGCCCGACATCTTCACGAACGCCGCGCCCGCCGCCGCCATCAGCGGCACCAGCACCAGCGAGGTCTTGTCTCCCACCCCGCCGGTGCTGTGCTTGTCCACCGTGGGCCGGTCCAGGCCCTCCCATCCCAGCGTGACGCCGCTCTCCACCATGGCCCGGGTGAGGGCCAGCGTCTCCGTCTCCGTCATCCCCTGGAAGACCACCGCCATGAGCCACGCGGACATCTGGTAGTCCGGGATCCGCTTCGCCACGAAACCTTCGCACAGGAAGCGGATCTCCTCGCCGGTCAGCTCCCCGCCGCGCTTCTTGCGGTCGATGAGCGCGACGACGCTCTGTCCCCCGCTCATCCGCGCGGCTCGCCGGCCACCAGCCGGCTCTCGTCGAAGGCGCCCGGCAGCAGCTCCCGCACGGTGGTCACGGCGTACCCGTCGCCGTCGGGCGTGACCACGGTCATGTCCGGCCCGAACTCGTGGAGCACCTGGCGGCAGGCGCCGCAGGGCGCGCAGGGCACGTCGTCCTGGGGGCCGACCACCGCCACCGCCCGGAAGTCGCGCACTCCCTCCGAAACGGCCTTGCCGACGGCGACCCTCTCCGCGCAGTTGGTGAGGCCGTACGACGCGTTCTCCACGTTGCAGCCGGTGAACACCTCGCCGGTGGAGGCGAGGAGGGCGGCTCCCACGGTGAAGCGGGAGTACGGCACGTAGGCGTGGGCTCGCACCTCGCGGGCGCGGCGGAGGAGCATCTCCGCCGTCTCGCCCGCGAGCTGCCGGGGGTCGGTGTGGGTCAAGGTCGGGTTCCGCGGCTGGGTTCGCCGCGCGCGGGGCGGTGCGCCTCCGCGCGCAGCCAACAATATAGGCGCGCCGCGCCGCGCCGTGCACCGCCCCGGGGGTGCGTCAGACGCGGAAGACCCCCACCAGCGCCTCCATCTCGTCGGCGACGTGGGCGAGCTGCCGCGCTGCGGAGAGGGACTGCGCCGCGCCGCCCGCGGTCTGGGACGCCGCCGCGGACACGCTGGAGACCGCGCGGGAGACCTCCTCGGTCCCGCGCGCGGCCTCGTTCACGTTGCGGGCGATCTCGCCCGTGGCTGCGCTCTGCTCCTCCACCGCCGCCGCCACGCTCGTGCTCACCGAGTTGATCTGCTCGATGATGCGGCCGATCTCGTGGATGGCCGCCACCGCGGTGTCGGTGCTGTCCTGCACGCCGCGGGTCCTGCGGGCGATCTCCTCGGTGGCCCTGGCCGTCTGCGAGGCGAGCTGCTTCACCTCGTTCGCCACCACGGCGAAGCCCTTCCCTGCCTCGCCGGCGCGGGCGGCCTCGATGGTGGCGTTGAGGGCCAGCAGGTTGGTCTGCTCGGCGATGGCCGTGATCACGCGCACCACCTCGCCGATCTCCTGGCTGCTCGCTCCCAGCTCGTCCATGATCCGGACGGTGCCCTCGGCGCGGGAGGACGCTTCGTTCGTCACCCGCAGCGCCTCCTGGAGCTGCCGGCTGATCTCGCGGATGGAGCCGCTCATCTCCTCCGTCGCGACCGCCACCGTCTGCACGTTCACCCCCGCCTGCTGGCCGGCGGCGCTCACCGCCTGCGCCTGCAGGCTGGTCTCCTCCGCCGCGCCCGCGAGCGCCTGGCTGCCGTCGCGGATCTGGAGGGAGGCGGCCGCCACCGTCACCGATGCCTCGCGGACCTGCACCAGGGTGCGGCGGAGGGCGTGGATGGTGCCGTTCACGTGGTTCTTGAGGAGCGCGTGGTCTCCGCCGTACTCGCCCTCCACGGTGCGGGTGAAGTCGCCCTGCGCGAGCCGCTCCAGGACGGCGCCGCTCTCGCGCAGCGGGTCCACCACGGCGTCGAGCGTGCGGTTGATCCCTTCCACCAGGTGGCGGTAGCTGCCCTCGAACCGGGAGGCGTCGCCACGCCGGGACAGCTCGCCCTGCTCGGCGGCCCGGATGAGGAGGTCGGTCTCCCCGATCACCTCGCGGATCGTGGAGCGGGCCGACTGGAAGGAAGCCACGGTGGCCTGCGTGTGGCGGATGATCCCGTTGATCGACTCGGCGAGCGCGCCCAGCTCGTCGCGCGACCGGACGTCCAGGAGCGCGGTCCCGGTCCGTATCTCGCGGTCCAGGTCGCCGTGCGCCATGGCCGTGGCCGCTTCGCCGAGGCTCTGGATGCACAGCCGCCGGAGGGACTCTGCGCGCTCCCCCAGCTCCCGCACCGCGGTGGAGATCCTGCGGGAGACGAAGAGGGCGACCGCGATCCCCAGGGCCAGCGCCAGGGCCACCAGGGCGAGCATCCCCCTCGTGGTGTCGCGGGCGCTCCGGTGGTTGTCCGCCTCCGCCTGCTTCGCGAGGGAGAGGTTCAGCTCCGTGCTGTGCTCCAGCGCCTCGCCGAGCTGCCTCCCCACGGCCGCTCCGTCGCCGGTGAGCAGGGCGCTGGCCTCGTCGATGAGTCCTTCGCGGGAGAGGGAGACGACGCGGGCCTGGATGGCGGCGAAGTCCCGGTGGGCGGCGAGGACGGCCCGGTACGCGGTGCGCTCCTCTTCGGAGGCGATCATCTCGTCGTACGCCGCGATCTCCCTGCCCAGCGCCTCCACGCTCGTCCCGACCTCAGAGCGGAGCCGTTCGCTCTCCTCCGGCGCCGCGGCGAGGGGCAGCTCCCGCAGCGCGAGGCGGGTTTCGAGGAGGTGGACGGACGCGCGGCCCAGCACGGCGATGGGGATGGTCGTCTTCTCGTACATGAAGGTCCCGCGATCCGCCATCTCATGGGCGGACCGGATCCCCATGAGCGAGGTGACGAGGCCGAGGAGGCCGAGGAAGAGGAAGCCCGCGAGCAGCTTGGCGGAGAGCTTCAGGTCGTTGAAAGGGATCATCGAGGTTCCCGCGAGGAGATGGAGGGACGCCGGGCCGCGGCGGAGGGGGGTATGTCAGGATGTTCGGGTCGGGCGAGGGACGGCTTGAGCGGCGCCTGCCGGGGCATGGCACAGTACACGACTGGGGATTCGTGGGCGACGTACCTGGCGGAAAGAATCCGCGCGGACCGCCCGTTTCCGTGAGCTTTGACGAGAGGGGGACGGAATGGATCGGGAGGCGTACCTGGACGGTCTGCTGGCCGAGGACGAGGTGCTGCGCGGGGTGCGGGAGCGGATCGAGGCGCGGGGGATGCGGCCGATCTCCGTGGCGCCGGGGTACGGCCGGCTCCTGACGGTGCTGGTGAGGGGGTGCCGCGCGAGGGAGGTGCTGGAGATCGGCGCGCTGGGCGGCTACAGCGGGATCTGCCTCGCGCGGGGGCTCCCGGAGCAGGGGGGGAGGCTGACCTCCCTGGAGCTGGAAGCGGACTACGCGCGCTTCGCGGAGGAGAACCTGCGGGCGGCGGGGCTGGGCGACCGGGTGGAGTACCGGGTGGGGCCGGCGCTCGACGGCATGGAGGCGCTGGAGCGGGAGGGGCGCCGCTTCGACTTCTTCTTCGTCGACGCCGACAAGGAGAACTACCCCGCGTACCTCGACCTCGCGCTGCGGCTGGCCCGTCCGGGCGCCCTGATCGCCGCCGACAACGCGCTCCTGCAGGACCGGGTGCTCGACCCGGACGACACGTCCGACGCCGCCGGGGCGATGCGCCGCTTCGACCTCGCGTTCTCCCGCCACCCGCGCCTCACCTCCGTGATCCTCCCCGCGTACGACGGGCTGGGGCTGGCGGTGGTGGACGGGTGAGGCCCGGGGCGGCGGGGGGTCACCTCCGCCGCAGGCTCCGCTCGAAGTGGTCGGTCACCTCCCTCAGCACCCGCTCCACGCCGTCCCGCGGGTGGGGGAAGAAAAGGGCGTCGGAGAGCGTGTTCAGCGCGGCCCTCACGTTGCTGAACTCGTCCGAGAAGCTCAGGAAGAGGTCGCCCAGGCCGTGCCGGATCGCCAGGTCGGTCCCGGCGGCGGTGCGGAAGCCGATGGCGCCCACCTCGTCGTAGTACGAGAGCGGCGGGGCGCCGCGCCGCTGCACCCGGTGCGTGACGTGGTCCGGGAATACGCCCGCGAGCCAGAGCGCGAAGTTCCCCAGGTGCACGCGGAGCTGGAACTCGCGCTCGCCGCGGGCCTGCTCCAGCGCGGCAAGGATGTCCGTCAGGTAGCGGAAGTTCGCGTCGTCGTCCCGGCCGACGCGGTGCGCCCGCCCCGCGTTGCCGAACTCCAGCAGGAGCGCCGCCGTGTAGTCCGCCAGGCGCCGGTCCATCACCTCGCGCTCCAGGAGCGCGTGGCGCACCAGCAGGTAGAAGACGAGGGGTGCGGGGGCGTGGCTGATTCCCCCCCGCTGGAGGAACGACCGCACGAGCCGCGGGTCGTCCAGAAGCGCGTCCAGTCCTTCCGCTCGGAGCCGGTCCTCACCCTCCGGGCCCGCCAGGGCCAGCAGGAACTCCGCCTCCGCCCGCCCGAACGATGCCCTCACGTTTGGCTTGATCATCGGATCCTCCCTGAATGTGCTGCGGGGTGTTCGTACTTCCTTCTACAGCGCGTTCTTCTCCAGGGTTTCCCCGAAGGAGTTGCAGCCGACATGCCAGTCGCAGGGCGGCATGCCGCGTACGAATCCCTTCCGCGCCGCGTCCGCGGATTGTGTACCCGAGGCCGAAGGGCTTCGATCCGCTCGCGTTCCTGGCGGGGTGCTTCGACGCCATCGAGGTCGACACGACCTTCTACCGGCCCTTCCGGCGCGAGGTGGCCGAGGCGTGGCTTGCGCGCACCCGCTTCAACCCCGACTTCCGCTTCACGGCCAAGCTCTGAAAGCGCATCACCCAGGAGCGTTACGACTACCTTTGCACCGCCGACGAGCTGAAGCCCTGGGCGGCCCGCGCCCGGGAGGTCTCGGGGGAGCCCGTGAAGCAGCCGGACGCCAGGCAAGGCTCAGGATCCGTCACCGCACGGTTGACCGTCGATACCGAAACGACTATTCTTGTGACGACTTGGGGTGGCCGTCCCGGGAAGGCGGGCCCATGAGGGATCCTCCAAGGCAATTGCTCGAATCGCTCGTGGGGTATGTGGCGTAACGAAGTGGGGCGAAAGGTACTAGCCGCTTCCTTCGCTGCAGAAAAATCTTGCCTTTCTTCCGGGCGCGCGCTACCCTGTGGTACGCCGGTGGCGCGGCGGGGGCTCCCCGCAAGGCCGCCCGGTTCTCTCCTTCCCTCGCATTCTCCCGCACTACCCCTCACCCCCTGGGGGTGTCCGATGACCTCGAAAACCGTCCTCCTCGTCGATCCCCACCCGGACTGCCGCGTCGTGTACGCCACCCTGCTCACGCACTTCGGGTTCCGGGTGCTGGAGGCGCGCGACGACGACGAAGGGCTGCGGCTCGCCCGAGTGCAGGGCCCGGACGTGATCCTCACCGAACTGTTCCCCTGGGGCCGGGGCGGGAAGATGTTCCCCGAGCGTCTCCGGGAGGCGCCGGAGACGTCGGGGATCCCGGTGATCGCCCTCACCGCGCACCTCGTCCCCGAGGCGTGGGAGGACGCGCTGGCCCGCATCTGCGCCCGCGTGCTCACCAAGCCGTGCGGCCCCCGCCGGATCCTGGAAGAGGTGCGGCGCCTGGTCTAACGCGGCGCTGCAGGCTCCTCCCGCGCCGAGCCGCCGGCTCCGGTCTCCAGGGCCTCCGCCGGCCCCGAAGCCTCCCCCTCCGTCTCCAGCACGTCCGCCGCGACCTCACGGACCAGGTCGTCCCTCGCGTCGTTGAGCGCCTCCCGGGCCTCGCGGAAGCGCAGCCCGGAGCGCTGCACCGCCAGGTCGCAGAGCCTCAGCAGCCGCTCCACCGCGTCGGCGTCGAGCCGGGCGGGCGGCCCGGCGAGCGCGGGGGTCTCCGCCTCCCCGGCGTCGTGCGCGTCGAGCACCGCCTGTACGCGCGAGAGCACCGCGGCCCTCACGTACAGCTCGATCGCCATGTCGGCGACGCGCGCCACCACGAACTGCCGGTCCACCACCTTCCGCCCGTAGCGGCGGATCACCCGCTCGGTCGCAACCCGCAGGTCGCGCGTGTGGTCCACCAGGTAGTCGAAGTGGGTCCGCAGGCGCGGGTGCACGTCGCGGTTCAGCGCGGGCTCGCCCCGCCCCAGCGCCAGCCGCACCCGGTCGGCCGCGAAGTCGGTGAGCAGGCCCAGCTGCGTGATGGGCTCGCGGAGCGCCGCCCCGATCTCCCGCAGCCGCTCGCCGGGCTCCTGCATCCCGGAGAGACCCACGAAGAGGCGCAGGATCTCGTTGGTGCCCTCGAAGATCCGGGTGATCCGCGCGTCCCGGTACATCCGCTCGTACGGGTAGCCCTTCACGAAGCCGCGGCCCCCGGCGATCTGCACCACCTCGTCCACCGCGCGGTCCAGGGCGTCGGAGTTCCACACCTTGGCCGCGGCGGACTCCAGGGCGTAGTCCACGTCGCCGCGGTCGGCCAGGCCGGTGGTGAAGTACGCCACGCTCTCGGCGGTGAGCGCGTCCGCCGCGATGGAGGCCAGCTTCCCCCGGATCAGCTCGTACTGCGCGATGGGGCAGCCGAACTGCTCGCGCTTCCGCGACCACGAGGTCGCCATGCGGAGGCACTGCTTGATCCCGCCCGCGGCCCCCGCGGAGAGCCCCTGCCGCCCGGAATTCAGCACCCGCATTGCGAGCTTGAACCCCTCGCCCACGCCTCCCAGCACGTTCTCGGGAGGGACGCGGACGTCGTGGAAGTACAGCTCCGCCTGGTTGGAGCCGCGCGCGCCCATCTTGCGAAGCGCCGGCCCGCGCTCGTAGCCGGGCATGTCGGGGCGGAGGATGAACGCGGTGACCCGGTCGGTCGTCTTCCCGTCGCGCTCCACCGGCGTCTGCGCGAAGGCGACGATCACCTCCGAGAAGGACCCGTTGCCGATCCAGATCTTGGACCCGGTCAGGATCCAGCTCCCGTCCTCCGCGGGAACGGCGCGGGAGCGGATCCCGGCGGCGTCGCTCCCCGCCTCGGGCTCCGTCAGCGCGAACGAGGCGAACCACTCGCCCGTGGCTGCCTTCGGCAGGTAGAGCCGCTTCTGCTCCTCGCTCCCGGCGAGCTGGATTCCCTTGATGCCGATGGAGAGGTGGACCCCCAGCATGATCGCCAGCCCCACGTCGTAACCGGTCACGAACTCGAAGACGCGGCAGTAGGCGCTCTGCGACAGCCCCATTCCCCCGTACTCCTCGGGGATGGAGATCCCGAACAGCCCCATGCGCTTCAGGTCCTCGATCACGTCGTCCGGGATGCGCTCGTGCTCGTCGATCCACTCGCGGTCCACCCGCGCCTCGCAGTAGTCGCGCAGCTCCTTCAGGAACTTCGAGACGCGGCGGTTCTCCTCGGGCGTGACGCGGGGATAGGGGAAGAGGATGTCGTCGTCGATCACCCCGCTGAAGAGCTGGCGGGTGAGGGAGGGCAACTGGTCGGCCATGAGGGAACTCGCTCCGTCTCGGTCCGGGATGTCGGCCGCGCGGAAGCTCCGGCGCGGCCCGGGCGGGTGAAGGGGATGGAAGAGCTGTGCCGGGTCCGCGGCCGGTCAGAGCCGCGCCAGCAGGAGGACCGCGGCCAGCACCGCCACGGCGACCATCACCCGGCGCAGGTGGCGGGCGAGGAACGCGTGGACGGCCGGCCCCAGGTACCAGGCCAGCGCGCCGAGCACGGCGTACTTCACGGCCCGCCCCGCGAACGCGCCCGCGAGGAAGGGGACCAGCGGGACGTGGAATGCCCCCGCGGCGATGGTGTAGAGGACGAACGGGATGGGCGTGTACCCCGAGGTGACGAGCGCCAGGAAGGGGCTGCCGCGGTAGAGGTCGCCCACGGCGGCGAACTGCGGCAGCAGCCCGTACCACTCCAGCACGGGGCGACCCATCCGCTCGAACAGCGACGCGCCCATCCAGTAGCCCGTGGCGGCCCCCGCGAGCCCCCCGGCCGCCGCGACGACGGCGAGGAGGGGCGCGCGGCGGGGAGCCCCCACCGCGAGGGCGAGGTACACCGCCTCCGTGGGCGCGGGAAACAGGCAGGCCTCCGCCACCGCGGAGAGGAAAAGGACCGCCGGCCCCAGCGGGTGCGCGGCCCACCGGGCGAACCGGTCGGGAGGGGCGCCGACGTGATCCGGGGTGCTCACGCCTCGTCCGCGGGCTCCACTTCCACCTCTGCGGTCCCGTCCTCCCGGTACGCGACCCGCACCGTCCAGGGGCGGCAGCACACCTGGCAGTCCTCCACGTACTCCTGGAGGGCGCCGCTCCCCGGGTCGAGCGCGACGTGGTTCCGCTCCCAGCAGTAGGGGCAGCGGACCGTCGCCCCGGTGTCGGCGGTGCCGTCGCCGAGCGGGAACGCCTCGTCCAGGAAGCCGTCGGAGTCGGGGTCGTGGAAGCGGATCATGCGGGGAATCTACCGGGCCGGGCAGGGGTTTCCAACTCCTCGCGGCGCCGGGGAGATTCCCCTCCGACGTCGCGAGCCCGCCCCCGCGCGGGATGGCGGGATCCATTTCGGGACACGATATTGATGGCGCCCGGCTTTTCCGCTCGTCCCGATCCTTCCTTCCGTACGGTCCCGATGATTCGTCCGGCTGCATCCCTGCTGTGCCTCGTGGCCTTCTCCCCGGCCCTCGCGGCCCAGACCTCACAGCCGGTGTCGAGGGACGCCCACGCCGACGCCCCCGTCGCGGTCGCCAACCGGACCCTCCTCCCCATCCGCATCGACGGGCGGCTGGACGACGAGGCGTGGGCCGCCGCGACCCCCATCGCCGAGTTCACGCAGTGGGACCCGGTGGAAGGGGCCCCGGTGAGCGAGCGGACCGAGGCGCGCATCCTGTACGACGACGAGGCGCTGTACGTGGGGGTGCGGCTGTTCGACCGCTCCCCTGTGTCGTCGCGGCTGGGCCGGCGCGACATGCCGCTGGGCGACTCGGACTGGGTGGGGGTGGTGGTGGACAGCTACCACGACCACCGCACCGCCTTCAGCTTCGACCTGAACCCCGCCGGGGTGAGGCGCGACGCGCTGAAGATCAACGACGTGGACGACAACTCGTGGGACCCGGTCTGGGAGGGCGCCGCGTCCGTGGACTCGCTGGGGTGGACGGCGGAGTACCGCATCCCGTTCTCGCAGCTCCGCTTCTCGTCGGCCGCCGAGCAGGTCTGGGGGATCCAGATCGAGCGCGTCATCCGCCGCAACCAGGAGTACTCGATCTTCGCCTTCACGCCCAAGCGGGAGCGGGGCGGGATCGCCCGGTACGGCCACCTGCACGGTCTCCGCGACATCCGCCCGGGGAAGCGGCTGGAAATCCTTCCGTACACCGTGGGGACGGCGGACTACGCGGATCCCGCCGGGAACCCGTTCCGCGGCAGCGCGGAGTACGGCGCCTCCGCGGGGCTGGACCTGAAGTACCGCGTCACCTCCAACCTGACGCTCGACGCCACCTTCAACCCCGACTTCGGGCAGGTGGAGGTGGATCCGGCGGTGGTCAACCTTACGGCGTTCGAGACGTTCTTTCCGGAGAAGCGCCCGTTCTTCGTCGAGGGGACCGACATCTTCAACTTCGGCACGGGGAGCGGCGCGGCTTCGCTGTTCTACTCCCGCCGGATCGGCCGGACTCCGCAGCTCTCCGCCCCGGGCGCCGCGGAGGGGCTCTTCTCCACCACCATCCTCGGCGCGGCCAAGCTCTCCGGGAAGACGGCGGGCGGGTGGTCGGTGGGGGTGATGGAGGCGCTCACCCAGCGCGAGGAGGTGCGCTTCCGTCCGCTCGACGACTCGGGAGACGGGCGCTTCGTGGTGGAGCCGCTCTCCAACTACCTGGTCGGACGCGCCCGGCGCGACTTCCGTTCCGGACAGAGCTCGCTGGGCGCCATCGCCACCGCGGTGAACCGCGACCTGGACGCCGCCGTCCTCCGCGGCTCGCTGCGCTCCGCCGCGTACGCGGGAGGCGCGGACTTCCGGCACGAGTGGGCGCGGCGGAGCTGGGTGCTGAGCGGCTACCTGGCCGGGAGCACCATCACCGGCGAGCGGGGGGTGATCGGCGCGGCCCAGCGCTCCTCGGCCCGCTACTTCCACCGTCCGGACGCGGGGCACCTCGGCCTGGACACCCTGGCGACTTCCCTTTCCGGCGTGGCCGGCGAGGTGACGCTGGGCAAGCAGGCCGGGCGGCACTGGCGGGGGAGCGCGACGCTCTCCACCGTCAGCCCGGGGTACGAGATCAACGACCTGGGCTTCAACACCCGCGCGGACTTCGCCCGCGCCAACCTCTCCGTCACCTACCTGCAGACCACCCCGGGGAAGGTCTTCCGCAACTGGCGCGTCAACGTGCTGGGGCGGGTGGACGGCAACTACGACGGCGACCACATCGGCAACACGCTCTACCTGGGGACCGGCTGGCTCCTCCGCAACTACTGGAACGTGGTCTTCAACGTGGGCCACTCGGTGGAGTCCACGGACGACCGGCTCACGCGGGGAGGTCCGGCGGCGCTCCGCCCCGCGGACAGCCGGATGTTCCTCCAGGTCGATTCCGATCCCCGGAAGGGGGTGACGGGGTACGGGTCCGTCTACTACGGGGAGAACGCCGCGGGAGGGAGCACCGTGACCTTGGACGGTGGGGTGACGCTGCGCCCCTCCCCGCGCTGGACGCTGGGCGTCGGCCCGTCGTACTCCCGCATCCGCTCCGCGGCCCAGTACGTGGCCGCGGTGTCCGATCCGCTCGCCACGGCCACCTACGGCCGGCGCTACGTGTTCGCGGACCTGGACCAGACGGAGCTGGGGCTGGAGACGCGCCTGGACCTCACCTTCACCCCGCGGCTCACGCTCCAGCTCTTCGCGCAGCCGCTCGTCAGCGCGGCGGACTTCGACCGCTACAAGGAGCTGGAGGCGGCGCGCACCTTCGACTTCGCGGTGTACGGCCGGGACCGCGGCGTCATCACGCCGAACGACGACCGCTCCTTCACCGTGGACCCGGACGGCGCGGGGCCGGCGGCGCCGTTCCGGGTCGGGCAGTTCTTCTCTCAGCGGGACTTCAACCGGCGGTACCTGCGCGGGAACGCGGTGCTGCGCTGGGAGTGGCGGCCGGGGTCGACGCTGTACGTGGCCTGGCAGCAGCAGCGCTTCGACGAGGACGAGGTGGGCGACTTCCGCCTGGGGCGCGACCGGAGCGCGCTGTTCGGCGCGCGGCCGGACAACGTGTTCCTGGTCAAGGTCAACTACTGGCTGAACCCGTAGAGGGCCGTTGATCAATCGCGTGACTCGGCGTTGGACCCTGCGCGGCTCGCTGCGGCGTGAAACGACCACGCCTCATTGCGCGGCTCGGGTCCGCCTTGATTCACACGATTTCTCCGCCGGCCCCGTTTCCTCGACACCGTTGTAAGACCGGACCGTGTCCGCGGGGGCGCGACGGGGAGTCCCGGTTCCGGCCGGGGCTCCCCGTTTCGCGTGGCAGGGGTGTCGCGGGGCGCCCGGGGGCGTAGGTTTCCCCTTCCGTCTCCCGACCCGACGCACCGGCATTCCAGGAGCCCATGCCCCGTCCGAAGCCGCTCGCGGCGCTGCTCGCCGTCCTGCTGGCGTCCTGCGCTCCGGTCCCGGCCTCGCCCGTGCGCGCGGCGGCTCCGGACGCGGGCGTCGTCGTGTACGACACGGTGCGCTCGGCGGCGTTGCGGGGGAACCCGCTCGGGGACGCGCCGAACCGGGCCGTCGCCGTCTACCTCCCGCCGTCGTACTCCGCGCACCCCGGGAGACGCTACCCGGCGGTGTACCTTCTCCACGGCTTCGACGGCGACCCCGGGCAGTGGACCGGCGGGCGCATGCGCCTCCCGGCGGCGATGGACTCGCTGACGGCGGCGGGCGCGGTGCGGGAGATGATCGTGGTCGTGCCGGACGGCAGGAACGCCTTCGGCGGGTCGTTCTTCGCGAACTCCGCGGCGACCGGGCGGTGGGAGGACTTCCTGGTGCGCGAGGTGGTGGAGCACGTGGACCGGCGCTACCGCACGGTGCCGGCCGCGGAGGGGAGGGGGGTCGCGGGGTGGTCCATGGGAGGGCACGCCGCGCTGAGGCTCGCCGCCCGGCACCCCGACGTGTTCGGGGCGGTGTACGCTCTCAGCCCCTGCTGCCTGGGAGACCTCTGGGCGGACTTCGGCCCGGAGAGCGCGGGGGGCGCGCGGACGTGGGCGGAGGCGGCCTCGCTGCGCGGCCGGGAGGCGCTGCCGGAGGCCGGCTTCGCCGCGAGGCTGGTGCTGGCGGTGGGTGCCCTTACCTCGCCCGACGCGGCCCGCCCGCCCTTCGGCATCGCGCTGCCCTTCGCCGGTGGCGCGGGCGGCATGCGCTCCGCGGAGCCCGCGTACGCCGCATGGAGCGCCGTCTCCGCGGACTCGCTGGTGGCGCGGCACCGGGGCGGGTTCGCCCGGCTGCGGGGCGTCGCCTTCGACGCCGGCACGGAGGACGCGTTCCGGCACATCCCCGCGAGCGCGACGGCGCTGGCGGCGGCGCTCGACCGGGCGGGCGTCCCCCACACGTTCGAGCTGTACCGGGGAACGCACGGGAGCCACGTCGCGGAGCGGCTCCGCACCCACGTCCTCCCCTTCCTCTCCGCGCGGCTGACGGGCCTCCCCGGCGACCTCCGGTGAGCCTTCGCGGAGCCCGTGTCTCCTCTCTCCGAGGTCCCACGCCGATGAACGAGACTCCGACCCCCCTCCACGTCACCAACGGGGACGTCGCCGCGGAAGTCGTCCGCGCCGCCCACGTGGGAGGCACGGTGCTCCCCTGGCGCGACGTGCTCCACGAAGGCCCGGTCCCGACGGGGCTTCCGGCGGAGGCCCTGAACGAGGTGAGGGCGCGCTTCCTCGCCGGGTGGGGAGGGGCGGCGTACGAGGAGGTGCGCCGCGACCTGGACGTACGCGACCGGATGCTGGCCGGGGCGGAGGGCGAGGTCGTCCTCTGGTTCGAGCACGACCTGTACGACCAGCTCCAGCTCCTCCAGCTCCTCGACCGCCTGGCGCGGGATCCCCGCCGCGACCGGGTGTCCCTGGTGTGTATCGGCGGCTTCCCCGGCGTGGAGCGCTTCGACGGGCTGGGGCAGCTCACGCCCGCGCAGCTCGCCTCGCTCTTCCCCGGCCGCGCGCGGGTGACGGACGCACAGTGGGCGCTGGGCCGCGCCGCGTGGGACGTCTTCCGGTCGCCGGACCCGCGGGAGATCGAGAGCGTCCTGGACGGGGACACCTCCGCGCTCCCGTTCCTCGCCGGCGCGCTGGTGCGCCACCTGGAGCAGTTCCCCTCGACGGACGACGGGCTCTCGCGCACCGAGCGGCAGGTGCTGGAGGCGGTGGAGTCCGGCTCGTCCGGGCCCGCGGAGGTATTCCTCGCGGACCAGGCGCGGGAGGAGAGCGTGTTCATGGGCGATACGGCGCTCTGGGGCTACGTGCGCGACCTCGCCGAGGGAGAGGTGCCGCTGCTCCGCGTGGCGGGAGGCGGGCCGTTCCGGCTCCCCGGCCCGGTCTCGCCGGATCCCGGGTTCCGCGCGCAGCGGATGGAGCTGACGGACGCCGGGCGCCGGGTGCTGCGGGGAGACGCGGACCGCGTAGGACTGCGGGGGATCGACCGGTGGCTGGGAGGCGTTCACCTCCGGGGGCGCGAGGTCCCGTGGCGGTGGGACCGACGCGCCCGGAGGATCGTGGCGTCGGCCCGTTAGGTCCGGAGAGGGCCTGGCCGTGTCCGGTCCCCGGGGCCGGCTCCTGACGGGGCCGGCCCTTCCTCGTGTCCGCGACGGGTATGGCACCCTGCAAGAGTTTCGGCATTCTGCGGTACCCGCCGGGACGGAAGTCTCCCGCCAGGGAGCCGGCAAAGCGCCTCCCCGCAAGGTTTTGTCGTGCGAGAAGGGAAGGTACGATTCTGGTACACTCATCGACGATCCCTGCATCCCGAACGGCGCCGGCCTCCGGCGCCTCCACCTCGCGGCCCATGCCATCGCAACGAGCGCCGACTCGCGGCCTCACGCACCGTCGCGCCATCTCCGGGTCCCGGGCGGGCTACACCCTGGTGGAACTCATGACCGTCCTGGTGGTGCTGGGCATCCTCGCCTCCATCGCGGTTCCCCGCATCGACATCTCCGGTTACCGGGCGGACGCCGCGATGCAGTCCGTCGGCTCGGCTCTCCTGGTCGCTCAGCGTGCGGCCGTGGTGCGCCAGCACGACGTGGTCGTCTCCTTCGACGCCTCCGTCGGGCTGATCCGCATCCACGAGGACGCCGACAACGACGGGAGGATCACCCCGGGTGAGAGGGTCCGCTTCGAGCCGCTGGAGGACGGGATCAACTTCGGGCGCGGCGGGGCTCCCGCATTCCGCATCGGCGACGGCGCGATCTCGTTCACCCGGAAGCACGAAGGTCACCCCGCGGTGACCTTCCGCCGCAACGGGAGCGCCAGCGAGGAAGGCGGATTCTACCTGACCACGACGCGCGCCCGGAGCGGCGGCCACGCCTACGACACCCGCCTGGTCGTCGTGGACCGGGCCACGGGACGCACCTCCTGGTTCCACCACACGGGCTCCGCATGGAAACAGGGCTTCTGAAGCGCGAGGACGGGTTCACCATGGTGGAGGTGCTGATCGCCATGGTCATCCTGGGGATCGCCATACTGGGCGTACAGGCCGCCGTCACCGACCACTTCGTCCGCGACGTCGGCGCGCTGGACCGCAACGCGGTCGCCACGCAGCTCGTGGAGGACCGGCTCCACTCCATCCAGCTCGACCCGGTGTACCTCACGCTCGAAGCGCGCTACCAGGGGCAGGAGTCCTCGATCCCCGGGGTCGCGGGCTTCTCGCGCGAGACGCGCTTCCAGCACGTGAGCAACACGGGGCAGCGGGGCGTGCTGGACTACAAGAAGGTCACCGTGACCGTCCGGTCGCCCGCGATGCCGCGCCCGGTTTCGCGCACCGTCACCGTGGCGGCGCCGTGAGGCGCCCCCACCGCTGCCGCGACGAGCGCGGCATGACGCTGCTGGAACTCCTGATCGCGCTGGTGATCGCCGGCCTGGTGGTCTCCACCGCGCTCACCTTCCTCAAGCAGCAGGGGCAGGCGTTCTCGTTCGGGACCGGGCGCATGGCGGTGCTCCAGAACCACCGCTTCGTGCTCGACCTGATGGAGAGGGACCTGCGCACCGTCGGCTCGGGAGTCCCGGCGCAGCAGCCGTTCCTGGTGTACGCGGGGACGGACGTGGTCGCCTTCAACGCCGACTACACGAGCGACGACCCCTCCGACGTCTTCGCCGTCTACATCGACCCCGACGCGCCCGCCGCCGCCGTGCGCGCGGTCACCCGCTCGCGGCGCTTCACGCTCCCCGGAACCTCGTTCGCGTACCCGGACACTTCGTACAACGAGCGCGGGACGAACAGCCCCGCCGAGACCATCGTCTTCTACTTCGTCCCGGACAGCGGCACCGCCCGTACGGACGACTTCGTGCTGTACCGGCAGGTGAACGACCAGCCTCCCGGGGTGGTGGGCCGGAACCTCCTGCGAACGGAGGGGAGGCCCTTCTTCGAGTACTCGCAGCTCATCGAGTCCGACACCGCCGCGAGCCGCATCGAGCCCGTCCCCGCGACCTGGATGCCCCTCACCCACTCGGTGGGGCTCCACCGTTCCGCGGCGGACACCGGCCGGTTCGCGCGCATCGACCGGGTGCGCGGCGTCCGGGTGAGCTTCACGGCCACCAACGGCGAGACCGGGGCGCGCGAGCAGCGGCGGGCGGTCAGCCGCCTGGTCCGTCTTCCCAACGCGGGGATGGCGCACGTGCAGACGTGCGGCGAGGTGCCGCAGCTGAAGGTGCAGCTGCGCGCCGCCCCGATGGACCTCCCCTCCGGCGAGCGCGTGGTGGAACTCACCTGGGACCAGGCGGCGGACGAGAACGCCGGGGAGCGGGACGTGGTCCGCTACGTCCTCTGGCGGAAGAACGCCCCGGGCGATCCCTGGGGCGACCCCTACCTGAGCATCCCGTCCGGCCTCGCCTCCTACAGGTACGTGGACGGGAGCGTGGCGCCGGGGGCTTCCTACTACTACGCGCTGGCCGCGCAGGACTGTACGCCGTCGCTCTCCACGCTCTCCACCACGGGATTAATCAGGCCATGATCCAGGACCCTGTCGCCCCGCACACGGGCCGCGTCCGCGGGAGGGAGGAAGGTCTCGCGCTCCTGCTCGTGCTGTTCGTCCTCACCGCGGTGGGGGTCATCGCCGTCGGCGCCGTCGCCGTCGCGGGAAACGCGGGGCTCATCGCCTCCTACGTCGACCGCCAGAGCGAGATGAAGGCGGTGGCGGACGCGGGGATCGAGGAGGCCCGCGCGAAGATCAACGGGAACCCGACGCTCTACCCGGACTCGGGGTACGCGGTGCTCGAGAACGGCGTCCAGGTGACGGATGCGACGGGCAAGGCGATTCCCGGGATCCGCCGCTATCTCTACGCCGGGCCCAGCGGCGTGGCGACCGGTCAGTTCGGCGTGTTCGGGACCATCGTCTCCGTCGCCGAGGACGCCAACGGCGACCGCGTGATCCGGCGGGGCGACATCATCCAGGAGAGCTTCGCCAAGTACGCCTACTTCACCGACGTGGAGCCCTCCAACATCTCCTTCGGCGGCGGCGACCAGATCCAGGGGCCGGTCCACACCAACGACGTCCTGAAGATCTATGACACTCGGGCCACCTTCCGCGGCCCGGGGACGGTGACCACCGCGAAGACCATCACCGGGAAGCAGTACGGGACCTTCCTGGAGGGGTTCGAGGAGCGGGCCCCCCGGATCCCCATGCCCACCACGGCCGAACTCAACAAGCTGAAGGGGTACGCGACCACGGGAGGCACCGCCTTCACGGCGCCCACCGGGGGGAACTCGGAAGAGGCCCGGATGCGCATCGAGTTCCTCACCATCACCGTGAATGGCCAGCGAGAGGGTTTCTTCAAGGTCTACGAGTCCAACCAGGCGGACTGGGTGATGGCGAAGATGCCCGGCAACGGCTGGCCGTCGTCGGACAACTGCGGGGCGTACGACAACAGCGGGAAGTTCGTCACGTCCAAGCAGGTCTCGGGCAGCACCGCGCGCGACTGGCTGAAGCGCACGACCCGCAGGTGCTTCCTCGGGGGGGACAGCACGCTCGTGGGCGGGCACAAGGAGAACGACGGGAAGGGGAAGTGGGTGAGGCGGCCGTTCGCCTGGAGCAACATGCCCGCCGAGATCGCCAGCCGGGGCGACCGGGACTTCCTGTTCCCCCTGAGCCGCGACTACAACGTCAACTTCAAGGGCGTGATCCACGTCACCGGCCGGGTCGCCATCAGCGGCACCGTGCGCGGGCGGGTGACCCTGGCGACCACGACCACCCTGTTCATCGTGGACGACGTCCGCTACGCCACGGACCCGGGCAGCGGAACGTGCGACGACATCCTCGGGCTGTTCAGCGGCGGGAACATCGTCGTGGCGGACAACACGATCAACACGCCGCGGCAGGTGGAGAGCGGAGGGGCGTTCTACACGTTCGACGACACCTCCGACGAGTTCATCCACGCGGTGGTGCTTTCGCTGAGCAGCTTCACGGTGCAGGGGTACGACTCGGGCCCGACGAGCGCCGAGAAGTGCGGGAGCACGAACTGGGGGCGGGGGTGCCTGTACCTCACCGGCGGGATCATCCAGCAGCAGCGGGGCGGGGTGGGGACCTCGGCCGGGCACGGCTACCTCAAGCGCTACTCGTACGACGGGTGCGCCTACACCAACCCGCCGCCGTACTACCCTACCACGGGGCGCTTCGGGCGGGCGCGGTACTACGAGATCGACCCCACCGGCTTCGACGTCCGGCAGTACTACCGGCGGATCACGGCGGGCGGGTGACGGGGCGGGAAGCCCCGCGATCCGACCTGAACGAGAGAGGGCCGGTCCCCGTCCGGGGGCCGGCCCTCCGTCGCTCCGGGAACCGGGTCAGGCCTGGCCCGGGGCGATGAACAGCTCGAGGTTGTGGTTCACGCGGAAGCCGGCGAGCCCCTCGGTGGAGAGGTCGTCCTTCGGGCGCCGGGCCACTTCCTGGCCGTTGACGGAGAACACCACCTCGTTCCCCTGCACCGCCACCCCCAGAACGTTCTCCGCCTCGGTTCCGTCCTCGAACTTCCGGATGGCGGCGTGGGGCGTCCAGTCCACCAGGGGGGTCCTCACCTCGCCCCGCCGGTCGGCGATGAAGTACTCTCCCGTCTGCCGGATGAGGAAGTACGAGTAGCGCTGCTCCGCCCCCGTCAGCTCCGCTCCTCCGATCATCAGGCCGTATCCCTCGGGGTGCTCCGACGCCTTCGGCTGGCGGAACCGCACCGAGAACGCGTAGTCGCCCGCCCTCGTCCAGTCGCGGTGGAAGTACACCGCGCCCACGGGGCCGGTGGAGGCGTGAAGCTCGTTGCCGTGGGCCATCAGCCACACGTTGTCGGCGGGGGCGTCGCGGTCCACGCGTACGGCCCAGCCGTCGGGGTACTTCGCATGATCCGGGGCCTGCTGCTGGGCGGGCTGTCCGTGCGAGTGCTGCTGGGCGGCCACCGGGGCGGCCGACGCGAGCGCGGCGAGCGCGAGCAGGAGCGTGCGCATGGGCGGATCGGGGAAAGGGTGTCCGGAAGCGCCGGAAGACGCGGCGCGCGTCCCGAACAAGATAATCCCCGTGGCGGCGGGACGCACGAACGTCGTGCGGGCGGCGCCCGGGGCCGCCCGCCGCGGAGCGGCTACGGCTCCAGCACGACGTGGTAGGTGCGCTCCGCGAAGGGATGGATCTCCACTCCGCTCCACCCCCGTGCCCGGTAGCGCGCGCGCAGCTCCAGGATCATCTCGTAGGTGAGCGTGTCCGGAACCGAGAGCCAGTGAACGGCCCGCGTGGGGGACGACGGGGACTTCTCGCCGATCCGCTGGTCGAGGATCGCTTCGAACTGGTCGCAGATGCCGCGTTCCGCGGGGGTGAGTTCGGCGAACTCGCTCAGGTACGGTGCCATGCGGTTCCTCCTCCTTCGGGTCGTCGCGGTGTCCTGGCTCGCGCGGGCTGTGCAGGAAACCGGCCAGACGGAGGCGCTCCCCGGGAACCGCCTCCCGGAGCGGAACTTGCGGACCCGAGGGCTCCTTCGCCGCACCCTCGTCACCCGTAACCGGGAGGACCAGGATGGACACGGACAGGCTGCACCGGCTCCGGGTGCTGGTCTTCGGCGCCTCGCTGAGAGAGGAGTCCCTGAACGACCGCCTCGCGTCGCTCGCCACCCGCGCGGTGGAGCGGAAGGGGGCCGTCGTCGACCGGGGGCGCATGCGCGACTTCGACGCGCCCTCGTACGACGAGGACCTGGAGACCCGGGAGGCCTACCCCCGGGGCGTGGAGGACTTCCGGCGGCGTCTCGTCGAGGCCGACGCCTTCGTCGTCTGCGCGCCCGAGTACAACGCGTCCATGCCCGGGGCGCTCAAGAACCTCGTCGACTGGGCCTCCCGGTTCCGCCCCCAGCCCTTCCGGCGGAAGCACGCCCTGCTCATGTCCGCGTCCCCTTCCATGGTGGGAGGAAACCGCGGCCTCTGGGCGCTGCGGGTTCCCCTGGAGCATCTCGGCGCGAACGTCTACCCCGACATGTTCTCGCTGGCCCGTGCCCACGAGGCGTTCGACGCCCGGGGGGAGATCGCGAATGACGTGCTCCGGGAGCGCTTCGAGGACACCGTGACGTGCTTCCTGGAGCTGGTGGAGGCGGCGAAGCACTACCCGGCCATCCGCACCCGCTGGGTGGAGTTCCTGGGGGAGGGTCCCGACGCCGTCATCGACCGGGTGGAGGAGGCGGAGCAGCCGGCGTGAGGCCCGCGCTCTCCTACTCCTCCACGCCCCGCAGGGGCGCGGCGTCGGTCTCGGCCATGAGGACTTCGACTTCGGAGCGGACGGAGTTGAGGATGCGCTTCGCGGCGAGCACGTGGGTGCACCCCTCGCGATAGAGGGCGAGCTGGTCCTCCAGGTCCACGTCGTCGCGGTCCAGCTCGCGGCGGATCTCGTCCAGGCGCGCGAGCAGGGCTCCCAGGCGGGGCTCGGCGGACGTGTCGGAGGCGGGGATGGAGCGGGGCATCGGGACCTTCAGGGAACGGGTGGTTCTGCGGACGGGCCGGGCTCGGCTCGCTCCACGCGCACGTGGAGCGAGCCCTCGGCGAGGCGGACGCGCAGGCGCTGGTCCGGAGCGATCCCGGCGGCGCTGCGCACGGGGCGGCCGTCCTCCTCGCGGGAGACCACGGCGTAGCCGCGCGAGAGCACCCGGAGCGGGGAGCGGGCGTCCAGTCCCTCGGCGGCGAGCGCGAGACCGCGTTCCGCGTCGTCCAGCCGGTCGCGCAGGGCCGCGGAGGCGGCTTCCTCCGCGGCGGCCGCGTCGTCCGAGAGTTCGTCCAGGCGGCGCGCCATGCCGGCGTGAAGGTCGCCCTCGGCGCGGCGGAGCCGGTCCTCCACACTCTCCAGGAGACGGCGGGGGGAGCGTGCCTCCAGGTGCAGGGCGGCGCCGGACACGCCGGCATCCACGTGGGCGATCCGCCGCCCGAAGGCCTGCTTCGCGGTGCGCGCCTGCGCCTCCAGCGCCTCGGCGCGGCGGGCGGTGGAGCGGGCCACGCGGACCGCGCCCTCGCCGGGGAAGCCCGCCAGGTACGACGCGATCTCGCGGCCGTCCGGTACGGCGCGCTCGGCGCCTGCCGTGGGCGTCGCGGCGCGGACGTCGGCCACCAGGTCGGCCACGGTGTAGTCGGTCTCGTGCCCGACGGCGGAGACCACCGGGACGGGACAGGCCGCGATGGCGCGCGCCACGGGCTCCATGTTGAAGGCCCAGAGGGATTCCATGCTCCCGCCGCCCCTCGCCACGATCACCACGTCCACGGGACACTCCTCGCGCCGCGTCCCGAAGCGCCGGATCGCCGCGGCGATGCCTTCCGCCGCCTCCGCTCCCTCCACCCCGCAGTGGGAAACCTGCATCGGGATCCACCACGCCTTGCGGCGCATGGTGCGGTGCATGTCGTGGAGGGCGGCGCTCTGCGCCGAGGTCACCACCCCCACCCGCTCCGGCCACCGGGGGAGGGGGCGCTTGCGGGTGTCGTCGAGGAGTCCCTCCTCGCGCAGCGTGGCGACCAGCCGCTCCTTCGCGACCTGCCAGAGGCCCCCGGCGCGCGTGGTCTCCACCCGCTGCGCGTCGAGCTGGAACTGTCCCCGCCGTACGAAGATCCCCAGCTGCCCCTGCACCTCCACCTGCATCCCGTCTTCCGGGAGGGCGGGGAGGGTGCGCGCCGTGCTCGCCCACAGGACGCAGCACAGCTCCGCGCGGTCGTCCTTGAGGGTGAAGTAGCAGTGTCCCGACCGATGTCGCTTCCAGCCGGAGACCTCCCCGCGCACCCACACCGATCCCGCTGCCTGGCGGATGACCTCGTCCGCGCGGCTGACCACGCGCCACACGCTGAACACCCTGCGCGGCGAGGCCGCCTGCGCGGGGGGCGAGGTCGGTGTGGGGACGGCGAGCCGGGAAGTTGCCATGGACCGCAGGGACGGAGAGTGGACGCGGCGAGCCTGTAAACTAACGCTGCGGCCGGAGATCGGGGTAGTCGGTCGGGCTCGGTGGACGGAGGGCGGGCGCGTGGAGCGTGGACGCGACGAGGGGGCCGCGCGTTCGCGCGGCCCCCTCGTCACAGGTGGAACTTCGGGTCGCCGGGTGGGCTCAGAGGGTGAGCTTCGTGACCCGTGCGAGTGTGGTGGCGGCGGTGGTCCAGTCGGGGAGCTGTTCCACGAGCCCGTCGATGTCCTCCGAGGAGCCGGGCGAGTACACCTCCACCACCTCCGCTTCGAGCGGTTCCGACCCGCGGATCCGCAGGGTGCCGTCCCATCCCTGCGGAGAGCCGTACGCCCGGAGCGTGTACACCCGCGCCGGGGCGGGCGCCTGCGGGGGGATGTGCGGGAGGGTGTCCCCGAACGACCACCCCGCCAGCCGGTCGGCCGGGATCCTCACGTTCACCGCGTACCAGCTCCCCGGGGCGATGCTCAGGCGCACGGTGCGCTCCTCCCCGACCTCGCCCTCCGGCGCGGCGGTCACGGGCGCCGCCGGGAAGGCGGCGCGCCCGGCGGGGCGGGCGAGCCCCGGACCACGCGGGGCGAAGCGCGGCCCCTGCACCCCGGCCAGCGCCGCCTCCGGTCCCAGCCAGTCGGCCGCCGACACGGTCAGCGTGGAGGAGGTGTCGGTCACGATCTGCTGGATCCCCAGGCGCTTCGGGCGGTCGGGGCCGTACGGGTGCGTGGCCGCCAGCACGACGGCGCCGAGCGTCCCCGTGGCGGCCAGGACGCCGGCCGCCGCGCGGAGCCGGCCGGCCCGGTGAAGCGCGGCGGCCCCCGTCGCCGCGAGCCAGACGGTGGGGAGCGCCACCAGCAGCGCGATCACCGGATCGAAGGAGACCGCCGCCGGGAAGCGCCCCGCCACCGGAGCGAAGAGCTTGAGCACGACCGTCTGCACCTGGGCGGTCAGGAGGGCCGGTGCGACCCACGCCACCAGGAGCGCCGCCCACCCGGCGCGCGGCGCGAACGTCCACACCAGGAGCCCCGCCGCTCCGGCCAGCGTCCACCAGAGGGGGACGTAGGCGGTGCCCAGCCCGGCGGCGGTGAGGATCGCCAGGAGGAGCGCCCAGGCGAGCGTGGAGCCGGCCAGCACGGCGGGGGTGGCGTCGCCCGCGCCGCGCCGCTCACGCCGCCGGGCCCAGGCGCCGTGTACGAAGAGGAAACCCGCGAGCGCGAGGGCCCCGTAGGTGGCCCACGCCAGCCCCGGCGTCGCGTACCATCCGTGCGGGCGCCCGAGCACCATCCCCAGCAGGTACCCCACGGCGACGGGGAGGGCGAGCCCCGCGAGCGTCGCCAGCAGCGTGACCCCGGCGCCGGCGAGTGCGGCCCCCACCGTCAGCGGCGTGCGCCGCACCGCCACCGCCGTCGCGGCCAGGGCCAGCAGCACCGCGAGCGCGGCGAGGAGGGCGGCGGTGCCGGAGGCGTAGGCGAACATGGTCCGCCCGAGGAGGTCGTAGTAGACGGAGGGGGCGCCCCCCACGTCTCCCGGGAGGGAGCCCGAGGCGAGCTCGCGGACCAGCGCCACCGTGTTCCCGCCCATGTGCTGCATGGAGCCCGGCTGTACCCGCTCCACCCGGTCGAGGGCGGTGTGGTAGGCGTAGCCGTCCTGGTAAAGCGCCACGTCGAGCCCGCGCAGGCGCCCCTCGTCGCGGTACACGCGGAAGTCCGTGTCGGAGGGGATGATCCCGCTCTGGAAGATGTCCTGGCCGAGGACGGTGCCGTACGGCAGGGGGACGGAGCGCGCGTACGCCTCCGTCAGCCAGCCGTTCCCCGGCCCTGCCTGGAAGAGCACCGCCTTCCCCCGCGGACCCGCCGACTCCAGGTTGACGAAGGCGCGCACCTGCGCGGCCCACGGGTGCGCCAGGAAGGCGGCGGAGCCCAGGAGCCCGGCCTCCTCGCCGTCGTTGAAGTTGAAGATCACGGTGTGCCGGAGCCCCGGTCCCGCGGCGAGCGCCCGGACCGCCTCCACGGCCACCGCCACCGAGACGGCGTTGTCGCCCGCCCCGGTGCTCTCCGGCGGAGAGTCGTAGTGCGCCGACACGAGCACGGCGGAGGCGGAGTCGCCGGGGATCCGCGCCAGCACGTTGCGGGCGCCGAACAGCTCCAGGGTCCCGGGGCGCCAGGCGGACGGCCGGGCGCCGGCGTGGTCCTGGACCTCCACCTCGACGCCCGGGATCGCCGCGAGGGTGGCGGCCAGGTACTCCGCCGCCCGGTCGCGGCCCCCGGTGCCGATGACCCGGCTCCCGATGTCCTCCGCCAGTGTCTGCAGGACCGGGAGCGCGCGAGCCTCCGAGAACTCCGTCGCGGGCGCGTCGGCCGGTGCGGGGGCGGGGGGGCGGTCTCCCCAGCTCGCCAGCGCCAGCACCCCCGCGAGGAGGAGCGCCGCGACGGGCCAGACGACGCCCCGCGGGCGGCGGTGGAAGTCGTCCGCGGGCGTCGGGGACGCGGGCGGGGGGGCCGGAGCGAGAACGGTGGGTTCCATGGTGGTCGCGGCGGAGAGGTGCCGGGGTGGCGGGGTGTGTATTGCGTGTCGCGCAATATGCGGAGAGCGCGGTGCGATACGCAACGTGCCCGTCCGGCCCGCCTGGCGGGGTGAGCCGGATCGGTACCCTCACCGTGCCTGGCCGGACGCCCTGCCCCCGATGGCGCGCAGGAGTTCCTCGGACCGGGAGACGAGGCCCTCCGGCAGCGGGACCTTCTCCTGGCGGATCTCCGTGTGGCGGATCCGTCCCCCGAGCGACGCCGCCCACGACAGGATCCCCACGCTCACGACGGCGAGAAGGAGGACCGCGGTCGCGGCCCCTCGCGCCGCGGTCCGGCGCGAGCGCAGGAGCGCGAGGAGTGCAGCCAGCCCCACCACGCCCAGGGCGATCGTGGCGATCCGCCCCGCCTCCTCGTGCGCCTCGACCACCTCGTGCGTCACACCCGGGAGATGGAGACGCTCCACCTCCTCCTCGGCGGCCTGGCCCGAGTAGTAGGTGCCGACGCCGGCGAGCGCCGCCAGCACCAGGGCTCCCAGCCCGGCGCGGACGACCGCGTCGTGCCGCCGCGCGAGTCCCCAGGCCAGCAGCAGGGCCGCGAAGAGCGCGCCCAGCGTGGGTACGTGGTTCAGCAGCAGGTGCAGGTAGACATCGCTCACGGCCACCTCCACGACGGGGGGATGCCGATACCGGGCCATCGCCTGGTCGGGCGCAACCCCCGTTCCCCCGCCTCTCCGGCCGGCCGGGGAGCCGCGCCCGGTCGCGTGGATCCCGACATCCACGACGATCGTCTTGCGGTGCGCGCTCCGGAAGCGCAGGATTCCGGGGGGATCCCGTTCCCGCACGCCGGCCCGCACTTCATCCCTCCCGCCCGATGCCGCTCCTCGAACTCCCGGGGGACGCCTCTCGTCGCCCCCGGTGTCCCGCAGGGATCCCGGTCCTGCTCGCCCTCTGCGGGCTCGCCCTCGCCGCCCCGGCTCCCGCGGCGGGACAGGACGGCGAGCCGGCGATGACGGTAACGGTCGAGCGCGCGTCGCTGGTGGCCGGAGACTCCGTCCCGGGAGACCTGTGGGTGCGGAACCCCGCGGGAGGCCCCCTCCGCGACGTGCGGCTCCACGTGGCCGCCCCGGGTTTCGTGGAGGTGGGCGTGGAGCGGGAGGGGAGGTGCGCCTTCGCGCGGGGCGAGTTTCCCCTCGGGGACGTGCCGCCGGGAGGGGTCGCGCGGCGCGTCCTCTGCCTGCGGACCGGCGGGGAGGTCGTGGAGGGGGACTACAACCTGGTCTTCACGCTGACCTACCGCCGCCCCGCCGACGGCGGTCCGGAGCGGGCCGGCTTCGTCCAGGCGGTCCAGGCGGTCGAGGTGGGCGTGCTGGGGACCGAGAGCGTCGCCGGGGTGTCGCTGCGGCTGCTGGCCCTCCTCCTTCCCGGGATCCTCTTCTTCGTCGGGGCGCGGCGGATGGGCGCCGCGCCGGGTGCGTCGATGGACAAGGCGGAGGTGGCCGCGCTCGGCGTCGTCCTCTCGCTCCTCCTGGTCACGGGGCTCGACGCCGTATCCCCCGCCGGGTTCCGGAGGGGGATGAGCGTGGAGCGGCTCCTCCTGCTCTGCGCGGCCGCGCTCGTCCTGGCCGCGCTGGTCTCCGCGGGTGCGGCCCTTCTCCGGCACCTGCGGGGCAGGAACCGGGTGGCCCCGGACGACCCCCCGGGCACGGTGCTGGAGAAGCTCCTGCGCCGCCGGGAGCCGCGGCACAGCCTCCGGGTGCTCCTGAAGCTGGAGAAGCCCGGCCGCTACGCCCCCGTGGAGGTGACCCTCGCGGAGGGTGGAGTGAAGCTGTACGGATCGCTCGTGGGGGACACCACGGACGGGGGGCGGGTGCTGGCGGGGTGGTTCGAGGTGGGTCCCCTGGAGGACTCGAAGCGGCAGGGGGAGCTGGAGCGCCTCTATGCCGGCGGGCGGATCTTACGCCTCGCGTCGCGGCTCCGCGCCCTGGAGGTCGAGCCGATGCCGGCGGGCAACATCCGGACAGGAGCGTCGCGGACCGAGACCTTGGACGGGGTACGGCGATTCGCGCCGGGAGAGGTGGAGGCCGTGGTGCCCCTGCCGCCCTCTCCCAACCTCCCGGGCGGGCCGCTCGTCGTGCGCGGAGGGTCGAGGAAACGACTCGTGCCGGCCTTGCGGCCGGCAGGAGAGTGAGAACTTTTACGGAGTCCTCCATCGAGCCCGTAGGCCCCTCGGGCCGAAGCCCGCCGCACGGGTACCCGTGCGAGGGAGCGGGTGGGCTCCCTCCGCAAGATCGTGTCCGCCGGCCGCCCGCGTCAAGCGCGGCGTGCCCGCCCCGTCCCTTCCTGACTCAGAGGACGCCCATGCGCGGCCCTTCGCCGGTGATTCCCCCGTTGCGCGCGGAGACGACGAGCGTCGGGGTGTTCGACTTCCGCACCTCGCTGCAGCCGCTGGCGGACCCTTCGCTCCTGAAGAAGGAGTTCCGTTTCCTCGCGTCCCCGGCCCTCTACGAGGCGGCGCAGGGCTCCGGTGCGGCCCTGCCGGGAGGCATCCACTTCGCCGTGCGCCCGCTCACTCCCGGGCAGCTCCGCTTCAACCACTTCTGGCGGGACTACGTGGGCCGGGCCCTCCTCCCCCGCGGTGAGCCCCACGCCCGCTGGACCCTCCAGGTCCCCCTCTTCTGCCGCCCGCTGTACCCGGAGCCGGCGATCGCTCCCGGGGCGCTGGACGGGGTGCCGGCGACCGTCCACGTGCGGGTGCTGCTCTGGCCGTTCGGCTGGTCCACGCTCGTCACCGTGGACCTCGCCCGGCCGGCGGACCTGGACACGCTGCGGGAGCTGGTGGGGAGGATTCGCCGCGAGGCGGTGTTCGAGACGGGCGGGGCGGGGGTGCGCCTCACGCTCTCCGAGGTGTTCCGGGAGACGGGGAGGCGCATGCAGGAGGACCTCTTCGAGCCCCGCGCGGTGAGCCCCACCCTCGTCCTGAGCCGGCACTGGGTGGTGGGGCTCCGCTCCCTCCCCGTGCCCTTCACCTACGGCGCGGACGTGGACCCGGACCGCCCCTCGTTCAGCCTGGGCGACCGCTGCCGCCTTCACGGGGTGCTGCGCGGCGAGGAGGTATCCCGGTCGAGGCTGGACGTGCTGGAGGGCCGCGACGGGGCGGGGCGGAAGTTCACCCTGGTCCCCCTGGAGCGGGCCGGGTTCACGATCACCGACTTCGACTACGGCACCCTGGTCTTCCTTCACGAGGAGCCGGGATCGCGCCGCGCGCGCAACGCGTGGCACTGCCTGGGGGCGAACCTCCGGACGTGCAGCCTGGTGGCGGAGGCGCTCCGGCTGGGAGCGGTGGAGTGCGCCCGGGCGAACCCGGCCGCCCTCCCCGCCGTCGCGGCGGTGGGAGAGGCGGCCCGCGAGAGCCTGCGCGGACTCCCCCACCGTTATCCCACCGCGTTCTGCTCCGCCTTCGTCCGGCGTGGGAGCGGGTAGGCCGGCGCGTTTACCTCCTCCACTCCGCCTTCCCGGCGTGGCGGAGCCGCCGCGACAGGAAGAGCAGCGCCGCCGCTCCCGCGGCGAGGGCCGCCGGGACGAGCGCCGCCGCGTCGAACACGGGACGGTAGCGGGCGTGTCCGTTCCGCAGCTCGATGAACCCCACCGGCGAGACCACCATCCCTCCCCCGCCGCCTCCCCCTCCTCCCCGGGCGCGCCTCATCCACGGTCCGTGCCCCCCGCCGGACCCGGCGCCGAAACCCCACCTCGCCCGCGCCACGGGGATGATCGTGACCCCGTCGAGTTCCACCGGCTCCCCGAAGGCCACCCGGGCCCCCGCCCGGGCGCCGGTGCGGTCCGCCAGCTCCGCGAGGAGGCCGGTGGGCCGGCTCCGCGGGTCTTTCGTTGCGAGCATGGACGCCTCCGCGTTCCGGGTGGTCGGCGCACGCCTCCGGCACGCTGCCGGAGCGCCGCCGCGATGCTCCCGTCCTCTCCGCGCTACACCTTCGCCCGGAGCACGCCCGTCTCCAGGGCGAAGCGCACCAGCTCCGCCCGGTGCCCGAGCCCCAGCTTCTGCATCAGGCGCGAGCGGTAGGTGTCCACCGTCTTGGGCGAGAGGAGGAGCTTCTTTCCGATCTCCCCGGACCCGTATCCCTCCGCCGTCAGCTTCAGCACCTCCCGCTCCCGCTCGCTCAGCTCGTGGAGAGGATCGTCCTCGCTGGGCCCTCCGACGGTCTTGTAGCCGCGCAGGAGGAGGCGCGTCGCGCTCGGGTAGAGGAACACCTCGTCCCGGGCGATGGTGCGGACCGCCAGGATGAGGTCCCGGTCTGCGCTGGTCTTCTGCACGTAGCCGCTGGCGCCGGCCTCCAGCACCGGGAGCAGGTACTCCTCCTCCGCGTGGGAGGTGAGGATCAGCACCCGCGTCCCCGCG
>Ga0182742_1000161_pt1 | contig 127224 bp, 127 predicted proteins | sample eDN5th37CBELigMG_FD_128880 | JGI IMG/M metagenome (GOLD analysis project Ga0182742, IMG submission 128880) | Enriched Miracle-Growth compost microbial communities from Emeryville, California, USA - eDNA 5th pass 37_C BE-Lig MG (version 2)... ... | reverse complement strand
CGCGTCTGCCAATTCCGCCACGACCGCATTTTCCTTTGGGTAAAAACTGGTGAGCCATGAAGGACTCGAACCTTCGACCCTCTGATTAAAAGTCAGATGCTCTACCAACTGAGCTAATGGCTCGCAATATTCGCCAATTCAAAAGAATGGCGGAGCTGACGGGACTCGAACCCGCGACCTCCGGTGTGACAGACCGGCGTGAACTCCAACTTCACCACAGCTCCATACAAGTGAAAATTTGGTTGCGGGAGCAGGATTTGAACCTGCGACCTTCGGGTTATGAGCCCGACGAGCTACCGAGCTGCTCCATCCCGCGACGACTAGGACATTGTCCTGATAAAGTTGCTATCCATTTTTTAAAATGGTGGAGGCTGACGGGATCGAACCGCCGACCCTCTGCTTGTAAGGCAGATGCTCTCCCAGCTGAGCTAAGCCTCCAGATACCCTGCAAAGTGAAGTGGATGCGTTGCAGCATCACCGAGTACTTTGCGGGGCCCCCAACAGCTAGTGGGGTAATATGGTGACCCGTAGGGGATTCGAACCCCTGTATGACAGCGTGAAAGGCTGCTGTGTTAAACCGCTTCACCAACGGGCCATCTTATGTAAGGATAATGGCGGATGGAGTGGGATTTGAACCCACGAGACGAGTTGACCCCGCCTACACGATTTCCAATCGTGCTCCTTCGGCCGCTCGGACATCCATCCACATAACGGGGCAGCAAAACAAATTTCGTTTATCCCCTGCAGAATCAAAATTCTATCAGATCTTAAACCGAATTGCAACTACTTTTTTAATCTCGTTTAAAAAAGTTCAGTCCAGAAAGACTTATGTGCAATTGACACAATAGCCATTGTAGCGCCTCAATTGATTGCTGTCAAGTAAAAGAATTCAATTATCGGAGTAAAATCGACTACGGCATTAGCATAACCTCTAAGGAGGAATCTAATCTTGTTTCTATTTCCCACAAACTAGGCTATAGATGAAAAAAGTTCAGCAATATTGAAAGAGTGGTGAGGAGAGAAAAAGCTACAGGGCCCTTCCTAAAAATGGTATACTTACCCTCAAGACAAGATAGGCGGTGGCAAACCTCGGCGTAGCTCCTGATAAAGGGGGTGACGCTGATCGACACGCTCGGCACGCTCTACTTCTTCCTAAAGGTACTGGCAACCCTGCTCAGCCTCTGGTTTAGCAGCAGAAAAATGTACCGATGGTGGAAAAGGAAGCGTAACAAGCGAAAATCCACCGCCTAAGGTTGACCGCCCGACGGTGGATTCGCTGGTTTTGTAAACAAGCGCGCCGTGGGTGTTCCACAGCCTTCTTGTCCAGAGGAGCCTCCGCTGCAACGGCGGCTCCTTTATTTGTATGTCTGAATCAGCAATTGTTATACACCCATCTTATCACGCTTGTGGACCTCAAACAAGAAATCAAATCCCTACGAGAAGAAAGGATGCGATCCATATGCCTCAGGTTCGCCCAGCTACCCTTCAGGACTATGCCGCCATTTGTCGCATCGATGCCATGATTTTGGGAAACGCCAGCCGCTCTCAGGAATTGCATGACGCCATCTCTGCTGGACATGGCTATGTCGCTTCCCTCGACAATGATGTATCCGGCTTTGCCATCATGACGCCATCGTTCTACAATCAAGCCTTCGTCTCCCTGCTCGCCGTCCATCCACAACACCAACGCCAGGGAGTCGGCCAAGCGCTCCTCCACTATCTGGAAAAGCACTGTCCTACCGAAAAGCTGTTTACCTCCACCAATCTATCCAACAAGCGCATGATTCACCTCTGCCGCAAGCTGAACTTTATTGAAAGCGGTTCCATCGACAATCTGAACACCATCGGCGATCCCGAGATCTTGTATTGCAAGCACATCAAAAAGCCGCAGTTCTCCAAATAGACAAAGAATACTGCGGCTTACCTCTATCCAAGATTACGCTCGTAAATGAAGCGAAGCCCTTTCAGGGTCAGGTTGGGGTCCACAATATGGATGCAATCCGTCTCATCGGCAATCAACGAAGCGAATCCTCCTGTCGCCACTACCTTTGGCTCAGACCCATTTTCGGCCATCATCCGGCGGACAATCCCCTCGACCTGGCCCACAAATCCATAAAAAATCCCCGACTGCATCGCCGCAATCGTATTTCGACCAACGACTTGGGACGGCTTGGACATCTCAAAACGCGGCAGCTTGGAGGCGCGGCTCACCATCGCTTCGGTAGATGTACGGATTCCAGGAGCAATGGCTCCACCCCAATACTGGCCTTTCTCATCAACATAGCAATACGTCGTAGCTGTTCCGAAATCGACGATGATCAGCGGTGCACCGTAATGGTGGATCGCAGCTACCGCATTCGCGATTCGGTCCGAGCCGACTTCACGCGGATATTCGTATTTGATGTTCAAGCCCGTCTTGACTCCCGGTCCGACGACGAGTGCTTTGCGTTGCAGATACTTTTCACACATCCGTTCAATGGTAAAGTTCAGTTGCGGCACTACCGAGGAGAAAATCACCCCGCGCACCTGATCCAGCGTGAGTCCGGCACTGTCAAACAAACTTTTGACCAGCATTCCGTACTCGTCTTCTGTCTTTTCCCGATCCGTGGAAATACGCCAATGGCAGCGCAATTCCTCTCCTTCGTACACACCTATGACAATAGTGGAATTCCCGACGTCCATGACCACGATCATACAAGCCGCTCCTTATCGTTTCCGTGTGTTCAAATCAAGACTGATATCAAAAGCATTAATGGAATGGGTCAACGCACCGACAGAAATAATATCGACTCCCGTTTCAGCGATTGAACGAATCGTCTCCAGGTTTACGCCGCCTGATGCCTCGACAACTGCTTTTCCGCCGATCAGTTGGACCGCTTCCCTCATCTGCTCGTTCGACATATTATCCAGCATGATTGTATCTGCTCCGGCAGCCAAGGCCTCCTGCACCTGCACGAGCGTCTCCGCCTCCACCTCTACAGTCATCGTATGGGGAATCGCCGCTCTCGCCGCCGCGACCGCCTGTGCGATCCCGCCGGCACCTTTGATGTGATTGTCCTTGATCATGACCGCATCATACAGGGCAAAACGGTGGTTATGCCCTCCCCCTACGCGTACCGCGTACTTTTCCAAAAAGCGCAAGCCCGGCGTCGTCTTGCGGGTATCTACGACACGCGCCATTGTGCCGGCTACGGCTTGGACATACTCGTTGGTTTTGGTAGCGATGCCGGAGAGACGCTGCAGCAAATTGAGCGCCAGCCGTTCACCGATCAAGATCGAGCGTACGGAACCGCTCACTTCCGCTATTTGATCGCCGACCTCCACCCGGGCGCCATCCTCTACGCTGGCGCTGAAAATCAGGCTGGGATCGACCGTCGCGAACACCTGCTGAGCGATCGGCAGACCCGCGATGACTCCCGCTTCCTTGGCGTACAGAATGCCTACTCCTTGCTCGTCCGCAGGGATCGTGCTCATCGTGGTCACGTCACCGAATCCTACATCTTCTTGCAGCCACTCTTCTATTTTTCGTTGAAGTTCACGTGTATTCAACATCGTACGAATCACTCCTTGCCGGGAACATTGCGGTTGCCTTCCCTGGCTTTGCCACCTATTATAGCAAATTTTTTCTTGGATCTACGCTGTTTTGCCATGCAAGCCAAAAGCAAAAAAAAGAAGCATTCGCCAGTAAAACCGGGATGCTTCCTTTTGGTAGTAAATTCAATTCGCATGGGCAACGCATTCTTTGCACATGCCATATACCTCAAATTTATGCCCCGTTACCTGAAAATCATCCGGAACCGACGACATGACATTCATCGGACAGCCCGGCAACGAAGATGTTTTGCCGCACTCGGTACAGATGACATGATGGTGGTGGTGGCCGTCAGCCGAGCAGGCCAAGCGGAATCTGCCTTCGCCTTCCAGCTCCGTCTCCTCCAAGATGCCCAGTCGAACAAAAGTGGAGATGTTGCGATAAACCGTATCAAAGCTGAGCGTAGGGTACAGCTCCCTGATTCGTTCCATGATATCCTTCGCCGAGAGGTAGCGCTTTTCTTCCGCGCAGATGCGGATCATCTCCTCCCGTTTGCCCGTGTATTTGTATCCATGTTCCTTCAGGATTTGCAGCGCTTCTTCTACTTTCATCGTCAAACACTCCTTCCCTTTGGTCTACAATCCTGTACGCAAGAGGGCTTTTGCTTTTTTCACGCCCAAAACCGTCAACAAAATGAGAACGGCCATCAAGACAATTGTACCACCAGATGCCCAATCAAGCATGTAGGCAAAATACAAGCCCCCCAGCACAGAGATTTCCGCAAACAAAATTGCGAAAAAGATCGTCTGGCGAAAACTGCCTGAGATCTGCAAACTGGCTGCCACCGGCAAGGTAATCAGGGCGGAAATCAAAAGTACCCCTACTATGCGCATAGAAGCGGCAATCGTCAAGGCAACCAGCACCATGAACCACAAATTGATTGCCCTGCGGGAGACGCCGGACACGCGTGCGAATTCCTCATCGAACGAGACAGCAAACAACTCCTTGTAGATCAGGAACACCGTCCCCAGCACGACTGCAGCAACCCCCAACAGCGCGTACAAATCCTCAATCGTGACGGTCACAATTTTTCCGAACAGATAGGAATACAAATCCGCATTAAATCCGTCCGCGACACTGATCAGCACCGTGAACAATCCCAGACCGCTCGATAAAATAATCGGAATCGCCAGGTCCTGCTGCGCTTTGAATACCTTTCGCAACCGCTCGATAAACAGGGAGCCGAGCACAGAGAACAGCATTCCGAAAAACAGCGGATTTACTGCGTTCAAAAAGGCTACCTTTTTCGAAAGCAGCATCCCCGCCGCCACACCGGACAAGGTCACATGCGACAAGCCGTCTGCCATCATCGACAGTTTACGGACAATCAAAAACGTCCCGAGGATGGGACAAATCAAGCCTATTAAAATACCGGAAAACAAGGTATATCGCAAAAAATCATACTGCCACCAATCAGCAAGCATGGTCATACTCCCTTTTATCGTTTGCAGCCTTAGTGATGATGGGACAACACCTTCATGGAGCCGCCGTACATCTGCTGCAGGATTTGTTCTTGGTTATGCTCAAAATCATGGGCGGTTCCGTGGAAGTGGATTTTTTGCTGCACACATGCCACCTTGTTCACCCATTGCGTCATCACGCCTACATCGTGGCTGACGATCATCATCGTAAGACTGTTCTCTTCTTTCAGAGATCGCAACAGCCCGTAAAATTGTTCGATTGACTCCTGATCGACACCGACGGTCGGTTCATCCAGAATCAAAAGCTCCGGCTCCGCCACGAGGGCGCGAGCGATAAATACCCGTTGCAACTGCCCTCCCGAAAGGCTGCCAATCCGCTGATCCAGCTTGGCTGTCAGGCCGACTCGCTCGACGACCTCTTCTACACTCTTATGGTGATGGGCTTGCAGCCTCCGGAACAGCCCGATCTTGCCGACCAGCCCCGATGCCACCACTTCGCGTACAGTTGCGGGAAAACCGCCGGCGCCATGAGCGACCTGCTGCGCTACATACCCGATCCTGCTCCACTCGCGAAATTTGGACAGTGGCTGCCCAAATAGATGAACACTGCCTTTGGTTGGGCTCAGCAGTCCCAGGATCAGCTTCATCAGCGTCGATTTGCCTGACCCATTCGGTCCTACGATGCCGACAAAATCACCTTTCATCAGTGAAAATTGAACATCGTCGAGAACCACTTTGTCCTCATATTGAAAGGAGACAGAGCTCAGCTCCACTACAGCATCCTGTTTACCCTGTTGGTCCATTTCCTATCATCCTTTAAATCGGATTTGTTCTGATTTACTATCCTTCATCCTACTACGAATTTCCTGCGATCACAAGAGCATAAGGGGCAAAGGTGTACTTTTAAAAAAAGATGCCGCTATACATCCGCGACATCTTTCGGGCTATTTTTATTTCAATGCTTCACGCAAGGTTTCCAGATTCTCGCGCATGATTGACAGATAATCCTTGCCGGCATCCACATCTGCTTGAGTCAGGCCTTCCAGCGGGTTCAGGGTCGCTGTCTTCACTCCCGCCTCTTTCGCGATGACTTCCGCTACTTTCGGAGAAACCAGTGTCTCAAACAAAACGTAGGACATCTGATGTTCCTTCACATGCTCCACCAGCTCCTTCATCTTGGCGGGAGAAGGTTCATCAGCCGGATTTACGCCGGAAATCGCTACTTGCTTCAGACCGTATTGTTCGGCCAGGTAGTGGAAGGCGCTATGAGAGACCATGAACTGCTTTTTCGGAGCCTGGGCGACCATTTCCTTGAACTCTTTATCGAGTTGATCCAGATCGCTTGCCAGCTCGGTGAAGTTCTTTTCATAGTCTGCAGCATGAGCCTGATCTTTAGACACGAGTGCTTGCTTCACTTTTTCCGCCTGTGCTTTCAGAAGGTTCGGATTGAGCCAAACGTGCGGATCATACTCGCCGTGGTCATGTTCATGCGCGTGCTCATCTGCATGCTCATCTGCATGCTCGCCTTCATGCTCGCCTTCATGCTCATGGGCGTGTTCGTCCTCATGTTCCGCCGCTTTCAGCAATTCCAGACCTTCTGTTGTGTTGATGACTTGCGTATGATTTTTATCAAGGTTCTCTACTGCCTTTTCGACCCAAAGCTCCAAACCGCTGCCGTTGAATATAAAGAGATCGGCAGTCGTCAAAGCAACCATATTCTTCGCAGTAGGTTCAAAATCATGCGGCTCTACTCCTGGCGGAACAATGTTGACCACTTCTACATGTTCGCCGCCAATCCGCTTGGTTACATACTCCAGCGGATAAATCGTGGTAAATACTTTCGGCTTTTCACTTGCCACTTGATCAGCTTGCGACTGCGGTGCAACCGAAGTGCCCGAAGTCGCTGTATTTGCGCCACAACCCGCCAAACCAACCGCCGTTGCAACACCGATAATAGCCAAAAGGCTTTTTCTCATTTCTACTCTCTCCCCACTAATCAAAATGATTCCGATTTACTCCACGTGATTCATTATAAGGAGAACTGCCCAAAATGTAAATAGGATTTGTTCCGATTTGTAACAAAGATGTCCATACCTCGCCTTTTTTCCCCTCTATTGACTGTGATACTATAAGTGGGAGGAGGTCTGTCCAAAGATGAAATTGAATCGAAAATTGTGGTTGCCGATTGCGCTTCTGACAGTTGCGTTAGCGGCCGGCTGCGGATCACCAGAGAACGCCAGTCCAGAAGCAGACGAGCATGGGCACAGCCACACCCAACACGCAGCAAACGGCGATTTGCAGGAAACAACTGCTTCCGTCGACGTTTTGCCAAGCTTCCTGGACAACCAGGACCCGGTCATCATCGCCTCTTACAAAATTGCCGGCGCCAACCGTGAATTGCTCAAATCCATTCCTTGCTTCTGCGGTTGCGGAGAAAGTGCGGGACATGCGCACAACGGAAACTGCTTCATCAAAGAAGAACTGGAGGACGGCTCCATCGTCTGGGATGATCATGGCACACGTTGCGGTGTCTGCATGGAAATTGCCGTAGTTTCCTCCAAGCTGAAAGAAGCTGGCAAATCAACACTGGAAATTCGCCAATACATCGATGAGGCCTACAAAGAAGGATACGGCAAGCCAACGCCTACACCGATGCCCTCCGCCTAAATCCAGCCTATATCCATTCCCTTACAGTCTGGCATCTCCACTTGCCGGGCTTTTTTGCGTTTTTGTCCTTGCAAAAGAGGGAATCGCCCCTTATGATTATACCTAGATATACGATGCATCCACTATCAAGGCAAGGAGGCAGCCATGACGATCAATAAAGAACTGATGAAGGGCAGCACGGTCATCCTGATCCTGACGCTGCTGGATCGCAAGCCGATGTACGGCTATGAAATGAGCAAGGAAATGGAGAAAAGCTCAAGCGGCGTGCTTACACTGAAGGAAGGAACGCTCTATCCCATTCTGCACACCCTGGAGTCAGACGGAATGGTCGAATCCTACTGGAGCTCCGGTGAAGGCGAGCGAAAACGGAAATACTACCAGATCACCAAAAAGGGGCAGGGACTTCTGAAAGAGAAGCAACAGGAGTGGATTTCGTTTCGCACAGCGGTCGATCAAGTTCTAGGGGGTGGACCGGCATGAGCCAACAGCAGCGTCTCGATGAATACATACAGCAAGTATGCCGTCAGATTCGCAATAAAGAGATGCACGCATCTATTTCACAGGAGCTGCGAGGACATTTGGAGGACAAAATCGAGGACTATCAAGCGAATGGCTTGACCATGGAGAGCGCGATCGACAAGGCAATCGCTGACATGGGGGACCCGATCCAGGTCGGCAAACACCTCCACCAGGCACACAAGCCGCGCATGGAATGGAGCGTGATCGCGCTCGTAGCCATGCTGATCGGATTTGGTCTGCTCGTCATGTACTCGTTGAGCCAATCCCAGACCGACGCAGGGCACTTGTTTACCAATAAAGTGGTCGGTATCGTCTTGGGGCTCGCTCTTTTTATTGCCTTGCTATTCTTCGATTATCGAAAACTTCAGCCATACAGCCTCTATCTGTATCTGGGAATTGTCTTGTGCATGCTGCTAACCAATCTCTTCGGAACGACGGTCAACGGCAGGTCCATGTATCTCAATATAGGATTACTCTTGAATGTGTACGGCATATGTTCCGTGTTGCTCATCCTGTCCATGGCCGGGATGTTTGCAAAGTGGAACTGGGAGAAACTCACGACTCTGTTTAGAGCGGCTCTGACCTTACTGGTTCCGTTTGCCATCCTGTTTGTCTCCCATCATTCGTTTGAAGCGATCTTGCTATTGGCTGGGTTTCTGGTCCTGGTGTCAGTCTCCCCTGCGCCACGTCGAACGGTTTGGAAGCTGTTCGGTGCGCTTCTCTTCATCATCTCAGGACTGGTTTTCCTGACGATACAACGGCACCAGTTTCATCGCCTTCTCTCCTTTTTAGACCCGCTTGCCGATCCAAATGGAGCAGGCTTCACGCTACTGCAGTCTTTAAAAACATTGCAGGAAGCCGAACTTTGGGGACATGGCATCGGAGCATCCTTGAGCGATCTTCCAGGGACGGAGGCGGAATTTGTTTTCGCCTATATCGTGCACAGCTTTGGTTTGGTCACAGGTGCCGCGATCCTGCTATTGGGAATAGTCTTGCTGATTCGCCTTCTGCGGGCCGTAAGATTGGTGCGGGATCGCTACGGCGTCATGCTGATGTCCGGATTGATGACCCTCTTTTTCATCCCGTATTTCTGGAGTATCTTGATGACCGCAGGCTTCCTGCCGATCATGTCTGTCAATTTGCCGTTTATCAGCTACGGCAATACGTCGTTTATCATGCAGATGCTGCTCATCGGCCTCGTTCTGAATGTGTATCGCCGAAAAGATATACAACCCATCGAAGCCTCCAAACCTCCTGCCCAGACCTAGACAAGAGAATTCAAAGCAAAAAAATAAAGGGAGTAAAGCCTGTTCTGGGCTCTACTCCCTTTTTGCTTATCTGCCTCCGATGATTCGCTCGTGAATAAACCGGGCGACACCCTCTTCATCATGATGCGGTGCGATATAGTTCGCAAGAGCCTTGATCTCCTGGGAAGCATTTTCCATAGCGATGGAATAGCCCGCATGAGTCAACGCCTCTCGGTCATTCTCGGCATCGCCGAAGACCATGACCTCCTCAGCTGCAATCCCCCATTTGCTGCAAAAATACTGCAGTCCCTCCCATTTGGAGACACCTTGGGGCAACAGCTCTACATTATGCCTTCCGGACGAAGTGATATTCACCTGACTGCCCAAAGGAGCCAGCTGCTCCCTCACCCACTCCAGAAGCTCGGGATCGTTGTGCCAAATAAAGAGCTTTACCATCTCGGTCTTCGGATCATCGAGCATCTCCAGCATTTCCTGCAGGCGGATGATCTTTGCCAATTTGTAAAAGGCAAACTTCCGGATGGAGATCCCCTCAAGCGAGGTGTCTTCGTTCAGAAGCGCCTCCAGCCGCTCACGGTCCTCCTGAATCATCCAGCGGTTACTCGCCGTGTCATGGACTTCGTAATAAAGAACCTCCTGGCGCAGCGCTCGGATGGCATCAGCAACCAGATGATTGGGTAAAAGGGTTTGCTGCACCATCGTCCCATCGCTCTCCAATACGGTCGCCCCATTACTGCAAACAAAGCCATCAAACGGAAACGCGTCAATCGGAATCTGGGCGGAGCCAAAAGTACGTCCTGTCGACAATACCAGCTTGCATCCCTGTTGCTGCAATTTCAGACATGCCTCTTTGGTAACCTGGGTCATTTGTGATTCTTTGTTCAACAAAGTTCCGTCCATATCAAAAGCAGCCAGGCGCGGTTTCAGTTCCATCCGATTTTCCCCCTTCTGACCATAGTACAAAAGGAGCACCAGAGGTGCCCCTTATTGTTTCGGTTCATCGTGATTCGCGTCTTCCGCTGCCTCTGGTTTTTGGTCAGCTTCTGTCGCTTCTTTCACTTCTTCTTTTTTGGGTTGGATGTTGACGACCACTTCAGGATTGTCCGCTGGGTCGTTCTCCATTTTTCCTGTTTCGATCAGTTGCTTGATCTGTTCCGCATCCAATGTTTCCACACGGAGCAGCGTGTTCGCGATCAAGTCAAGCTGGTCGCGGTGCTTGATCAGCAAATCTTTACACTTCTCATAGCACTCATTGATGATCCGTTGCATCTCTTGGTCGATCTCATACGCAATCTTGTCCGAGTAGTTGCGGTCGGTACCGTAGTCGCGACCCAGGAATACCTGTCCCTGGCTTTTGCCGAACTGCATAGGTCCCAGACGGCTCATCCCGTACTCGGTAATCATGCTGCGTGCGATCGCTGTAGCGCGTTGGAAGTCATTGTGCGCACCGGTACTGATGTCGCCGAGCACCAATTCTTCCGCCACACGTCCGCCCAAAAGGCCGGTGATTTTGTCCAACAAGTCTGTTTTGGTAGCAAAGAAACGATCTTCCTTCGGCAAGAACACAGTGTACCCACCGGCTTGACCGCGCGGAATAATAGTAACCTTATGTACCATCTCAGCATTTTTCAGGTGATAGCCAATGATTGTATGGCCAGCTTCGTGGAAAGCGACCAGACGTCTTTCGTCTTCGCTGATCACGCGGGATTTTTTCGCCGGACCGGCAATCACACGGTCAATCGCCTCGTCCACTTCAACCATGTTGATCTGTTTTTTGTTTTTACGAGCAGTCAGCAATGCCGCTTCGTTCAACAGGTTTTCCAGATCAGCGCCGGTAAAGCCCGATGTACCGCGCGCGATGACATCCAGCTTCACGTCCTCGCCAAGAGGCTTGTTGCGGGCATGAACCTTGAGCACCGCTTCACGTCCCTTGATATCCGGGCGATCCACTGTAATTTGACGGTCAAAGCGTCCTGGACGCAACAGCGCCGGGTCCAGAATATCCGGGCGGTTGGTCGCAGCCACCATGATGATACCTTCGTTGCCACCAAAACCATCCATCTCGACGAGCAATTGGTTCAGCGTTTGCTCGCGCTCGTCGTGACCGCCGCCGAGTCCAGCTCCACGCTGACGACCCACAGCATCGATCTCGTCAATGAAGATGATGCACGGCGCATTTTTCTTAGCATTTTCAAACAAGTCGCGTACGCGGGACGCACCCACGCCGACGAACATCTCTACGAAATCAGAACCTGAAATACTGAAGAACGGAACGCCTGCTTCACCTGCGACAGCACGTGCAAGCAAGGTTTTCCCTGTACCCGGAGGACCGACCAGCAGCACCCCTTTGGGAATACGGGCACCGACAGCGTTAAACTTGCGCGGGTCCTTCAGGAAGTCAACCACTTCCTCCAGCTCTGCCTTCTCTTCGTCCGCACCCGCCACATCGTCGAATGTGACGCGCTTTTTCTCTTCGTTGTACAGCTTCGCACGGCTTTTGCCGAAGTTCATCACTCGGCTGCCGCCGCCCTGGGCGTTGTTCAACAGGAAAAAGAACAGGAGCAGGATAATCACGAACGGAATGATTGAGGTCAGGAAGGTGAGCCAGATGCTGTTGCCCTCCGCCGGATTATACTCGACAAGCTTCACTTTGTTCTCATCGATCTTTTGGTCGATCAACGAGATAATATCAGATTGAGTCAATGGAACGTTGGTAAAAAACTTGCTGCTTTCCTGTCCCGAGGCTGGATTTTTTAAGATCCCATCTACCCGGTATGTGCCATTCTCAGGACGAAGGGACATCTCGGAGATGTTATCTGCTTTCAATTGCACTCGGAAATCCTGATATGTAAGTTTCCCAACCTTATCAGTACCGGAGAGGATGAAATTTACGATCCCGACCGTGACAAGAAAAATCAGTAGGTAGAACCCGGTATTTCGAAAAAAGCGATTCATTCCTTACCTCCTCTCACGAACAGACACTTTTGCCATTTTACCATAATAAGCAGGGTCTTCACAACAAAGCTACTTGCTGTAAACCTCTCGCTTCAACACACCAATGTACGGCAGATTGCGGTACTTCTCGGCGTAATCCAAGCCATAACCCACTACGAACTCGTCGGGAATATCGTATCCGCTGTAATCCGGCGAGATATCCACCTTGCGCCGCTCCGGCTTGTTCAAGAGGGTCACAACCTTGACAGAAGCCGCTTCCCGATGGCGCAAAAGCTCCACCAGTCGGCTGAGAGTCTGCCCGCTGTCCATAATATCCTCTACCACCAGCACATGCCGGTTCTGCACAGAGGTATCGAGATCCTTCAAGATCTTCACCATGCCGCTGGACTCGGTGCCGCTTCCGTAGCTGGATACGGCCATAAAATCCATTTCGCAGGGAATATCCATGTGGCGGATCAGATCGGCCATAAACACAACCGCACCTTTCAGCACACAGATAACCAAAGGGTTCTTATCCCTGTACGCTTCTGCGAGCGAGGCGCCCAATTCCTGCACCTTCTGCGCAATCTGCTCTTCTGATAGCAAAATCTTCTCGATGTCTTGATTCATTTGAAAACCTCCCGCCATTCTTCTCCAAACTCTACCCGCACGTGTAAAATACGCCTGGTCTGTCCCCGTATCGGCGCTGCGGCGGAACGGCGCACACCTGGTACCCAAATCACCTGATCGCCTGCTGTCAAAAGTGGAAGTCTTTCCCGCCAAGCACGAGGGAACTTGGCGTCGATCAACAACTCTTTCAGTTTTTTCTCCGATCCCAAGCCAAACGTGACGAGACGATCGCCCGGTTTGCGGTTGCGGACGACAAGCTCTCCAGGCAGACAATCCGCGTCGAAAACCGCTTCATTGTCCGAAAGCAATTTCCAGTCTACAGGACCATCCAGGTAAGACGTATGTACGGCAGCCTTTCCTTCCGCGATCCAGGTCACCCCCGGAACAGCGAGCTTATAACAATAAGTATGTATGTATTCGTCCTGTCCATTACACCGAAAATGGATTTGCCCATAAACCCGGCTTGCGACCAGTTTATTCGGCAAATGCAGCTCCGAAGAAGGACGCGTCCCCCTCGACATGTGCAAAACGGTCTCCACATGCTGCGAAGACCATTCGGTTTGCTTTGAGAGATAACTTAATATTAGAGTAATCATTCTCCTTTGTAAAGCAACGTCACAACTTTGAAACTTGTCGTTGTCAATTCCGATCCAGTCATTTTTCTGCCCGATAATCAACGTTTTTAGCTGCTCTCGGGCTAGCCGGTCCAAAAGGGATTCGTCCTGTCGAATGGCCTCGGCCGCTTCAAGGATGTGCTCACGGTAACGACTGTTGACCTCCTGCAAAAGCGGCATTACCTCCAGACGCAGCAAATTGCGCTTGTACTTGCGCGATTGGTTGCTGCTGTCTTCTCTTGGCTGCAAGTCGTGTTCCCGACAATATCGTTCCAGTTCCTCCCTGGTTTTATGCAGTAGCGGCCGTACCAGCTCGATGCCGGCCGCCTCATCCAGAAAGCGCCGTCTGGGCATCCCGGACAAGCCGTGCAATCTCGTTCCGCGAATCATCCGAAACAGGATCGTCTCCACCTGGTCGTCCGCATGGTGCGCCAAAGCCACTTTGCTTGCTCCGTGCTCGATTGCAACCTCGCGATACAAGCTGTAGCGGATCTCCCTGCTCGCCTCCTGCCCGCCCATTCCGGTCTCTTCCATATAGGCGGGAACATCTCTCTCGAACAGGTGAAAGACGACGCCGAGCCGCTGGCAAAGCGCTTCTGCATACAGGGCGTCCTGACGCGCTTCTTCGCCGCGAAACCCGTGGTTCAGGTGGACAGCATGCAGGCTCCAGCCGTATTGATAGTGTTGATTGAGACTGACCAGGATATGCAAAAGAGCTGTCGAATCATTCCCTCCGGACAAACCGACTACAATCGTTTCATGAGGGGCGAACAATTCCTCCCGCTCAATTTCGCTGTGTACGCTTTCCAGCATGACGTGCTCCCCTCCAGATCGTGAAGACAGAGATGCCCAAGATCAGACCCGAAGCAATTGCGCCGGCCACCATCATGGTCTGGGTCGCGAGTGTGATTCCCCCCATATAATCATTGTTCACAAAAGCAAGCATTGATTTGTAGGCCAACGAGCCTGGGACAAGCGGAATGATTCCGGCTACACTAAAATTCGTAGAAGGAACTCGCAAAAAGATAGAAAGAATCTGGCTGAGCAACGACACCACCGCGGCTGAGACCAGGGTGGACAACAGCACTTGAGCACCCAACATCGGGAGGATGGAGTAGACCAGCCATCCAATCATCCCTGCCATGCCGCCCGCCAGAATCGTCCGCACCGGGACATTGAATAAAATGCACCAGGCCGTAGAAGAGACCAGGCTTAATGCCAATCCTTTCAGCAACATCTGCATTCACCCCCTAAACCATAGCGTAATCGCTGTAGCCACCGCTACGGATACAGCGGTCAACATGGCTTCTACACCGCGTGAAACGCCGGCAACCAAATCGCCCGCCATCAGATCGCGAAGAGAGTTGGTGATCGCTATACCCGGGAACAGCGGGAGCATGGCGCCGATAATCAAGATGCTCATGTGCAGCTGAGGAAACAACGTCACAAATAATAAAGAAATCAGGCCGCCAAAAAGAGCCGCGGAAAACTCGGTAAAAAACTTCATCCGCACAAACTTTTCAAAATATTCCATGCTCAGATTCACGGTCAATCCGGCCAGGGCAGAAGGACCCAGGTCGAGCCAGCTGCCGCCTGCAAGCATGGAAAAGGCGCCGCTGGTCAGAGCGGCAGCCATATGCTGCATCCACTTCGGATAGATCGGTTTCATTTGATCAATCTCCCGAAGCCTGCCATATGCTTCGGACAAGGTAATGCCTCCGCTGACAAAACGGCGGGAGACATCATTGACCAAGGTGATTTTGTTCAGGTTGGTTGTTCGTTTCGGGGTGCGCACCATACGCGTATGATCCTGACCCTGGCATCGGAACGAAAGAATAACACTAGTCGGCGTGGCCGAGCTGTTCACATCATCCATCCCTGCCGCTTCCGCGATCCACGTCATCGTCTCTTCCGTGCGGTACGTCTCTCCCCCGCTTTTCAATATGATGGTCCCTGCCAACAGACATGTATCCATGACCAAATCCGCGGACACTCATCGTCACACCCTTCATAAAAACCAAGCGTAATAAAGTGTGCCTGCCAACAACAGCATCGAAGCGACAAACAGACTGCTGATCCACATCCCGCCAGCCCCGGCAGGGGACTGTTTTTGTGCAGGTACAGCAGGAGCAGATGACGTCGATTCTCGCAGAATGGCAAGCATCTCTGCCCGCATCTGGCGAGCAGTGGCATACTTCCCGTGAAATGCCTTCAGCAAAGGCACTCGATAGGGGTACAAGCCCTCACTTTTTCGTATTATATCACAGAGCAATTGAGTCTGACGCGGTTCTCCCTGGCTTGTTTGCCAAGTCTGCGAATCTACGCTGAGCCTGACCATCATGGCTGCTGTCGAGAATAAATCATAGGGGATTTCGGCCCGCCTGTCGCCCTGATGCCAAAAGGCCCGGTCGTACTCCTCCGTAAACTGGCGTACGGCATTGCCCAGCTTGGTCACACCGCCGAAATCGATCAGTCGAACCTGCTTGTCTGAGTGGGAAACGATGACGTTTTCCGGCTTCAAATCTCCAAACACCCAGCCGTGCGTATGCAAAACATCCAGCCTGGCGAGCAGTTGGACCATCAGTACCGGGACCCATTCTGTTCCCCTTTTCTGAACGTATTGATCCAATTGCTCTCCTTCCAGGTACTCCATTGCATAAAAGGTGCATGCCTTGCCGTTGATCACAAGGTCGTCCACATCACACAAGAGCGGTCCCACTCGGGAATCCCGCCCTTGCTGCACACTTTTCAACGCATGCACTTCCATCAACAGGTCCATGCCCTCAAAACCAACCTTGACCGCCTGCTTCACACCGCCCCGGGAAGTCAAATAGACTGCTCCGTTCGCACCGCGCCCCAACTCCCGCAAAACGTGGTACTCGTTTCTGTTCCACTTCCCTTGAAAGTGACGGGGCAGCTCAGGAGTGGTTGCCTTAGAAGACATGATCACGCAGGTTTCCTTCGCCGTCATCCTCCAAATGGGCATCGCGATAACGGTCCGACAGAGATTGCGGGAGCTGCACATGTTCAAACAGGGCGATTGCTTCTACAATGGCAGGACCAGTCGGGGTGATCCCGCTCATCGCCAAATCGCTTGACAATTGATGGGCCTGCTCTACTTTTTCCGTCCACGGTATACGGACTTCGAGATGCTTGCCTTTCCCAGGAAATGAACAGACCGCCATGCGGCTTTGTCCGCTCCGTGAGCGCAGGCTGATGCTAAAATCGTGAATCGCCTGCTGTACCGCCGACATTTTGGGCTTCATGCTGCCAGAGGTATCGACCAGCATGACGACATTCAGATTGCTTTTCTCCCCGAGCTCGTCCACCATCCCGGCTACCTGTACGCGTTTTGAAGGAGCCAGCTCAGCCATTCCCGAATCCCCGAGGATTTCCTGCAATTCTTTATTTACGACCTGGTGAATGGTGCGGGTCATCGCTTTTCTCGTCAGCATCTGCACCGTTTGCGCCAATTGCTGCGGATAGACGATGTCACACAATCCCCCGCCTGCTTCCGCAATCTCGCGAATTTCCGTCTCTCCCTTTTCACCCAGTTCACTTTTGTCAATGACGCCGATGACGTTCACAGTAATTCCTTGCTCTCTCGCCAATGCTGCAGCCGCCACCGGGCTCATCCCTGAATTGGAGCAACCATCTGTTACCACCAGAATCTGTCGAAGTGTCGCTTCTTTCACAAATAATCTCCCCATTCTGCCTGTTTTAGCAACAGTATCGACTAGCAGGTGGGAAAACATACCTTTCTAGCTCACAATCCTGGGCCGCTCCAGCTTTTGCATGCCGTGGACCTGTATCGCCGACCATTGCGGCACAAAGCGATCAATGCGGGCAACGAGGACCGTCATGTCATCCACAATCTTCCCGGAATGCTGGCGAATCACCTTTTCCAGCAGCAGATCAGCCACTTCCTGCGGATTGTCCGTCTCCAGCTCGGCGATAATCCGCTTCATCCACGCCTGCCTGTTTTCAATATGCCGCGGCGCCTCGTAGATCCCGTCAGACATCATGATCAGCAGGTCTCCCGGCTTCAGCGTGCGGGAGACCACGTCCACCTCGATCTCTTCCAGGATTCCTACCGGCAGATTGTTGGCCGAGATCGTGATCACATCGGGCCCCCTTTTGACAAAGCTGGGGGTGGAGCCGATTTTGACAAAGCGCGTATGGGCGGTCTGCAAATCGACCAAAGCCAGATCGACGGTTGCAAACATTTCATCTGTCGAGCGCAGGGCGAGAACAGAATTGACGGTCTTGATCGAGAGCTTTTCATCAATACCGGAACGCAAAAGCTGCTGGAGCATATCCAGGGCGGACTGGCTTTCGAGGAAAGCGCGTTCACCATTGCCCATGCCGTCGCTGATCGCCAGCGCCATTTTGCCATTGCCCAGATCCATCGTGCGGAAGCTGTCCCCGGATAGCAGCTTGCCGTCCTTGGCTGCTCCCGCGATGCCGATATCGATCTCAAACGTTTTGGCTGAAGCCAGACACATTGTGCAGGAACCGTCTTTTTGCGCCTCGCAATGCCGCTCCCGGACGATGATATTTTCGCCCAGGATCTCCGTCAGCATCGGCGCCACGATTTTGGCGCACTCATCTCTTCCATAGCAGGAGGGTTGGCTGATCTCAATATCGACCTTTCCTTCCTCCAGGCTGTGTATATCCACGCGTCTTACAGAGAGACCCAGTCCCTCCAACGCCTTCGAGACCTGTTTTTCCTGAAAGCTCAGCTCCATGCCCTCGCGCTGTATTTCCTGGGCAAAATCACGCATGACGCGCGACACACCTGATAGCTGATCGGCTACGAGCTTGCGGCTCTCTTTTACCTGTTTTTTCAATACCTCGAATGATTGCTCCCGGTCGTACTCCTGCTCCATGACAGTCAGCACCTTCTCGGTCTTGACGCATTTTCGCTCCCATTCACGCGGCGGTGTAATGCCCGCCAAGGTCCCGTTTTCATGCACCTTTTCCGCCAGCCAGCGCATTCCTTCATAGGTCGACTGCATGTCTTTTTCCCAGCATTGCTCTTTCTTCCAGCATTTTTGACAAGTAAACTCCGTGACCCTGCTGAGGAAGGCGTCCGCCTGCTCCTCGCTTTCCTCTGGGTCTGCGGTCTGCGCAAAGCTTTGCGACAATTGAGTAAAAAGATCGGAAAACTGTTGGATTTTTCCAGCAGTCACATCGCGCACGCGGCGCATGTATTCCTGATGAGACTGCTGGTTCTCCACAGTCCCGGGAATGAATCGGGCCACTTTTTTCCACAGGGAGGCAGGAGTCAGGATAAAGAGGACGATCGCCAAGGACGTTTCCACCACAGAGAGGTAGAGGACATCTTGGGCTCCCCCGTAGATTGCCAAAATCGCAGTGCCGATCAGCAGCCCGGCAGAGACCCCAACTTTTCCACCTTCCTTCAACAAGCCTGCCAATAAGCCAGAGAAGGCTAGCAGGTTGATCTGCTGCAGGGCACCGACATTGGCGAGACTCAGGATGAGTCCGGTCACCACGCCTACAGCTGCCCCTATGGTTCCGCCCCCGACGAATGCAAACAGCAGCAGCAAATAGCGCGACAAGACATGCTCCATCGATATGCCTTCAACCACCCAATCGACCGTCCCCGTCATAAGGGAGGCGAGCAGGATGACCAAGGAGACGATTTCCTCGTTTTTCAGCGGCTCATAAGGCTTGGCCAAATGGATGATAGACAACGACTGAATGAATATCAGCGTCAGAATAAAACCGAGTACGGATTCGACCCCCACCATCACCAGCTCATAGGTGTTCACCTGATCGGTCAAGACGTTGTAAAGCAGGTGGCTGATAAACACCGTGACCATGACCAGGAGGGGAGTTCGGGAAAAGTCTTTTTGGCGAAACCGCTCGCTTAGCTTGCAAGCAAGCAAGGCAAGCACGACGCTCAGAACTGCTTGCAGTCCCACGGGCACGGTTTGGGAAAATGCTCCCGCGATCAAGGCAAGCCCGGTCGCTGCCATGCAATCACGCCGTAAATAGAACATCACCATAAAATAAGGGACGACGAATGGCGTCAACTCTTCCACAATCAACGCGCGTCCCAGTAAAAATCCCATTAACAAGGGGAGCACGTTCCATTTTTGTACGGCCTGTGACACTTTCTCCGTCCATGTATCCGCAGTGGTATGAACTTGTTCTGATACCTGACGAGCCCATGCCTGGCTCGTTCCTGTTACGTTTTTGTTTGCGATCATGTTTGCACCACCCCGTCCTTGTTGATTTTGTGTCTCCATTATACGGAGGCGGTTATGTAAAATTTGTCAAAAAACCAAGGCGTATTCCAGAAATCGTGCGACAAAATCATTGACACGTTTGGACATCTGAACACGAAAAACCCCTATACCGGGGTACAGGGGTTGAAAAAGAAAAAAGCCGACGTTATGGCGGACAACGTCGGCTGACAGGTGATTCGCGCTTCGCGAAACGGGCTTATATTACCTATTCGGCATGATCTTCAAATGCCCTTCCTGATTTGGAAGAGAAATTGGATAATATACAAAGTGAGAATACTCGCAATTTTTCGATTTATTTTCGGTTGCGGCCGCGCTTATCTGCGTGCTTCCTGCGGGAAGACTGGCGGTCCTCACTCTCTTTCAAAAATCTGTTCAGCTTGTCTTCAAATGCTTCTCCTCGTTCACGCACCGGACGAGACGGTCTCTCCTGCTCCTTCGCCTTCTTGATCGACAAACCAATTTTCCCGTCTCTCAGATTCAGGACTTTTACGGTCACCACATCCCCTATCTTGAGGAATTGGTGGATGTCCTTGACGAAAGTATCCGCAATTTCGCTGATATGTACCAGGCCAGTCTCTCCTCCAGGCAGTTCCACAAACGCGCCAAACCTGGTGATACCCGTCACTTTCCCCTCGAGCTTGCTCCCGATCTCGACTCCCATGAGCGTGGATGTCCTCCCTCTCCTAGAAGATCAGTCGTCTATCTTATTCGGGAATTACGTAAATGCTCTCCCCTGGTTTTGTGAAGTAGATGCGTTTTCGCGCCAGCTCTGCCAGGTATTCCTGGTCATTGAGCCGACTTGCTTCGTAGGTAAGCTCTTCATTCTGTTGCTTCAATACAGCTGATTCCTGTTGGAGCACCTCCAACTCAGCCTTCTTCTGGGCCAATACTCCGCTCTGCATGTACAAGGTATAGCCAGTCCAGATAAAGCATAAAAGGATCACAAAGAAAAAGAGCCGGATCCTGCGTTTCTGTCCTTTTCGATTCGTTGGAGAGGAAACTGCTTTCTTCACTTTGCTCACCTCTGATCTTTACTCCCGTTTTCTCTTCAATGGAAACCAATTCTTCCAATTTTTCCAAAACCCTTTTGTTGTGCCGAACATTTTTTTCCCCAAATGTTGACCCCATCTGGCAAAAGGCGAAGTGACAAAACGCGTCAACTTCCACAAAAACCCGATGATCCAAAGCAATACCGAGTACAAAAATGCCAGCAACGCCAAGATTGCTCGGTAAAAAAACAAAATGGGGCGAACCAAAAGCGTGTCTATCACCAGCAATATGGTTCGATATAACCACTGTGAAAATTCTATCACGCGATGCAGGAAATGAATATACTTCTTACTACCTACTACAAAGTACAACCACGCGCCTATAATCACTCCGAAAAAGATAGGGAAACGGATAAAACCGTCGTTCACCTTGACTAAAATCAAAAAGACTAGTGCCATACTCCCAAGCCAGAAGAGAAGGTCGCAGATAAATACGATCCAGCCTGGCAGCCTGCTTTTTCCCTTGAAGACATGATACGTATCGAATCCCATTCCCATCAAAGCCCCACACGTCAACATGGCCAGTACGGTTTGAAGCTGAGTTCCGATGCTCACTTGAACAACTTGCCGAAGAACCCTCTCGACCGATCCCCGACCTGTCCTTGCTCCAGATAGGCCATTTCATGTACGAGACCCTCGATCGCCACTTCTCCGGTTTCCAGACTCAAATTTTTCATGTGCAGATTTTGGCCACGTATGGTTAAAAAGCCGCCTTCCGTCTCCAGGAGAAATTCCTCGCTGTCAAAGCTTTCAACGTTTTTTACCCCTGAAATCGCCAAACTGCGACGATTGATCATCACGACTTCATGCCGAGGCCGTTTTATGTGCTCGTTCATGCTAACTTCCCCCCTAAACATCCCCTTCTTGTACCATCGTATGGGAGGGGATGTCCGTTTATGAGAAGTTTTTGCACCGAAAAGAAGCGAAAGACCCGCCGGATGAACACTCGGGCAAAGTGTTGATCCTAACGGGTCTTTTCCTCATGATGCGAGTCAAGCTTATTTGTAGACGGTGTAGTTGCCGTTTACGTAGATGATGTTGTAGCCGGTCCGATCCATGACAAAACGAAGCGGAATGACCGGAATATTGTTTTTCAATTGAACAGCGACAGGCAAGGTAATATTCTGACCGTTCACTGTGGCAATATTGGATCCTACCTTGAACTGCATCGTGGTATTTCCGCTTACGATGCGAGCAGTAGAATTGTTCCAGGTGGTAGACAGGCCGAGTCCATCCTTGTAGAAGGAGGCTGGCATCAATGTGTGGCCATTCACGGTATAAGGAGCGGCGGTCAAGGCAAAGGTTTTGCCGCCTTTGGTATAGGAAGCGACATTTGCCTTAAAGCTGACTCCATTCAAAGCAACGATATTGATCGGACGAGCGAACAGCAGGCCTTGTTCCTCAGAGGTAAAGACCGAGATGCTGTAAACGCCTGTGGTCGCCGGGTTTACGATGCTCGCCGCTTCTGTCACGTTCACTTGTACAGCGGTCCGTGCAGGAATGTCTTGTGACGGGTAGATAATCAGGTTTTGCCCTCGCACGCCGACATAATTGGCAGCCATTCCGTTTACGGTTACTGTGTTTGGCGCAACGTAGGCAGGTACACGGAATCCTGCAGGCATCACGATTTCGACGAAGTCCCGTCCTTTGGCCAAAGGAACGCCGAGACCTTTGATGCCCACCTGCAATCCGGCAGGTGTCGAAGCTGTAGCTCTTGTCAATGCAATCGTCGCTGTGGTGTTGTCTACTTGCACAGGAGTGACAGCAGAGGAGCCGCCGACGTCAAATTTTTTGGAACGGTAGGTTTTGCCGTCGACTTTTATGGTCATTTCGTACGTCCCTGCTGTACGCGGGTTGATCAGGTAGGCGTCTTGAGAGAATTTGATCGTGAGCGAGTTGCTGCTGGTGAATCCGCTCGGTGTGCGGAAGGATACGCGGTTTCCATTTACCGAGATATTCGACACCTGTTGCCCGTTTACCGTGACGTTGTAGCTGGAGATGACAGGTGGAACCATCTCGATGCTCGGGAATTCTACCTGGATATCGGTATTGGCATACAGCTTGGAGGACAAATCGAGATCAAACGTATAGCTTGTTCGCGCTCCGGCACTTTTGTCGGAAAGCGATACATCGAAATTCGAAGAACTGCTGCTGGATGAGGATTCCTTGATTTCGAATGTTTCGGAACGGTATGTCTTGTTGTCGTATTCGATCTCATAGGTATAGGATTTGCCTGAGGAAGAAGGGTTTACAATCCCCGCAGACGATGAGAAGTCCAGCTTCAGGGTTTTGTCCCCGTCTGCCCCGCTTGGCACTTCAATGCGAATGGTGCTGCTTCCGGATAGCGTGACTTTTTGTGCCCGCTCACCGTTTACCTTGACATCTGAACGGTCGATTTCTTTCGGAAGCATGTCCCTGCTCGGCATGGTGACATAGATATACTTTCCTTTGACCAGCTTGGAGCTCAGATTAAATTTGCCCAAAGAGACTGACGTGGTATCTCCGGCTGTGTTTTTCCCCAGAGAAACGTCAAATCGGCTGCTGCTGCTGCTCTTGCTCGAAGATTTTCCGATGGAGATTTTTTCGGAAACGGATTTTTCATTTGTGGTTTCTACACTGATTTTGTAGTCGCCTTTGCTTCCAGGGTTGGTAATGCCATCGATGGTCAGGATCAGCGACGTGTTTTTGCTGATTTTTTCCCCAAGCTCGATTGTTACTGTACGTCCGCTGACCGATACGTCATCGATGTCAATTTCATCATCGTCATCGTCCTCTAGCGTGACGTCCTTTACTTTCAACTTTTTGTCTACTTCATAGCCGGAAGGAAACTTGACAATAATTTCATCCCCGGATGAAAGAGCCTTCTCAATCGTAAATTCAATCGTATATTCAGTTTCTTCATCGGTATCTGTATCGTCAGCCGATACATCATCGATTTCAAGAGCATAAGCGGCATGGGGCAACACAACAATGGGACTGGCAAGGACCGATGTCGCCAGAAGAACAGACATGCTTTTTTTCAAACTTTTGCGCAAAAAAAACGCCTCCTTTTCCCTGCAATCTCCACTATGATAAAGAAAAGTTCGCGGGAAAGGGTTACAGACTGGTAACGATTGGGGATTATTTCACCCACATTTTGGAGAAGTCTCCCCACCCAAACGCGTCGATCGTAACGCCTTGCAGCGCGGGGTGGAACTGATCCTTGCGCTTGATATGCACGTGGAACAGCAGCCACAGCTCCTCATTTACCTTGTCCTCGATCCTGGCCAGAGCCTGCATCCTTTTTTCCCGATCAGGCAAGCGAAGCACCTGGGACAAGCTCCTTTCCACGAAAGCTCGCTTGTCATCATCCAAAAATCGGTGGACCATCGTACAGTTGTTTTTATAGACCTCGATCAAGCCCATTTCAATATCTCGCTGCAGCACTTCCCCCATCATCGCCATATCAGCCTCCAGGACCATTCGATTGGAGGGAGACAGATATTCTTCTTTTCGCAACACTTCGATGAGGAGCTGAATCCCGATCTTTCGGCATCGCTCCTGCACCCATTTCCCCTCCTGCAGATGCGTGTGCCCCTCACTGACGAAAAATGTGAGTGTTTCTCCGCGATAAGAGCTTTTCTGAAGCCAGGCTGCAGCTTCATCCAAAGATGCCTGGGGAAAAGACATCGTCCTGCTTTTCTCCGGCAGAAAGCTGCCGGCTGGCGAATATTCCCTCACCGGATTTTCCTGATTCGCTTGAAGATCGGCAATATACTCTCTGCGATCCAGTGCCAGGCGCATGGCCTTGCGAAAGGCGTAATCGTGCTGAACGCCAGAACGGTTAAAATTGAAGCCTAGGAAATAACAGCCTACCTCCTGATGCTCTACCCGCTGCTTTCCTGTTCGCCCCTCAGACGAACCCATCTCTTCGGGCAGCAGGTACCTTTTGTCCGGATAAGATGACTCCGGAACGACCCAGATCTCCACTCGATCCAACAATGCCCGCTCCCGGTAATACTCTTCGAAAGCCTCGAGAACCAGTCTTTCACTCGTAAACTCAGTCACGCGAAAGGGACCCGTACCGATGATGGAGCGTTCGGAAAAGGGGACATCGTACGGCAAGATCGACATGGCAATCGAACCGACCAGATGAAGAAAAAAACCGTTGGGTCGGCTCAGATGAAACGTGATTTTCCTTTCATGATGCTGCTCCAGCCAGAGAACATCCTCCATCTGCCATTGATAGGGGGAATCAAGCTTTTGCAGACGTTCCACGGTATAGACGACGTCTTTGCTCGAAAGCTGGCGGCCGTGATGAAAACGAACCCCTTTGCGCAGGTAAAAGGTCCAAGCGGTCATATCCTCATTGCATTCCCAAGCATAGGCGAGCAGGGGGATAAACTGCTGCTTCTGTGCGTCAAATTCAATCAAGCGATGGCAGATTTGCTGGAGGAAATGGCTCTCGGCTGCCACCGCCACATAGATCGGGTCCAGGGAGCTGAAGGCGCGTGTTCTGGGGATGCGCAGCACATCTGCACTGACCTGTGTCGTCTTGTCCTCGTGGAGACCAAACTGATTGTTCCATACATCCTGCAGTACGCGCTTTGCCGCAACAGGCATCCGTGGATGATTGATCAATCCCACTGCTTCCCCTACTTTGCCATCCGTAAGCAATTTCTTGAAATGCTCCGTCAAAAAATCGGTCGTATCGCACAGGATCTCCAATGTGGAAGGATTGCCTCGCCCCACGCCCGCCTTCCAGCGAAGCAAGCCCTCGCTTTCCCATTTGCGCAGGATCAGTTTCACGTTGCGGGGAGTACATGAAAGAAGTCGGGACAACTCCTCTATCTTCATCACTTGTTCATGCCCGCGCTCCCAATCGTTCAGCCCCCACAGCATTTGCATGAAGTGTTCATTGCTTTTCACAAGCCTCACCGTTCCCTTAGCAAAAAGGTGAAATTACTCCTTTGTATTTGCACTTTTTCTTCCTCTTTTATTCCGTAACAATGATAGCAGAGAGAAAGGAGAAATGCATATGGGCTTTCTACAATTGCATCCGAACATTCGCATACGCATTATCACTTCTTTTTTGACCCGTGTCGTCGGGACGATGATTTTTCCCTTTATGGCGATTTACTTTTCCGATAAGCTGGGGCAGGCTTTGGCCGGATTTCTCTTGTTTGCGACGATCTGCGCGCAGATCCTGACAAGTTTTTACGGGGGGTATATCGCGGATCGCTGGGGTCGAAAAAAGGTGCTGGTCTACGGACAACTCATTCAATGCGGTGCCTTCACAATGATGACGCTCGCCAATTCACCGCTTCTGGACTCTGCCTGGCTGACGTTCGCCATGATGCTTTTGCAAAGCGCCAGCAACGGTTTGATCAACCCCGCCGCTGACGCCATGCTGATCGATGTCAGCACCAAAGAAAACCGGACCTTTATGTACAGCATCAGCTATTGGGCTTCCAACCTGTCGATCGCCATCGGTTCCGTATTTGGCGGCCTTTACTTTGCAACGCATCGCTTTGAACTGCTGCTCGCGCTCACACTTGTCGGTTTTGTCACCCTGATCATTACTCGCTTTTTCATGCAGGAGTCGTATCAGCCTGCCCGGCAGACTTCTCTCCCCTCTGGCAGCAGGCTGCTGGTGGATTTGGTTAAGAGCTACAAGAAAGTGCTCCAGGATCGGCTCTTCCTCCTGTACTCACTCGGAGGACTCTTCATTTTTGCTCTTGAGTTCCAGACTTCCAATTACATTGCCGTGCGCCTGTCGCAAGAGTTCCAGACACAGACCCTGCAACTTTTCGACTGGTTTGCCCTGGAAATCACCGGGATCAAGGTTTTTAGCCTGATTCAATTGGAAAACACCTTGCTGGTGGTGTGCCTGTCCTTGCTGGTGACCAAGCTGATCGGCAAAACACGCCCAGCCACTGCGATGTATATTGGAGCACTGCTGTACATCTTCGGCTACGCCGTCACCACGTACAGCAACTCCCTTTGGGTGATCGTCCTCACCATGTTTCTGGCAACTGTAGGAGAGTTGATGCATATTCCGACCCGGCAAACCTACCTGGCCGAGATCGTGCGCGACGATGCCAGAAGCTCGTACATGGCGGTAAATGGCCTCGTGCTCCAAGGGGCGAAGCTGAGTGGAGCCATTGGGATCAGCTTGGGGGCCTTTCTCCCCTCTTACGGCATGGCTTTATTATTCGCGGGATTGGGTGTCATGGGCTTATTGCTCGTTCGTCTCGTGGTTCGCGGGTTGGAGCGGGAGAATAGCATGAAAGAAGCTGCCTGACACGCGGGCAGCTTCCTTCCTTTGTTATTACTGTTCAGCCAAGCTTTCCAGAATGGCGTCTCCCTTTTTGCCTACCTTTACATACGCAAACCTGGCATTTCTTTCGACTTCCAGGCCGGTGCCTTCCGGGACAAAATAACTTTCGATCCCATACTCCACCTGTGACGAGCCAAGCGTCGTTCCATTGATGATCACATCGTCAGGCTGTGCCTGATATTCGCGGTTCCAAGCACCGTCCAACTCGAAATAACCACTGTAACCGTACACACCATCAGCCTGCTTTCGCAACACGACACGAATGTTTTCTCCATGCGGCAGATCTTCGCTATCCAATCTGGAGATCGTGTATCTCAGCTGGACATAATCGCCTTGCAACAGGGAGCGCGGATCGACCGGCTGCAGCTCCAGCTTGACGAGCGTGCCTTGCGCCAGAATGGTCTCGCTGCTCCAGACCTGGTAGCCGACAATCACCAATTGAAGCAGGATAACAGGCACGAGCAGCAGACGCTTGACAGCAACAATCGGCGGCTTTTCCGACGTCCCTTCGTATTTTGCACGGCGATCCAGCCACACGCTGACAGCGAAAAACACGAGGCTCAACAGCAGGAGACTGAGCGACTTGTGCAACAAGCTCCAGACAAAGTCGTAGTATTTCATGGCGAGAAACGCAAACCAGAATCCGAGTGAAATCCCAAATTCCCAGCTTCCCCGCTGACGCTGCAACGTCCAGTACAGCAAAAAGGTACTGAGAGCAAAAAAGCCCAGGTTGGAGACCAGAAGGAGCGTCCCGCGATCAGACCATTCCGTCAGCAGCAGCAGGAAGAACAGGGCGTAGCTTAACGATGTGTTTCGCAGTACTGGCGACCCCCGCCACAGGACATACATCCCCATCTGAAACACGAACAGCAGCAGCATGACCCACTCGTGCGGGAATATATCGTACAACTCGATGCCAAGCACGACGAGGAAGGTAAACTGCGTCAGCAGCCTCCCCGCTACGCTCGGAAGGATAAACCACACCACGGCGACGATGATCAGGAAAAGTATCCAGACCCCGTTTTCCAAAAATATCGCCGAGGACGCCCCCATCAGATAGCCCATCATCAGCAGGGTATAGCGAACCGTGGCATTCATCCCTTTATACAGGACAACCGGACCCAAAAAGCCGACCACGGAGAGAAAAAAGGTGAAATAGAGCACCGCAGTCGAATCCGAAAACACCAGAAACATGAATCCCGTGATCGAGACCGAGGCGATCAGGGAAGCCACTGTGGTGACGAGCACCATGAAGGCCTCCTGAAAAAAACGCAGCCACATGCTCTCCTGGCGATTGGAGGATTTGAGCCATTTGATTGCCACAACCGCTCCCCATACAAGCAGCCCGGCTACCAGCAGACTGAGGAGAAAAAACCCTTCCGAGTAATACTCGAACATGTACCAAAAGAAGTTGGCGATGACAAACAGGGCGAGGAGGGCCGATTTGGCCACCAGCAGACCGCGGTTAGGCATCCATTTCAAAAACAGATAAAACAAGGCCGCGCCAACCAGCATGTAAAGAAGCTCCGGGAAGGGGCCGTATACCTCCACAAAAGAGGAGCAAAAAAGCGCAAGAGAGAAGACGGCAAAAGACAAATATTGAATCGCCCTGGATTGCAGGCGCTGGGCATACGTCAACCAGAAAAGAACAAAATCCAAAAGGCCGATGATCCAAAAGATCATGAACCACCAGGCATCCTCCCGGGTGACATGGACGACTGAAGGGTCGAGGAAGAACCAAAGGGCCAGGTGGGCAAGCACAAAACTGATGACATAAAAGGGCTGATAACGCGTCAACAACGAAAAGAGCAGGCTCGGAATCAGCCAAACGACAAACAGCATGTAGCTGTCAGCGTGGGAATTGTAAATTTGCCCCAGCAAGGCGACACTGACGCCGAATGAAAGACAGCCCGCGAGCAACAGCCAGTTGCTGATAAACGAATGCCTTTTCAACAGGTAAGCGACCAGGTAGGAAACCAGGTAAAAGAGAATCAATACTGATACGCTGATCCCGATTTTACCCCAGCGATCCATTGCCGGCCAATTTGAAGCAAAAAAATACAGGAGTGCAGACAGAAGAAGTGAAATCGCGAGCAAATACCCCAGACGTACGACATTACCGTTCATACCGATCACTCCTTTCCTTCTGTAATTCACCCACCCTCATTATATTCTTTTTCTTGCCTAAAAAAGAAGAGGCTGCAAAAACACAGCCTCTTCCTTCTCCACGCCTTATCCCTTGAGGTAGGCATCTTCTTCTTTTTCATCGCGCGGCACAGGTACTTCTCCCAATACGCGATACAGAGATGCTGCCTCTTCCTTGCGCGGATTTTCCTTGATATCCTCTACTTGCACGGTCACGATCTTCTGACCGAAGCGAATCGCCAGCTTGTCGCCGATTTTGACATTGCTGGATGCCTTGGCGGGGCGATCATTGATTTCCACCCGCGCTTTGTCGCACACCTCTTTTGCCAGCGTACGCCGTTTGATCAGGCGTGATACTTTCAGATATTTATCGAGCCTCACTGCACTTCTCCCCCTTTTTCGCGGTGCTTGGCTTCCTCCCACCACTTGTCCATCTCCTGCAGGTCCGTCTCATCGAAGGAGCGTCCTGTCTCTTTTAATTTGCTTTCGATATAGGAAAAACGCCGTTTGAATTTCTTGTTGGTCATCGCGAGCGCTTCTTCCGGGTCGAGCTTGAGAAAACGAGCCAGGTTGACGACGGCGAAAAGCAGATCGCCCAGTTCTTCTGCCCGATCCTGCTCGGATGCTTCCCTCAGCTCGCGGTACTCCTCTTCGATCTTGCCGTAAACATCTGCCACATCGTCCCAGTCAAAACCGATCTGAGCAGCTTTCTTCTGCAGCTTGTAGGCGTACATCAATGCCGGCAAGTCGCGCGGAATCCCAGCCAATTGCGATTGGTTGGCCACGTCGATTCCCTTCGCTGCCTTTTCCTGTGCCTTGATCTCCTGCCAGTTGGCCAGTGCCTCTACAGCGTCATCGGCATGCTTTTCGCCAAATACATGCGGATGACGGCGAACCAGCTTTTCATTCAGTCCGGCGACGACATCCTCCACGGTAAAATAGCCGTCCTCAGCAGCCATCTGCGAGTGGAGCATGATCTGCATCAACAAATCGCCCAATTCCTCGCACATCGCATCCGGATCCTCATCGTCTATGGTCTCGAGGACTTCATAGGTTTCTTCGATCAGGTTTTTGCGGATACTCTGATGCGTCTGCTCGCGATCCCACGGGCAGCCTTCCGGACTACGCAGAATCGCCACAATCTCCTTCAGATAAGAGAACTGCCGGTACCAGATCCGCTCTTCTCTCGCTGGCGGCACGTAGACCAATGACAGGTTGCCGAAGTGGTCGAGACGATCCAATTCGTAGAGCGGCACCGTCTCGATCCGCTCCTGCCCGGCTACGCCGACTGCCGTCGCTGCCGTCACCGGATAATCATCAGGCAGGACGTCCATCAGCGTCAGCTTGACATCGGACGCAATCATCGGATCGTATACCTGCGCGATGATCGTATGTAAGCCAGGCGATACTTGATCTGCCTTGAGTGCAGTCCCGTCCAGCAGGGCAAATCCTTCGATCGGATCGATTTTTAGTCGTGCAAATAGGGGATCGAGAAAGCTTTGCCCACCCATGATCTCGATCTGGATGCCCTGAGCATCCCCTTTTTCCAACAGGAGCTGTACGGTACGCTCTGCGACCAGCGGATGACCGGGAACGGCATAGACGATATCGCCATCCTTTTCCGCGGCCGCTAACAATTGCCGGGCAATCTCCTCATACACCTCAGCAAAAGAATCGTACTTCTCGTAGACATCATCATAAGAGGCGAAAGCGACTCCTTCTGCTGCCAATTGCGCGACGACAGGGTGTTCACGCGTCCGCAGGAAAAGGTTTTTGGCCTCTTTCAGCTTGCGGTAGATACCATAAGGCAGTTGGTCGAGATCGCCTGCCCCCAAGCCCAATACCGTGATCGTGCTTCTCTTTTTATCCACTCGTCACATCTCCTTATGCGTTCTCGACATGGTCCTTGCTGGGCGGCAACAGACGGAATCGGGTGAGGAAGGCAGAGATTCGCTTCCCTTTGGGCAAATAGAGAATGTCTCCTCTGGTCAAGCCGCCTGTCTTCAACAGCGCCAACAGATAGACGAGGGCTCCTGCACCGACGGCTACCAGACCAACCATGGTATGGAACAGGCGCTCTGACTTGATTACGCCGCCCAAAAGCGCATAGCCGCCCCATTCCACTACCAGGACGACAATCGCCATCACCAGCACGGACAGGAAGGGTCTAAGCGCTGTTTGGCGCCAACTGATCTTCGCACCTGTATATTTTTTCACGCCAAGTACATTGAGGCCCATCGCCACGAAGTAAGCCAATACCGTAGACAAGGCTGCGCCTGTAATGCCCCAGAAAGGAACGAGCAGCAAGTTGAACACCAGCTTGACCACAACTCCAATCAGCAGATTGCGGGCAGGGCGCATGACTCTGCCCAAGCCCTGCAAAATTCCCGCACTGGCGATGCTTAAAGTAGCGAACGCGATCGTCAGGGACTGCACCGCGATCGCCTGCGTCCCATTGCTGTCCCCGTACAGCATGACATTGACGGGTTCTGCCAGCAAAGCCAGTCCGACCGATGCCGGAAGCCCCAACAAAAAGGTGAGGCGAATGGCAATCTCGGAACGGGTAGCAATTAACTGGTGCTGGCGCTGGGCAGCTGCTTCGCTAATCGCCGGAACCAATGCCAACGATAGAGAGGTCGCAAAAAAGGTGCCAAACTGAATCAGCGGCTGACTGCGGTCAAACGCCCCCTTCATCACCTTCGCCAAATGCTCCTCCATCCCGCTCCACTGCAGCATATTGATGACGGTGATCGAATCGACCAGGGGGATCAGCGGCAGCACCAATGCACCAATACAGATGGGCAGCGCATACCGCAACAGACTTGCCAGCACCTGACGATTGCTCCACGCAGGGTTGTTCGCGGATGGAGCGTCGCCCTCATCCACTGGCGTGTCGGCGTACAGGGCAGGATTGTTCTTCTTGTCCCGCCTCCAATACCACAAGAGGACGAGCACTGCAGCCACTCCCCCGGGAAAGGCAGCGAAGACAGCCCCAGTACCCGCGAGGTAAGCATCCTCATGGATATAGATCGCCCAGTAAGCAGCCAGCAGAATGAAAACAACCCGGATCAATTGCTCCATGACTTGGGAGACGCCCGTCGGCATCATGTTTTGATGTCCCTGAAAATAACCGCGCAGTATCGCTACCATCGGCAGCAGCGGCAGCGACCATGCAACTGCCCGCAGCGGTGTAGTCAGGTGATCGTCACCCATGAAATCCGCAATAAACGGCGCTCCGCCAAATAAAAGCAGGAAGAAAAAGAGCCCAAGTATCAATAAAGCGACGCTCGCGACGCGAAAAGACCTGCGTGCTCCCTGCACATCACCGATCGCCGTGCGTTCCGATACAATCTTGGAGATCGCGATCGGAAAGCCCGCTGTAGCCAGAATCAACAAGGTGGTATACAACGGGTAGACTTGCATATAGACGTACAAACCGATATCGCCGGCAATATTTTGATACGGAATGCGGTATACCGCTCCTAAAAGTTTGGAGACGAGACCGGCAACCCCAAGAATCGCGGCGCCTTTCACAAACAGTAAAGATGTCTTCTCCTGAGCCATAGACGTGAATGTTCTCCTCTCCAACCAGAAACTTCGTTCATTATATCACATGCCTTTGCGTAAGAAAAAAGCGCCAGGCAAGGTCTGCAAACAAAAAAGCAGCCCCGCGCATAAGAGGGCTGCTTCCTTGTGATACAGGCCAAACCTACTGCTCCATCTGCTTCGCCAGGAAGCCTGCTGCTGTCTCGGCCATCTTCATTTCGAGATCGCTCATTTTGGTCGATTCATTCTTGTTCAGAAGAATGACGGACCCGATAGGATCACCGCCTGCGACAATCGGTGCGACAACGAACGAACCGTAAGTCTCGCTAACATCACGACAAATCTCATATGTTCCAGCATTTTTCTCCAACCGCGTTTTGCGTTCCTCCAGGCTCTTCTCTACAATGCTGCCAATCGACTTTTCCAGATATTCCTTTTTGGAAGCCCCAGCTACTGCGATTACGCTGTCTCGGTCTGAAATCAACACAGTATGGTTCAGGCTCTCGTACAGAGAGTCAGCGTATTCTTTTGCAAAATCACCAAGTTCTCCAATGGGCGAATACTTCTTGAGAATGACTTCTCCGTCACGGTCCACGAAAATCTCAAGCGGGTCCCCTTCACGAATGCGCAGTGTACGGCGAATCTCCTTAGGAATCACGACCCTACCGAGGTCGTCAATTCGACGAACGATACCAGTTGCTTTCATGTCTTGTTGCCTCGCTTTCCTAAGAGAAGTGGGTAGTGAATAGGTGCTTGGTGGTTGGATACCTGTATTTTTTCCTGAAATTCTAATTTTACCTATGCGTATGGGCAGCAACTTTTTCCTTTTTTCCAGCCTTTTCTCGGTTACTCTCCCCCGGGCGGTAGCGAGTGAGTATAGTATTTGTTCCCGTTTCAGGAATATGCGAGAAAACGGAAAAACAGGGAGTTGTGATCACCCCCTGTTTTTCTGATTACTTCGTAGCTGGTTGTTTTGGCTCAGGAATATGGTAAGCGACGACCAGCTTGTCCAGCTCGCTGTTGCTAAATGTATCGTATGCTCTCTCGAGGGCAACTCCGCGGAGCTGTTCCTTCATCTCGTCAAAGGTTTTTTCCTTGCGGTTTTCCACTTTCACGATGTGGTAGCCGTAATTCGTTTTTACAGGAGGCCCTACTTCTCCGATCGGTTGTTTCAAGGCAGCCTCTTTGAATTCTGGCACCCATTGCGTCACCATCGTATCGGCATACAGACCGCCGTTCTCTTTACTGCCTGGGTCATCGGTGAATTCTGTCGCCAGCTTGGCAAAGTCTTCGCCCTTTTTCAGACGAGCTTCCAGGTCTTGTGCCAGCTTCAGCGCCTCTTCTTGTGAACGGGTCTCAGTGGAGATCAGGATGTGGCGTACGGAAGCAACGGTCCGGTTTGCCGGATCCAGCGCATCGTATTCTTTCTTCAGCTCAGGATCTCCGATCTCTTTCTTCAGAACATTGATCGAATTATTGATAATGGTCATCTGGTCGACGATCATCTCTTTCGATACAGCTTGCCCTTCCATGAACTTGTCAAATTTGGCCTCGTCTTTTCCAAAGAACGCCAGATACTGCCCTTTGATTTTTTCAAAGGTTTGTTCTGCCATATCCTTGGATTCCTTTTTGACGGCGTCATCTGCGCGGTCAGACAGGATCTTGGTCGCGGTATACTCACGGGCAAACGCTTTGAGCTCGTCTTTGCCTGCGACCTCGATCATGCCGCCTTGCTGCGGGTTCATGAAATTGATGACACGCAAGAACGTCTCGAACTCCTTGCCTGTCATCTTGCCGCCCTGATACTCCACAATGGTCGCATCGGGTTCAACGGTAAACGGCATATCGAGCTTCGGGAATTGGGCAAGCGGATCGTTAGGATCCTCTGCCTTCTGTTCGTTTTGTCCGGCACCCGTCTGATTGGACGGCGTATTGCCGGCGCCTTGCTCGCTTTCTTTTGCATTCCCGCATCCGGTCAACAACGCAAAAGTCAATGCAACTGTAGATAAAATCGCCAAAGAACGGTTCATTTTCATCGTTTGGATCTCCTTTTCCGGCAAGCTCGCAGTCTTAGGAGACTGGGCTTTCCTTACCAGTGTCTTTGCGCACCTGGTGAAATTGCCGCAGCAGTTTTTCAACCAACTGAACGCCCTCATCCTCTTGCAACCCTTTTACTTTAACAGTAATCACGATCTGTTGTCCACCGAAGAGACCTACCCGTCTGCCCCAACCGCTGGTCATCGCGAACAAGGCTCCGCCATCGATGTTCTCATTCTGGCTGGGATGCAGATACAATTTGATCTCATCCGGATTTTTTTGACTGATCTCTGTGATGTGATGCTGCAAGGCGTAGACGCGCAATCGGGAAATCGTCAACAGATTCTCGACTGGCTTCGGCACGGTGCCAAATCGGTCCAGCAGCTCTTCGGAAAGATCCTCCACATCTTCCAGGGAAGATACAGCGACGAACTTCTTGTACATCTCGATTTTTTGACGGCTGTCCGTGATATACAGCGAAGGAAGATACGCATCCAGCTGCAGATTGATCTCGACTGGTGTAACGATTTCTTGTTTGGCTTCGCCCTTCAGCTCATCAATGGCTTCCTTCAGCATCTGGCTGTACAGATCAAAACCGACGGAGTTGATAAAGCCGTGCTGCTCCGCCCCAAGCAAGTTACCAGCTCCACGGATGGACAAGTCGCGCATGGCGATCTTGAAGCCCGATCCCAGCTCGGTAAACTCTTTGATGGCTTGCAGGCGCTTCTCTGCTACCTCTGTCAGAACCTTGTCGCGCTGATAGGTGAAATACGCATACGCGATCCGGTTGGAACGGCCAACCCGTCCACGCAACTGATACAACTGGGACAAGCCCATTTTGTCAGCATTGTAGATAATCAGCGTATTGACGTTGGGGATGTCCACGCCAGTCTCGATGATAGTCGTACTCACCAGCACATCATAATTTCCTTCGAGAAAATCGAGGATGACTGCCTCCAGCTCACTCTCGTTCATCTGACCGTGCGCGACGGCAATCCGCGCATCAGGGACCAGCATAGAGATCTGCTCAGCCATCTGCTCGATGCCCTGCACCTGGTTGTAGAGAAAAAACACCTGTCCGTCGCGGGCCAATTCCCGTTCGATCGCCTCGCGCACGAGGGCCGGGCTGTAGTCCATGACGTATGTTTGCACCGGAAAACGGTTTTCTGGCGGCGTCTCGATGACCGACAGATCCCGTACGCCCAGCATGGACATATGCAAGGTACGAGGGATCGGCGTAGCCGTCAAGGTAATGACGTCTACATTGGTTTTCATCTGCTTCAGCTTTTCCTTGTGGCTGACGCCAAAACGCTGCTCCTCGTCCACAATCAACAATCCCAGATCGCGGAACGTCAGATCTTTGGAGAGAAGCCGATGTGTCCCGATAACGACATCTACCGTGCCTTCTTTCAGCCCCTTGAGTGTCGCGTTCTGTTCCTTGCGCGAGCGGAAACGGCTCAGCACCTCGACACGTATCGGGTAGTCGGCAAAACGCTCACGGAAGGTTTCGTAATGCTGCTGGGCCAGGATGGTCGTCGGCACCAGCACAGCGACCTGCTTGCCGTCCATGACGGATTTGAAAGCCGCGCGAATCGCTACCTCGGTCTTTCCGTAGCCAACGTCCCCACATACAAGACGATCCATCGGCCGCCTGCGTTCCATGTCGGCCTTGACCTCGCTGATCGCGCGAAGCTGGTCCGGCGTCTCCTGATACGGAAACATCGCTTCGAACTCCCGCTGTTCCAGCGTATCTGGAGAAAAGGCATGGCCCACCGCCGCTTCCCGGGAAGCGTACAGCTTGATCAGATCTTCCGCAATATCCTTGACAGAGGATTGGACCTTGTTTTTGACGCGCTTCCAATCATTGCCTCCCAGACTGTAAATTTTCGGCTGGGCTTCTTCGCTCGCCACGTATTTTTGCACGTGGTCAATTTGGTCGATGGGGACGAAAAGGCTGTCTCCAGCGGCGTATTGAATATGAAGGTAATCTTTATGAATTCCGAGTATTTCCTTGGTTTCGATCCCAAGATACTTCCCGATCCCGTGATTTACGTGCACGACGTAATCGCCGGGCTTCAGTTCCAGGTAATTTTTGATGCGCTCGGCATTGCTCATCGTCTGCTGGACTTTGCGCGCCTTGCGCTGTTTTGCCGTAAAGACCTCGCCCTCAGTAATGACGACCAGCTTGTTTAGCGGCAGTTCAAACCCGGATTGCAGGTTGCCCAAAATAATAGTCGGGCGACCGGGAGGAACCGTTTCCACGGAATCAAGCAGCAGATCGGCTTCCATCTCATAATCGTGCAAAACCCGTTCCAGCCGCTTCGCCCGCTCTGCATCAGCGGCAACGAAGATAATCTGATCCTGCGACTTCTTCCAGCGAGCCAGCTCTGTTTTCAGCACGTTCATTTGGCCATGGAAATTTTGCATGCTCCGACAGGTCAAATTCACGATATTTTGCGGCTGTGTTTTGGGCGATTGTCTCAAGAAGAGAGACAGGTGGATCATCTGCCGCTTTTTCGATGAAAGCAATTCATCATACGAGCGGGACAATGTCAGGTTGGCCATATAATCACCCTGCATGATCCGCCCGGTCAGCCATTCTCCCTCTTCTTTCTGCAACTGTGTTGCCGTATCGATCACGCGGGTAGGTTCGTCCATGATCAGCAGCGTATCAGTCGGCATGTACGAGAGCAGGGTGTCCTGTGTCGGGTAGATGACGGAGATGTACGCGAACAGGTTGGGAAAACGCTGTCCCTGAGCCATCCGTTCGACATCGGAACCGATTCGTTCGACGACCTTTTCCTTGGCAGCGCCATCCTTGAGCTTGGCGATGGTCTCACCCAGCTTTTGCTCCAATCGGACAGCTGATTCCTGCAAAAGAGGCGTCGATACGATCATTTCTTTTGCAGGTCCCAGCAGATAGCTTTGTACAGAGGTCAACGAGCGTTGTGTCGTCATGTCAAACATGCGTATGGAATCGATCTCGACATCGAACAATTCGATCCGCACCGGCCACTCGGAGTCAATCGGATACAGGTCGATAATCCCCCCGCGTACGCTCAACTCCCCTTTTCTCTCCACCATATCTACACGCTCATAGCCAAGCTCAATACAGCGCAGCAGGAACGATTCGATGTCCAGTTCCTCGCCCACTTTCAGCTCGATCTGAGCTTGTTTCCATACATGCGGCGGCACTACCAGGCGGCGCAAACCGGCAAAAGGCGCAACCAAAAAACCCGTAAAGCCTTGGGCCAAACGGTTGAATACGTGAATGCGCTGCGCCAGCATCTCTGGGCTGGCGATCGCCAATTCGGAGCCGATCAGCTCATTGCCGGGATACAGCAGCACTTGATCAGCTGGGACTAGCTCGATCAAATCTTCATATACTTTTTGCGCTTGATACATATTGTGCGTGACGACGCAAACTGGTCGATCGCTCATTTGCTTCAGGGCAACCATAAAGGCCTGTCTGGCGGATCCTGCCAAACCGGAAACCAACTGTTCGCTCAAGCCTTGTTCCAAACCAGCCACAATCGTCCCGACATTGACGTCCTGTTTTATCGGGTTAATGATGACTTGCATTCACTAATCCCCTCTCTAGTTCTTCTGTCATACAGCATATTTCGATCTCCTTAACCATCACAAGAGATGGGGATCTGGATCAACCATGCGAAAAGAAGCCTTAGCTCCCCAAGCTAAGGCCTTGTCAATACAAGCCTTATACGTAATCCCAACGTTGTCCCACAATTATTGAAGCGGATTTCCGACCAGTGAAAGCTCCGGGTTCCAATTCAAGGCTTCACGGCAAAAATCGCACGTGATGCGGACAATCGTATCGCCACTTTCTTCTCTCGATATTATAAGAGCCCGGTCTTCATCGGTCAAGGAATCAAACCCGAGCTGCGCTTCCGTCACCTGCGATTCAGCAAATTCAGCAATCTTCATACCGCAACAGCGACATGTGTAGCGTATGCTCATGTATATGCCACCCCCACACCATTTATCGATAGTATGGTCGTGAGAGTGGAAAATCATACTAGGACCGTCGGCTACTTCAATGCATTGAAGTGGTTCATCACTTTGAGAAAAGGCTCCCGGACCCACATGTCGGCCGCATCAGCCGCACGGCTTACCGCTTCGTCTATTTCCTTGCGTTCTCCCGATGGGAATGCCTGCAGCACGTAATCGCTGACGCTTCGGCCTGGTTCGGGTCTGCCGATGCCTATTTTGATCCGCTTAAATTCTTGTGTTCCCAGATGCTGAATCATTGATTTTATGCCATTGTGTCCGCCGGCGCTTCCTTTTTCCCGCAAACGAAGCTGTCCCGTAGGCAGATCGAGATCGTCAAAAATGACAACCAGATCATCCGGGGTCAATTTGTAGAAGCGCAGGATCTCGGCAACCGATTCGCCGGACAAGTTCATATAGGTCTGGGGCTTGACCAAGAGAACCTTCTCTCCCTGCGCGCGTCCCTCCCCGATGAGGGCCCGAAACTTATGGGAAGAGACGGGAATCCCCCAGTTCTCGCTAATTTTATCTATGGCCATAAAACCGGCATTATGTCTTGTATCCTCATATTTTTTCCCGGGGTTCCCGAGGCCGATCACTACTTTCACGCCGATTCCCTCCCTTTTCTTTTCCCATTGTACCTGAAACCGTTTGATTCGCAAGCCTTGAGCCTTGCTCATCCGGGGGGAGGAGCACAAAAAGGCCCCGGTGACAGCAACACCGGGGCATGCCTACTACACTTTTTTCGATTCCTCCGTCGAACCTGCAGCTTCGGCTGTCTCGGCCGCTTCCTGCTCGGCTTCCAGGGATTCCTCCGAAGCTGCTTTGACTGGCAGAATGCTGATCAGCACTTCCATCGAGTCCAGACCCACATCTACACCTGCCGGAATTTGCAGATCCTGAACCAGCACTACATCACCAATATTCAGCCCATCTACATTTACCGTGAACGATTCGGGGATATTTCCCGGCAGACAACTGATCTCTACACTGTGGCGAACCAGCGTCGCTACACCAAGCTCAGGATCACCTGTCATCAGAACAGGAACCGTCGTGTGAATTTTTTCATTCATATTGATTGCTTTGAAGTCAGCATGCAAGATATTCCCGGCCAAGGGATCACGCTGCAATTCGTACACCATCACATCGTGCTCCTGACCGTCTACCACCAACCGAAAAGGCTTGTTGGTTGCTTGAGTGCGCAGGGCAGCATCCAGCGCCCTTCCTTCAATCTGGATGGCCAGATTGCTGACATTCGTGCCGTACACAACAGCAGGCACCCAGCCCTTGCGTCGCAGCTCCCTAACGTAGTTGCCCGACTCCCGTTCACGTACCTGAGCCTTTATCGCTTCCACAAATAAACCTCCTCTGGCTGCTAGGTAAAGTTTCCTTTCCTAGCTTGTCCATCGGAGGTTATTTCATTCCCCTCTGCCCAGGAGGAGGTTTTGGCGATTTTAGTCGAACAGCTTGCTGACCGAAAGCTCTTCGTGGACGCGAATAATCGCTTCCCCAATGATTGGAGCTACGGACAGAACCGTAATTTTATCTGTCAGCTTATCGTCACTGAGCGGAATCGAGTTGGTCACGATCAGTTCTTTGATCTTGGAGTTGGTAATGCGCTCGATTGCAGGTCCTGAGAGTACAGGATGCGTACAGCATGCGTATACATCACGAGCTCCTGCTTCCACCAGCGCATTGGCAGCCAGTGTAATCGTACCAGCTGTATCAATAATATCATCAATGATGATAGCCGTTTTGCCTTCGATGTTCCCTACGATATTCATGACTTCTGCCACGTTTGGTTCCGGACGGCGCTTGTCGATAATGGCAATTGGCGCTTCCAGACGTTCTGCCAGTTTACGTGCACGGGTAACACCGCCGTGATCCGGAGATACCACAACGATATCCTTGAGACCCTTTTCGGCAAAGTGCTTCGCCAAAATCGGCACTCCCAACAGATGATCAACCGGGATGTCGAAGAAGCCCTGAATTTGAGTCGCATGCAGGTCCATTGTGATCACGCGTTGCGCTCCTGCTGTCTCAATCAGATTGGCAACCAATTTCGCCGTGATCGGATCGCGTGCGCGGGCTTTGCGATCTTGACGGGCATAGCCGTAGTACGGAATGACGACGTTGATGCTTTTGGCGGAAGCGCGTTTCAATGCATCCACCATGACCAAAAGCTCCATCAAATGCTCGTTAACGGGAGCAGATGTCGGCTGAATGACAAATACGTCACAACCGCGAACACTTTCATTCAATTTAATTTGGCACTCTCCATCACTAAATTGAACAGCTTGCGCATTTCCAAGCGGCACACCGATGTGTTCAGCAATTTCCTTTGCCAGTTTCGGGTTTGCGTTGCACGTAAATACCTTCAGTTTTGGGTCGCGGTAGTTAGCCATGATCTTCTCAAGAACCTCCCGTTATGATTGCTTTTTGCCCTTGCGAGGCATTCTGTTGGCATAATCCAATTTGTTGACTTGTCTTTCCCGGGCGATAGCCAAAGCATTGTCCGGTACATCCTGGTTGATGGTAGAACCTGCTGCCACATAGGCGTTTTGTCCCACCGTGACAGGCGCGACCAGATTGGAATTGCACCCAATGAACGCGTTATCCTGCACCACTGTCTTGTGTTTGACAGCGCCGTCATAATTGACCGTAATCGTGCCACAGCCGATGTTGACGCCTTTTCCGATCTCGGCGTCTCCGACATAGCTGAGGTGGGGAATTTTGCTGCCTTCCCCGATTTTCGCATTTTTCAGTTCCACGAAATCACCGATCTTCACGCCAGGACCAATCTCTGAGCCTGGACGCACATAGGCGAACGGCCCTACTGTGCTGTTCGCTGCCACACTTGCCTCTGCCATAACGGCATACGAAATGCTCACCTGGTCGGCCACCTGGACATCCGTCAAATCAGCTTGAGGTCCAATGACACAATCCGATCCGATGGTTGTCCGTCCGCGCAGAAAGGAGCCCGGTTGGATAATGGTATCCGCACCGATCGTGACATCCGCCTCAATATAGGTAGAGGCAGGATCGATGATGGTTACGCCGTTGCGCATATGCCCCAGCGCAATTCGGCGGCGAAGATAGGCTTCCGCATCCGCCAATTGTACGCGGTCATTGATCCCCATTGTTTCATCCGGATCTTCAGCTGCAAACCCAACTACTTTTTCATGCTGATTCCGCAAAATACTGACACAATCTGTTAGATAGTATTCACCTTGAGCGTTCTCGTTTTTCACTTCTTTCAAGGCGTTCCATAATTTGCGGTTGTCAAAACAGTATATGCCTGTATTAATCTCCGTGATCGCCCGTTCCTGCAGGCTCGCGTCCTTGTGTTCCACAATTCGCAATACTTCACCTGCCGAATCGCGCACAATTCTTCCGTATCCCGTCGGATCATTCAGAACGGCTGTGAGCACAGTCGCTGCCGCCTGCTGTTCCTCGTGATAGGCACGCAACGCTGTCAGCGTCTGTGCCGACAAGAGCGGAACGTCCCCGTATAAGAGAAAGGTGGTGCCTTCTTTATCTAGTAAAAACGGCTCTGCCTGTTGGACGGCATGCGCCGTTCCCAACTGCTTCTCCTGCAGTGCATACGTAATCCCGTCGCCCAGTTCGGCGCGGACAGCATCAGCACCATGGCCTACGACGACTACGATATCCTCGACCTGCATGGCAACCAGCGTATCCACGACATGCTGAACCATCGGCTTGCCGCATACCGGATGCAATACCTTGTGCAGTTTCGATTTCATCCGCGTCCCCTGACCGGCAGCCAGGACCACGGCATGTATCTTAGACATGTCAACCCTCCATCGTAGAAGTTCCACAATGACTATATCTTAATCATATGTGGATTTCAAGACACTCGATGCAGGATATCCCCGATTGTCTGAATATACCTTTGGGATTGACATACAACCGACAAGATTTAATCTTCTGGAAAAACTGTGATATATTGAGAAGAGAAATTGTTTTCGCTAAAAGGAGGCAAGAAATGAGTACGCAGATTTACTTGCTGACTGGCTTTTTAGGCAGTGGAAAAACAACACTCCTGCAAAACATGCTGGGCTCTTTGCGCGAGAAGGATGGCGAGGTCGTCATTCTGATGAATGAAATGGGAGAAGAAGATATTGACGGAGAACAGCTCCAGGGCTTCGGCTTTCCCGTGAAAAAAATGCTCGATGGCTGCATCTGCTGCTCCATCCGCGGTGAACTCACAGAAGGCTTGAAGGAAATCCTCAGCTCCTTTCAACCAGATAAAATTCTCATAGAAACAACCGGTGTCGCTGACCCGATCGATGTCGTCGACGGCCTGACCCACCCGGAGCTATACGAACGGATTCAATTAAAAGGGATCGTCAGTGTAGTGGATGCCTCCCGCTTTTTGGACCTGAACTCCCGTTTTCAATCGACCGCCTCTCTGGTCAAGACCATCCGCAATCAGGTTCGATATGCCGACCTTTTGCTGGTCAACAAGACAGACTTGACTGCACCCAATATCCTCACCAAGGTGAAGGACAAACTCCGAGAGCTGAATTCCCAGGCTCCGTTGCTGGAAACGATTCGAAGCGAAGTCGATCTCGAAGTCATCTTCTCCGTCAAACGAATCACTCCGCCAAGCCGGGAAGAGCAGACACCGACAGCAGCCGTACAAAAAAGCATCGGGCGCCTCTCTCCAATGGACAAGCTCAAGCAATCGCTCGGGCTGAAAACCAGCTCTCCCTCTCTGTACAACAGTATCGAAACCTTCGCCTATCACTTCACAGGGAAAGTGGACGCCGAAAAATTCGAGGACTTCCTCTACGATCTTCCGAAAAACGTATATCGGGCAAAAGGCTACGTCCTTTTCCACGGCAAAGAGGAGCTGATCTCGTTTCAGCATACGGACAACCAGGTGCTGATGTTCCCTTTTGAAAACTTTGGCCCCAAAATGGTAGCCGTCTTTATCGGGGAAGGCATGGATCAGGAAAAAATCATCCGCGATCTGGAAAAGTGTTATGCCGGATAAGACAGTGAAGCACCCTGCCTAGTGACAGGGTGCTTGTTTGTTCTCTTATGCACCAGCTTCGATTGTGTTCTCTTCTTCTTGTCCAACGCGATCATACTCATTCAATACAGCAGCTTGAATCTTTTCGCGTGTGGTAGACGAAATGGGATGGGCAATATCGCGGAATTCACCATCAGGTGTACGCTTGCTTGGCATCGCCACGAACATGCCATTGTTACCATCGATGACACGGATATCATGAACCACAAATTCATGGTCAATTGTAATGGACGCAATCGCTTTCATCCTACCATCCGTATTCACGCGGCGAAGTCTAACGTCTGTAACTTCCATCGAGTTCACTCCCTTTATCTATAAAAAACGTTTAGGAGTATTTCCACCCTTTGGGTAAATATTCCTGCTAACTTTATTTAAATTTTTCAAAAAAATATATAAAAAGAGGCAGGTCTGCAAATCTTTGCAAAAAAACGGCCCCATGCACAGTGGACATCGGGCCGTTTCTATGATTATTTCGACCTATTTTTCTGCCAGATAGGCGACAAACTCGATTTCTACCTTTACATCACGCGGCAGTCGAGCTACTTCTACGGTGGAACGCGCTGGCTTGTGGTCGCCAAAATGCTTGCCGTAGATTTCGTTCATTTGGGAGAAATCGTTCATGTCCTTGATGAACACAGTCGTCTTCACGATGTTGTTCAAGCTGCCGCCAGCCTCAGCCAGTACCGCCTTGATATTGGCAAGAACCTGTTCTGTCTGGGCTGTGATGTCTCCTTCTACCAGCGTTCCGTCTGCACGCAGAGGAATTTGCCCGGAAGCATACAGGAATGGACCTACCTGTGCAGCCTGGCTGTATGGACCAATGGCTGCAGGCGCTTTATCCGTCGACAAAAATGAGATTGCCATGAATCAAAAACTCCCTTCTGTAGTAGGTTCTCTATCAAAAAAACTGCCCAACTCGATCTCGATCTGTTTCCCCTTTACATCCACATCCTGCAGCTTGGCAAGCGAGACGTAGTCGTCCACCAGACGCTCCGAGACATCTGCGGTCGTCTCCACCAATACCCCGCAGCCGACCACGGTCGCACGAAATTCCTGCAGCAAATCGATCATTCCGCGCAGCGTGCCGCCGGCTTTCATGAAGTCGTCCACAATCAGGACACGCGACTGTTCAGCCAGTCCGCGCCGAGCCAGCGACATCGTCTGGATGCGTTTGCTCGAACCGGAAACGTAGTTGATGCTTACGACAGAACCCTCCGTCACTTTGTTGTCGCGCCGTACGATGACGACAGGCACGTTGAGGTATGTCGCTGTCGCATAGGCGAGCGGGATGCCCTTGGTCTCAACGGTCATCACAACATCCACGTTCTTGTCTGCATAAGCAGTCGCAAACAGCTTGCCGATCTGTGCCATCGTAGAAGGATTGCCGAGAATATCGGACATGTACAGGTAGCCGCCCGGCAGAAGACGCTCCGGATTGGCCAATTGATCGATCAATACGCGCATGAAGTGAAGCGCTTCCTCCGTCTTCATCTGAGGGATGTACTTCACTCCGCCAGCCGCTCCCGCCACCGTCTTCAACAAGCCAACACCCTGGACTTCAAACGCTTCCTTGATGATCGACAGGTCTTCGCTGATGGATGATTTCGCCGCACCGTACTGTTCGGCAAAAAGAGTGAGCGGAATCAGCGTATGAGGATGGGCAAGCAAGTGCTGCGTCATATCCACCAGACGCGCACTTCTACGCAACTTCTTCATGGCTCTTCCTCCAAAACCGAATATTATGGTGCTAATGTATCATTTATATACGTGTTCATGCAAGCATTTCCCCATCTTGTGTCCCTAACATTCGGACGACGAATACATCCTTCACAAATCCGCGAAGAGCGTTGTAGATCCGATGCACCTTCGCTTCCTTTTGTACAAGCGCAAACACGGTAGGGCCGCTTCCCGACATCAGCACGCCATCAGCCCCGGAGGCAATCATCAAATCCTTGATCTGCCGTACCTGCGGCTGCATGTCCAGCGTTACCGTTTCTAGCACATTCCCAAGAGACTTGCACATCAGCGAAAAGTTCTGCTCCGAGATGGCTCGCAGCATCTGCCCAGTCGGAGGATGCGCTTGGATCTCAGCGACCCGCAGCTGGCCGTACACATCTGCTGTAGAGACTCCTACAGGGGGCTTTGCGAGAATGACCCAGCAGGCCGCTGGAGCCCCGAGATGCTCGATCTTTTCTCCCCGCCCTGTTGCCAGCGCTGTGCCGCCATAGATGCAAAAAGGGACATCTGAGCCTATCTGCGCTCCCAGCTCAGCCAACTCGTCTTGTGTCAACTGCAAACCCCAAAGCCGATTCAGCCCGCGCAATGTGGCGGCAGCGTCGCTGCTTCCGCCTGCCAGGCCGGCAGCTACAGGGATTTGTTTGTCGATATATACATGAACGCCTTGGCTCACCTGGTAACGCTCTTTCAGAAGCGTCGCCGCCTTGTACGCGTGGTTGCGAATATCATCAGGTACGAAGCTGGCAGAGCAGTCCAGCGTAATCAGGCCATCCTCGCGCAGAGTCAAGTCTACACGATCTGCCAAGTCTACGGTGGTCATCACCATCTCCACTTCGTGATAACCATCCGGCCGCTTGGCGAGTACGTCGAGTGTTAAGTTGATTTTGGCCGGCGCTTTGACCGAGATACGCACGTTGTTCACCTCTGCCTACGTTCTATGATTCTTAGTTTTTGACCATAACGCAACGCATAAACCCTTCTGTCATGCGTTACGCTACAGCGTGAATCACCACCGCTAAAACGCGGTTGCTAACCTCTGTACTAACCTCGAATTACAGGTTTTCTTATTGTAGCATAGGGATTCTCTTCCTTGCCACTTGCAGCCTTAAAAGAATGCGGCCATAAGAAAAAGCCGGGGAATCCCCGGCCCTGTCAACGAGCTGATGTGTTGTTTTTATTGGCCAACGCTTCCTCGGCTATCTGAACCGCACGTTTCACCAGGTTCCCTGCGTCGCGTGTCGTGATGGCGCCCCAGCCTTCTGCTTTTACCGTATCGTAAAATCCCAGCTCTTTGGCTAATTCCATCTTGAACTCTTCAGACATAATGCCTCGTCTGCGACCCATAACCAACCTCCCTTTCGTTGACACTGGTAGTATGTACGCAACAGGCAAAAATAAAACAGTAGAACCCGAGGGTTCTACTGTTGTACAAATGTGATGCGAATGTGCTCGTTATCTCGGCACACCGTCAACTCTACTGTTTCTGTCAAGATGTCGGCATAGCTGTAAGAAACCCGCTCGAAAAGCTGATCATCATCCAGCTTTACTACAAACACAGATGGGTACGTTTCTTCGAGGATGCCACTTCGTTCGACGGTTTTGCGGCGGCCGCCATTTGCCTTCAGCATGATGCGTTCACCGATGTGTCCGTCTAAACTACGCTTAATGTCAAGCAACGCATTTCTTGCCATTGTTCCATCCACCTCGCTTGGTTCCATTATAACAGCATACGCTTATTTTGTCAAAGAAATAAAAAATTATAGCAATCCAGCCGAGATTTTGTCAACGGCCTTTTTTTCACTATTTACGTAGATATTTGTCATTAGGTTATTCATAACTGCCAGAAGATACATAAAAGCCCCCATTTTGGCGTTTATGGTCCAAAACAGGGGCTTTTTCCAGTTTATTTCGCAATCAAACCGCGGCGAATGCTTTCGTTCGCCAGACGGGCAAACTCCTCCATGCTCAGCGTCTCACCTCGACGCGTCGGCTCAATCCCAATATCTGTAAGCATCTGTATTACTTCTTCTTTTTGCGTTTTAGGAAACAGACCGTTCATGAGGTTGTTCAAAAGCGTCTTTCTGCGCAGGGCGAACGAGCCCTTGACCACCCGGAAAAACACGTCCACATCCTCCACCTCGACAGGCGGTTTCTCTCGCACCTTCAAGCGAATGACAGCAGAGTCTACGTTTGGTCTCGGTATAAACACACTAGCAGGAACAATCATCGCCACTTGAGTTTCCGCATAGAATTGGGCCGCCACACTCAGCGAACCGTATTCCTTGGAGCCCGGTTTGGCGGCAATACGCTCTGCTACTTCCTTTTGGATCATGACGACGATATTTTCCAAGGGCAGGCGTTCTTCCAACAGCTTCATCAGAATGGGCGTCGTCACGTAATAAGGAAGATTTGCCACCACGCTAACCTTGTCGAAGCCTGCCAGCTTTTCGGCAAGCAAGGCATGCAAGTCCAGATCCAGCACATCGCCGTGAACCACTTCAATATTTTCATAGGGGGATAGCGTGTCGGACAAAATCGGCAGCAATCGCTGGTCGATCTCGATCGCCATCACTTTGCCGGCAGCTCGTCCCAATTGTTCCGTCAGAGCGCCGATCCCCGGTCCAATCTCGATAGCGGCTTTCTCCTTGGTCAGATCGGCTGCTTCTATAATATTGTGCAGGATATTGGTGTCGATCAGGAAATTTTGGCCCAGGCTCTTTTTAAAGGAGAAACCGTACTTTTCCAGGACCTCCTTGGTGCGTGTAGGGGTCGCGATGTCCTTCCCGGTTGTCTGCGTCATCCCTGCTCCTCCTCTTTGTCGATGGCTTCGATGGCTGCCTCAAAATCTTCGCGGCTAATCTGAAAGGCGTTGAGCCGCTGCAGCATCTGTTTGGCGTTGGCGTATCCAATCCCCAACCGCTCTCCCAGCTTGACGCGCCTCTCCTTGGAATCCGGCCCCGAAGTCAGTCCGCAGGCGAGCAAATCGTCAGAAGTAAGCTCTCCTGCCGTTTCCGCCATCTCGGTGTGTACATCGGACAGGGCTTTGATGATCACCTCTGGTGAGGCATTCTCGACGCCGATATCCCCTTTTTTCGTACCGTCTTCCCGCGTGATGAAGGCATGCTTGCATCCCGGTACAGCACGGCTGATAATCTTGCGTATGCGTTCGCCCTGGTAGTCCGGATCTGTAAAAATAATGACGCCGCGCTTCTTTTGCGCCAAGCGAATTTTTTCAATAGTTCTGTCGTGGATGGCCGAGCCGCCCGTCTCAATCGTATCGGCGTTGACAGCCCGCTTGATAGCTGCCGTATCGTCTCTGCCCTCCACTACGATGAGTTCCTTGATTTTCATCGACTTACTCCTACTTTCCTGCAAAATCACCAGCATGACTTTTCGGTGAAAAATGGTCGACGCAAACCCCAAAAAGACTGAAACGTTTCTCCCTTGGCTGCGTCTTATTATCAAATAGCTTACCACGATTTTGTTTCCTCACCAAACGATCGATCTCTTCCCTTAAAAAAACAGAAGACAGGAGCTGATCGCTCCTGCCTACGGTTTATGCGGCCCAATGATATAGACCGTTCGGTTCCGCTTGCGCCCAAACTGGACTGCCTCTGAATTGGTGTTTACAAACACGTCAATTTTATTGCCGCGTACGGCTCCACCTACGTCTTCAGCTCGACGGTATCCAACCCCGTCGATATACACCCACCATCCCAAAGGAATGACCTTTGGATCGACCGCAATGGTGTGACCCGGTTTTGCCATTACACCCGTCGCCGTGCGGCCATAGCCAGGCGAATTCACAGGCTTTCCACCCCCAGCGGGAGAATAGGCTGTCAGGGTAACTCCGTTCAGTACTTTCTTCGGCCGAAATGCTTTACCACCACGGGAGACCATTCCCGCTGATGCGACCAAGGCTGGCTGCGATTCATCATCCAGACGGTTTGGAGCTTCTGGAACTGCTGTTCCGACCGCCACGACCTTGTCTTTTTTGACTGTAAGTACATCTCGTTTCACCAGTTCACGGGAGACTTCTTTTCCGTCTTCCATGACCAGCTTGTAGTGTGCAATTGCCTTACCTTCTTGACCATCCTGAATGACTTTCGTTTTCCCTTTTGTCAACGAGGTGTCATTCTTGCGGATCTCTTGAAAGGTGACGCGTTCTTCCTCTTGTACCATCTCGATCGCAACGCGCTTCACTTGAATCGCGGACCCTTTGCTAAGAGAGGTATTCAACGCCGGTTCTACCCGGTCCAACTCACCCAGCGCAATGTTGCCGTCCTTCAACACGCCAGCAACATAGCGACTACGTGACTGTATCATTTTTGTCTGCCCGTCAACCTGGACAGGAATCGTCCAGCTTGTATCTAAAGTAATATTCATTCCGCTCGTAAGTTTTGTCTTAGGTGTTGGTTGAAGGGAATCCCTTTCCGTTACCGTAATGTTTCGTTCGGCTAGAAATTGCTCGACGGTATCTGCTTTTGAACCTACCGTCTGACTCTCTCCGTCTAACGTAAAAGTGACCATTTTTGGCTGGGTAGCCTGGGCAGAGAAATAGCCAATCATGGGAACGAGTATAAGGGCCAGAATGCCGAAGAGGACGAGTCCCCTGTTCTTATACCTGTCCCACATCCTGCTTAATTCCATTTCCCACACTCCTTTTTTACTCGAAAAGCCCGAGGGCCTTTCTCCGTCTAGCCAGGTAAGGGTCGATGTAATTGCACTAATATTCTGGAAGTGGCCGATACTGAAGAAGGTCGGTTTTGATTGTATGTTACTTTTTCGGCTTTGTCAAATTTCCCCTCCCTGGCTGCAGCGATGCTGGTAACAGACTAGCAAAAACAGTCTGGCGAATGGAAGCTGTTTTCTGTCGAGTCTCTATGTCGATGCGAGCTGAATCGTTCGACACATTGTACATGGTATGCCAAGCAAAAAAAGAGTAGAACGGCGATATCTTGACGCTTTTCATAGAAAAAACCGGGAAAATCACGATTTGATGCGTGATTGCCCGGTTTTTTTGGCGCAAATCTTTTTTTAGGATTCGAGGCGGAACAGCCTTCTGGCATTGTCAGAAGTAATCTTCGCCATTTCCTCATAGGAAAGCCCGTGCAGGTTGGCCATTTCCTCGCAAACATAGCGAACATAGCCGCTCTCATTTCGCTTTCCACGGAACGGATGGGGGGTCAAATAGGGGCAATCCGTCTCAATCAACAGGCGATCGAGCGGCACTTTGGCTGCCACCTCTTTGGGCTGCTTGGCGTTTTTGAACGTCAAAGGACCGCCAAACGAGATGTAAAAATTCATATTCAACGCCAGCTTCGCCGTTTCCCAGCTTCCGGAAAAGCAGTGCATGATGCCGCCTACCTCGCTTGCCTTCTCCTCTTTGAGAATGGAGATGACGTCCTGATGGGCGTCGCGATTGTGAATGATAATCGGCTTATCCAGCTTGCGGGCGAGGCGGATCTGCTTGCGGAACACCTCTGCCTGCACATCGCGAGGCGATGTATCCCAGTGGTAATCCAGACCCATTTCTCCAAGCCCAACGACTTTGGGATGGCGGCTCAGCTCCTCAATCCACTCCAGATGTTCGTCCGTCATGTCCTTCGCATCCTGGGGATGCCAGCCGATCACGGCATAGATAAAATCGTAGTTGTCCGCAAGCTCGAGGCAGGTCGGGATCGTCTCGGCATTGAAGCCGATATTGACGATGGTATCCACCCCATTCTCTTTTGCCCGGGCAATCACCGCTTCACGGTCTTCGTCAAATTCTTTTGCATTCAGATGCGCATGTGTTTCAAATAACAAAGCAAGATCCTTCCTTTCCAGACCGCTTACTTGACAATGGCTCCGTTCGGCATGCTTGGATCTACGGTTGCCAGCGTCAATTGGTCACCCTCAGATGCTGCCAGAATCATTCCCTGCGACATTTCACCGCGCAGCTTCACTGGCTTCAGATTGGCTACCAGGATCACTTTTTTGCCCACCATTTCTTCCGGGCTGTAGTACTTGGCGATGCCAGAGACGACCTGGCGTTTTTCATAGCCGAGATCAAGCTGGAGCACCAGCAGTTTGTCGGCGTTTGGATGCTTGGCACATTCCACGACTTGCGCCACACGCAATTCTACCTTGGCGAAGTCGTCGATGCCGATTTCCTCCTTGGCATCTGCCGGTTTTTCTGCGGATGCAGCCGCTTTCTCTGGATTGTTTGTCTCGCTCACGCTTTTCCCTCCTGCCAAAGCTTCCTGCTTCTTCTTGTTTTCCTCTGCCTGACGGCGTGCTTCCGCCGTAGATTCATCGATAAAGGCCAGCTCTGCCGCTACATCAAGACGCGGGAAGAGCAGCTCTTTGCGGCTGACAGTGCTGCCGGCCGGCAAGCCGCCCCATGCACCGGCGGACTCCCAGCTTGTCGCTTCCGCATTTCCCAAGATCCCGAGCTGATCCCAAATTTTTGCCGGGGCTTTCGTCATGAATGGCTGGATGAGAATGGAGCTGATCCGAATGCTCTCGGCCAGATTGTACATGACGGTAGCCAGACGGCCTTTGGTTTCATCGGACTTCGCTAGGTTCCACGGCATGGTTTCATCGATGTACTTGTTGGTGCGTCCTACCAGCTCCCAGATGTGGGCGAGCGCATTGCTAAAGCGCATTTCCTCGACGTGGCCTTCCACCAGCGCTTTGGTTTTGACTGCCAGGCTGATCAGGTCGTCATCCGGTTCTCCCGCATCCTGCGGAGCCGGAACAATTCCGTCGTAGTATTTTTCGATCATCGTCGCCGTGCGGCTCAAGAGGTTGCCGATGTCGTTGGCGAGATCGTAATTCAGACGTTGTACAAAGGATTCTGGTGTAAAGACACCGTCTTGGCCAAAATTGATTTCGCGCAGCAGGAAGTATCGCACGCTGTCGGAGCCGTAACGCTCGATCAACAGCTTCGGATCGATCACATTCCCTTTGGACTTGGACATTTTTCCATCCGGCATCAAGAGCCAGCCGTGTCCAAACACTTGCTTCGGCAACGGAATATCCAGAGCCATCAGCAGGATCGGCCAGTAAATGGTGTGGAAACGCAGGATGTCCTTCCCGACCATGTGCACGTCCGCTGGCCAGTAGCGGCGATATTTGCTGTCATCGTCCGTCAGATAGCCCAGCGCAGAAATATAGTTCGTCAAAGCGTCGATCCAGACGTAGATCACATGCTTCGGATCGCTTGGAACCTTGATGCCCCAGTCAAATGTGCTGCGGGAGACGGAGAGATCCTGCAGGCCGGGCTTCAGGAAGTTGTTGATCATTTCGTTGCGGCGGCTCTCCGGCTGAATGAACTCCGGATGCTCTTCGATGTACTTGAGCAGGCGATCCTGGTATTTCGACATGCGGAAGAAGTAGTTTTGCTCTTTTACTTTCTTCACTTCACGTCCGCAGTCCGGACAGATGTAGCCCTTGTCCGTCTTGCACTGGGTCTCGGTCCAGAACGCCTCATCCGGCACACAGTAATAGCCCTCGTACTCGCCCAGATAAATATCATCCTGATCGAGCAGCCGCTGGAAGATCTTTTCCACCACTTCCTTGTGGCGTGGCTGGGTGGTGCGAATAAAGTCGTCGTAGGAAATATCCAGTCTATCCCACAGGTCGCGAATCCAGTCTACAATCGGATCGATAAACTCCAGCGGCTGTTTGCCGTCCTCGGCTGCACGCTCCTGCAGCTTTTGCCCGTGCTCATCTGTCCCTGTCAGATAGTAGACATCGTATCCGCGCAGTCGTTTGTAGCGGGCTAACGCATCACAGGCGATGGTAGTATACGCATTCCCGATGTGCAGCTTGTTGCTCGGATAGTAGATCGGTGTCGTAATGTAATACGTTGGTTTCATAGCGACAAAACCCCTCCAAAAAGACATGTAAATATAGAAAAGCCCGCCCCAGATTGGGACGAGCTTGATCTCGCGGTACCACCCAAATACTCCGTTCCCTCACGGCGAACGGACTTGAGGAGTCAATCGTTGACTCCGCCCATAACGCGGGCATGCGTCGCAAACTACTGCAGCCAGAAAAAAGCATCTGCTCGTTCATCTGCGAAACTCAGGGGCCATCTTCAGCCTGCTCGCTTATGCCGGTTTGCAGCTACCCCGGCTCTCTGCAATAAGGAGTGTCGGCTTACTCTTCCCTTCATCGTCTGCTCTCGATATTATCATCTATTTTACACGAGCGGCCCGTTTTGTAAACATCTCCTCGCCTATCTTTTAAGCGATAGCGTGATTCGACAAAACCGGGGAACATGCCTAAAAAACAGAGGAAATGTCGAATGTATACATATTATTCGACAAAATACGACTTTCTCTACAATTTCTTTTCCCAGTAATTTTTATCCATAAAATTTTCCAGATAGCTTTTTATCCATCAATAAATGCTGATATATCAATATTTACAATTTCAAAAAACACTTTTCTCTTCAAAAAAATAACAAAATCATGTTGACACGTTTGGGAATCGCTGGTATGATAAACGCAACTGAAAATGTCGAATATTGACGATTAATAGTGGTATTCACAAAATAGCAAAACATCGCTAGCTTTTGGGAGGAGATCAACCAATGATGAAATCAACTGGTATTGTACGTAAAGTGGACGAGCTCGGCCGCGTGGTGATTCCAATCGAATTGCGCCGTACGCTGGGAATCGCAGAAAAAGACGCTTTGGAGATCTACGTGGATGGCGAGCGCATTATCTTGAAAAAATATGAGCCAGCATGTATTTTCTGTGGTAACGCAGATAAAGTATCTCATTTTAAAGGTAAAATTGTTTGCCAGGATTGCCTGACTGAATTGCCTGTAGCAAAACGCTAAAACTCTTATACGTAAATCCAACGAGCCTTTTACCAGCTATCGTCTGATCTGTCCTGGTTTGAGGCTTTTTTTGTTGTGGTTCAACAGCTGTAGTGGCGGGGAGGAAAAAGGGGAAACGCTCCAGCTTGGTCACTCGACCAACTTTCCCTCGTCCTCCGTCTCCCTAACTGAACATTTTTTGAAATCAAAAAAGCTGGCTGCCGTGCCAGCTTTTCCTGATCCACCCGTCCTGCTATTCCTGATGGTATTCGTTGTAGACATCGCGCTTGGAGACGCCGCGGTCTTGCGCAACCTGCTTGATTGCGTCCTTTTTGCTGATGCCCTCTGCGATGTAGTGATCGACATGAGCCATCACGTCCAACTCCTGCCACCACGAACCTTCCTCGGCGTTTTCAGCCACTCCGGTGTAGCCTTCGACAATCAGGCAGAATTCTCCACGCGCTTCTCCTTTTGCCAGCCACTCGATCAGTTCATCCAGGGTCCCCCGGGCAAACTCCTCATATCGTTTCGTCAGCTCGCGCGCCAGGACGGCACGGCGATTGCCCCATGCCTCTCGTATGGCAGCCAGCGTTTTGCTGATGCGATGGGGAGCCTCGTAGAAAATCAGGGTCTCCGGATAACGCTTGAGACGCTCCAGCTCTTCCCTTCGCTCCTTGTTCTCCCGTCCGAGGAAACCGCAAAAGACAAAGCGATCGGTCGGCAAGCCAGAGGCGATCAGAGCCGTCAAGCCAGCATTCGCACCCGGTACGGGAATGACGGGATAACCGGCCGCAGCTGCGTCCCGTACCAAATCCGCTCCCGGATCAGATATAGCGGGCAGCCCCGCATCGCTGACCAGGGCAATTCTCTTGCCCTCCGCCAACCATTGCAGCAAGCCATGCCCGCTTGCTTCCTTATTATGCTCATGATAACTGACTGTTCTTTTCTCAATCTGAAAATGGTTCAACAGCTTGCGGGTCTGTCGTGTATCCTCACAGGCAATCACATCGACCATTCGCAGCGTTTCCAGACAGCGTACCGTCATATCATCAAGATTGCCAATCGGTGTCGCCACCAGGTAGAGCGCCCCCGTCAATTCCTCTGTAAAGCTGCTTTGGACGTTCATTCGCAAGGCACGCCTCCTATCAACTCTTCTTTTTGTCTGCGCGTAAGCCGCTTGATCGCTTCCTCCCGCTTCAAGCCCCAGGAGCGATCCTCTCCTTCTTCCCAGTACAACAGCTCTACCGGACCTCTTCCTCTGGTATACTTCGCTCCCTTGCCCTCGTTGTGGGCGCGAAGGCGGCGTGCCAGCTCCGTGGTGTATCCCGTATAGAGGCTCCCATCCCGGCAGACGAGAATATAGACAAAATGGCTTTTATGCGAGGGAATCGCGTCTTCCGAAATAGATCTCCTGCAGTTCTTCACAGTATTCCTCTCCCTTTTCATAGACAATCAGGGGAGGTTGAATCCGCAGCTCCGGTTTGCCGCCACGCATCCCCTCGATCAGCACCATATTGGGTTCGGCGTCCCTGCGCGGATAGACGAGCCTCATGCGCTTTGGTTCCATTCCATACTTCCGCATGTACGAGATGATGTCCACCAGCCTTGTCGAACGGTGCACCATCGCCAGCTTGCCTCCGTTTTTCAACAATTGGCTGCCGACCCGTATGACATCCTCCAGATTGAGCAAAATCTCGTGACGTGCAATGGCAAAATGCTCACGGATGTTTTGTTCTCCGCTCATAGCGGGCATGTACGGGGGATTGCAGGTAATCAGATCAAACTTGCCATGGCCGAACCGCTCTACGGCTTCCTTTACATCCCCATGATGCATCGTAACGCGATCATCCAGACCATTGAGTGTAACATTGCGGGAAGCCATGCTAAACAATCTTTCCTGGATTTCAATGCCGTCAAAAGTGGCTTCCGGCGTCCGCGTGGTCATGATCAGCGGGATTGCTCCATTGCCGGTGCACATGTCCAGCACTCTCCCGCGTTTGGGAACAGAGGCGAAACGGGCCAGCAGGACGGCATCCATGGAAAAGCAAAATACCTCATGGCTTTGAATGATTTTCATTTCGTGTGTGAGCAAATCGTCAATACGCTCCGCTTCAAAAAGCGGCACATGAGAGACTGGTTCCATCAGCTGCGCCAAACTCCTTTTTCTTGTCTTCATCTGTGAAGTGAAAAAGCGACCTGATCCATGAGACAGGTCGCTTTTTTCATTCAGTGCAAATCATGCACCTTTATTTTTGCGGACCGCCGCTCAAAAAAGATAGACAGAACAGGCAATCTCCTTCTTTTCGCAAGCTGCCGAAGTGTACATTGCAAATATGAAACCCTTCTCCGTACAGACGAGCCAGGTTGTCATATCCTTCCCCGACTACTTTCTTCTTGGCTTTCTCCTGTGCAGCAGGGTTGGTTCCCTTCTGTTTTGGTGAGGAGCCGGTCTTCTTCTTGTCTAGCCGGTTACGAAGGTGCTGGTTTTCAACGAGTAATTGGGCATTTTCCTCCATCAAAACGACGATGACATCTTTCAGTTCGCCAATCTCTTGATACAGGTCGCCAATTCTTTCTTCAATGCTCGCCATTTTGACGAAAATTTCCCGTTTGTCCACTAGCTCACCTCTCCCCTACCCCACATTATTCAAAAGTGGGGAGCCCTATCGCAATCTCATCAAGTCCAAACTCGGTAATTCGTTTATCTACCGCCAGCTCCACCTGAACAGACTGATCCAGTACGTTCACAGAGACGACCCGTCCGTTCCCCATAGGGGTGGTTACAACTTTGCCGACATCGGGCATTTCTTCGCGGGTGCTTTCATAGTTGTCATTTTCGTATTTTAAACAGCACATCAATCGTCCGCAAAGACCGGAGATTTTCGCTGGATTCAACGAAAGATTTTGATCCTTGGCCATCTTGATCGACACTGGCTCAAAGTCGCCCAAAAACGTCGAGCAGCAGAGCAAGCGTCCACAAGGGCCGATTCCGCCCAACATCTTCGCTTCGTCCCGTACCCCGATCTGGCGAAGCTCGATGCGCGTGCGAAAGACGGAAGCCAGATCCTTTACCAGCTCACGAAAATCAACGCGTCCGTCAGCGGTAAAATAGAAGATGATCTTGTTGCGGTCAAAGGTATACTCCACATCGACCAGCTTCATATCCAGCTTGTGATCCTTGATTTTCGCCTGGCATACGGCAAATGCGTTCATTGCCGCCTGTTTATTTTCATCCACCTGCTTGGCATCCCGCTCGTCCGCCATGCGGATGACTTTTTTCAATGGCAACACGACGTCTTCATCGGCTACCTGCTTCTTGCCAATCACAACTTTCCCGTATTCGACCCCTCTCGCCGTCTCGACGATTACGGTGCAATCCTTCTCGATCGGCAGTCGGTCAGGGTCGAAGTAATATATCTTGCCCGCTTTTTTAAAGCGGACACCAACAACCTCATACAAGGATTATCCCTCCTGGAGTTGAAGAACCAACCGCTCAAGGGCCAACTGTGCGTTGGCGTTTCGCTCTATCCGATACTTCGTTTCCATGACCAAATCAATCCCACGCAAGAGCTCAGCTTTTGTCCATGCCAGTGCTTGTCCTTGCAGCACATCCTGTTGGTCGCTGTTAATGAGATGGGCATGCCTGCCTACTTGCACATACAGGATATCGCGCAGCCAAAGGATGAGCAAATCCAAAAAGAGGGGTAGTTCCTCCTTTATTTTGTCGCTCTTATGCAACATATCATGAATCGAAAAGAGCGGTGACGAGTTGCGTTGTCGGCACTCATGCACCAATTGTATCACTAGATTTCTCAGCTGTGCAAACGATTCTGATTGGCTAAGTATCAGGGCCTCTTCCACATTTGTCGTAATGTGGGAAGCGACCTTCGCGATGCCCGGCAAAACCCCGGCATCGCTCAGCTTTTGGGCGATTGCGTCAGGGGATAGAGGGGAAAAGGGAACGATTTGGCAACGGGATAAGATCGTGGGAAGAATCGCGTGGCTGTGCTCCGTCAAGAGCAGGGCCAATACGCCAACGGGCGGTTCCTCCAAGAATTTCAGCAGGCTGTTGGCTGCCTGCGCGGTCATTTTGTCGATATGTTCGATGATATATACCTTGTGCCGCGACTCCACGGCACGCATCGCCATTTCCTTTTGCAGGGCACGGATCTGGTCGATCTTGATCGAAGCGCCATCCGGTGTCACGTAGAGCACATCGGGATGATTGCCAGATTCAATGCGTCTGCATGTAAGACAGGCCCCGCAGGCGTCCGCCTCTTTTTCTGGACAAAAAAGAGACTTCGCCAGATGCAGGGCCATCTGCTTCTTGCCTGCGCCCTTGGGACCCGCGAACAGATAGGCGTGGGCCAGACGATGGTTGAGCAAGCTATGGTGCAGCAGCTCGGAGGCACGCGGCTGCTGGGAAAATAGTGTCCACGTCATGATCGGTCTACCACCCGTCAAAAGTACAGATTGATCAGCATGCCGCGAATCTCGCCAATTCGCGCCAAGAGATCGATCATGGGAGCCTGGTCGCTGAGGAGCTCATCGGTCAGCCGCAACAGCTCGGCGTCCACTTCCTTGACGATTTTGTACAATCTGCTGCGTCCGCGTCGGTTCATCCCCCGCCTGTCGTCCAACGCAATGCCATATTGAACGGCTTCTTCCATAAACTGCTTGACGAGATTCTTATAGGCGTAGAAATCGCGAATCGAGCGGGAGCGCGCCAAAATCTGGCCCTGCTTATCAATCGTTGACAACAATTGGGTCAGGCGTTCCTGCGACATGCGCTCGTCCTCGCCTTGAACCAGCTTGCCAAAATTCAGCTGTTCCGATTGGGGACTTCTGCGTGAGTCTGTAGCTCTTGGCATTTCCACCTTTGGCCGAAGACCATCGCTGATTTTCATCGTGCCACCTCCGTTACTCCTTTAAAACGAATGGAACTCCCCCACATCCAGTACGAAGACGGCTGCACCGCCAACCTGCACTTCCAAGGGATAGGGCATAAAGGAGTCGACTGCATTGCTGAGGGGCGAGACCGGGGTTACCATTTGTTTGCGTGACTTGCAGTTATGTGAAATGATGTCGATTACTTCCGGCACACTTTCGTCAGACGTACCGATTAAAAAAGTCGTATTGCCTGCGCGCAAGAAACCCCCGGTACTGGCAAGCTTGGTCGCACGAAACCCTTTTTTGACCAGTTGTTGAGACAGACGACCGCTATCTTTGTCCTGTACGACCGCAATTACCATCTTCATCGGCCATCACCCTTTCTACCATCAAGATTATGGTTACTATCGTTGCTTCATTGTATGTCAAACCTCTAGGCTGGTTACGAACTCCTTCTATAGGTAGTATAGCATGTCTATAACAAAGCGGTACTGTCAGCTTACAATCTCGCAAGCAAAGCTTCCATCGCCGCTTGGTATACCTGATCCGGATTTTGCTCGGCATCAATGATGATAAAGCGCTTGGGATCGCGAGCGATCGCCAACCGATAGCCTTCCTGGACCAGCTCGTGGAAGCGCAGCCCCTCCAAATCGAGGCGATTCACTTCCCTGCCGCGAGTGGCATTGATCCGTTCCAGCCCCACCTTAGGGGAGACATCGAAGTACAAGGTCCATTCCGGCATGCAACCCTCGACGGCAAACTGGTTGATCATGAAGACTTCCTCGATGCCAAGTCCGCGTGCATGCCCTTGATAAGCAAGGCTGCTGTCGATAAAACGGTCGCAAAGCACCAGCTTGCCAGCTTCCAAGGCGGGCAGGACTTTTTCTACCAAATGCTGACGTCTGGCCGCCGCATACAACAGGGCTTCCGTCCGTTTGTCCATCTGGGTATGCGCCGGATTCAAAATGATCTCCCGAATCTTTTCTGCGATGTCAATCCCGCCCGGCTCGCGGGTCAAAAGCACATCCATACCGCGCCTGCGCAGTTCTTCATACATGCGGGCGATGACAGTCGATTTTCCTGCCCCATCACCGCCCTCTACGGTAATGAATCTGCCTTTTCTTCCTGTTGTCACATTCATGCTCCTTCCGAACCTGTTGTCGGCCTACTTTTCATCCCGCAGGACCCGAATCATCTGCAGACTGTCGTCCTGCACCCCGTGAAAACGGGTTTGACCAGCCCGCAACTCCATAAGCATCGCCATACTCTGCTCGTCCATCCGCTCACCTGGGACCAGAATGGGGATCCCTGGCGGGTAGGGAATCACCATCTCTGCCACGACACGCCCCAGCGATTGGTCCAGCGGGATGGAGATTTGCGGCAAATCCACCGCTTCATGCATCGGGAGTGCCTGCTCCCTTATATAATGAGAAGACACGATTCCGGCCTGCACGACCCGCTCTGTATCCATCTCTTCCTGTACCTCCAGCGACTCCAGCAATCGAGCCAAGGCGTCAAGGTCTTTTCCTGTCGTACCCGAAGACGCTGCCAACAGCACATGGGCGTCATCTGCCAGCTCTGGAAAAATGCCGTGCTGCTCCATCAGCCGCTGCAGGGAAAAGCCGTCGATCTGTTCCGTACGCAGATGCAAAAAAAGCTTCAGCGGGTCCAAGGTCGAATAGACGCTGTTGGCACTCAATTGCGGCCAGTGCAGCCATGATAAATGGCGGGTCCTCTCACGCAGCTTGTCCAGCAGCGGAAAAAGCCGCTCCCACTCCCTTGCCGCTTCCAGGGCAAGGTGGCGCCTCGCCAGATCCAGTGAAGCCATCAGCAGATAGGAAGGGCTGGATGACTGGATCATGCCCAAAATCCGGTATAAGCGCTCCCGGTCTATCCGCTCGCCTTGCAAGTGAAGCATCGATGACATGGTGAGTGCAGTCGCCATCTTATGGGTCGATTGTACAGCAGCGTCTGCCCCTGCCTGCATGGCTGATTGCGGGAAGGCGGGGTGAAAGCCGTAATGCGCCCCATGCGCCTCGTCCACAAATAAAGGAATGTTATGTCGATGTACGGTCGCCGCCATTTTCGCCAGATCAATCCCCATCCCGTAGTACGTGGGGTTGGTGAGAAAAACAGCCTTGACGTCCGGATGTGCCAGCAGCGCCCGCTCGACATCCTCGCGGCGCACCCCTGCGGCAACACCTGTCGCCAGATCGACAGCCGGTACCAAAAAGACCGGAATAGCCCGCGCCATGATGATGCCATGAAATACGGATTTGTGGCAGTTGCGCTGAACGAGGATTTTCTCCCCTGGTCGGCAGGCCGTCATGATCAGAGCCAGGTTTCCTACCGTGCTGCCTCCGACGAGAAAACGGGTCTCCTGTGCGCCAAATGCTTCGGCAGCCAGTTCCTGCGCCTTGGCGATGACGCCTTGTGGCTGATGCAGGTCATCCATTCCTGAAATTTCCGTCAGATCCAGCTCCAAAACGGACGCAAAGCGTTCGCGTCCACTATGATCGAAGCTGTGACCCATTTTATGCCCAGGCACATGAAACGAGTGCGGTCGATGTCTCGCATGCCGCTCTAGCTGCTCGTACAACGGAGCCTTGCTTTGCCGCTCCCGATATTCAGCTTCTTTTGCCATCACGCACTCTTCACGCCCTTTACTATTTCCATGGTTTCCCCATCATTTTAACATGAATTGCCGAAAACGGAAAAAGACATCGGAGGGAATCCGACGCCTTTTTTGCCTTCACGCATCTTTTAACCAGATTCTTCTCATCTGGTGAATGAAGAACGGATACTTTTCATCCTGTACATCAGTGTTGACCATTTCTTGCTCGCATTGCTGACAAATAAACTGCTCGCAAATGGCAATTCCGTCCTTTTGTTCCTCGTCACAGACGATACAGCGTTGAGCAACTTTTTCCATAGTGGTAACGCCTGCCCTTTTCCTCAATCTACCAAACATTATACCCCATTATAATCAGCATCATTCCCAAACGTTCGTCTTTTCGCCGATTGCTCGGTAGAAGCTTAAATATGCCCGTGCTTCCTGCAGTGGAAAACAGCCCGCCGCATCCAGTACAATGGGCTGTCTCATGATGCTGGCAAGCGAAGGCAGGGGCAGCTCGCCGATCACAGGGTCGTGCTGTGCAAGTAGCAGCAAATCCGCTTGTACCAACGCTTCTTCCCTATTGCGCCGAATCGACCAGGTCGGGAAAATGTCGTTCGGAAATGGCTCGTCCTGCTTTATGTACAAGATTACCTCATAATCCTTCAGCCAGCCTACAGGCATCTGTTTCCAAAGAGACAAGGGACCCCAGAGAACGATCCGCCGGATATTCGCTTTTTCCAGGATAGCGGCCGTCTCACGCATCAACCAGGCGCAAAGCTGCGCATGATCCTCCCGTGCCGGAAACCACCATTCCTGACCGACCCGCCTGTCTAATCCTAATGCCCGGGCCACAGAGCGCAGGGAAATCCCCTCTGCATCACAGGTATCGCCCAATTCGAGAAAAAAGCGTTCTTTCCATGCCAGGTAGCGCGGCAGCTGTCGAATGGCTTCATCCACTTCCCGCCTGGCGCAAACATAGGACATCCGTCCATGAGTTGCCAGATGGCGGCTCAATCGGCGCAGCCACTTCCCGTCCGGCTCTCCGCCGAGCAGCGCTCGTTCCTGATCCGCTACCAAGGCCATGCGCACCACTTCCCAGCGCTCGTTTTTCCGTACCTCTTCCGCCAATTGGTCCGCCCAGCCATACGGAATGCCCGCTCCGTATACCAGAAGCAGACCAGGAGTCTCGCTCAGACGAGCTATGTCATTTGCACCATGCAGCTCGGCAGGTGTGGTCACCAGCAAGCCGTCCACTTCACGTCGGCGAAGAGATGAGCCCCCCTGCTTGGCAGCCTGAAGATCGATGCCGCACATCGCCAGTTCCGGCCCCACCAAAGGCGAAAGCTCCGCCGATGCGGACAGCAGGAGTCGTTGAGGATGGGACACGACGCTTCACTCCTTTTTCCATCTATCCTGATAGTCTGCCCTCAAAGTAAAAAAACCGCTGGCCGCGCCCAACGGTTTCGGATATGGTTTTTCCCGGACATTCTTCCTCGCGCATGAAGTCTGTGCGATAATACGAGGGAATACCTGACAATAGTATCGCATCGCTCTGGGGGAAGTGAACGTTTGTGAAAGCATCCATGCATCAAACCATCTATAGCTATAAGCTGCTCTACCGCTTTCGCTGGCGGAGTGCGGGCTATCTGACGCAGCTTTTGCTGATCGGCTTGTCTCTCATCGGCATCTCGCTGCTTCTGGATACTCCCGTCGTCCACCTGATTGTAAACTTGGCCATCTTGCCAATCATCCCCGTCTGCCATCTTCTCGTATTCCGGCTTTATGCCAAACTGCGGCTGCAAAAGCCTCATACGACTGCAGACATGCTGGTCTCTCCCTGGTGGGGAACCGGCTATCGGCTGCCCGTTCCAATCCGTCTCTACCGTACCACCGAAGGAACAGTATTGGCCGGCAGTCTGCTTTTCGCCGGTGCTGCTTACGTCTGGCTGCCTGTCGAATACGGTCTTGCACTGCTTGCCGGCACGTTCATACTTGCCTTGCCCCGTCTCCTCGCGTTGCTGGCTTCCCTGCGTCAGCCAAAGTCGTGCAGCGTCAAGTACGAGGAGCGAGGGGTTGCCTTTTTATTGACTGACGGGTAACTGCTCCCATCCGCATCACATCACCCAGAGCTTGATCACAATCAACGCCGCCAAGCCGGGCAAACGCAGGAATCCAACGAGTATCGCGGTAATCGGGTTGATCGGAATATGAAAGCTTGCCATCTCCCCGATCAGATTGGCGAAAAACAACAGGATCGCGCCGATGACCACCTGCATGGCTGCAAATCCAATCCACCGTACGGGACGCGCCACCGATTTGCTGGCGGCAATCAGCAGCATGATGCCGACGATGACCAGTCCAATAATCCATTCCACCGACATGACCAACCCCTCCTACGCTTCTTGACGGTCCCTCTCCCGCTTGGCTTGTGACAAAAGGTACATATAGCGTTTTTCCGTCAATTGCAGATAGTAGATCGCTTCATCCACCCTTCCGTCCGGTTCGCATATCTCCATTAAATAACGAGCGTGCTGCCAATCCCGGCGCGCGTGATGAACAGAAGCATCCAGCCCCTCCCGGCCCCACTCGACGATGACCCTCGACTTTTTTCCCCAACGACTCACTTGTTTACTCCTCCCTTATTGAAAGTAGTACAACACGCCTGTCATGTTGTTGATCGCGTGCAGGATGACAGCGCCCCAGATGGATTGATAGCGGTGCCGGACAAAGCCCAGACCGACCCCTATCACGAATAACGGAGCCAACAACGCCACGTCCATGTGCAAAAGGGCAAACCACAGACTGCTCAGAAGAATCCCGGCGAACGCTCCGATCCGCTTGACCAAATACGTTTGGACGACTCCGCGAAACAGCAGCTCCTCCGCAATCGGCACCAGAATGCCAATCACCAGCACAGACGCCCATGCTGCCAGGATGTTGGTGTCTTTGGCCTGGGCGATCTCCCGGGCGATCTGCTGCTCCCGCTCGGAGGATAAGGAAAGACCAAACCAGTCTGCTACCGGTTCCGTCACCAGAACATCCATGGCTTGCGAGATCAAGAGAAGCAACACCAGCAAGGTGAAAATCATTTTCCACAGCTTGACGGGCTTCTTGATGCCGATTTCCCCCCAGCGTCCACGAAACCAGAGCGGAATCAAAAACAGAAGAAATAGTTGATACAGGGCGGATTCAAATACGCCACCAACTGTTCCCCCTGCAAAATACGTCCCCTCCATAAAGATTCCATACAGGATCAGTGTTGCGGCTTGATACACATGCATCCAGGCGACGATGTGGAGAACATCGCGGCCGTCCAGCTCGTGATCCCCCCACAACCAGCGCCTGACTTTTCGTTCTCTCCACCAGCTGATCACATACCGTACGGAAACCACGATACTGAGTACGGTTACAGCCAGAATCACCAGTGACAGCCAGATCGCAGGCTGCTCCTCCGTAGTCGCCACCCACCGTCCGTCCTCCCCTTTGATGAATCGGATCAAAGAAAGTTCGGCGGCAAACATGATCCAGTACCCCGCAAACAGCAGGATCGCCCACCGCTCGGATTTGTGCCGGTACTGGGACAGCCCCGTTCCTGTCAGCATTTTCTCACGCTCCTATCTCATCTCTATGTCTCGTCCCACCAAAAAAGTCCCTCTTGTTTGCAGGTGAACAAAAGACCCCTGTCCTTTCAGATGATCGTAAGGATTTCTTAAGAAATACGTAAGTCCACCTTAAGAACGTGTTGATACAATCATGGGCAGTACAGAGACAAGGAGAAAAAAATGCCCATGAAAAGAAAGAAAATCGCGATTCTGTTCGGAGGCTGTTCTTCTGAGTATGAGGTATCGCTGAAATCTGCATCTGCTGTGATTGAACATCTCCGCGATGAGCTGTATGAGCCGATCCTGATCGGCATCACAAGGCAGGGGGAATGGCTCCGCTATCGCGGCAATCCGGATAAAATTCTCGCTGACACCTGGTTCCTGGACGAGAATTGTACACCTGCTGTCGTCTCGCCAAGTCGAGATGTGCACGGAATCATCGAGCTGTATGAAGACTGCATCGAAAAGATTTGGATCGATGCAGCACTTCCGATCCTGCACGGCAAAAACGGAGAGGACGGCACCGTACAGGGGCTGCTGGAGCTTGCCGGAATTCCCATCATCGGTTGCGATACACGCAGTTCCGCCCTCTGCATGGACAAGGAACTGGCCCACACCATCGTCCGATCAGCCGGTATCCTCACTCCTTCTTCCGTGGTTATACGAAAAGATACGGACTTGGACGAGGTAGAAAAACGGACCGGGCATCTGGCCTATCCGCTGTTTGTAAAGCCGGCAAGAGCAGGCTCCTCCGTCGGAATTACCCAAGTGTCGCAAAAGGCTGACCTTCTGGACGCGGTAAAACTGGCTTTTGAACATGACGACAAAATCATCGTGGAGGAAACCGTCTTAGGCTTCGAGGTTGGATGCGCCATTATGGGAAATGAAGAGCTGATCATCGGGGAAGTAGATGAAATCGAGCTGTCCCGCGGATTTTTTGACTATACGGAGAAGTACACGCTGAAAACCGCCCACATCCATATGCCTGCCCGTATCGATCCAGATACAGCACATCGGATTAAGCAAACAGCCGCCGCGATCTACCGGGCTTTGGGCTGCAGCGGTTTTGCCAGAGTGGATCTCTTTGTTACGCCTGATCGCAAATTGGTTTTCAATGAGGTCAATACAATACCGGGCTTTACTCCGCATAGCCGCTTTCCCAATATGCTCAAAGGGGCAGGGTGGTCCTTTGCGGACATGCTTGACCATATTATCGAATTGGCGGTGAGAAAATGAGAGTCGTCTTTCTGAATTCGAAATCCATTCATGAAGGCAATCTGGTGCTGGTGAATCGACATCATCCCCTGCGCCAAGTGATAGATCCCGACAAGCTCGTTCCGGTGGACGAGAAGCATACTGCTATTCTTTTGCATAGCGAAGCCCAAACCATGCTGTCCCGGCTACTGACCCTTTTGGACGCCAAGGAAGGGATTGCGCCCGTCAGCGGCTATCGTTCCTTGCAGGAGCAAGAAACCATTTTCCAGGACTCGCTGAAAGAAAACGGTGAAGAGTTCACCTTGAAATACGTCGCGCTCCCGAATTGCAGCGAACATCAGACCGGTCTAGCCATCGATCTGGCGGAAAACAAGGCTGATATTGACTTTATCCGGCCCGATTTCCCTTATTCGGGGATCTGCCAGGAATTTCGCATGGAAGCGGCCAAATTTGGCTTCATCGAACGCTATCAGGCCGGCAAGGAAGCGGTGACAGGGATTGCCTGGGAGCCGTGGCATTTTCGCTATATCGGCTATCCGCATTCCGCCATCATGCAGCAAAACCAGTTTTCACTCGAAGAATACATCACTTACCTGAAGGATTTCCCCGAGCACGGGCAGCATTTGCTCTTTGAAGATGAGGGACAGACAGCGGAGATTTTCTATATCCGGGCACAGGAGTCTTCCGTCACGACTGTTTCACTGCCAGACGAGTTGCCTTATCAGCTCTCGGGCAACAACGTGGATGGCTGGGTCTGCACCCTTTGGAGGAAGTAGCATGAACCTGGAAAAACAGTACGGCGGGATTGATTCCTTCCGGGTCATCGCCGCATTGCTCGTCGTAGCCATTCATACATCACCGCTATTATCTATCAATGAAACAGCCGATTTTGTGTTTACCCGTATCATCGATCGCGTCGGCGTCCCGTTCTTCTTCATGGCCACAGGCTTTTTCCTGCTTCCGCCTTTTCTTAGAAAAGAGGGACGTCCGCAAAGCGTCATCCGTTTGTTGGCAAAATGCGGGAAGTATTACGGAATCGCCACCCTGATCTACCTCCCGATTCTGTTCTACAAAGGCTATTTTCAGGAAGAAGCGTCGTTTCCGGCAGTCGTAAAGGACATCTTGTTCGACGGGACCTTTTATCATTTGTGGTACTTCCCGGCGGTCGCTATGGGGGCTTGCCTGCTGATTCTGCTTTTGCAGCGGTTATCGAGTAAAATGGTATTTTTCTTGGCTTTCGGCCTCTATGGTATCGGACTGTTTGGGGACAGTTATTATGGCTTCGTGGAAAACGTACCTTGGATCAAGACGGGGTATGAGTGGCTGTTCGCGTTTTCTGATTATACGAGGAACGGCATCTTCTTTGCCCCCGTCTACCTGCTGCTGGGCGGGATCATCGCGGAACAAAAGCGGCCATTATCGAAGAAGGCTTGTCTCACCGGACTTCTCCTCACCTTCTCACTCCTCTTGGCGGAAGGGCTTTGGCTGCATCAGCTCTCGGTACAGCGCCATGACAGCATGTACATCATGCTGATTCCGGTGATGTTCTTCCTGTTTCACTGGCTGTTGTTATGGGGCGGTCGAAGCAACGCTGCATGGCGGTCTGCCTCGATGTGGATCTACATTATCCATCCGCTGTGCATCATCCTGGTCAGGGGATTGGCGAAAGTCACCAATCTCAGCTGGCTGCTCGTGGAAAACAGCCTGGTGCATTATGGAATGGTCGTCCTTGCCTCCGTGATTGGCTCCCTGCTGATCGTCCAGCTTACAGCGCGAAAAAAGGCTAAGCCCTTCCCAAAAGGAAGGGCGTGGGCAGAGATCAACCTGGACAATCTGCGTCATAATGCAACGGTTTTGCAGAACATTTTGCCGTCCACATGCAAGTTTATGGCTGTTGTCAAAGCCAATGCCTACGGTCACGGAGATGTGCAAGTCGCCAAGGAGCTGAATCGTGCGGGGATTTTCTCCTTCGCTGTCGCCACCCTGGCTGAAGGGGTAACATTGCGCCAGCATGGAATCAAAGGCGACATTTTGATTTTGGGCTATACGCATCCTAAGGACATCCCTTCCCTGAAACGGTACCGACTGATTCAAACGGTAGTGGATTACAGCTATGCCGCCATGTTGGAAGACATCGGCGAAAAAATCCGGGTTCATGTAAAGGTGGATACCGGGATGCACCGTCTGGGCGAAAGCTACAGCCATATCGACAATCTCAAGGCGATCTTTGGCTGCAAACATCTGCTTATCGAAGGGATCTACACACACCTGAGCGCAGCAGATTCTTTGCGCTCATCGGACGTGGCTTATACCCGCCAGCAAATCGGTCGTTTTTACGATGTGATCAATCAGATCAGCCATAGCGGTTACGCTATTCCCAGGATTCACATTCAAAGCAGCTACGGCGTCTTGAATTATCCCGAGCTTGACTGTGATTACGTCCGCGTCGGCATCGCCTTGTACGGCGCATACAGCCATCCGCTGGATCAGACCAAGATGTCCGTAGACCTGCGGCCAGTCATGGCGGTCAAGGCAAGGGTCTCAGCCGTAAAAGAGATTCCAGCAGGAGATGCCGTCAGTTATGGCAGGGATTATATCGCTTCCCGGCCGATGAAAATCGCGGTTGTCGCGATCGGGTATGCTGACGGTCTTCCCCGCAATGCCCTCGGCAGCCAAGGCCAGGTGCTGATCCATGGTCACCGCGCACCCATTGTCGGGAAAATCTGTATGGATCAGTTGATGATCGATATAACCGATATTCCGGGCGTTGCACAAGGCGACACGGTTACGATTTGGGGACAGGACGGCGCAGAACAGATCACGGCTGAACAAATAGCGGCAAACTCCAATACCATTACCAATGAGCTTCTCAGCCGAATCGGCAGCAGGCTCGAACGCGTCTATATACGTAACAAGCATGCATAGGGAAAGGCAGGATCACCCTGCCTTTTCTCATTCCTTGCAGCCTCTCGCTTGACGTTCCGCTTTTTCCTTCAAATACAGATTTCGCTCCAGCAGGAATCTCCTCATATATCTCTCGAGTATGAGTGTATCTGCCAGTTTTCCCAACACTCCAAGGGGAGACGTATAATCGAACGTATCGATCATTCGTGTTTTCTTTTCCCCCAACGGGATGAATTCATGCTTATGATAAAAGCGCTTGAACGCACCCTGCACCATTTCATCGACAAAAAACCACGGCTCCTCCATCTCTGTAATCTTGGCAGTCAGCCGCTGTTTGATGCCAAAATGAACCGCCTCCCAGGTCACGCTTTCTCCAAGTCGGATCAGTCCGCTGGTCACCCCGCCGATCGCCTTCTCCCGCGTCCGAGCCGTAGATTCCATATGACTGTCAATGCTTCGCGCCAGGTCAAAACAGATCTGTTGCGGGGCATCGATCTCTACCTCCATGCGAATGACTGGCATTCACACCCCTCCTATTGCGTTCCATTGGCTAGGGTACGGTTGTATCCGAATGTCAGGGTCACCGTCGTCCCGTATCCCAGCTCGCTTTCGACCGCTATTTCCCCTTCATGCGCCAAAACCAATTGCTTGGCAATAGCCATTCCCAGTCCTGTCCCGCTTTCATTTTCCTCTGTATGGCCTCCCCGGTAATAACGCTCAAACAGGTTGGCCAGCGTATCCTGATCCATCCCCGGCCCATTGTCCTTCACCTTGACCTGGAAGCCTCCATTCCTGTAGGAACTCACTTCGACCAGCACCAGAGTTCCGGCAGGCGTATGCTTGATCGCATTCGCCAGGATGTTGATGATGATGCGCCTGAAATACGTCGGATCAACCTCGGCATTCAAGGATGTGACACTCGTTCGAAACTCTATCTGATGCTCAGACGCGATCGGATCGTTCACCATCTCCACGGTAATTCTTCGGATCGTTTCGACTGCCGCTATCTCTGTCTTCATCATAGGAAGCGCTTGATTTTTCAATCGATAGGTGAGCGTCAAGTCTTCGATCAGGCCGTTCATATAATCCGCCTTTTCCCGAATGGTTCGTCCAAATTGACTTACTTCCCCATGCTCCCACTTGTACTGCTCCGATTCCAGAATCGAGGCATAGCCAAAAATAGAGCTAAGCGGTGTCTTCAAATCGTGCGAGAGTCCGGTAATCCACTCTTCCCGCGTCCGCTCCACATCCTTTTGGCGCTGTTCATTCATTTGCAGTGTCTGGCTCAACCGGGAAAGGGCGTCGAACATATCCTTGAATACGGCAAATGACCGCTTCCACTTCCCTTTGCGGGTCTTTCCAACCCTGCGGCCCTTTCTGCCGACGGGCTCGTCATAATTCCCCTTCGCCAAGTGCTCCAGCCAAGTAACCATGTGCAAAAGCGGTTTGCCGACACGCAGCGCGTACCAGCTTCCCGCGATGACGACGGACGCAATCATGATCAGTCCGAATTGGAGAAGCATCGTTTTCATCATATTGTCAAACGATTCATCCGCAGTTCCCGGCTGATCGACCGGGTGACGCGTACCGACCAGATACATCCGCTCGCTCTTTTCATCATAGCGGCTCATGATGTACGCAGGAGCTTCTTCCTTCTCCAGAACTTCTATCAGCTCAAGCTGGGGAGCAGCAGCCGGATCGTTCCACTTCTGTAAAAGGCGCCCTTCGCGGTCGTAAATCGCATACCAGGCTTTTTTCTGCAAAAAGGTCTCCTGCAGTTCCTTCGTTGCTTCTGCACTGCCCGAAGATTCAGCAGCTTGCAAAAGGCTCATCAGCTCTTCTTCCGGCGCTGGCGTCCCGTATAAGACGATCACCTTCCGATCAAGCTGATCAACAACCCAATGCTTTACGTGGTATTGCTTGGACTGCACCATGGCCATCCACTCACCCGGCGTATAGCGGCTGGGTATATCAGCCGGAGACCGATACGCGTAGATCACGTTTCCTTGCTCATCCAGGATTTGCAGCCATCCCCGATGACTCTCTACGCTTTTCTCCACCCGCTTCTCTACCCGGATGCTCTCACCATCGTAAAAAAGCTGAAACGCGATATCGGATGCGGTTAGGCGGGAGAGATCAACCTCAATATCTTCATGCAGCAATTTCATTCCCAGAACCGCAAGAGTAACGAGAAAACAGATGAGCAGCACCATGACAAAGCCAGAAAATTGACGAACATACTGGATAATCAGCTTTCTGCGAAGGTTCATAATGGTCTTCCGCCAGTTACAAGCTTGTAGCCCAACCCTCGAATGGTGACCAGATGCTTCGGCTGTGCCGGATTTTCCTCAATCCTTTGCCGCAGCTTGTAGATGTGCACCATGACTGTATTTTCATCAAATACGCCGTACTCGTCCTTCCATACATGATCGTAAATCTGCTCTTTGGTAAAGACGCGGTTGGGATGCTGGCAGAAAAACACGAGCAGCTGAAACACCTGTGCCGGGCAATCTACCTGTTTTCCATCTACGATCAGCTCTGCCGCATCCACGTTTACTTGAAAACGTCCAAAATCGTATACCTTATCCTCTGCTTTCCCGGGAATCCGGAAGGTGCGGCGCAGGTGAGCCTTCATGCGTGCCACGACCTCCAGGGGATGAAAAGGCTTCGTAATATAATCATCGGCTCCAAAAGCAAAGCCGCTCAATTTGTCAAAATCAGTCCCTTTGGCGGTCAGAAAAAATATTGGCGCCTTCGTCCGCTGCCGGATAGCTGCACACAGATCGAATCCATTTTGATCAGGCAGCATGACATCGAGGATCAACAAATCGTAAGACCGCTCCTCTACCAGGCGCAGCGCCTGTTCTGCCCTCGTACAGGTATCGACATGCCGAAAGCCTTCTTTATTCATGACCGTCTCCAGCATTCTCAAAATCGCTTCTTCGTCATCTACGAGAAGTATTCTTGCCTCTGTTTCCACAGCGGTTCCCTCCCTCTACCCCATCCATCATATCATGGCCGGCCTTCACCTCGGCAAAAGTTAAGGTAATGGTAAGGTTGCGTTTCAGTGGAAGAAAGAGAAGCCATTTACAATAAAGGAGAAAGGAGCGAGGAAACCTATGTGGGCCATTTGCCAGCACGAATTTTTCCGATTGTTCAAGAGTGTGAAATCTTTGATTACCGTCGCCTTTATTGTAGGCGTCTCTTACTGGGTCTCCGATCTGGTCAATCAAGCGGCGAGCTTTTTCCCCGATCAGGAGCTTGCGCAAGGTCATGCGTTGGGCATCCTGTCGCTGGTGATGCTGCTCGGGCCTCTATTTGTATTCAGCCTCTCCCATGACATCATAAATCGAGAGTTAGCCGGAAGAACAATGCGTTTTCTCGTCACGCGAACTTCACGCAAGCAGATCGTTTTGGGAAAGTTCTTGGGCGTTTGCAGTTTTTGGCTTGCCTGCATGCTGATTGCCTTCGGGGTAGTGTTGGCTACTGTCCACACCTTTGATGCCCCTACCTTTTGGAAATGCCTCTCCCTCCTGGTATACTGCATTGCCTTGGCCTTGCTGCTCTCTTTGGCAGTACCACGGCCCAGCTATACCATGTTCCTCGGGATCGTCATTGCACTCGTCTTGCCGGGTCTGGGCATCTGGAGCTTTGCTTCCAGCCATCCGGCCACGCAATGGATCGCGTATCTGACACCGTACACATTCATGGAAAAAGGGGGAGCATGGATCAGCTTGGTCTGGCTGTATGCAGCTGTTTTCGTGACGGCTTCCGTTTTCTTGTTTCAAAGGAGAGATTGCTGATGAACATTTTAGAAACCATCCAGTTGAGCAAACGTTTTGGAAATCGAACCGTGGTGTCTGACGTCAGTCTGGACGTGCAGAGCGGGGAAATCTTTGGCTTCCTGGGACGCAACGGAGCGGGAAAGTCTACGTTCATCAACATGCTGACAGGCATTATTCGTCCTACCTCAGGAGCGATCCGGATGTTTGGAAGCGATTCTCCTGCAGAACAATGGAAACGACGCATCGGGGTTCTGCCTGACTACTCGACATTTTACGACTCGCTCAGCCCTGCGGATCATCTCCATTATTTCGCCCGCGTGAAAGGTGTCCGCCTGACGAAGCCGGAATGCGCCCAAATCCTGAAGTCTGTGGGACTGGAGGAGCATGCTTCGCGCAAGGCCAAGACCTTTTCCTTCGGGATGAAAAAGAAGCTGGGAATTGCCCAGGCTCTGGTAGGCGACCCGGAGCTGTTGTTTTTGGATGAACCTACCTCTGGAGTGGATGTGGAATCAGCCCTGCACATCCAGGATCTGCTCCGGCACTTGCATCGGCAAGGCAAAACGATCTTCATGACCTCGCATAATCTGGACGAAGTAGAAAAGATCTGTACGCGTATCGCGATCATGAAAAACGGAAAAATCGGGTCTTTGGGCAGTCTGGACGAGCTGAGGGCCGCGCATCAGACGTGGCGCCATGTACGCGTGCGCCACTCTGCGCTTATCGAAGAGGAGTCGACCTTGCGCACCTTCGTAGAATCACTGGGTCGCAGCGTCACGTGGGAGTCTGGGCGTCTTTCGCTGCAGATCGATGAGGAACAAAAAATAGCTGCGCTGGTTCGCGCCTTGGTACAGGCTCGTGTGGACATTTACGGCGTACACGTCGAGGAGCCTTCTCTGGAACGGATTTTTTTGGAGGAGGAAAACCATGTCTAATTTATTTCTTGCCTTGATTCTTGCCGCTCTATTGCTGTATCGCATCTATTGGGGAGGCGGCGTGTCGGGGAATCAAACCTACATTTCCATCAGCAGTGGTCTGATCGTGCTGAACCTGGTCATCTTCGTGGAAAAGTGGGTAAAGAGGCACAGACGTATCAATCATTAAGATTTCATAAGAAAAAAGACAGGATACCCTGTCTTTTTTCGCATGGCTATAATTCACGACGACCTTCCAGCGCTTTGGTCAAAGTCACCTCATCCGCATACTCCAGGTCTCCACCCACCGGCAGTCCGTGCGCAATCCGCGTCACGCGAATTCCAAAGGGCTTGATCAGGCGCGAGATGTACATCGCCGTCGCTTCTCCCTCGATGTTGGGATTGGTCGCGAGGATCACTTCCTTGACCTGTTCATCGCTTAGCCGCTTCAACAGGTCCGGGATTTTAATATCCTCGGGCCCGATGCCGTCCATCGGAGAAATGGCCCCGTGCAGGACGTGATAATAACCCTCGAACTCCCGCGTCCGTTCCATCGCCACGACATCTTTGGGCTCCTGCACCACACAGATGATGGAGCCGTCCCGTCTTTTGTCCCGACACAAATGGCACGGGTCCAGGTCGGTGATGTTGTTGCAGACGGAACAGTAGTGAAGCTGACGCTTGGCGTTGACCAGTGCCTTGGCCAGGTCGAGCACATCGTCTTCTTTCATGTTGAGGACGAAAAAAGCAAGCCGTCCTGCCGTTTTTTGCCCAATGCCGGGCAGCTTCATAAAGCCTTCAATCAACTTGGACACCGGTTCCGGATAGAACATACGCGTATTTACTCCTTCAACTGCTTGGCATTAGAACAATCCCGGGATGTTCATTCCTCCGGTAAAGCGTCCCATTTCCTTGCCTACCATCTCATCCGCTTTGCGCATCGCATCGTTTACAGCGGCCAGAACCAAATCTTGCAGCATTTCGACATCTTCTGGATCGACGACTTCAGGCTTGATCACGATATCCTTCACTTGCTTGTGGCCGTCTACTGTCACAGTGACAGCACCGCCGCCTGCAGAGCCTTCCACTGTTTTATCTTTCAGACCTTCTTGCGCTTTCTGCATTTCTTCCTGCATCTTTTTCACTTGCTTCATCATTTGTTGCATCTGTTGCATGTTTTTCATTGAGGGGTCCTCCTTTGATTTCTTCCTACTCTTTTACTTCAATGAGCCCTTCACCTACGAGCTTGATCGCCTCTGCCAGAAAGGGATCTTGCTCTTCTTCGGCTGGAGCATCCGATTGGGCGGATGACTGCTCGACAGACTGCCACTCCTCCTCCATTACAGACAACAGCTGCAACGGCCTTCCGAGCACTGTCTGCATGACGTGTTCCACCACGCCTTTCAGCTCTGGCTCCATCGTCTTATCACAATGTATGGGGCTCTTGAAAACAACGACCACTGCATCGGCTCCAGCGGCTACTGGCTGCCCATTGACCAGCCACGCCTGATGCTGGATCTTGATCTTCTTCAGGTCGGACAATATTTGGCTCCATTGTCCCTGCACCTGTCTGGTCAAGTTGTGGTCCAGTGACTTGGCTACTTCCCGCACCTTGTTGAGCGGAGTCCGCGAGCCGCTCGCACTTGCAGCGGTACGTCTTGGCTCCGCCTTGCGGGGTTCCTCTGCTTTTGCCGGGCTTTGGATGCCAACCTGGCCAGAGAGGATTTGCGCCAGCCGTTCTTCCAGCACGCGAATGCGGTTTGACAAGCTGGATACTTCCGCGCTTCCGGGAGCTTCGCCCGGGCTTGCTCCAACTGCTGCTTCTGTCGTCGTCGAAGCAACAGGCTGACACAGCTTGACCAGCGTCAGCTCCACCAATACTCTTGCATAGGTAGACCATTTCAACTGGGTCAGCGCCTGATTGCACACCTCGATCTTGGCATACAGCTCGGGCAACGTGTGTTTTTGCGCCACCTCTACGAACTGGTCGTCGATCATGGTTCGTTCGATGATCTCTTCCAGCTGCGGGGCAGTCTTGAGCAGCAGCATGTCGCGATAGTAATACAGAAAATCCTGCAGGAACTGTTCGGGATCCTTTCCCTGTACCATCACCCGGTCGAACTGCTCCATCACCTTTGCCACATCTCGTTCCACGATATGCAGCGCCAGGGTGGAGAAGTACGATTGAGCCACTGTCCCTGTGATCTGCATGATGTCGCTTGCCCGAACCTCATCCTTGCTGTAGCTGATCGCCTGATCCAACAGACTCAAGGCGTCGCGGGCTCCGCCTTCCGCCAGCTTCGCCACCAGCTGCAAAGCTTGTTCTTCTACGCGCACCCCTTGCGACAGGCAAATTTTTTGCAAGAGATTGACCATGACCTGCAAGGGAATGCGGTGAAAATCAAAACGCTGACAGCGGGAAATGATCGTCGCCGGCAGCTTGTGCGGCTCGGTCGTCGCAAGGATAAACAGCACGTGGGACGGCGGTTCCTCCAATGTCTTCAATAATGCATTGAACGCTTCCGTCGTCAGCATATGCACTTCATCGATAATGTACACTTTATATCGGACGTCGCTTGGAGCAAATCTCACCTTATCGCGGATGTCCCGAATCTCCTCGACGCCGCGGTTGGAGGCGGCGTCAATTTCCAGCACGTCCGTGACGGAACCCTCCGTAATGGCTCGGCACGTCGCACACTCATTGCACGGCTCTCCATCCTGCGGCTGTTCACAGTTGACTGCTTTGGACATGATTTTCGCTGCACTTGTCTTACCCGTACCACGGGGACCGTTGAACAAATAGGCGTGGGAAAGCCGACCTTCGCGCAATGCGTTGCGCAAGGTGATCGTCACATGTTCTTGTCCGACTACATCTTCGAATGTCTGCGGTCGGTATACGCGATACAGCGCGGTATAAGCCATGTTCGTGTGACACTCCCCATCTGCACAGTCCTCTTCTATATCCTATATAGTATACACCATTGGCATAGTTCGTACAAAACGCTCATGTGTACGGGATACTCTTTTCCCGAAAAAAATCCCGGCACAGATGTCCGGGAAGATTTCGCTCTTTTTCACGTAACTATAAATACGGCAGCAGGATATGGAAGGTGGTTCCGTAGCCTTTGGAGGAAACGCGGATCTGTCCTCCAAGGTCGTGTATGATTTTTTGGCAAACCGAAAGTCCAAGCCCCGTACCTTCTTCCTTGGTCGTAAAAAACGGATCAAAGATTTTGTCGATGATGTAGACGGGAATGCCTGGGCCGGTATCGTGAATGTCGATGCTCATCTTGTCCCCGTCGTGATCGATATGATGAGAGATGCGCAGCGTCCCTTGTTCTCCCATCGCTTCTATACCGTTTTTGCAAATGTTGATAAATACCTGCTTGAGCAGCTCCGTATCCCCCACCGCCATCGGCAGCTTGCCGCGGGAAGCAAACTTCACCTCCACTCCGAACAAATGCGCCTGTGACTCCACAATAGGCAGGATTTCTTCAAAGATAATATTCAGATCGACGATGGAATACTGTACGTCTCGTGGCTTGCTTAACAACAAAAACTCGCTGACGAGGGAATTGATCCGGTTGATCTCTGTCAACATGATCTCGGTGTAGGCTTTCTCCCGATCCATCCCGCTCTCGGTAAACGATTGCAGGAACATCTGGAGAAACCCTTTGATGGAGGTAAGCGGATTGCGGATCTCGTGGGCGGTACCAGCCGCGATTTGTCCAATCATGGCTAGGCGTTCATTCCGTTCAATTTTTTGTTCAAAGGAGCGCAGGTTGGTGATGTCCTTGAACAAGACAAAAGCGCCAACCGTCTTGCCTGATTCATCCTGAATCGTGTTCGCATCGACGATTAATTCGTAGCGCTGGGTATCATTGGTCCATGAAGTGGCGATATTATGCAGCTTAACGCCATCCAGCCATTCTTTTTTGATCAGGCGATGCTGCTCGGGAATTCCGGCAAACAACTGATCGACGTGTTTGTTTAAAATCTGCATCCGTTCCATGCCCAGCAATTTGCAGGCAGTCAGACTGGCTTCAACAATATGTGCCTCACGATCCAGCACGAACAGCCCCAGGCTGGTATCGTGCGTCAGCTTGTTGACGATCCTCTGTGCCAATTCTTGATCGGTCTCTCTCCCCAATTGAAAAAAATGCAGGAGATACAATGGTTTCTCGGCTTCCTGCAACAAGATCATAACTGGGGTTTTGCTCGACTTTCCCCATTTGTCCAGCCATTCCACCTCGACAAACCCTGCCGACTCGCTTTCCCGACGTATGAGTTCCTCATAGAACTCTCCGATGGAACCATTGGAAGGAAGAATGGTTTGCACAGCATGAGAGACCAATTGCTCCCGCGAATACCCGGTCACACGAAGCAGTTGTTCGTTTACTTCTACGATCCTACCCTCGTGATCGACCAATAAAACGGCAGTAGGCAGTTGATGCATGAACCGCTGCAATCGATCGGACGAGCCAACATGGTGTAACGAAAAAGATGCACTCACAGCTTGTCCCTCCTGACCTATGACGTACTTCATCGCACAGGAAAGCATATCGTTTTTTCCCTTTAGGAAAATTCGTGAAAATGGAACAAAAACCTGCTCTATCAGGGGATGTGTTCGGGAGAAATCTTTCGCTAGTTCTCGCCAAAAAACAACAAAATCCTCTTTTATCGGTCCAAACAAAAAAGTGGTACGCCCCCGATTGGGACATACCACTCGTTGATTGCTGTATAGGTACCGTGCACCTATCTTCGATACTCCACATCCAAGCGTTACATATGGCTGCAGCTCAGACCAGGCTACCCTGCGGCACACGCGATGATCCACTTATGGCTGCTTCCTTCCGGACCTGACCAGGTTCATGGGTTCGCGTTGCACAGGACCCGATCCTCAACACCGCTACCATACGGCAGCCTCACATGAGAAGACCTAGGATAGGAATTCAACCCTGCTGTTGCGGATTGCAGGTTACAGGGCACCGCAACCTCCCCGTCTAGCACGGCACAATTAAGAATACCAAAGAAATGAGTGGTTAGCAAGGCGTAAAGCCATCCATTGCTGGAGAATGCTTCCCTTGCTTGTCCCGCATCCTACTCAAAGTCCGGTTTTTTCACCTGGAGAGCGCCTTTCTCATAGGCCTTTTTGAAATACTCGACGATTTGCGGATCAAACTGCGTGCGAGAGCAGCGCAGCACTTCTTCATAAGCTGTTTGCGCAGATACCGCTTGGCGGTACGAACGTGTAGAAATCATGGCATCAAACGTATCCGCTACTGCCAAAATCCGTCCCATCAGCGGAATCTGTTCTCCTTTTAACTGATGCGGATAACCGCGTCCATCCCATCGCTCATGATGATAGCGTATTCCTCGGCTGATGTGGGCAAGACTCTCAATCTGTTCTACCATATCTGCTCCGGTCGTCGGGTGCAGCTTGACGATTTCGTACTCTTCCGGCGTCAGCTTGCCTTCTTTTTGCAGAATGTGATCGGGGATGGCAACCTTCCCTATATCATGAAGCAAGCCTGCATAACGCAAATCATCGCGGGGCAGCATCCGCTTTTGCGACTCATCCATCTGATCGTAGATAGCCAAGGCATATTGGGCGACACGCTCCGTATGCCCTGCCGTATAAGAATCCTTCATCTCCACCGCCAGGTACAGACTGCGTACGATTTGATCCAAGCCATTTTCGGAGAGGGTGGTTTCAGGATGTGTTTCACTGTGGGAACCCTTCTTCCAACGATACATCCAAAATGCTCCGCATATCCCCAAGACCCCAACGATCAGATTGATCCCACAGTACAGGCAATGCATCCAATGGAGAGGGGCCGGGTGAGAGACATGCACCTCTTCTTGCTGACGGTCACTTTCAACCCATATTGTGCCCGAAGTGTCGGCTGAAAGCCACGTATCTCTTGCATTCTCTATTTGGATTTCGTGATTCAACAGAAAGCAGTAGATTAACAGAGTCGAGAGTAGGCATACAAGAATCGTCATGAACAATAATCGGGCCTTGATCTTTGAAAACACCATCCTCCTCCTTCTCCGCCTGTTGCCCTGGGCGCAACGGTATAAGAGTTGCGAAATTTTTCAAGGACTGCATCATATCCTTATTTCCACGTAAAGAGGAAAGATAAACCTTTTTTACCTGTCATTTCGAAATCAAGAGGAGGAAGATGGACAAATGCAAGCTTCCGTATTATTCTAAGCTACGGATTGGAGAACGAAATCAAGTAAGGAGATACAGGCATGCGATATATGCTCTTGGTCTTTTTCGGGGCTTGCAGTTACGGAATTCTTTCCACGATCGTCAAGCTCGCGTACAGCCAAGGATTTTCCCCATCACAAGTCATAGGCGGTCAGATGGTCTTTGGGTTTCTTTTAACCTGGATTCCTGCGCTCTTCTTTCTGCGCACCAAGCCGCAAAAACGTCTGCTGCTGCTTTTGGCAGGTGTCGGCATCGCAGTCGGAACAACAGGAATCCTGTACTACAATTCACTGCAGTACATCCCTGCGTCGCTCGCTATCCTCCTGCTGTTTCAATTCACCTGGATGGGGGTTTTGGCAGAAGCCATCATGACGCACAAACGTCCGGACAAACCGACGCTTGGTTCTCTGCTTCTGCTGTTTCTGGGAACGATGCTGGCGGGAGGACTGCTGGAAAACGAGGGGCTGCAGCAATTTCAGCCTTTGGGAATCATGTTCGGATTGCTCTCAGCCGTCTCGTACACGCTCTTCATTATTTTCAGCGGCAAAACTGCCTTGAGTGTCAATCCCTGGCTCCGCAGTTCCAGCATGTCCACCGGGTCGCTCCTGTTGACGTGTCTCATCTATCCGCCCGTCTTCCTGATCGACGGCACACTGTGGGAGGGGTTGTTCCCTTATGTTTTCTTGCTGGCGTTGTTTGGTATCCTGATCCCCACAGCCTGCTTCAATTTTGGAGTGCCGCATGTCGGAGCCGGAATGGCCACGATTCTCGGAGCGGCAGAATTGCCGACGGCCGTCTTCGCATCCGCCATCGTCCTGCAGGAGCAGGTAAGCTGGCTGCAAGTCGCTGGTGTAGCCATCATCCTGCTGGGAATCATACTGCCCAAACTGGTGCAGCGCAAACAGCCCAAAACCGCCTCACCCGCCGCCTAATCAGACCAGAAAACCCACCCGAGTGGAGCTATACGCTCTTCACTCAGGTGGGTTTTTGATAATCTCCAAGCTCCGTAATATAGATGCCAGCAAGCATCAGCACGACCCCTGTCCAGATGATGGGAGTCACAGGCTCGCCCCAAAGCAGCCAGGAGAAAAGAAAGGCGAATACCGCTTCTAGTGAAAGCAGGATGCTGACATGGACCGGAGGCGAGAATTGCTGCGCTTTGATTTGCACCACATAGGCGAGCAAGGTCCCGATCAGGCAGTCGAACAAAAAGGCAAACCAGCCATACGGACTCAAGCCCTGAGGCATCGGCTCGACGAAGAAGGCAATGACCAGATCGATGACTCCGACGACAAGCAATTGGATCATGACGAACAAGAGGGAATCGACCTCTATCCGCTCCTCATACACGCGATCAACCAATAAAATGTGCAGGGCAAAGAAGATGGCGCAAAGGAAAACCAGAACATCCCCAAAGGCAATGCCTGTCCATCCCTCATCCCCCGATAAAAACACCAGTCCTGCAAAGGCGAGGAGGCTGCCTGTCACGGCTGCTTTCCCCACGGGCTTGCGCCGCCATAAGTAATACAGAAAGGGAACGATGACGACGTTGGTCCCCGTAATCACTCCTGCTTTTCCCGGGGTGGTCCGGTCAATGCCGAGGATTTGGAACGTGTAGGCTGCGCACAGGACGATCCCGCAGATCAATCCCTGCACCCAAACCTCCCGACTCACCCCTCTCATTCGCCTCCAGACAAAGGGAAGGAGAATCAGGGATGCCAATAAAAAGCGCGTGCCCAAAAAGGTGTAGGGGGCTATCTCTGTCAGGATGTCTTTGCTCAAGACAAAGGTATAGCCCCAGGCCAGCGCAATGAATAGCAAGGATGCATCCGCCCAGATCAATTGCTTCTTGGTTGCCACTCAAGTCTCTCCTCTTTCATGGGGTTGCAAAGATCTCCCCAGTCTGTACCGGAGACTATTGTAACACTAGGTTATCAACCTTCGCGCGATTTTTGTAAGCCTAGCAATCGGGGTCCTGGTCGACCTTTGCCTGTACACGGAGTTTCTTTTCTTTGTATTTCTTGTAGCCAAACACACACCCTATCACGACCACGATCAGCACCGCAATGGCTGGCGCGATTCCCCGGGTGAACATGTTCAGAAAAGCATCTATACTCGTTGCTTGATCTCCAATCACATACCCGACCAAAAATAGAATCAGTGTCCATACCAGACCGGTCGTATAGGAAAACAGTGCATAGCGGCGAAATGTCATCTTTCCGATCCCCACCAGGTAGGGCACCACATGACGCACCACCGGGAGAAAATAGCTGATGCACAATGCGTAGCTGCCATAGCGCTCCAGCAAAGACTGGGCGCGTTCAACGTGCCTGTTCATCCCTTTTTTCTTGCTGATCCAATTCAACGCGGGAGCACCTAGGGTTCTGCCCAGGACATATCCGAGAGACAAGCCGGACACGACGCCAAGATACGTGGCGATAAAAGCAGGGATTATACTCAGTACACCAATCGAAGTCAGCACTCCAGCTGACAATACAATAACCTCATCCGGAATGGGCATTCCTACAATACCCAACCACAACGTGAAGAAAAGAGCCGGATACCCAAACTGACCCACGGATTCACTCAGTATCTCTATACTCATCTTGTTCCGTTCCTCCTACTTTTCGCAAAGGGTACCCGTACACAGATGAACGCGCATCTGCACCGCCCACTATACAGGCAAGCACACCGTTCAGGCGACTTGTAAATTTTAGCAGAAACAGGTGCTCCGTCTCAAGGTGGAGACAAAAATCGCGCTCTTGACGGTATCTGTCGATGAGTCGATGCAGTACAATAAGAACATACACTGGTTCGGCTACCTTTAGGAGGGTCATTCATGGATCACAATGGCGTTAAAGCAATTACTCATGCAAGTGCATTTTTTGCACCTTTTCTGGTGCCCCTGCTCGTCTGGCTGCTGATGCAAGACCAACACGTCAAAAGAATGGCATTGCAAGCCTTGCTCTTCCATATCGCAATTGGACTGTTGATCAGCATCTCCGCAATATTTTCCTATATTTTGATCGGGATTCCCTTCTTGATCGTGTTCGGTCTGATGGGCATCTACTATCCGATCAAAGGCGTCATTTATTCGCTCCAAGGACGTCCATTCCATTACCCAATCATCGGGTCCCTGGTCGGGTACTAATTCTAATTCACACAACCGATAGACAGACGCAAAAGACCAGCGCTTCCTGTGAGCGCTGGTCTTTCCCTATTCTCTTGGGGCTATTATTTCTTTTTGACAGGGCCGCGCCAGACGGAGATGCCTCCGCGCAAATGGGACAGTTTATCATAGCCATGCCTTTTCAGAACTTTGGCCGCCTGTTTGCTGCGCACGCCGCTGCGGCAGTAGAGCAGAATCTCGTTTTTGGGGGAAATTTCCTTGACCCGATTGTTCAATTGGGATAAGGGAATATTGACTGCTGAAGGAATATGCCCGGCTTTATACTCGTGCGGCTCTCGTACGTCGACGAGCAATACGCCGCTTCTTTTGTTGACTCGCTCTTTGAACTGATCGGCACTCAGGTTTTGCAGTCCTTTGACAGGAACAAAACGCGTTACCAAAAACCAGGTGAGCAAGGCGTAAACAGCGATTAATAGGATGGTTGTAAAATCCATACAAACATACGCCCTTTCTATCTAGCGGCTTTTCACCAGCAGTTCGATTGCTTCCTTCACCATTTTTTCCGGGTCCTTGCCTGTCCCCTCTTCTTCCAGCAAGCAGCGCTGCAGATTTTCGGCTACGATCTGGGCAATGGCTCGATCGGAAGCATTGCGGACTGCCGATAGCTGAGCTACGACTTCCTTGCAATTTTTCTGCTCGTCCATCATCCGGAGCACGCCTCGAATCTGTCCCTCGATCCGGCGCAATCGTCTTTTCACATCTTCACCATACGTATAGTCCATCTGCTTTCCCTCCGTTCCATTCATACGTATACCTGTATTCTATTATAGACGAAATCAGGGAGGTTAGATAAACAGATTCACTTTGGCCCGGGTGGCATCTCCGAGATAGGCAGCTACGCCAGCGAACTCCATCCCATCCACCAGCTCTTCCTTTTGCAGACCCAAAAGGTCCATCGTCATCGTACAAGCAACCAGCTTGACTCCTTGCTCCTGCGCCAGCTCTATCAACTGCGGCAGCGACAGGGCGTTGTGCTTTTTCATGACATGCTTGATCATGGCTGGCCCCATTCCCAGCATGTTCATTTTGGAAAGACCCAATTTTTTCGGTCCCCTTGGCATCATCCAGCCGAATGCTTTCTCCAGCCAGTTTTTCTTTACGTTGACGACCTCGTCTTTGCGCATGGTGTTGAGACCCCAGAAGGTGAAGAAGATCGTCACATCATGGTCATAGGCGGCAGCTCCGTTCGCAATGATGAATGCTGCAATTGCTTTATCTAAATCCCCGCTGAACAGGACAATCGTGGTTTTTTCCTTTTCCATTTTCCTCATGGCTCCTTTGTTGTTTAATACATATACCCCTATATGTATACTAAAGCCTTTGAGGTTCTTTTGCAACTAAAAAAGCAGGCACCCAGTAAAAGGCGCCCGCTTCATCAAGATAGAAGGGCAATGATAGACAGCCAACAATACAGACCCGCCAGTGTCAGCAACAGGGTCGGAACGGTTAGTACGATTCCTGTCCTGAAGTACTGGCCCCAGGTGATGCGTACCCCTTTGCGGGACAAGACATGCAGCCAGAGCAACGTGGCCAAGGAGCCGATCGGAGTGATCTTGGGACCCAAATCGCTGCCGATGACATTGGCGTAGATCAATGCTTCACGAATGATCCCGGTGGTTTCCGTCCCTTGGATCGCCAATGCACCGATCATCACCGTAGGCAGATTGTTCATCACAGACGAAAGCACAGCAGACAGAAATCCCATACCGACTGTAGCCGACCACAGCCCTCGTTCGGCAATGGCCTGAATCAGTCCACCCAACGCATCCGTAAGGCCTACATTTCGCAATCCATACACGACCACGTACATGCCAATCGAAAAAACGACGATGGACCAAGGAGCCTCTTGGATTACTTTTTTGGTCTGAATGCTTTGGCTGCTTCGCGCGGCCAGAAGAAATATCAAGGCAGCCGCCCCAATCACGAAGGAGACGGGTATCGCCAGTGCTTCGCTTGCCAAAAACCCGATCAGCAACAGGCCAAGGATGACCCAGGAGAGGCGAAAAAGCCGGAGATCCTTCAAGGCTTCCCGTGGTTTCCTCAAGTTGTTCAGATCGTACTCCTTGGGAATGTTTTTGCGATAATAAAGGTAAAGAACCAACAAACTGGCACCCAGGGAAACAAAATTGGGCACGATCATCCGGGATGCATACTCCATGAATCCGATATCGAAGTAGTCAGCCGATACAATATTGACCAGGTTGCTGACCACCAATGGCAAGGATGTCGTATCCGCGATGAAGCCGCTCGCCATAATGAACGGCAAAATCATGGAGTCCGGCAATTGCAGGGCGCGCACCTGAGCCAGCACGATCGGCGTCAATATCAGTGCTGCGCCATCATTGGCGAAGAAGGCAGATACAGCCGCCCCCAACAACACAACGTAGACGAACATTAATGTCCCGCTTCCCTTGGCGAACCGGGTCATATGCAAGGCAGACCATTCAAAAAAGCCGATCTCGTCCAGGATCAAGGAAATGAGAATAATAGCGACGAACGCCAAAGTAGCGTTCCAGACGATCCCGGTGACAGCTGCGACATCATCAAAGCTGACGACCCCGCAGATCAATGCCAATATAGCCCCGCCCGTCGCGCTCCAGCCTATGCCAAGCCCTCTCGGCTGCCAAATGACCAGCGCAATGGTCAAGGCGAAAATCAAAAAAGCCAACCACACTTCCACCATGATCTCTCCCACCCTGTCTTTCTTCATACCTTTAGCATTATATAACGAGATGGTTTAACAACGAGTAAATGTTTGAAAAAGCAAAGGACCAGCTCACAAGATTGGTTCTTGTGACTGGCCCTTTGCTATTGTCTTGCATCTATGCCGTTTTTTCCGTATCGTCTGTATTTGCTGTCCCCAGCTTTTTCTTATATTTGGTGTAATAAATCAAGGTCAGGAACAACAGCCAGGGAACGCCCACGATCCACGAGATATTCCAGAATTCGGCGTCCAACCCCATCGTGATGAGTATCGCCGCGATCAGCACAACGCCAATGATTTGCAGTACCGGGAAAAGCGGTGCGCGGACCGGAAGCTTTTCCCCGCCGCGTTCTTCCCACAGCTTGCGAAATTTCAGATGGGAGAGCAGCGTCAGCAGCCAGACGTACAAGGCCCCAAACAAGGCGATGCCAAAGAGGTAATTGTACGCCAGGGGACTGATTTTGGAAATAAGAGCGGCCACCGCTACACCCAGGCTGGAAAGCAGGAGGGCATTGACCGGGGTGCCGTTTTTGGACAGCTTGCCCAAAGCATCGGGCGCAAATTGGCTGCGCGACAGGGAAAAAATCATCCGCGACGTCAGATACAGGTTGGTGTTCATGCTGGACAGCGCCGCAGTCATGACAACGAAGTTCATGATGCCGGCAGCCGCTGTGATGCCGACGTGATCGAACACAAGCACAAACGGACTTTGCGAAATTTCCTTCGCACCCGCGTGAATCCAGGGCACCACTGCAATCATGATAGCCATCGCCAGGAAGTAAAACACGATCAAGCGCACGACCATCGTTCTCATGGCACGCGGAACCGCTGTCCCGGGATCCTTCGCTTCCCCTGCTGTCACCGCGATTACCTCAACCCCTACGAAGCTGAAAATCGCCATCAGCACAGCCATCCAGACACCGCCGAAGCCGTGCGGCATGAACCCTTCGTGTTTTGTAAAGTTTTCAAAGCCCACTGCCGGAGTGCCGATCCCCAGCACTACCGCAATACCGAAGATTATAAAAGCAATAATTGCCACTACTTTAATCATAGCAAACCAATATTCAAAGCTGCCGAAGTTCTCGACCGAACGGGAGTTGACGTAAATCAAGGCTGCCCCGAAGCCTAACGTCCAGATCCATACCGGAATATCAGGGAACCAGTAGGTCATGTAGATCCCCACTGCGACAGCCTCGCCGCCTACGGCGATGACCTGAGCGGCCCAGTACGTCCAACGGGAGGTAAAACCAGCCCAGCCCCCAAGATATCTCTCTGCATAGACGCCAAATGAGCCTGCAGTCGGATGGGCGACCGCCATTTCTGAAAGACTGAACATCATGATGACGGCGATAAAGGCTGCGATGACGTAACTAAGGATGACAGCTGGCCCTGCATAGCTGATGGCGATCGCACTGCCCATGAACAATCCTGTCCCGATTGCGCCTCCCAAGCCGATCATGGTCAACTGTCCTTTTGTAAGTCCTCTGTGCAGACCGGATTCACGCTCCACGAATTGATCCTTCATCCTGATTCCCCCCTGTTGTTCTGTCAAAATTTGTACTATTCGGACTATTAGGAAGCTGATTGTACCTCCGTAGAACGATCTCCCCCTTTTCCCAACCATCTGGAATAACAGACATCAATCGTCTTCCCGGCAATAAAGATGGAGATCAGCGTGTAGACAGAGTGCAATGCATCTGTCGTCAGCCAGGAGGCAATGACGATCAGACTGTTGATCGCCATCATGCAGCGCCCGATCGTAAAGGCAGGCCACACTTTGGAAATGACGACACTGGCAATATCCACTCCCCCTGTCGTTCCTCCCCCGAGCAAAACCAGAGCGATCCCTGCACCGCTGATCACTCCCCCCAGGATGGTCCCCACGATCGGCTGCTGCCAACCGGGCAAGAACTCAAACAGGTAGAGGAAAACGGACAGACTGATCATCCCGCCCAGGCTGCGAATGACAAATTGCCTGCCGACAAACCGATAGCCCAGCAAAAACAGAGGGATATTGAGCAAAAAATAGATCAGCCCAAGCGAGAGCGGCAGCAGATAGCTGACCAGAATGGCAACTCCCCCCAAGCCAGGCGTCATAATCTCGTTCGGCTTCAAAAAGAGGTAGTAGGTGAGGGCCACCAATGCTGTCCCAGCAAAAATGAACCCCCACTCCAGCGATCGCTTCTTGTTAGAAACTCCCTCGCTCATCTTCAAGCCTCCTGCAGATGAGCAGCAACCTCTGCCAATGCATCGATAGCCGCCTTTACCTCTGCCTCGGTATTGTAATAATGAGGAGCAATGCGGATCACATCATTACGGGCCGAGACGATGACATTCCTTTCCTTGAGGAGAGCTTCCGCTTTTGACGCTTGCGGGATGTAGATAGCGGTGTTTGATGCCTTTTGGCTTTTCTCTTTGGGACTGACCACGGTGAGGCCCCTCTCTCCGGCATACGTCACAGCCTTTTCGGAGAGGTCTGACAGGTACGCCTCAATCCGCTCAACACCTACTTCATGGAGAAGGCGCAATGCCGCATTGGCTGCGTAGCCATTGATCATCGGCGGAGTCCCTGTCTCAAATCGGCGCGCACCTGCCGCGTAATCCAGGCAACGAATGTCGAAGGCGAACGGATTCGTACGTCCGAACCATCCAGTGACTGCCGGCTCCAGCTTTTCCGCTACCTCCTTTTTTACATACAGAAACGCAATGCCCGGAATTCCCAGCATGTATTTCTGCATTCCCGTTGCCAGGAAGTCGACATCCATGGCTTTGACATCGATGGCGACGCTGCCCGCAGACTGGTATGCGTCCACGAACAAATAGGAGCCTTTTCCATGCACGATCTCCGCAATTTTTTTGAGATCCTGCTTGAATCCGTTGTAATACGAAACATGGGGGATGGAAGTGATCAGCGTTTGTTCATTGACGAACTGCTCATAGTACGCAAGCGGGATGACGGATTCCTGAGACGGAATAAACTTGACCTGCGCGCCCTTTTTTTCTTGTGCCAGCCACACATGGCCAACGCTCGGAAAATCCATTTCTGTCGTTACGATCTGATTGCGTTTCCCGGCAAAATCGAAAGCGCTTGCAATCGACGAGGCACATTCGGAGACACAAGACAGGACCGCGATTTCTTCGGGTTCTGCGTTGATCAGCTTGGCAAACTGTGTCTTTGCCTCCTCTACTTCAGCCATCCAGCGCATCCAGTCCATTCCGGTATAGCGCAGGGTATCTACATAAGAGTGAATGGCCTCCTCTACCTGACGGCTTAATGCACTTTGAGAACAGCTGGACAGCATTACCTGTTCTTGTAAAATCGGAAAATAGTCACGTTCCTTCGCAAATGGAAACATACACGAAACCCTCTTTCCTCACTGTTTGGTTCATTTGGAGTGAACCGGCACACGGCAGCCGTTGCTGTAGTCCCAATGTAAATGAAATGACGCAATCTTAGCAGTAAAATAGTTTACAACACGGTGTTTTTTCATAAATTTTCTGATAACGCCTGGCTCTAAAAAACCACTTGCCCGGTCATTTCCACGAATGTTCCGTGTACGACCAGGCAAGTGGTGAAAACTGGCATCAAACCCTATGAGACAGACGTAGACGTCGTCTGCTCGCGGCTAAACGAATAACGGTACAGCATCAGGACAACGAGCAACAGAAGTCCCAGCACCAGATAGAGATTGCTGAAAACAGCGGTGTTGGCATATCCGTTCAGCGGATTCCAATAAGTATCTGCCCCTTGGTCAACTACTTGGCTGTAGATGCCAGTCGAGACTGCACCCGCTATAAAACCCATCATCGAAAACAGCCCCATCCCGACGCCAGTCTGTTCTCTCGGAAGAGCCCTCGAGATCGAATTGGAGAGTGAAATCTGCATGAACAATTGCCCTACTGTTCCGAATATAAGGAAGCCGGCGATGAATCCGGGTGACACGCCCACAAAGACCGAAAGCAGCAAAAAGCACAGCAGGATCAGGGCTGAAGCGAGTGTAAACAAGAAGGCATTTCCTTTGGTGTCTGCCAGCTTGCCAGCCCTTCTGCCCAGCATCGCCGAAATCGCCGCAGCCGGAACCATGACAAAACCGATCACCCCTGCTTCCAACTGATTGACCTCAGCCAACAGCTGCGGCGTCAAAAATGGCAAGGAATATCCCATCCCCATCACCAGCATCCCCATTATCAGCCCCAGCGCATACCGTTTGTTCTTCAAAAGCGAAAGAGATACAAAGGGGTCTTGCGCAAAGCGAACTCGTATGAAAAATGCGATACCTGCAGCCAAACTTCCAGCTGCTGCTCCCCAACCTCCCATCGTAACGGACCATAACAAAAGCGCCACAGCAGCAGCAAGCAGCCCACCGCCCAGCCAGTCAATCGGAGCGCCATTTCCCTGTTGATCATCCAGGTGTCGGCGGTAGAAGGGCAGCGTGAACAGAATGAGAAACGGGACGCAAAACAACCAGCGCCAATGAACGACACTTACAATGAAAGCCGCGAGAATAGGGCCTATGGCATTTCCGATCGCAAGACCTGTAGCGGAGATGCCCAACGCTCGTCCGCGTGTTTCAGGCGGAAAATAACGAACCGGAATCAACATCGCAGTAGCCGGGATAACCGATGCCCCGACCGCTTGCATCGCCCTTCCCGCCAAGACCATCCAATAGGCCTGGGCGCAGAGTCCGACCAGCGAACCGAGCAGAAATACACTCAGCCCAAACGTCAGCAGATTTTTCAGCTTGTAGCTGTCGGCGAGCCTCCCGTATACGACGGAGCCCACTGCATAAATCAGCATGTAAATAGCCGTAACCCAGCTTACCTCCGAGTAAGAAAGCTGGTACTCCGCACTCATCTGCGGTAGTACAATATTGAACATCATCGCACTCACTGAAGAGATGACCAGTGTAAAAGCGAGGATGCGTATCAAAACCTCACCGGGATTTTTCTGAATGCCTGTTTTCATTTCACGTTTCCCCCTTCCCTCATTTCAGACTACATTATAGAATGGGAGAAAAATAAGTTAAAATATATATATAATTATCGAATGATATACTTTGGTATATGAAAAGGGTGGTGCCAATGGAGCTGTTACAGTTGCTTTATTTTCAAAAAGTCGCCAAATTGGAGCATATGACGAATGCAGCCAAGGAGCTGCGGATTGCCCAACCTGCCCTCAGCAAAACGATCGCCAGGCTGGAAGAAGATCTGGGCGTCCCGCTCTTTGACCGACATCATCGGCAGATCAAGCTAAATGCCATGGGGAAGGCATTCTTGAGCAAGGTAGAGACTGCCTTGACAGCGCTGGAGGAGGGGCGCAGAGAGGTAGCTGATCTGGCGGGGCTGGAACGGGGAAGCATTCATCTGGCCACGACTACCTTGCATCGCTTGTCGAAGCCGATCGGGGCTTTTCGTGAGATGTACCCGGATGTCCATTTCCGCATTACACAGGTGTCTCCGGTAGATTTGCCCAAGATGCCGCAGCTTCTGGACCAAGGAGAGATCGACTTTTGTTTTACGGCTGCATCGCTGGACACGGACGGCATTCAGGAAGAGCCTGTTCTGACGGCAGAAGTTTACCTCGCTGTCCCTGCCCATCACCGATTGGCGGATCGGCAAAGCCTGTTCCTGCGAGAGGTGGCTGAAGATTCCTTCGTGGAATACAAGGTAGGACACCCTTTGCGGAAAACAAATGCTGACATTCTGCAGAAAGCAGGTATTCGCCCAAATATCGTATGTGAAGTTGAGGAGCCAGCCGCATTGACCAGTCTTGTTCAAGCTGGTCTCGGGGTCGCTTTTGTGCCAAGGTGCTCGTCCGATGAGCCGCTTCCCTTTCCCGTTTTGAAAATCGATGACTTCCCCTGTGAGCGCTCCTATTCCATCGCGTGGAAGGAAAAGCGCTACTTGTCCCTGGCTGCCCGCACCTTTCAGGAATTTCTTGTAGCGTATTTTGCGAAAAGTGCCTCGTACTAAGGAAAAGGCCCGTACACATGCCCGCTGATCCGTAGGATGGCGGGTATTTTTCATTTGACAATTCTGACACCTCGTAATAACGTAAGGATAACACTAACTACTAAAGAATAGAGGTTATGATGGCGGATCTTTATCGGGAATTGCAGAAGCTCGGTTTTTCTCAATATGAATGCAAGGCCTACATCAGCCTGTTGAAGCATTTTCCGATGACGGGCTATGAAATCAGCAAACGGTCAGGAGTCCCCCGTTCGATGATTTACGAGGTGGTGGGAAAGCTGGTCGACAAAGGTGCGGTGTACACTGTACCATCCGAACCGGTTACCTACGCCCCTCTGTCCGCCAAAGAGCTGATCAGCCGTCAACGAAAAGAATTCGAGCAATCCTTTGACTATCTGGAAAAAGAGCTTGCGGCGCTGGAAAGCGAACAGGAAGTCGATGTCATTCGGCGCATCAGCGGAGATGACCTCGTCGTGGAGGAAATGCTTGACCTGATCGGCAAGGCCGAGGAAGAGCTCTGGCTTTCCATCTGGGAACCGCAAGTCCCGCTCATCCAGGGCGGAATAGACCGACGAGTCAAAGAGGGCATCCAGATCTTTACGATGCTCTTCGGGAAACCGGAGAATCAGGTGGGTGTGACCTTCCATCACAATTACATGGCCCCAGAGGTAGTCGAAAAACGCATGAGCGGTCGCCTGAGCATCGTAGCCAGAGACCAAAAGGAAGTGTTGATCGCCAATTTTGCACCCAATACGGTTGCTTGGGCAGTCAAAACCCAAGATCCGGCACTGGTCCTGGTGGCGGTCGAATACATCCGGCACGACATCATGATGGCGGAATTGACCAAGGAGCTTGGTCCTGAAAAAGTGGAAGCTCTCTGGCGCAACAGACCGGAGCTTTTCCATGTCGTAACGGGCAAACGGTTCAAATAAATTTGGACCGTCTTTTCTTTCCTGTTTTTATAGTAGTTAGCTATATAACACCTATTATATGTATTCAGGGATTGGAGGAGAGGAGATGAGCCAAGAGCACATCCCGATGGAAACCTTGGCAGCAACACGAGGCGATGACACCTTTCTCAAAGGGGTAAAGGATTGCATTCCCACTCTTTTGGGATATTTGAGCATTGGCTTTGCGGCTGGGGTTGTGGAGAAAACGGCAGGACTGAGCATTGCGGAGATTGCTTTGCTCTCGCTCGTCTTGTACGCTGGCTCCGCACAATTTATCGCAGCCGGAATGATCGCTGCGGGCGGTTCGGCTTCCGCCATTATCATCACCATATTCTTTATCAATCTTCGCCATATTTTACTGAGTGCTGCGCTGTCGCCCTTTTTCCGGCATCTTACTCCTTTTCGCAACATGTTGATCGGCTCCTTGCTGACCGATGAGACATTCGGGGTAGCGATCAATGAGACGGCGAGACGCAAGCAGATCAGTGAACGCTGGATGCACGGGTTAAATATCACGGCCTATCTGAACTGGTTCGTCGCCAACCTGGCCGGGGCCTATTTTGGGCAATGGATTTCCAACCCGGAAAAATACGGTCTTGATTTTGCCTTGCCAGCCATGTTCATCGGTTTGCTGGTCCTGTCGATGATCAGCCGCAACAGATTCGTACGGGATGGGGTTGTCGCGCTCAGTGCGGTCATCCTTACAGTGGCAATCTCCCTCGTATTTGGGAGCAATTTGGGGGTAATCGCTGCGACCTTGATCGCAGCTACGATTGGGATGGTGTTGGAAAAATGGAAGTAAGATGGGATATATTGCTGATCATATTGGGGGCCGCCTTGGTGACATTTGTCCCGCGTGTCCTTCCCCTGATGCTGCTGAGCAGGATTGCCTTGCCCGAATGGGGCGTACGCTGGCTGAACCACGTCCCGATCGCGGTCATGGCTGCGTTGATCGGACAGGAGATTTTTCTTCGGGATGGCAAATGGTCGCCGTTCACCTCTAACATCGAGCTGCTCGCTGCACTTCCCTCTTTTTTGGTGGCAATCAAGACGCGAAGCCTGCTGGGAACCGTTATCGTGGGGATCGTGACCGTCATGGCTTTGCGCTTTTGGTTCATTTGAACGTAGCTTCATGAGCCATGTGGCGGTACTCCGAAATAAAACAGGGTCATAAAATGGGATAAATATCCATATTATGACCCTTGATGTTACTCAATCGTGATGTCGTACTCCATTGTCTTGGCTGTTGTCCGAGCAATTTCCGAACCAAGCAGTTGTTTAACAATGTGGAATGCCATATTGATTCCGGCAGAAATCCCACCCGATGTCACAATGTTCCCTTCATCAACGAACTTGACATTCCTCTTTACACTGACAGCCGGAAACTCATTCTCGAGTCTATCATAGCTGGCCCAATGAGTTGTGGCCACCTTTCCGTTTAGAAGACCTGCCTTCGCCAACAGAAGAGCACCTGTACAAACGGATGTCATCAGTTGAACATTACCCGCACGCTGCGAAATCCACTGAATGACTTTCTCGTTGTAAATCTCCTTCTCTCTGGCACCAATCCCGCCAGGAATCACCAAAATATCAAAATGCGGCGCATTGTCGAAACTGTAGTCTGGCTGCACTTTTAATCCATTGCAAGCCTGTACTAATTCTCCCGTCTCCGAAACTAGTTTTACGATAAATGGATTGGATTCCGGAGTATCCACAGGCTGATCCGGATATTCAGTAACGGAAAACACTTCGAAGGGACCAGCAAAATCAAGCACCTCAACATCATGGAAGAGAAATATACCTACACTCCACTGTTTTTTCATCATGGCTCACACTCCCAATTCCTATCTATTCCATTTAGTATACCACCCCCTATCTCCTGGTAGGGATTCCAGCTTTTTATGTAACCACGTCCATCAAGTACGAAACTCATTCCTCAATTTGCAATCTCACGGTCTATTCCTTAAGTGAACACAAAAAATAAAGCATAAAATGGCCAAAACGGCCACTTTATGCTTTACATTACACAACAATATTGGTCCTCTTTCATACCTGTAAGCGGAGAGAGTGGGATTCGAACCCACGCACGCCTCACGACGCCTAACGCATTTCGAGTGCGTCCCCTTATGACCACTTGGGTATCTCTCCATATGGTTTGCAGAAACATTATTTAATATAGCAAAACAATTACACAAATGCAAGTGGCAAATCCTTGCTCCCCCTTGATTTGCGCCTGCTGATCGGACAAACTAGAAAGAGTGTGCTGTCTGCTTGGAATACATCATAAACAGGAACCTAACAGAAACGAGGAAAATAAATGAAACGTGAGCGTTTGGATAAAGTGTTGGCCAATATGGGGTTTGGGACACGCAAAGAAGTGAAGGCCCTTGTGAAGCAAAAAGTTGTCGTCGTGGACGGGACAATAGCGACGGACCCGGGCATGCACGTCATTCCCGAAGAACAGGAAATTGTCGTCGATGGCGAGGAGATCAACTACAAGCGCTGGGTATATGTAATGCTGAACAAACCGCCTGGCGTCGTCTCCGCGACAGAAGACAACCTGCACGAGACGGTCGTAGATTTGCTGCCGTATGAATGGGCAATCAAGGTGCATCCTGTGGGACGCCTGGACATCGATACCGAGGGATTGCTGCTTTTGACCAATGATGGACAGTTCTCCCATAGCCTGCTCTCTCCAAAGAAGAAAGTGGAAAAGGAATACTTCGCCCGCATCGAGGGCAGGGTCACCGAAGAACATGTCCGGGAATTTGCCAAAGGCGTGGAGCTGGACGATTTTACGACCATGCCTGCCAAGCTGGAGATTCTTTCGTCTGGAGAAGTATCCGAGATCCGCGTCACGATTATGGAAGGCAAGTTTCATCAGGTGAAACGCATGTTTGCCGCGTTTGGATTGCAGGTCATCTACCTGCAGCGTATCCGCATGGGTCCGATCCCGCTCGATACCACCTTGGAGCTGGGCGAATACAGGGAACTCACCGAAGAAGAGCTGGAGCTGCTGCGCCAGCATATTCAGAAATAAATCGAGCAGGAGGGGGTGTCTAACCTCACCCCCTACCTCTCACACCGCCGTACAACCTATGGCAGAATATCGCCGTAGACACCTTTTCATCCCTTTTCGGCTTTGAGGTTCCAGAAAGAGAGAACGATATGATAAAAAATTTCCTGATTGCAATAAACCTGCTTATCACCATGAGTGTATTGACGGGGTTTTATTCAAAATCAACCGACACGCTGCAACAGTCATTGGAATCGAACCTTGTTCCCGTATCAGCCATGGAGCTTCCTTCAAAAACCATCATCGGATTTGGAGAGGCTACACATGGCAACAAGGAATTTACTACGCTGAAATCAGATATTTTCAAGCATCTTGTCGAAAACCAAGGATATCGTGTATTTGCCATAGAAGGCGATTTCGGCGGAGGACAAAAGGTCAATGAATACATAGCCGGAGGAAGCGGAACTGCACAGGAAGCTGCACAAGCAATCGGCTTTACGATTTACCATACGCAAGAAATGGCAGACCTCCTGTCGTGGATGCGCTCCTATAATGAGCATCGGGATGCAAAAGACCAAATTCATTTTTATGGCTTTGACATGCAACGCTATGACCATAACAAAAACGGGCTGTTCTCCTATTTAAAGAAGGTTGATCCGGCACTTGCCGCCAAGTACGAGATGGCGCTAGCGAATCTGAATGATAAAACCGTGTACGATCAAAAGCCGGCCCTTGTACAGGAGGGGCTCTCCCATATTCAAAACTTGCTGGAGCGGATGAAAGAAAACAAATCCGTGTATACCGCAAAAAGCACGGAGAAAGAATATGAATTGGCTCTGGCCTTTGCAGTGGCTATCAAGCAAAACGCTACACTGCGCGGAACGAATGCGAGCTATAACAATGCCCGCGATTCCTATATGGCGGAAAAAGCGCTATGGATTTTATCTTTTGAAAAGAAGCATTACGGCCGCGAGAATATGTTCATAACCGGACATAATGGACATATTGAAAAAACCTCTACTACCGCAGGAACGACAACCTGCATGGGAGCCTATCTCGCAAAAGCCTTGGGAGACCAATATTACGCCATAGGAAGTGAATTCTACGAAAGCTCCTTCCTAGCTAATGATGCCATCACCAACGAGCGCAAAGTGTTTACTGTAAAAAATAGTGGGAATGAGCGACTCGCTGTTCGATTTGCTCAGACCAACATGCAGGCTGGCTTCCTGGATTTTGCAAAGGCAAGACATGATGATCATTTCCTTGCCTACCTGAATAAAGCTCAGCCCATCAGTGCAATCGGCGCAGTCTTTAGTGGATGGTATGGGAAAATGGAAAAGATGTATACGTTGCAGATGATTCCGGCAAAAGCTTTTGATGCCATGATTTTCGTACGAACCGCAACTCCTTCGGTCATGGTAACGGATTAATCGAATGAACGAAGAGAATGCCCTTCCGCTCATGCAGAAAGGCATTCTCTTTCCAGTTTTATTCGTCAGCAGAGCTAGCCCGCTTTTTGCGCAGACTGCGAAAAAAATCCTTCAGCAATTGCCCGCACTCTTCGGCAAGCACGCCCTCTACCACCGGAACCTGATGATTGAAGCGAGGTTCCTCCAGCAGATTCATCAAAGTCCCGGCACATCCTGCTTTGGGATCGACTGCCCCGTATACGACCTGCTCAATCCGGCTTTGCACAATCGCCCCTGCACACATGGGGCAAGGCTCCAGCGTCACGTACAAGGTGCAGCCGATCAACCTCCAGCCGCCCAGCTTTGCACTTGCCTCCCGAATCGCGATCATTTCGGCATGGAGTGTCGGGTCCTTCTCCGTCTCCCGCAGGTTGTAGCCCCTGCCGACGATTTCCCCGTCGCGAACGATCACCGCCCCGATCGGCACCTCACCGATTGCCGCCGCTTTTTTGGCTTCCTCTATCGCGGCACGCATATAGGTCTCATGCTCATGGATCTCCATCATCACTTTTGACTGAAGACGCCTTCAAACACCAGGGACTCCAAAGGTTGGCGTGTCGATGGCTTCTCCCGCTCCTGCAAGGCTTCCGGCAATTCTTCCTTCTCTCCCTGATACCCAATGGCAATCACGATTTGTGGTTCGTACTCAGCTGGGATACCCAAGTCTTCTCGCGCTTTTTGCGGGTCGAATCCACCCATGGCATGCGTCACCAGACCTTGCCGTGTCGCCTCCAGCGCCAAATAGCCCCAAGCAGCACCAGCATCTAACGCATGGGAACGTAGAGCAGTTCCACGGGAGCTGATTGTTTTGGACAAAAGCAGGACAAGTACAGGAGCCTTCTCGCACCAGACGCGATTGCCTTCTGCGATAAACGGATAAAAACGCTCCTTGTCTTCTTGCGTGCGAGCCAGGATAAAACGCCAAGGCTGTTCATTGCTCCCGGATGGCGCCCAGCGCGCCGCTTCAAACAGGCGGGACAATACCTCATCGGAGACGGGGTCGGTCTTATACGAACGCGGAGACCAGCGATTTAAAAAAACAGGGTCAATATCATGGCCTGCTTGTCGATTTTCTTTTACTTCAGGTGTCAAAACATTCCCTTTCATAATGATTCATACCTCCCTGGATTTTTTGCCAATCCCTACCGTCACGTTCCCATTCACATACTCTAAGCGAGATTACATACATTAATGGTGTAAGGTATTGGGTACAAGTGACAGAAATCCTCGTTTTGGAGGGATGCGAGTGGGCCTAACCTCGACCAACCACCTATTTGACTCTTTTCATAGCCCCACCAAAGGACGATTAGCCAAAGAAGATGTATTTTCCCTGATCGAACAGACCATCGCTTCCCATAAAGGACCTTTCGAAATCATCGTGGGAGCCGATTCCCAACTGAAAAGCCGCGGTACTTTTTTTGCGCTTGTCATTACCGTGATCCGGCCAGGACATGGCGGAACCTTCTTTTATCACAAGTTCCAGGAGCATCGTTACTCATCCTTGCAACAGCGCATCTTTCAAGAGGCTGTCTACGCTGTGGGATTGGCTACGGAAGTACGTCAATACCTTCGCGACCATCAGCTCGACACCCCGGTCCGGCTCCATTTTGACATTGGCACGAACGGACCTACTCGTAAGTTTATCCAGTCCCTTCTCAGCCTAGCAGCTTCGAACCATTTTCGCGCAGAGATTAAGCCCCATTCCTTCTGCGCCTCCACGATTGCCGACAAGTTTACCCGTTAACGAGATTTCTACAGCGGAGCGCTGCCACCAGCGTAACCGCTATTTTTCTGCCGCTTTCCTCTATTCGTTGTCTCCTCTGCGATCTCCTACCTTCCCAGCCTTCCCCAAGTGTCGATTGCTTTTTCCCAATAATCACGCATATCTTTCCAAAATCTTTTATATAGTTACGATAATCCAATAGAAAAACCGGAGAGATCTGGGGTGAGGAAGATGGCGGGAGAAGGTGGGCAAGCTCGACCTTATACCATCACGCGCATTCTGAACCACAACGTCATCCTGGTCGAGGAATCCTGCTCTTCACAGGAAATCGTCTTGTTCGGAAAAGGAATTGGCTACGGGATCAAACCGGGGGAAACGGTACAAGTCACGGATGCTCGTGTCGAAAAACGCTTTCGGCTGGAACAGGAGCACCATCAAGCGCAGTACCAGGCGATGCTGAACCAGGTCGATCCCGCTGTCGTCGGCATTGCCGAGGAAATTATCGCACTTGTAGCTCAGGAGATTACTCCCGTCTTAAATGAACACGTCCATGTCGCATTGCCCGATCACATTCATTTTGCTATTTATCGGCTGCGCAATGGGTTGGAGATTGTGAATCCCTTTTTATTTGAGGTTCAAGCCTTGTATCCCAAAGAATACCTCCTTGCCGGGCGAGCAGGCGAGATGATTCAGAAGGCATTTTCCCTGGATATACCCGAGAGCGAGATCGGTTTTCTGGCCCTGCATATTCACGCAGCCGTCAGTCATACCCCGGTCAACAAAACCGTCCAGCTTACGCATTGGATCGGCGAATGGGTGAGCCTGATCGAGGAACGCGCTCAACAGCAGATCGACCGAAGCTCGGTAGATTACGTCCGGCTGATCACACACCTGCGCTTCACTGTCGAACGGGTCCAACGGCAAAAGCCCATCAAAAACCCTCTGCTGGATCGGGTCAAAGCCATGATTCCAGACGTTTATCCCATAGCTGAAGCCCTTTGCGCATCCATCGCAGAAAAGCTGGGAGCAGCTGTGCCAGAAGATGAGGTGGGCTATCTCGCCCTGCATCTGTACCGTATGTTCTATCGTCCAAATTGAATATTCACCCTGCGTGTTACTAGCTCGACTAGGCATGAGCAGCAATCCGTGACAGACGCCATCCATGCGTCTGCCAAAAAGCTGCTTCATGCCTATTTTACTTGGCACATCATCAAAGGAGGCGCTTATGCTGTTCCGATTATTCTCGCGCAACAATCCGCAAAAGGAAATCAACGTCCTGGCTCCCTTGACTGGCAGCGTACTGCCCCTGTCCCACGTGCCCGACCCATTATTTTCCCAAGACGTGCTGGGCAAAGGAGTGGCCATCTCGCCCACTGATGGGCTTCTGACATCACCTTTGACAGGCCGAGTCACGCATCTTTTCCCGACGCATCATGCTATCGCCATAACCAGCGACTGCGGTCTTGAGCTTCTTCTACACATCGGAATCGATACGGTTAAGCGAAAAGGAGAGAGCTTCTCTGCGGTCGTCTCCACAGGGGATCGGGTAACGGCCGGAGATGCCTTGATCCGTTTTGACAGGATGCTTTTGCAACAAGCAGGATTCTCCCTTATTACGCCCGTCATTCTTACCAATCCCGATACCATCTCCCGCTTGGAAGTTACGGCAAGCGAGCAAGTGACAGCCGGGAAAGACACACTGATGCGCATCCTGCTGAAATAGCTTTCTCAACACACGTTCGGTCTTGCCTCTCCGCTCTCCATCTCCTGCTTTCTTCCCGTTCCTTATTCCTGGAGAGGCATGCTGATACAACTTTCATCCAAGGAGGGTTTACTCATGCTTGCCTTTTTGCAAAGGATTGGGAGGGCATTGATGCTTCCCGTCGCCACGCTGCCCGCTGCAGCGCTGTTGCTTCGCTTCGGGGCGATCAACTACGAGACCGAGTTTCATATGGGGGCATCGGTCGGAGGCTTTCTCAACCAGCACATCGCTCCCTTCCTGTTTGCCGGCGGTTCTGCTATCTTTGACAACCTCCCGCTGATTTTTGCTGTCGGTGTCGCCATTGGCCTGGCTGGAGATGCGGTCGCTGCTCTGGCTGCTGTCATCGCCTATATGGTCCTCACCTCGGTCCTTACCAAAGTGCCTGGCGCCATCCCGTTTATAGCCGAGGATGCCAAGCTGAACATGGGAGTTCTAGGCGGTATTCTGGCCGGAGGGATCGCCGCTTACTTCTACAAAAGGTATCACACGATCAAGCTGCCGGATTGGCTTGGCTTTTTTGGCGGAAAACGTTTCGTCCCGATCATCACATCGATCGTGATGGTGCTGATCGGCATCGTGTTTGGGATCATCTGGGGGCCGATTCAGGAGGTTCTCGATAATGTGGGGAACTGGATTGTTGGTTTGGGGGCCGTCGGAGCCGGATTGTTCGGATTCCTGAACCGTTTGCTGATTCCTTTCGGGCTGCATCACGTCCTCAACGCGATCGCCTGGTTCCAGATCGGCGAATATACGGACGCGACCGGGAAAGTCATCAATGGCGACCTCCACCGCTTCTTCGCTGGCGACCCTTCGGCAGGACTGTTTATGACCGGCTTCTTCCCGATCATGATGTTCGCATTGCCGGCCGCTGCACTGGCGATCGTCCACACGGCCAAGCCTGAGAATCGAGCGGTCATCGCCTCCATCTTTATGGGGACCGCACTCACCTCATTTTTGACAGGTGTGACAGAACCGCTGGAATTTGCCTTTATGTTCGTGGCCCCCATGCTCTATGTCGTGCATGCTGTCCTGACCGGGTTGTCCGGCTATATCGTGACCGCGATGGGGATCAAGCACGGTTTTGGCTTCTCTGCAGGATTTATCGACTACGTCGTCAATTTCCCCCTTTCCACCAATGCATGGGAGATCATCCCCGTGGGTTTGGCCTTTGCCGTGGTCTACTACTTCCTCTTCCGCATTCTCATCGTCAAAATGAATATCATGACCCCCGGCAGAGAGGACGATCCAGGCGAGGCGCTTGCAGCCAGCGGGTTCAGCTCCATGCGGGAAAAGGCGGAACAGGTACTCGCCAGCATCGGGGGGAAGGAAAATATCATCCAGGTGGAAGCATGCATTACTCGTTTGCGCCTCCACGTGAAAAATGAGAATTTGATACAGGAAAAAGCGCTCAAGGATTTGGGCGCCGCAGGAATCATCAGGCTCGGCAAAGGTCAGGTGCAGATCGTCTTTGGCACCCAGTCTGAGCTGTTGAGAGATGAGATCATGAGATTGTAAGAAAAGCTGCAACCTATTTGGAGTGGGGCGAATCTTCCTGACGTTGCAGGGAGGTGCGCCTTTTTTATATTTTTTCGGTCTTTCCCGCCGCTTCCGCCTGCAGCTGCTTTTCAAATCGAAGGAGCCGCATCACAAAGTCATCGCATGCGTCCTTGCTTTGCGGAGCCATCATCTTGATTTCATATCCGATCGTCTTCTTCCAAATCTCTAACTGGCGCAGGTTGGCATCGTATGGTTTCACGGAAATTCACCCCTTGTCTCCCTCTTCTCGTGCTTGCTGATTCAGCAATACGTACGCCCGAACAGATCTTGCAGCCCGCAGTGCAGCTTTTTCGCCAAGATCGGCAGATGGCCTGCCTTAAACTCGTATTCGCCCTTTTCATATTTCAGGTAGGAAGAAGCATGCTTGAACCCTAGCGATTCAGCCATCTCCTGTTGAGTCAATCCTCGTTCCAGCCTGCGTTGGATGATGTAAGCGAGATCGATTTCCTCCATTCGCTATGATCCTCCTATTATAAATAGAAAATCCTGACATTTTCATCATATCGTTTCTGTTTTAACAAAGTCAATACAATGATTGTTATTTCGACAAAATCCGTTTTTTCCGTTTTGGAAAATTGTTAAAATGAAATTGCCATTATGGAAAGGTGGTACCAGCATGTCAGTGATAGGCAAACGTATCAAATGGCTTCGCGAGCAAAGAAAATGGTCCCAGCTCGAATTGGCCGAGAAGCTGGGGATTCATAATACGGTCCTATCCCGCATTGAATCCGGTGAAAAAAAGGGAGTCGACCATCATCTCATCTCCCAGGTTGCCGATTTATTTGAGATTTCGACGGACTTCCTGCATGGCAGAACAGACACCCCCGCTCCTTTCTGGCAACAAGCCTCCGTTCGTGAGGAGCACGCTCCGTTTCTGAACCTGGAGGGTTTGACTCTGGATGATTTGGAAGAAGTGCGGACACATATCGAATATTTGAAATGGAAAGCCAGGAAATCCAAATAGGAAGAGGCTGACTCGAAAAGATCGTGATGAAAAACGACCTTATGAGTCAGCCTCTTCTATTCATCTTCGCCTGATTGCGCAACATCATCCAACTCGATCCACGTTTGGCACCAGCTTTCAATTTCCTTTAACGCCGGTCCCAAGGCAAGCCCTTTTTGCGTCAGCGAATATTCTACGCGAACTGGTGCCGAGTCCGTATACACCTCGCGATGCACCAGACCTTCTTTCTCCAGATCCTTCAATCGTTCCGAGAGCAGCCTTCCGCTGATCGGCAGAGCGGCTTCCAAGGCGCAAAATCGCTGCGGCCCCGACAGCAACTGGTAGATAATAAGCCCTGTCCAGCGTTTGCCGAGTAGTTGCATGCCTTTTTCGAACCTAGGACAGAGGGAAGACTGTTTCATACCTATCACCTCATTCTCCTTCCAGTATACCGCTGTTTTTGAAATCCATCAAAACGAATGAACTGGGCTGTCTCCAAATGCCGAAACTTGTCCCCTTATTTTGGGAATAAAGATTGGGTTGACTTCATATATTATTATTGTATACTAACTAATGAAAAGTAATCAACTTACGTTATAACTTTCTGGAGGTTGTACACACATGAATCAACGTTTTGAATGGAGCTTACTCTTGATACGCGTCGTGGCAGGGGTCACATTTCTGGTCCACGGTATCGTCAAATTCCAAATGGGCTTGGACAACGTCGCCGGTTTCTTTGGCAGCCTGAGTCTTCCTGCTTTTCTCGCTTATCTCGTAACCTTTTTGGAAACAATTGGCGGACTTGCGCTCATTCTCGGTTTTGGTACGCGCGTCTTCTCCGCTTTGCTGGGAATCGTGATGATCGGAGCGATTTTTACTGCCAAGCTTGCCGGCGGATTTTTGGGAGATGGCACCGGTGCCGGTTACGAGTTGGACCTCGCGCTGTTGTCTATGCTGCTTGCTTTGGTCATCAGCGGAAGCTCGCGTTATAGCGTCGATTCGATGTTCTCAAATCGTAAAGCATCTTGACCAATACTCGAGAAATATGGTACTTTTTTAAATGTCATGACATATATGTCATGACATTTATTTGTTGGAGGGGATTTTTTGAGACTGGATGACGCATTGGGATTCGCCATCAACAATACGGGACGAGCCATGACGCGCCTCCTGATGACCGCATTCGCCCCCTATGATGTGACACCGGAACAATGGTCCATATTGAAGCGATTGGAAGAAGGCGATGAAATCTCCATCAAGGAGTTAAGCAAGCGAGTAGGAAAAGATCAGGCCAATGTGACGAGAATTTCCGACTTGCTGGAACGCAAGGGGCTGATCATGAAAAAACCGAATCCGGAAGATAAACGATCATCACTCGTTTGTTTGATGGATGAGGGGAAGCAAATCATTCGCCTGCTGGACCCGATCGATGAGCAAGTCCATCAGGTTGTTTTGAAAGGGATAGCCGAGCATGAGATGGAGTTGCTAAAACAATTGCTTGCCAAAATGAGAGAAAATTGTAACGCGGAGCTTCAAGGTTAGACGACTAAGCGTTTCCGCGGGGATTGGAGAGATCATCATTGGAAAGACAGCCCCTGTGGCGCAAAGATTTTATTAGTATTTGCCTTAGCAGCTTGTTTCTTTTTATTACGTACTATGCCCTGGTGGCTACGCTGCCGATCTATGTTATGGAGATATTGAACGGCGGTGACCGGGAAGCAGGATTGACCTTGACCGCCTTTATCATCGCGGCCGTCCTGTTTCGGCCGTTGGCAGGCAAATGGGTGGACGAGCTTGGCAGGAAAAAGATATTCCTCCTCTTCTCCGCTGTATTTATGGTATCCACGTTTCTGTACTTCGGGATCGCGAGCCTCGTGTTTTTGCTCTCTCTTCGCTTCGTTCACGGTGTAAGCTTCGGCTTTGCTACGACGGCCATGGCTGCTATTGCTACCGACCTGGTTCCCGACGAGCGAAAAGGGGAAGGGATCGGCTACTACGCGATGTTTATGAATATTGCGATGGTGATTGGCCCGTTCATGGGGTTGACGATCATGCACCAGCTCAGCTTTACGACGCTCGTGGTGATCTTGTCACTACTGTCTATTCTTTCTTTCGTATGCGGCGGGCTCACACGCGTTCTCGAACACAAACGCTCCGTGAAGCCAACAGCCAACAGAGCCTTTCATTGGAAAAATTTCATTGAACCGGGTGCCGTACCTATCTCCCTGACTGCTTTGCTGCTTTCTTTTGCCTATAGCGGACTGCTCTCTTTTATTCCTGTTTATGCAAAAGAGCTGGGGATAATGGAGGTCTCGAGCTATTTCTTTGTCATTTATGCCATTATGATTGTTGTATCCCGTCCTTTTACCGGGAGATTGTTTGACCGGATGGGGGAAAACATCGTCGTATACCCCAGTATCATCCTGTATGCCATCGGATTGATTCTCCTGAGTCAAGCACATACGCCGACCATGTTTTTGGTGGCGAGCGGCGTGATCGGACTCGGGTATGGCAGTGTTTTTCCGAGCTTTCAAGCCATCGCGATCAAATCTTCCCCGACGGAACGCCGCGGCTTGGCGACCGGGACCTACTTTCTCTTGCTGGATACCGGGATGGGTGTAGGGTCGTTCGTATTGGGGGTCATTGCCTCGTCTACGAACTATAGCTTCATGTATATCCTGTCTTCTTTAGTGGTTGTATTTGGGGGGATCGTGTATTATACCTTGCATCATAAAAGGGCTGCGAGAAGGAAGCGGCAGGAAGGTCTGCAGGTTGTGAAGGAATCGGTGTAAAAAGGAAAAACAGCAAAAAGCCCTTCTCCTATGAGGAGGGCTTTGCTTTACCACCATTCCTATTTCACTTCTACCGTAAAATCCTTCAGCGGTCGTCCTGACCAGCCTTGCTTCAATGAAACGATAAATCTGTAGCTTGCTTTTGGAGCGTTTTTGCTGGCTTTTACTTTGATTTGGACTGTTGCCGTTTCTCCGGGCATAAGTTCCAGGTCTTTTTCAGGAACTGTCATCACCTTTACCATGTTGGGGCTGTTGTAGGCGAAATGATAATTGACATCAATGGTGTACTTAGCGGTGTGGACTCTGCTGTCGTTGGTCACCTGAACATTTTCAATGAGAATTTCTTCACCTGGCGACAACAAGTATTCACCATTGGCGTTCATTCCGGCTTCCGTAGATGTACTCTGTGACTCTGGTGCTGGTTTGTCTATAGCTTGAGGTTGTTCGATTGGTGGCGCAGTCACAGTCTGATTCTGTGGGTATTGTTTTATCAAGTAAACAACTACATCATTGGTTTCAGGATAATGGTCCACTTTTACCATCGTATAGCCGGTAGGGGACTGATAGAAATCAACGTTGCCTGAATCTGTTGTTTTTGCAAGGCTAGTCAACCATGGTTTATTCAAAATTTCCTTTGTTCCCTCATATGTCATATAGCTAATGTATTGATCCTGGTCATCGAAGAAAATGGACAAAGAACCGTATTGATAGCATAAGCTCCTCGTCTCGCCATCCACGTAGGACTCAGATGTCGGGTTCCCCAGCAACGTTTTCACTTCTTCTTTTGTTAAATCAAAAGTAAGTACCTTTTCCGTCCCATTCTGATTGTAAACAGCTGCATACTCGTCCATCTGAAGTGATGCATAGAAAGGCTCAACCGTTGCTACGGGCGGATTGTTTACTGTTTCACCAACAGGGGGTGGTGGTTGGGGTTCTTCACTAAGCTCAGGTACGGCCTCTGAACCCGCGTCTTTTGTTATCTCTGGTGGAGTCGTCGGTTTCACTGGTGCGGCATGTTTGGAGTCAAATACAAATTGATTCAACAAGAAGATAGAGCCCCCAGCTATTCCAAGAACGGTTCCGATCACGACAATGAATTTGCCCAGCTCGCTTTTTGGGTTGTTATTTTTTGCCAAGATGAATCCTCCTACATCGTTACGGCATTCTATTACTTAATACCCGATATCAGAGAATCGCTAAACATGTGGACCTTCTTCGCTAACATATTTGACAGCGAAGAGATGGAGGCACGACAAACACTAAAATGTAGTGAAACAAAAAAGGGCTGCCGACTTTCGACAGCCCTATCCTCAAACCCCAAACCGCTTATTCTTGTTTGTCATGCATTTGCCTTTTCAAGAAACGATTTTTCCTCAGCAGCCTGCTTTTCAACAATTCCCTGCTCCTCGGCTAATTGTCTAGCTACTCTAGGCGCTAGCCAGCACATCGGTGCCAGGATCAATGACACAGGAACAGCAGTAACTACGATAAATGATTGAAGGGCATCGATTCCCCCATTTCCAATCGCCAAGAGAATGGCTGCAATTATGCCCATCATCAAGGCCCAAAACACCCGCAGTCCAACAGTAGGACTATTGTTCCCGGTTACAGCAGAGGAGATCGTGTAAGCCATGGAATCTGACGTAGTGATCACAAACAATATCGTCAAGACAAGAAATGCAGGGCCAATTAGCGACGATAAAGGCAGATACTTGGTGATGGAAATCATCGCTGCCGGAAGTCCGGCTTCCTGCAGTGGACCAGCAATAGACCCCGGATTCAGCATTTCAAACGATATGCCCGTTCCCCCGAGAACCGTAAACCAGAAACAAGTGACGATCGGAGCAATAATCCCTACCGCCATGATGATTTCTTTAATCGTCCGACCGCGGGAAATACAACTGATAAAGATGGCCATCATCGGCCCATAGCCAATAAACCAGCCCCAAAAGAATATGGTCCATGTACCTAGCCATCCCGAATCGCCGCGGAACGTACTCATCGGTATAAACTCTTGCAGATACGTACCAAAGGATGAGACGAAAGCGTTTACAAGAAATTCACCAGGTCCCAGGAACAAGATGAAACCCATTAAGACAATAGCCAGAATTACGTTGAAATTGCTTAAAAATTCAATCCCTTTATGAAGCCCGGTAGCCGCCGAAATGGCAGACACAGCCACTACGCTGATAATGATATACAGTTGGGTCGTGTACGTGTCTGGAATACCCATGATCTCCTGCAGCCCGTAGCTTGCCTGTAAGCCCAAAAAACCGATCGGCCCAATCGTTCCCGCTACAACTGCCAAAATCGAGAAGGAATCAACAGCTGTTCCCAAAAAGCTTTTACTCATAATCTTTTCGCCAAATATCGGGTACAGCAAGGTTCGCGGCTTTAACGGCATGCCTTTATGGTAGTGACCGTACATAAGCACTACAACGCTAAGCGTTCCAAGAATCGCCCACGCCAGGAATCCCCAATGCATAAATGACTGGGCCAATGCCGGATTGACTGCCTGCTCCGTTCCGGATTGTGCTGCTTTAAACAGAGGCGGCAAGCTTGTAAAATGATACACCGGTTCAGCAGCAGCCCAAAATACTCCGCCTCCTGCCAACAGCGTTGTCATGATCATCGCCAGCCATTTGAACGTGCCGAATTCTGGACGATCCATCTTTCCAAGCTTTACTTGACCATATTTTGAAAATCCCAGAAATAGCGCGATCAAAAAGGTTGCCAAGAGAAGCACCTGCCAAAACGCACCGAAATACTTGATGGACCAAACAAAAGAGGTGTTTACAAACGCGGTAACAGCATCCATGCTGAACGCGGAAACGATGACAAAAAGCAGCAACAGCCCGCCACTTACCCCAAAAACGGGCCAGTCCAATTGAGAATACTTATTCTTCATCCCATTCTCCTCCTTTGGTTGATCTAGATGATCTAGTCCACTTCGACGACCATTTCCAGTTCAATAGCCGCCCCTCTAGGCAAAATGGCGCCGATGGATGTTCTCGCATGAGCCCCGATCTCTTTGCCAAACGCGGATACGATCAGATCTGACGCACCATTCATCACTTTTGCATGATCTGTGAAATCCATCGTACAATTAATGAACGCCAATACCTTCACAAACTTTTTTACACGTGACAGATCCCCGATTTCCAGTTTGATTGTCGCCAATGCTTGAAGCGCTGCTTCCTGCGCTGCCTTGTACCCCTGCTCTACTGCAAACTCTCTCCCCAGTTTTCCGACATAGCCATACGAGAGATTTCCCGATAAAAAGAGAAGATTTCCCGTTTGTACAGCCAGCTCATAATTTCCGCCTTTTTCTTTTTTTTCAGGCAAGGTAAAGCCTAATTCGATTAATCGTTGCTCCGGGTTCATCCTGATTCCTCCAACTCTACTCAAAAGATTCTGAGATTGAACGTGTTACTCTCAGTAAAACAGGCACAAACGCCTCCATGGTTTTTCGGTTCCAGCGAAACACGGGACCGGAAACCGAAATAGCTCCTATGACCCGCTTATTTTGGTCAAAAACAGGTGCGGACAAAGCCCCTACATTTGGCGTGATTTCTTCCTCATTCGTGGAATAGCCATCTTGCTTGGTCTTCTCTAGCAAAGCTCTGATCGTCTTTTGCTGCTCTATCGGCAATGGGGATAATACACGCTCTTGGGTCTCTTCACTCATAAAAGCGAGAATGGCCCTCCCACTTGCCCCAAGATAGAGCGCATGTTTTTTCCCAATCCCTACACTGCGTCGAATCTCTTGATTGCTTTCCACTTCCATCGTACATACTCTGCTGCTCCCGCTTGGCACATAGAAGCCAACTGTCTCGCCAATATCATTGCGCAATTTGACCAGCCAAGGCTCAACCAGCGGCGCAAGAGGCATTTCCGTCATAATTTTATTGGCATATTCCAGAAAAATAGTTCCCAATGAATAGAGCTTTGTACGAGGGTCTTGAAATACAAGACCCTCCATTTTCAAGGTGGTCAGCAAACGGTGAACAATTGTCGGCGACAGTCCCAAATTGCGGCTGATGTCGTTCAATCCTTGAGGACCGGGAGTGGCGTTTAAATAATTGATAATTTTGATCGCTCGCAATACGGTTGATGATGTTTCCGACTTTGGTTTCGTTTCGATTTTCATAACCCCCTAAAAATCTCTTTTAACTTTTTACGTAAATTGTTTTGGAACGGCAGTAAAAATCAACTGCTTCCCTGCCGAGTTCTTTATTGATTCCTGAACTGGAGCTCTTGAATCCACCAAATGGCGCCTGAAAGGAAGTGCCGGTTGTTGTCATATTCACTTTGACTACACCTGCTTCTATTTCCCGCGAACATTTCGCCACCCGGCTCAAGTCCTTCGTGCATACAGCAGAAGACAATCCATATTCTACATCATTGGCAATAGCAATGGCGTCATCAATTGAGGATGCTTCCATGAGGCAAAGAACCGGACCGAATACTTCTTCCTTGGCGATATGCATGTCTCTCTTTACATTCCCTAAAATGGTTGGATTCACATAAAAACCGTGCTCTAAATCGGGGGTTTGAGGCACATCTCCACCGATCAAGACACTTGCTCCTTCCGCAATCGCATCCCGGATTGCCTCCAAGGTAGATTCACGCTCCCCTGCATTCGCCTGTGGCCCTAAATCCACGCCATCCGCAAATGGGTTGCCTACTCTCAATAGCTTTGTTTTTTCCACCAATTTTTCCGTGAATGCCTGCAAAACAGAGGATTGGACGATTACTCTGCTGGTAGCGGTGCATGCTTGTCCCGTTTGTCCGAAGGCCCCGCGAACAGCCAGCTCTGCTGCTTCATCAAGATCGGCATCATCCAGAACAATCAACGGATTTTTTCCTCCCATTTCGAGCAATGCGGGCTTCATATCCTTGCTTGCCTCTGCATAAATGAGGCGGCCTACATACGTGGAGCCAGTAAACGTAACGGCTTTCACAGCCGGATGATGGATCATACCCGGTACAAGGCGCCCCGGCCCGATCACCATGTTGACGACACCAGCTGGCAATCCGCACTCTTGCAATAATTCTATGAATTTGGCTGCCACGAGCGGTGTATCGGAAGAAGGCTTGAATACAACCGTATTGCCTGCGACAAGGGCCGGTGCGATCTTCCAGGCCGGAATGGAAAGCGGAAAATTCCATGGGGTAACCACCAGTACGACGCCAAGCGGCTCTGGGACCAACTGAATCTGGATATCCGGGCTATCTGAGGCAACAAGCGTTCCGTTCAAGCGTGTTCCCTCTCCCGCATAAAAACGCAAGATGTTCATTGCGTAGACAACTTCTTTTCTGGCATCGGCTAATGTTTTTCCCATCTCCCGGGAAATCAGCTGTGCAAAATCTTCCTGCTTCGCTTCTAATTTTTCCGCCGCTTTAAAGAGAATCTGCCCTCTTTGCGGAGCCGATACTTGCTTCCACGCAGCAAATGCTTTTTGGGCTGCTTCTAGAGCCGACTGTGCATCAGCTTCGGTAGATTGCGGAACCAAGGCAATGATCTCCCTCGCATCCGCTGGGCTGATATCCGGGATCGTCGCTGTCCCCTGTGACGATACCCATCTTCCATCGATATAGTTCTTCAATGTTTCCATCCTTCTCTCTCCTATCTAAATGAATTGGCTCCTTCTCCAGCCCCCAGCTGTCGGGAGCGTTCGGTCGCTTCTACAAGCACTCTGCTCGCTACCTGACCTAGTTCCGCCCAAATTGCCGGGTCAACTTCTTTGCCTTGTTTGTTTGATTCGTCCCAGGCAGCCTGAAGCTGTTCTGGACGGATCACCTTGACATTTTCCTTTTCGTCCCCGCAAGCCAGCATTTTCACTAGAGACGCAACATGGGCAAAATCAGCGCATAGCAACAAAAAGCTGTCCGTCTGTTGTGCTTTGCGCGGCTGCTTGAAAGTTTCCGTCATGACGAAGGGCTGCCTTTGTCCAGGCAATATATAGGCCCAGGTTTGGCTATACTCCTCCACCCAGTGAACCGCGCAAGAGACTCCCCGTTTTCCAGCCTGCGCCACTTGCTGGATCAGGGCAAGAGAACCGCGCGAACGGGTAACATGGGCAATTCCGATTCCCATCTCTGCTGCTTTTGCAACAGCCAGATCCAGTGCCACTCTTCCGCTAAGCAGATTGCTTTGACCTTGTCCGTCGATGGAGACGAGTCGGTCGTCTTGTGCGAGCACATGGATTTTGGAAAATTCGCACGTCTGCAGCGTGCTTAATTCTGCAGCCAGCTGCCCAATCCCATAAAGGTTGGTAAACTCCCCCCATGCGACGATCTCCGCGCCTTCTTCAGCACAGCCGATAGGGAAACCACAGCCTTCCAGCACTTTTTTACAGTGGGCATACAATTCCAGATAGCTTACACGCATACCTCCAGCTCCTTTTCTGCTTTGAACCCTTGCGTAAAGAATCGCTGCCAGTTGCCGCCCATTACGGCTGCCACTTCGGATTTTGTGAATCCCTTCGCTGCCAAGGCCTCCGCAATACCAGGGAAATCGGCTGGACCCTGGAACCAGGAAGGCCATTCCGGCCACGACGGATTTGCGGCAGAACCCGCTCCATAATCGACTTTATGTGTCCATCTACCCATCCGCATCCATTTGAGGAAGTCCTCTCCCCAGTTCAATGTGAGATCCGTACCAAGCGCTACCTGTTCGACCCCCATAAAATCTACGGTTCTGGCTGCCATGTCGCAAAACTCGTCCAAGGTCGTTTGGGCACCATTCATCAGATATGGGTATAGACAAAGCCCCAGTACTCCACCCTGATCCCGGAGGGCTGTCAACACTTCTTTCGATTTGTTCCGTTTCGAAGGGTAGATCCAGTCTGGATTGGCATGCGTAATGGTTACGGGTCTGCTTGAATGTGCAATCGTATCCAAAGTCGTGCGATCTCCTACATGGGATAAATCGATGATCATCCCCACCCGGTTCATCTCTTCGACGACTAACCGGCCAAATCGGGACAACCCCGTATCATGGTCTTCATAGCAACTGCTGCCAATCAGATTCTGGTTGTTGTACGTAAGCTGCATGATTTTTACGCCAAGCTCGGAAAAAACTTCTACCAAAGAAAGATCGTCTTCTAGTGGCGATGTATTCTGTGTCCCTAGAATGAGGCCTACCTTACCCAGGGATTGGGCTTTTGCAATATCCTCACCCTTGCGAACCAACATCACCAGATCGGAATTCTCTTCAATGAAGCGATACCATTGCCCGATCTTACTCAGCGTCTCCCTAGCTGTTTCCCATAAGGCTACACACACGTGAACACAAGCTACTTGGCCTTTATGGAGTTCAAGCAATAGCTCTCGATTCCAGTTGCTTAGTGTCAATCCATCTATAATGACGAGCTTCTCTCCCGCATTCATCTATTTGTCCTCCCATTTCGGAATGGCCGGAAATATCCAGTCATCTTTAAAATCCTGTCCAATTTCTTCTACCAAGGGCGCCCCTTGGAACAAGGTGACCCGTACCCAGCGATTGGATTGCGGATCGAATCTCTCCGCACCAAAAAATGATAGTTTGCAGCGAAGCAAATGCACGGGAAGCAGTCCCTTCGCTAACAGGTTTCCATGGATTTCTCCATATTCAAATCCTTGCAGCGATTGGATTCGGCGAATCACCCATTTGTGTTCCGGGTAGCTGATGACAAATTCGGCTACCGTTTGTTCGTCCGAAGCCTTTTCTAAATCCCGATGCACCGCTTGCACACGCTCAGCGATGTTTACGGGCATCTCATACTCTTCCCCAGGCTCTTCTCCCCGCACCCCCATCCGCGGTTCTTCCTTTTCTGCAGATCGATACCAAAAATACTTTCGTTCGTCCGGATCAGAAAAGTCGAAATGAAACGCCCAGCTGTACTGTTCATTTATGATCTTTTTTAATTCGCCAATATGCATTTGGGGTATCAAATCATAAGATTCGACTATCGAAGTGTTGTCCTCAAACTCCGCTGCCAGCTCTGGGTAAAGCTCGATAAGCAACGTGTGGAGCAGTTCCTGTGTTTCCATTCCCGTTTGAGATGCCGCAATTTCACTAAGGAAAGCCCATGGCTTGGCAGGGACATGCCCTTGCATAGTTCCATTTTTTTCGAACTCAGCAACGATTGCTTTCAAAAAATGCAATTCTTGCACCAGTTCGCTCGGCTGCGCAAAAGCTTGCACATGAGCGATCGGATATTGTTGAAAATATGCGATGCTGCGGTCGATCAAACGCAACAGCTTTTCTACATCGGATTTTGTAACGGCGGTCTGTTTTGCCTTGGAGAGGGCAGACTCTTTCATCTGTATCCAAGTGTGAATCAGTTGAGGATGAGAGATGAGATAAGGAACCATTCCTAACCCTGTAGCGTTTCCCACTCCCAGATATCGTTTGATTTCAGGATGAAGCTTCACAGCATTCGGATTTTTTGCCTGGGCGATATGATTCACAAGTTCAAAGCTGAATTGGCGGATCAAATAGACGGCAAACATTTGCGCGCGAAATGCTCCATAAAGAGCATGTTCGCGATTCATTTTTTCATAGGGAGCGATCCCGAACTTGCCATTCCCATATACGGCTGTCGTCCGGATCAAATAACCTGTCTTGGCCAGAATTTGGGGATCAGGCTGGTTGCCATTGACCAATTGCTCGATGATGTAATCAAAAAGTCGCGTGCTCCGATTGGCGCGTGACCAGACCAAATCCATGCTGTCGCCACGACCCGCTTCCTGCTTCGGCAAATCACTCCGAAGTCTTGCCATTTTTTCTGGCGCTAATGGCCCTTCACATAGAGCAAAGGTGATGTCCCATTTCTCTGAAATAACCCGATCACTTCTTTCCTGATCGTCCAAGTACTGAGAAAAGACGACGAAATAGAAGGTTTGTTGTGGAGTGGCAATGGTGTAGCAGGCTTCCCCATAACCGTTTTCGTCTAAATCAAATCGGGTTGGTTCTATTTTCCACTTCTCATGCATCAATTTACGCAGCATACTACGGCTAAAGCTTAAGCTCGTAATACGGGATGCTCCCAATCGTTCCGGAACCATGATCTCATGTGCAGGTCTGGTTTCTGCTGAGCTTCTTTGTATCCCTTGAGCTACATTCATCGTTGAACCCCCTGTTGCATTAGCGTATGCTAATTTCGATTATCGGAATTTTAATCCGATATCTGATTTCTGCGTACATATTAACCGCTTACAAACCATCCGTCAACAATATTCTGAAAGCTAAAATAAATAAAAAAAGAGCTTGGCGAATTCGCCAAGCTCCTATTTCTTGTACAAAAAACGGTACAGGCAGCCTTTTGGCTAGTACCTGGACCGTTCTTTTTTTCATGGCGTCCCCGAGAGGATTCGAACCTCCGACCTACAGTTTAGGAAACCGTTGCTCTATCCTGCTGAGCTACGGGGACACAGTTTTCTTTTCCCACTCTCCATTATAAAAAGAGTTGCGCCGTTTGGCAAATGGAGGACCAAGGCAATCAAGCCCTGATCCTCGAAAAACCGTTCATTCGATTTAATGATGTGTAAACTGCTCTTCCTCAGTCGATCCGGTTAGTGCCGTTGTCGAGGAGTTTCCTCCCGCGATCACCTGTGCGATCTCATCGAAATACCCGGTACCGACCTCACGCTGATGGCGCGTAGCGGTGTAGCCATGCACCTCGCTCGCGAACTCTGCCTGCTGCAGCTCGGAGTATGCTGCCATGCCGCGTTCACGGTAGTTTCGTGCCAACTCAAACATGCCGTAGTTGAGCGCATGGAATCCTGCCAAGGTAACGAATTGGAACTTGTAGCCCATCTCGCCCAGCTCTTCCTGGAAGCGAGCGATAGAGGCGTCATCCAGCTTTTTCTTCCAGTTGAAGGACGGAGAGCAGTTGTACGCCAGCAGCTTTCCGGGGAACTGCGCATGAATCGCTTCGGCAAAGCGCCTTGCCTCCTCCAGATTGGGCTCGGCTGTCTCGCACCAGATCAGATCCGCATAAGGGGCGTAAGCGAGGCCACGGGCAATCGCTGCATCCAGCCCGCCGCGCAGGCGGAAAAAGCCTTCCGGTGTGCGTTCGCCAGTGAGGAACGGTTTATCCTGATCGTCGATATCGCTTGTGATCAGGAAGGCGCCATTAGCATCCGTACGGGCCACGATGATCGTCGGTACACCCATCACGTCTGCCGCAAACCGAGCAGCGATCAGATTGCGGACGGCTGCCTGTGTCGGGATCAGAACCTTGCCGCCCATATGCCCGCATTTTTTCTCGGAAGCCAGCTGATCCTCGAAGTGAACCCCCGCTGCCCCTGCCTCGATCATACCCTTCATCAGCTCGAATACATTGAGCGGTCCGCCAAAGCCCGCTTCCGCATCTGCCACGATCGGCGCGAACCAATGCGTATCGGTGCCGCCTTCCGATTGGTCGATCTGATCGGCGCGCTGCAATGCTTGATTGATTCGCTTGACCACCTGCGGTACGCTGTTGGCCGGGTACAAGCTCTGGTCCGGGTACATCTGTCCGGCCAGATTGGCATCAGCCGCTACCTGCCAGCCGCTCAGATAGATTGCCTTCAGACCTGCCTTCACTTGTTGGATTGCCTGATTCCCGGTCAACGCTCCGAGCGCCTTGATGTGGTGCTCCGTATGCAGCAATTGCCACAGCCTTTCCGCACCCAGCCTAGCCAATGTGTGCTCTACCTGCACACTTCCACGAAGCCGAATGACATCCTCCGCTTTATAGGGGCGCGCAATCCCCTTGAATCGCTCTCCCTGCCAGATTTGCTCCAGTTGTTGAATCGCTTCCTGCTTTTTTGTTTTACTCATGTACGTTTCCCCCACTCATTTTATTGGTTTAAGCTAAATAGCGATAGCCCGGTATGGTTAAGAAATCTTCAAATGTATCCTCTGTCACCAGCTTCAGGAACAGCTCTCCTGCCACCTGGAACATGCCTTGCTGATACCGCTCCTCTCCCAGCTCCTGCTTCATCAGATGCATTTCCTCGCTGGTCCACTGTCTGACTAATCCGATCGTGATCTTGCGCCCGTCCGGCAATACGCCTTTGGGATGGCGAATCCATTGCCACACCTGCGCCCGGGAAATTTCCGCCGTCGCCGCGTCTTCCATCAGATTGCGGATCGGAACCGCACCCGCACCGCGCAACCAAGCTTCGATATACTGGATGCCGACGTTGATGTTGGTGCGCACCCCTTCCTCGCTGATCTCGCCGGCTGGCACCGCCAGCAGATCCGCAGCAGACACCTGCACGTCTTCGCGTTTGTACCAGATCTGATTGGGTTCTCGCATTAAGCGATCGAACACCTCCATCGCCACCTTGACCAATCCCGGATGGGCTACCCACGTGCCATCATGACCGTCGTACGCTTCCCGCTCCTTATCCGCGCGCACCTTCGCCAACGCTTCCTCATTTTTGACCGGGTCGTTCTTGACCGGGATCTGCGCCGCCATACCGCCGATGCATGGAGCCATCCGCTTGTGGCAAGTCTTTACTGCCAAGGTGGTGTAAGCCTTCATGAAAGGAACCGTCATCGTTACCTGTGAACGGTCGGGCAAAATGACAGCAGGCTGGTTCCTTAACTTTTTAATGTAACTAAAAATGTAATCCCATCTGCCGCAATTGAGTCCGGAGCTGTGTTCCCGCAGCTCATACAGGATCTCATCCATTTCAAAAGCAGCCATAATCGTCTCAATCAACACCGTCGCCCGAATCGTTCCTTGAGGGATGTTCAATTCTTCTTGCGCAAACACAAACACGTCATTCCACAGCCGCGCCTCCAGATGGCTCTCCAGCTTTGGCAAGTAAAAATAAGGAGCAGTGCCTTGCGCCAATAAAGGTTGAACATTGTGATAAAAGTAAAGGCCAAAATCGACGAAACTGGCGGATACGGGTTTCCCATCCAGCAAAATGTGCTTTTCCTCCATGTGCAAGCCGCGCGGGCGCACCTTCAGGACTGCTGTTTTTTCATTCAATGTGTACGGCTTCTTTTCCGGACTGGTATACGAAATCGTACGCCGCACCGCATCCTTCATATTGATCTGTCCCTGAATCGTATTGATCCATGTCGGAGAGTTGGCGTCTTCAAAGTCCGCCATGAAAAGCAGCGCCCCGGAGTTCAAGGCATTGATCACCATTTTCCGGTCACCGGCAGGACCCGTAATCTCCACTCTGCGGTCCAGCAGGTCGGCGGGCAAAGGAGCTACCGTCCAGTCTCCCTCACGAATGGCAGCTGTCTGGGGAAGAAAATCAGGCAATATTCCCTCGTCGATTTGCGCCTGCCGCTCCTCTCGTTTGGCCAGCAGCTCCAAACGCCGATCTCCAAAGTTTCGCTCCAATTTGCCAATGAACTGGAGTGCTTCAGGGGTAAGAATCTCTTCATAACCCGGCAGCATTTCCGCGTCAATGACGATTGGATATGGATTGGTTGGAATCATACTCAAGCAAAGCTCCCCCTTTTCGAAATTCTGTTATTATGGTACAGATCGTATAAGTGTAAATTATTATAGTACAGATACTGCAAAAAAAATGGTCCTACTCGATGTTCCCGCTTCCGCTGCAATGGCTGCAGCAAACATGACCATCTCCCTTGCAGTGATGGCATGCCGTACCGTTCCCATCTTGACCGATCCCTCCGCAACGCGGGCAATTCTGTTCGCCATTTCCTTCACACCTGTAGCAATTCATATCTCCTATCCTCCCATTTCTGTATTAAGACAATATTCTTAACTTTTGCAGTTATTATATAACAGTGATTTGATCTGTGCAACAACAATTTACAAAAAATATTCTGTATTAGTACACAAAAAAACAGCCCTGTCCAATTCGGATCAGAGCTGTTGGTTTGATTATCTGTTGCAACTATGCCTTTGGCGTAATTTTTTCAATGCCTCCCATGTACGGACGCAATACTTCCGGGATGGTGACAGACCCGTCTGCCTCCTGGTAGTTCTCCAGGATTGCGGCTACGGTGCGCCCAATCGCCAAGCCGGAGCCGTTCAGGGTGTGTACAAATTCCGGTTTGCTCTTGCTGTCGCGACGGAAGCGAATATTGGCGCGGCGAGCCTGGAACGCTTCAAAGTTGGAGCAAGAAGAGATCTCCCGATACGTGTTGTTGCTAGGAATCCACACTTCCAGATCGTACTTCTTGGCGGCAGTAAAGCCCAGATCACCCGTGCACATGCTCAGCACACGATACGGCAGGCCCAGCAATTGCAGTACGCGCTCTGCATCCTTCACCAGCTTTTCCAATTCTTCATACGAATCTTCCGGTTTGACGAACTTCACCATTTCCACCTTGTTAAATTGGTGCTGGCGGATCAGGCCCCGGGTGTCGCGTCCCGCGGATCCCGCTTCCGAACGGAAACAAGCACTGTATGCCGCATAGTAGAGCGGCAATTCAGCCCCGTCGAGGATCTCGTCACGATGCATGTTGGTGACAGGCACTTCTGCTGTCGGAATCAGGAAGTAATCAGGTCCATCGAGTTTGAACGCATCCTCCTCAAACTTCGGCAATTGCCCGGTCCCTGTCATGCTGGCGCGGTTGACGATAAACGGCGGCAGGATTTCTTCATACCCGTGTTCGGTGGTATGCAAATCGAGCATGAAGCTGATCAGCGCACGCTCCAAGCGCGCTCCCAAGCCTTTGTAAAAGACAAAGCGGCTGCCTGTTACCTTGGCTGCTGTCTCGAAGTCGAGAATGCCCGCCTGGGTAGCCAAATCCCAGTGTGCCTTGGTCTCAAAGCCAAAATTGCGGGGCTCTCCCCAGGTCCATGCCACTACGTTGTCATCCTCGGACGTACCTATCGGTGTGCTTTCGTGCGGCAGGTTTGGCAGGCTCAGCAAAATCAGTTCCTGCTGCTCATCGAGTTGACGAAGTTCTTCATCCAGCACTTTGATGCGCTCGTTTACTTCTTTCATCTCCGCGATCAGGCTGTCTGCATTCTCCTTGTTGCGCTTCATGACAGCAACCTGCTCGGAGACGGTGTTGCGTTTATTTTTCAAGGTTTCTGCTTCCTGAATCACATGGCGGCGCTTCTCGTCCACTTCTGCGAACTGATCCAAAGCAGAGATGTCTTCATTGCGAGCGGACAAGCGGCGCTTTACTTCCTCCAGGTCTTGTCGCAGTACTTTTACGTCCAACATTACGAATCCCTCCACATCGACATCGAATAAAAAAACAAAAAACACCCGTCCCCTGATAAGGGACGAGTGCTGGTTACCCGCGTTGCCACCCTCGTTGACAGAAGCTCCTGAATCACAGCTATCTGTCCACTCTTCCGTCATAACGGGACGGGGACCGGACAAGTTATACCTTGCCACTCCGAGATGGATTCCTTCACAAGCTGGATCGGTTTGCACCAACCACCGACTCTCTAGGCCAGACCTTGTTGAAGTACTAGTTCTCATCAACGTGTTCGCACAGTTTACAACATCTAACTTCTATTGTTAACTGTACTACAGGTTCTATACCTGTGTAAAGAGCGGCTGTATTCCTCTCTTTGGCATTTACGCCTTTTTGGCTTCCTTCACCATATCGAGGAAATACTTGTGTAAACGCGTATCTTCCGTCAACTCCGGATGAAAGGCAGCAGCCAGATAATGTCTATCGCGTGCGACGACGATTTTATCCTCGTGTTTGGCCAATACCTGTCCGGCTTCCCCTACATGCTTGAGGTAAGGAGCCCGGATAAAAACGGCCGGATAATCAGCAGCGACTCCGACTACTGGCAGGTTGACCTCAAAGCTGTCCTTTTGCCGGCCAAATGCATTACGCGCTACCTTTATATCCATCAAGCCGAGATGCGCGTCCAATTGTCCTTCGATTTCCTTGGCCAACAGAATCGCGCCAGCACAAGTGCCGAAGATTGGCTTGCCCGCTTCGCCGAACTTTCGAACCGCGTCCATCAACCCGTACTTGTGCATCAGCTTGCTGATCGTCGTACTCTCACCGCCGGGAATGACCAGGCCGTCCAGATCTTGCAACTCCTCCACCCTTTTTACGGAGACGGCTGTTGCACCTACCTCTTCCAACATTCGCAGATGTTCGATGACTGCACCCTGCAGAGCAAGAACCCCAATTTTCATCATGATCACCTTACCAGCCGCGATCTTGCATGCGGTCTACTTCACGGATTTTGGAGATCTCAATTCCCTGCATGGGGGTACCCAACCCTTTGGATACACGAGCGATCAGTTCGTAATCGGTATAGTGGGTAGTGGCTTCTACGATGGCACGAGCGAATTTTTCCGGATTGTCGGACTTGAAGATGCCAGATCCTACGAACACGCCTTCAGACCCGAGCTGCATCATCAGGGCTGCGTCGGCAGGTGTTGCAATTCCGCCTGCGGCAAAGTTCACGACCGGGAGTTTGCCATTTTTGTGCACATACTCCAGCAGTTCATAAGGCGCACCCAGATTCTTGGCTTCCGCCATCAGCTCATCATAGGACATCGCCTGTACTTTGCGAATTTGCGCCATCATGGTACGCATGTGGCGAACGGCTTCCACGATATTACCGGTACCAGGCTCTCCCTTGGTACGAATCATCGAAGCCCCTTCGCCGATACGACGCAGCGCTTCGCCCAGATCACGCGCGCCACATACAAACGGTACAGTAAATTCTTTTTTATTGATATGGTACAAGTCGTCAGCCGGAGTCAACACTTCACTCTCATCGAGATAGTCCACACCCATCGACTCCAGCACACGCGCTTCCACGAAATGACCGATGCGTGCTTTTGCCATGACGGGAATCGAGACAGCCTTCAATACTTCCTCGACAATGCCAAGATCAGCCATACGCGCAACGCCGCCTGCTGCACGAATATCAGAAGGCACGCGCTCCAAAGCCATTACGGCAACAGCACCAGCCGCTTCCGCAATTTTTGCCTGCTCCGCATTCACGACGTCCATAATGACGCCGCCTTTTTGCATTTCAGCCATTCCTCGTTTTACGCGGTCCGTTCCTACTTGTGCCATGTTATTTCCCCCTACGTGGTGAAGTTGGAACCATAACTGTTATGTGGTGTTATGGTTGAAGTTACGCTCATTGTAAACCAAAGCGCAGAGGGAAACAACACTTTCTTTATTTTCCGCTGCTGAACAATCCGCTGAAGAATTGGATGATGCTGCGGAAAAATAGACGAATCCAGCTCGCCTCTTCTACTTCCTGTGCGGCTACTACGTCGAAAGAAGCCTTTTCCATGTCCTCTTTTTGGAGGTAATCTGACTCTTGTACGCCTTCTTCCTTCAGAACCAGCTTCCCGACTACCTGATCCTTCGCAATTGGTGCGGCCAGCTGTTGGAAGGTGACCGTCGGGGTAAATTTCGTTTCAGCCCCGATTTTGGTCAGCATTTTTACCTCGCTGCCTGTCACGACGGGAACAGTCAGCTCGACGCCATTTGTCAGCGGAGCGGATTCAAAACCGGCAACCGATGCACCCTTGTCCATCTGTTTTGTCAATTTAAAGTTGCTAAAACCGTAGTCGAACATCTTTTTGGTTTCGACAAAACGCTTTGTATTGCTTTCTGTCCCCATTACTACACTGATCAAACGCATGCCATCGCGCTCGGCTGTTCCGGTAAAACAGTATTTTGCCGCGTCTGTATAACCGGTCTTCAATCCGTCTACACCTTCATAGAAGCTGTTCAGTCCGGGAAGCATCCAGTTGTAGTTTGCTTTTTTCAATTCCTGCGGGGAACCGGCACGGAATGTAAAGCGGGGAACTTTCGATACTTCCAAGGCCTCTGGGAAATCTCGGATCAACGCACGGGCGAGGATTGCCGAGTCACGTGCAGACATCAGGTTTTCGGTCTGATCGGTATCCACCGAGTATGGACCAAGTTCATTTGCAGGCAAACCAGTGGAGGTAACGAAGGAGGTGTTGGTCATTCCCAACTCTGCTGCTTTCTTGTTCATCATCTGTACAAAATTAGACTCGCTGCCCGCGACTTTTTCGGCAAGCAGGACTGTAGCGTCGTTCGCAGAAACGATTGCCATAGCTTCATACAATTGTTTAACCGTAAAAGATTCTCCTGCGTTCAGGTAGACGCCAGAAGCATCCGAGATTTTAGCTACATAGAACGCATATTCACTGACAGGCACGACATCATCCCAGCTGATCTTCTTTTGCTTGACTGCCTCTTGAATCAAGTACTCCGACATGATTTTGCTCATGCTGGCCGGAGGAAGGGGCTGATCCGGGTTATTGCTGTAAAGCACTTTTCCCGTGGAAGCCTCGACTAGAATTGCTGACTTAGCGGCCAAATCCAGATTTGCAGGGGCCGCCTGTGCCTGTGTTGCCATTCCCGTCATAGCTGTAACTAATACAGCGACAGAAAGGTATAGACTCATTAACCGTCTTGTCCATGTTTTTCGTTTCATTGCCATTTCTCACTCTCCCACTTCTGTCGATTTTGTCTTTGGTGAATTGGTTGGCATTGCTGATCATACGCACAATTGTAAGTGTACCATAGGAAGCATGCGTGATTGAAGCTAGTAAAAACCCCCTTTCTCTTCACGAAAAAGGGGGAGTAGGTCAAAAGAACTGTTTACTAGGAAATGGAATAGTTAGGAGCCTCTTTGGTAATTTGAACATCATGCGGGTGGCTTTCGCGCAGGCCAGCTCCCGTGATTCGGATGAATTGGCCATTCTCGATCAAATCCTGGATCGTTTTGGTTCCGCAATACCCCATGCCGGCGCGCAATCCCCCGATCAGCTGATACGTTACCTCCGCCAAAGGTCCTTTGTATGGGACGCGCCCTTCAATGCCTTCCGGTACAAGCTTTTGCTCATTTTCCTGGAAATATCGATCCTTGCTGCCTGCCTTCATCGCGCCGATCGAGCCCATACCACGATATACCTTGAACCGGCGCCCTTGATAAATTTCAAATTCTCCCGGGCTTTCTTCCGTACCCGCAAACAAGCTGCCGATCATAATCGCCGATGCGCCTGCTGCGATAGCTTTTGGCAAATCGCCTGAGTATTTAATGCCGCCGTCGGCAATAATTGGAATGTTGTACTTGCGCGCTACCTGTGCACAGTCGTAGATCGCCGTGATTTGCGGCACTCCAATACCTGCTACTACACGCGTCGTGCAAATGGATCCAGGGCCGATCCCTACTTTAACCACGGAGGCACCCGCTTCGATCAGTTCACGGGTAGCTTCTCCGGTCGCGACGTTTCCTGCAACGATGGTCAGTTGCGGATATTGCTTGCGAATCTCTTTTACCGTATCGATCACGCCTTTGGAGTGACCGTGTGCAGTGTCTATGACCAGTACATCCACACCTGCCTTTACCAATGCAGCAGCACGGTCGAAGGTGTCGGCAGATACACCTACCGCCGCTCCGCACAGCAAACGGCCTTGCAGATCTTTTGCCGCATTCGGGTACTGGATGTTTTTCTCGATATCTTTAATGGTAATCAGACCCTGCAAGATGTTTTGTTCATCCACCAACGGGAGTTTTTCGATCTTATGTTTTTGCAAAATGGCTTCCGCCTGCTGCAAGGTCGTCCCTACAGGAGCGGTGACCAGGTTTTCCTTGGTCATTACGTCTTTGATCGGGGTAGAGAAATCATGGACAAAACGCATGTCGCGGTTCGTCAAAATTCCGATCAGTTGGTTTCCCTCGTCGACGATCGGGACTCCGGAAATGCGGAATTTGCCCATCAACGCATCGGCATCGGCCACGGTATGATGCTGCGACAAGGAAAATGGATTGGTAATTACACCGCTTTCCGAGCGTTTGACTCGATCCACTTCACTCGCTTGCTGCTCGATCGTCATGTTTTTATGAATAATCCCGATACCGCCCTGCCGCGCCATTGCAATGGCCAACGCAGATTCAGTCACCGTGTCCATACCCGCGCTGATGAGAGGGATGTTTAGTGTTACAGTATCGCTTAGCTTTGTACGCAAATCTACGTCACGAGGCAATACCTCGGACTTTCCTGGTATGAGCAACACGTCGTCAAATGTTAAACCCTCTTTGACAAATTTATCTTCCCGCACTGCTGAAAACTCCTCTCGGCGAATAGTTTAAGACAGTTTATCAAATGGCATAATTTACTGTCAAGAAATCAACAGATCGTTCGGCTATGAACGGAATTATACAGATTAGTCAAAAAAATAACGGGGTTTACAACACATAAAACGAAAATTATAGGTGATCGTATATGGATTCTGCTTGGGATATGCTGCGCTTTTTTGAAACGGAACCAACTGCCCGGAAATACTTGGCTCGTTGTTATCAAAACGAAAACCGGGAAAATCCCGACCGGCTTGCTTTTCAACAAAGTACTCGTTTCCTTTACCTATGGAGGCAGGCGCGGCTGCTATACAGTACAGCAGCCAAAGCCGATTTATCGATACAGCCCCTTCTCCTCTTTTACGGTTGTACCTGTCTGTTGAAAGGCATGTTGATCACTCGTGACCCAGCGTATCCGCAAAACAGCCGGGTACTTCAGCATGGAGTGACGACCAGAAAGGTGAAGCGCAGCCCTTATGTGTTGACCGAAGACGAAGTTCGGCCGCAAAAGGAAGGCTTCTTCTCCCATCTCGCTCAACGCTTTCACTTGACGCCTCTTCGCGATCGTTACCACGTCCATGATTTATTTGTCTCACTAGCGGAAATGAGCGACATCTATGCCCACTTTACAGATCAGCACCCTCAATGGGTTCCGCTTGAGCTTTCCTTTGTTGGGACAGAGAAGGGAAAGGGGGCCTCTTTTGCTGCGGTTCCCTATTGCCACATCACTTTCCCGGTAACGGCAGAGGGTCCCCTCGCCTATTCGAGTGATACATTCATTCAGTATATTCGCCGTTTCGCACCTGCAGCAATCTCATTGGAAATGACGGACCAGGGAACTGGTCAAGGCAAGCGATTGATCCTCCCTCAGTTTGCCCTTTCCCAATTGGAACAACACCCGTTATTTTATCATCGGGACCATAAGCTTTTCTTTTGGAACGGCTCGACGGAATTTCTCCCTCTTCCGCAATGGGCCAGTCATTATCTGCTGCTTTATCTTCTGGGAATGCTTTGTCGTTATGAAACAGAGTGGTGGGGAGAAATGACCATGTCTCACAGTATGTCCGAGCGATATATAATCGATCGTTTCCTTGCCCACCACATGTCCATTTTTCCCTCGCTGATCGTCAAACAGATTCCTTCCCTTTATGTTCATTTCTGAACGACAAAAAAGCCTTCCTGTCCGATTGACGAACAAGAAGGCTATCCGTTATTCCTTCAAAACTGGATCTGCATGGATGCTTTATGGATGTGTGTGGATAAGTCCTCGACCGATTAGTATTCGTCAGCTCCACGTGTTGCCACGCTTCCACACCGAACCTATCAACCTCATCGTCT